>Ga0209371_1000032_pt1 | contig 392355 bp, 351 predicted proteins | sample AgamicAtAmrz_FD_187165 | JGI IMG/M metagenome (GOLD analysis project Ga0209371, IMG submission 187165) | Agave microbial communities from Guanajuato, Mexico - At.Am.rz (SPAdes) (version 2) | ecosystem: Host-associated > Plants > Roots > Rhizosphere | place: Guanajato, Mexico | collected...
GATGCGATAGACACCGAGGCTTCCACCGTAGAGGCCCCAGTCCAGCTTCATGCCAGCCTCGGTCTGCTTGGCCCGATAGGGTGCGAACACCTCGTTGCGATTATTGGCAGTAGATGGCGCGGTCTGTCCTTGCTGCAGCGACTCGATCCGGTTGGCATAGAGCGAGAGGTATTCGGTTGGTTTCACCACTAAGCCATAGGCCGGCGTGGTGATACTTTCCTGATAGTTTGCAGTACGAGACCGATCGACCGCGCTCCAGGCATCCGAACCAATGGACTGTCGGCGAGCGCCCAGCGTCAACAGCACCCGGTCATCGAGAAAGCCCAGCGTCTCGGACACTGCCAGGCTGCGATTCTGCACCTTGGCCGTGGTCTTCGGATCATGGATATCACCTGCACGGGTAGTGGCAACCGGCTCGGCTACATCGACAGGATCATAGAGGTTGCCGAAACGGCGGCTGCCTGCAGCCGTGGACTCGTAGGCGTTCCTCTTTTCCGTCCACAGGCCGTTCACTGCCAGATTGAGTTGGTGGCTCACGGAGCCTGTATTGAAGCTGCCGCGCAGCCCAGCCAGGGCACTGAGACTCTCCTGGTCGAGCGGCGAATACAGCCGTCCGACGCGCGCCGAGCCATCGAGCGCGTTCACGTAGGTTGATCCATAAACGCCATTTTCGCGGGTGTACTTGCCGCCGGCGGCCATGTACGCCGTCCAGTGATCACTGAGGTCGTACTCGGCATTGACCATCCCATAGGTATCTTCCAGCTGCGACCAGCTCCAGGGCTGCGCATAGTTACCCTTCGAGTCCGGCGCCTTGGGCACTTTGCCGTTCAGTAGCGTCGTACGGGAGAGATCCAGATACACCGGAGAACGCCCTTCGTTGACCCGCTGCTTCTGGTAGCCGAAATCGGTCGAGACCCGCAACCTGTCACCACGGTAGTCGAGGCCCACAGCCGCCAGGGTGAAATGCTTGTTTTCGTTGTCGATGGCGCTCTCACCTTCGCGCTTGGCCAGGTTGACGCGCACGCCGAAGCGGTTGTCCTCGCCGAATCGCTGGCCGAGGTCGAGGTGCGTACCGACCCGGCTGTCGCTGCCGTAGTCCAGGGTCATGCTTCGGGTCGGTGTGTCCTCGGCATGTTTGGACACGACGTTGATAGCCCCACCGATGCCGCTACCGCCAGGCGCGAAACCATTGAGAAAGGCATTGGCGCCCTTGAACACTTCGACCCGCTCGACAGACTCCGCTGAAATGATCTGCCGCGGCAGGATGCCGTACAGACCATTGAAGGCAATGTCATCGCTATACAGCTGGAAACCGCGAATCACGAACACTTGCGAGAAATTGCCGAAGCCGTAGGACTGTCGCACGGCCGAGTCGCTGTTGAGAACGTCACCGAGGCTCTGCGCCTGGCGGTTCTTGATCAGGTCGGAGGTGTAGCTGCTGAAGCTGAACGGCACATCCTGCATATCCTGATTGCCCAGCATGCCGATCCGCGCGCCGCGGGCGACCTGGCCGCCGGCGTAGTCGACCGGCAGATCCAGGCGCCCGTCGGCCTGACCACTGACGGTGGTGGCATCGAGTTGCAGCGAGCTGGCATCACTGCTCAGCGGTACCAGGCTGACCGTGCCGTCGGCGCCGATCAGATAACTCAGGCCACTGCCCTGCAACAGCCGCTGCAGGCCTTCGTCCACCGAATAGTCGCCCTTGAGGGCTGGCGCCTGACGCTCGCCAGGAGTCAGGCTGGCATCGTAGAGCAGGCGCACGTTGGCCTGCTCGGCGAAGTCGGTCAGCGCGGCGTCGAGCGGCTGGGCCGGGAGGTCGAACTGCAGGGCCGAGGCGCTGGTGGCGGCGAGCAGCAGGTGGGCGGTGGCGATGGCTTGCCAGAGAGAGGTACGCGTCAGGCGCATGCTGGATTTCCTGTGTTCTGCATAAGGTCATGCGAAGAAGTCGCATTTGCAGAGAGGAAGACGAAGCACCCGCACGTTTCTGAACCGCACTGGCAATTATTTTCCAGCGCCAACCAATGCCGCGAACCACGGGGCAGCGGATCAGGCCCGGCCGACCAGCAATAAACCGGGCAGGCGCACCAGGCGTACCGGCAGGGCGCTTTCGATGGCGCGCAGTACGGCCTGGGGATCGTCATGGGCGAACACGCCGGTAACCTTCAGCTCACGCACGCTGGCGTCGAGAAAGATCACCCGCTGGCCCTGGCTGCGCTCCAGCGCGGCGAACACCTGGCCCAGCGGCTGGGCGCGGAACACCAGTTTGCCGCGCTGCCAGGCCAGTTGCTGGCGGGCATCCAGCGGCTGCACCGCCTGCAGCTGGTCGCCGCTCCAGCGCACCTGCTGGTTGGCGCCCACCGACAGTGGCCGGTTCGAGGCATCGCTGGCCTGCACCTGCCCTTCGGTCACCGCCAGCACCACGTCGCGGCCATCGTAGTCGACATCGAAACGCGTGCCGGTGACCCGGATGCGCGCCGGCCCCGCCTCGACGATGAATGGCCGACCGGCGTCCTTGGCGACCTGCAGATCCACCTCGCCGCGGTACAGGCGCACTTCGCGGCGCCCTTCGCCGAGCGTCCAGTCCAGTGCAGTGGCGCCATTGAGGGTGAGGATCGAACCGTCGTCCAGTTCGAGGCTGCGCACTTCACCCGGCGCCGTCGCCACGTCGGCGTACCAGCCCAGCCAGGTGCCCTGGGGCAGCCACAGGGCCAGCAGCAATGCCGCGGCACTGGCCAGCGACACACCCCAGCGCACGGAACGGCGTCGGCGGGATGGCTGCAGGGTTTGCACGGCCGCCGGCTGCACCTGACCCAGCAACGCCCACAGGCGATCCACCTCGCGGGCAGCCTGTTCATGGGCCGGCGAGCGCTCACGCCAGGCTTTGGCGGCCAGGTGATCGGCCGCCGTGGCGCGCCCCGAATGCAGCAGCACCTGCCATTCCCTGGCCTGGGCGAGAAGCGAGGCGTCAACGGTCACGGCATCCAATCCATTTTCTGCTGGCAGTGTTCGAGGGCCTTGAGGATATAGCGCCCGGCCATGCTTTCGGACACCCCGAGGCGCTGGCCGATCTCCTTTTGCGTCAGGCCATCCAGGCGATTCCACAGCAGCGCCTGGCGCAGGTGGGGCGGCAAGTCCGCAAGGATACCCTGCAGACGGCCGAGCTGCTGCACGTCCGCCACGATCTGCTCGGGACCGGGCTGCTCCGAAGCCAGCTCCACCGAGACGTCCTCCGGCGCCGGCCGTGCCTGCTGCTGGCGCAGGTGATCGATCACCAGATTGCGGGCGATGCGATACAGGAAGGCCCGCAGGTTGCCCACCTCGTCGTTGCCACGGCGCTGGAAGCGCAGCCAGGTTTCCTGGCGCAGATCCGCCGCCAGCTCGCTGCACTTGACCTGGCGCGTCAGGAAACGCAGCAGCTCGCCGGCATGGCGCTGGAACTGGCCTTGTTGGGCGTCGGTGTCGCGGGGCGGGCGCACTCGGAAATCTCGTGCCGGGAAAGGGTTGCGAACATATATCCGCTGCGAACAATTTTCAATGCGATGCGACGAGCAACTGGCTACCGCCTGCCATGCCCGCGCAACGGCAACACCCTTATACTGCGCAGCCTGCAGGGAGTTGCCCATGTTTCGTGATGCCTGGCGCCACGCGCCGACCCACCGCAAGGTCTGGGCGCTGGCCGCGCCGATGATCCTGTCCAACCTGTCCGTACCCTTGGTGGCGCTGGTCGACACCGCGGTGGTCGGCCACCTGCCCCACGCCCACCAGCTGGGCGCCGTGGCGGTGGGCAGCAGCCTGTACATCCTGATCGTCGGGGTGCTGGGTTTCCTGCGCATGGGTACCACCGGCTTCGCCGCCCAGGCTTGTGGGCGTGGTGACGGCGGTGCGTTGCGCCAGGTGCTGGTGCAGGGGCTGCTGCTCGCCGCCCTGCTGGCGCTGGTGCTTGGCGCGCTGGCCGTACCCTTCAGTGGGCTGGCACTGGGGCTGATGAACCCCTCGGCCGAACTCGACGGCCTGACCCGGGATTTTCTGCACACCCGCTTACTGGGTTTGCCCGCAGCGCTGGCCAACTACGCGCTGATCGGCTGGCTGCTCGGCGCCCAGAATGCGCGGGCCCCGCTGGTGATGCTGCTGGTCACCAACCTGCTGAATATCCTGCTGTCGCTGTGGTTCGTGCTCGGCCTGCACTGGGAAGTGGTCGGCGCTGCCCGCGCCGCGGTGCTGGCCGAATGGGGCGGCCTGCTGGTCGGCCTGGCGCTGGCACGGCGCGCCCTGCGTCGCTATCCGGGCACCACCCGCTGGGCGGCGATGGCCCGGTGGCAGAGCTGGCGCGCGCTGCTGGCGGTCAACCGCGATATTTTCCTGCGCTCCCTGGCGCTGCAGGCGGTATTTCTGCTGATCACCATCCAGGGCGCGCGCCTCGGCGACGCCACGGTGGCGGCCAACGCCCTGTTGCTCAATGGCCTGCTGATCACCGCCTATGCCCTGGATGGCCTGGCCCATGCGGTCGAGGCGCTGTGCGGCCACGCCATCGGCGCGCGGGATCGCCTGGCCCTCAGGCGCAGCCTGATCGTCGCCGGTATCTGGTCGCTGCTGGCCAGCCTGGTGTTTGCCGCGGCATTCGCCTCTGGCGGCCACCTGTTCGTCAACCTGCAAACGGATATCGCCGCGGTGCGCGAAACCGCCGATCTCTACCTGCCCTATCTCGCCCTGCTGCCGCTGTTCGCGGTGTGGAGCTACCTGCTCGACGGCCTGTTTATCGGCGCCACCCGGGCCCGCGAGATGCGCAATGCCATGCTCGCCGCCCTGGCCATCGGCCTGCCGGTCGCCGGGGCGCTGCAGGGTTTCGGCAACCACGGTCTGTGGATCGCCTTTCTGGCCTTCATGGCGCTGCGCGGCCTGACCCTGGGTGTACTGGCCTGGCAGCTCGCGCGGCGTGGTCAGTGGATTGCGGCACCGGGCAATTGATCGAGCGTCTGCCACTCTCCAGACATGAAAAAGCCCGCTGAATCGCGGGCTTTTTAGTCGCTCAGGCGATCAGGGCACCAGCGGCAGCTCGCGCTTGTGCTGGGTCTTGTCATAGGTCTGTACGATGGCCTGGTAGGCGGTGTCGCTGACCGGCTTGCCCTGCAGGAAGGCGTCGATGTCCTCGTAACTGACGCCGTGCACCTGCTCGTCCGGGATGCCCGGGCGCTCGTCTTCCAGGTCGGCGGTCGGCACCTTGGAGAATACCGCGGCCGGGGCGCCGAGGCGCTCGGCGATGCGCCGCACCTGGCCCTTGACCAGGCCGCTGAGCGGGGCGAGGTCGCAGGCGCCGTCACCGAATTTGGTGAAGAAGCCCATCACCGCTTCGGCGGCGTGGTCGGTGCCGATCACCAGGCCGTTGCGGGCGTTGGCCACGGTGTACTGGGCCAGCATGCGCATCCGCGCCTTGGTGTTGCCGAGCACGAAGTCGCGACGTGCCGAGGTCAACCCACCCAGCTCGCCGATCTGCTTGGCCAGGCCGGAAACGGCTGGGGCGATGTCGATGGTCTGCACTTCATCCGCGGCGATAAAGGCCAGCGCGGCCTGGGCGTCGGACTCGTCGTGCTGCACGTTGTGCGGCAGGCGGATGGCGATGAAACGGTAGTCCTGATCCTGCGTCTCGCCGCGCAGCTGCTCCACCGCCAGCTGGGCCAGGCGACCGGCTGCCGTGGAGTCGACGCCGCCGCTGATGCCGAGCACCAGCACCTTGGTGCGCGAGGCGGTCAGGGTGTTCTTGATGAAGGCGATGCGCTTGGCGATCTCGGCGTCCACGTCGGCATCCGAAGTGAACGGGGCGATGACGCCCAGGGCGTTGGCGATTTCAGCTTGTCGATTGCTCATGGTGTCTCCCTTGGTTCGCGTCAGTTGGCTTCGAGGCGAAAAACATGTTTCAGGTAGGTCACGAAGTTCGGGTCCCGGCACTGGGTCTTGCCCGGCGTGTCGGAAATCTTCGCCACCGGCTGGCCGTTGCAGTCGATCATCTTGATGACGATGTTCATCGGCTCCACACCCGGGATGTCGCAGGTCAGGTTGGTGCCGATACCGAAGCTCACATGAATGCGATCATGCAGCGCGCGGTACAGTTCAAGTGCCTTGGGCAGGGTCAGACCGTCGGAAAAGACCAGGGTCTTGCTCATCGGGTCGATGCCCAGCTTCTCGTAGTGGGCGATGGCCTTCTCGGCCCAGGCCAGCGGGTCACCGGAGTCGTGGCGCAGGCCATCGAACAGCTTGGCGAAGTACAGATCGAAGTCGCCGAGGAAACTGTCCATGCCGACGGTGTCGGTCAGGGCGATGCCCAGCAGGCCGCGGTATTCCTTGACCCAGCACTCCAGCGCCGCCTTCTGGCTGTCGATCAGCCGCGGGCCCAGTTGCTGGTGGGCCATGAACCATTCGTGGGCCATGGTGCCCAGGGGCCGCAACTCCAGCTCACGGGCCAGGTGCACGTTGCTGGTGCCGACGAAACGCCCCGGAAAATCGTGCTTGAGGATGTTCACCACCTCTTCCTGCACGCGGTAGGAAAAGCGCCGGCGGGTGCCGAAATCGGCCATCTGGAAGCCCGCCAGCTCGTCGGCGGTGGCTTCGCCCTTGAGCCAGTCGAGCTTGCGGTACAGCTGCTCGCGCACCTGCTCGATCACCACCTCGCGGTAGCGATAGCGGTTGCGCACCTCGGAGATGATCGCCAGCAGCGGAATCTCGTAGAGGATCACGTGCAGCCAGGGCCCCCGTACGCGGATCGCCAGCTGGCCGGCATCGTCGGTGCCGACGTGCACGTAGCGCATGTTGAAGCGGAACAGGCTGAGGAAGCGGATGAAGTCCGGCTTGATGAACGGGATCTTCTCCAGGTAGGCCAGTTGGTCCGGGGTGATCGAGGTGTTGACCAGCTGTTCGATCTGGTAGCGGATCTCGGCCAGGTAAGGCGTCAGGTCCTCGTTGCTGCGGCAGCGAAACTCCCACTCCACCTCGGCGTTGGGGTAGTTGTGCAGCACCGCCTGCATCATGGTCAGCTTGTAGAAATCGGTGTCCAGCAGGTTCTGGATGATGCTGGGGGCGAATACGCTCTCACTCATGGTCACTCTCCTCGAGGCGGGCCAGCTCGTTGTCGAGCGCTCCGCCATCGGCGCAGATGATGATGCCCTGCGCGCGCATCTGGTCGATGGCTTGCGTCGCGCCGGCTTCGGAAATGGCCCGGCACGCCGGAAGATACAGCAACACCTCAAGGCCGGCGCTACGCAGTTGCAGCGCGGTGTTCTTCACGCAGAAGTCCAGAGCCAGGCCGCCGACCACCACGGCCCCGGCACCGGCCACCTTCAGGTATTCGATGACGCCCGTACTGCGTTGGCCAGCCAGGTCGTGGTAGCAGGCGCCGTAGGGGTGCAGATCAGGTTCGACACCTTTCCAGACGAAGAAGTCATAGTCGATTGGCGCGGGCAGCGCGTCGAGCAGCTCGAAGCCCGGGGTGCCCGGCACGCAGTGGCTGACCCAGGTCAGGTCGGCGTTGGGGTGGCTCAGGGGCTGCAGCATCCTGGCGTGGCTGTCGACCACCCACAGGGCATTGGCGGCGTGGGCGTCCTTGCTGCCCAGGCGCAGGGTGCCACGACGCGCCATGTCGTTGAGCGGCGCGGCGATCTCATGGCCGCCGGCCACCGGCAATTCATCGGGGCACAGGCTGGTGAAGCCTTTTTGCGCATCGACATCGAACGTGGCGATCTTCATCTGACACCTCCTGCTCATGGAGCCGCATCACTGCGGGGTGGACACATATTCCACCAGGTGTATTATGTATGTCAACTCCCATCTGCAAGGAGAATCACCATGCAGCCCTCGCCTCTGCAGTGCTTCGCGGCAGGCCACGATGAACCGGCGCCGCTACGTTTCGCGCTGGCCATCTACGGCGGCGCCTTCGACCCACCCCATGCCGGCCATGCCAGCGTGATCCAGCGTGTGCTGGAAACCTGTGAGCAGGTGTTGGTGGTGCCCAGTTACCGGCACGCCGACGGCAAACGCATGGCCGACTTCGACCTGCGCTGCGCCTGGGTCGAGCGCCTGGCCGCGCGCTTCGGCGATCGGGTACGCTGCTGTAACCTGGAACGCGAGCTCGGCGCCGATGGCCGGGTGATCTACAGCTACGACCTGCTCAGCCGGCTGGCCGAACGATACGGGCTGCCGACCGAGCGCCTGGCGCTGGTGATCGGTGAAGACAACCTCACCCGGCTGCAGACATTTCACCGCGCCGCCGAGCTGCGCCAGCGCTTCGGCCTGCTGGTGGCGGGCGAGGAGATGACCGTGCACAGCAGCGCGATTCGGGCGATGATCGCCGCCGGGCAAGCGATCCCCGAGGCCTGGCAATTGCCGGAAATCCACAGCGAGATGACGATTTACAGGAGGTCCGTTTGAGTTCTGTTGAGGTACTGGCAAGCGTGGATCTGATCGCCCTGCGCATGGATGCCGAGAGCCGCGGGCTGCATGTGCTGCTGCACCGCCGCGAGCGCGAACCGTTTCTGGGCCAGTGGGCGCTGCCGGGGGTGATCGTCAATGGCAGCACCCGCGACGCCAACCTGGAAGCCGCTGCCCATCGCGTGTTGCGCGACAAGGCCCAGGTGCTGCCGCGCCACCTCGAACAGGTCGGCACCGAAGGCAGTGCCGAGCGTGACCCCCGTGGCTGGTCGATGAGCACCTACTACCTGGCCCTGCTGGCACCGGATACCGAAACCGCCGACGACGGCCTGCGTTTCGCACCGCTCGACGAAGTGCTGAACGGCCGCCTCGCCCTGCCCTTCGACCACGGGCAGCTGGTGCGCCTGAGCGTCGAGCGCCTGGCCGGCAAATCCGTCTACACCAGCCTGCCACTGTACCTGGCGCCGCCGCGTTTCACCGTACTCGACGCCCTGAACGCCGCCCAGGCGTGCCTGGGCACGACGATCAACAACACCTCGCTGCGCAAGCGCCTGGAAAAGATGAAGGAAGCCGGCTGGATTCGCGATACCGGCGAGAAGAACTTCCCGAAGATGGGCCGCCCCCAGCAGTTGTGGGCGCTGACCGAGCAAGCCGAGGGCGTGTTCGTGTTCGACCGGAGTTTGTTGGCAGATCGGGCGAGCAGCTGAAGTTGATACCTGTGAGAGCGGGCGGGGACGCCTAGTCCATGCCCGCGAATTGCTTCCTCACATTTATCAGCAATCAGAGCCCTAGCCTCGTTGGTCGGAACAGCACCTGAATTGATCTTGTGGCTGCAAGCAGGAGCTCCTCGCTTATGCCTTGGATTTTCGCGGGCATGGCCCGCTCCCACAATTAAATGCCGACGCGGGCTCTCGATCAAAAACTCCTACTGCCGCATGCCGATCGCCAACCGATTGAAGGCATTCATCAGCGATATGGCGAAGGTCAGGTCGCTGATCTGCGAATCGGTGAAGTGCGCCTTGAGCGGCTCGAACACGTCATCCGGCGCGTGGGTGCGGGCGATATCGGTCAGCGATTCCGCCCAGGCCAGCGCGGCACGTTCGGCTTCATCGAAATGGCTGCTGATGCGCCAGCCGGCCAGGCTGTCGAGTTTCGCTTCGGGCGTACCGCCGTCGCGCAGCGCCTTGGCGTGCATCTCCAGGCAGAAGGCGCAGCCATTGATCTGCGAGATACGCAGATTGACCAGCTCGATCAACGGCAGGCCCAGGCTGCTGGCGGCCAGGGCTTTCTTGGTGGCCAACAGCCCCTTGTAGGCTTCGGGCGAGAGCTGGCTGTAAGGCAGGCGCAAGGTACTCATGGGGCAATCTCCAGAGCAGAGTCGAAATAGAGGCTGGGGAAGCGGCACGGGGCCGGATCCTGCACGCCGCGCAGGGTAACGGAGTCAGCCATGCTGGCGTCCTCGCCATCGAATGGACGCCAGGTTACTCACCACCCGGCCTGCTCGATAGAGCCAAGACGCTACAAATTCATTGGTCCATGTTGTGAGCGTTCGGGCTATTCGTTCTGCCGCATGGGCATGCGGTCGATGGTCCGGAAGATCGCCTGCAAGTCCGCATCGGCGCCCTGCTGGATCTTCTTGCCGCCGTCCTTGCCGACCAGAATCACCTGGGGCCGGGCGTTGCCGGCGTCCAGCGCCAACAGCAGGCGCTTGGTGGCGATGGCCTCCAATGGCTGCTCATTGCGCCGGCCCTGCTGGCCGACCACCGTGTAGAGCACCATGTCGCGCTCGACGAACGCCTCGCGGTTGGCCGGCTCGCGCAGCGCGGCCTGCACCCGCGCCAGCAACGGGTCATCGGCGCTGGCCGCCAACACGATCAACGGGCGGGTCTTCCAGTGCTCGGCCTGCAGCGGATCCTCGCTGGCCTGGGCCAGCAACGGCAGGGCCGAGAGCAGCAGGGTCGCGAAACGCTTCATGGCCTCTCCTCCGGGCGGGATCGCGCCCGCCGCTCAGCGATGCGGATGCCCTCAGTACGACAGGTACGAAGAGCGCGTCAGCCCCAGGCGCAGGGCGTCGAGGAACTGGGTACGCTCGCGGGCGCTGATGCGCGCACTGGCCACCTTGTCGCGGTAGTGGGTCATCAGCTCCTCGGGCGACAGGTGCACGTAGCGCAGCATGTCCTCGATGGTGTCATGGGTCTCGATACCGGCGTGGTAGATGCTGCCGTCGGCGTTCTGGTAGATGTTCACCGAGTCGGTGTCACCGAACAGGTTGTGCATGTCGCCGAGAATTTCCTGGTAGGCACCGACCAGGAAGATACCCAGCACATAGTCTTCACCGTCGCGCAGCTCGTGCACCGGCAGGCTGGTCTCGATGGATTGCTCGTCGACATACTGGTTGATCTTGCCGTCCGAGTCGCAGGTCAGGTCCTGCAGCACGGCGCGGCGCAGCGGCTCCTCGTCCAGGCGGTTGAGCGGCAGGATCGGCAGGATCTGCCCGATGGCCCAGGTGTCCGGCAGGCTCTGGAATACCGAGAAGTTGCAGATGTACTTGTCGGCCAGCTTGTCGTTGAGCTCGTCGAGCACCTGGCGGTGGGAACGCTGGCGCGCCTTGAGCTGGTTGTACAGGCGACGGCAGATGGAGAAGTAGCACTGCTCGGCCAGGGCCTTCTGGGGCAGGTCGAGCTTGCCGGCGGAGTATTGTCCGGCCGCCTCGCTGACGTAGTGGGTGGCGCGCCAGTAGGTTTCGGCGACCATTTCCGGGTCGCTGTCGTCGAGCAGGTCGATCAGCACCTGCAGCACCTCGGGCTGCTCGATGCTGCGATCGATTGCCGGCACGTCGTCGTTGTGGCGCTCCACGTCGGTGACCTGCACCAGCAGCACGGCGTGGTGCGCGGTCATCGCCCGGCCGCTTTCCGAGAAGATGTGCGGGTGGGGGATCTCCTGGCGGTCGCAGAATTCCTTGAGCATGTCGACTACCGCGTCGGCATAGTCTTCCATGTCGTAGTTGATCGAGCTGGCGTTGCGCGAGTGGGTGCCGTCGTAGTCGACGCCCAGGCCGCCGCCGACGTCGATATGGTCGACCGGCAGGCCGAGGGCACGCAGCTCGCCGTAATAGCGGATGGCTTCGCGGAAACCCTTGCGGTAATCAGCGATGTTGGCGATCTGCGAGCCCATATGGAAGTGCAGCAGGCGGATGCCCTGATCCAGGCCGGCCTTGCGGAAGCGCTCGACCACCGACAGCAGCTGCGCGGCGGACAGGCCGAACTTGGACTTCTCGCCACCGGTGTCCGCCCACTTGCTCGAGGCCAGGGACGACAGGCGCACGCGCAGGCCGATCTGCGGGGCCACCTTGAGTTCGGCGGCCTCCTCGATCACCAGGGCGACTTCCGACTCCTTCTCGATGACGATGAACACGTTGTGGCCGAGTTTCTGGCCCATCAGCGCCAGGCGGATGAATTCGCGGTCCTTGTAGCCGTTGCAGACGATGGTGCCGCCCTTCGGCGCCAGTGCCAGCACGGCCAGCAGTTCGGGCTTGGAGCCGGCTTCCAGGCCAATGGAAACGTTCTCGGTGGCGATGATGTTCTCCACCACCGCTTCCTGCTGGTTGACCTTGATGGGGTACAGCGCGGTGTAGCGATTGCCGTATTCCAGCCGCGCGATGCTGGCATCGAAGGCGCCGGTCAGCTTGCGCACGCGGTCCTGCAGGATGTCCGGGAAGCGCACCAGCAGTGGCAGCGACAGGCCGCTCTGGCGCAGCTCCTCGACCTGTTCATGGAGGTCGATGGGCGTGCTGTCAGGCCCGTTGGGGCGCACTTCGACGCGGCCCGCATCGTTGATCGAGAAGTAGCCGGCGCCCCAGTGGCGGATGCCATAGACACTGCGGCTGTCGCCTACGGTCCATTGGCTTCCATCGTCCTTGCGTGTGCGTCGTGCGGCCATCGAGGTTCCCCTGTTGCAGATAGGCTGATGCTGTCGAGAAGGTCGGGCGAGCATAGAGCCTGGAAATGACGGTTGCTCGGCAATGGACTGGCCGAGCAGCGAGTAAGTTTAAAGCGTCACTGGGCGGCGACGTTCAGCCACCGGATTTCTTGGCCTTGAACCCGCGCTTGAGCAGTTCGGCGAGCAGCAGTTCGACATGGTCGCCCTGGATCTCGATCACGCCATCCTTGAGCGAGCCACCGCAGCCGCAGCGTTTCTTCAAGGCCGAGGCCAGCTCCTTGAGCGGCTCTTCGGCCAGCGGCACGCCGCCGATGGTGGTCACCGTCTTGCCGCCGCGGCCCTTGGTCTCGCGGCGCACCCGGGCAATGCCGTCGCCCTCGGGAATCGTAGTGCGTGAACAGGTGCAGGCGTCCACCGGCTGCGAGCAATCCGGGCAATGCCGGCCTGCGTCCGTGGAGAACACCAGGCCACCGAGGCCGGCGAATGAAGAGGTTTTCTTGGCCACCGCGTTTTTTCCTCAGTGGATGGGAGCGGCGCAGTGTAACGACAAAGGCCGGCAATGCTAAGAAGCGAAATGCGCCAACCCCTGATGGATTGGCGACCCCGCGGAGTGATCAGCGATTGGCGAGATAGTGCTGCAGCGCCACGAGCGAGTCGGGACAGTAGGGCTTAAGCTCGGTATCGCGCTGCGCGGCTTCGAGACTCATGAAGCGCGCCTCCAGAACCTCTTCGGGCTGCAGCACCGCCGGCGCATCGGACACCGCTGAAAACACCCCGCACCAGATACGGTTTTCCGGCTGATCGAAGAAGAAACGCCCATGGTCACGCAGCACCGCATCGCGGATACCCAGCTCTTCGGCCAGCTCGCGCTCGGCCGACAGTGCGTAGCTTTCACCGGCCGCCACCATGCCACCGACGGCAATATCCCAATAGCCGGGATAGACCGCCTTGCTGAGTGTGCGGCGGTGCACGCACAGCTCACCGGCAGCGTTGAATAGAAGAATGAAGGTGCCGCGGCCGATCAGGCCGCGGCTACGCAGTTCGGCGCGTGGCAGGGCGCCAAGCACACGGTCCTGTTCATCGACCCAGGCGATCAGCTCGGCATCCGAGGCAGCGCGATGCGCCACCTCGGTGTCAGCAGTTGCCACGGATCAGCCCTGGGACAACAGCTGACGCAGGTCGATCACCGCGGCGTTGGCCCGCGAGATGTAGTTGGCCATCACCAGCGAGTGGTTGGCGAGGATGCCGTAGCCGCTGCCGTTGAGCACCATGGGGCTCCACAGCGTGGCCTGGGCGGCCTCCAGTTCGCGGATGATCTGCCGCACGCTGACGGTGGCGTTCTTCTTGGCCAGCACGTCGGCGAAATCGACTTCGATGGCGCGCAGCAGGTGGGACAGCGCCCAGGCCTGACCGCGTGCTTCGTAGAACACGTTGTCGATCTGCAGCCACGGGGTTTCGTAGGTGCGCTCGGTCACCTCCGGCACCTGGCCTTCGGCCAGCTCGGTGGTCTCGGTCACCTCGGTGTTCAGGCGCACCTGGCCGACGCTGGCCGACAGGCGCTGGGACAGCGAGCCCAGGCGGGTGGCGACATCACCGAACCAGTTGTTCAGGTTGTCGGCACGGGTATAGAAACGTGCGCCGCCCTGCCCCGGCTCGGACAGGCGAGCGAGGTAGCGATCCAGCGAGTTGATGCCTTCGCGGTACTCGGACTCGGCGGCCGGCAGCGCCCAGCTGCGATGGTCGAAGTTGAAGCGCGGCTCGGCGCGGGCCAGGTCGCCATCCTCGGTGGATTGCGATTGCGAGCGGGCGAAATCCTTGCGCAGCGCGCGGGAGAAATCACGCACCTGCACCAGCACGCCGTATTCCCAGCTCGGCATGTTGTCGAGCCACAGGCCCGGCGGGGCCAGGTCGTTGGCCAGGTAGCCACCCGGCTTGTCGAGCAGGGTCTGGGCGACCTGCTTGAGGGTTTCCACCGTGGTGTAGCCGTTGACCACCTGACGCTGGCTGCTTTCCGCCGCAGCCTGCACGCGCTGCTGTACCGGGAACAGGTCCGGCTCCTGGCTCCACCACCAGCCGACGACCAGCGCCACCAGCAGATAGATACCCAGCAAGCCGACGATGACACGGCCGAGCCCGCCGCCAAGACGACGGCGAGTCCCCGTGCTGGCACCGTCATCGGCATGGGCGGTGCCGGTGGTGCGGTTCTTCCAATCGAGCATGGCGATTATCCTTTGATCAACGACGTACAGGGCTTCGACCACAGGGCCATGGGAGGGTTGCGCTAATACTTGGCCGCCCCATGGCCTGCATCGAAGCTACGCTGCCACTATAAGGGAAGGCTGCCTCGCTGCGCAGCGCAGCAAGCTATTCACGACGTGACCGGCCGGAACCAGCGACCTGGGCGCAACGTCTGCCGATACCATGGCCAAGGGTGCGGGGCGATTCACAACACTGGCGTCAAAGGAATGGCAAAATAACCCTCCGGTGATAGCATGAGGCCATCACAATCAGCCCCACGCCGCCACATGCAGATCGACAGGCCATGACCGAGCAAGAAGACCCCAGCCGCGACCGGCTCAAACAGCATTTCGCCCAGCGGGTGATCCACCAGGCCCGCCAGGTTCTGGAAGTGTGGCTGCGCCTGCAACGGGGCGAATGGAACGACGCCGGCATGCAGGAACTGCAGGAGGCCGCGCAGCTGCTGCAACGGTATGCCGAGCGTTTCGAGCAGGTCGAGCACCGTGAGCTGGGTACGCGCATCGTCGCCTGCCTGGGCGTGGTGGGCGCCAACCGGGGCCGCCTCAACAGCGAAGTGATCAGCGAACTCAACCAGCTGATGCAGCGCCTGTCGCGCACCGGCCTGCGCCACGGCGACCGTTTCGAGCACACCACCCTGCCGCCGTTGCGCAAACCCGTGTACCTGGCCCTGCAGCACCTGGAGCGCGCCGAACGCCTGGCTCAGCAACTCGAGTTCTTCGGCATGAACGCCAAGCCGCTGGATACCGCCAACGCCTTTCGCGCCGCCATGCTCGAGCGCCATCCGGCGGCCATCGTCATGGAGATCGATTTCGCCGGCGCCGGCAACGGTCTGCAACTGGCCCAGGCGGTTCAGGAAGGCCTGCAGGAAAAGATCCCGGTGCTGTTCTACAGCCACGAAGACACCGACACCCCGACCCGCCTGGCCGCCGTACGCGCCGGCGGGCGCGAGTTCTTTACCGGCTCCATGGACGCCTCGAGCCTGCTCGAACGCATCGAGGTGCTGACCCACGTGGCCCAGTACGAGCCCTACCGCGTGCTGATCGTCGACGATTCCCGCGCCCAGGCCACCCACACCGAGCGGGTGCTCAACAGCGCCGGCATCGTCACCCGCACGCTCACCGAGCCGATCCAGGCGATGGACGAGCTGGCCGAGTTCCAGCCGGATCTGATCATCCTCGACATGTACATGCCGGCCTGCAACGGCACCGAGCTGGCCCAGGTGATCCGCCATAACGACCGCTACGTCAGCGTGCCGATCATCTACCTGTCCGCCGAGGACGATCTGGACAAGCAGCTCGATGCGATGAGCGAGGGCGGCGACGACTTTCTCACCAAGCCGATCAAGCCCCGCCACCTGATCGCCACCGTACGCAACCGCGCCGACCGCGCACGCAGCCTCAAGGCACGCATGGTACGCGACAGCCTGACCGGGCTGTTCAACCATACCCACACCCTGCAGCTGCTCGAGGATGCGCGCTTTCGCGCCCAGCGCGACGAGCAGCCGCTGAGCTTCGCGATGATCGATATCGATTACTTCAAGAAGGTCAACGACAACTACGGCCATCCCATGGGCGATCGGGTGATCAAGAGCCTGGCGTTGTTCCTCAAGCAGCGCCTGCGCAAGAGCGACTGCATCGGCCGTTATGGCGGCGAGGAATTCGCCGTGGTGATGCCCAACACCGATGCGCAGACGGCAACCAGGGTACTGGACGAAGTCCGCGCGCGGTTCGCCGAGATCCACTACCCGGCCCACCCCCACGACCTGAGCTGCACCTTTAGCTGCGGCATTGCCGAAATGGTCGATGACGCCGACAGCAAGCTCCTGTCGCAGCGTGCCGACGAGGCCCTGTACCGCGCCAAGAACGGTGGCCGCAACCGCGTCGAAATCTATGGGTGAATTCGGCTAGCGCCCGGCGACCGCATGTCGGTCGCCGGGCGTCTTAGGGCGACGTGCCCCCGGGCGTAACCACCTTGTCACAAAGCCGCCATAACGTACCGATCAGACCGCACTGCATGGCGCAGTGCCATCACCGATCGGACGTCAAGCGAGCCCATGCGCCTCAAATCCCTCACCAATCTCAACACCCTCCTGCTGGTCGGCATCGGCATTGCCCTGGCCTGCACCTTGTGGTGGTCGCAGCGGGCACTGGAGCGCCCCTATGTGCTGATGGAGCAGTACCTGGAACTCGCCCAGCAATTCCAACGCGAGGCGGCCGGCAACATTCTTGGCTACCTGGAAAGCGGCGATGCCTTGCGCCATAGCGCCGCCCTCCAGAACCTGGACGCACTGCAGGCCAATGTCGACGAACTGCCAAGCGACCTCGCCGGCGATCTGGGCAACAGCCTGGGCGAGCTGAAAGCCTTCGCCGCCGAACAACTGCTGGCGGCCGGCAAGCTGTCCGGCGATCCACAGGGGCTGCTGATCCAGGCCGAACGGGAAATGGCCGATGCGCTGACGGGGCTCGCGCGCTACGCCGACGAGGCCCGTAGCGATGCCGCCGACGCCTACCGCCCCGCGCTCTTCGATGCCTCGCAACACCTGGCCCGCCTGGCGCTGGCCCGCACCAAGCTGGTCAGCAGCGGGCGTGCCGAACTGGCCACCGATGTGGAGCGTGAAGTCCAGGCCCTGCAGGTACAGGCCAAGAGGATCAACGAGCTGCCGCTGCTCGGCGTCACGGAGCAAGCGGCCTCGGGCGGCAATGCGTTCGCCTCCCTGCTGGGCCTGGACGACGACAGCCAGGAGAGCGAAGCACAGGACCGCGGTATCAGCCTCAAGCGCGAATTCGACGGCCTGCTCGGCCGTTACCCTGGCGAGCTGGCCCGCACCCAGGCACTGATCGAGCAACGTGCGCAGCTGGCCGCCAGCACCCGCGCGCGCCTGGATGCGGTGCAGCAATCCTTCACCGCCCTGGAGCCCCGGGTGCGCGCCGAGCATGGTCGCATCCAGGGCGAAACGCGGCTGATACTCGGCGTCATGGTGGGGCTGATCCTGCTCGTCGCGCTGCTCATCGACACCCTGCAGCGGCGCCTCAGCCGCCTGCTCGAGCGCCTGGTTCCGGCACTCTCGGCCTGGGCCGCGGGCGACTTCGCGGGCGAGGTCCACCTGGCCACCAACACCCGTGAACTGCGCGACATCGAGGAGTCGCTCAATCGCCTGCGCCGCTACCTGGTCGAGCTGGTGGGCACCATTCACCAGCACGCTGCCCAGGTTTCGGCCTCCAGCCATACCCTGGCGGAGCTGAGCGGCGGCCTGCACGACGGCGCCGAACGCCAGGCCAGCGATACCGCGCAGATCCGCGACGCCCTGAGCGAGCTGGAGGCGACCATCCTGCAGGTGGCCGACGACGCCAGCCAGACCGCCACCGCCAGCCGCAACGCCGACCGCGCCCTCGCCCAGGGCCAGAAGGTCATCGGCAACAGCCTTTCCGGCCTGCATGCACTGGTCGACGAGGTGCAGGGCAATGCCCAGGCCATCGAGCACCTGGCCACGGAAACCGCCACCATCGGCAGCGTACTGACGGTGATCCGCAGCGTTGCCGAGCAGACCAACCTGCTGGCCCTCAATGCGGCCATCGAGGCGGCACGGGCCGGCGACGCGGGCCGTGGTTTCGCGGTGGTGGCCGATGAGGTGCGCTCGCTATCCCTGCGAACCAGCTCGGCCACCGCGCAGATTCAGGAAGTCATCGGCCGCCTGCAGCAGGCGGCCAACAGCTCGGTACAGGCCATGCGCAGCCAGGTCGAGCACGCCGAAGCCACCGCCGAACAGGCGCGCACCGCCGACGGTGCGCTGGACGAGATCGTCGGCGCCATCGGTACCATCACCAGCATGGCGGCGCGCATCGCCGAGACCACGGCATACCAGGGCGGCGCGGTCAGCGAGATCCGCGATCACAGCGAGCGCATTCACCAACTCGGCGGCGACAACCTGCAGCGCATCGGCCAGGGCCGCGCGCAGAGCGTCGAGCTGCAGGTGCTGAGCGGCCAGCTGGACCAGGCCGTGCAGGCGTTTCGGGTTTGACAGGAGCGGCGATCCAGATAGATAGGCCGACAGCATCGCGCCAGGGGATCGGCCGGGCCGCAGCGACGCAACCCAAAATGACCTGAGCGACCGGATTACCACTGTGGGAGCGCGTCATGCGCGCGAAATCGCGGGCGTGAACTGGGCGCCCCCGCCCGCTCTCACCGGGTGGCGCCGTGCGCGGCTCAGCGCTCCCAGGGCGGAGGCGGCTCGCGGTCCTTGGGCTCCTCGTCGGCATTGAGCGCGGCCTGGCGGCGTGCCTCTTCGGCCAGGGCGGCCTTGATCTCGCGCATCACCGCGTCGACGTCGGCTTCGTCTTCCGGGTCCTTGAATTCGCCGGTCAGCACGCTATCCGGGGTCAGCTTGCCCTCTTCATAGAGCGCCCACATTTCCTTGGCGTACTTGCTGTACCTGAGTTCCGGAGCGAACTGGCCGAAGTAGGCCGCCATGTTGCCGACATCACGCTCGAGCATCTTGAAGGCGTGGTTGTTGCCGGCGGCGTCCACCGCCTGGGGCAGGTCGATGATCACCGGGCCGTCCGGGCCGAGCAGCACGTTGAACTCCGACAGGTCGCCGTGCACCAGGCCGGCACACAGCATCTTCACGATCTCCTCGATCATGAAGGCATGGAACTCGCGAGCGTCCTCGGGGTGCAGGTCGACGTCGTTGAGGCGCGGCGCCACATCGCCTTCACCATCGGTGACCAGTTCCATCAGCAGCACGCCGTCCAGGAAGTCATAGGGCTTGGGCACCCGCACGCCGGCACTGGCCAGGCGAAACAGCGCGGCGACTTCGGCGTTCTGCCAGTTCTCCTCCTGGTTCTTGCGCCCGTACTTGGAACCCTTCGCCATGGCCCGCGCATCACGGCTGTTGCGCACCTTGCGGCCCTCCTGATACTCGGCGGCCTGGCGGAACCCGCGCTTGTTGGCCTCTTTGTAAACCTTGGCGCAACGCAACTCGGAACCGCAACGCACCACGTAGACCGCTGCTTCCTTGCCGCTCATCAAAGGGCGAATCACCTCGTCCACCAGGCCGTCCTCGACCAGGGGCTCAATGCGTTTTGGCGTCTTCATCAGCTTTTATCGGGGTCCTCGGTGGGCTATGCGGCCCTTTTATACGGCAAACCAGAGGCAGCGCCCAGCCCATGAAAAGAATGGGCCAGTCCAGGCAGTTCGAAAGCGCGATTGGCACTGGCGCGCAGGCAGCCGGATACCGACAATTCAGGACATCGTTACAGGAGATGAACATGTCCGAAGAACGTCGCTGGCAGGCCGTGTGCGAGCGCGATGCCGCCCAGGATGGGCAATTCGTCTTCGCCGTGCGCTCGACCGGTATCTATTGCCGGCCCAGTTGTCCGGCGCGCCGCCCACGCCGCGAGAACGTCAGTTTCCATGACGGCCCGGTGCAGGCCGAAGCGGCGGGGTACCGCCCCTGCAAGCGCTGCACGCCCCAGGGCGCAAGCCCCGCCGAACAACTCGACGCGTTGGTGGGCGCCGCCTGCCGCCTGCTCGACGAGGCCGACAAACCGCCAACCCTCGACGCGCTGGCAGCGCGCATCGGCCTGTCCGCCTCGCACCTGGCCCGGGCCTTCAAGGCGCGCACCGGCCTGACGCCCAAGGCCTGGACCAGCGCCCGCCAACGCGAGCGCCTGGCTGCCAGCCTGCCGGGCGCCAGGTCGGTACTCGACGCGGCGCTGGACAACGGCTACAGCAATACCCGCAGCCTCTATGCACAACGCGATGGTGTGGGCCTGGCGCGGCGGCGCCTGGGATCGCCAGGCGAGACGTTGCGCGTGGCGGTGGTGCCCTGCCCGCTCGGCCATCTGCTCATGGCCAGCAGTGAAAACGGGCTGTGCGCCCTGCTGTTCGGTGATACGGCCGACGCCTTGGAAACCGAGCTGCGCCAACGCTTCCCGGCGGCCAGCCTGCAGGCCGATCAGGGGCAGTTGCAGGCGTGGCTGAGCGAGGTACTGCAGCAACTGGGCGAGCCCGCGCGCGCCGCCAGGCTGCCGCTGGACCTGCGCGGCACGGCTTTCCAGCAACGCGTCTGGCAGGCCCTGCGCGCCATTCCCGTCGGCCAGACGCGCACCTACGGGCAGCTCGCCACCGCGCTGGACAGTCACCCGCGGGCCATCGCCCGCGCCTGTGCCAGCAGTGCCAGCAACCCCCTGGGCCTGCTGGTGCCCTGCCACCGGGTGACGGCGGCCGATGGCAGCCTGGGTGGCTACCGCTGGGGCGTGGCGCGCAAGGCGGCGTTGCTGGCGGCCGAAGCGGAAGGGCGCGAAAAGGACGCCCCCTGACGGGACGTCGAGCGAAGCGATGGCAAGGGGGCTGCTACGCGGGAAGCGGACTACGGCTCGCTCGCCTCAGCGCTCCAGAATCGCCGTCACGCCCTGCCCACCCGCGGCGCAGATGGAAATCAGGCCGCGGCCCTCACCGGCGACCGCCAGCAGCTTGGCCAGGTTGGCGACGATCCGCCCGCCGGTGGCGGCAAACGGGTGGCCGGCAGCCAGGGAGCTGCCTTTGACGTTGAGCCTGGCGCGGTCGATGCTGCCCAGCGGCTGCTCCAGGCCCAGTCGTTCCCGGCAGTAGTCGGCGTCTTCCCAGGCCTTGAGGGTGCACAGCACCTGGGCGGCGAAGGCCTCGTGGATCTCGTAGTAGTCGAAATCCTGCAGGCTCAGGCCGTTGCGCGCCAGTAGCCGCGGCACGGCGTATACCGGCGCCATCAGCAGCCCTTCGTGGCCTTTGACGAAATCCACCGCCGCCGCCTCACCGTCGCGCCAGTAGGCGAGAATCGGCAGGCCACGGGCCTTGGCCCATTCCTCGCTGGCGAGCAGCACCAGCGACGCACCGTCGGTCAGGGGCGTGGAATTGGCGGCGGTCAGGGTGCCGCGCTGGCCCTTCTCGAACACCGGTTTGAGGGTTGCCAGCTTGGCCAGGTCGATATCGGGGCGCAGGTTCTGGTCACGGGTCAGGCCGAGGAACGGCGTCATCAGATCGTCCTGCCAGCCCTCGGCATAGGCCGCAGCCAGCTGGCGATGGCTGGCCACGGCCAGCTGATCCTGCTCGTCACGGGGGATGGCCCAGTGTTGCGCCATCAGTTCGCAATGCTGCCCCATGGACAGGCCGGTACGTGGCTCGCCATTGCGTGGCAATGAGGGTGCCAGATGCCGGGGGCGGATCTGCAACAGGGTCTTGAGCTTGTCGCCGATGCTCCTGGCCCGGTTGGTTTGTAACAGGATCTTGCGCAAGCCCTCGTTGACGCCGATCGGCGCATCCGAGGTGGTGTCCACGCCGCCGGCGATACCGCACTCGATCTGCCCCAGGGCAATCTTGTTGGCGACCAGCAACGCCGCCTCCAGGCCGGTGCCGCAGGCCTGCTGCAGGTCATAGGCCGGGGTTTGCGGGGCCAGGCGCGAGCCCAGCACGCATTCGCGGGTCAGGTTGAAGTCCCGCGAGTGCTTGAGCACCGCGCCGGCCACCACCTCGCCGAGGCGCTCGCCATGCAGGTTGTAGCGCTCGACCAGGCCTTCCAGCGCACTGGTGAGCATGGCCTGGTTGCTGGCCGTGGCGTAGGCGCTGTTGGAGCGGGCGAAGGGAATACGGTTGCCACCAACGATGGCGACCCGGCGCGGCAGGCTCATGAGCGGCTCCTTGCAGGTAATATTTTGCGGCAATTCACCGACTCGAGGGCCGGTCATTGGGCTGCTGTCGATGCATGAAACGAGTGATCGCGTACAGTGGTCAACCACTTTGAGTTTCAGCCCTGGAGTCTGTTCCATGTCCGATCGCTACCTCAACTTCGCCAATACGCCGGCTGGCCGTCGCCTGGTCGGTGCGCTCGGCCTGCCCGCGCCACTGCCCCTGGAGCGTTGGGTAGCCGGTCGCAATCGGCCACTGGAAGGCGCCCTGCTGATCGGCGGTGAGGGCGACCTGGGCGCCGCGGTGGCGGGCTTCGCCAAGCGCCTGACCGATGAGCTGTTCGCGCCCCGTGACGAGCAGTTCGGCCTACCGCGCTGGACGGCCGAACACGGCCCAAGACTCAAGGGCCTGGTTTTCGATGCCAGCGGCCTGCGCCGCTTCGAGGAACTCGACGCCCTGCGCCAGTTCTTCCAGCCAGCGCTGAAGAACCTCGATCGCTGCCCCCATGTGGTGGTGCTCGGTCGTGCGCCGCAGACGCTCGACGATCCGCAGGCCTCGAGCGTGCAGCGCGCACTGGAAGGCTTCACCCGCTCGCTGGCCAAGGAGATCCGCCGCGGCGGCACCGTGCAGCTGCTGCACGTCGACCCGGGGGCGGAGCGCCAGCTCGAAGGCGCGTTGCGCTTTCTGCTGTCGCCCAAGAGCGCCTACATCTCGGCCCAGGTGCTGCGCCTGCAACCCTGCGCCGAGCAGGTCAGCGACTGGACGCGCCCGCTGGCCGGCAAGACCGCGCTGGTCACCGGCGCCAGCCGCGGCATTGGCGCCGCCATCGCCGAAACCCTGGCCCGTGACGGTGCCGAGGTGCTGCTGCTGGACGTGCCAGCAGCCAAGGACGCCCTCGACGCCCTGGCGGCGCGCCTCGGCGGCCGCAGCCTGGCCCTGGACATCTGCGCCGAAGACGCTCCGCGCAAGCTGGTCGAGGCGCTGCCCGGCGGCGTGGATATCGTCGTCCACAATGCCGGTATCACCCGCGACAAGACCCTGGCGAAAATGAGCGAGGGCCTTTGGGATTCGGTAATCGAGGTCAACCTGCGTGCCCCGCAGCACCTTACCGCCGCGCTGCTGGAAGCCGGCACCCTGCGCGACAACGGTCGCGTGGTACTGATCGCCTCGCTCAGCGGCATCGCCGGCAACGTCGGGCAGACCAACTATGCAACCAGCAAGGCCGGGCTGATCGGCCTTGCCCAGAGCTGGGCGCCGACCCTGGCGCAACGCGGCATCAGCATCAACGCGGTGGCGCCGGGCTTTATCGAAACGGGCATGACCGCCGCCATTCCCTTCACCATTCGCGAGGCCGGCCGGCGCATGAACTCGATGAATCAGGGCGGCCTGCCCCGAGATGTCGCCGAAGCGGTAGCCTGGTTCGCGCAACCCGGTTCGGGGGCGGTCAGCGGTCAGGTGTTGCGGGTCTGCGGGCAGAGCCTGCTGGGCGCCTGATCACGACGCAGCGCTGCGGCCGCGACGGCGGAACTCCACCGGCGTCTGGCCGACCCAGCGCTTGAACGCGCGGCAGAAGGTACTGGGCTCGGAGAAGCCGGTGCGTTCGGCGATCCGTTCGATACGTTCCTCGGTGTCCACCAGCAGGCGTTTGGCCAGGTTGCAGCGACAAGCGCTGAGCAACTCGTTGAAGCGCACGCCGGCCTGGGCCAAGCGCTCGCGCAGCCGCCGTGCCGGCATGTCGAGGCGAGCGGCAACCTGTTCCAGGGTCGCCCCCTCGACCAGCAGTTCATCGATCAGCCGGTTCACCTCTCCGACCAGTTCGGGGCGCACATACCCGGCGCTCGGGGGAATCGAAGTGCGCAGGCACAGGAACCTCGGCATCAGCGCGGGCGCAGGCGTGACGGATCTGTGCTTGTCCAGGTCGGGCATGCTGCATTCCTTGCGTCTGTGATGGCCGGGTCGATTTTACCCACCCAAGCGTAGGCAGCTTTTGCCATCTGCGCTCGGCCAGTGGGCAATCGTTTGCGCAGCGGGCACCAATGGCCGCTGGCCAATGTCCTAGATCTCGACGAGAGTACCCACACCCTCACCTTGCAGTGGAGCGCACGATGGCAACCGAATGGCTCGATTTGCACACCCCACCGGCCCTGCCCGGCCTGCTCCTGCGCGCGGCGACCCGGCGTGGAATCACCGGCAAGGTGCTGCCGCACTCTGGGCTACGCTGCCCGGTGAGCGTCGATGCCAGTCACCTGGCACGCTATCGCGAGCTGTGTGGTTTCCGCGACGATGCCCGCCTCCCCGCCACCTACCCCCACGTACTGGCCTTCACCCTGCAGATGAAGCTGCTCACCGAGCCTGACTTTCCCTTCCCGCTGCTGGGCCTGGTGCACCTGGAAAACCGCATCCGCGTGGTACGCCAGCTGGCCGGCCTGGGGCCCTTCACCCTGAGCATAGAGGCGAGCAACCTGGCGCCCCATGACAAGGGTGCGGTGTTCAGCGTGATCACCCGTCTCGAGGATCAACTCGGCCTGCTTTGGGAGGGGGACAGCCGCCTGCTCTGCCGCGGCGTCAAGCTCGACGGCCCGGCCATCGGCCGCAGCGAACCGCCCAGCCTGCCGATGGACGAGCTGGACAGCTGGCAGGCACCGTCCAACATCGGCCGCCGTTATGCGCGGGTGTCCGGGGACTACAACCCCATCCACCTGTCGCCCCTGAGCGCCAAGCCGTTCGGTTTCCCCCGCGCCATCGCCCATGGGCTGTGGAACAAGGCGCGTGCACTGGCGGCGCTGCAGGCCCACCTGCCGGCCTCGGGCTACAGCGTCGAGGCGCGCTTCCAGAAGCCGGTATTGCTGCCGAACACGCTGCACATGCGTGCCAGCCTGCCGGCGGCGGAGGGCCAGTTCGACCTGCGCGGCAAGGACGATGTGCCGCATATGGCCGGCTACTGGCAGGTCATCTAGTGCGCGCGTAGAAGGCTGCTGCGCGCCGCCCCTGCCACGTTGGAAATTGGCTGGATCGCCAGCGCAGTCGGAGGCTCATCTGCAGCCCTCAGCGCGCGTGCGAGCCCGGCCCCCGGCAATTTCCGCCCTGCAGACGTCCAGCTCGCCAGCCTTTGGACGGCGCTCGTCACCCATGAAAGAATGTGCGGCCTCCGCCCAAGGGACGCCCCATGAACATCGCCGAACTCACTGCCCGCCTGCACGCCATTCGTGATCGCAACGACTGGCGCCAGTTCCACGCCCCGAAGAATCTGGCCATGGCCGCCAGCGTGGAAATGGCCGAGCTGGTGGAAATCTTCCAGTGGCTCAGCGAAGACCAGTCGCGCCAGCTGTCGGCAGACCAGCTCGAACATGCCGGCCAGGAAATCGGTGACGTGGTGCTCTACCTGCTGCTCCTGTGCAGCGAGCTGGGCCTGGACATGGACCAGGTGGTGCGCGCCAAGCTGGCCGACAGCGAACGGCGGTTCGCCTGATGAGCGACCGGCACTTCGATGAACTGGCGACCCGCTTCGCCGAGAAGATCTATGGCGGCGCCAAGGGCGCGATCCGCCTGGCCGTGCTGCAGGCCGATCTCGCCGAAGCCCTGCCCGATCGCCCGTTGCGGGTGCTCGATGTCGGCGCCGGCCTGGGCCATATGGCGCTGTGGCTGGCCGAGCGCGGCCACCAGGTCACCCTGGCCGAGCCCGCCGAACCCATGCTCGCCGGCGCCCGCGAGCGCTTCGCCCAAGCCGGCGTGGCGGCCACCTTCATCCAGGCGCCCTGGCAGGAGCTGCCGGGGCACTTCGAAGCGCCCTTCGACCTGGTCATCTGCCACGCGGTGCTCGAATGGCTGGCCGAGCCGGCCGCCATCCTCCCGGCCCTGCATGGGCTGACCGCTACCGATGGCTGGCTGTCCCTGGCGTTCTACAACAAGGACGCGCTGATCTACCGCAACCTGCTCAAGGGCCACCTGCGCAAGCTGCGCAAGGACGAATTCGCCGGTGAGAAGCAGAGCCTGACGCCCCAGCGCCCCCTCGACCCGCGGCAACTCGAATCGCAACTTGCCGCCAGCTGGCAGGTCGAACACAGGAGCGGCGTACGGGTTTTCCACGACTACATGCCACGGGACTTCCAGGCCAAGGCACAGCTTGCCGACCTGCTGGAAATGGAGCTGGCGCACCGCCGCCACCCGGCCTTCGCCGGCCTGGGACGCTACCTGCACTGGATCTGTCGGCCACGCTGACGCCTGCCTTGCCAGGAGAGACGCCATGAAACGCATCGCCCTGTTGCTGCTCACCACCGCCCTGGCCGCCTGCCAGAGCCACAATCCGTACTCCTCCGACTCCGTGCCGCTGCCGCCAGCGCCGCCGGGTGCCGCCAACCATTTCGACCGCAGCGCCTACCCGGCCGCCCCCCGCGACTATGGGGCCTACCGCAGTTGGGCCTGGCAACAGCGCCCGGCCGGCAGCGCCTGGGCCAGCGCCGACCTGGTGCAGGACGCGCTCAACAACGCCCTCGACCAGCGCGGCCTGCGCCCCGCCCAGGGTAATGCCGCCGCCGACCTCAAGGTGCGCACCGACACCCGCCTGGAACGCCGCGTGCGCCAGATGGCCGACAGTTACGACCCTTACTACGGTGGCGGTTATGGCAGCTTCGGCAACCGCGGTTACTACGGCAACGGCGTCGGCGTGGGTGCCCGTGTACCGCTGACCCGCACCTACGAAGAGGCGGTCGTGGTGGTACGCATCGATTTCTTCGACGGCCGCAGCGGCGAACAGGTGTGGAGCGGCCAGGCCGAGATGCGCAGCAGCGGCAGCCAGGCCGAGCGTGCCGATGCCCTGCGCAAGGCCGTCAGTGACGCTCTCGGCGAGTACCCGCCGGCATGAACCACCCTATCGATGAATTGGGAGAACGCTTATGCGCCGCCTGCCTCTGCTACTGATTCCCCTGCTGCTGTTGCTCGGCGCCTGCCAGAGCCAGCAGATCAACCGCGATTTCGATGCCAGCCGCGATTTCGGCGCTTACCGCAGCTGGAGCTGGCAGGAGCCGGCGGTGCAGTACAAGCCCGACGACCCGCGCATCCGCAGCGACCTCACCGAACAGCGCCTGCGCAGTGCCGTGGCGGACCAGCTCGACCAGCGCGGCCTGCGTCCGGCAGCTGGTGGCGCCAAGGGTGACCTGAAGGTTCAGGTGTGGCTGGTCGTCGATGATCGCCAGCAGCAGGTCAGCAGCGGTTTTGGCGGTGGTTTCGGCGGCTACTGGGGCCCTTACTGGGGCGGCCCTGCCTATAACGAAACCCGCACCCTCGACTACAAGGTGGCGACCGTGCAGGTCGACCTGTTCGACGGCGACGATGGCAAGCTGGTCTGGCGTGGCAGCGACGAGCGCATCGTGCGCGATGCCACGGGCAATCCCGCCGAGCGGGAAGCAGAAATACGCGAAACCGTCGGCCGGGTGCTCAGCCAGTATCCGCCACGCTAGGGAAGCTCGACAGTCGCGACCTAGCCGCGACCGAAGCGATAGAACAGGTTCGGCTCGCTGACGATATACAGGTTGCCCTGGTCGTCGAAGGTCATGCCTTCACCCTGGGGAACGGCTTTGCCAAGGCCGGCGAAACCGCCATCGAGGGTGCGGAATCCGATCAGCTTGCCGCTGTCGCCATCGAGCTCCATGATCCGCTTCGACTCGTCACTGAGGAGCGCCAGGTGGCCGGTGCGCTCGTCGAAATGCACCGATGACAGGTCGGTGGCGAACACCGAATCGCGAATCCAGTCCTCGTGATCGAGGATCTCCAAGCCGAAATCACCCTGCATGCTGCGCTTCAGGCCACGAATCTCGTAAAGCTTCATCGGCGAGTGTTCCTTGGCGACGAACAGCCGGTCGCGGGCGCGGTCGTAGCCCACGCCCTCGAAGCCCTGGTTGCCATCGCGCTGGATGCCCAGGGTCAGGGCCCGATAGTCCTCGCGGAACAACGCCCCGGCGCGCTCGGGCACCGGCACCACCACCAGGCCGTGCTGACGCTCCTCAGCCAGCAGCAGCAAGCCATCGCCCAGGTAGGTGACGCCCTCGACATCGCTGAAACCGCTCAGCGGGTAGCGCGCCAGCACCTCACCGTCCTTGCTCATGGCCAGCAGCTCTTCGGGGTTGTTGAGCACTGCCCACAGCTGGTCACGCTGCTCGTCGTAGCTGATGCCGGAGAGGTTGTTCTTCACACCGCCGACGGCCTTGGCATCCACCTGCACCTTGTATTCACGGCCCAGCAGGCTGCCCGGCGCCCATTGCGACACAGCCGGCGTGGTCAGCCAGTAATAAAAGCGATCATCCAGGTGCAGCGCACGCATCTGGTAAGCGGCGGCGAGCAGCACGGCGAACAGCAGCCACATCCATGGGCGCAGGACAGGCAGGCGGGAAAAAGCCCGTTTGGCGGCAGATAGCATGATGACTCTCGACGGGGGAAATGCGGGCAGCGTGCCTGAGCAATGTTGCAATTGCGCGGCACCCGGGACCGCATTGAGAGAGGCGCCTGCGGGCAAAGTTCCTCAGCGTCCTGTAACCGGATTCTGCGCGCTGCAGCCCGGCGGCTACTGCGGATGATGGTTTACCCGGCTCGAAAGAGCGTGCAGACTGCCGCAAGAAAGTGCGCAGCGCGCCGGCGATGATGGCCAGCCCTGGTCGCCCGCGCCCCCGCATGCCGATCGGCCTGGAACTGAAGGAGATCATCTTGGCGTCCAGTGAAACCAGCACCTCCTTGAGTACCGCGATCGCCAACTGCGCCAAGGAACCCATCCATATCCCGGGCAGCATCCAGCCCCAGGGTTTCCTGATGGTGTTCGACGAGCAGGCGTTGACGGTACAGCAGGTCAGCGAGAACGTCGCCGACTGGCTCGGGCTCGAGCCGGACTGGCTGCTGGGGCGGCACCTGGACGAGTTGCTCGAAGACAGCGCCGTGCTGGCCGAGCGCCTGGCGCAGCTGTCCGACGACGACACCACGCCCTTTCACATCGGTGACGTGCGCTTTCGCGAAGGCAGTCGTCGCGGCGAGATGACCGCGATGGTCGCTCACCGCTTCGATCAGGTGCTGATCGCCGAATTCGAGACCACCAGCAACGTGGTCACCGCCTACAACACCCTGTACCCGATGGTGCGTACCTTCATCGGCCACCTGCAGGGCGCCGAGGACATCGACGAGCTGTGCCGGCTGTCGGTGGCCGAGGTCAAGCGCGTCACCGGTTTCGGCCGCGTGAAGATCTACAGCTTCGATCCCGACGGCAATGGCCTGGTGCTCGCCGAGTGCCTCGACGAGGACTATCCCAGCTACCTGGGCCTGAGCTTCCCGGCCTCGGACATCCCGCCCCAGGCCCGCCAGCTGTACGTGGCCAACCGGATCCGGGTGATCGAAGACGCCAACTACCAGCCCTCGCCGCTGCGCCCGGCCTGCAACCCGCTGACCGGCAAGCCCCTGGACCTCAGCTTCGCGACGCTGCGCAGCGTGTCGCCGGTGCACCTGCAGTACATGCGCAACATGCAGACCATCGCCTCGATGTCGATCTCCATCGTGGTCGAAGGCCAGCTGTGGGGGCTGATTTCCTGCCACCACGCCAGCGCCCGCTCGGTCGGTTTCCAGACGCGCACCGCCTGCGAGCTGCTGGGCCGCATGCTGTCGCTGCAGATCGAGGCGAAGATCGCCCACTCGCGCACCCAGCACCTGCTGCAGTTGCGCCGCCATATCGTGCAGATGCTCTCGGCGATGGCCGACCGCGACAGCGTCAGCGAAGGCTTGCTGTCGCTGCCCGATACCTTGCTCGACTTCGCCCAGGCCAGCGGCGCGGCGATCATCTCGGCCTCGCATTGCGACCTTATCGGCCAGACGCCACCACGCGACCAGGTCAATGCCCTGGTGCAATGGCTGGGTGCCCGCCAGGGCGAGGACCTGTTCCAGACCGACAACGTCGGCCGTGACATCCCGCAGCTGCCGGAGCTGGCCAAGCACGTCGGCGGCCTGCTGGCGGTGGCCATCTCCGAGCTGCACTCGCACTACCTGATCTGGTTCAAGCCGGAGCAGAAGCGCGTCGTGCAATGGGCCGGCAAGCCCGAGAAAGCGGTCAGCGCCAGCGGCGCGCTCAGCCCCCGCAACAGCTTCGCGCGCTGGCAGGAGGAAATCAGCGGTTTCTCCACGCCCTGGCACGAGCAGGAGCCGGAAAGCGCCCTGGAGCTGCGCAACGCGGTGCTCGGTATCGTGCTGCGCAAGGCCGAGGAAATGGCCCAGCTGGCCAACGACCTGAAGAAAACCAACAAGGAGCTGGAAGCCTTTTCCTACAGCGTATCCCACGACCTGCGCGCACCGCTGCGGCATATTGCCGGCTATGCCGAGCTGCTGGGCGATTTCGAAGGCGCCAAGCTGTCCGAGCGCGGGATACGCTTTCTCGAGCACATCACCGAATCGGCACGCTTCGCCGGCACCCTGGTGGACAACCTGCTGAGCTTCTCGCAGATGGGCCGCTCGGCACTGCGCTTCACGGACGTCAACCTGCAGGCGCTGGTCGAATCGATCCGCGAGGAAATGAAACCCGACTACCAGAGTCGCCACCTGGAATGGCACATCCAGCCGCTGCCGCGGGTGGTCGCCGACGCCGCCTTCCTGCATCTGGCGCTGCGCAACCTGCTGGCCAACGCCATCAAGTACAGCCGCGAGCGTGACCCGGCGATCATCGTCGTCGGCGCCCAGGAAAGCGATGAAGAAGTGGTCGTCTTTGTGCGCGACAACGGCGTGGGCTTCAATATGGAGTACGTGGACAAGCTGTTCGGCGTATTCCAGCGCTTGCACCGTATGGAGGAATTCGAAGGCACCGGCATCGGCCTGGCCAGCGTACGACGTATAATCGAGCGTCACGACGGGCGGGTCTGGGCCGAGGGCAAGATCAATCAGGGCGCCACTTTCTATTTCGCGTTACCCAAACGCCACCACCCCGCCATGTCATGACGGGTCGAGGACTTTAATGCTCAAACCTATTCTGCTGGTCGAAGACAATCCACACGATCTGGAATTGACCCTGATCGCGCTGGAGCGCAGCCAGCTGGCCAATGACGTGATCGTCATGCGCGATGGTGCCGAGGCGCTGGACTACCTGTTCCGCCGTGGTGACCATGCCGATCGTCTGCCCGGCAACCCGGCGATCATGATGCTCGACCTCAAGCTGCCCAAGGTCGACGGTCTGGAAGTGCTCAAGGTGGTGCGCGACTCCCCGGAACTGCGCAGCATGCCGATCGTCATGCTCACCTCGTCGCGCGAGGGCCCGGACCTGCAGCGCGCCTACGAATTGAACGTGAACGCCTACGTGGTCAAACCGGTCGAATTCAAGGCGTTCGTCTCGGCCATTTCCGACCTCGGTGTGTTCTGGGCAGTGCTCAACGAGCCGCCTCCAGGCTCCATGCGCCTGCAACGTCGCTCCAAGGACGACGAGACGCCAGCCGACGAAAACTGATCGCCCGCGATCCTTGCGTGATTTCCAGGCCTAACCACAGACCGTGATCGACGACCTTTCCATGCCGCTTGTGCCCATCAAATTACTGTTCATCGAAGACAGCCCGCATGATGCGGAACTGGCCCTGCTCGCACTGGAACGCAACGGTCTGACGGTCGACAGCACCCTGGTCTACGACCACGAGGCCGCCGAACGCGCACTGAAGAACGAGCGCTTCGACCTGATCGTCTCCGACTACCTGCTGCCCGGCTCGTCAGGGGCCCAGGCGCTGGAAGTGGCGCGCCGCCTGGCCCCACAGACGCCGTTCATCTTCCTGTCCGGCATGTTCGGCGAAGAGCACGCGGTGGAAATGATGCGCCTGGGCGCCGTCGACTACGTGCTCAAGCAGAACCTGCCGTTCCTGCCCAAGGCCATCGACCGCGCCATGGCCGAGGTCAACGAGCGCGAAGAGCGGCGCCGCGTGGAAGACACCCTGCAGGCCGTCGAGGCCCGCGCCCGGCTGGCCATCGGCGCGGCGCGCATGGGCATGTGGGATTACATGCCGGCCACCGATACGCTGATCTGGGACGAACGTTGCCGCGCCCTGTATGAGCTGGAGCCGGACACCGAGGTCGACATGGCCCTGTTTCTCGGCCGCTGCCACCCCGATGACCGCGCGCAACTGCGCCAGCGGGTCAACGAGGCGCTGGCCACCGACAGCGGCAACGAATTCCAGGCCGAATTCCGCCTGCCCCTGAGCAATGGCAGCAAGCGCTGGATTTCCGCCCGCGGCCAGGCGTTCTTCGACGACGGCCAGTGCACCCGCTTTCTCGGCGTGCTGCACGACATCACCGAACAGAAGCAGGCCAACGAAGCCCTGTTGCGCCTCAACGACGTACTCGGCGAGCGCGTCGAGAAACGTACCCGTGAGCGCGACCGCAACTGGGAACTGTCCCGCGACCTGCTTGCCGTGCTGCGTTTCGACATGCGCCCCAGCGCCCTCAACCCCGCCTGGGAACAGACCCTCGGCTGGACGCGCCAGCAGCTTACCCAGGGCCCACTGTGGGAACTGGTGCATGCCGACGACCAGAACGATACCCGCGCGCACATCGAGCGGGTGACCTCGGACAACGCCTCGGTGCGCTTCGTCAACCGCATGCGCCATGCCGGCGGCGAGTACCACTGGCTGTCGTGGATCGTGGTGCGCGACGACGACCTGCTGTACACCACGGTACGCGACATCACCCACGAGCGCGCCGTGGTCGAGGAACTGGCCGCCACCAACCAGCAGCTGCGCGAGCAGATCGCCGAGCGCGAGCGCGTCGAGGCGACCCTGCAGCAGATGCAGCGCCTGGAAGCGGTCGGCCAGCTCACCGCAGGCGTCGCCCATGACTTCAACAACCTGCTGACGGTGGTGCTGACCAGCACCAGCTTCCTGATCCGCGACCTGGAAAAGGGCAACCTGGACAAGGCCCGTGGCCGCCTGCAGAACATCACCGATGCCGGCGAGCGCGGCGCCAAGCTGACCGGTCAGCTGCTGGCCTTCTCGCGGCGCCAGCGCCTGGTGCCGGAAGCGGTCAACCTCGGCGAAACCGTGTTGGGCATGCTCGAACTGCTGAAGAGCACCCTGGGCGGCAGCGTATTGATCGAGACCACCACCGAGCCCGACCTGTGGCATGCCCGGGTCGACCCGACGCAGATCGAACTGATCATCCTCAACCTGGCGATCAACGCCCGCGATGCCATGGGCGTGGGCGGCACCCTGCGCCTGAGCACCAGCAACGAGGTGATCAGCGAAGCCCCGCGCCGCCCGGAAGACCCGGAGCCCGGCGACTACGTGGTGCTGTCGGTGCAGGATTCCGGCAGCGGCATGAGCGAGGCGGTGCTGGCCAAGGCCTTCGAACCGTTCTTCACCACCAAGGAAATCGGCAAGGGCTCGGGCCTCGGCCTGGCCCAGGTGTTCGGCTTCGCCAAGCAGTCCGGTGGCGGCGCGCGCATTCTCACCAAGATGGGCGTCGGCACCACGGTCAAGGTCTACCTGCCGGGCCTGCGCAACGTGGTGCCGGCCGAGGAACAGGTATCCAGCCAGCCGCTGCCGATCGCCGAGCCGGGCGACCAGCGCACCATCCTGCTGGTCGACGATGACCCCCGGGTGCGCGAGGTCACCGCCCTGACGCTGGACGCCCTCGGCTATCAGGTGCGCGAAGCCCACAGCGGCCTGGACGCCCTGAGCAAACTCGACGATGACATCGACCTGCTGCTTGCCGACTTCGCCATGCCGGGCATGAACGGCGCCGAACTGGCCCAGGCGGTACGCCGCCGCTACCCGCAACTGCCGGTGGTATTCGTCACCGGCTACGCGGAACTGGGCGGGCTCGACGCCGATGAGGCCTTCATCGTGCAAAAGCCTTATCGCAGCGACGAACTGGCGGAGAAGCTGCAGCTCGCCTTCGCCAGCGGCAAGTCCACCTGAACCCGCCAGCGCTGCGGCCAACCAGCAGGCTGCGCTAGTGGCCAGACCGCCAGGATAAGCTCCCCGATCGATGTCCGCGACAGAGAATACGTCCCCCCAATCCTGCCTGTTCGCCGGTCAGTCCGGCGACACGGTCGAGCTCATCCGCCGTTTCGACTGGGCGGCCACCGCGCTCGGCCCCATCGGGCAATGGCCGGACGTGCTGATCAGCACCACGCGCCTGATCCTCTCCTCACCGACGCCTATCGTGTTGCTGTGCGGCGAGCGCGGCGTGCTGATCTACAACGATGCTTACGCGGCCTTCGCCGGCCAGCGCCACCCGGACATCTTCGGCCTGCCTGCCGAGGATGCCTGGCCGGAGATCGCCGAGTGGAACCGCCACGTGATCGCCATGGGCCTGACCGGTCGTTCCATGTGCCAGGAAAACCTCTACCTGCCCCTGCGCCGCCCCGGTCTGCAGGACGATGCGTGGATGAACCTCTACTACAACCCGCTGCTCGACAACACCGGCCGCTCCCACGGCATGATGTGCATCGTCGTGGAGACCACCAACCAGATCGTCGCCATCGAACAGCGCACCCAGGCCGAAGCCGAATTGCGCAGCGCCAACGAGCGCATCGAACTGGCGCTCAACGCCGGTGCCGTGCTCGGCACCTGGGTGTGGGACATTCCCAACGATCGGGTGACCGGCGACGAACGCTTCGCCCGCGCCTTCGCCGCCGACCCGCAGCAGGCGGCCAGCGGCATGGCGCTGGATCGCGTCACCCTGGCCATCCACCCGCAGGACCGGCCGCGAGTACGCGCGATGATCGAGCACACCATCGCCACCGGCGGCAGCTACCGTGCCGAGTACCGCGTCCTGCAGGCCGACGGGAGCTATCGGTGGATCGAGGCCAACGGCCGCTGCGAGCGGGCCCCCGATGGCACGCCGCTGCGCTTTCCCGGCGTATTGATGGACATCGACGAGCGCAAGCGCACCGAGCTGGCGCTGCGCCAGCTGACCCAGACCCTCGAGGAGCGAGTCAGTGAGGCCGTGCTGCAGCGCACCCAGGCCGAGGAACAGCTGCGCCAGGCGCAGAAGATGGAAGCCATCGGCCAGTTGACCGGCGGCATCGCCCACGACTTCAATAACCTGCTGGCCGGCATTCTCGGCAGTCTGGAGCTGATCCAGCGCAAGCTGCCGGGCAACGAACACCCACAATTGGCGCGCTTCGTCGACGCCGCCATTGCCTCGGCCAACCGCGGCGCCTCGCTGACCCACCGCCTGCTGGCCTTTGCCCGGCGCCAGTCGCTGGACATGCGCCCGGTCGAGGTCAACGTGCTGGTGCGGGCCCTCGAGGACCTGCTGGTGCGTACCCTCGGCGAGCAGATCAGCCTGGAAACCCAGCTGGCCGACGACCTGTGGCCAACCCGCAGCGACGGCCACCAACTGGAAAACGCGCTGATCAACCTGGCCATCAATGCCCGGGACGCCATGCCCGACGGCGGCAGGCTGCGCATCGAGACCCGCAACACCCAGCTCGGTGAGCGCGAGGCACAGAACCACCAGGTACCGGCCGGCGACTACCTGCTGCTGTCGGTCAGCGATACCGGTTGTGGCATGCCCGAGGAAATCATTCGCCACGCCTTCGAGCCGTTCTTCACCACCAAACCCATCGGACAGGGCACCGGCCTGGGCCTGTCGATGGTCTACGGCTTCGTCAAGCAGACCGGCGGCTACCTGCACCTGGAAAGCCAGGTTGGCCGCGGCACCACCCTGAACCTTTACCTGCCGCGCCTGGCCGTGGCACCGGCCGAGCTGCCGCACAGCACGACGCCCGAAGCGCCGCGCGGCACCGGCGAATGCATCTTGGTGGTGGAAGACGACAAGGTGGTGCGCATGCTGATGGTCGAGGTGCTCGAAGAACTGGGCTACAACCTTATCCAGGCCAGTGATGCACAGAGCGCCCTGGGGCTCATGGAGCAGCACGCGCCGCTCGACCTGCTGCTCACCGATGTCGGCCTGCCCGGCATGAACGGCCGGCAGCTCGCCGACGCCGCCCGCCAGCGCCAGCCGAACCTCAAGGTGCTGTTCGCCACCGGCTACGCCGAGGGCGCGCAAATGCGCGACGGCTACCTGGGCAAGGACATGGACATGATCGCCAAGCCGTTCTCCTTCGAGGCCCTGGCCGGCAAGCTCAAGGCCATGCTCGGCGACTGATCGGCCACAGCCTGAGGCCAGGCGCAGAATCGGGGAACTCCGCAACGAGGCAGCGGCTCAATAGTCGGCACCCCGGCGCTTGTCGCCCTGTCCTTTTTCCAGGAATCCCTGCATGCGCGTAGAAGGCTTTTTCGAATCCCTGGGCGAGGCGTTCGGCTCGTTCATCCGCTTTATCGTCGATGCTCTGAGCGGCGTGTTCGGCATGCTCGCCGGCGCAGTCGCCAGCTTTATCGACGGCCTGTCCGGCGCCTTGGGCGTCACCCCCTCGCTGCTCAGCATCGCCGTGTTGCTGCTGGGGCTGATCCTGCTCTACAGCGCGGTGCGCTCGTTCATTCGCGGCTCGGTGATCGGCGGCCTGATCTGGCTATTGCTGGGCCTGTGGCTGCTTAGCGGGCTGATCCACTAAGCGCCTGCTCAAAATCTTCATACGCCTGAAGCGGCAACTACAAGGTAGAAGCGGCCGTTCGCTACCTAGGGTGGATGACGCTCTTTTCATCCACCATTGCAATCGCAGAGCGGTGGACGGGTGAAGCGTCGTCCACCCTACGATCCAGCGCAGCGGCAGGCACTGGCGGCGCCGGGCAGTGGTCGGACATCGCATGTTGCATCCAAATGTTACAGCGGACGTGCTAGGCTGAACGGCCGTCGTCAGCCGCCCAAGTACTCCAATGTCCGTCCATGGTCAGTTGCTACTGCGTCATCACACGCCTTTCATCCGCTTCTGGCTGGCCCGGGTGTTCACCGCCAGCGGTTTCCAGATGCTCACCGTGGCCATTGGCTGGCAAATGTACAGCCTCACCGGCAACGTGCTCGACCTGGGCCTGGTCGGCCTGGTCGAATTCCTGCCCAAGATCCTCTTCATTCTGTTGACCGGCCATGTCGCCGACCGCTTCGACCGCCGCAAGGTCGCCGCCCTGTGCCAGTGTGGCCAGGCCATCGTCGCCATCACCCTGTTGCTCGGCAGCAGCACGGGCAGCCTGACCCGCGAGATGATCTTCGTCATCGCCTTCATGATGGGCACCGCCCGGGCATTCGAAATGCCCACTACCCAGGCGCTGCTGCCCAATATCGTGCCGCCGGGCCTGTTCCCCGCCGCCGTGGCCGCCTCCAGCTCGGCGATGCAGACCGCGACCATTGTCTCCCCGGCCCTGGGCGGCGTGCTCTACGCCGTGGCGCCGGCCTGGGTGTACGGCCCGGCGCTGGTGCTCTACCTGATCGCCGTGGGCATGATGCTCAGCCTGCCGTCGCAACAGAAACCGCTGAAGCAGAAGATTTCCGTGGAATCGCTGCTGGCCGGCTTCCGCTTCATCCGCAGCCGCCCGGAAGTGTTCGGCGCCATCTCCATGGACATGTTCGCCGTGCTGCTCGGCGGCGCCACCGCCCTGTTGCCGGTATTCGCCAAGGACATCCTGCTCACCGGCCCCTGGGGCCTGGGCCTGTTGCGCTCGGCGCCGGCGGTGGGCGCCCTGCTGATGTCCATCTACCTGGCGCGCCACCCCATCGAGCGGCGGGTCGGCCCGGTGATTCTCGGCTCGGTGGCGATCTTCGGCGTGGCGACCATCGGCTTCGGCCTGTCCACCTCGCTGTGGTTCAGCCTGGCGACCCTGGTGCTGCTCGGCGCCGCCGACATGGTCAGCATGGTGATCCGCGGCGCCTTCGTGCAACTGCAGACGCCCGATGACATGCGCGGCCGGGTGGGCGCGGTGAACAGCCTGTTTATCGGCGCCTCCAACCAGCTCGGCGACTTCCGCGCCGGGGTCAGCGCCGCCTGGTTCGGCACCGTGCCGGCCGTGCTGATCGGCGGCTTCGGCGCCATCGGCATCAGCCTGCTGTGGATCAAGCTGTTCCCGGCGCTGTCGAGTCGGGACCGGATTCGGGATCCGTTGGTGGGGGATGAGTCTGTTTGAACGACCGCGCGTGACGACGCTTGATGGTGCGCGGTTCGGCCTCGGCGTCCAGGCCCAGCAGTTCCCAGGGGCTCACCACTCGGCCTTCTTGCTGTAGTCGACCTTGAAGGCGCCGGTGCGCCACAGCGACCAGCGCGGCCAGGGCATACGGCGGCCGCCAACCAGGCCGAGAAACAGCACTTCGAGCAGCAAGGCAGCGCCGAATACGACTCCGCCAGGAACCAGGCTTGGCGCGAATGAGGTGACGATCATCGCGAAAAGAGCGGCCGGCAAGCCATGGCGCAGCACCAGCATGCCGGCGCCACGGTCGCGCCAGACGGCGGGCAGCAGCAACCGGCTCAGCGGTACGTCGAGGCGGGTCAGGTACCGGGCCAGCCGGCTCCAGCCGCGGGCGAGCATCACCATCCAGGCGACCATCCCGACGCTGATCAGCAGGTCCTTGAGCCCCAGGCCGAGATAGCCGCCCGAACGTTCCAGGTACACCGACATCTGTGCATCCTGCAGCGAGGTGGCGAACATCGCGGTGAACAGCATGAGCCAGGCGTAGACCGTCGCCGGCACCGTCCATTGGCGTGGCTGCCAGCGCCGCCAATCCTCGTCGATCTGCAGGTCGAGCAGCTCCGGCAACTCGGGGTAACGCTCGGTGAGCACGTGCTCCAGCGCGTCACAGGCCTGCCAGTCCTCAGCATCGAAACAGTCGACCAACTGGCGCGTGTCACGCTCATTCAGACGTTTTAACAGTAGCCAGGCCGCGCGTTCCTCGGCGCGCAGCGGCCAATCCAGTTGCAGATGTTGCTGCACGCGCTGGCCCACGGCGTGACGCTCGCAGCGCCAGCACAGCCAGTTCCAGCGCTCGACGGAGCACGGCAGCTCACCGGTGTCCTCGTTCCAGCCGAACAGCCGGCACAGGCGGTCGAACAGCCCGCCCGTCCAGTGATCGGTGACTTCGAGCATCCACACCATGCCGTCCTGCAACTGCCGGCGGCGGTCGAAGGACTGCAGCCAGTCGCTGGCCAGCATGGCGGTGGCGGCGTCCAGCACAACGCGCTCCTCGCCCGCCTGCAGGCGCTGCTGCAGGGTGTCCAGCTCCAGGGCCAGCAGCCGTGCCGCCAGCGCCTCGGACTGGGTGCGCGGCAGGTAGTCAGCCTGCCAGGGCGACAGCCATTGCAAGTGCTGCATGCCCCAGCGCAGGATGTTCAGCCCCTCTTCGTCAAGGGTGGCGCAGCGGGCCAGCAGATAACGCTGAAGATCGGCTTCAAGCCCCTCCTCGCGGGCCTGCTGCAGGGCGGCGTCCAGCGAGTCGTTGGCCTCCAGCAACTGCTCGAGGCGCGCATGCGCTGGCGCTTCAGTGGCCGCTGCGACAACGGGCTCGTCCTCCACCACTAACGTCGACGCCACAGCAGGCACCTGCCGTTGCTCGGAGTCGGCATTCCGCGACCGATCCTCGGCGGCAGCATGCGCCAATGCCTGCTCGTAGGCTTCGCGCAGGCGCTGGAAGGCCTCGGCGTCCTCGTCGGGGCGGTGCTGTTTGAGCAGCTGCGCATAGCGGCGCTTGATGCTGCGGGTATCGGCGTCGGCGTCCAGGCCAAGCAGCGTCCAGGGGTTCATAAGCGATCAGTACCCCTGCTCGATGGCATCCAGGCGCGCGGCCACTTCGCCACGGGCCTCGCGAATTTCCCGCTCGTCCTGGCGCTCCAGAATGCTGGCGAAATGCGCGGCCAGCTGGCCGACGTGCTCGCGCAAATCGCCCAGGCACTCCTGATACAGGCGTTCCAGGCGCGCCATCAGGGCGCTGTTGACCTGCTGGTCGCGCGGGTGGACCTTGAGCGCCTCCAGCGCCGCGAAACGCTCGGCGATTTCCGCGGGGCTGAGCACGCCGGGGTTGTTCTCGATCACCAGGCGATGGCTTTCACCGGTCAGCGGTGTGTCCACCTGGGCCTCGAGCAGGCCGTTGATGTCGTAGGTGAAGCGGATATCCAGGGACACTTCGCCAGCGGGCCGCGGCGGCACGGCCACGTCCAGCTCGCCGAGAAAGATGTTGTTGGCCACCAGCCGGCTTTCGCCCTGGTAGATGCGTACGCTGACCTGCTTCTGGTTGTCATGCAGGGTGTACACGCTCTGCACCCGGCTGACCGGCACCACGCAGTTGCGCTCGATGATCGGCAGGTAATGGCCGCTCTGCTGCTGGGTGCCCACCTGCTTGCTGATCTCCACGCCCAGGCTGTAGGGGCAGACGTCGGTGAGCACCACCTCTTCCAGCGTGGCATCGCGGGCCTTGAGCGCGGCCTGGATGGCGGCGCCCTGGGCGATCACCTCGTCGGGGTTGAGGTGCATGGCCGGGAAGCGCCCGAACAGGCTGGCCACCAGCTTGCGCACCAGCGGCATGCGCGTGGTGCCGCCGACCAGCAGCACTTCGTCGAGGTCGGCGACCTTGATGCGCGCATCGCGCAGGGCCCGCTCGATGGGCGCGCGCAGGCGCTCGAGAAGCGGTTCGCAGATGCTCAGCAGCCTGTCCTGGCTCAGCGGCAGCGTCCACTCGCGACCATCCTCGCGCAGCTGGAACACCGCCTCGGGCTGTTGCCCCAGGGCATGGCGCACGCGCTGGGCTTCGCGGCGCAGGCGCTGATGGATCGCCGGCTGCTGGTGGTCGGGCAGGCCCTGGCCGTTCATGGCACTGAGGAAGTGGGCGACCAGGGCATCGTCGAAGTCCTCGCCGCCCAGGAAGTTGTCCCCGGCACTGGCACGTACCTCCATGACGCCCTCGAAAAGCTCCAGCACCGACACGTCGAAGGTGCCGCCGCCCAGGTCGAAGACCAGAAAGGTCGCCTCGCCCTTCTGGTGCAGGCCATAGGCCAGGGCCGCAGCGGTGGGTTCGTTGATCAGCTTCTCGACCTTCAGGCCCGCCAGCTCGCCAGCGATGCGCGTGGCCTTGCGTTGGGCATCGCTGAAGTACGCCGGCACGCTGATCACCGCTTCGCTGACCGGCTGCCCATAGGCGCGCTCGACGTCCTCCTTGAGGCTGCGCAGCACCAGCGCGGACAATTCTTCCGGGCGGAACGCGCGCGACCCCAGGCGGGTGCTCTGGGCGCTGCCCATGTGCCGTTTGAACAGGGCGGCGGTAAGGTGCGGGTGGGTCTGCAGGCGCTCGCGGGCGATGTCGCCGACCACCAGTTGGTCATGGTCGTCGAGGCCGACCACGCTGGGCGTCAGCAGGCGGCCCAGGGCATTGGGCACCAGCCGCGCCGCCTCGCCGTCCCATACCGAAACCAGACTGTTGGTAGTGCCGAGGTCGATGCCGATGATCATGTGCGTTGCAGCCTCCCTGTGCGTGCCGGCCAACGGCGCATCAGGCGCCGGGCGGGGCGATATTAGAGCGCTCAGACAAGCCTGGGTAAAGGAGGTTTCCCGCGCTTTGCCAACTTGCCGACAGAGACGGCTGCCGAGGCCTGGGGCGGGCTGCTATGATGCCGCGCTTTCGTGGATCGGCAACGCGATATGGCACGTGAAGTGCTTTGCTTGCGCTCTGCATATTTCAAACGCGCGTTCGCTGCCATCGGAGCTCCGCATGCTGGAAAGACTGTTCCAACTCAACGCACACAACACCAATGTGCGCACCGAAATACTCGCGGGGGTCACCACCTTCCTGACCATGGCCTACATCCTGTTCGTGAACCCGAGCATCCTCGGCGAAACCGGCATGGACAAGGGCGCAGTATTCGTCGCCACCTGCCTGGCGGCCGCCTTCGGTTCCGCAGTAATGGGCCTGATCGCCAACTACCCGATCGCCCTGGCGCCGGGCATGGGCCTCAACGCTTTCTTCACCTACACCGTGGTGATGGGCATGGGCCACACCTGGCAGGTCGCCCTGGGTGCGGTGTTCCTGTCGGCGTGCCTGTTCTTCCTGCTGTCGATCTTCAAGATCCGCGAATGGATCATCAACAGCATTCCGCTGGAGCTGCGCTCGGCGATCGCCGCCGGCATCGGCCTGTTCCTGGCGCTGATCGCCCTGCAGAACGCCGGCATCGTCGCCGCCAACCCGGCGACCATGGTCGGCCTCGGCGATCTGAGCTCGCCCGCCGCGTTGCTGGCGATCCTTGGCTTCTTCCTGATCATCGGCATGGAGGCGCTGCGCATCACCGGCGCCGTGCTGATCAGCATCCTGGTGGTCACCGGCCTGAGCATTCTGCTCGGCGTTAGCGAGTTCGGCGGCGTGGTGTCGATGCCGCCTTCCCTGGCACCGACCTTCATGCAGCTGGATATCGCCGGCGCGCTGGATGTGGGCCTGATCAGCGTGATCTTCGCGTTTCTGTTCGTCGACCTGTTCGACAACTCCGGCACCCTGATCGCCGTGGCCAAGAAGGCCGGCCTGATGCGCAAGGACGGCCACCTGCCGAAGATGGGCCGTGCGCTGATCGCCGACAGCACCGCGGCATTGGGCGGCTCGCTGCTGGGCACCAGCACCACCACCAGCTACATCGAGTCGGCGGCGGGCGTCAGCGCCGGCGGGCGCACTGGCCTGACCGCCATCGTGGTCGCCGTATTGTTCCTGTTCGCGCTGTTCTTCGCGCCGCTGGCCGGCAGCGTTCCAGCCTTCGCCACCGCCCCGGCGCTGCTGTTCGTGGCCGTGCTGATGGCCTCGGGCATGGCCGAGATCGAGTGGAGCGACATCACCGTCGCCGCGCCAGTGGTGGTCACCGCCCTGGCCATGCCGCTGACCTACTCCATCGCCACCGGCATCGCCTTCGGCTTCATCACCTGGGTCGCCGCCAAGACCCTGGCCGGGCGGTTCCGCGAGCTGAACGGAATGCTGGTCGCGCTGGCCATTTTCTGTGTGATCAAGCTGGCGTTGTTCTAAACGTTCCTGGTAGCCCGGGTTGAGCGAAGCGATACCCGGGTAGGCCTCGATCAGCGTGTGCCCATGGGCAATCCTGGGTATCGCTTCGCTCAACCACAGGCTACGTCGTGTTGACGATCGATCTGCACCAGCCCCTCTTGGTCGCTCCCCGCCCCACCAATGATCGACGACACCGGCACGCCGGCAGCGGAATCGCTACAATGGCGCCCCGTTTTCCTGCCGCACGAGTGACCGATGAGCCGTCCCGCATTCGACCCCGCCGCCTACGACGCCCAACTCGCCGAGAAGAAGGCCCGCCTGGTCGAACTGCTCGCGCCGTTCGCCGCGCCTGAGCCCGAGGTGTTCGAGTCGCCGCGCGAGTACTACCGCCTGCGTACCGAATTCCGCCTGTGGCGCGAGGCCGGCAGCGAAAACCGTCACTACGCGATGTTCGAGGCCGGCGACAAACACAGCCCGATCTTCTTCGAAGACTTCCCCATCGCCAGCCTGCGCATCAACGAACTGATGCCGCGTCTCAAGGCCGCCTGGCAGGCCAGCCCGGCGCTGGGCTTCAAGCTGTTCCAGGTCGAGTTCCTGACCACCCTGACCGGCGATGCGCTGATTACCCTGTGCTACCACCGACCACTCGATGACGCCTGGGAAGCCGCCGCCACTCAGCTCGCCGAAGAACTGCAGGTCAGCCTGGTCGGCCGCTCGAAGGGCAAACGCATCGTGGTCGGTCGTCCGTACGTCGAAGAAGAATTGCAGGTCGCCGGTCGCCGCTTCCGCTATCGCCAGCCGGAGGGCGCCTTCACCCAGCCCAACGGCGAGGTGTGCCAGAAGATGCTCGGTTGGGCCTACGACGTACTGGGCCAGCGCGACGACGACCTGCTGGAGCTGTATTGCGGTAACGGCAACTTCACCCTGCCGCTGGCCACTCGCGTGCGCAAGGTGCTGGCCACCGAGATCAGCAAGACCTCGGTCAACGCCGCCCTGGCCAACCTGGCCGACAACGAGATCGACAACGTCACCCTGGTGCGTCTGTCCGCCGAGGAGCTGACCGAAGCGCTCAATGACGTACGCCCGTTCCGTCGCCTGGCCGATGTCGACCTGAAGAGTTACGACTTTGGCAGCGTATTCGTCGACCCGCCGCGCGCCGGCATGGACCCGGACACCTGCGAGCTGACCCGCCGCTTCGAGCGCATCCTGTACATTTCCTGCAACCCGGAAACCCTGGCGCAGAACATCGCCCAGTTGCACGACACTCACCGTATCGAGCGCTGCGCGCTGTTCGACCAGTTCCCCTATACCCACCATATGGAGTCGGGTGTGCTGCTGGTGCGCCGCTAACGGATGGAGTACAGCGCGAGCCAGGCTCGCGCTGCCATCGCACTATTGCGCCGATAACTGGCGAATCAACGCCACCGTCAGGTACAGCCGCGGCGCGATGCTCGACAGCTCGATGTACTCGTCGTCGGCATGTAGGCCGGCGCCCACCACGCCCATGGTCTCCAGCACCGCCGGCTTGTCGCTGCCCGGGACGTAGGCGTAGCCGGCATCGGTGCCGAAGCGCATGGCGATCGGCTCGATCTTGCGATCGATCCTGGCGTACAGCCCCTGAGCCTGCTTGGCCAGTCGCTCGGACGCGGCATTCCTGGCCAGCGGCGGGCGCCCCTTCTCGAGACGCACCGTGACCTCAGTATCGTCGATCAGCTTTTTCTCCACCAGGCGCTGCGCATCGGCCAGCACGCGGTCACTCTCGCTCAGGTCCGAGTAGCGCATGTCGGCCTCGGCCGAGGCGCTTGAGGGAATGATGTTGCGTTTGTCGCCGGCCTTGACCATGGTCCAGTTGACCGTGGTGCCCTTGGCCGGATCACCCAGGTCCTTGAGCTGCAGCATCTGGTGCGCCAGTTCCATGGCCGCGTTGCGCCCGGCCTCTGGCGCCGAGCCCGCATGGGAGGACTTGCCCTTGACCTCGAGCATCACGCCGTTGATGCCGTTGGTGGCGACGGTCACGGCGTCTTTGTCTGGCGGCTCGTACGAGAACACGTAGTCATGCTGGCGGGCCAGTTCGGCGATGATGGTCTTCGAGCCGGCGGAGCCGGTTTCCTCGTCCGGGTTGAACAGCACGGTGAGCGTACCGAAGCCATCGAACTTGTCGTCCTGCAGGAGCTTGAGCGAGTGCAGGATCATCGCCACGCCACCCTTGGCATCCGCCACACCGGGGCCATAGGCGCGCTCGCCCTCGACCTTGAACGGCCGTTTGGCGGCGGTGCCCGGCAGGAACACGGTGTCGTAGTGAACCATCAGCAAGAAGGATTTACTGCCGGTGCCCTTGAACGTACCGACGATATTGTCGCCCGCAGACGGGCTGGCCGGGCTGGTCTTGACCTCGGCGCCGAGCGCCTCGAGTCGTTCGACCAGCAGGGCGCTGACGGTCTTAAGGCCCGGCTCCTGACCGGTGCCGGTGTCGACGTTGACCAACTGTTCGACGGTGGCCAGGTAAGGCTTCTGTTCGGCCTGGGCTTTCTTGAGTAGCGCCTCAGGCGCCAGGTCGGCAGCGAGGACGGAAAACGACAGGAACGAGAGCGCGAGTGCGGCGGTGATAGGTGAGCGTCGAATGGGCATGCGCAGTCCTTTATCGAGAGGGTGTCCTTGCAGCCTTGACCAAGATGGGCCGCCGCGCCACCCGATGGCATCGATTAAGGTCACTGCGCCGCTGAATTGCCAAGCGCGATCAGGCCCGGGATGGCGTTCATCCCGGGCCTGATCGTGTTCAAGGCAGGCTACGGATCAGATGCTCTTTTCGAAGATCTTCGAATTGCGCTGGAAGTTGTACAGCGAGGCACGGGCGGCCGGCAGGCGGTCGACGCTGCTGGGCTCGAAGCCACGCTCGCGGAACCAGTGGGCGGTGCGGGTGGTGAGCACGAACAGGGTGTTGATGCCCTTGGCGCGAGCGCGCTCCTCGATGCGTTCGAGCAACTCGTCACCACGGCCGCCATGACGATATTCCGGGTTGACCGCCAGGCAGGCCAGCTCGCCGCAGGTGGAGTCGGCGATCGGGTAGAGCGCGGCGCAGGCGATGATCATGCCGTCGCGCTCGACGATGCTGAAGTGGCCGATCTCGCGCTCCAGCACTTCCCGCGAACGGCGCACCAGGATGCCCTGCTCCTCCAGCGGCGTGATCAGGTCGATCAGCCCACCGACATCGTTGATGTCGGCCTCGCGCAGCGACTCGAACTGCTCGGGGTCGACCATGGTGCCGCCACCGTCGCGGGTGAACAGCTCGGTGAGCAGTGAGCCGTCGCCGGTGTAGCTGACGATATGGCTGCGCTTGACGCCACCGCGGCAGGCCTGGGCGGCGGCATCCAGCAGCTCGCCCTGGTAATCGCTGCCCAGGCGCTGCACATGGGCCGGCACCTGCTGCGGACGCAGCTCGCGGATCAGCTTGCCATCCTTGTCGAGCAGGCCCTGCTGGCTGCTGAACAGGATCAGCTTGTCGGCGGCCAGGTCGGTGGCCGCGCGCATGGCCACGTCTTCGCAGGCCAGGTTGAAGATCTCGCCAGTGGGCGAATAACCGAGCGGCGACAGCAGCACGATATTGCGCTCGTCGAGCTGGCGGTTGATGCCCTTGCGGTCGATACGCCGCACTTCGCCGGTGTGGTGGTAGTCGACGCCATCGAGCACGCCGATGGGCCGCGCGGTGACGTAGTTACCGCTGCTCACCCGCAGCCGCGAGCCCTGCATGGGCGAGGCGGCGATGTCCATCGACAGCCGCGCCTCGATGGCGATGCGCAGCTGGCCGACGGCATCGATCACACATTCCAGGGTGGCGCTGTCGGTCACCCGCAGGTCGCGGTGATAGCGCGGCTGCAGGCCACGGGCGGCCAGGCGCGCCTCGATCTGCGGGCGCGAGCCATGCACCAGCACCAGGCGCACGCCCAGGCTGTGCAGCAGCACCAGGTCATGGACGATATTGCCGAAATTCGGATGGGCCACGCCCTCGCCCGGCAGCATGACCACGAAGGTGCAGTCGCGGTGGGCGTTGATGTAGGGCGAAGCGTGGCGGAGCCAGTTGACGTAGTCGTACATGTGCGGCGAAACCCTTGGGAGAACGAAAGAAGCATCGTGGGGCGCGAGGCAGCTGGCCTCGCAGGCAGGCGCGGTGCGTTATCGTCGTCGCAATGGCATCAGCGAAATGCTCCTCATCTCAGCGCGGGCTCAGGCAGTAGTGCTGAATCAGTTGGCGCAGCAGCTGCACCGTGGGAATCAGGCGGTCGGTATCCAGGTACTCGCCCGGCTGGTGGGCGCAGTCGATGTCGCCGGGGCCGAGCACCAGGGTTTCACAACCCAGTTGCTGGAAGTACGGCGCTTCGGTGCCGAAGGCCACCGCCGCCGCGCTATGCCCGGTCAGCCGCTCGGCGACGCGCACCAGCTCGGCATCGGCCGATTGCTCGTAGGGCGGCACGGCGGGAAACAGCGGCGCGAAATCGATGCTCACCTCATGGCGCTCGGCCAAGGGCTGCAGCTTCTGGCGGATCGCCGCACGCAGCGCTTCGGGCTGCATGCCCGGCAATGGCCGCAGGTCGAACTCCAGGGAGCACTGACCGCAGATGCGATTGGGGTTGTCGCCGCCATGGATGCAGCCGAAATTCAGGGTCGGCTGCGGCACGCTGAACTGCGGGTTGCGGTACTCCTGCTGCCACTGCCGACGCAGCTGCATCAGTTCGCCCATCACCTCGTGCATGGCATCCAGGGCACTGCGCCCCAGGGCCGGGTTGGAGGAGTGGCCGCTCTGCCCGAGGATATCGATGCGCTCCATCATCACGCCCTTGTGCAGGCGGATCGGCTTGAGCCCGGTGGGCTCGCCGATCACCGCGGCACGGCCCAGCGGCCGCCCGGCTTCGGCCAGCGCCCGGGCGCCGGACATCGAACACTCCTCGTCGCAGGTGGCGAGGATGATCAGTGGCTGCTTGAAGGGTTGGTCGAGCAGCGTCTGCACCGCCTCGATGATCAGCGCGAAAAAGCCCTTCATGTCGCACGCGCCGAGGCCGACCCAGCGATCACCGGTGTCGGTGAGCTTGAGCGGGTCGCTCTGCCACAGGGCTTCATCGAACGGCACGGTGTCGCTGTGCCCGGCCAGCACCAGGCCGCCAGGGCCGCTGCCGTAGGTGGCGATCAGGTTGAACTTGCCCGGCTCGACCTGCTGTTTTTCGCAGGCGAACCCCAGCTCGCTGAGCCAGTTGGCCAGGAGGTCGATGACCGGCTGGTTGGATTGATCCAGGGCGGGCTGGGTGCAACTGACCGATGGCACGGCGATCAGCGCCGCGAAGCGATCCTTGAGGGGGAGAAATGACATGGCGGCTCTCTCGGGTCGGTCGCCTCATCATAGAGTGAAGCGTTGCCCGCGAGAACCGCCAATGGAGAATTGCCAGCAGCCTGAGTGATTCGAGGTCTAGCGAGCTAGAGCAATGCAAGGCCTAGGCGGCCCCGCAAAAACAGGCGAGGAAGCGGAGTGTACTTTTGTACATGAGCATTACTCGCTTCGCTCGCCCTCCGGGCCGCGCTTAAGCGCGTTTAGCCGCAAGCGGCTATCCGAGCCTGTTTTTAACGCCGCAGTGCCGACGCGCAGCAGACCGTCAAAGGATCACAGAAAGATCAGCATGAAGATTTCGAGATAAATGATCGCCAGCGCTGCGCCAATCGGCAGGGTCACTACCCAGGAGGTGAAGATGCGCCCGACCACCGCCAGGTTGAGCGCGCCGATGCCCCGCGCCATGCCGATGCCCAGTACCGCGCCGACCAGCGTATGGGTGGTGGAGATCGGCAGGCCGATGCCCGAAGCGGCGACCACGGTGGCGGCGGTGGCCAGCTCGGCGGCGAAACCGCGGCTCGGGGTCAGCTCGGTGATCTTCTTGCCGATGGTGGCGATCACCTTCCAGCCATAGGTGGCCAGGCCGATGACGATACCCACGGCGCCCATCAACAGCACCCAGCCGGGTACCGAGGACTGGCCGCCGATGGCCATGTCGCCACCCGCCTCGATTACCCCGACCACTGCGGCCAGCGGGCCGACGGCGTTGGAAACGTCACTGGCGCCGTGGGCGAAGGCCATGGAGCAGGCGGTGAAGATCATCAGCACCGCGAAGACCTTCTCGACGCTGGCGAAGTGGAAGTCCTTGTCGGCTTCCTCGTCCAGCTTGATGCGGCGCAGCAGCAGGATGCCCAGGCCGGCCACCAGCAGGCCGACGCCGGCGGACAGCAGAATGCTCTGGCCGGTGGTGAAGTTCAGGCCGACGTGCTTGAGGCCCTTGGTAAAGGTCATCAGCGCCAGCATGAAGCCGGTCAGGAACATGTACACCGGCACCCAGCGCTTGGCGTTGCGAAACGGATCCTCGGTGTCGAAGATCAGCCACTGCACGCTCATGAACAGGCCGAAGGCCAGCAGGCCGGAGATGAACGGGGTGACCACCCAGCTGGAAACGATGGGCACCAGGCCGCCCCAGTTCACGGCGTCGACCGACACGCTGACCGAGGCGAAGCCGATGATCGCGCCGACGATCGAGTGGGTGGTGGACACCGGCCAGCCGCGGATCGAGGCGATCAGCAGCCAGGTACCGGCCGACAACAGCGAGGCCATCATGCCCAGCACGAACATGTCGGCGGGGATCACCGAGGCATCGACGATGCCGTTCTTGATGGTTTCGGTGACCTGGCCACCGGCCAGATAGGCACCGCAGAATTCGAAGACCATGGCGATCAGGATCGCCTGCTTGATGGTCAGCGCCTTGGCACCCACCGAGGTACCCATGGCATTGGACACATCATTGGCACCAACGCCCCACGCCATGAACAAACCAAAGCAGCAGGCCATCACGAGGAGTACGAAACCGTAGTCCGCGACAAGAGACATAGAGATTTACCTGTAAACCCAGAAAGGATGCTGGCGGCTCAGCGCGCCAGCAGTTGTTCCAGTCGGTTGCCCACGCGCTCGGCGCGATCGGCAATGTCTCCGACCCAGTCGATGATCCGGTAGAGGAACATCACATCGACTGCGGGAAGATCCTTTTCCAGTTTGAACAAGGTGCGGCGCACCTCGATCTGCTGGCGGTCGGTTTCGCGCTCGATTTCCTCGAGCTCCTCGACCATGCGCTCGACCAGGGTGGCCTCACGACCGGCGAAACCGGCCTCGAGCAGCGAATCCAGCTCCTTCATCGCCTTGAGTGCCTGGGCACTGGCGTCCACGCACCGCTGCACGTACGCCAGCATCAGCGGCTGCAGATCGGTAGGAATGGTCATGGACCGGCCCAGCATCAACCCGGCGATATCCTTGGCCCGGTTGGCGACCTTATCCTGAGTGCTGAGCAACTCCAGCAGGTCGGAACGTGGCACCGGCAGGAACAGGCTCTTGGGCAGGTGCATGCGCACGTTCTTCTTGAGCTTGTCCGCCTCGTTCTCCAGGCGCACCATCGCCTGTTGCACCTGCTCGACCCGCGTCCAGTCTTCGGCCATCACCGCCTCGAAGAATGGCACCAGGTTGGCGGCGCATTCGTGAGCCTTGGCGATATGCTGTTGCATCGGCCCGATCGGTGAGCGGCCGAACAGGCTGCTGATGAACGGATTGCTTGGCATGGGGGTGACCCCTGTCTGTCAAAGAGGCGGCAAGTATACGGATGACATCCTGAGCAGGCCAGCACGTGTCATCTGATGGTAATAAAGTCGTATTTCGTCACTTATTTCCCACGAAAAACAGATTAACTTCGGGGAAACTAGCCACATGAATATTTCAGACAGCTCACTCCCAGGCGTCGGTGGCACTCGCCGACCTGCATCCGCCGCGCTTTTCCTCTACCCTGTACGGCCTAACGTGCGAGGCAACGCCTCGCACCGTGCAACCCCCGCCGCCGTCGCCGCTTCACCGAGCCCTCGCAATGAATAAAGAAACCGAAATCAAACTGCGCGCCAGTCGCGAAACCCTGGCCGCCCTGCAATCCCACCCGCTGCTGAAGAAACGCAGCAAGGCCGGCTGGGAGACGAGCGAGCTGTTCAACCAGTATTTCGACACCGAGGCCCGCGACCTCGCAGCTGCCCGGGTAGCCCTGCGTTTGCGCAAGGATGGCGAGCAGATCATCCAGACCCTCAAGAGCCGTGGCCAGAGCGTGGCCGGACTGTCGGAGCGCAACGAGTGGGACTGGTACCTGAGCAAGGCCAAGCTGGATCTCAAGAAACTCGATGACAGCTGCTGGCCGGCCGCCCTGGCCGAGCTGGACAAGAAGCAGCTCAAGCCGATCTTCACCACCGACTTCGTGCGCCAGCGCGCCGAGATCGCCTGGGGCCGCGGCAAGGCTCGGGTGGTCATCGAGGCGGCGCTGGACCTGGGCAAGGTGATCGCCGGCAAGCAACAGGAAGAAATCTGCGAACTGGAACTGGAGCTGCGCCAGGGCGAGCCCAAGGCGCTGCTGGAACTGGCCGCCGAGCTGGCCGCCGACCTGCCCTTGATGCCCTGCGACATCAGCAAGGCCGAGCGCGGCTACCGCCTGTTCGACGAGGCCAGCTACGGCCTGCAACTGCCCACCCCACAACTGGAGGCCGAGCAGAGCCTGGACGACGCCGTGGCCGCCATCGGCTGGTTCCTGCTCGGCAGCAGCCAGCGCCTGGCCGAACAGTACCGCCACAACGGCCACTGGCGCCTGCTGGTCGACTGGCTGGACTGCCTGGTGGAGCTGCGCGCCCTGTTCGGCAGCCTCGGCCAGGCCGCCCCGCGGGCCAGCACCAGCGAACTGCGCCAGGTACTCGATGCCCTGCTGGAAGACTGGCGCCCCCGGGTACAGGCCGGTCAGCAGGACGACGCCGCGCGCCAGGAGGCGCCGGCCCAGTTCGCCGCCGAACTGGCGCAGACCCGCTGGGGCCGGTTCTCGCTGAACACCTCGCGCTGGCTGCTGGCCCGCAGCTGGACCAGCGCGCGCAACAAGCGTGGCGATCGCCAGGGCGCCGCGGCGCTGCAAAGCTGGCTGCCGACCTTCTTCGCCGAGGAAGGCCGCGACCTGCAACTCAAGCGCTACCAGCAGCAGCCCGAGGACATGGCCGAGCAACTGCCGCGCCTGGAGCGCCTGCTGCTCTGGCTGCACCTGGCCCGCGGCACGCTCGACATTGCCGAGACCGACCGGCTGTTCGGCGAGCTCAACAAACTGGCTGAACTGGCCAAGCGCCCGCTGAGTCCAGAGGAACTGGAGGCGCGCATGACCCAGGCGCAGATCATCATGAGCCTCAAGCCCTGGAAAGCGCTGCTGAAGAACGGCTGATGCACACGGCAGGTGGCGCGCCCACCTGCCCCGCTCGACGACAGGATGCCCCTCGATGTTCAAACTCAGCCTGAAATCCATCGCCGCCACCTGGCTCACCGGCCTGCTGGCGCTGCTGCCCCTGGCCCTGACCATGGTGGTGCTGGCCTGGCTGGTCAGCCTGCTCAACAACCTGATCGGCCCGTCCACGGCCATCGGCCGGCTGTTCGCTGCGCTCGGCACGCCGTTCGCCAGCAACCCCTACCTGGCCTACCTGCTCGGTACCCTGGTGCTGCTGATCAGCCTCTACCCCCTCGGCCTGGCGGTGAAACTGGGCCTGCGCCGCCCGCTCGGCTGGCTGATCGACGTGACCCTGCGGCGTACCCCGCTGATCGGCAACTTCTACAACCTGGCCGACCGCTTCGTCGGCCTGCTCGACAAGAAGAACACCGACATCACCAGCATGCGCCCGGTGTGGTGCTTCTTCGGCGGCGGCGATGGCGTGGCGGTGCTGGCCCTGCAGCCGACCTCCGAGACGGTGGAGCTGGAAGGCCGCCCGCACCTGGCGATCCTGGTGCCGACGGCGCCGATTCCGGTTGGCGGCGGCCTGCTCTACGTGCCGGCCGAATGGGTGAAGCCGGCCAACATGGGCGTCGACGCGCTGACCAGCATCTATGTGTCCATGGGTCTCACGCCGCCGCCATCCCTGCCGGCGCAGAGCCTGGAAGATGGCCGCGACAGCGAGGCGCCAGCCACGCCGCAGCAGTTGCCGCCGGCTGACGAGAACGAGCAACCACCCAGGCCGCAGGCCTGATAGCTGAACCTTGAACCGGCGCTTAGTCGGCGCCGGTTCAATCAGGCATGCTGCTAGCGTTATTAGAATACGTCGCCATCAGGAGCCCGCATGTCCAGCCTTTCGCCTGCCGCCGCCGACCGCCTGCTGGACCTCAACGAACTGTTGCGCGAGCTGGTCGGCCAGGGACGCATCGCCCAGGAAAGCGCCGAGCAGTGCCTGGCGATCCGCCGCAGTGGCGCCAATACCGACCTGCACCCGCTGGAGTTCCTGGCTGCCCAGCAACTCGAGGATCAGTCGCGCCCGGGCCGCGTTCTCGACCTGGAAAGCCTGACCCTCTGGCTGGCCCAGCTGGCCGGGCAGCCCTACCTGCGCATCGACCCGCTGAAGATCGACGCCGCGGCGGTCACCCCGCTGATGTCCTACGCCTTCGCCCAGCGCCACAAGATCCTCGCCGTGGCGGTGAGTGCCGAGGCGGTGACCATTGCCAGCGCCCAGCCGTTCATGCACAGCTGGGAGGCCAACCTCGTCCATGTGCTCAAGCGGCCGATCAAGCGTGTGGTGGCCAACCCGGCGGACATCCAGCGCTTCACCGTGGAGTTCTACCGCCTGGCCCGCTCGGTCAGCGGCGCCACCAACAGCGATGCGAAGATCAGCAACGTCGGCAACTTCGAGCAACTGCTCAACCTCGGCGCCCAGGACCAGGAGCCGGACGCCAACGATGCCCACGTGGTGAACATCGTCGACTGGCTGTTCCAGTACGCCTTCCAGCAGCGCGCCAGCGACATCCATATCGAGCCGCGCCGCGAACAGGGCAGCGTGCGCTTTCGCATCGACGGCGTGCTGCACACCGTCTACCAGTTCCCCGCCCAGGTCACCATGGCCATCGTCAGCCGCCTGAAGACCCTGGGCCGGATGAACGTCGCCGAAAAGCGCAAACCCCAGGACGGCCGGGTGAAGACCAAGACGCCGGCCGGCAACGAGGTGGAGCTGCGCCTGTCGACCCTGCCCACCGCCTTCGGCGAGAAGATGGTGATGCGCATCTTCGACCCCGACGTGCTGCTGCGCGGTTTCGACCAACTGGGCTTCAGCCCCGATGACCTCAAGCGCTGGGAAAGCATGACCCGCCAGCCCAACGGCATCATCCTGGTCACCGGCCCCACTGGCTCGGGCAAGACCACCACGCTGTACACCACCCTCAAGCAGCTGGCCACCGAGGAAGTGAACGTGTGCACCATCGAAGACCCCATCGAGATGATCGAGGGCGCCTTCAACCAGATGCAGGTGCAGCACAACATCGACCTGACCTTCGCCAGCGGCGTGCGCGCGCTGATGCGCCAGGACCCGGACATCATCATGGTCGGCGAGATCCGCGACCTGGAAACCGCCGAGATGGCCATCCAGGCGGCATTGACCGGTCACCTGGTGCTCTCCACCCTGCATACCAACGACGCACCGAGCGCCATTACCCGCCTGCTCGAACTGGGCGTGCCGCACTACCTGCTCAAAGCGACCTTGCTGGGTGTCATGGCCCAGCGCCTGGTGCGCACCCTGTGCCCGCACTGCAAGGCGCCGGTGGAGTTCGACGAGGCCGACTGGCAGGAACTGACCCGCCCCTGGAACGCCCCGCTGCCAACCGGCGCGCACCGCGCCGTGGGCTGTGTCGAATGCCGGGAAACCGGCTACCGCGGACGCGCCGGGGTGTACGAGATCATGCTGCTGAACGACAGCCTGAAACCCTTGATCAGCGCCGATACCGACCTCACGCCGCTACGCCGCCAGGCCTTCAAGGATGGCATGCGCAGCCTGCGCCTTTCCGGTGCGCAAAAGATCGCCGCCGGGCAGACCACCCTTGAGGAAGTATTGCGCGTGACACCGCAAAGCGAGCAGCGCTAATCTGAGCGAACGCGGGCCCAGGGAAGCCCGCCTACGCCAGGAGCGGCGCCATGAATATCCGCCAGAAGATGCTCGCCTGTGGGGCCGTCAGTATCGTTGCCACGCTTCTGGTCGGAGGCATCGGCCTGTGGGGCCAGGCGCAGTTGGGTGAGGCCCTGGCGGCCAACGAAATCAATGCCAATGCCCTGCGCCACCACATGGATGGCGACATGATGCACGACGCCCTGCGCGCCGACGTGCTCGGCGCCTTTCTCACCGCTCCCGGCGATGCCGCAGCCGCCGCCCAGGCCCGCGACGATCTCAAGGAACACAGTGCGCGCTTTCGCCAGGCCATGGCCAAGAATGCGGCATTGCCGCTGGCCCCGGACATTCGCCAGGCCATCGACGAGGTCGGCCCGGTGCTGGAGGCCTACATTCAGTCGGCCACCCGCATCGTCGAACAGGCCCTCGTCGACCCGGTGGCGGCGCGCGCGCTGATGGCCGACTTCTCGCGCAGCTTCGCCGAACTGGAAGTGCGCAACGAAGCGATCAGCGAGCAGATCGAAGCCAGCGTCGCCCAGACCCGCGCACAAACCGAAGCCGTGGTGCAGCAGGCCTCCTGGTGGCAATGGGGCAGCCTGGGCGTCGCCTGCCTGTTGATCCTGGCAATCACCCGGCAGTTGCTGCGCTCGGTGCTGCAGCCCCTGGCCAAGATCATCCAGGCCGCGCGCGCCATGGCTCAGGGCAATCTGCGCGCGCCCATCAGCGTCGACAGCCGCGACGAAGCCGGCCAATTGCAGCAGAGCCTGGCCGACATGCAGGCCAGCCTGCGGCAGATGATCGAAACGATCCGCACCGAGAGCGAGGAATTGCGCCGTGCCTCCCAGCACCTGAGCCAGACCTCCAGCGAAGTGGCACGCGGCGCCAGCGAACAGGCCGAAGGTGCCACCAGCATGGCCGCCGCCATGGAACAGATGATCGGCAATATCGCCCAGATCGCCGAACACACCCGCAGCGCCCGGGACATTGCCGAGCAGTCCGAGCAGCTGACCACCAGCGGCGGGCAGGTGATCGTCGGCGTGGTCGATGGCATGAACCACATTGCCGATGCAGTCAATCAGTCGTCGCAGACCGTCACCGTGCTGGGCCAGTCATCCGAGGAAATCGACTCGATCATCCAGGTGATCCGCGGCATTGCCGAACAGACCAACCTGCTGGCGCTCAACGCCGCCATCGAGGCGGCGCGTGCCGGGGAAGCCGGCCGCGGTTTCGCCGTGGTGGCCGATGAAGTCCGCGGCCTGGCGGCCCGTACCGCGCAGTCGACCGAGGAAATCACCGCGATGATCCAGCGCATCCGCGAATCCACCGCCCAGGCGGTGAAGAGCATGGACGCCGGGGTCAACCGGGTCAGCGAGGGCGTCGGCATGGCCCGGCAGGCCAATGCCTCGATCACCGAGATTCGCCAGGGCGTGCAGCGCTCGGCGCAGATGGTCGACGAGATCGCCCACACCATCACCGAGCAGTCCAAGGCCAGCAACGAAGTCGCCGAGCGGGTGGAAATGATCAGCGAGGTGGCCCAGCGCAACAACCGGGCCATGCAGGAACTGGCGCAGATGCTGGTGCAGATGGACAACTCCGCCCAGGCCATGCAGGCCTCGGTCAGGCGTTTCGAGCTCTAGCGTGCAGGTGGCGGCAACCCTGGCTGTCGCCCTGCAAGCCGGTGGAACCAGTAGCCCGTGGCCCGACTCTCAAGGAGAGGAAAACCCACAAGGAGTCATTGCCATGCGCCGTTCAAGTTCGTTGTTGCTCGCCGGCCTGTTTCTGGCCGCTGCCACCCAGGTCCATGCCGTCAACCTGCGCGACGTCCTGTCGTCGGGGGCGACCACCGCGTCGACCTACCTGACCTTCAAGGACAACAAGATGATCGTCCCCGCCCAGGATGACGCCAGCAGCTATATCGCCAGCAACGGCGAAATCCGCGGCCCTTATCTGGAGGCGGCGCTGCAGAAGATCCGCACCGACAACCCGGATCTGCAAGCCAGCGACATGGAGCTGGCCACCGCGATTCTCACTGCCCAGCAGTAAAGAAGCGCTTCACTGCCCAGCAGTGACAAGAAAGCCGGCCCAGGGGCCGGCTTTTTCACGCCTGGGATTCAGCCGTCGATACTTGCTTGGTAACCCGCGCTGTCCAGCAGCTTCTGCAGTTGCGAGGCATCGCTGGGCTGCAACTTGAAGAACCAGCTGCCGTACGGGTCGTTGTTGACGCTTTCCGGGCTGTCGGCCAGGGCTTCGTTGATGGCGATCACTTCGCCACCGACTGGCGCGTAGATGTCGGAAGCGGCCTTCACCGACTCGACCACGCCGGCTTCCTGGCCCGCATCGAGCACCTTGCCGATTTCCGGCAGCTCGATGAACACCACATCACCCAGCGCTTCCTGTGCATGGTCGGAGATGCCCACGGTCACGCTGCCGTCGGCTTCCAGGCGTGCCCATTCGTGGCTGGTGGCGTAACGCAGATCGGCGGGGATAGAGCTCATGTTGTCGTTCCTCATCAGACAGGACGGCGACCGCGCCGTCCGGGGAATTTAGCAGGCGCGCACGGACGCGTCAGCGTGGACGTTAGATCAACACCTTGCCATGGCGCACGAAACTCGGCTGCACCACGCGCAGCGGATACCACTTGCCGCGAATTTCCACTTCCGCGCGGTCACCGGTCTTCGCCGGTACGCGGGCCAACGCGATGGATTTGCCCAGGGTCGGCGAGAAGCTGCCGCTGGTGATCTCGCCTTCGCCGACGCCGTCGACGCGCACCACCTGGTGCGCACGCAACACGCCACGCTCCTCGAGCACCACACCGACCAGACGCGGGTGTTCGCCAGCCGCGTGCTGGCGCTGCAGGGCCTCGCGACCGATGAAGGCACGCCCGGCCGGCTCCCAGGCAACCGTCCAGGCCAGGTTGCAGGCCAGCGGCGAGGCCTGCTCGTCCATGTCCTGGCCATAGAGATTCAGGCCCGCCTCCAGGCGCAGGGTGTCGCGCGCACCAAGGCCGATGGGGGAAATGCCGGCGCCGACCAGGTCGTTGAAGAACGCCACGGCTTCGCCGGCCGGTAGCATGATTTCCAGACCGTCCTCGCCGGTGTAGCCGGTGCGGGCGATGAACCAGTCGCCATCGGGCAGGCCTTGGAAGGGCTTGAGCTCGTGGATCAGGCCGGCACGTGCCTGGCTGACCAGCTCGGCAGTGCGGGCGCGGGCCTTGGGGCCTTGCACGGCGAACATCGCGAAGTCGCTGCGCTCGCGCAACTCGACGGCGAACTCGGTGCTGTGGGCGCGCATCCAGGCCAGGTCCTTGTCGCGGGTGGCGGCATTGACCACCAGCCGGTAGGCCGGTACTTCGACGGTATCGAGCAGGTAGACGATCAGGTCGTCGATCACCCCACCCTGTTCGTTGAGCATGGCGCTGTAGAGGGCCTTGCCCGGGTTTTGCAGACGCGCCACGTCGTTGGCCAGCAGGCGCTGCAGATACGGCCTGGCATCGGCGCCCTGCACGTCGACCACGGTCATGTGGGAGACGTCGAACACCCCGCAGTCGCGGCGGACCTGATGATGCTCCTCGACCTGGGAGCCGTAGTGCAGCGGCATGTCCCAGCCGCCGAAATCGACCATCTTGGCGCCGAGCGCCAGGTGCAGGTCGTAAAGAGGTGTGCGCTGTCCCATGGGATCTCCTTCCGGGCGTTGCAAGGCTGGGGCGTGCGTGAAATGGGCCATTCCAGGTGAATTTGGAGCTGGCTGCATGGCGGGCCACAGCGAATGGCGCGCATTGTAGCCGCATGGTCGGGGCCGGTCATCTCGCACATTGGCAGGCCGTGTAACAAAGCGCCCGGCGGCCTCTGGCGAGGGGCCCTGGGATCGCCAGATGACCGCTTATCCGATTCGCTGGGCGGAACGGCGGATCAGCACGATGACCGGCAGCAGCCCCACCAGCACCAGGGTCAGCGCCGGCAGCGCGGCGCGCGCCCACTCGCCTTCGCTGGTCATCTCGAAGATGCGCACCGCCAGGGTGTCCCAGCCGAAGGGACGCATCAGCAGCGTGGCCGGCATTTCCTTGAGCACGTCGACGAACACCAGCAGGGCTGCCGACAGCACGCCGGGCATCAGCAGCGGCAGGTACAGGCGCCCGAACAATGCCACGCCGCCGACCCCCAGACTGCGCGACGCCTGGGCCAGCGATGGGCGAATGCGCGCCAGGCTGGTTTCCAGGGGCCCATGGGCCACCGCCAGAAAGCGGATCAGGTAGGCCAGCAGCAGCGCGCCCAGGCTGCCCAGCAACAGCGCCTTGCCGGCGCCACCGAGCCACCTCGACAAGGGAATGACCAGGCCGTTGTCCAGGGTGCTGAAGGCCAGCATGATCGCCACCGCCAGCATCGAGCCGGGCAGCGCGTAGCCAAGGTTGGCCAGGCCGATGGTGGCGCCCATCAGGCGGGTTGGTGCCTGGCGCCGGGCGAAGGCCAGCAGCAGGGCCACCGCCACGGTGATCAGCGCCGCCAGGGCGCCCAGGTACAGGGTATGGAGGATCAGCGCCAGGTAGCGCTCATCGAGGTCGAAGCGCCCGCGTTGCCAGAACCACACCAGCAACTGCAGCATCGGGATCACGAAAGCGCAGGCGAACACCAGCAGGCACCAGGCGCTGGCCGCCAGCGCCCGCAGGCCGCTCAGGCGATACAGCGCGCCGCTGCGCGGCCGCTCGACGGCGGGCCGTACGGCGCCACGGGCACGCCGCTCGCCGTAGAGCACCAGCATCACCGCGAACAGCAGCAGGCAGGCCAGTTGCGCCGCACTGCCCAGGCTGTAGAAGCCGTACCAGGTCTTGTAGATGGCGGTGGTGAAGGTGTCGAAGTTGAATACCGAGACCGCGCCGAAATCGGCCAGGGTCTCCATCAGTGCCAGGGCCAGGCCAGCGCCGATCGCCGGCCAGGCCACCGGCAAGGCCACGCGCCAGAACGCCTGCCAGGGCGTGTGGCCGAGCGTGCGCGCCGCCTCCAGCAGCCCCTTGCCCTGGGCCAGGAAGGCATTGCGCGCCAGCAGGTAGACGTAGGGGTAGAACACCAGCACCAGGACGATGATCACTCCGGCGGAGGAACGCACCCTGGGAAAACGCACCCCGCTGCCCAGCCATTCGCGCATTGCGCTCTGCACAGGCCCGGCGAAATCCAGCAGGCCGACGAACACGAAGGCCAGCACGTAGGCGGGAATGGCGAAGGGCAGCATCAGCGCCCAGTCCAGCCAGCGCCGGCCGGGAAATTCGCAGAGGCTGGTCAGCCAGGCCAGGCTCACGCCGAGCAGCGTCACTCCGACTCCGACGCCGAGCACCAGCGTCACCGTGTTGCCGATCAGCCGCGGCAGCCCGGTCTGCCACAGGTGCGACCAGATCTGCCGATCGACCTCGTGCCAGCTCGCCAGCAGCACAAGCAGCGGCATAAGCACCAGCAGCGCGACGGCAAAGGCGATGGGGTACCAGCGGGTCTGATGGGCCACACACACTCCAAAACGTATAAAGCACGACGCCCCGGACAATGCCGGGGCGTCGCTTGCAAGCGCATGACTAGCCGCTGACGGCACGTTCAGGCGCAGCGGTCAGTAATCAGTTCCAGCCAGCGCGATCCATCAGGCGAATGGCCTCGGCCTGGCGCTTGCCGGCCACTTCCACGGCGATGCCGTCTGCCTTGAACTCACCCCAGGAGGCGACTTCCGCCGAGGGCTTCACCTTCGGGTTGGCCGGGAACTCCTTGTTGGCGTCGGCAAAGATGTTCTGCGCTTCGGCGCTGGTCATCCACTCGACGAGTTTCCGGGCAGCCTCGGGGTTCGGTGCATGCTTGGTCAGGCCAACGCCGGACAGGTTGACGTGCACGCCGCGGTCTTGCTGGTTCGGCCAGAACAGCTTGGCCTTCAGCTCCGGGTTCTGCTCGTGCAGGCGACCGAAATAGTAGGTGTTGACGATACCCACGTCGCACTGGCCGGCGGCCACGGCGTTGATCACCGAGTTGTCGTCCGGGAACGGGTCGGTGGCCAGGTTATTGACCCAACCCTTGATGATCGCTTCGGCCTTGGCTTCGCCGTGGGTCTCGATCAGGGTGGCGGTGAGCGACTGGTTGTAGACCTTCTTGCTGGTGCGCAGGCACAGGCGGCCTTCCCAGTTCTTGTCGGCCAGGGCTTCATAGGTGGTCAGCTCGCCGTCCTTCACCCGCTCCGGCGAGTAGACGAGGGTACGGGCGCGCAGCGACAGGCCGGTCCAGGCACCACTGGCAGCGCGATATTGGGCGGGAATGTTGGCGTCGACGACGGTGGATTTCATCGGTTGCAGAATGCCCATCTGCTCGGCCTGCCAGAGGTTGCCGGCGTCGACGGTGATCAGCAGATCCGCCGGGGTGTTCTCGCCTTCGGCCTTGATGCGCGCCATCAACGGCGCTTCCTTGTCGGTGATGAACTTCACCGCCACACCACTCTTGGCGGTGTAGGCGTCGAACACCGGCTTGATCAGCTCGTCGATACGCGAGGAATAGACCACGACCTCATCAGCGGCCTGCACGGCGTTGGCCAGGGTGCTGAGGGTGAAAACGGCGAGAAGCGCGCGACGTACCGACATGGCAGGGTCCTTGTGAGCGATAAGGGAGCGAGGATGATAGTGACTCGCATCTGCACCGCACACCGGAAGGTCATTGCCAGATATTACAGCGCCATCATGGCCTGGCCAGCACCGGCAGGTCGCCGCTCAGACCCAGGGCCTGGCGCACGAACAATGCCTTGGCGTCTTCCAGGCCATTGACCAGATCCAGACCGGCGTTGCGCGCCAGGCGCAGCGTCAGTGAATCGCTCTGGAACAGGCGCTGGAAGCCTTCCATGGCCGCCATCATCGCCAGGTTGTGGGGCATGCGCCGGCGCTCGTAGCGGCTCAGCACGCGCTCGTCGGCAAGCCGCTCACCGCGCTCGGCCGCTTGTGCCAGCACTTCGGCCAGCACCGCAGCATCGAGAAAGCCGAGGTTGACGCCCTGCCCGGCCAGCGGGTGGATGGTGTGGGCGGCATCGCCGATCAGCGCCAGGCCCGGCTCCACGTAACGCTTGGCATGGCGCTGGCGCAGCGGAATGCACAGCCGGCGATCCACCTGCAGCACCTGCCCCAGGCGGTATTCGAATGCCTGGCCAAGGGCCGTGGAAAAAGCCTGGTCATCCAGCGCCATCAGCCCGCTCGCCTGCTCCGGCGTGGTCGACCAGACGATCGAGCACCAGTGCTCGCCGTCGCGCTCGCCCAGCGGCAGGAAGGCCAGCGGCCCCTCGTCGGTGAAGCGTTGCCAGGCCGTCGCCTGATGAGCCTCGGCGCAGCGCACGCTGGTGACGATGGCATGGTGCAGGTAATCCCATTCGCGGGTTTCGCAGCCCGCCAGGCGGCGCACCGCCGAGTTGGCGCCATCGGCGGCAATCACCAGCGGCGTGCGCAATTCGCGGCCGTCGGCCAGGGTCAGCAACCAGTCATCGCCGGAGTGGCGCATGCGCTCCAGGCGCGCATCGGCCAACAGGCCGACGTCGCTGTCATGCAGGCGCTCGACAAGGGCGTCCTGTACCACACGGTTCTCGACGATATGGCCGAGGGTCAGTGCATGCACGCTGGCGGCGCTGAAATGGATATGGCCGGTGCCGCTGCCGTCCCACACGTGCATCTCGCTATAGGGGCAGCTGCGCCGCGCCAGCACGCCGGGCCAGGCGCCGAGGCGCTCGAGAATGCGCTGGCTGGCCATCGACAGGGCGCTGACCCGCGGCTCATAGCCGGCGCTGGCGTCGAAAGGCTCGACGCGCATCGGCCCGCCGTCGAGCACCAGGCACTCCAGGCCCTGCTCACGCAAGGCCAGCGCCAGGGCGCTGCCCACCATTCCGGCACCGACGATGATCAGGTCTGCACGCATCTCGTTCATATCCTCAGGCTGCCTGTCGCACACGCGGCTTGAGCCGCACGTAAAGCGTCTTGTTGACCCGCGCCACCAGGGCGCCGCTGCCATCGCGCACCTCGACCGGCAATTCGGGCAGGTACTTGTCGCCGCCAGCGGTGCGCTCGCGCACCTGGTCGATGAAGGCCTGATCGATGGCGAAGGAGGCGAACACCGGGCCGCGGCCAGGCGCGATGAAATCGATGCTGGCGGCCTTGTCCCAGACCACGTAATCGCGGCCCAGGTTCTCCATCAGCATCAACATGTAGAAGGGATCGGTCATCGAATACAGGCTGCCACCGAACTGGGTACCCACGTAATTGCGGTTGTACCAGCGCAGCGCCATCCGTCTATCGACCTGGCGAAAGTCCGGGGCGATGCGGCGAACCCATACCCCGGCGCCCAGGTAGGGCGGATAGAGGTTCATGATCCAGCGCAGCACACGGGCCTTGCGCGCCAGCTGGCGCGCAGTCATTGCGGGTTACCGCGGGTACCCATGCCCATGGCCTGGCGGGCGAACCAGCGCTTGGCCGGCGGCAGCAGCTCGAGCCCCAGCAGGCCCAGGTTGCGGCCGGCGGCGAGCAGCGGCTGATCGGTGCTGAACAGCCGGGTGACCTGGTCGGAAAACGCCACGGTGCGCGCCTGATCACCAGCCTGAGTATCGGCGTAGCGCTGCAGGGTAGCCAGATCGCCGAGCGGTGCACTGCTCGCCAGCAGGTTATCGGCGAGCGCCCGCACGTCACGCAGCGACAGGTTGAAGCCCTGGCCGGCAATCGGGTGCAGGCTGTGGGCGGCATTGCCGAGCACCACCAGGTTGGCACGCACCTGCTCGGCGGCCTCGATCAGCACCAGCGGATACGGCACCCGTGCACCGACCTGCTTGAGCGCGCCAAGGCGGTAGCCGAAGGCCTGCTGCAACTCGGCCAAAAAGGTACGCTCGTCGAGCTTGAGCAGCCGCTCGATCTGGCGGCTCGGGTGCGTCCACACCAGCGCGCAGCGGTTGTCGGAAAGCGGCAGCAGCGCCAGCGGGCCGGACTCGGTGAAACGCTCGAATGCCTCGCCGCCATGGGCCCGCTCCGGGGTGACATTGGCGATCAGGGCGGTCTGCTCATACGGCCGCTGATTGACGGCGATGCCCAGTTGTTCACGCAGCGACGAACGCCCGCCATCGGCGAGAATGGCCAGTGAACAGTCGATCAGGGTTTCGTCGTCCAGGGTCAGGCGATAGCCCTCGGCGGTGGGCTCCATGCGTTCGACCTGCGCCGGGCAGCGCCACTGGATCACCTCGGCGTCCAGCGCCTGCCACAGGCAGTGACCGAGCCAGGCGTTTTCCACCACGTAGCCCAGGGCCGGCACGTTTTCCTGATCGGCACTCAGCCGGGCGGCCGCAAAGCGACCGCGATCGGAGACGTGAATGCGTTCGATGGCGGTAGCCTGCTCGGCGATGGCGGGCCACAGGCCGAGGCCCTCGTAGATCAGCCGCGAGCCGTAGGACAGCGCCGTCGAGCGGGCGTCGTAACTGGGCTGGTAGCCGTCGCCGGGGGCGAAGGGTTCGATCAGCGCGATGCGCCAACCGCGCCTGCGCGCCTCGCCCTGCAGGGCCAGCGCCAGGCTGGCGCCGACCAGGCCGCCACCGATGATCGCCACATCCACGCGCAGCATGGCCTCAGGCTACCTGAGCGCGGGCGGCGGCCATCAGGGCCTGGATCTCGTCGACGGTCTTGGGCACATCGTTGGTGAGGATCTCGCAGCCGCTCTTGGTCACCACCACGTCATCCTCGATGCGCACACCGATGCCGCGCCATTTCTTGGCGACGTTCTGGTTATCCACCGCAATGTAGATGCCCGGCTCGACGGTCATCGCCATGCCCACTTCGAGCACGCGCCATTCGCCGCCTACCTTGTATTCGCCGACATCGTGCACGTCCATGCCCAGCCAGTGGCCGGCGCGGTGCATGTAGAAGGGCTTGTAGGCCTCGGCGGCGATCAGCTCGTCGACGTCGCCCTGCAGCAGGCCCAGTTCCACCAGACCCCTGGTAATGACCCGCACCGTGGCCTCGTGGGCCTCGTTCCAGTGGCGGCCCGGGGCGATGAACTTGAAGGCTTCCATATTGGCGGCCAGCACGATCTCGTAGATGGCCTTCTGCTCGGGCGAGAATGTGCCGCTGACCGGGAAGGTGCGGGTGATGTCGCTGGCGTAGCAGTCGATCTCGCAGCCGGCGTCGATCAGCACCAGGTCGCCATCCTTGAGCAGCGCGTCGTTCTCGCGGTAATGCAGGATGCAGGCATTCCTGCCGGCGGCGACAATGGAGCCGTAGGCCGGCATCTTCGCGCCGCCCTTGCGGAACTCGTAATCCAGCTCGGCTTCCAGGTGGTACTCGTAGAGCCCGGCACGGCTGGCCTGCATGGCCTTGATATGGGCACGGGCGGAAATCTGCGCGGCTTCGCGCATCACCTTCACCTCACCGGCCGACTTGTACAGGCGCAGGTCGTGCAGGAAGTGGTTCAGCGCAACGAATTCCTTGGGCGGCGACGCACCCTGACGGGCCTTGGAGCGGATCACGTTGACCCACTCCATCAGGTGCCGGTCGAACTCGGGGTTGGTGCCCACGGCGTAATACACCCGCTCACGGCCCTCGATCAGGCCCGGCAGGATGTCGTCGATGTCGCCGATGGGAAAGGCATCGTCCGCGCCGTACTGGCTGATCGCCCCCTCCTGGCCGGCGCGCAGGCCGTCCCACAGTTCGCGTTCGGGATCACGCTCGCGGCAGAACAGCACGTACTCGCCATGCTCGCGGCCGGGGATCAGGGCGATCACCGCCTCGGGCTCGGGAAAGCCGGAGAGATACTGGAAGTCGCTGTCCTGACGGTAGATATGCTCGACGTCGCGGTTGCGGATGAACACCGGCGCCGCCGGCAGGATGGCGATGCTGTTGGGTTCCATCTGCGCCATCAGCGCCTTGCGACGGCGGGCGTATTCCGCTTTGGAGATGCTGGTCATGGGCAGGCTCGATTCCGGTCGGTGAAGGGCGCGATCAGTGCAGCGAAGGCTTGGGCGCCGGAGCAGCCGGCTTGGCGCACTCGCTGAACAGCAGCAGCGGCGCGACGCGCAGGTACTCCATGACCTCCATGTAATCGTTCTCGCCGTCCTCGGATTCGTCCAGCGCGTTCTGCACCTGGGCAATGGCGGACAAATCCTGCAGCACTTCCATGGCTTCGGCGCTCAGCGCGGCATCGCCCACGGTCAGCCCGAAGCCGCCGAGAAAGCCCTGGCACCACTGGCCCAGCGCCGCGGCACGCTCGGCCAGCGGCGCCTCGTCCGAAGGCAACAGCAGAACCACGGTGACGTCGTCACCGGTCAGCTCGCCGCGCACCATTTCCTGCAGGCCGATCAGCGCCTGGCGCACGTTTTCCGGTGGCTCGACGCCAAGTAGTTCGGTGGCGTCGACCAGCCAGGGGCCGGTTTCGAAGCCCGCGCCGGCACAGCTACGGCCCAGCAACAGGCCATGCAGCTCGGCAGGCGAAACGGAGGAACCACCACTGGCGAGCAGGGCAGCGAATGCAGCGTAGGGAGAACTGGAAGTCGGCATCGATCACTAGGCGCCAAGGGGCGCAATCACTAGAATGGAGGCTTTCTATCCTAGCATCGGCAGGCGCGCCAAGACCATCGGCCGGTTTGCGCCGGCGAGCCGCTGGATCTATACACTGCGCACACTCTGCCAAAGCGAGAGCCAATGGAAGACGCCGACCTACACGCCCTGACGGCGAAGCTGGAATTGCTGATCCAGCGCGTCGAGCGACTCAAGGCACAAAATCGTCTCTTGCTGGAAAGCGAGCAGGCGTGGCGCGAAGAACGCGCTCATCTGATCGAAAAGAACGAAATGGCTCGGCACAAGGTCGAATCGATGATTTCGCGCCTCAAAGCCCTGGAGCAGGACTCATGACCCAATCGAATACCGTTACCGTTCAGATTCTGGACAAAGAATATTGCATCGCCTGCCCCGCCGATGAGCGTAGCAACCTGCAGAACGCTGCCCGCTACCTGGACGGCAAGATGCGGGAGATCCGCAGCGGCGGCAAGGTCATCGGCGCCGATCGGGTCGCGGTAATGGCTGCCCTGAACATCACCCACGATCTGCTGCACAAGCAGCAGAACCTCGACAAGCAGGCCACCGTCACCCGCGATCACGTGCGTGACCTGCTCGGCCGGGTAGACAACGCACTCGACGAAACCGATGGCCGTGGCGTCTGACCAACGGTCGTCCTTTTGCGTTATACTGGCCGCAGCTCCCTGGAGTGTGCGCCAGTTGGTTGATGTCCCTGAGCCGATACGCACAACCCCGGGGGTTGTCAGTTGAGGCCGGTGTGCATGTCCGCTTGACGGAAAGCCTTAAGGTTTCCTGCAACCTCCACCTTGAACTTTCGGGTTCAAGGGCTAAACCGACAGCGGCATGCTGGGGAGTCACAAATTTACAGCCCGCTGCTGGCCCAGGCCAGCAGCGGGCTTTTTGTTGGTGGCGGGCGCCCAGGGATGCACGGCGCAGTCGGAACCACAAGGGGATCGGCCCATGATCGAAGCCAGCAACCTGACCCGCGCCCAGCTGCGCCGCACGCTACGCAAGACCCGCCGCGAACTGCCCAGGGCCGCGCAACGCCAGGCGGCCGCAGCGCTGTATCGCCAAGTGGCCCAGCACCCGCTCTTCCGCCGCGCGCGCAGCGTCGCCCTGTACCTGGCCAATGATGGTGAGATCGACCCGCACCTGCTGGTCAAAGCCGCCCATGCCCGCGGCAAGCAGGTGTACCTGCCGGTACTGAAATCCTGGCCGCGCACCAGCATGGTGTTCCAGCGTCTCGATGCGCACGAAAAACTGGCGGCCAACCGTTTCGGGATTCCCGAACCGCGCCGCAACGGCAAGCGTCAGCGCAAGATATGGACGCTGGACCTGATGCTATTGCCCCTGGTGGGCTTCGATCAGCATGGCGGTCGGCTCGGTATGGGCGGCGGCTTCTACGATCGCAGCCTGGCCTATCGGGGGCTGCGCAAAAATTGGCACAAACCGACACTGCTCGGGCTGGCCCACCGCTGCCAGCAGGTGGACAGACTGGCCATGGCCAGCTGGGACGTACCCCTGGATGCCACCGTGACCGATGGCGGCTGGTACTAGGGTCAGAGCCCGGCTCGCACCGCCTCGGTAGGCGGTTTACCCTGCTGCCACTGGCTTTGCGTATAGCCCGTGGTCACCATGCCAAGGCTGAATACCAGCACCAGCATCCACAACAAATCAGGCTTGCGCCGCATACCACCACCTCCAACCGAAAAACCCGTTACGCAGCCCCTGCAGCGCACCGACTCCGAGAGCAAAGTTCATGCCCTTTTGGCTGATGAAATCCGAACCCGACGAACTGTCCATCCATGCCCTGCAGCGCCTGGGCAAGACCCGCTGGGATGGCGTGCGCAACTACCAGGCGCGCAACTTCATCCGCAGCATGCAGGCCGGCGATCAGTTCCTGTTCTATCACTCCAGCTGCCCGCAGCCTGGCGTGGCCGGCATCGCCCGGATAGAAGGCGAGCCCTACCCGGATCCCGCTGCGCTGGACCCACAGAGCCATTACTTCGATGCCAAGGCCAGCGCCGACAAGAACCCATGGACGGCCATCGACGTGAGCTTCGTGGAGGCGTTCAGGCAGGTCGTTCCCCTAGCCGAACTGAAGGCGCAAACGGCGCTGGCAGAGCTGGCCTTGGTGCACAAAGGCAGTCGCCTGTCGGTGATGCCGGTTACCGAAGCGCAGTGGACGGCGATCCTGCTGCTGAAGTGATCAGCCCTGCAGGATCAGGTTGTTGAACAGCAGGTCCTCGACCAGCGGCTGGCCTTCCTCGTCGGTAAGCACCTGCTGCACCTGCTTGAGGGCTTCCTGGCGCAGTTTTTCCTTGGCATCCGGGGTGGCCAGGTTCTCTTCGGTCTGCTGGGAAAACAGCATCACCAGCTGATTGCGGATCAGCGGCTCGTGATGAGTGACCTTGGCCTCGGCGTCGGCACCGGTAACGCGCAGCGCCACATCGGCCTTGTAGTACTTGAGCCTGGGCCCGGCACCAAAGTTGCCGACCAGGGCGGGCGTCAGGCTGTGGTAGATCACCTGGGGGACGGCGCCCTCACCTTCGCCTTCCTTCTTTTCTTCGTTGGCGAACGCCGGGATCGACAGTGCGCAGGCAAGCAGAAGCGTGATGAGGGTTTTCACGGGGGCAATCTCCATTGAGTTGCCCGCAAGCATAGCAACGCACGGCGCAGACCCCAATGCTTATGGCGGGTTATCAGACGGGGCCATGCTCGTTGACCGGCCATCCGGCCCACCTAAACTGCAGGCCTGTTCCGTTCGAGGTATACCGCGATGAAAGCACTGCTCTGCAAAGCCTTCGGCCCCGCCGCAACGCTGGTACTGGAGGATGTCGACAGCCCCCGCCCGAAAGGCAACGAGGTGCTGATCGAGGTGCAGGCCGCCGGGGTGAATTTCCCGGACACGCTGATCATCGAAGGCAAGTACCAGTTCAAACCCCCCTTCCCGTTCTCGCCCGGCGGCGAAGTCGCCGGCCTGGTCAGCGCCGTGGGCGCCAAGGTCGCCCACCTGAAGACGGGCGACCGGGTGATGGCCCTGACAGGCTGGGGCGGCTTCGCCGAGCAGGTCGCCGCGCCGGCCTACAACGTGCTGCCGGTGCCCGAGAGCATGGAGCTGAACATCGCCGCCGCATTCGGCATGACCTACGGCACCTCGATGCATGCACTGCGCCAGCGCGCCAACCTGCAGCCCGGCGAAACCTTGCTGGTGCTCGGCGCAGCGGGCGGCGTGGGCCTGGCAGCGGTAGAGATCGGCAAGGCCATGGGCGCCCGGGTGATCGCCGCGGCCAGCAGCGCCGAGAAGCTCGAGGTAGCGCGCAACGCCGGCGCCGACGAGCTGATCAACTACGGCGAGCAGAGCCTCAAGAACGAGGTAAAAAGGCTCACAGCTGGCAATGGCGTGGACGTGATCTACGACCCGGTCGGCGGCCCGCTGTTCGAGGAAGCGTTTCGCTGCATGGCCTGGAACGGCCGCTTCCTGGTGGTGGGCTTCGCCGCAGGCGGCGGCATCCCGGCGCTGCCGGCCAACCTGCCGCTGCTCAAGGGTGCATCCCTGGTTGGCGTGTTCTGGGGTTCGTTCGCCGGGCGCCAGCCGGCGGACAACGCCGACAACTTCCGCCAGTTGTTCGCCTGGCATGCCGAGGGCAAGCTCAAGCCGCTGGTATCGCAGACCTTCCCGTTGAAACGCGGTGGCGAGGCGATCGCTGCCCTCGGCCAGCGCAAGGCCGTCGGCAAGCTGGTGGTGACCGTTCGCTGACGGACGCGCGCCAGCTCCTGAAAACAGCAAGCCGCCCGAGGGCGGCTTTTTCGGTCAGCCCCGCGGCGCGTAGGCGAACACGTCGGCGCGCATCTGGTGAGCGTCCATGCCGGACTCGACCAGCGCATCCAGGGTGGCGTAGACCATGCTCGGCGAACCGCTGGCATAGACGTGCAGCGCACGCAGATCGGCGAAGTCCTCACGAACGGCCTCGTGCAACAGGCCGCAGCGGCCCTGCCAACCGCACTGGTCGCTGACCACCCGATGCAGAGCCAGGTTGGGCAGTGCCTGCCACTCGTCCCAATGGGGCAGTTGATAGAAGTCTTCGGGACGCCGCGCCCCCCAGTAAAGATGCACCGGGTGCTGGAAACCCCGCGAGCGGCATTCCTCGATCAGGCTGTGCATCTGCGCCATGCCGGTGCCCGCGGCGATCAGCACCAAGGGCCCGTCCGGCAATTCGGCCAGGTGGGCATCGCCGAACGGCAGCTGCACTCGCGCCGTGCCCTGCTCGCGCAACTGTTGCAGCAGGTTCAGGGCACTCGCTTCGCGGCCGAGGATGTGCAGCTCCAGATCACGGCCCTGCTGCGGCGCCGAGGCCAGGGAAAAGGCCGACTTCTCGCCGTCCTGACGCTCGATCAACAGGTACTGGCCGGCGTGGTAGCGCGGCGGTTTGCCGGCCGGCGCCCGCAGCAGCACGCGCCACACGTCGCCACCGGCCTCGATGCAATCCACCACCTGGCAACCCAGGCTGCGCACCGGCAATTCGCCGGGCAGCAGCACGCCGTCCCAATGTAGCACGCAGTCTTCCAGCGGCTCGGCGATACAGGTGTACAGCTCGCCATGATCCAGCTCGGCGCCGTTCTGGCGCACGCGGCCCTCCACCAGCAGCGCAGCGCAGACATGGCAGTTGCCGTTGCGACAGCTTTGCGGGCAGCTGTAGCCCAAACGCCGCGCGGCATCGAGGATGGCTTCACCGGCGTCGACATCGAGCACCGCGCCGGAGGGTTGCAGGGTGACCTTCATCAATCGATTCCCAACTCGCTCCACATTTCATCGACCCGCCTGGTGACCGCCTCGTCCTTGACGATGGCGCGGCCCCATTCACGGTTGGTCTCCCCCGGCCACTTGTGGGTAGCGTCGAGGCCCATCTTCGAGCCCAGGCCAGAGATCGGCGAGGCGAAATCCAGGTAGTCGATCGGCGTATTCTCGATCATCACCGTGTCGCGCTTGGGATCCATGCGCGTGGTGATGGCCCAGATCACGTCGTTCCAGTCGCGGGCATCGATGTCGTCGTCGGTAACGATCACGAACTTGGTGTACATGAACTGGCGCAGGAACGACCACACGCCGAGCATCACGCGTTTGGCGTGCCCTGGGTACTGCTTCTTCATGGTCACCACCGCCATGCGGTAGGAACAGCCTTCCGGCGGCAGGTAGAAGTCGGTGATCTCCGGGAACTGCTTCTGCAGGATCGGCACGAACACCTCGTTCAGCGCCACGCCGAGAATCGCCGGCTCATCCGGCGGCCGGCCGGTGTAGGTGCTGTGATAGATCGGGTCGCGGCGCCGGGTGATGCGCTCGACGGTGAACACCGGGAAGGTGTCGACCTCGTTGTAATAGCCGGTATGGTCGCCATAGGGGCCTTCCGGCGCGGTCTCGCCCGGATGGATCACGCCCTCGAGAACGATCTCGGCACTGGCAGGCACCTGCAGATCGCTGCCGATGGCCTTGACCAGCTCGGTGCGATGGCCACGCAGCAGGCCGGCGAAGGCGTATTCGGAGAGCGTGTCGGGTACCGGCGTCACGGCACCGAGGATGGTCGCCGGGTCCGCGCCCAGGGCCACGCACACCGGATAGGGTTTGCCCGGATGCTTCTGGCACCACTCGCGATAATCCAGCGCGCCGCCGCGGTGGCTGAGCCAGCGCATGATCACCTTGTTGCGGCCGATCACCTGCTGGCGGTAGATGCCGAGGTTCTGGCGTTCCTTGTTCGGCCCCTTGGTGATGGTCAGGCCCCAGGTGATCAGTGGCGCCACGTCGCCGGGCCAGCAATGCTGGATCGGCAGCTTGGCGAGGTCGACGTCGTCGCCTTCCTCGACCACTTCGTGGCACGGCGCATCCTTGAGCACCTTGGGCGCCATGCTGATGACCTTCTTGAAGATCGGCAGCTTGCTCCAGGCATCCTTGAGGCCCTTCGGCGGCTCGGGCTCCTTGAGAAAGGCCAGCAGCTTGCCGATTTCGCGCAGCTCGGAAACGTCCTCGGCGCCCATGCCCAGCGCCACGCGCTTGGGTGTGCCGAACAGGTTGCCGAGCACCGGAACGCTGTGGCCGGTGGGGTTCTCGAACAGCAGTGCCGGGCCGCCCTTGCGCAGGGTACGGTCGCACACTTCGGTCATTTCCAGGATCGGCGATACCGGCGCCTTGATGCGCTTGAGCTCGCCGCGCGCTTCCAGGCCGCGGATAAAGTCGCGCAGATCGCGATACTGCATGCTGGAACCTCACTCGAATCGGGGCGCAAAGTTTAGCGCCGAAGTCGGACTTGCAGAACAGTCGATATTACAGACAGACAAAAGCCGGGTTTCCCCGGCTTTTTTGTGCCACCAGTAAATGCTGGATCGTAGCGAGCGAAGGTCAGGCGAGGGCTAGGCGCCCCCACGAAAACCGGCGAAAAAGCGGAGTGTACTTTTGTGCATGAGCATGACTCGCTCCGCTCGCCCCTTCGGGGCCGCACTAAAGTGCGTTAGCCGCAAGCGGCTTTTTGAGCCGGTTTTCAACGAAGCATGGCATTCGCGCAGTAGATCCGCTTACTTGCGCTTCATGGACATGAAGAACTCGTCGTTAGTTTTGGTCGCCTTGAGCTTGTCGATCAGGAACTCGATGGCGGCGATTTCGTCCATCGGGTGCAGCAGCTTGCGCAGGATCCACATGCGCTGCAGTTCGTCTTCGGCGGTCAGCAGCTCTTCGCGGCGGGTACCGGCGCGGTTGATGTTGATGGCCGGGAATACGCGCTTCTCGGCGATACGGCGATCCAGGGGCAGCTCCATGTTGCCGGTACCCTTGAATTCTTCGTAGATCACTTCGTCCATCTTCGAGCCGGTTTCCACCAGCGCGGTGGCGATGATGGTCAGCGAACCGCCTTCCTCGATGTTACGCGCGGCGCCGAAGAAACGTTTCGGCTTCTCCAGGGCGTGGGCGTCGACACCACCGGTCAGCACCTTGCCGGAGCTCGGGATCACGGTGTTGTAGGCACGGGCCAGACGGGTGATGGAGTCGAGCAGGATGACCACATCCTTCTTGTGCTCGACCAGGCGCTTGGCCTTCTCGATGACCATCTCGGCCACCTGCACGTGGCGGGTCGGCGGCTCGTCGAAGGTGGAAGCGACCACTTCGCCGCGCACGGTGCGCTGCATCTCGGTCACTTCTTCCGGACGCTCGTCGATCAGCAGAACGATCAGGTGGCACTCGGGGTTGTTACGGGTGATGTTCGAGGCGATGTTCTGCAGCATGATGGTCTTGCCCGCTTTCGGCGGGGCGACGATCAGGCCGCGCTGGCCCTTGCCGATCGGCGCGCAGAGGTCGATCACGCGGCCGGTGATGTCCTCGGTGGAGCCATTGCCGGCTTCCATGGTCAGGCGCTGGTTCGGGAACAGCGGCGTCAGGTTCTCGAACAGGATCTTGTTCTTGGCGTTTTCCGGGCGGTCGAAGTTGATGCTGTCGACCTTGAGCAGGGCGAAGTAACGCTCGCCTTCTTTCGGCGGGCGGATCTTGCCGACGATGGTGTCACCGGTACGCAGGTTGAAGCGGCGGATCTGGCTCGGCGAGACGTAGATGTCATCGGGGCCGGCGAGATAGGAAGCGTCTGCGCTGCGCAAGAAGCCGAAGCCGTCCTGGAGGATCTCCAGCACGCCGTCACCGGAAATTTCTTCACCGCCTTTGGCGTGTTTCTTCAACAGCGAGAAGATCACGTCCTGCTTGCGCGAGCGGGCCATGTTCTCGATGCCCATCTGCTCGGCCATTTCCAGCAGTTCGGTAATCGGCTTTTGCTTGAGTTCAGTCAGATTCATATAGGAATGACGTATTTATAGAGGAGGGAATGGTAAGCATTGAGCTTGAGAGGCCGCACCGCGAGGAGGCGACAGGCGCCCGCTTTATTGTCGAATGTTCGATTAGGAATGCGTCGGCAGCGGCGTGCAGGGGGTCGCTTAGGAAAAGCGACGGCCCCGAATGTAACATCGGCTTTGCGAAGGCGTCTAGCCTTCAGGCAGAAAAAAGCCCCGTTGTCTACGGGGCTTTTCGGCGACGCTTTACAGGTTGGCGTCGATGAAGGCGGCCAGCTGCGACTTGGACAGGGCGCCGACCTTGGTGGCTTCGACGCTGCCGTTCTTGAACAGCATCAGGGTCGGGATGCCACGCACGCCATACTTGGGTGGCGTGTCCTGGTTTTCGTCGATGTTCAGTTTGCAGACCTTCAGCTTGCCCTGGTACTCCTTGGAGATCTCGTCCAGCACCGGAGCGATCATCTTGCACGGGCCGCACCACTCGGCCCAGTAGTCCACCAGTACCGGCCCGTCTGCCTGGATGACGTCCTGGTCGAAGCTGGCATCGCTTACATTGGTGATGAATTCACTCATGGGAAGTCTCCGTGTTGGCACGCAATAACGATAAAAGTGGCGGCCATGATAGCCCGGCTCGCGTGACACAGGAAGGCGCCCGCCATTGAGCGTAGCCATAGAGGCTATCGATACGGCCAATGGACGCGGCCGCCGATGACGCGCAAGGGAGACGGCCCGCAGGCAGCTGGCGCAATGCCTGCACCGTGCGTATCCGTTGGCGTGCGCGGCCTATCGTGGCACGATGGCGGGGTTCTGCATCGAGATTGACTGATCATGCCGCAAACCCATTCCGAGTCCTTTCCCCTGGTCGCCGCCATCGACCTGGGCTCCAACAGCTTTCACATGGTGCTGGCCAAGGCCGACCATGGCGAGATCCGTATTCTTGAACGGCTCGGTGACAAGGTACAGCTGGCGGCGGGCATCGACGAACACCGCCAGCTCAGCGAAGAGGCCATGCAACGCGGCCTCGACTGCCTGAGCCGCTTCGCCCAACTGACCAACAGCCTGCCCCAGGGCGCGGTGCGCATCGTCGGCACCAACGCCCTGCGCGAGGCGCGCAACCGCGCCGAATTCATCCGCCGGGCCGAGGCGCTGCTGGGCCATCAGGTGGAAGTGATCTCCGGGCGTGAGGAAGCGCGCCTCATCTATCTGGGCGTGTCCCATTCGATCGCCGATACCCCGGGCAAGCGCCTGGTCGCCGATATCGGCGGCGGCAGTACCGAATTCATCATCGGCCAGCGCTTCGAGCCGTTGCTGCGCGAAAGCCTGCAGATGGGCTGCGTCAGCTACACCCAGCGCTATTTCAAGGATGGCAAGATCACCCCGGCTCGCTACGCCCAGGCCTATACGGCGGCGCGCCTGGAGATCATGGGCATCGAGCACGGCCTGACCCGCCTCGGCTGGCAGGATGCGGTGGGCGCCTCGGGTACCATCAAGGCCATCGGCCTGGCGATCCAGTCCGCGGGGCTGAGCAACAACGGCGAAGTCACCGCCGAAGGCCTGGCCTGGCTCAAGCGCAAGGTGTTCAAGTGCGGCGATGTCGAGCGCCTTGACCTCGATGGCCTGAAACCCGACCGCCGACCGATCTTCCCGGCCGGTCTGGCCATCCTCGAAGCCATCTTCGACGCCTGCGAGCTGAACCGCATGAGCCACTCCGAAGGCGCGCTGCGCGAGGGCGTGCTCTACGACCTGCTCGGCCGTCATCAGCATGAGGACGTGCGCGAGCGTACCCTGTCGGCATTCATGGAGCGCTACCACGTCGACCAGGAACAGGCGGCGCGGGTGGAAGCCAAGGCGCTGTCGGCGCTGGACAAGGTCGCCAAGGATTGGGAGCTGACCGACGACTGGCACCGCGAACTGCTCAGTTGGGCTGCCAAGGTGCACGAAGTCGGCCTGGACATCGCCCACTACCAGTACCACAAGCACGGCGCCTACCTGATCGAGCACTCCGACCTGGCCGGCTTTTCGCGCCAGGACCAGCAGATGCTCGCCCTGCTGGTGCGTGGCCACCGCCGCAACATCCCCCGGGAAAAGCTCACCGAGTTCGGTGCCGAGGGGGTCAAGCTGGTGCGCCTGTGCGTACTGCTGCGCTTCGCCATCCTGTTCCACCACATTCGTGGCAGTCAGAACATGCCCACGGTGCGCCTGAAGGTCGGCCCGTCCAGCCTGGCCATCGAATTTCCCCAGGGCTGGCTGGCCGCCAACCCGCTGACCCAGGCGGATTTCGAAAGCGAAGCCGAGTGGCTCAAGCGCATCGACATGACCCTGACCGTCAGCTGACCGCGGCGCCTGGATCAGGCGCCCGAGGGCTGCCACGCGATAATCAGGCCTTCCTGGCGGGCGAACCGCGGCAGGTGATCGTCGAGCACCGCACGGATGCGCGCCGCAGCGGCTTCATCCGGCGCCTCGCAGGCGAAACGCAGCCCCTGCGCATCGGCGTACATCCAGCACAGCCCGAACGGAAAATCGGCTCTCGCCTGCCGCTCATCGAACTCGACAGCGATCTTGTGGCGAAAATGCTTGCACAGCTTGGTCATGTACAGCGTGGCCGACGCGGTGGCCACGGCGCCTTGGAAACGGATCATGCAGGGCTCTCACGGTTTATTTCTTATGGGTGTCGCGGTAACGGCGCGGGCGACGCATGGCCCGCGCCGCCCGGCTCAGAAGTCGTAGCTCAGGCTGGTGTAGAAAGTGCGCCCCGGCTCGTTGTAGGTGTAGGCGCCGGCCTGCACGGCATTGCCTTCGCGGTACAGGCGCTTGTCGAAGAGATTGTTGACACCCGCCCCGACGCTCCAGCCGTCGCCCAGCCGATAAGTGCCGCTCAGTCCGGCCAGTGCATAGGGTGATACCTCCCGGCGCGCCTCGCCGCTCAGCAGGTTGCCCTGGTAGTCGTACTTGCCGGGGGTCTGCCGGCCGTACCAGGTCACCGTCGCCTGCAGGGCCAGGGGCTCGCTGACCTGCCAGTCGAGCGTCGAGTTGACGGTGAACTCGGGAATGATCGACAGCGGTTCGCCGGTTTGCTTGTTGGTCGACTGCAGCATGTAGGTGAAGTTGGTGCTCCAGTCCAATGCCGGGCTGAGCGGCACCTTGAGGGTGCCTTCCAGGCCCTCGACGACCGCCCGGGGCACGTTCTCCCAGCGGAAGATGTCGGCGTTGGCGTAGCCGGCATTGCTGCCACCGGTGGCGCTGCCGACCGCCGTTCTGCCGGCCTCGATCTTGTTGTGGTAGTCGTTGCGGAACCAGGTGATGCCGGCCACCCAGCCGTCACGCTTGAACTCGATGCCCAGTTCCTTGTTGATGCTGGTTTCCGCGTCCAGGCCGTCGTTGCCCTGCAGGTAGCAGCTGCCGCCGGCGCCCCAACAGCCCTGCCCACGGCTGTAGAGCAGGTAATTGGGGTTGAGCTGGAACAAGTTGGGTGCCTTGTAGGCGCGGGCGATACCGGCCTTGACCACCAGTTCGTCGCTAAGCTCGTGGGACAGGTTGAGCGACGGGCTCCAGTTGCCGCCCACCACGCTGTGCCGGTCGAAACGCAGGCCTGGCGTCAGGGTGGTGCCCGGCCGCAGTTCGATGTTGTCCTCGATGAACACCGAGGCGATGCGCGCCGACGAATCGGTGGGCCGCGAACTGCCACTGATGCCCGGTACCGAGCCCGCCTCGCTGGTGGTCTGGGTGTTGGAGAACGGGTCATCCATGCGTTGCTCGCTCCACTCCGCGCCGAGCGTCAGCACCTGCTCCAGCGCACCGGAAAGCGGCAGGTTGACCTCGCTGTGGGCGGTGGTGCTCTGCAGCTCGATGGTGCCGAACAGGCTGCCATTGATGTTGCCTTCCGGCCCACCCGCCAGGCCTTCCTGCAAGCGGCGGTTGCGGGTCTTCTCGTACTGCAGGTAGTTCAGGGTGGTGCCGAACGCCCAGTCACCGTGATGGGTGATGGCGTAGTTCTCGCGGTAGACCACGTTGGTTTCCCGGCCCAGCCAGGGCGAGCGGAAGCCGGCGAGCGTCGCCGAGGCGCTGTTGTTCATGCTGTCGCCGGCGTAGATGTTGCCCTGGCGGCTGAAACCGGCCTCGAGATCGAGGCTCTGCTCGTCGTTCAGGCGCCAGGACAAGAGGCTGTTGATATCCTTGTTGCGCACGCCTTCGCGGCCCGCCGTGGAACGCGCGGTCGGGTCGATGGTATGGCCGCTGTTGATGTCCTCGTCGTCGGCATCGGTCTTGTTCAGGTTGCCATACAAGCGGTACGACAGGTTCTCCGCCAGCGGCCCGCTGAGGCCGAAGTTGAAGCGCCGCGTGGCGCCCTCCTCGCCATGCTGCGGCGCGTTGGCGTACAGGCTGAGGTTGCCATGGTGCTCCAGGTCGGCCTTTTTGGTGATGATGTTGATCACCCCGCCTGCCGCGCCGCTGCCATAGCGCGCCGCGGCCGGGCCGCGCAGCACCTCGATGCGCTCGACCTGCTCGGCCGGCACCCAGTTGGTGTCGCCGCGGGTGTCACGGTCACCGCGCCAGCCATAGCGCACCGCATTGCGCGAACTGATCGGTTTGCCGTCGACCAGGATCAGGGTGTTCTCCGGCCCCATGCCGCGGATATCGATCTGCCGGTTGTTGCCACGCGCACCGGAGCCGCTGTTGCCGGTCAGGTTGACGCCGGGCTGCTTGCGGATGATATCGGCCAGGTCGTTGGCCGGCGGCGCCTTGCGGATGTCCTCGGCACTGATCAGCGAAACGCCCGGCGCCTGCTTGAGTTCTTCCTGGGCCGTGGCCATGACCCGGGTTTCCTCCAGTTCGACGGCCTGATCGACCGGCTCCTGAGCCAGCGCGACCGATCCGCCCGCCAGCAGCATCGCCAGTGCCAGACGATTGAGTGCCCAAACCCCGTGACCTGTATTCATGAACCGCCTCCTCCCCAGATAAATACGCAATCGATTCGTATTTGCATGGGGAGATTTTCCCACGGCAAAACGGCCAAAAGGTTTGCGCAAACAACGATGATGTTTGCGCCAGATCAACCCACCAGGCATTTACGCTTAGGAATCATTTGCATTTACATACCTGCCAGCGTTAGCCTTCCCGGGCGTTTCCGATCAGGGTGCAGACGAATCCATCCATGGTTCGCGGCCGGTACCTGGCCCGCCACAAGCGGGTACTCGGACTCGCGCCAGCCTTCCTTCATCCCGCTGCGAGCACGCGCCGAATGAGCGCCCACGGCAGCCGTCACACCAGCCGCGAGGCCTCGATCATGAACACCGTCCTTCATCCCCAGGAGCTGATCCGCCAGATCGGCCCTGAACTGGGCCCGCAACTGCGCCTGATCGACAGTGAATCCTCACAAGCCAACCTGTTTCGCGGCAAGCTGCGCTGGCTGCACCTGCGCTCGGGCCTGTCGCTGCATTGCAGCGACTGCCATGAGCTGAGCACCTTCAGCACGCAACTGCAGGTCGAGCCGCGCCTGAACTTCGTGCTGTTTCTCGACGGCCACAGCGACGTGCGCTACGACGACCGCGCGGTACGCTTCGGCGCCGCGCACGGGCGCGGTGAAGGCATCGCGGTGTCGCTGGCCGAACCGGTGCTGTTCTCCCGCCAGGCGCGGCGCGGCAGCCATATCCGCAAGCTGGTGATCAGCCTGTCGCCGCAGTGGCTGGACGCCGGCGGCCTGGACGGGCAGAACCAGTGTGCGGCGATCGAACGCTTCAGCCGCCAGCACCTGGCCATGCTGCGCTGGCAACCCTCGGCGCGGCTACGCACCCTGGCCGAGCAGATTCTCAACCCGCCGGGCTACAACCCGCTGCTGGAGAACCTCTACCTGGAAAGCCGCAGCCTGGAAATCGCCGGCGAGGCCCTGGCGATGATCAGCCAGCAAGGCACCCAGCCGCCGCAGGGCCTGCGCCCCCACGAACACCAGCGCATCCGCCGCGTGCTGGAACTGCTCGACAGTGGCCAGGCCGATCAGTGGAACACCGAGGCCATCGCCCGCGAGGCCGGCATCAACATCAACAGCCTGCAACGCCAGTTCCAGGCCAGCCAGGGCATGACGCTGTTCGAGTACCAGCGCGTGCGCAAGCTCAAACAGGCCCGCGAAGCCCTCGAACGCGACGGTATCAGCGTGACCGAGGCAGCCTGGCGGGCGGGCTATGGCAGTGCGGCCAACTTCGCCACGGCGTTCAAGCGCCAGTTCGGCCTGACGCCCAGGCAGGTGCGCAGCAAGCTCTAGAACGGCCGCGTTCCAGCGCCTCGGGCAACAGCGCCAGCCGCTCGGGGCGGCATCGCACGGCCCTGCATGGGTTTGTAACTATTTTTGACAGCGGCGCAGACCTGCAGGCTAGAATCGGGCTCGCTTTTCCGCCCGTGGAGTCATGCCGCCTTGGATGCCAGCACCATCAACAGCCTCCTGCTCGTCGGCGCCCTCATGGTCGGTGCGAGCATCATGGTCAGCTCGCTGTCCTCGCGCCTTGGCATCCCGATTCTGGTCATCATCCTCGCTGTCGGCATGGTTGCCGGTGTCGACGGCGGCGGCATCATCTTCAACAACTACCCGACCGCCTACCTGGTGGGCAACCTGGCGCTGGCGGTGATCCTGCTCGACGGCGGCGTGCGCACCCGGGTCGGCAGCTTCCGGGTGGCCCTGTGGCCCGCCCTGTCGCTGGCCACGGTCGGCGTACTGATCACCACGGTGCTGACCGGGATGGTCGCGGCCTGGCTGTTCGACCTGAGCCTGATGCAGGGCCTGCTGATCGGCGCCATCGTCGGTTCCACGGACGCCGCGGCGGTGTTCTCGCTGCTTGGCGGCAAGGGCCTCAACGAGCGGGTCAGCGCGACCCTGGAAATCGAATCCGGCAGCAACGACCCGATGGCGGTGTTTCTCACCGTCACGCTGATCGACATGCTCGCCAAGGGCCAGGGCGAATTCCACCTGAGTTTCCTCGGCCACCTGCTGCAGGAGTTCGGCATCGGTGCGGTGCTCGGCCTGGGCGGCGGCTGGCTGCTGCTGAAGATCATCAATCGCCTGCACCTGGCCCACGGCCTGTACCCGTTGCTGGTGGTCAGTGGCGGCCTGCTGGTGTTCGCCCTGACCAACGCCCTGCACGGCAGCGGTTTCCTGGCCGTGTACCTGTGCGGCCTGGTGCTGGGCAACCGGCCGATCCGCTCGCGCCACGGCATCCTGCACATGCTCGACGGCATGGCCTGGCTGGCGCAGATCGGCATGTTCCTGGTGCTCGGCCTGCTGGTCACGCCCCACGACCTGCTGCCCATCGCCCTGCCGGCCCTGGGCCTGGCGCTGTGGATGATTCTCATCGCGCGGCCGCTGTCGGTGCTGGTCGGGCTCAGCCCGTTCCGCGCCTTCCATACCAAGGAGAAGGTGTTCATCGCCTGGGTCGGCCTGCGTGGCGCGGTGCCGATCATTCTCGCCGTGTTCCCGATGATGGCCGGGCTGCCCCATGCCCAGCTGTATTTCAACCTGGCGTTCTTCATCGTGCTGGTATCGCTGCTGCTACAGGGCGCCAGCCTGCCGTGGGTGGCCAAGGCCCTGAAGGTGACGGTACCGCCCGACCCGGCACCGATCTCCCGGGCCGGCCTGGAAGTGCACCCGACCAGCCAGTGGGAGCTGTTCGTCTATCGCCTGGGCGCGGAAAAGTGGTGCATCGGCGCGCCGCTGCGCGACCTGAAGATGCCGGACTCCACCCGCGTCGCCGCGCTGTTTCGCCACCACCAGCTGCTGCACCCGTCCGGCAGCACGGTGCTGGAGGCCGGCGACATGCTCTGCGTGATCGGCCATGAACACGACCTGCCAGCCCTCGGCAAGCTGTTCAGCCAGGCACCGCAGCGCGGCATGGACCTGCGCTTCTTCGGCGACTTCGTGCTCGAAGGCGACGCCCAGCTCGGCGCCATCGCCGCGCTCTACGGCCTGGCCACCACCGACCTCGACCCCTCGCTGACCCTGGGCCGCTTCATCAACCAGCAGATCGGCGGCGGGCCGGTGGTCGGCGATCAGGTCGAGTGGCAGGGCCTGACCTGGACGGTCGCCGAGATGGACGGGAACAAGATCCGCAAGGTCGGCGTCAGATTCCCCGAAGGCGTCCGCCCGGGCCCTGGTCTGTCGTTCTGACAACCGCCCACCAGCCCGCCCGTCAGCGCCCTGCCGAGCCGGCGGGGCCGATGCGCGGCAGCGTGTGACAGATCGCCGCGCGGGACTTCTCACCAGTCTGTAGACTCAGCAGGACTCCACCCCCGCGATCATGACCATGCACTCTTTCCGTCGTTTGCTTGCCGTTTTCCTGCTGGGCCTGTGCCTGGCCAATTCGCCCGCCTGGGCCGACGCCAACCCGACCGCTGCCGACGTGCAGCGCAGCCTGGACACCCTGGCCGACCGCAAGCTGGTCGAGCCCGAGCAGAGCCTGGTGCGCCAGACGCTGGAAAGGACCCTGGATGCGCTCAAGGCCCAGGCCGATAGCCAGCAGAAGCTGGCCGCGCTGGAGAAGCAGCTGGCCCAGGCGCCCCGCCAGACCCAGGACGCCCACCGCGAACTGGAAAAGCTCAAGGCCACCAAGGTGGTGCCAGTGGCCCAGCGCTACGCCACCACCAGCGTCGCCCAATTGGAGCAGATTCTCAGCGAGCGCAGCGCCCAGCTCAGCGACTGGCAGAAGCAGCTCAACGATGCCAACACCCTGATCATCACCGCACAGACACGCCCCGAGCGTGCCCAGGCCGAGATCAGCGGCAACCAGACCCGTGCCCAGCAGATCAACACCCTGCTCAAGAACGGCCGCGAGGACGGCAAGGCGCTGAGCGCCGAGCGCGTCGCCCAGCTCAAGGCCGAACTGGCCCAACTGGGCGCCCTGACCCAGCTGCGCCGCCAGGAGATGGCCGGCAACAGCGTGCTGCAGGACCTGGGCAGCGCCCAGCGCGACCTGCTCGACGAGCGCATCAAGCGCCTGGACGTGGAGCTGCAGGACCTGCAGAACCTGATCAACGAAAAGCGCCGCGACCAGTCCGAACGCACCGTCGCCGAGCAGTCCATGGAAGCGCAGAAGGTCGGCGGCTCCGATACCCTGCTGTCACGCGAGAGCGCGCTGAACCTCAAGCTGTCCGACTACCTGCTGCGCGGCACCGACCGTCTCAACGAGCTGACCCAGCTCAACCTGCGCACCCAGCAGCAGCTCGACACCCTGAACCAGACCGACCAGGCCCTCGACGAGCAGATCAGCGTGCTGCAGGGCAGCCTGCTGCTGTCCAAGATCCTCTACAAGCAGAAGCAGGCACTGCCCAAGCTCAAGCTCGATAGCGGGCTGGCCGACGAAATCGCCGACATCCGCCTCTACCAGTTCGAGCTCAACCAGCAGCGCGAGCAGATTTCCAACCCCGGCGCCTATGTCGACAAGCAGCTGGCCGCCCAGCCGCCGGAAAGCGTGACGCCAGAACTGCGCGAATCCCTGCTGGACCTGATCGACACCCGCCGCGTGCTGCATGACCAGCTCAATCGCGAGCTCAATGCGCTGCTCAACGAATCGATCACCCTGCAGCTCAACCAGAAACAGCTGCAGGACACCGCCACGGCCCTGCGCGCCACCCTCGACGAGCAGATGTTCTGGATCCCCAGCAACAACCCGCTCAACCTCGACTGGTTCAAGAGCGCCCCAGCCCAGCTGCAGCGGCAGATTTCCGACCTGCCCTGGCTCGACAACATCAGCCAGCTCGGCGCCGGCCTGATCGAGCGGCCGCTGCTGTTCCTGCCGTTGCTGCTGGTGATGGGCCTGCTGCTGTTCAAGCGTCGCTACCTGAGCCAGAAACTCACCGACCTGCACAAGGACATCGGCCACTTCAAGCGTGACAGCCAGCTGCACACGCCGGTGGCGATCCTCCTCAACGTGCTGCTGGCCCTGCCCGGCACCCTGCTCCTGGCGCTGTGCGGCTTCGCCCTGCAGATGGACGCCCGCGGCCTGAACGTCAACCTGGGCTCGGCCTTCCTCGGCATGGCCCAGGCCTGGCTGGTGTTCTACACCGTGTACCGCATCTTCACCCCGGGCGGCGTGGCCGAGCTGCACTTCCACTGGGCCCGTGCCCATGTGGCCTACCTGCACCGGCAGATCCGCTGGCTGGGCGTGGTGGTGATGGCGCTGGTGGCGGTGGTCACCGTCGCCGAGCACCAGCCGTCGAGCCTGTCCGACGACGTCATCGGCATCGCCGTGGTACTGACCTGCTACGGCCTGATGATCTGGCTGCTGCAGAAACTGCTGCTGCGTGGCCCGGCCCGGGAGAACGCCTCGACCTTCCGCATGTTCATCGGCGTGCTGTTCAGCATGCTGCCGCTGGGCCTGTTCCTGGCGGTGTGCTTCGGTTACTACTACACCGCCCTGAAGCTCAGCGACCGGTTGATCGACACCCTCTACCTGCTGTTGATCTGGCTGGTGGTCGAGGCGGTGTTCGTGCGCGGCCTGGCGGTCGCCGCGCGGCGCCTGGCCTATCAGCGCGCCACCGCGAAACGCGAAGCGCAGACCACCGAGGACAGCGAGGGCACCGAAATCCAGCTGGAAACCCCGCGCCTGGACATCGAACAGGTCAACCAGCAGTCCCTGCGCCTGATCCGCCTGACCCTGCTGGGCAGCTTCATCGCCGCCATGTACTGGGTGTGGGCCGACCTGATCTCGGTATTCGCCTACCTCGACAACATCACCCTCTACGAATACAACAGCAGTACCGTGGTCGGCAGCGCCGCCTCGCTGGTGCCGATCAGCCTGCTCGATGCCCTGTACGCGCTGATCATCGCCGCCATCACCCTGGCCCTGGGCCGCAACCTGCCGGGCCTTTTGGAAGTGCTGGTGCTGTCGCGCCTGCGCCTGGCCCAGGGCAGCGCCTATGCCACCACCACCCTGCTGTCGTACGTGATCTTCGGCACCGGTATCGTGGTCACCCTGTCGACCCTGGGGGTCAGCTGGAACAAGCTGCAATGGCTGGTCGCCGCGCTGTCGGTGGGTATCGGTTTCGGCATGCAGGAGATCTTCGCCAACTTCATCTCCGGCCTGATCATCCTCTTCGAGCGCCCGGTGCGCATCGGCGACCTGGTCACCATCGGCGGCGTGACCGGCACGGTGAAGCGCATCCACATCCGCGCCACCCACATCATCGACAGTGATCGCAAGGAAGTGATAGTGCCGAACAAGACGTTCGTCACCAGCCAGTTGATCAACTGGACCCTGACCGATACGGTGACCCGCATCGTGCTGACCTTCAAGGTCAACCGCGGCGCCGACCTGGAGAAGGTCCGTACCCTGCTGCTGCAGGCCGCCCAGGAGAATTCGCGGGTGATGCGCGACCCGGCACCGACCGCCCAGCTCAGCCTGTACGCGCCGGATGGCCTGACCCACGAGCTGAAGTTCTACGTCAAGGAACTGGGCGACCGCGGTACCGCGACCGATGAGCTCAACCGCCGTATCGACCAGCTGTTCGCCGACAACGACATCAACCTGTCCAGCACGCCAAAGATGGACATCGTGCTCAGCCGCGCAGCGGCGCCCCACGACACGCTCAAGCTGGATGACGAGCAACTGGCGAGCGCCGAGCAAGCCGAGAAAAAACACGAGGCCAAACCATGAAAACCCTCGACACCCTGACCTTCGACAATCGCTTCGCCGGCCTGGGTGACGGGTTTTCCACGCATATATTGCCCGAGCCCATCGCCGAGCCGCGTCTGGTGGTGGTCAGCGACAGTGCCCTGGCCCTGCTCGATCTCGACCCGCGCGAAGCGCAGCGCGAGGTATTCGCCGAGCTGTTCTCCGGCAACCAGCTGTGGAGCGACGCCGAGCCGCGCGCCATGGTCTATTCCGGTCATCAGTTCGGCGGCTACTCGCCACGCCTGGGCGATGGCCGCGGCCTGCTGCTCGGCGAAGTGCTCAACGATGCCGGCGAACACTGGGACCTGCACCTCAAGGGCGCCGGCATGACGCCCTACTCGCGCATGGGCGACGGCCGCGCCGTGCTGCGCTCATCGATCCGCGAGTTCCTGGCCAGCGAAGCGCTGCACGCGATGGGCATCCCCAGCTCGCGGGCGTTGTGCGTGACCGGCTCGAGCACCCCGGTATGGCGCGAGAAGCAGGAAACCGCCGCCATGCTGGTGCGCCTGGCGCCCAGCCACGTGCGCTTCGGTCACTTCGAGTATTTCTACTACACGCGCCAGCACGAGCAGCTCAAGCAACTCGCCGATTACGTCATCGCGCATCATTACCCGGCCTGCCGCGAGCAACCGCAGCCCTATGCCGCGCTGCTCAAGGCGGTGCTGGAACGCACTGCGGAGATGGTCGCCTGGTGGCAGGCCTACGGCTTCTGTCACGGGGTGATGAACACCGACAACATGTCGATCCTGGGCATCACCTTCGACTTCGGCCCCTACGCCTTTCTTGACGACTTCGATGCCAAGCACATCTGCAACCACTCCGATGACACCGGCCGCTACAGCTTCAGCAACCAGGTGCCCATCGCCCACTGGAACCTCTCGGCCCTCGCCCAGGCGCTGACGCCCCTGGTGGAAGTCGACAGCCTGCGCGAAACCCTCGAGCTGTTCCTGCCGATCTACCAGGCCCACTACCACGACCTGATGCGCAAGCGCCTGGGCTTCACGACGGCTGAAGACGGCGACGAAGAACTGATCCAGCGCCTGCTGACCCTGATGCAGGCCGGCAAGGCCACCGACTATTCGCTGTTCTTCCGCCACCTCGGCGACCAGGCCCCGGCCGAGGCGCTGAAGGTGGTGCGCAACGACTTCGTCGACCTCAACGGCTTCGACGCCTGGGCCGCCGACTACCTGGCCCGCGTCGAACGTGAAGGCTATGAACAACGCGAACGCCAGGCGCGCATGCACGCGGTCAACCCGCTCTACGTGCTGCGCAACTACCTCGCCCAGGAAGCCATCGCCGCCGCTGAAGCCGGCGACTACGAGCCGGCGCGCGAACTGCATCAGGTCCTGACCCGCCCCTTCGAGGAACAGCCGGGCAAGCAGCATTACGCGCAACGACCGCCGGATTGGGGCAAGCATCTGGAGATCAGTTGTTCGTCCTGAAACACGACTAAAGCGCAGACAAGGGCCATCGGCCCCCAGGTAAACGCCATGAAAGTCCACGGTAGCTGCCACTGCAACGCCATCGCCTTCGTCGCGGAAACGGACCCGCAACTCACCAGCGTGTGCCATTGCCATGATTGCCAGAAGCTCACCGGCACGGCGTTCCGAGTGTCCGCGCCAGCGCTTCCCGGCACCTTTTCGCTGCTGCGCGGCACGCCCAAGGTTTACGTCAAGGTGGCAGAAAGCGGTTCGCGGCGGGCCCAGGCGTTTTGCGGCGACTGTGGTTCGCAACTGTTCACCTACGACGCCGACAACCCGACCGCCTACGGCCTGCGCGTAGGCGTGCTGGCCGAGTCGCAACAATTGCGGCCGACCTGGCAGAAGTGGTGCGAGGCCGCATTGCCCTGGGTACAGGATCTGTCGGCGCTGGAGAAGGCACCGCGCAACGACCGCGCTCGCTAAGCAAACGCGGCGCAAGCAAGGCGCATTCTGACCAGCGGCAAGACTTCCTGACGAAAACCCGGATAATGCCGGCCATTCGTTTTGCTTGCCGGTGCCGCTCCATGGAAATCAAGGTCAACTTTCTCGACAACCTTCGCCTCGAAGCCAAGTTCGACGACTTCACGGTGATCGCCGACCAGCCGATCCGCTACAAGGGCGACGGCTCGGCGCCGGGGCCGTTCGATTATTTCCTGGCTTCCTCGGCCTTGTGTGCGGCCTATTTCGTCAAGCTGTACTGCCAGACGCGGGACATTCCCACCGAGAATATCCGCCTGTCGCAGAACAATATCGTCGACCCGGAGAACCGCTACGCGCAGATCTTCAAGATCCAGGTGGAGCTGCCCGCCGATATCTCCGAGAAGGATCGCCTGGGCATTCTGCGCTCCATCGACCGCTGCACGGTGAAGAAGGTGGTGCAACAGGGCCCCGAGTTCATCATCGAGGAAGTCGACAACCTCGACGCCGATGCCCAGGCGCTGCTGATGCCGGTGTCCGATACCACCACCTATATCCCGGGCAAGGACCTGCCGCTGGAGCAGACCATCGCCAACATGTCGGGCATCCTCGCGGATCTCGGGATGAAGATCGAGATCGCCTCCTGGCGCAATATCGTGCCCAACGTCTGGTCGCTGCATATCCGTGATGCGCAGTCGAACCTGTGCTTCACCAACGGCAAGGGTTCGACCAAGGAAAGCGCCCTGGCCTCGGCCCTGGGCGAGTTCATCGAGCGGCTGAACTGCAACTTCTTCTACAACGACCAGTTCTGGGGCGAGGACGTCGCCGCTGCCGAGTTCGTCCACTACCCGAACGAGCGCTGGTTCAAGCCGGGCCCGAAGGACGCGCTGCCCGAGGAGATCCTCGACGCGCATTGCCTGGCCATCTACAACCCGGATGGCGAACTGCGTGGCTCGCACCTGTACGACACCAACTCGGGCAACACCCTGCGCGGCATCTGCTCGCTGCCCTTCGTGCGCAGGAGCGATGGCCAGACGGTGTATTTCCCTTCCAACCTGATCGAGAACCTGTACCTGTCCAACGGCATGAGCGCCGGCAATACCCTGGCCGAGGCCGAGGTGCAGTGCCTGTCGGAGATCTTCGAGCGGGCGGTGAAGCGCGAGATCCTCGAAGGCGAGCTGTGCCTGCCGGATGTGCCGCAGGAGGTGCTGGCCAAGTACCCGGGCATCGTCGCCGGCATCCAGGGCCTGGAAGAACAAGGCTTCCCGGTGCTGGTCAAGGACGCCTCCCTGGGCGGTGAATTCCCGGTGATGTGCGTGACTTTGATGAATCCGCGTACCGGCGGCGTGTTCGCCTCCTTCGGCGCCCACCCGAGCCTGGAAGTGGCCCTGGAGCGCAGCCTCACCGAGCTGCTGCAGGGGCGCAGCTTCGAGGGCCTCAACGACCTGCCGCAACCGACCTTCGATAGCCTGGCGCTGACCGAGCCGAACAACTTCGTCGAGCACTTCATCGACTCCAGCGGTGTGGTGTCCTGGCGCTTCTTCGGCGCCAAGGCCGACTTCGACTTCGTCGAGTGGGATTTCTCCGGCGAGGGCGCCGACTCCAACGAGCAGGAAGCCGCGACCCTGTTCGGTATCCTCGAGGACCTCGGCAAGGAGGTCTACGTAGCCACCTATGACGACCTCGGCGCCAACGCCTGTCGCATCCTCGTGCCCGGCTACTCGGAGATCTATCCGGTCGAGGACCTGGTCTGGGACAACACCAACAAGGCCCTGCTGTTTCGCAAGGACATCCTCAACCTGCACACCCTGAGCGACCGCGAGCTCAAGTCGCTGCTGCGCAACCTCAACAATACCGAGGTCGACGACTACACCGACATCAGCACGCTGATCGGCATCGAGTTCGACGACAACACGGTATGGGGCCAGCTGACCATTCTCGAGCTGAAGCTGCTGATCAACCTGGCGCTGAACAAGTACGACGACGCCAAGGAGCTGGTCGAGGCCTTCCTGCAGTACAACGACAACACCGTCGAACGCGGCCTGTTCTACCAGGCGGTCAACGCGGTACTGGAGATCCAGCTGGACGACGAGCTGGAGCTGGCCAACTTCGAGCACAACCTGCGGCGCATGTTCGGCAGCGAGCGTATCGATGCCGCGATCGGCTCGGTGCACGGCAGCGTGCGTTTCTCCGGCCTGACGCCCACCAGCATGAAACTGGAGGGTCTGGACAAGCACCAGCGCCTGATCGACAGCTACAGGAAACTGCACGCGGCGCGCGCCAGGGCGGCAGGCCTTGCCAACCAATAGGCCAGCCGAACGCGCCAACGAGAAAGCACCTTCGGGTGCTTTCTGCGTTTTCGCGCCCCCCAAAGGTCGCTACGAGAACGGCGCGGGGCGTTAACAGACAGGGCCAGCGGATGGTGGGTACGCATCATCGTTCACGCGAACTCGCGCGCACCGTGCAAGCGCGACAGGCCAGGGCATGCCTCAACTTGCGTGACGAGACCAACAAGAACCCATAGAGGGCACCCAGCAGCCATGGCAATGCAAGGCAATATTGAAACACCGGAGCTTGGTATCACCGACCCGTCGCAGACGGAGGAGGCCAGGCGCGACCGTTATCTGGAAGGCAAGCTGGACTGGATCGTGTTCGGCTTCACCAGCCTGCTGGCCCTGGCCTTCGTGGCCTGGGGCTTTCTCAACCAGGCCAGCCTGGCGAAGAACGCCGCCACGGCGCAGTCCTGGGTCATCGTCAATTTCGGCTGGTTCTTCGTGCTCACCTCGACGATCTTCGTGGTCTTCGTGCTGTGGCTGGCGGCCAGTCGCTACGGCAAGATTCCCCTCGGCAAGGACGGCGAGGGGCCGGAATTTCGCACCACGTCATGGATCGCCATGATGTTCAGCGCCGGCATGGGCATCGGCCTGATGTTCTTTGGCGTGGCCGAGCCGCTGTCCCATTACGTGAGCCCGCCGCCGGGCACCGCCGAGGCGCAGACCAATGCAGCCATGCAGGTGGCCATGGCCACCACGCTGTTTCACTGGAGCCTGCATCCCTGGGCGATGTATGCCATCGTCGGCCTGGCGATCGCCTACGGCACCTTTCGCCGCGGCCGCTCGCAGCTGATATCCGCCGCCTTCCGGCCGCTGATGGGCGAGCACGCCAACGGTCCCATCGGCCGCGCCATCGACATGATGGCGATCTTCGCCACGCTGTTCGGCTCGGCCGCCTCGCTGGGCCTCGGCGCGCTGCAGATCGCCGGCGGGCTGGAGTACAACGGCTGGGTCGAGCAGCCCGGCAAGCTGTTCTACATCGGCCTGATCACCCTGCTGACCGTGGCCTTCGTGGCCTCGGCGGTGTCCGGCATCGACAAGGGTATCCAGTGGCTGTCCAACACCAACATGGCGCTGGCCCTGCTGCTGGCCGCCTTCGTGTTCATCGCCGGGCCGACCCTGCTGATGCTCAACCTGCTGCCGACCTCCCTGGGCGACTACATCAACCTGCTGCCGGAAATGATGGCGCGCACCAATGCCAGCGGCGGCGACAGCATGGACAGCTGGCTGTCCAGCTGGACGGTGTTCTACTGGGCCTGGTGGATTTCCTGGACGCCCTTCGTGGGCATGTTCATTGCCCGCATCAGCCGCGGCCGCACCATTCGCCAGTTCGTCACCGGTGTGCTGCTGGTGCCGAGCCTGGTCAGCCTGGTGTGGTTCGTCATCTTCGGCGGCGCCGGTATCGACGCGTTGCGCGAAGGTGTGTTCACCCTGACCAATGGCGCGGTGGACAGCAATGTCGCCCTCTATGAACTGCTGGAAAGCTACCCCTTCATCTCGGTCACCTCGGTACTGGTGATGGTCCTGGTGGGCATCTTCTTCGTCTCCGGTGCCGACGCGGCGTCGCTGGTGATGGGCACGCTGTCCGAGCACGGCACCACCGAGCCATCGCGCGGCACCATGATCTTCTGGGGCGCGCTGACCGGCGCGGTGGCCGCGATCATGCTGGCCATCGGCGATCCACGCGATCCGGGTGCGGCATTGACCGGCCTGCAGAACCTGACCATCGTGGTGGCGCTGCCCTTCGTGGTGGTGATGGCCCTGCTGTGCATCGCCCTGTACCGCGACCTGCGCAAGGACCCGATGATGCTGCGCGACCTGCGCGGCAGCGAGCTGATCGAGAAGGCGGTGCTCTACGGCGCGGTGAAGCACGGCGAAGAGTTCTACTTCGTGGTCAAGGAGAAGAAGGACAAGGGCGAGGCAGCCGAGAGGCAGCCGAACGCTTGATACCCCGCTCCAGGGCACAGATAAATGGCTGAATGCAGGAGTCGAGGTTAACGCCGTAATAGTGGGAGCGCGCCATGCGCACGAATTCGCGGGCATGGCCTAGGCGTCCCCGCCCGCTCCCACAGGGAGATCGCATTTCTCCATAAATCAGCTAATACGCCCGCAATCGCCCATGCTCACGCATCCGCTCGATCATGTAGGGATAGAACGGGTTCGAGGTCACCCGCTGCAGCGCCTCCATGCTCACCAGCAGCACACCGCGCTCGCCACGCACCGACAGCGCGCCGAGGTGCACGCCGTAATCCTCCGGTTCATCAGGCTGCAGCCCGTACAGCGAGTCGCTCAGCGGAAATGGCAGGGCGACGTGGGACAGCGAGAAGACTTCCCGGGGGAAGGCCAGCCCGATGGGCGTGAGCTGCTCCTCGGTGGCACCGGCTTCGGTAGTGCGCGCGGCGGCGTCCAGGGTTGCGGGTGATAGGTTGCCGATCAGCGTGGTGCGGTAACGGCGCGGCGCGGCGGGTAGCAGGTCATGCGGCGACTTGGCGTGGGCGCCAAGCAGTGGCCCGAAGTCGACGAAACGGTTGAGGTCGAACAGCACCAGCTCGCTGCCATTGGCCGGCAGGTGGCGGTACAGGCCCTCGACCACGGCCGGGGTGCTCACCGTGTAATCGACCAACGACTGGAAGGTCAGCACCGGGGCCAGCTCCCCCAGGGCATTGCGCCCTGCCAGCACGGCGATCTGCTCCTGCAGGGCGCTGGTGAACAGGTAGGACTGGCGCGCCGCATTGAGGGCGAAGGAGTTGTACTTGAACGGGTTGTACTCGGGCAGCACGTCCAGCCAGGCGGCCTTGGCGAACGCCGGGAACACCGCCGGCAACCCGGCCAATCCGGCGAAACGGGCGTAGCCGGCCACACCGATCATCGGCGAAATCAGGGTCAGGCGCGTGGGGCGCGCCATCTCCCCGTTGCCCAGGGCATCGAGGGCGTACTTGAGCGCCAGGCCGCCTCCGGCCGAGTAGCCGACCAATTGCAGCTCCTCACCCGGCTCGATCAGCCGCTGAGCCTCGCGCACCGCCATACGGGTAGCGGCCAGCCACTGCTGCCAGGTCACGCTGGTCAGCGCGCCAGGCGTGGTGCCATGCCCAGGCAGGCGCAGGCCGACCACCACGAAGCCGGCATCGCGATACAGCCTGGCGATATGCCGCAGGCTGTAGGGCGAATCGGTCAGGCCGTGCAGCATCACCGCGGCGCCCTTCGGCTTGCCCTCGGGCTCCAGCACGTAGGAGCGGTTCCAGTCCCATTCGAAGCGCGAGGCGTTGAGCGGGCTGTCGGCGAAATAGCGGTTGTCCGGCACCCGCTCGGCATCGTCCAGGCGTTGGTAGACCTTGCCGGGCAGCGCCGCGAACAGCGCCTGTTCGGCCAGCAGGTAGTCCTGCCAACTGGCGGCGTCGAGTTCGTCGGCGCTCAGTTCCCGGGGCACGAAGGTGTGCCAGGGGCCGAGATCCGGCTTGTTATGGGCGTCGTAGATGCGCAGGGCGAAAAAGGTCAGCGCGATCACCGCCATCACCAGGCCGCCCAGGCGAATCGCTTTTTTCACCGCCTTCATGCTCGCCCCTCCGCGACCATCGCAAACGACTCATCATAACGTTTCGCCCGGCAAAAGCGCTGGTGCCGTCCGCGATGCTGAACCTTGCGCTATTGCGCGCGCCTTGCGATGGCGCGCCACAGCCCATAGGCTTCGGGTCGATATTTTTCGGTTCGGAGCCCGTCATGAGCGACTCAGCGATCATCCCCTGCCCCCGTTGCAGCAGCCTCAATCGCCTTCCCCGTGCACGCCTGGGCGAGGCGCCGCGCTGTGGCCATTGCAAGGCCGAGGTGCTGCCGGGTACGCCGTTCGAGCTCGACCAGGGCAACTACGCCAGCCAGCTCAAGGGCGACCTGCCGTTGCTGGTCGATGTCTGGGCCGCATGGTGCGGCCCGTGCCGCAGCTTCGCGCCGACCTTCGCCCAGGCGGCGGGCGAGTTGCGTACCCGCTGCCGGCTGGGCAAGCTGGACAGCGAGGCCAACCAGCAACTGGCCGCGCAACTGGGCATCCGCTCGATCCCCAGCCTGATCCTGTTTCAGGGCGGTCGGGAAGTCGCCCGCCAAAGCGGCGCGCTGCCGCTGCCACAGCTGCTCGCCTGGCTGAACGCCCAGGGCGTCTGAAGGCCACGCGCCACGCCAGCGACACCTGGCCTTGCCAGCGATCAGCAAGCCAACTAATCCATGGAAGGATCATCGCGGCGCAAAGCCCGATGGCAGCACGGCGGGAGGCGCCATGCTCAAGCACATTCTGAGCGCCCACGACCTGCGCGGCACCGCCGACCTGGCGCTGCGCCGGGCGACGCAATTGGCGCAGCAGCACGGCGCGCGCCTGAGCGTGCTGCACGTGCTCGCCCCGGCCGGAAGCGAGCAGGCCCACGATCAGGCGCGGCGGGTGCTGGACAACAGCATCAGCCACGCCGTGCACCAAGGCGGCATCCTGCGCTGCCTGCAGAGCAGCTCAGGGCCTGCGGCAGCGACCTGCTGGTGCTCGGCAGCCACGGTCGTGGCGCCCTGAGCCAGGCGCTGCTCGGCAGCCTGGCCCAGCACTTCCTGCACAAGGCGCCGTGCGACGTGTCCGTGGTGCGCTAGGGACCAGCCGCGGTCAGCCGCGCTGCAACAGATCGTGCAGTTCGATGTACTGCTGGGTCAGCTTGTGCCGCGGGTCGAGGTAGATCAGTGGCATGCAGGCCTGGTGGGATTCGCGCATCTTCACCGAACTCATCAGGTTGACCGGCAGCACCGGCAGGCCCTCGGCCACCAGCTCGTCGAGCAACTGCTGAGGCAGCGAGGCGCGGGGTTGGAACTGGTTGACCACGATACCCTCGACCTGCAGGTCCTCGTTGTGGTCTTCCCTCAGCTCCTCGATCTCGCGCAGCAGGCCGTACAGGGCATTGCGCGAGAAGGTGTCGCAGTCGAAGGGAATCAGCACGCGATCGGCGGCGATCAATGCGGAAACCGTGTAGAAATTCAGCGCCGGCGGGGTATCCAGGTAGATCTGCTCGTAGTCTTCGGCCAACTCCTCGAGCAGCTTGCGCAGCTTGTTGATCTTGTGTTTCTGCTCCAGCTTGGGCTGCAGCTCGGCCAACTCGGCCGTGGCAGTGATCACGTGCAGGTTGTCGAAGGGCGTTTCGTAGATATCCACCTTGCCCTTCTTGGCAAACGGCCCGCTGGACAGCGTCTGCTTGAAGAAGTCGGCGATACCCATGGGGATGTCGCCGCCGGTCAGCCCGGTCAGGTAGTGAGACGAGTTGGCCTGGGCATCGAGATCGACCAGCAGCGTTCGGTACCCTTGCGACGCACTGACCGCAGCCAGATTGCAGGCAATGCTCGACTTGCCCACCCCGCCTTTCTGATTGAAAACCACGCGCCTCATTCGAACCTCCCCTCTCCACTAGTACATAGATACTAGGCAAAACTCGATGACAGTCGCGAGTGGCAAGCGAAACGGGTCATCCATCAGAAAATCGCTACTTAATGTTTGCGGCCCCTTGCCATCACCCGGATAATGCCGGGCGCAGCATCGCTCCCCATCGACAAGGCTCTTGTCGCACAGGACAGTCGTACAGACAAGGAAATGCCCGGCGGGCCAAGCAGAGTTTCATCTACAGATGCATTTCAGGATCGATCAATGGCGTGCCTGGGCTCCCGGCCTGGACAGTACGGATGACTGGCTCGCCTGGAGCAAGGCACCCGAACGCCTGCTCGATGGCGGTGAGCAGCCGGATGTCGGTTTTCTCCCCGCCCTGCAGCGCCGCCGCCTGAGCCGCCTGGCGCGCATGGTGTTCCAGGTCGCCTGGCCATTGGCCGAAGGGCATTCGGCACTGCCTCTGGTGTTCGTGTCACGGCATGGCGAGACCCCACGCAACCTGGCCATCCTCAAGGACCTTGCAGTAAGAGAACCGCTGTCGCCGACACAGTTCAGCCTTTCTGTGCACAACGCGATCATCGGCCAATGGTCGATCATGCGTGGCGATACCAGCGAGATGACCGCCCTGGCCGGCGAAGCCGACGGCCTGGAAATGGCCATGCTCGAAGCCCTGACCTTTCTCGCCGAGGGCGCGCCAGCCGTGCTGCTGGTGATCGGTGAGGACGCCCAGCCGCTGCCCTATGCGCCGTTCATCGACGATGTGCCGTTCCCCTATGCGCTGGCCCTGCTGCTGACGCCCGGCGATGACTGGAGCCTTGCCCTGCACCACGGGCAAGGCCCGCGAGCGGCATGGCCGCACCCGCTGAACCTGATCCAGAGCCTGTGCCTGCACAGTGCCGCCCTCCAACATACCTGGAAAAAGCGTCAATGGACCTGGTCACGCAAAAGCCTGTGAAACGCTACAGCCCGCCCTACTGGTGGCGGCTGATCGCCACGGCGGCCAGCTTCACGCTGTTCGGTATCGGCGGCGTGCTGCTGCGCATCCTGGTGTTCCCGGTGCTGTCGCTGTTGCCCGGCGACGCCGCCGCCCACCAGCGCCGCGCCCGGCGCGTGGTCAGCCTGACCTTTCGCACCTTCGTCGAATTCATGTACCGCAGCGGGGTGCTCACCTACGAAGTGGAAGGCGCCGAGCGCCTCGGTCGCCCCGGGCAGATGATCATCGCCAACCACCCCTCGCTGATCGACGTGGTGGTGACCATCGCCTTTACCCGCGATACCAACTGCGTGGTCAAACAGAGCCTGTGGAACAACCCCTGCATGCGCGGGCCGATCCGTTCGGCGGGCTACATCAGCAACAGCGGCAGCATGGACATGCTCGACGAGGCCGCCGGCGCGCTGCAGCAGGGCCAGACCCTGGTGATCTTCCCGGAAGGCACGCGCACCACGCCCGGCCAGGCGCCGGAATTTCACCGCGGCGCGGCGGCCATTGCCCTGCGCGGCGCGCGGCTGATCACCCCCGTGGTGATCAGCGTGTCGCCCACCACCCTGACCAAGGCCGAGCCCTGGTACCGCATTCCCGCGCGGCGCTTCCATATCCGCCTGCGCGTCGGCGACGACATCGACCCGGCTCGCTTCGCCGCCATGGGCGCAGCGCCGGTCGCGTCGCGCAAACTCAACGATCATCTGCATCAGCATTTCATACAGGAGCTCGCCAAAGATGAGCGCTCTACAGCTTGAGATCAAGAACCTGATCATCGACTCCCTGGGCCTCGAGGACGTCACCGCTCAGGACATCGACGACGACCTGACCCTGTTCGGCGAGGGCCTGGGCCTGGACTCGGTCGATGCCCTGGAGCTCGGCCTGGCGATCCAGAAACGGTTCGGCATCAAGATCGACGCCGAAGCCAAGGACACCCGCACCCATTTCGCCAACGTCGCCAGCCTCGCTGCCTTCGTTGCCAGCCGCCAGGCAGCCTGAGGACGATGACCATGCAAACCCGTGAGGAAATCTTCGCCACCTTGCGCGACGCCCTGGTTGAGCTGTTCGAACTGAGCCCCGAGCGCATCAGCCTCGACGCCAACCTCTACGAAGACCTGGAAATCGACAGCATCGACGCCGTTGACCTGATCGACCACATCAAGCGCCAGACCGGCAAGAAGATTGCTGCCGAAGCGTTCAAGACGGTGCGCACCGTGGGCGACGTGGTCGAGGCGGTGTACCAGATGGTCAACGCGGACCCGGCATGAGCCGTCTGTTCGGCCTGCTGGTCGCCCTGGTCAGTGTGGCCTACCCATTCGCCGTGTACTTCGGCGCCGGCCACCTGTCACCGACGCTGTTCGCCGCCCTGCTCGGCGGCCTGTGGCTGGCACGGTTGCTCAGCAACCCGGGTGATCGCAACAGCCGGCGCATGACCGGCGCCGTACTGGTGTTCTGCCTGCTGCTGGCACTGGCCGACGAGCCGGCGCTGCTGCGCTGGTACCCGGTGCTGGTCAGCCTGCTGCTGGGCCTGCTGTTCGCCAGCAGCCTGAAGATTGGCATGCCGATGGCCGAACGCCTGGCCCGCCTGCGCGAGCCCGAGCTGCCCCCGGTGGCGGTGCGCTACACCCGCCGGGTCACCGAAGTGTGGGCCATCTTCATGCTCACCAACGGCCTGCTGGTGGTGGCCCTGAACCTGTGGGCGCCGCTGTCCTGGTGGGCGCTGTACACCGGGCTGATTTCCTACCTCCTGATGGGCCTGCTATTCGCCGGCGAATGGTTGGTACGTCAACGTGTAAGGAGAACCGCATGAGCTGGCTGAACCTCGAAGACCTGCTGCTGGCCCCTGATGCCAGCCGCCAGGTGACGCCCGAGCTCGACCATGCCGAGCTCTGCCAACGAGCCCTGAGCCTGGCCGCCCACTGGCAGGCAGCCGGTGTGCAGCGCGTCGCCCTGCACCTGCAGGATGCCGCCGAGCTGGCCATCGCCCTGCTCGCCGCCTGGCAGGCGGACATCCAGGTGCTGCTGCCCGCGGATGCCCAGCCGCACACCCGCCAGCGCCTGGGCGCCCAGGTCGACCTGTGGGTCGAGCAGCTCGACGATTCGATCACCACCCCACCACTGACCGCCAAGCGGCTGGATCGCGAGCGCTGCCGCCTGACCCTGTGCACCTCGGGCTCCAGCGGCGAGCCCAAGCTGATCGACAAGCGCCTCGGCCAGTTGGCCAACGAAGTACAGGCGCTGGAAGCGCTGTGGGGCGAGCGCCTCGGCGATGCGCTGATCATCGGCAGCGTGGCCGCGCAACACATCTACGGCCTGCTGTTCCGCGTGCTGTGGCCACTGTGCGCCGGCCGCGTGTTCCTGCCCAACGCCCAGCCGTTTCCCGAAGACCTGCAGCTGGCCAGCCTGCCGCACCCGAACTTCGCCTGGATCACCAGCCCGGCGCTGCTCAAACGCATGGGCGACAACCTCGACTGGGCGGCGCTGAGCCGGGTGCGCCAGGTGTTCTCGTCCGGCGGCGCACTGCCTGCCGACGCTGCTGCCTCGGTGCAACAGCGCCTGGGCCAGTGGCCGACGGAAATCTACGGCAGCTCGGAAACCGGCGGTATCGGCTGGCGTGAGGGCGGCGAAAAGTGGCAGCCGTTCGCTGACGTGCAGCTTGAGCTGAACGAAGAAGGCGCCTTGCGCCTGAACTCGCCCTACCTGCCCGCCGGCCACCGCGAGCAGATGGCCGACGCCGCGCAGATCGACGCCGATGGCCGCTTCACCCTCGGCGCGCGCCTGGATCGCATCGTCAAACTGGAAGAAAAGCGTATTTCCCTGCCCCTGCTCGAACAGGCCCTGGCCCAGCACGCCTGGGTCAACGAGGCGCGCCTGGGCGTGCTGCAACAGGGCCGCGCCTTTCTTGGAGCGCTGGTCGCATTGTCCCCGGAAGGCCTGCACGCGCTACGTAACCAGGGTCGTCGGCACCTGACCGAAGGCCTGCGCCAGCACCTGGCCGGCCACTGCGAGGCCATCGCCCTGCCGCGCCGCTGGCGCCTGCTGCCACACCTGCCGTACAGCAGCCAGGGCAAGCTGGGCCAGGCCCAGGTCAACGAGCTGCTGGCCGCCGCCCGCCCGACCCGGGTCGAGCCGGCCAGCGCCCGGGAAGAAGGTGGCGAGTGGCACCTGGAACTGGACGTCCCCCTGGACCTGGCGCACTTCAGCGGCCACTTTCCCGGCACCCCGGTGCTGCCCGGCGTGGTGCAGATCGACTGGGCCCAGCAACTGGCCCGTGCCCTGATCAACGACCTGCCGCCGCTGTTCGGTGGCATGGAAGTGCTCAAGTTCCAGCAGCTGGTGCGCCCTGGCGACCGCCTGCAGCTGACCCTGCGTTTCGACGCCGAGCGCAGCAAGCTGTACTTCACCTTTCGCAGCGGCGAAGCCAACTGCTCGTCCGGGCGCATTCTGCTCAAGGCGGCGCCATGAGCGGCTTGCAGCACCGCCCCTGCGCGCTGATCCCGGTGTACAACCACGAAGGGCCACTACCCGGCGTGGTCGCCAGCCTGCAGGCCCTGGGCCTGCCGTGCCTGCTGGTCGACGACGCCTCCAGCCCGGCATGCGCCGCGGTGATAGACAGCCTGGCTGGCGAGGCCGACACCCACCTGCTGCGCCTGGCCGAGAACCAGGGCAAGGGCGGCGCGGTGATGGCCGGCCTGCGTGAAGCCCAGCGCCTGGGTTTCACCCACGCCCTGCAGGTGGACGCCGACGGCCAGCACGACCTGCACGCGGTGCGCGGCTTTCTCGACGAATCCCGCGCCCACCCAGAGGCCATCGTCTGCGGCTATCCGCAGTACGACGCCAGCGTGCCCAAGGGTCGCCTGTACGCGCGCTACCTGACCCATGTGTGGGTGTGGATCAACAGCCTGTCGCTCGAGATCCGCGACTCCATGTGCGGCTTCCGGGTCTACCCGCTGGCCGCCAGCGTGGCGTTGATCGACTCGGCGAGTCTCGGCAAACGCATGGATTTCGATTCGGAAATCCTCGTGCGCCTGTCCTGGCGTGGGCAGCCGATGCGCTGGCTGCCGACCCGCGTGCACTACCCCGAGGACGGCGTCTCGCACTTTCGCCTCTGGCAAGACAACGTGCTGATCTCGAAAATGCACGCCCGGCTGTTCTTCGGCATGCTCTGCCGCGCGCCGTGGCTCTTGTACCGGCGGTGGCGCTGATGGATCGCTCCCGCCACTGGGCCGGCCAGCGCGAGCGTGGCAGCTTCGCCCTGATGAAGCTCACCGCCCTGGCCGCCCGTCACTTGGGCCGCCGAGCGCTGAGTCCGCTGCTGTACCTGATCGTTGCCTACTTCTTCCTGTTCGGCGCCAAGGCTCGGCGCAGCATCCATCAGTACCAGCACAACCTGGCGAGCTGGAGCGCGCGCGCCGAGCTGCGCCCGACCCGTCGCTCGGTATTCGCCCAGTTCATGGCCTTCGCCGACAGCCTGCTCGACAAGCTCGACGTGTGGAGCGCACGCCTCAAGCTGAGCGACGTCGAGCTGGTCGACCCCCATGGCCTGCATGACCAGATGAGTGGCAACCGCGGGCAGCTGCTGGTCGGCGCCCACCTGGGCAACCTCGAGGTGTGCCGCGCCCTGGCCGAGCTGAGCGCCGATGTGCGCATGAACGTGCTGGTGCACACCCGCCACGCCGAGCAGTTCAACCGCCTGCTCAAGGAAAGCGGTGCGAGCAACCTGCGGCTGATCCAGGTCAGCGAGCTGGACCCGGCGGTGATGATGCGCCTGGCCGAGCACCTGGAGCGCGGCGAGTGGCTGGCGATCGCCGGCGACCGTGTGCCGCTGCATGGCGAGCGCACCGTCGAGGTGAATTTCCTTGGCCACTCGGCGCTCCTGCCGCAAGGCCCCTGGCTACTGGCCGGGCTGCTGCAGTGCCCGGTCAACCTGATCGACTGCCTGAAGATCGACGGCCGCTATCGGGTCATGCTGCAACCCTTCACCGACGCCGTGCGCTGGAAGCGCAGCGAGCGCGATGCGGTGATCCAGGGTTGGGCGCAACGCTATGCCGATCACCTCGCCGGACGCTGCCTGCAAGCCCCGCAGCAGTGGTTCAACTTCTATCCGTTCTGGAACGACCATGACAACACAGCAGCCTGAAACCGTGACCTTCGGCGCGCAGCCGCTGCGTCTCGAGCAGATCGTCAGCCTGGCCCAGCGCACCGTGCGCGGCGCGCTGGACGAGAGCCCTGCATGGCGCGAGCGCATCGTCCGCGGTGCGCGCTTCGTCGACAGCCTGCTCGACCGCGAAGGCATGATCTACGGCATCACCACCGGCTATGGCGACTCCTGCGTGGTGGCCGTGCCGCTGCATCAGGTCGAGGCGCTGCCGCGTCACCTGTACACCTTCCATGGCTGCGGCCTGGGCAAGCTGCTTGACGAGCAGGCCACCCGCGCCGTGCTGGCCGCGCGTTTGCAGTCGCTGTGCCAGGGCATGTCCGGTGTGCGCCTGGAGCTGCTGGAGCGTCTGCAGGCGTTTCTCGACCACGACGTGCTGCCGCTGATTCCGGAAGAAGGCTCGGTGGGCGCCAGCGGCGACCTGACGCCGCTGTCCTACATCGCCGCAACCCTGTGTGGCGAGCGTGAGGTGATGTATCGCGGCAAGCGCCGCAGCGCTGCCGAGGTGCACGCCGAGCTGGGCTGGACGCCGCTGGTGCTGCGCCCCAAGGAAGCCCTGGCGCTGATGAACGGCACCGCGGTGATGACCGCCCTGGCCTGCCAGGCCTATTCCCGCGCCGATTACCTGCTCAAGCTGGCAACGCGCATCACCGCGCTCAACGTCATCGCCCTGCAGGGTAACCCGGAGCACTTCGACGAACGCCTGTTCGCCGCCAAGCCACACCCGGGCCAGAACCAGGTCGCCGCGTGGATCCGCCAGGATCTGGCCATCGATGCGCCGACCGCACCGCTGCATCGCCTGCAGGATCGCTACTCGATCCGCTGCGCGCCCCACGTGCTCGGCGTGCTGGCCGACAGCCTGGGTTTGCTGCGCCAGTTCATCGAGAACGAACTGAACAGCGCCAACGACAACCCGCTGATCGACCCGGACGAAGAGCGCGTGCTGCACGGCGGGCACTTCTACGGCGGGCATATCGCCTTCGCCATGGACAGCCTGAAGAACCTGATCGGCAACCTCGCCGACCTGCTCGACCGCCAACTCGCTCTGCTGGTCGACACCCGCTACAACCACGGCCTGCCAAGCAACCTGTCCGGCGCGCCGGTGGAAACCGCGATGATCAACCACGGCTTCAAGGCCGTGCAGATCGGCGCCAGCGCCTGGACCGCCGAAGCCCTGAAGAACACCCTGCCGGCCAGCGTGTTCTCGCGCTCCACCGAGTGCCACAACCAGGACAAGGTGAGCATGGGCACCATCGCCGCTCGCGACGCCCTGCGCAGCCTGGAGCTGGCCGAGCAGGTCGCGGCCGCCACGCTGATCGCCGCCAACCAGGGCGTATGGCTGCGCCAGCGCGCCGAAGCCACCGCACTGCCGGCCGCCCTTGCCGAGATGCACGGGCAACTGGGCGAAGACTTCCCGCCACTGCTCGGGGACCGCGCCCTGGAAGGCGAACTGCGCCTGTGCCTGCAACGTATCCGCGCCCGGCACTGGAGTCTGTATGCCTGATCAGATTGTTGTGGGAGTGGGCCATGCCCACGATTCGCGGGCATGGCCCGCTCCCACAGAGATAGCCATCGCTCTCGAGGACGCTATCCATGCGCGCTAAAGGCGTTCTGCAGGCCGAGGTGGAGATCCTCGTGCCGTTCTTCGACGTGGACATGATGGAAATCGTCTGGCACGGCCACTACGTCAAATACTTCGAGCAGGCCCGCTGCGCCCTGCTCGACGAGCTCGACCACGGCTATCCGCAAATGCGCGACAGCGGCTACGCCTGGCCGGTGATCGACCTGCAGCTGCGTTACATCCGCGGCGCCACCTTCGGCCAGCGCATCACCGTGTGCGCGGACCTGGTGGAGTGGGAAAACCGCCTGAAGATCCATTACCTGATCAGCGACACCGCCACGGGCGAGCGCATGACCCGCGGCAGCAGCGTGCAGGTCGCCGTGGAAATCGCCAGCCGTGAAATGCAGCTGGCCTCGCCCAAGGTCTTCATCGATGCCGTGCAGCGGGTGATCGGATGAAAGCCCTGGCGCGTTTCACACTGCTGATCGGCCTGCTGCTCACTGCCTTGAGCAGCCAGGCAGAGCCACTGCCCCTCGATCAACTGAGCCAGCAACTCTCGCAACACCCAGTGGTGCGCGGCCCGTTCGTGCAGGAAAAACACCTGCGCGCCCTGCCGCAACCGCTGACCAGCAGCGGCACCTTCGTGCTGGCCGCCGACGCCGGCCTGTTGTGGAAGCTGGAAAAACCGCTCAAGCAGGATTACCGCATCGATGCCAACGGCATCGCCAAGCGCACCGCCGACGGCTGGCAAATGCAGCCCGGGCGCGACGTGGCGGCCCAGCAGAGCAAGCTGTTTCTCGACGTGCTCAAGGGCAACCACAGCGGCCTGGCGCGCAATTTCGAGCTGCAGCTGAGCGGTGACGCCAAAGCCTGGACCCTGACCATGACGCCCACTTCGCTGCTGCTCAAGCAGGTGTTCAGCCGCATCGACATCAGCGGTGGCGAGCTGGTCGAGCGTATCGAACTGCACGAAGTCCAGGGCGACCGCACGCTGCTGCGCATGCCCGCCAGCGTCGCCGGCGACGACCTGAGCGCCGAGGAGCGCAGTGACTTTGCGCACTGAGCATGCCCTGATCGAACGCCGCCTGCCGCGGCTGTTCGCCGTGCTGCTGTTGGCGCTGCTGGCGCTGACCGCCTGGCAATGGCGCAACGGCCCGCCGGTGGCGGCGAGCATCCTCGCCCTGTTGCCCAGCGGCGCCGGTGACGCGCGCCTGCAGCAGGCCGAAGCGCGTATGCAGGAGCCGATTCAGCATGACCTGCTAGTGCTGGTCGGCCATCCGCAGCGCGAACGGGCGATCGCCCTGGCCGGCGAGCTGGGCAGCCAGTGGCGGGACAGCGGCCATTTCGGCCAGGTTCGCTGGCAGCTCGACAGCGACCTCGACGCCCTGCGCCAGCACCTGCGCGAAAGCCGCCTGGACCTGCTACCCGCCGCCGACCGCCGGTTGCTGATCGAGCGACCGGATGCTTTTATCGAGCAGCGCGCCGCCGCGCTGTTCGACCCCTTCGCCTCGTTCAGCCTGCTGCCGCCGGAGCAGGACTGGTTCGGCCTTGGCGCCCGCGCCCAGCAGGCCCTGAATTTCGGCGGCCGGGTGCAGCCGGACCTGGCCAGCGGCGTGCTGCTGGTGGCCGAGCCCGGCATGACCTGGGCCGTGCTGCACCTGCGCAGCCGCGGCGATGCCTTCGACATGCAGTCGCCGCTGGTCATCGCCCAGGGCATCGCAGCGGCTCGCCAGGGCGTCGAGGCCGAGAGCGGCCAGCTGCTCGCCACCGGTGGCGCGCTGTACGCCGCCGCCGGCCAGCACAAGGCGATGAGCGAGATGAGCCTGATCGGCGGCGCGGCCAGCCTGGGCACCCTGCTGCTGTTGCTGATCGGCTTCCGCCGTCCGCGGGTACTGCTCAGCCTGCTGCCCATCGGCGTGGCGCTGGTGGCCGGTTGCGCCGCCTGCGTGCTGATCTTCAGGCAGATCAATGCCCTGACCCTGGTGCTCGGCGCCAGCCTGATCGGGGTGGCCGCCGACTACCCGCTGCACTACCTGAGCAAGAGCTGGGGGCATGCCGAGTGGCGCAGCTGGAGCGCCCTGCGCAGCACCCTGCCGGGCCTGAGCCTGAGCCTGGGCACCAACCTGATCGGCTACCTGGCGCTGGCCTTCACGCCATTTCCGGCGCTGACCCAGATCGCCGCGTTCTCCGCCGCCGGGCTGATCGGCGCCTACCTGTGTTCGGTGTGCCTGCTGCCCGCCTGGCTCAACGGCATGCAGCTGCGCCCGGCACCGCGCCTGCTGGCCCTGGCCACGCGCACGATCAGTTGGCACGGCCGCCTGCGCCAGGGCCGTGGCACCTACTGGCTGCTGGCGCTGTTTCTGGCGTTCTGCGCCGGCGGCATCTGGCAGCTGCACAGCCAGAACGACCTGCGCCAGTGGCTGGGCAAGGACCCGGCGCTGTTCGCCCAATCCCAGCGCATCGTCGAACTCACCGGCCAGCAGCCCACCAGCCAGTTCTTCCTGGTGCGCGCCAGCGACGAAGCGCAGTTGCTGCAGCGCCAGCAGGCGCTCGGCGCACGGCTCGACGGCCTGGTCGGCAACAGCCAGCTGCGCAGCTACCTGTCGCTCAATCAGTTGCTCGCCCCAACCGAGCAATTGCAGGCCACCCGCGCAGCGCTGCGCGCGCTGCCGGAGCACTGGCAGCCGCTGCTGGATCTGGGCATTCCCGCCGACGCCTTGCAGGCCGAGCTGCAGCAACTGCTGGAGCAGCCGCAGGCCAACCTGGATCAGGCCCTCGCCAGCCCACAGGCCGAGCCCTGGCGGGCGCTGTGGCTGGGCCGCGACGATCAGGGCGTGGCTGCCATCGTCAGCCTGCAGGGGCAGACCGACAGCGCCGTGCTGCAAGGCGCCGCCAATGGCCTGGACGGCGTGCAGCTGGTCGACCGCCTCGGCGAGCTGAACCGGCTGTTCGCCGCCACCCAGGTCAGCGCCGCCGAACTCAAGCTGATTTCCTGCCTGGCCATCGTGCTGCTGCTGTGCATCCCGTTCGGCCTGGGTGGTGCACTGCGGGTGGTCTGCCTGCCGCTGCTGGCGGCCCTCGCTTCCCTGGCCTGCCTGGGTTGGCTGGGCCAGCCGCTGACCCTGTTCAGCCTGTTCGGCCTGCTGCTGATCACCGCCATCGGCGTCGATTACGCCATCCTGATGCGTGAGAATATCGGCGGGCCGGCGGTCAGCCTGCTCGGCACGCTGCTGTCGGCGGTGTCCAGCTGGCTGTCGTTCGGCCTGTTGCTGATCAGCCAGACGCCGGCCATCGCCAACTTCGGCCTGGCCATCAGCCTGGGCCTGATGTTCTGCTTCCTGCTCTCGCCCTGGGCGGCGCCGCGCCACACTGCGCAGGTCCAGCCATGAGCGTGCTCGGCTTCTGGCTGCTGGCGCTGGCGCTCTATGCCCTGGTCGGCATCCTCGGCGGCCGCCGGCTGATTCCCATCGTCGGCCAGTTGCTGGTCGCCAGCCTGGCGATTCCCGCCCTGCTGCTCGGCTGGGCGGAGCCGTACCTGCAACTCACGGCCGCTGACCTGCTGGCACCGGTTTGGGTCGAGCTGGCCTATGGGCTGAGTTTCGCCCTGCTGCTGGGTTACATCCTCAGCGACGTGATCGACCTGCAGCTCAGCCCGGCGTGCCTGAAGATCGCCCTGCCGAGCTTTCTCATTCCGCTGCTGGCCGGCCTGGCCTGCGCCCTGTGGGTGCTGCCCGGCGACTACGGCTGGCTGAGCGCGGTGGGCATCGGCCTGCTGTTCTCGATCACCGCAATTCCGGTGCTCTACCTGTTCCTGCAGAGCATCGGCTACCCGCCATCGGCAACCAAACGCCTGCTGCACGCCGCGATTCTGATGGACTTCATGTGCTGGAGCCTGTTCGGCCTGGCCCAGGGCAGCAGCCACCCGGCCAGCCTGCTGTGGCCGCTGCTGGCCGCCACCCTGCCGCTGATGTTCAACCTGCTCAGGCTGCGCCACCCGCTGTTCTACAGCCTGCCGTTCTTCGCCCTGATGGTGCTGCTGCACAGCCTCGCCCTCAACGCCCTGGTGTTCGGCATCGCCTACATGCTGTGCCTGGCGGCGATTCGCATCCCCTTCCAGCTGCCCTTGCCGCAGCGCCAGTGGAAGCTGTTGATGAATGGCCTGGCAGTACCGCTGATCCTCACCTGCGGCGTGTTGCGCGTGGATTTCCATGGCATTGGCGCAGCCGACTCCTGGTTCGCCGTCGGCGTGCTGCTGGTGGTGCCGGTGCTGAGCAAGGTGCTCGGCAGCTGGCTGGGCCTGCACTGGGCCGAGCCGCAGGCATCGGCGCGAATCAAATGGCAGGAAAGCCTGCTGCTGAACATCCGCGGGCTGACCGAAATCGTGTTCCTCAATTTGCTCCTGCACCTGCAGTTGATCGACGCCATGCTGTACTTCGGCCTGCTGCTGATGAGCCTGTTCTCCACCCTGCTGCCCGCCGTGATGGGTCGGCGCGCTTACCCGAGCGAGGCAAAAAGCCATTATGAAATCTCCTGAAGTCCAACAGCATCAGATCGTCGTAGCCGGTGCCGGCCCGGCCGGCGCCATTGCCGCCGCCATCCTCAAGCGCAAGGGCTACGAGGTGCTGATCCTCGAACGCCAGCGCTTCCCGCGCTTTTCCATCGGCGAGAGCCTGCTGTCGCACTGCCTGGACTTCGTCGAGGAAGCCGGAATGATCGACGCGGTGCGTGCCGCGGGCTTCCAGACCAAGCATGGCGCGGCCTTCGCCTGGGGTGACCGCTACACCGACTTCGATTTTCGCGAGACCTTCACAGAGAGCTTCGGCTCGACCTACCAGGTGCAGCGCGCCGACTTCGACAAGGTGCTGGCCGATGAAGCCGAGCGCCAGGGTGTGACCATCCGCTACGAAGAGGAAATCGTCGCCGTGGACTTCAGCGGTGAGCAGCCGCTGCTGTCGGTACGCCGCCTCACCGACGGCCACGAGTACCAGGTGCGCTGCACCTTCGTGCTCGACGCCAGCGGCTACGGCCGCCTGCTGCCTCGCCTGCTGGACCTGGAACTGCCGTCCAACCTGCCGATGCGCAAGGCGCTGTTCACCCATATCGAAGACCGCATCGACCACCCGGGCTTCGACCGCGAGAAGATCCTCATCACCACCCACGCCAGCCTGCGCGATGTGTGGTTCTGGACCATTCCGTTCAGCAACGGCCGCTGCTCCCTGGGCGTGGTCGGCCTGGCCGAGCGCTTCGACGGCTACCCCGAGGACATGGACGCCGCCCTCAAGCAGTTCGTCGCCGAAACCCCGAGCCTGGCCAAGGTACTCGGCAATGCCGTGTGGGACACCCCGGTGCGCGAGATCAAGGGCTATTCGGCCAACGTCAAGGCGCTGCACGGCAAGGGCTTCGCCCTGCTGGGCAACGCTGCCGAATTCCTCGACCCGGTGTTCAGCTCGGGCGTGACCATCGCCATGCGCTCGGCGAGCATGGCCGCCAACCTGCTGCACCGCCAGCTGAGCGGCGAGACCGTGGACTGGGAGCAGGACTTCGCCATCCCGCTCAAGCGCGGCGTCGACACCTTCCGCGTGTACGTCGAAGGCTGGTACGACGGCAGCTTCCAGGACGTCATCTACTACCCCAAGGCCTCGCCGGATATCCGCGCCATGATCAGCTCGATCCTCGCCGGCTACGCCTGGGACCAGCGCAACCCCTATGTCGCCGAGCCCAAGCGCCGCCTGCGGGTGCTCGCCGAGCTGTGTGCCAGTGCCTGAGGAGATTGCGATGGATCGCGCCGCATCGACCTACGTCGAGGAAACCGGTTTCGGGTTCTGGTTCCTGCGCAGCCACGTGTGGCAACACCATGTGCTGCGCGTGGCCATCGATGACCTGCGCGGGCTGATCGACGGCCCGCTGCCGGCCGCACCGGTGCTGTTGGATGCCGGCTGCGGCCAGGGCAAGTCGTTCGGCCTGCTGCAGCGCGCCTTCGCGCCGGCGCGCATCATCGGCCTGGACGCCGACCCGCACAGCCTCGAGTGCTCGGCCGCCGAGGCCAAGCGCCTGGGTCTCGACGTGCAGCTGATCGCCAGCGACTGCGCGGCCATCGGCTTGCCCGACGCCAGCGTGGACATGCTGTTCTGCCACCAGACCTTCCATCACCTGGTCGAACAGGAGCAGGCGCTGGCCGAGTTCTGGCGCGTGCTCAAGCCCGGCGGCCTGCTGCTGTTCGCCGAGTCGACCAAGTACTACATCGACACCTGGGTGATCCGCTGGCTGTTCCGCCACCCGATGGAGGTGCAGAAGAGCGCCGACCAATACCTCGGTATGCTGCGCCGGCAAGGCTTCGAATTCAACGCGCGCAACGTCTCCTACCCCTACCTGTGGTGGAGCCGCTCGGGGGATTTCGGCCTGCTGGAACGCTGGGGCATCCGCAAGCCCAAGCCGTTCGGCCAACGCAACGAAACCCTGGTCAACGCCGCGGTGCGCAAACCGCTGGAGCCTGCATGAAACGCCTGCTGACCCTCGCCTGCTTGCTGTTGCTGAGCGCCTGTGCTGCGCGCACACCGCTGCCCGCTGCCGCGCCGCAACTGGCGCAGCCGCTGCCGGTGTCGCTGCAGGTCAGTACCGCCGACGGCCAGGACTGGCTGCTGGTGATCCAGGCCGAGGGCAGCGCGTTGCGCTGGTCGCTGTTCGACCCGCTCGGCGTACCGTTGGCCCGGCAATCCCTGGCCGATGGCGCCTGGCACAATGATGGCCTGCTGCCGCCCAACGCCCCCGCTCGCGAGCTGTTCGCCGCCCTGCTGTTCGCCCTCACCCCGGATGATCAGCTAGCCGCCAGCTACGCCGGCAAGCAGTGGCGCCTGGGCGCCGAGGGCCGCCAGCTGGCCCCGGACTGGCGCATCCGTTACGGTGCCGGGCGGGCCATCGAACTGAGTAACGCCACGCAGCAGTACCGCGTGCGCCCGCTGGAGACGCAACCATGATCGCTCGACTCGACGCCCTCGGCGTGGTCTGCGCCCTGGGTCAGGGCAAGCAGGCGGTGGCCGACGCCCTGTTCGCCGGCGACACCAGCGGCATGCGCCGCCAGGCCGGCTGGATCCCCGAGCGCAGCGTGACCGTCGGTGCGGTGGATGCGCCGCTGCCCGCGATGCCCGCCGGCTTCGAGCACCTCGCCAGTCGCAACAATCGTCTGCTGCTGGCCGCCGCCCTGGAGATCGAGGACGACATCCAGGCGGCCATCACCCAATACGGCCCCAGCCGCATCGCCGTGGTGCTCGGCACCAGCACCTCGGGCATCGCCGAAGCCGGCGAGCATATCGCCGAGTATGTGCACAACGGCGAGCTGCCGGATGCTTACCGCTACAGCCGCCAGGAAATCGCCGCACCCGCGAGTTTTCTCGCCGACTGGCTGGGCCTGAGCGGCCCGGCCTATTGCCAGTCCACGGCCTGCACCTCCAGCGGCCGCGCCCTGCTCGCCGCCCAGCGCCTGCTGCGCATGGGCCTGTGCGATGCGGTGCTGTGTGGCGGCGTGGACAGCCTCTGCAAGCTGACCCTGAACGGCTTCGCCAGCCTGGAGGCGGTGTCCGACGAGCGCTGCAACCCGTTCTCGGCCAACCGCCACGGCATCAATATCGGCGAAGCCGCCGCACTGTTCCTGATGACCCGCGCCGAACAGGGTCCGGGGATCGGCCTGCTCGGCGGCGGCGCCACCTCCGACGCCCACCATATCTCCGCGCCGCACCCCGAAGGCCTTGGCGCCCAGCAGGCGATGCGCAGAGCGCTGAGCGCGGCGGGCCTGACCGCCGAGCAGATCGGCTACCTCAACCTGCACGGCACTGCCACCACCCATAACGATGCCATGGAAAGCCTGGCCGTACAGGCGCTGTTCCCGGCCGGCGTGGCCTGTTCGTCGAGCAAGGCGCTGACCGGCCATACCCTGGGCGCCGCCGGGGCGCTGGAAGCCGCGTTCTGCTGGCTGACCCTGAGCCATTACAACACCGCCGACCGCCTGCCCCCTCACGTCTGGGACGGCGTGGCCGATACGCAACTGCCACGCCTGGCGCTCGTCGACGCGCCCGGTACGCTGCCAGCGGCTGGCCGCCGCTACCTGATGAGCAACTCGTTCGCCTTTGGTGGCAACAATATTTCCTTGATTCTAGGAGACCTGCCGTGAGTGTCTGGCCCGTCGCCGAGCTGGTGCCCCACGCTGGCGACATGATTCTGATCGACGAGGTGCTGGCGTTCGGCGCCGACCATATCGACACCCGCCTGGTGGTGCGCCCGGGTGGCCTGTTCAGCCAGACCGACGGCAGCCTGCCGGCCGCCGTGGGCATCGAGCTGATGGCCCAGAGCGTGGCCGCCTTCGCCGGTTGCCATGCCCGTGAACAAGGCCTGCCGGTGGAGCTGGGCTTTCTGCTCGGCACCCGCAACTTTACCTGCAACGTGGACCGCTTTCCGGCTGGCAGCACGCTGCTGATCCACGCCAATCGCTCGCTGCAGGACGACAACGGCATGTGCGTATTCGAATGCCGCCTCGAAGGCCCGGGCATTCTGGTCGAGGCGCGGCTCAACGTGTTCCAGCCCCGCGACGTGTCCACCTATATTCAAGAACCCCCACTTCAGGAGCCGTCTTAATGAGCGAGACCATTCTGGTCACCGGATCGAGCCGCGGTATCGGCCGCGCCATTGCCCTGCGCCTGGCACGCGCCGGTTTCGACCTGGTGCTGCATTGCCGCTCGCGCCGTGACGAGGCCGAGGCGGTACAGCGCGAGATCGAGGCCCTGGGCCGGCGCGCGCGCATCCTACAGTTCGACGTGGCCGACCGGCAAACCTGCCGCAACGCCCTGGAAGCCGACGTGGAAAGCCACGGTGCCTACTACGGCGTGGTGTGCAACGCCGGGCTGACCCGCGACGGCGCCTTCCCGGCGCTCGGCGAGGAGGACTGGGATGTGGTGCTGCGCACAAATCTGGATGGTTTCTACAACGTGCTGCACCCGCTGACGATGCCGATGGTGCGTCGCCGCAAGCCAGGGCGTATCGTCTGCATCACCTCGGTTTCCGGGCTGATCGGCAACCGCGGCCAGGTCAACTACAGCGCCTCGAAGGCCGGCATCATCGGCGCTGCCAAGGCCCTGGCGATCGAGCTGGGCAAACGCAAGATCACCGTCAACTGCGTGGCCCCGGGGCTGATCGACACCGAGATTCTCGACGAGCATGTACCGCTCGAGGAGATTCTCAAGATGGTGCCGGCCGCGCGCATGGGCACCCCGGAAGAAGTGGCCGGCACGGTGAATTTCCTGATGTCCGACGAGGCGGCCTACATCACCCGCCAGGTGATCGCCGTCAATGGCGGTCTGTGTTGAAAGAGAGCGAAGTGGCATGAAACGCGTAGTCGTAACCGGCATGGCCGGCATCACCTCCCTGGGCGACAGCTGGGACAGCATCGCGGCGAACTTCCGCGCCAACCGCAGCGGCATCCGCGTGATGCACGAGTGGGATCGCTTCAGCGAGCTGAACACCCGCCTGGGCGGCCCGGTCGACGACTTCGTCGTGCCCGCCCGCTGGACCCGCAAGCAGCTGCGCAGCATGGGCCGCGTGTCGCGCCTGTCTGTGTACGCCGCCGAGCGTGCCCTGGCCGATGCCGGCCTGCTCGATGACGAAAGCATCAGGGACGGGCGCATGGGCGTGGCCTGTGGCTCGTCCACCGGCAGCACCGAGGAGATCAAGGCGTTCGGCAACATGCTGCTCAACTCGGTGGCCGACGGCCTGAACGCCAACTCCTACATCCGCATGATGCCGCACACCACGGCGGCCAATATCAGCATCTTCTTCGGCCTCACCGGCCGGCTGATCCCGACGTCCAGCGCCTGCACCAGCGGCAGCCAGGGCATCGGCTACGCCTACGAGGCGATCAAGTTCGGCCGCCTGCCCTTGATGCTCGCCGGCGGCGCCGAAGAGCTGTGCCCGACCGAAGCCATGGTGTTCGACGCACTGTACGCCACCAGCCTGAAGAACGACGCACCGCACACCAGCCCGCGCCCCTACGACAGCGGCCGCGACGGCCTGGTGATCGGCGAAGGCGCCGGCATGCTGGTACTCGAAGAGCTCGAACACGCCCTGGCCCGCGGCGCCACCATCCATGCCGAGATCGTCGGCTTCGGCTGCAACGCCGACGGCCAGCACGCCACCAAGCCCGTGCAGGCCACCATGCGCCGTGCCATGGAGCTGGCCCTGGACGATGCCGCGTTGGCCCCCGGGGCCATCGGCTACGTCAACGGCCACGGCACCGCCACCGAACAGGGCGACGTCGCCGAAACCCAGGCCACCAGCAGCCTGTTCGGCCCGCGCATGCCGATCAGCTCGCAGAAGAGCTACTTCGGGCACACCCTGGGCGCCTGCGGCGCGCTGGAATCCTGGTTCAGCATCGAGATGCTCAACCGCGACAGCTACGTGCACACCCTCAACCTGGATGACATCGACCCGGCCTGCGGCGAACTGGACTACCTGCGCGGCGAATTCCGCGAAATGAGCAACGACTACGTGATGAACAACAATTTCGCCTTTGGCGGGGTCAACACCTCGCTGATCTTCCGCCGCTGGCGCTGACCCCCAAGACAAGGACCAAGGATGATGTCTCGCTTCAACCGCTTCGCCCTGCTTGCCGTTCTGCTGCTGGGCATTGCCGCCTGCGGCTCGAAACCCGTGATGAACATCAACAGCAGTGCACCGCCTGCCGTGGTGAAAGGCGAGGACGACATGCGTCGGGCAATCCTCACTGCCCTGCAGCGCCGGCAATGGACGGTGGAACGTGCCGATGGTGGGCAGATCATGGCGCAGTACACCCGCCGCGGGCACCAGGCCGACATCACCATCCCCTACAGCGCCGCGACCTACTCGATCCAATACCGCGACAGCCAGAACCTCGATTATCACGACGGCACCATTCACCGCGCCTACAACAAGTGGGTGCGCAAGCTCGACCGCACCATCCAGCAGGAATTGCGCCGCCCTTCCCTTCCCACGCCCAGTGACATCCCAGGAGAAACCCGATGAACGCGAAACGCTTGACCGCTGCCCTGCTGCTGACCGCCGCCCTGCTGCCCGCCGTCAGCCAGGCCCGTGACACCGCCCACTTCCTGGACTTCCAGTCGGTGGTCAACGAGGCCATCCAGGCCGGCCGCCTGGACGGCTCGGTGAAGTTCTACCTGAACAAGACCCCGGCCGGCGCCAAGATCATCAACGCCAACGTGACCACCAGCCAGAAGACCAACGCCTTCAACAAGAGCGACGAGGAGGCCTGCCGCTGGGTGCTGCAATCGGCCCTGATCAAGCTGCAGAACTCGGCCAAGGCCGCCGGCGCCAATGCCGTGGTCGACCTGGCCAGCAACTACAAGAACAAGGAATACCGCGACAGCAGCAAGTACGAATGCCACGCCGGCGCCATCATGGCGGGCGTCGCGCTGAAGGGTAAGTACGCGAGCGTCAAGTAAGCCCGTGATGCGCCGCAAGCTCAGCCTTGCGGCGCGTCGGCACAAAACCTGTTCAAGATCTTCATCTGAGGTGGCAACTACAAGGCAAGAGCAGACACTCGGCGATTGCGTAGGAGCAGCTTTAGCTGCGAGCTTTTTACGCCCCACATGCGATGCGTGAGCTGTGGTTTGCCAGTGTTATCGCGTTGCTCATACGTCAGGTTCCGCTCTGTCGAGCGGGTTTCTTTTGGCATTGCCCGGATGGCCGGCCCCGCCAAAAGAAACCAAAAGGTCTAGCCCCGACATACGGCCCCAGCTTCGCTGGGGTTCCCTCGCTCCATAATTGCTCCGAGGGCACGCCGCGAAGGGCCATCCCTGGCCCATCGCGGCTCTCGCGGCATCCATGCCGCTCAACCCTCTCCACAACGATTCCGCTCAGCCTCCTGAAGGGGCGATTGGTGTCGCCTGCTAACTTCGTGGCATGAGGAGCACCAAAAAGGCAAAGCGGCCGAACGGCCGCTCCAGCTACGTAGGGTGGATGACGCTCTTTTCATCCACCATTACGATCACAGAGCGGTGGACGGGTGAAGCGTCGTCACTCTACGAAAGGCCGCTCCCGCCACTTAGCTGCCAAATCAGCGGACCTGTAGCGAAAGACTCAAAAGGGTCTTCAGAAGAGATAGGGCACAAACATCCGGCTGCGCGCCATGTAGTCGCGATAGGCGTCGCCGAAATAGGCCAGCGACTCACGCTCCTCGACGCGCGCGGCGAGCCAGAGCAGCACGCTGGCGGCCACGGCCAGCAGCATGACCAGAACACCCGGCTGCTTCCAGGCGATACCCCAGGCGAGCAGCAGCAGCGAGCAGTACATCGGGTGACGGATGTAGGCGAAGATGCCGCTGGTGACCAGTTGCGAGGTGCGCTCGAAAGCGAACAGTTCGTCGTCCTGGCGGCGCTCGTCGGCACGCCCGAAGCGGCGCATCTGGTAGATGCCGGCGAACAGCACCGCCAGCGAGGCGGTCAGCAACACCCAGGAAATCTGCTGATGCACGGCGGCGCGGTCCTCGAACCAGAACGGCGCGTTGAGCACCAGCATCACCAGCATCACTTCCCAGGCGAAGTAGCGGTAGAAGCCGTGGCTGCGCGGGTTGCCCAGCGAGCGCCAGGAGACCAGGGTCAGGGCGATGCTCAGCCCCACGAAAACCACCAATTGCCAACCGCCCACTCGCTTGCTCCCTGAGACCCTCTGTTACACTGCTGCGCTCGCACGCCAGACGCCCGCCATGGATCGCACCCAACTGCACTCACTGCTGCCGCACCAGGGCCAGGCCCTCTGGCTGGATGCCCTGCTCGACCACGATGCCACCGGCATCCGCGGCCTGAGCGACTGGCGGCATCTGCAGAACCTGGGCGAGAACGCCTCGCCGTGCCTGTTGTTCGAGGCCGCTGCCCAATTGTGCGCTGCGCATGGTGCCTTATACGGCAACGACAGCGCCATCGAAATGGCCCTGGTCGGCAAACTCTCCCAGCTGCAGCTGCACTATCACCCCACGCAGCGCGAAGGCGTCCTGCTGGTCAGCGCGACCCAGGAAGCCCTGAGCCCGGCCGGCGCCCTTTACGGCTTCAACGTGCAGGAAGGCGAGCGCCTGCTGCTGGACGGCAAACTGCTGCTGGTGCTCGTCCGTGCTTGAACTCAGCCGCATCGCTTATCGCTACCCCGGTGCAGCGCAACCGGCGCTGCACGGCATCGACCTGCAGCTTCAGGCCGGCCAATGCCTGGGGCTCTTGGGCAGCAATGGCGCCGGCAAGACCACCCTGCTGTCGCTGCTCAGCGGCGTACTGCAGCCCCTGGATGGGCGGATTCTCTGGCGGGGCGAGCGACGCCTGGGCCTGGTGCCCCAGCAACTGGCCTTCTACGCCGGGCTGAAGGTGAGGGAAAATCTCGCGCTGTTCGCCGATCTCTACGGGCTGCGCGGTGCCGAGCGTCACCAGCGCCTGGAGCACTGCATCGCCGGCACGTCCCTGGCGGACAAGCTCGAACGCCGCGCAGAGCGCCTGTCTGGTGGCGAGCAGCGACGTCTGAACTTCGCCATCGGCCTGCTGCAACCGGCCGAGCTATATCTGTTCGACGAGGCCACCGTGGGCGTCGATGCCGCCAGCCGGCAGTTGCTGCTCGACGCCGTGCAGCAGCTGACCGCCGACGGCAAGGCGGTGATCTACACCAGCCATTATCTGGATGAAGTGGAAAAGGTCGCCGACCGCATCCTGCTGCTGCACGAAGGCCGTGTGCAGCTGGACGTCGACAAGCATCAATTGCTCGGCGATCAGCCCGGCCTGTTTCTGGAGTGGCCCGAGCACGCCCCCGATGCGCTGCCATCATTGCTCACCGAGCTTGGCATCAACGCCGAACACACGCCCAACGGCGTGCGCATCGCCGCGCTGGACGTCGAACAGCTGCTGGCGATCACCCGTTTCATCGCCGCACAGCCCCAAGCCCCCAGCCTGCTGCGCTTCGGTCGGCCGTCCCTGGAGCAGCTGTACCTGCGCCTCAACGGAGGCCGGCTATGAGGCTGCGCGCCCTGGTTCGCAAGGAAATCCTCCTGCTGCTGCGCGACCCTCACGCCCTGGCCGTGCTGTTCCTCATGCCGACGCTGTTTCTGGTGATCATGGCCGGCGCCATGTCCAGCTACCTGCAGGATCGCCTGCCGCCGCTGCAGCTGGTGCTGCAAACCCCGCAGCCCAGCGAGTCGAGCCGTTTCTTTCACGATGCCCTGCAGGCGCAGTTGCCCGACAGCCAGCTGCTGGCCGATGGGCCGGCGCAGATGGCGCGCATCAGCCTGCCGGCGGACTTCGAAGAGAAGCTGCTGGATACGCCCCATCAGGGCCCGACCCTGAGTTTCCCCGCCCAGTTCGACCGCCTCTCGCGCCAGCGCCTGCACGCTGCGGTAACCATCGCCCTGGCGCAGACCCGGCTGCTCGCCTACCTGCAGGACAGCGGCGCGCTGGAAGAAGAACTCAGCCATGCCGAGCAGCTCGAGCTGATACAGCAGCGCACCGAAAGCCGCATCGACGAGCAGGCGCGCCTGGCCAGCGGCGACCTCAGCGCCCAGGCCAACGCCACGCAGATGAGCGTGCCGGCCTGGCTGATCTTCGGCATGTTCTTCGTGATGCTGCCAATGGCCGGCAGCTTCCAGCGCGAGCAGCAGAGCGGCGCGCTGCTGCGCTTCCGCTGCCTGGGCCTGGGCCTCGGCACCCTGGCGGCGAGCAAGGTGCTGCCGTACCTGGCCATCAACCTGGTGCAGTTTGTGGTGCTGCTGACGATCGGCGTGCACGGCCTGCCGCTGGCGGGCCTGCCGGCGCTGGAGCTCAACGGCAGCCTGCTCGCCTACGCCGTGCTGGCCATCAGCATCGCCCTGACCACCACCAGCCTGGGCCTGTTGCTGGCCGCCATGGCGCGCAGTAGTGAACAAGCCCTATTGCTTGGCGGCGGGATCAATATCATCCTCGCAGCCATCGGCGGCATCATGGTGCCCAAGAGCGTGATGCCCGAGGCCATGCGTCAGCTCGCGGAGCTATCACCGATGAGCTGGGCACTGGACGCCTTCCTTACCCTGCTGGTGGGCCACGGCTCACTGAACGACGTAGCCCCCTGGTGCGCGCGCCTGCTGCTGTTCGCAGCGGTGGCCGGCGCCAGCGGCTTGTTCCTGTTCCACAAACGAGTACAGCAAACGCAATGGACCACACACTACTAGAAGAAAAGCTCAAGCAGTTGCTGATTCGCGAGTGCGACAAGGAAGACGACATCGACTGGCAAAGCATCGGAGACGACGAACCGCTGTTCGGCCAGCAGAGCCGTATCCAGATGGATAGCCTGGACGCCCTGCAAGTCTCCCTGGCGCTGCAGCAGCACTACGGCGTACGCATCGAAGGCGCCAAGGACGGCCGGCGTATTCTCAACAGCATCGCCAGTATCGCGGCCTTTATCAGGCAACAGCAGTGACGCCCGTCTACCTGCAGCGAGGCGCCCTGCACAGTGCCCTCGGCGCCGACCTGCGCGCCGCCAACGCCGCCCTGCGCAGCGGCCTGCGGCCAACCGCCAACACCGTGCGGCTGCACGAGCTGCAGGCGCCACGTGCGTACCTGGCCGTGGCCGGCGGTGAAACACCGGGCGAGCATTGCGACCGGCTGATTCGCGAAACCCTGGGCGACGAGCCCGGCGCGCTGGACGACTGCCTGCTGATCGTCGCCAGCACCAGCCTGGATATCGACGAGCTGGAGGCACGCGCGGCTCGCCACGGCGGCTTTCACCCTGATTACTCGACCTCCCTCGACCTGATCGCCGAGCGGCTGCGCGAGCGCTTCGGTTTCGTCGACGCCTTCACCCTCAACACTGCTTGCACGAGCGCCGCCAATGGCTTGCTATATGGTGCTCGCATGTTGGGCGCCAACCTGTATCGTCGGGTGTTGGTGCTGGCCTTCGAAACACCCAGCGCCATCGCCCAGCAAGGCTTTGGCGCCTTGGGGCTGGTATCGCCCAGCGGCGATTATCGCCCCTTCCACCCCCAACGCGATGGCCTGGTGCTGGGCGAGGCCTACGCGGCCACCCTGCTGGCCCTGGAGCCGGGCCCGGCACCGCTGGCCCGCCTGCTGGGCGGCTTCAGCGCCTGCGACACCAGCAGCCTGACCAATACCCGCGAAGACGGCAGCCATATCGAGTGGGTGATGCGCGAAGCCCTGCGCGGTGCTGGCGTGACTGCCGAGCAGATCGGCCTGGTCAAACCCCACGGTACGGCCACTGGCGCCAATGACAGCGCCGAGAGCAACGGCGTGCGCCGGCTGTTCGGTGAGGCGCTGCCGCCGCTGTGCGTGCTCAAGCCCTGGCTAGGCCACACCCTGGGCGCCTGCGGCCTGACCGAGACCCTGCTGCTGGTGGAAAACCTCGCCCACCTGCCCGCCTGCGACTACGCCCGGGACGCCCTGCTGCCGCTGTCGGGGGAGCCCCTGGCGGTTACCGAGGGCAGCCTGCTGCTGGCCAACTACTTCGGCTTTGGCGGCAACAACGCCAGCCTGGTGCTGCAACGCGGCGCGGGAGACGCACCATGAGCCATGTCATCGCGGCCTGCAGCGTACGCGGGAACTCGGAAAACACCGACAAGGACCTCAAGACCGCGCTGATCAGCTGGCTGCCGACCACGCCACGCCGCATCGACCGGCTGATTCTGCAGGCCCTGCTGTGCACCGCGCCGCTCAAGGCCATGACCCGTCGTGACTGCGGGCTGTACCTGGCCTCGCGCCACCCGGCCCGGGCCACCATGGGCTCGCTGCTCGACAGCGTGTGCGTGCACCAACTGCAGCCCAAGCCCTTCGAGTTCGTCAACAGCGTCAGCAATGCCGCCGGCTTTCACGTCGCCGCCCAACTGGGGCTGGAAGGGCCGAACCTCTTTATCGGTGCCGGCCCGAATGTATGGAAGCATCTGCAGGCCATGGCGGCCCTGGATCTGGCCGACGACCTGGTCGGCCAGGCGCTGCTGGTGGTGATCGATGAAGACCAGGCCTTCGAGGCCCAGGCGGTGCTGATCGCAGGGCCCAGCCAGGCGGCGGATTTTGCCGGGCTGACGGCGGGGATCGATGTGCTGCAGTTGCAGCTATAACGCAGCGAGCCGGGCGGGAACGGCCGTTAGTAGGGGGACGACGCTTCTCCCGTCCACCGCCCCGCGATCACAAAGGTGGATGAAAAAGCGTCATCCACCCTACATGCCCGCGAAAATTCTTCGGAGTGGCCCGCTCCCACAGAACTCAGACAGCTGAGCGTCGGCCCTTATGCTTGGCCCAAGCCCCCAGCTCTTTCATCAACACCCGCTCCTGCCCAGCAATCCCCCGCAGCATCTCGGCAATCGGCCGGAAGTCCGGGGCCCCGCCCTTGCTACGGCTGGCGCGCACGCAGGCCGAGGCGAACTGGCGCCAGTCGTCGCCCACCGCGGTCATGCGCGTCGAGGCCTCGCGCAGGGTGGCGTCGCCGATCTTCTCGCCGGCCTCCTGCAGGAAGCTGGCATACATGAAACGAAAGCCGGCGCCGCCGGTGCCGATCTCTTCCTGCATGCGCACGATATGGGTCAGATACAGGCGGTTGTACTTGGCCTGGGCCGGATCGAGCCTCTCCACGCAGCTGGCCAAGTGGCGAATGCCGCGAATGCCGATCCACGGCAGTGGCAGGCCATCGAGAATGCGCGTGGTGGACAGTACGCTCTGGCGAATCAGCTGCGCCCAGTCCTGCTCGGGCGACACGTCATCCAGGTAATACATCAAACCCTTGGCCGCCAGGGCGCCCTTGGCAAAGCGGGCCTTCTGCAGGTCCGCAGTGGTGCAGCGCACCGGCGCCTCGAACACCGGGTCGCTGAGCAGGTAGTCGTCGCCCTCACGCCCATAGGCCAGCAGGTTGTGGGCGTTGAAGTGAAAGCGCATCTCCGGCGGGAAGTACGGCAGCCAGAACACCGAGCTCTGCAGCCCGACCAGACGGCCGCTGTCCAGCGCCTCGTCGAGGGCCTGGCGCCCCTGCTCGGGATTGCTGAAGGTGCGGCTGGTCAGCCTCACACCCAGGCGCTTGCTGAGGGTCTTGATCAGGTGGCGCGGCGGCATGCGGTAGGCAATCAGCGGCATACCGCCGAGCTTGACGATCGGCAGGTAGGCGAACGCCAGGCCCGAGGCCAGGCCGAAGGCCATCGGCTCGCTCATCGGCAGGCCGGCCTGGCTGAGCAGGCTGGCCATCACACCGCTTTCGCAGTGGGCGCTCTGGCGGTGCTCGAACGCGCTCATGGCAGCTCCTTCTGATAGCGACGCAGCTCGTCGACGGTCAAACCGAAGGCCTCGGCGTAGCGGGCCAGCAGCGAATCGCTCAGGCGCCGGTAGATTTCGGGTCGAAAGTGCCGGCGTACGCGCCATTGCCAAAGCCCGGCAATCTGCGCCAGGGCCGGCAGGTCCATGCGGTAGCGGTACATCAGGCACTCGAGCGGCGACGCCTCGCCGCGCTGCCAGGCGGCGTGGGCCTCGGCTTCCTGGGCCTGCAGCTCGGCGACCGCCAGCTGGGTGGAATAGGACTCCGGCTCCCAACCAGCGCTTGGCGCGCCCTGGTAGCGGCCCTGGTCATCGACGGCATAGAGCAGCTTGCTGTGCCCGCCGTAGGCGGAATCCGGATCCTGGGGAACCTCGTCAAGCTTCATTGCCGACCACCGTCAGGTGCATGAATGCACTGGAGAAACGCCCGCTTTCCGGCACGTAGCAGAGCAGCTTCTGGCCGCTGCGCAGGTGCCCGCCATTGAACAGCTCGTCGAGGATGACGAAGATCGACGCCGCGCCGGTGTTGCCCTTGCTCGTCAGGTTGGTGAACCAGCGCGCCATGGGGATCGCCAGGTCGACCTCGGCCAGGCCAGCGGCCAGGCGCTCGCGGAAGAATTCGGACGAGTAATGCGGCAGGAACCAGTCGATGTCCGCCACGCGCAGCTCGCGGCGCGCCATGATGCGGCGCAGCGCCTCGACCACGGTGAGGCGGACGATATTGTCGTTGAGCAGCTTGACGTCCTGCTTGACCGCCATCACCGAGCGCTGCGCGCGCTGCTCGGCGTCATAGCGGGCCCAGCCACGTAGCGCGCCGTCTTCCATCTCGGCACCGGCATACATGCAGGCCGGCATCCGGTCGGCGAAGGACAGGATGTCCAGCCAGTCGATGCGCAGGCTCAGGCCCTGGGCGTTGGGGCAATCCTGCAACAGTACGGCACCAGCGCCGTCGGAGAGCATCCAGCGCAGGAAATCCTTCTCGAAGGCGATTTCCGGGTGTTTTTCCAGTTCGTCGACGCGGCTCTCGTATTCGGCGTTGAAGTTGCGCGCCTGCATCATCGCCGAGGCCACTTCAGAGCCACAGGCCACGGCGTTGCGGCTCTGCCCGCTGGCCACGTTCATCCACGCGTATTTCAGAGCGGTCATCCCGCATACGCAGATACCGGCGGTGGTCACCACTTCGCAGGGCGGGCTGCCCAGCTCGCCGTGCACCATCACCGCGTGGCCGGGCATCACCTGGTCGGGCGACGAGGTACCGGCCACCAGGCACTCGAGCTCATTCAGGTCGAAGCCGTCGCCGGCCAGGCCGCGAATCGCCTCGGCGCTGAGCTGGGCGTTGCTCAGGCTGGGCTCGCCGGTACGCGGGTCGATGACGTAGTGGCGCTGCTGGATGCCGTTGCGGCGCAGGATCAGCTTGCGCGCCCGCGAGGGCTTTTCGCCGACCATGCCGAGCCGCGCCTCCATTTGCTCGTTATCGACCGGATCATGGGGCAGGCTGGCACTGATACGGTTGATGAATACGGGTGCTACCACAGGATTACCTCGGTCACTTCACTCGCCGGACGGACCGGCGAAGTAGGCCTTCTGACGCTGGATTCGCGCCTTGAACAACGGCGCCAACAACTTTTTCAACAGGGCGCTGATCGGCACCACGGTGAGAATCAGGCAGATCAGGAAAGCGATGTAGACCACCAGCCCTATGCCGCGACGCATGCTCTGCTGCGGGCCGAGCGCGGAGAGCAGGCGGCTCCACAGGGTAAAGCTGCGGTTGCCGACCTTTTCGCTGGCGATCAGTTTTTCATCCACCTTCACCGCGCCCAGGCCGGTGAGCATCGGCTGCTCGATGGGCTGCTCGTCAGCCACCAGGCGGCGCACCATGGCCTCGCCAAAGCGGCTGGCGGCAGCCAGTTCGCCCTCGTCGATACCGGCACGCGGCACCCAGCTGTAGGGCTTCTGCCGGCCGGTGAACATCCACAACGGCGTGGCCAGAAAGCTCGCTGCAGTGCCACAGGCATCGGTCAGCACCACGTTGTCGACCAGCCGCGCGCCCAGCGCCTGCAGGCGCGCCTTGACTTTTTCCTGAGCCATCAGCCACATGTTGCGACAGCCGATCAGGGTCACCACCGGCGTGCCCTTGAGCAGCTGAGCAGCCTCGGGCGAGGCCAGAAAACTGCTGCAGGGCAGCGAGGGCGACAGGAACCACACCTGGTAGGCGAGAATGATCAGGTCGTAACGCTTGTCGGGGTCGACGGCGAGGGGCAGCAGCGGCTGCGGCTTCATCAGCACGGTTTCCGGGAAGATCCGGAAGAAGCCGAGAAAGGGCCAGGGAAAGGGAAACGGCTGGGCCGGCTGCAGGGCCAGGAAATCGACCTGCACGCCGTCACTCGCCTGCATGGGCGCACAGACCGATTGCACCAGGCGGTTCAATTGGCCAGTCTGTGAAAAGTGAACGACGAGAACCTGACGCATTTTTTAAGCGAATCCCTGCAAAATGGGCGGATTATGCCACAGAGACTTCTTCAAATCGTAACCAAACGCTGCGTGGCCTGCGCAGTGGTTCTCCTGTCTGGCACCTTGTCGGCCCAGGCGGGCGATCTTTTGGTACGCGTGCAGGGCAATCAAAGTACCGCCCCGCTCTACCTGGGGCTGGTCAGCGCAGACCAGAAGACCTGGGAGCCGCTGTTGCACGCGCAGCAGGGCAGCGGCGAGCAACTGATCGTCAAGGACGTGCCGCCGGGGCGCTTCGCCCTGCAGCTCTATCAGGACAGTAACGGCAACGGCCGCCTCGACCTCAGCCCCCGCGGCATTCCCCAGGAGCCCGTCGGCTTCTCCGCCAATCCGACCTTGCTCAAGGGCAAGCCGACACCCAGGGCGGCACAATTCGAGCATGGCGACCAGGACACGCTGATCGATATCCGCCTGCACCAGCCTCGCGGCAAAGCGCAGACGGACTAACCGTAATCAACGGTGGTAGGCAGCCGACAGCTCGTGGACGGCTTCGAGGAAGGCGCCGGCGTGGGCCGGATCGACTTCCGGGGTGATGCCGTGGCCCAGGTTGAAGACATGCCCAGTGCCATTGCCGTAGCTGTCGAGGATGCGCGCGACTTCGGCGCGGATCGCCGCTGGTTTGGCGTACAGCACGGTGGGATCCATGTTGCCCTGCAGGGCCACCTGATGACCGACGCGGCGGCGCGCTTCGCCGATGTCGCAGCTCCAGTCCAGGCCCAGGGCGTCGGCACCGGTGGCTGCTATCGACTCCAACCACAGGCCGCCATTCTTGGTGAACAGGATCACCGGGATCTTGCGACCGTCCTGCTCGCGGATCAGGCCGTCGACGATCTTCTGCATGTAGGCCAGGGAAAAGGTCTGATAGGCGGCCGACGACAGGTTGCCGCCCAGGTATCGAAGATCTGCACGGCCTGGGCGCCGGCGCGAATCTGCCCGTTGAGATAGGCGGTCACCGACTGCGCCAGCTTGTCGAGCAGTGCGTGCATGGCCTCGGGCTGGTCGTAGAGCATCGCCTTGATCTTGCGGAAGTCCTTCGACGAGCCGCCTTCGACCATATAGGTCGCCAGCGTCCATGGGCTGCCGGAAAAGCCGATCAGCGGCACCCGGCCATTGAGGGCCGACTTGATGGTGCGCACCGCGTCCATCACGTAGCCCAGGTCCTGTTCCGGATCGGGAATCGGCAGTGCCTCGATATCCGCGGCGCTGCTGATCACCTTCCTGAAACGCGGGCCTTCGCCGGTTTCGAAGTACAGACCCTGGCCCATGGCATGGGGAATGGTGAGGATGTCCGAGAACAGGATCGCGGCGTCGAGCTGCGGGTAGCGATCCAGCGGCTGCAGGGTGACTTCGCAGGCGAACTCGGGGTTCATCATCAGGCTCATGAAGTCCCCGGCCTTGGCGCGGCTGGCGCGGTACTCGGGCAGGTAACGACCGGCCTGGCGCATCATCCACACCGGCGTGACGTCGACGGGCTGCTTGAGCAGGGCACGCAGGAAACGGTCGTTCTTCAGGGCGGTCATGGCGGAGTCCTAGAAAAAAGTGCGGGCATTTTCGCAGACCCCAAAACAAAAGGCACGGCGAGGGCCGTGCCTTTTCTCTATCGGGTCAATTTGTCGCGGGCAAATGCCTGACGGCTCGCCGAGCGCAGTAGCTTAGACGCCGAGGTAGTCGAGAATCCCTTCCGCGGCGTTGCGCCCTTCATAGATGGCGGTAACCACCAGGTCGGAGCCGCGCACCATGTCACCGCCAGCAAACACCTTCGGGTTGCTGGTCTGGTGCTTGAAGGTGGCCTTCTCCGGCGCGACCACGCGGCCCTGGGTATCGATACGGATGTCGAACTCCTCGAACCATGGCGCCGGGCTCGGGCGGAAGCCGAAGGCGATCAGCACGGCTTCGGCCGGGATGATTTCCTCGGAGCCCGGGATCGGCTCGGGACTGCGACGGCCACGGGCATCCGGCTCGCCGAGGCGGGTCTCGACCACCTTGACGCCTTCGACCCGGTCTTCGCCGACGATGGCGATGGGCTGGCGGTTGAACAGGAACTTCACGCCCTCTTCCTTGGCGTTCTTCACTTCCTTGCGCGAGCCCGGCATGTTCGCTTCGTCGCGGCGGTAGGCGCAGGTCACGGCCTTGGCACCCTGGCGGATCGAGGTGCGGTTGCAGTCCATGGCGGTGTCGCCACCGCCGAGCACCACGACGCGCTTGCCCTTCATGTCGACGAAGTCTTCCGGCGCCTTCTCGAAACCGAGGTTGCGGTTGACGTTGGCGATCAGGAAATCCAGAGCATCGTGCACGCCCGGCAGGTCCTCGCCGGGGAAGCCGCCCTTCATGTAGGTGTAGGTGCCCATGCCCATGAACACGGCATCGTATTCATCCAGCAGCTGCTGCAGGGTGACGTCCTTGCCCACTTCGGTGTTCAGGCGGAACTCGATGCCCATGCCGGTGAAGACTTCGCGGCGGTTGCTGAGCACGGTCTTTTCCAGCTTGAACTCGGGGATGCCGAAGGTCAGCAGGCCGCCGATCTCCGGGTTCTTGTCGAACACCACCGGGGTCACGCCGTTGCGCACCAGTACGTCGGCACAACCCAGGCCGGCCGGGCCGGCACCGATCACCGCGACCCGCTTGCCGGTCGGCTTGACCTTGGACATGTCCGGGCGCCAGCCCATGGCGAAGGCGGTGTCGGTGATGTACTTCTCCACCGAGCCGATGGTCACCGCGCCGAAGCCGTCGTTGAGGGTACAGGCGCCCTCGCAGAGACGGTCCTGCGGGCACACGCGGCCGCAGACTTCCGGCAGCGTGTTGGTCTGGTGGCTCAGCTCGGCAGCGGCCAGGATGTTGCCTTCGGAGACCAGCTTCAACCAGTTGGGGATGAAGTTGTGCACCGGGCACTTCCACTCGCAATACGGGTTGCCGCAACCCAGGCAGCGGTGCGCCTGGTCGCTGGCCTGGGCCGGCTTGAAGGTGTCGTAGATCTCGACGAATTCTTTCTTGCGCTGACGCAGCAGCTTCTTCTTCGGGTCTTTACGCCCGACTTCGATGAACTGGAAGTCGTTATTCAGACGTTCAGCCATGTCATAAACCTCTTAGCAGCAGCGCCGGGCGATGCGCCCAGAGCTGCGAGACAATCACGTTGAGCGGCGGCCCTTTGGTCGGGCACGCCGCTTGAAGCTGCTTATTGCGGGTTGGCGCGGATGCTGGAGAGCAGCGACTTGAGGTTCGCGGCCTTGGGCTTGACCAGCCAGAACTTGCGCAGGTAATCGTCCAGGTTTTCCAGCAGGTTGCGGCCCCACTCGCTCGACGTCTCTTCGACGTATTCGACCAGCACGCGCTCCAGGTGGCTACGGTAGGCTTCCATGGACTCGCTGTTGATGCGCTGGATCTCCACCAGTTCATGGTTCACACGGTCGTAGAAGCTGTTGTCCAGGTCGAGCACGTAGGCGAAGCCGCCGGTCATGCCGGAACCGAAGTTGTAGCCGGTCTTGCCCAGCACGCAGACGAAGCCGCCGGTCATGTACTCGCAGCAGTGGTCGCCCACACCCTCGACAACCGCATGGGCGCCGGAGTTACGCACCGCGAAACGCTCACCCGCGGTGCCGGCGGCGAACAGCTTGCCGCCCGTGGCGCCGTACAGGCAGGTGTTGCCGATGATCGCGCTGTCCTGGGTGGCGAACGGGCTGCCCTTCGGCGGCACGATCACCAGCTTGCCGGCAGTCATGCCCTTGCCGACGTAGTCGTTGGCGTCGCCTTCGAGGTACAGGTTCAGGCCGCCGGCGTTCCACACCCCGAAGCTCTGCCCGGCCGTGCCCTTGAAGCGGAAGGTGATCGGCGCCTTGACCATGCCCTGGTTGCCGTGCACCCGGGCGATTTCGCCGGAGACGCGGGCACCGATGGAACGGTCGCAGTTGCAGATGTCGAGTTCGAACTCGCCGCCGGTGGCGCCATCGATGGCCGACTTGGCCATGGACAGCATTTCCTCGGCCAGCAGGCCCTGGTCGAACGGCGGGTTGCGGTCGACTTCGCAGAACTGCGGCTTGTCCGCCGGAATATGGTCGCTGCCCAGCAGCGGGGTCAGATCCAGGTGGTTCTGCTTGGCGCTTTCGCCCGGCAGCACGTCGAGCAGGTCGGTACGGCCGATCAGCTCGCCGAGGCTGCGCACGCCCAGCCTGGCCAGCCATTCGCGGGTTTCTTCGGCCACATAGGTGAAGAAATTCACCACCATGTCGACGGTGCCGATGAAGTGGTCCTTGCGCAGCTTGTCATTCTGGGTGGCCACGCCGGTGGCGCAGTTGTTCAGGTGGCAGATGCGCAAGTACTTGCAGCCCAGGGCGACCATCGGCGCGGTGCCGAAGCCGAAGCTCTCGGCGCCGAGGATGGCGGCCTTGATCACGTCCAGGCCGGTCTTCAGGCCGCCATCGGTCTGCACCCGCACCTTGCCGCGCAGGTCGTTGCCGCGCAGGGTCTGGTGGGTTTCCGCGAGGCCCAGTTCCCAAGGTGCACCGGCGTACTTGATGGAGGTCAGCGGCGAGGCGCCGGTGCCGCCGTCATAGCCGGAGATGGTGATCAGGTCGGCGTAGGCCTTGGCCACACCGGCAGCGATGGTGCCGACGCCGGCTTCGGAGACCAGCTTGACCGAGACCAGGGCGCTGGGATTGACCTGCTTGAGGTCATAGATCAGCTGCGCCAGGTCTTCGATGGAGTAGATGTCGTGGTGCGGCGGCGGCGAGATCAGCGTCACCCCCGGCACCGCATAGCGCAGCTTGGCGATCAGGCCATTGACCTTGCCGCCGGGCAGCTGGCCGCCCTCGCCCGGCTTGGCGCCCTGGGCGACCTTGATCTGCAGCACTTCGGCATTGACCAGGTATTCCGGGGTGACCCCGAAACGGCCGGTGGCGATCTGCTTGATCTTGGAGCTCTTGATGGTGCCGTAACGCGCCGGGTCTTCACCGCCTTCACCGGAGTTGGAGCGTGCACCCAGGCGGTTCATCGCCTCGGCCAGGGCCTCGTGGGCCTCGGGCGACAGGGCGCCCAGGGAGATGCCGGCCGCATCGAAGCGCTTGAAGATCGCCTCCAGTGGCTCGACTTCGTCCAGGCTCAGCGGCTGGTCAGCCAGCTTGACCTGCAGCAGGTCGCGCAGCATCGACACCGGGCGGGTATCCACCAGCGCGGTGTATTCCTTGAATTTCTCGTAGCTGCCCTGCTTGACCGCGGCCTGCAGGGTGTTGACCACGTCCGGGTTGTAGGCGTGGTATTCGCCGCCATAGACGAACTTGAGCAAACCGCCCTGCTGAATGGCCTTGCGGTTGTTCCAGGCTTCGGCGGCCAGGGCTTTCTGCTCGGCTTCCAGGTCGACGAAACGCGCGCCCTTGAGGCGACTCGGCACGCCACGGAAGCACAAATCGGTGACCTCGTCGGCCAGGCCGACGGCTTCGAACAGCTGGGCACCGCGGTAGGAACCGACGGTGGAGATGCCCATCTTCGAGAGGATCTTCAAGAGGCCCTTGGAGATGCCCTTGCGGTAGTACTTGAAGACTTCGTACAGGTCGCCCAGCACTTCGCCGGTGCGGATCAGGTCGCCCAGCACTTCGTAGGCCAGGAACGGATAGACCGCCGAGGCGCCGAAGCCGATCAGCACCGCGTAATGGTGCGGGTCACGGGCAGTGGCGGTTTCCACCAGGATGTTGCAGTCGCAACGCAGGCCGGTCTCGGTCAGGCGGTGGTGCACGGCGCCAGTGACCAGTGCGGCGTGGGCCGGCAGCTTGCCCGGGGCGATATGGCGGTCGCTGAGTACCAGCAATACCTTGCCGGCGCGCACGGCTTCTTCGGCCTGGTCGGCCATGTTGCGCACGGCCGCTTCCAGGCCGATCGACTCGTCGTAGTTGAGGTCGATGATCTGCCGCTCGAAGCCCGGGCGGTCCAGGTTCATCAGGGTGCGCCACTTGGCCGGGGAGATCACCGGCGAGCTGAGGATCACGCGAATGGCGTGCTCGGGCGACTCCTCGAAGATATTGCGCTCGGCCCCGAGGCAGATCTCCAGCGACATGACGATGGCTTCGCGCAGCGGGTCGATCGGCGGGTTGGTGACCTGGGCGAACTGCTGGCGGAAATAATCGTACGGCGAGCGCACGCGCTGGCTCAGCACGGCCATCGGCGTGTCGTCACCCATGGAACCGACCGCTTCCTGGCCCTGCTCGGCGAGCGGGCGCAGCACCTGGTCACGCTCCTCGAAGGTGACCTGGAACATCTTCATGTACTGCTTGAGCTGATCGGCCTCGTAGAAGGCCGAGCCATGGTCGTTGTCTTCCATGGTGGCACGCACGCGCAGCGCGCTCTTGCGCAGCCACTGCTTGTAGGGATGGCGCGACTTGAGGCGGTTGTCGATGTCGTCGGTGGTCAGCACCTGGCCGGTTTCGGTATCCACGGCAAGGATCTGGCCCGGGCCGACGCGGCCCTTGGCGACCACGTCCTCGGGCTGGTAATTCCACACGCCGATTTCCGAGGCCAGGGTGATGTAGCCGTTGGTGGTGGTCACCCAGCGCGCCGGGCGCAGGCCGTTGCGGTCGAGCAGGCACACGGCATGACGGCCGTCGGTCAGCACCACGCCGGCCGGGCCATCCCAGGGTTCCATGTGCATGGAGTTGTATTCGTAGAACGCACGCAGGTCGGCGTCCATGGTTTCGACGTTCTGCCAGGCCGGCGGAATGATCATGCGCACGCCGCGGAACAGGTCGATACCGCCGGTAACCATCAGCTCGAGCATGTTGTCCATGCTCGAGGAGTCGGAACCCACGCGGTTGACCAGCGGGCCGAGCTCGTCGAGGGCCGGGATCTGGCCGTTCTCGAACTTGGTGCGGCGTGCCTGGGCCCAGTTGCGGTTGCCGGTGATGGTGTTGATTTCGCCGTTGTGGGCGAGGAAACGGAACGGCTGAGCCAGCGGCCACTTCGGCAGGGTGTTGGTGGAGAAGCGCTGGTGGAAGACGCAGATGGCGGTTTGCAGGCGCTCGTCACCCAGGTCCGGGTAGAACTGCTGCAGGTCGGCCGGCATCATCAGGCCTTTGTAGATGATGGTCTTGTGCGAGAAGCTGCAGATGTAGTGCTCGGTGTCCGCGGCATTGGCCACCGATGAGCGGCGACGAGCGCAGAACAGCTTGATGGCGAACTCCTGGTCGCTCAGGCCTTCACCGCCGATGAACACCTGCTCGATCTGCGGCAGGCGCTCCAGCGCCAACTGGCCGAGTACGCTGGTATCGATCGGCACCTTGCGCCAGCCGACCAGGCTCAGGCCAGCCGCCTGGATCTCGCGGTTCATGTTGTCGCGAGCAGCACTGGCCCTGGCGTCATCCTGGTTGAGGAAGACCATGCCGACGGCATATTGCTTAGGCAGGTCGACGCCGAAGGTGTCCTGGGCCACGGCGCGCAGGAACAGATCGGGCTTTTGAATCAGCAAACCGCAGCCGTCACCCGTCTTGCCGTCGGCATTGATGCCACCACGGTGGGTCATGCAGGTCAGGGCTTCGATCGCGGTCTGCAACAGGTGATGGCTGGCCTCACCCTGCATGTGGGCGATCAGGCCGAAGCCGCAGTTATCCTTGAACTCATCAGGACGGTACAAACCTGCTTTCATAGGGGACTCTCACCAGACAGCCTTTCTCAGGCGTTTTCTCTAATCCGCGCGCAGGTCTAGACGCCGCGTTGCGCAGGCAAACGGAGGGCATTGTACATAGCGAGATAGGCGTCACAAAGAACAATGTGACGAAAAACAGGAATAAAATGTCGCAAAAACGAAAGAGCCCGTTACGCGATTTCGTACGTAACGGGCTCTTTCGATCAGTTGGTCATTTCCTGGGTGACGCTGGCGAAGGTCTTCGGCCACGGCTTGCCGGCCTGAACCTTGGCGGGCAGGGTCTTTACGGCAGCCTGGGCGGCGTCGCGGCTGGCAAAGCTACCATAAGTGATGACGAAAAGTGGCTTACCCTGGTGCATCTTCTTGAAGTAGCGGTACTGCGCGCCGTTCTGACTGACGAACGAGCGCGCCGCGGCCTCCGTGCTGGTACCCAGCACCTGCAGGGTGTAGTGGCTCTTGCTCTGCGCCGCATACCAGCTATTGGCTTGCGCACCACCCGCCGTGGCGGGTGCCGGCGTCACAGGGGCCGGCCGGGCTGCCGTGGCAGGCGGCGTAGCGGGCTTGGGCTGCTGCACCGGCTTCGGCTGCTCAGCCGGTTTCGGCTGAGGTACAGTGGGCGCGGCCACTTGCGGGGCCGGAGCAGGCGTTGGCGCGGGCACGTTCTGCGCGGCTGTCGGGGGAATGTTCACCGGCGCGGCCGGCGTGGACTCCGGCAATTCGACGTTCGCTTCACCGTCGGTTTCACCCGCTGCCTGGGCCAGGGGCTGGCGGATCACCGGCTGCGACTGACCTACCAGCGGCAACGGCAGCGGCTGGTTGCTGCCCGCGAACTCGATCGGCGGCCGCCCATCGGCGCCCTGCTCGGCGCCAGCTGGCGCACTCTGTGCAGCTTCAGGCTGCGGCGCTGCCCCCATGGGCAACTGGGCCTGGGCCGGAGCTTGCGCATCGGTAGGCTCGGAGCGGCCCTGCATGAGCAAGGCGGCAGCCACACCGACAGCGACCACACCCAGCGCGAGCAGGTGCTTCCTGGGCAGCTTGAGTGCGAAACCACCGCCCTTTACCGCGCCACGACGCGCGGCCATGGCGTCGATCAGCACATCGCGCGCCACCCGGTTGATTTCACCCGGCCAGCCACCGGAGCGCTCGTGAATCAGCTCGATCTGCTCTTCGGACAGCAGGTCGATGCCCTGGGCCGCGCCTTCCAGGCGGACGGCCAGGTATTCACGGGTCTCGTCTTCGCTGTAGGGCTGCAGCTCGATCACATGGAAGGATTCTTCGCCATTGCTCAGGGCATCCAGGCGCGCGATCAGGTCGCTATCGGCGAACAGGAAGACGTGGGGACGACCTTCGCTGTTGCCTTGCGCCAGGATCAGCAGTTCGTCGATCGCCGCATCGCTGAGCTCCTCGGCATCGTCGATCAGCAGGTAGACCTCCTGCCCGGTCAAAGACAGCTGGCCAACCTGCCCGAGCAGCGAGGCGCGATCGGTCTGCTGGGTATTCAAACCCTGGGCGACATGGCGCATCAGGGTCGCCGGATCCGCCGCTCCCTGGGCCGAAACCACCACGTTGTGCACCGCCTGTTTGTTGGTGCTGGCGACCAGCGCCTGGCGCAGCAGGGTCTTGCCACTGCCCTCGGGGCCGGTGACCACCAGCAGCAACTGGCTGTAGCGCGCCAGGTGATGCAGCTGCCCGAGCACCGGCTTGCGCTGCGCCGGGAAGAACTTGAAGCCAGGCACCCGTGCCGCGAAGGGATCGTGGGTGAACTGGTAGTGGTCGAGAAATGCTTCGTCGGCGTGCAAACTGGTCATTGAATACTCACTGATTGTTAAGCCGGGCCACCAGCGCCGGGTAATCGGCAGCCAGGGTGGCACTCAATATGTCTGCCGGGTAATCGCTGGTCACCACCGCTTCGCCCAGCGAACGCAGCAGTACCAGGCGCAATTGACCATCCAGCACCTTCTTGTCCACGGCCATGTGCTCGAGGAACTGCCCGGGCGTCATCGTCTGTGGCGGCACCACAGGCAGGCCGGCGGCCTGGAACAGACGAATACCACGATCACGCTCGTCGGCAGTGATCCAGCCCAGGCGATGAGACATCTCCAGGGCCATCACCGTTCCTGCCGCCACGGCTTCACCGTGCAGCCAGACGCCATAGCCCATCTGTGTCTCGATGGCATGCCCGAAGGTATGGCCCAGGTTCAGCGTGGCGCGCACGCCGGTTTCCTTCTCGTCGGCACCGACCACCCGCGCCTTGGCCGCACAGGAGCGCTCGATGGCCTCGGTCAACGCGGCCTGATCCAGGCTGCGCAGGGCGGCCATGTTCTCCTCGAGCCAGCCGAGAAAGGGCGCGTCGCAGATCAACCCGTACTTGATCACCTCGGCCAGGCCCGCCGACAGTTCACGGGGCGGCAGGGTATCCAGACTGCGCGTATCGATCAGCACGGCCTGGGGCTGGTAGAACGCACCGACCATGTTCTTGCCCAGCGGGTGGTTGATGCCGGTCTTGCCCCCTACCGACGAGTCGACCTGAGACAGCAGGGTGGTCGGCAACTGGATGAAGTTCACGCCACGCTGATAGCAGGCTGCGGCAAAGCCGGCCATATCGCCGATCACCCCACCACCCAAGGCCAGGACTGTAGTGCGCCGATCATGGCGCGCGCCGAGCAAACCATCGAAGATGCTCTGCAGAGTTTCCCAGTTCTTGAACGCTTCGCCATCGGGCAGCACGATCGGGGTGACGCGGTAATCGGCTAGCGTGTCCTGCAGGGCTTGCAGATACAGCGGCGCGATGGTCTCGTTGGTGACGATGGCCACCTGACGGCCGACGATATGCGGCGCCAGCAGATCGGCGCGGCCCAGCAGGCCTGCCCCGATATGAATGGGGTAGCTGCGCTCAGCGAGATCAACATGAAGTGTTTGCATGGAGCCCCCGATTGAAAAAGGGCTCTAGGATAGCGCAGTTCTGCCCTGTCATTAACGGGGCGCCAGCGCTTCCAGCCGCTCGAGAATTTCCTGAACCACCATTCGCGGCGGACGCTCATCGGTCTCGATGATCACATCCGCGATTTCCCGATACAGCGGATCACGAATGGCCAGCAGGTCAGCCAGCACCTGCCCGGGATTGGGCGCACGCAACAAGGGGCGATTGCGATCACGGGCCGTGCGGTCGATCTGCTGCTCCACGGACGCATGCAGATACACAACCCGCCCACTGTCGCGCAGCGCCTGGCGATTCTGCGGTCGCAATACCGCACCACCGCCGGTAGCCAGCACCAGCCCATCGGTCTCGCACAGCGAGCAGATCACCGCCTGTTCTCGCTCGCGAAAACCCTGCTCGCCCTCGACATCGAAAATCCAGGGTATATCGGCACCGGTACGCTGTTCGATCTCCTTGTCGGAGTCCTTGAATGGCAACCGCAGCTCTTTGGCCAGCAAACGCCCGATGGTGCTTTTTCCAGCACCCATCGGGCCGACAAGGATCAGATTACGCACAAATTACCGACTCACGGCCACCGCAGAGGTGTTCATGATGCGCGGAGTGATGAAAACCAGCAACTCGGTCTTGTTGTCATTGACGATGTCGCGTCGGAACAAACGTCCCAAGTAAGGTACATCACCAAGGAAAGGCACCTTCTCGGTTGCTTTCGTCTGAGTATTCTCGAACACGCCACCAATCACGATCGTCTCACCATCAGATACCAGAACTTTAGCATTGACTTCGTTCTTGCTAATCGGTGGAACTCCGTTCAATTCGTTCTGATAGTCAGGCGCATCCTTATTGACTTTTACTTCCATGATGATGCGATTGTCCGGGGTAATTTGCGGAGTCACCTCAAGAGACAAAGCTGCCTCTTTGAACGATGTGCTTGTCGCACCGCTGGAACTAGCCTCCTGGTACGGAATTTCCTGGCCTTTCAGAATTTTTGCGGTTTCCTTGTCCGAGGTAACCACCTTAGGCTGAGAAACGACTTCGCCGTTGCCCGAACTCTCCATGGCTGAAAGCTGCAGATCGATAATGGCGCTGTTGGTGATAAAACCAATGCCAATGCCAGATGTGCTGCCCTGAACGCCCATGTCTACGAAAGGAACCGGTGAATTGCTGTCGTCGGTGGTTGGTCGAGAGCAGCTTCCTGCGAAGGGGCCGCAGTTACCTACACCATCCTCCTCGATCCCCAGATTTCCATCCTTACCATAAGCGCGCCATCTGGACCCCGCATTACCGAGGGTACCGCCCCAGCGCACACCAAGCGCCTTGCTGTAATTCACATTGGCCTCAACAATACGCGCCTCAATCATCACCTGACGCACCGCCACATCGAGCTGCGCCACGATACGGCGCAGCTCATCCAGCCGCTCCTGAGTCTGATAAGCGATGATGCTATTGGTGCGCTCATCGACCGTGATGGACCCGCGATCATCCGGTACGCCACCATCAGCACTGGTCACCGACTGGAACAGCTTGGCCATATCGGCAGCCTTGGCGTAGTTGACCTGAATCAGCTCACGGCGCAGCGGGGCCAGTTCGGCGATCTGCTTCTGCGACTCCAGCTCCTGACGCTCCCGGGCGGCAATCTCTTCCGCCGGCGCGACCAGCAGCACGTTGCCGACCTGGCGCTTGTCGAGGCCTTTGGTCTTGAGCACCAGGTCCAGTGCCTGATCCCATGGAACGTTCTGCAGACGCAGGGTGATATTGCCCGCCACCGTGTCACTGGCGACCAGGTTCAAATCGGTGAAATCGGCGATCAGCTGCAGCACCGAACGCACGTCGATATCCTGGAAGTTCAGCGACAGCTTCTCACCGGTATAGGCGAAGCGCTCGGCCTGACGCTTGTCGGCATCTTCCTGGGTCAGCGGCTTGACGCTGAGGGTCAGCTTGTTCTCGGTCTGGTAGGCCAGATAATCGAAAGCGCCAACAGGCTCGATCACGATGCTTGCATCATCACCCGTGCCGCTGGCACTGACGAACTGCACCGGGGTGGCGAAATCCTTGACGTCCAGGCGCACACGCAGGGCTTCAGGCAGCTGGGTGCGGTTGAAATTGAGGATGATCTTGCCGCCACGCTCCTGGATATCAGGGCTGACGGACGCATCGGACAGGTTGATGACGACGTTGCCCTCACCCTGCTCGCCACGCTGGAAGTCGATATTGCTGATCGACTTGTTGACGGCGCCGAACACCTTCGGCGCTGCCGGTGCCGCAACCGGCGTTGCAGTCTGGGCAGGACGGGCCGCTGCTGGCGCAGGCACGCTCACTGGCGCTGCCGCCGTGGTGGTTGCCGACGTGGCCACGCCGGTACCGACCTGCACGAACAGGTTGTTGCCTTCGGTGCGGGTATTGTAGGGCGACAGGTTGGTCAGGTTGATGATCAACCGCGTACGATCCTTGGCCTCGACCACGGTGACGCTGCGCGCATTGCCCATGCCCAGCTCGCGGTTCTTCACGCCCAGCTTGTTGGACACGCCGGGTAGATCCAGGGCGATGCGCGCCGGCTGCTCGATGGTGTAGCCGCGCGGCGCCGCTACCGGCTCGTCGAAGGACAGTTTCAGCTCGACACGGTCGCCCGGCAGAGCCGCCACGTCCAGCGCCTGCAGGTTGGCGGCCAGAGCGGCAGGAGAGAGCAGTGCCACCAGCAGCGAGATGCTTAGGCGAGAGAGAGAGCTGTTCATGCTTGGATTCCGTTTGGCAGACCGGTTATTTCTATTCATGGTTCACCTCGCTCCTCAGGAGCGTTCCTTCAGAGTGAGGGTACGAGGACGCTCGAGCCAGCCGCCGTCACCATCCGGGACGATCTCGACCACATCGATCTTGGCGCTGTCGATGGCGACGATGCGGCCTTCATTGCGTCCCAGGTAATCCCCGACCTTGACGCGATGAACTCCGCCCGCACCGCTCACCAGAGCGAACGAACCATTGTCATTGGCCAGCGTGCCGACCATCTCGAACAGCTCGATATTGAACCCTTCGAGGAACTGCTTCACGCGCGTTTCGTCGGGTTTGATTTCCTTGCTGCCTTTCGCCCGAGCGACCATATCGATCTTCACCGGCGGCTGGAATGGGCTGCGCAGGGCGGCAGCACTGTAGGTGAAGCTTTCGTAAGGTTCAGGTTGCGGCAGCGGCTCGATCTGGCCCTTTGGCCGCGCCCGCACCTCATCCATGTAGGCTTGCAGGTCACTGAAGTCACCGCCGCCGCAGCCGCTCAGGGTCAGCAGCAACAGGCCAGGTACAAGGGCACGTTTCATTGGTGTGCCCCCTTGTCGTTGTAACGATAGGTCTTGGCCAGAACCTTCATGCGCAGCTTGGAGGTACTGCCGTCCTCGGCCGGAACCAGTTCGAAATCATGCAGCGTAACGATGCGCGGCTGACTGGCGACGCCACTGACGAAGGTCGCCAGGTCATGGTAGCCACCGACCACCTGAATCTGGATAGGCAGTTCGATATAGAACGGCTGCGTGACTTCCGGTAGCAACTTGATCTCCTCGAACTCCAGACCGCTGTCCAGGCCGATACGGGTGATGTCTTCGAGCAGACCCGGCACTTCGGTGTCGCTGGGCAACTGCTTGAGCAGAGCACCGAACGACGTCTCGGCCTCCTTCATCTGCTCGCGGTAAGCCTCCAGGTTGGCCGCCTGGAACGCCTTGGTGGAAAACTGCTCCTTGAGGGTTTCTTCATCCAGACGCTGCTGATCCAAGGTGGCCTGCAGGTCTTTCAGGTGGAAGTTGTAGCCCAGTACCAGAACCAGCACGACGGCCAGAATGCCGGCGATCACCTTGACCGCGGCGGGCCAGGAGCCGATGTTGTTCAGATCGAGATCGTTGATATCGACCTTGCGCAGGCTGGCCAGAGAATCATTCAGGCTCATGGCTTGACCTCCGCTTCTTCCTTGACGGGCTTGGATTGCTGCACAGTCAGCTGGAAGGTATTGGCCTGATCCACTGCGCCAGCGGTGACGGCCTTGACCTCGGTCAGATTGGGCGCGGTCAGCCAGTCGGAGGCATCCATGTCACGCATCAGTTTGGACACTCGGCTGTTCGACTCGGCCGCGCCGACGATGGCGATGGTCTTGTCGGTCATTTTCACCCCGGTGAAATACACGCCATCGGGCAGCGTTCGCACCAACTGGTCGAACACATGGCCAATGACCGGGCGATTGCCCTGCAGGTCCTGAATGATCTTCATCCGCTCCAGCAACTGCTGGCGGCGGGTGCGCAGCTCGCTGATTTCCGCGATGCGGGTGTCGAGCACGGCAATTTCCTTGCGCACGAAGTCGTTACGAGCCTGCTGATTCTCGATCTCGCCGTTGAGGTACTGGTCGCCCAGAAAGATCAGCGCTGCCGCGGCGACCAGCAGGCCACCCAGCGACACCAGAAAGCGCTGCTTGCGCTCTTCGCGAAGCTGCTCGCGCCAGGGAAGGAGGTTAATCCGCGCCATCAGTCGAAACTCCTCATCGCCAGGCCGCAGGCAATCATCAATGCCGGTGCATCACTGGCCAGCGCTCCCGCATTCACCTTGCCGCTCAGGGCCATGTCCGCGAAGGGGTTGGCGACCAGCGTCTGGGTACCGATCTTCTGCTGGATAAGGCGGTCGAGATCGGGGATGGAAGCGGTGCCACCGGCCAGCAGGATGTAATCCACATCGTTGTACTGGCCGGCGGCGAAGAAGAACTGCAGCGAGCGCGACACCTGCTGTACCAATGCATCCTTGAACGGCTGCAGCACTTCGCTTTCGTAGTCGTCGGGCAGGCCGCCCTGCTTCTTGGCAAGCCCCGCTTCATCGACGGACAGGCCATAGCGACGCTGAATTTCCTCGGTCAGCTGGCGGCCACCGAACAGCTGCTCGCGGGTGTAGATGGTGCGGCCATTGTGCAGCACGCTGAGCGTGGTCATGGTCGCGCCGATGTCGACGACGGCCACGGTCAACTCGTCGTGCGCGCCGCCGAGCTGCTCGGCCAGCAGGTCGTAGGCACGCTCGAGGGCATAGGCTTCGACATCGACGACCTTGGCGGTCAGCCCGGCGAGGGCCAGGGCGGCCTCGCGGACTTCGACGTTTTCCTTGCGGCAGGCGGCAAGCAGCACTTCGACCCGCTCGGGGTTGCGCGGCGAAATGCCCTGAACTTCGAAGTCGATCGCCACCTCTTCAAGCGGGTACGGAATGTACTGATCGGCCTCGAGCTTGAGCTGGTTCTCCAGCTCGTCGTCCGACAGACCCGCTTCCATCTCGACGGTCTTGGTGATCACCGCGGAGCCGGCAACGGCCACGGAGACCGAACGCACGCTGGTCTTGGCCTTGGCCAGGACACGGGACAAGGCCTGGCCGACCCCTTCGAGCTCGGCGATGTTCTTTTCGACCACAGCGTTGGCGGGGAGCGGCTCGACAGCGTAGGCCTCTACCTTGTAGCGGCTACCTGAGCGACTCAATTCGAGGAGCTTGACGGAGGTCGAACTTATATCGATCCCCAAAAGCGTATTCGCTTTTTTACTGAAGAGCCCTAGCACGACCGATTTCCTATTCACATCCATAACTTACGGATGATTTATGTTTTTCCACATTAAATAGCAGACTTGACAGAAGCGCAAATGGCTCCCCGGCAAAAAAAACGCTTATAATGTGATCAGCTTTTGCCTTTTCATTTTGCCTTCCGCTTAACTCATTCTTTTATCTGGAAATCCAAAAATCTTGATGCGTTTGCTGAAGTTTTTCTGCTGGTCCGTCATCGCCGTTTTTTGTGCGCTGGTACTCGCCGTCAGTGGTGCCTTCCTCTACCTGAGCCCGACCCTGCCCTCTGTCGATGCCTTGCGCAGTATAGAGCTGCAGATACCCCTTCGCGTGTACAGCAGCGACGGAAAACTCATCGCCGAATTCGGCGAGATGCGCCGCTCGCCCATCGCCTTCGCCGACATACCGGCCGATTTCACCAGCGCCCTGCTGGCGGCCGAAGACGATAACTTCGCAAACCATTATGGCGTTGATCTTACGAGCCTGATGCGCGCTGCCACGCAATTATTGAAAACAGGTCAAATTCAGTCCGGCGGCAGCACCATCACCATGCAGGTGGCGAAGAACTTCTTCCTCACCAGCGAGCGCAGCTTTTCGCGCAAGATCACCGAGATCCTGCTCGCCCTGCAGATCGAGCGCGAGCTGAGCAAGAACGAGATCCTCGAGCTGTACGTCAACAAGATCTACCTGGGTCACCGCGCCTACGGCATCGAAGCCGCCGCCCAAGTCTATTACGGCAAATCCATCCGAGACTTGAGCCTCTCGCAGCTTGCGACGATAGCCGGTCTTCCCAAGGCACCTTCGGCGTTCAACCCGTTGACCAATCCGACCCGGGCCAAGGAGCGCCGCGACTGGATTCTCGGCCGCATGCATCGCCTGGGGCGCATCGACCAGGCGCGCTACGAAGCCGCGCTCGCCGAACCGGTGGACGCCAGCTACCACGTGCCCACCCCCGAGGTGCCGGCGCCCTACGTGGCCGAGATGGCCCGTGCCGAAATGGTCGGCCGCTACGGTAGCGACGCCTACACCCAGGGCTTCAACGTCACCACCACGGTGCCCAGCGACCTGCAGGTCATGGCCAACAAGGCCCTGCGCGACGGCCTGATCGACTACGACCAGCGCCACGGTTATCGCGGCCCGGAGAGTCGTCTGCCCGGCATGACCCGAGAAACCTGGCAGGCCGAGCTGAGCAAGCAGGGCCTGCGCGGCGGCTTGGAGCCGGCCATCGTCACCCAGGTCGAGAAGAGCGGCATCCTGGTGCTGACCCGTCGCGGCGACGAGGAAGCCGTGTCGTGGGACAGCATGAAATGGGCACGCCCGTTCCTCAACACCAACAGCCTGGGGCCACGCCCGCAGCAACCGGCGGATGTGGCGCAGATCGGCGACCTGATCCGCGTGCAGCGCCAGGACGACGGCAGCCTGCGCTTCGCGCAACTGCCCAGCGCGCAAAGCGCCCTGGTCTCGCTCGACCCGCAGAACGGCGCCATCCGCGCCCTGGTCGGCGGCTTCTCCTTCGAGCAGAGCAACTACAACCGCGCCGTGCAGGCCAAGCGCCAGCCCGGCTCGAGCTTCAAACCCTTCATCTATAGCGCAGCGCTCGATAACGGCTACACCGCCTCCAGCCTGGTCAACGACGCGCCGATCGTGTTCGTCGACGACTATATGGACCAGGTCTGGCGACCGAAGAACGACACCAACACCTTCCTTGGCCCCATCCGCCTGCGTGAAGCGCTGTACAAGTCGCGCAACCTGGTATCGATCCGCCTGCTGCAGGCCATGGGTATCGAGAACACCCTGCGCTATATCGAGCGCTTCGGCTTCAACCGCCAGGATCTGCCGCGCAACCTGTCCCTGGCCCTGGGCACCGCCAACCTGACGCCCATGGAAATCGCCACCGGCTGGACGGCGTTCGCCAACGGCGGCCACAAGGTGCAGCCCTACCTGATCCAGCGCATCGACAACCGCCATGGTGACCCGCTGTTCATCGCCAACCCGCCGACCGTGCCCAATGCAGCCAAGCCCGAAGTGCCGCCACCGGTCAACGAGGAAGGCGTGATGAGCACCGCCGAGGCGGCCCCCGAGCAACTGCCGGACGCCCCACAGCCGGCGACCGCCGAGCGTATCCTCGACGAGCGCACCGCCTACATCATGACCAGCATGCTGCAGGACGTGATCAAGCGCGGCACCGGGCGCCGGGCCATGGCCCTGGGCCGTACCGACCTGGCGGGCAAGACCGGCACCACCAACGAATCCAAGGACAGCTGGTTCTCCGGCTACAACGCCGATTTCGTGACCACCGTATGGGCCGGCTTCGACCAGCCGGAGAGCCTGGGCCGCCATGAATACGGCGGTACCGTGGCGCTGCCGATCTGGATGAACTACATGGGCGCCGCCCTCAAGGACAAGCCCAACCACGCGCCTGCCGAGCCCGAAGGCATACTGACCCTACGCGTCGATCCGCACAGCGGCCGCGCCGCCGCGCCGGGCACGCCGGATGCCTACTTCGAGCTGTTCAAGAGCGAAGATTCACCACCGCCGATGAACGAGCTCGACCCGGGCATGGGCGCGCCGAACAGCCCGCTGCCCGCGGATGAAAGCGCGCCGATCGACCTGTTCTGAGGGCAAGGCCGGCGGCCCAGCCGCTGGCAGAACCACGTGGCAAATCTTCCCAGCTCGAAACGAACACAATAAAAAACCCGCCGAAGCGGGTTTTCTGTATCAGCTGAACGACTCAGCCCTTGAACACGTCGTCGACCGACTGCAGCGGGTAGTGCTTCGGATACGGCAGGGTCGCCACGCCGCTTTCGATGGCGGCCTTGGCCACGGCGTCGCAGACCACGTTGATCAGGCGAGCGTCCATCGGCTTCGGAATGATGTACTCGCGGCCGAATTCCAGCTTGATGCCGCCGTAGGCATCACAGACTTCCTGGGGCACCGGCAGCTTGGCCAGCTCGCGCAGGGCATTGGCGGCAGCGATCTTCATCTCTTCGTTGATGCGGGTCGCGCGAACGTCCAGCGCACCACGGAAGATGAACGGGAAGCCCAGCACGTTGTTGACCTGATTCGGGTAGTCGGAACGACCGGTGGCCATGATCACGTCGTCGCGGGTGGCGTGGGCCAGCTCCGGCTTGATTTCCGGGTCCGGGTTCGAGCAGGCGAACACGATCGGGTTCGGCGCCATCAGCTTGAGGCCTTCGGCGCTCAGCAGATCCGGGCCGGACAGGCCGACGAATACGTCAGCGCCAGTGAGGGCGTCGTCCAGGGTGCGCTTGGTGGTTTCGGTGGCGAATACCGCCTTGTACTGGTTCAGATCGTCACGGCCGGCGTGGATCACGCCTTTACGGTCGATCATGAAGATGTTCTCGACCTTGGCACCCATGCTCACCAGCAGCTTCATGCAGGAGATGGCTGCAGCGCCGGCGCCGAGGCAGACGATCTTGGCTTCCGGCAGGGTCTTGCCGGCGATTTCCAGGGCGTTGAGCATACCGGCCGCGGTGACGATCGCGGTGCCGTGCTGGTCATCGTGGAACACCGGGATGTCGCACTGCTCGATCAGCGCGCGCTCGATCTCGAAGCACTCGGGCGCCTTGATGTCTTCCAGGTTGATGCCGCCGAAGGTGATGGAGATGCGCTTGACGGTGTCGATGAAGGCCTGCGGGCTTTCGGCGTCGACCTCGATGTCGAACACGTCGACACCGGCGAAACGCTTGAACAGCACGCCCTTGCCTTCCATGACCGGCTTGGAAGCCAGTGGGCCGAGGTCGCCCAGGCCAAGGATTGCGGTGCCGTCGGAAATGACTGCCACCAGGTTGCCTTTACCGGTGTAACGGTAGGCGAGCTCCGGATCGCGAGCGATCTCGCGCACTGGCTCGGCGACACCCGGGCTGTAGGCCAGCGACAGGTCACGGGCAGTGGCGGTGGGTTTGGTGAGCTCGACGCTCAACTTACCCGGACGGGGCTTCTCATGGTATTCGAGAGCGGCAGTTTTCAGATCAGACATAGTGGCATTTCCGCTTTTTTGGGCTATGGACTGGCAGGCGGCCGAGGATACGCAAAGTTCAGGGGGCTGCACAAGACTATGCAGTCAGCCTGCAAACGTGCCTCAGCGAACCGTCTTGAACCAATCACCCGGGCGAGGCTCACCCTGCGGATAAAGATTGTTGAGCAGCCGCAAGGTCGCCTCGGCATCACCGGGCAGACCGCTGCCAGCCGCCAGGGCCTTGACGGTTTGCCCTTGGCTGACGCGCAGCACGTGCAACCTCAGCGGCTCGGCCAGCTTGCGCTCGGCTGGCTGCAGCGGCCGAAAACTGCTGATCGCCGCCAGCATCTGGGCGTCTTGCGCCGCGCTCGCGGCGCGACCCTTGGCCGCACCGACGAACAGGTAGGCCTTGTCGTCCTTGAGGATCACCGCCACCCGGCGCGGCGCGCTGCCCTCGACCAGGCCGGTGTAGCCCTGCAGCCCGCCCTGCTGCAGCGGCTCGCCACCGAGCAGGCGCCGGCCACCGATGCGTTGCTTGAGCAGGGTCGCGGCGTCCAGCCGGCGCGGATTGTCTTCCAGCATCATGGCGACGAGCACCTGCTTGTCTGGCGACTGGCCGATCAGCTGCTGCGGCTCGTTGATCAGGCTCCAGCCCTTGGCGAACGCCAGGGTGAAGTCGAGATCACGGTGATAGAAGCGCTCGCCGCGACGGATGCCGCTCTCGGCCGAATCACCGAACGGCAAGCCCTGCAGCCGTTTCAGGAAGGTCTCGCGATTGACCTCCTGCTGCCCGGCGACCAGCGCACGGGCCGGGCCGATCACCTGCTGCAGGCGGCGGTCGTTGTCCGGGTGGGTGTCGAACAGACCATGGTAACTGCCAACCGGCTGCTGCTCGCCGCGTGCCGCAGCCTGGTCGCGGGCGAAGTCTTCCTGCAGCTTGAGCACCTTGACCACTTCGATCATCGCCTGCGGGTCATAACCGCCGCGGGCCAGGTACTGGGCGCCGAGGCCGTCGGCCTCCAGCTCCATGTCACGGCCATAGCCACGCACCACGGCATTGCCCAGCACACCGGTGACGTCCGCGGCGGCACCAACGCCGGTGCCCATGGCCACCGCTTGGCCAAGCAGGCCCCAGGCGGTCGACTGGCTTTGCTGGCGCACCCCATGACGGGCGGTCACGTGCCCGACCTCATGGCCGAGCACGGCCGCCAGCTCGGCCTCCGAGCCCAGGTAGGCCATCAGCCCGCGATGGATATAGATGTAGCCGCCCGGCAGGGCGAAGGCATTGATGTCCGGGCTGTCGATCACCGTGAAGTGGTAGTCCAGCTGCCCACGGTGGCTATGCCGCGCCACGCGCTCACCAACTTGCTGCACGTAGGCCTGCAGAGCTTCGTCGGGGTAACGCGGGTATTGCTTGAGTATCTGCTGATGGGCGTCACGGCCGATGGACAGCTCCTGGGCCTCGCTCATCATCACGAAGTCGGTACGGCCGGTGGCCGGATTCACCGCGCAGCCGGCCAGGGTCGCCAGCAACAGAAGCAGCAAACACAACCTCATCGCAGCACCTCCAGCATGGCGCCGTGGGTCAGGGGCAACATCCAGCGTGCCTGGCCGGCCTTGAGGCCGCCACCGCGGGAGCGATCGATCATCCAGCCCCGCGCCTCGATCCGCCTGCCTTGCAGATCATGCAGATCCGACGCAGCGAAGGTATCCAGCACCTGCGGCGCAATGCGCAGCACCACCGAATTGCCCAGCTCGATCCACACACCGCCACGATTGCGCTCGACGCGCTGCACCTGCCCCTCGAGCAACACGAAACCACCCGCGCGCACCGCGCCAGCCGGCAGCGGCCGCAGTTGCGCCCAAAGCCCGGCCCGGGCGCTACGCGCCTGGCGCTCGGCTTCGCGGTGGCAGGCGACCAGCGCCACATTGGGCATGATCGCCACCAACTGGCCAAACCCTTCGGCGAGCAGTTGCGCTTCCAGATTGCGACCCTGCCTGTCGTACAGGTGGGCCAGGGTACGGCCGTAGCGATCCTGTTTCTGCTCGCCAGCCTGCACGCCAACTCGACCGTCATTGGCGGCCACCAGCTTGGCGAGGCGTTCACGGGCGGCCTCGGCGAACGGCTCGGCAGGCCGGCCCTGGCGTGCCAACTCGGGGGCGTTGAGGCCGATCAGGCGAACGTTGCGGCCATCGACCAGGCGCAGGGTGTCGCCATCCACCACACGCTGTACCTTGGCCTGTGGCAACTTGCCCGGCGTCGGGCAGAGCGCATGGGCCGGCAGGCAAAAGACAGAAACGAAAAAGGCGCCCACCAGGGACGCCTTTTTCAATGATGCGAAAACAGCCATGTGGGCCTCTTTCGCTGCTCGGTCGCTTACTTGGCGCCGAACACACCGAAACGCTGCTTGAAGCGATCGATACGGCCGCCGGTGTCCAACACCTTCTGCTTGCCGGTGTAGAACGGGTGGCACTCGGAGCAGACGTCCAGGCTCAGGGGCTTGCCCAGAGTGGAGCGGGTCTTGATGACGTTACCGCAGCTGCAGGTGGCGTCGATGGCGACGTATTCCGGATGGATATCGGCTTTCATGATTCTTCCTCAGGTTTTGTGCCGCCACCCGACACTATTGTCAGGTACCGCACTTAGGTTGGCCGCGGATCATACCAGAGCCGGCCGTTGATGCAACTAACCCGCTGTTACCGGCCGTCGCACATGGCCTGTTACTATTGCGCCTCGCCTGCCTGGAGCCTCTGCGTGCCCGACGTCATCCTGCGACTCGCCCTGCCCTCGCCACTGCGCCGGCTGTTCGACTACCTCGCCCCGCCCGGCGTGTCGGCCCGCGACCTGCAGCCCGGTGCACGGCTGCGCGTGCCCTTCGGCCGCCGCGAGATGATCGGTGTACTGATCGAGGTCACAGGCCACAGCGAGGTGCCGGCCGACAAACTCAAGCCCGCCTTGCAACTGCTCGACCTGCAAGCCCCGGTGCCGCCGGCGCTGATGCGCCTGTGCCAGTGGACCGCCCAGTATTACCAGCACAGCCTGGGCGACACCCTGAGCTGGGCGCTGCCGGTACTGCTGCGCCAGGGCGAGCCCGCCGAAGCTCGCCAGGAACGCTTCTGGCTGATCGCCAAGGACGCCCGCCTGGACGATCCCCGCCTGACCCGCGCGCCGCGCCAGCGCGACGCCCTGAAGACCATCGCCCAGCACCCTCACGGCGTCGCCCACCAACTACTCAGCCAGTTGCAGATCAACCGCGACAGCCTGCAGTTGCTGCAGGAGAAGGGCCTGGTGCGCGTCGAAGTGCGCCGCCTGAGCAGCCCGGAGCGCCACGCCAAGTGGCTGGCCCAACCCGAGCTACCACTCAATGCCGAACAGCGCGCGGCGGCGGAGGCGGTGCGCGCCGGCTTCGATGGCTTCAACGCCTTTCTGCTGGCCGGGGTGACCGGCAGCGGCAAGACCGAGGTGTACCTGCAGTTGATCCGCGAGACCCTGGAGGCCGGCAAGCAGGCGCTGGTACTGATCCCCGAGATCAACCTCGGCCCGCAGACCCTGGCACGCTTCGAGCGCCGCTTCAACGCGCGCATCGCCCTGCTGCACTCGGCGGTCAACGACCGCGAGCGTCTGGATGCCTGGCTGGCGGCGCGCGACGGCGAGGCCGACATCATCATCGGCACCCGCTCGGCGCTGTTCACGCCGATGAAGCGCCCGGGACTGATCATCATCGACGAGGAGCACGACGCCTCCTATAAACAGCAGGAAGGCCTGCGCTACCACGCCCGCGACCTGGCCGTGGTGCGCGCCCACCAGGAAAACGTGCCGATCGTGCTCGGCTCGGCCACGCCCTCGCTGGAGAGCCTGCACAACGCCCACAGCGGCCGCTACGCCCTGCTGCGCATGAACCAGCGCGCCGGCGGCGCCCAGCCACCACGCTTCCTGCGCCTGGACATCAAGAGTCGCCCGCTGGATGCCGGCATGTCGCCGCCGCTGCAGCAGGCCATCACCCAGACCCTGGCAGCCGGCCAGCAGGTGCTGGTGTTCCTCAATCGCCGCGGCTTCGCACCCACGCTGCTGTGCCACGAATGCGGCTGGCTGTCCGAGTGCCCGCGCTGCGATGCGCGCATGACCGTGCACCAGCGCAGCCGCGAGCTGCGCTGCCACCATTGCGGCCACGCCGAGCGCCAGCCCAGCAACTGCCCCAGCTGCAACAACGTCGACCTGCGCCCGGTCGGCGCCGGCACCGAGCGCGCCGAAGAGCGTTTGGAGATTCTGTTTCCGGAGGTACCGGTACTGCGTGTCGATCGCGACAGCACCTCGCGCAAGGAGGCGATGAACAGCCTGTTCAACACCGTGCAGCGCGGCGAACCCTGCATCCTGGTCGGCACCCAGATGCTCGCCAAGGGGCACCACTTCCCGCGCGTCACCCTGGTGGCGATCCTCGATGCCGACGGCGGCCTGTTCTCCGCCGACTTCCGCGCCAGCGAACGCATGGCCCAGTTGATCGTCCAGGTCGCCGGCCGCGCAGGACGCGCCGAGGAGCCGGGCAAGGTGATCATCCAGAGCCACCTGGCCGACCACCCGCTGCTGGTGCAACTGACCGAACAGGGTTACTTCGCCTTTGCCGACCAGGCGCTGAGCGAACGCCGCGCCGCCGGCCTGCCGCCGTTCTGCCACCTGGCACTGTTGCGCGCCGAGGCGCACAAGCCCGGTCAGGCCGAAGGCTTCCTCGACGAAGCCTGCAGCGTAGCCGAGCAGTTGCTGGGTGAGCTGGCGCTGAGCGGCATCGAGCTGCTGGGCCCGGTGCCTGCGCCCATGGAGCGGCGTGCCGGGCGCTACCGTGCGCAATTGCTGCTGCAGGGCAACGCCCGGGCGCCGCTGCACAAGCTGCTGGCCTATTGGCTGCTGGTCCTGGAAAGCCTACCCAGCGGCCGCGCGGTACGCTGGTCGCTGGATGTCGACCCGATCGACCTGTTCTGAACACCCCGGCTCGCATCCGGAGACAACTGCGGCGCGCTTTTCCGCGCCGCCGGTGGCTTGCGGCCCGCGGCTGCTTTTATAATGTGCAGTTTTCCACCCACGCTTTCGAGCGGCGCCGCACCTCGCGGCCGAACGAGCAGACCATGAAAGACAGCATTCGCCACCTGATCCAGCAAGCCCTGACCCGCCTGACCGCCGAAGGCGTGCTGCCCGACGGCCTGAGCCCGACGATCCAGGTGGAGAACACCCGCGACAAGACCCACGGTGACTTCGCCAGCAACATCGCCATGATGCTGGCCAAACCGGCCGGCATGAAGCCCCGCGACCTGGCCCAGAAGCTTATCGACGCGCTGCCTACCGATGCGCAGATCAGCAAGGTCGAGATCGCCGGGCCCGGCTTTCTCAACTTCTTCCAGAACAGCGACGCCCTGGCCGAGCGCCTGGAAGCGGCCCTGGCCGACGAGCACCTGGGCGTGCGCAAGAACGGCCCGACGCAGCGCGTGGTCGTCGACCTGTCGTCGCCGAACCTGGCCAAGGAAATGCACGTTGGCCACCTGCGCTCGACCATCATCGGCGACGCCGTGGCGCGGGTGCTGGAATTTCTCGGCGACGAGGTGATCCGCCAGAACCACGTGGGCGACTGGGGCACCCAGTTCGGCATGCTGCTGGCCTTCATGGAAGAGAACCCGACCGCCGCGGAAAGCGAGCTGGCCGACCTGGAAGGCTTCTACCGCGCGGCCAAGAAGCGTTTCGACGATTCACCGGAATTCGCCGAACGCGCCCGCGCCCTTGTCGTCGAACTGCAGGCCGGCGAGCCGGAGTGCATGCGTCTGTGGAACCGCTTCAATGCCATCTCCCTGAGCCACTGCCAGAAGGCCTATGACCGCCTGGGCGTCAAGCTGACCCCCGCCGACGTCAAGGGCGAAAGCGCCTACAATGCCGACCTGGCCAATGTGGTCGCCGACCTGCGCAGCAAGGGCCTGCTCACCGAGGACAACGGCGCCCAGTGCGTCTTCCTCGACGAGTACAAGAATGCCGAGGGCAACCCGCTGCCGGTGATCGTGCAGAAGGCCGGCGGTGGCTACCTGTACTCGACCACCGACCTGGCGGCCATGCGCTATCGTAGCCAGGTGCTCAAGGCCGACCGCGCCCTGTACTTCGTCGACCAGCGCCAGGCCCTGCACTTCCAGATGGCTTTCGAAGTCGCCCGCCGCGCCGGCTTCGTGCACGAGGGCATGGAACTGGAGCACATGGGCTTCGGCACCATGAACGGCGCCGATGGCCGCCCGTTCAAGACCCGCGATGGCGGCACCGTGAAGCTGATCGACCTGCTCGACGAGGCCGAATCGCGCGCCTACGAGCTGGTCAAGGCCAAGAACCCGGAACTGGATGACGCCGAACTGCGGCAGATCGCCCGTGCGGTGGGCATCGGTGCGGTCAAGTACGCCGACCTGTCCAAGCACCGCACCAGCGACTACAGCTTCAACTTCGAGCTGATGCTCAGCTTCGAAGGCAATACCGCGCCCTACCTGCTGTACGCCTATACCCGTACCGCGAGCATCTTCCGCAAGCTGGGCAAGGGCATCGAGGAGATCGGCGGCCATATCGAACTTCATGCGCCCCAGGAAATCGAACTGGCCGGCAAGCTCGCGCAGTTCGGCGAAGTGCTGGGCAGCGTCGCCGACAAGGGCACGCCGCACCTGCTGTGCGCCTACCTCTACGACGTGGCCGGGCTGTTTTCCAGCTTCTACGAGCATTGCCCGGTGCTCGGCGCCGAAGACGAAGGCACCCGTCAGAGCCGCCTGCGTCTTGCCGCCCTGACCCGCCGTACCCTCAAGCAAGGCCTGCAACTGCTGGGCCTGGAAACCCTGGAGCGCATGTAAGTGGCAGCTCGCAAGAAGCCAGCACCCAAACGCGGCGCCAGCCGCTACAAGGCCCCGAGCAAACGCCCGGTACCCGGCTGGATCTGGCTCGCCTGCGGCCTGGCCGTGGGCGTGTTCGTCACCCTGCTGCTCAACCTCAAGCCGGGCGACGAGGCGGTCAAGCGCGACAAGCCACAGCCGGAGCGCGCCAGCACCACGCCCAAGCCGACGCCCTCGGCCACCAGCCAGGAGCCGGGCAAGCCCAAGTACGACTTCTACACCCTGCTGCCGGAGTCCGAGGTGATCGTGCCGCCGGATGCCGTGCCGCCCCCCACCACACCCACGCCTGAGCCGAAGCCGGTAACCCCTGAAGAGGCCGCCAAGATCGATGCTGCCCGCGCCCAGGCCGCGCTGAATGGCGAAACGCCCCCGCCGGCGCCGCCGGTGGCCAAACCGGCAGAGACCAGCCAGGCACCGCTGACCACGCAATTCTTCCTGCAGGCCGGCTCGTTCCCGAGCAAGGACAAGGCCGAAAGCATGCGTGCGCAGATCATCCTGCTCGGCCAGAACGTGCGGGTGGAATCCGGCACCGTGCAGGACAAGACCTGGCACCGCGTGCTGGTCGGCCCCTTCGCCAACCGCGAGCAACTGGCCAGCGCCCAGAAGACCCTGGCGGCTGGCGGTTTCGGCAACCTGCTGTTGCAGCAGCGCCAGCTGCGCTGATCCCCTTTAACAGGCGATTGAAAAGCTACCTGCGTTGCCGCTGCTTCGTTAAAACAGGCTAAAAATGCTCATTTACAACACGTAAACTGCGCTTTTTAGCCTGTTTTGCCTCGCATCGGCGGCCTCGCCTACGCTTTTCAATGGCCTGCTAACCCGCCGCCGGTTGAAAAAACGCGGCGGGCCCCCATCTGAGAGTCATCAGGGCCATTTCGCCCCGCAGCGTGGAGACTCTCCCCTTGACCACCATCGTTTCAGTCCGCCGCCATGGCAAAGTCGTCATGGGTGGCGACGGCCAGGTTTCGCTCGGCAACACCGTGATGAAAGGCAACGCCAAGAAGGTTCGTCGCCTCTACCACGGCCAGGTGATCGCCGGCTTCGCCGGTGCCACTGCCGATGCCTTCACCCTGTTCGAGCGCTTCGAAGCCCAGCTCGAAAGGCACCAGGGCCACCTGGTACGCGCCGCTGTCGAACTGGCCAAGGACTGGCGTACCGATCGTTCCCTGAGCCGCCTGGAAGCCATGCTCGCGGTGGCCAACAAGGACGCGTCGCTGATCATCACCGGCAATGGTGACGTGGTCGAACCCGAGCACGGCCTGATCGCCATGGGTTCCGGTGGTGGCTTCGCCCAGGCCGCGGCCCTGGCGCTGCTGCACAAAGGCGGCGACGACCTGGGCGCCCGCGAGATCGCCGAAACCGCGCTGAACATCGCCGGCTCGATCTGCGTGTTCACCAACCAGAACCTGACCATCGAGGAACTGGACTCGGCCGTTTGAGGCCAGTCCGGATCGGAGCCCGCCCATGTCCATGACACCCCGCGAGATCGTTCACGAACTCAACCGCCACATCATCGGCCAGGACGACGCCAAGCGCGCCGTGGCCATCGCCCTGCGCAACCGCTGGCGGCGCATGCAGCTGCCGGCCGAGCTGCGCGCCGAGGTCACGCCAAAGAACATCCTGATGATCGGCCCCACCGGCGTCGGCAAGACCGAAATCGCCCGCCGCCTGGCCAAGCTGGCCAACGCGCCGTTCCTCAAGGTCGAAGCCACCAAGTTCACCGAGGTCGGCTATGTCGGCCGTGACGTCGAGTCGATCATCCGCGACCTCGCCGATGCCGCCCTGAAGATGCTGCGCGAGCAGGAAATCATCCGCGTACGCCACCGTGCCGAAGACGCCGCCGAGGACCGCATCCTCGATGCCCTGCTGCCACCGGCACGCAGCGGCTTCGCCGAGGAAGCAGCGTCGAGCAGCGACTCGAACACCCGCCAGCTGTTCCGCAAGCGCCTGCGCGAAGGCCAGCTGGACGACAAGGAAATCGACATCGAAGTGGCCGACAGCCCGGCCGGCATCGAGATCATGACCCCGCCCGGCATGGAAGAAATGACCAGCCAGTTGCAGAACCTGTTCTCCAACATGGGCAAGGGCAAGAAGAAGAGCCGCAAGCTCAAGGTCAAGGACGCGCTGAAACTGGTGCGTGACGAGGAAGCCGGTCGCCTGGTCAACGAGGAAGAACTCAAGGCCAAGGCCCTGGAAGCCGTCGAGCAGCACGGCATCGTGTTCATCGACGAGATCGACAAGGTGGCCAAGCGCGCCAACGCCGGCGGCGCCGACGTGTCCCGCGAAGGCGTGCAGCGCGACCTGCTGCCGCTGATCGAGGGCTGCACCGTGAACACCAAGCTGGGCATGGTCAAGACCGACCATATCCTGTTCATCGCCTCGGGTGCCTTCCACCTCAGCAAGCCGAGCGACCTGGTGCCGGAGCTGCAGGGCCGCCTGCCGATCCGCGTCGAGCTCAAGGCCCTGAGCCCGGAAGATTTCGAGCGCATCCTCAGCGAACCCCACGCCTCGCTCACCGAGCAGTACGTGGCGATGCTGCAGACCGAAGGCCTGGGCGTCGAATTCGTCGACGAGGGCATCAAGCGCATCGCCGAGATCGCCTGGCAGGTCAACGAGAAGACCGAGAACATCGGTGCCCGTCGCCTGCACACCCTGCTCGAGCGTCTGCTCGAAGAGGTGTCGTTCAGCGCCGGTGACCTGGCGGGCCAGCAGGGCGGTGAAACCATCCGCATCGACGCCGCCTACGTGAACAGCCACCTGGGCGAGCTGGCGCAGGACGAAGACCTGTCGCGCTACATTCTCTGATAGCCTGACCCTGCACGGCGCCAGGCGGCGCCGTGCAGTCTTTCAGCCCGCCTGGAGCCCGCCGTGCTCATCCCCACTTCGATCAAGCTGCACAAGGCCTCGCGCGTCCTGGAGCTGCACTATGGCAGCGACAGCTACCGGCTGCCCGCCGAATTCCTGCGCGTGCATTCCCCCTCCGCCGAGGTGCAGGGCCACGGCAAGCCCATCCTGCAGACCGGCAAGATGAACGTCGCACTGGTCGGCATCGAGCCCGCCGGCAACTATGCCCTCAAGCTGACCTTCGATGACGGCCATGACAGCGGGCTGTTCAGCTGGGACTACCTGCACCAACTGGCCCTGCGCCAGGACGAACTGTGGCGTGACTACCTGGATGCCCTGGCCGCTGCCGGCCAATCCCGCGACCCGAACGAGTCGGTCGTACGTCTGATGCTCTGACATCCGCCGGTCGGTAGAACTGGCCTGACTTCCGCCTGGTCGAAAACGCCAGTTGCAAACAGACACGCCCGATACGGAATCGGGCGTTTGACAGACGAGCGACCGGCTTAGGACTGAGTGTCCGAAGCGTTGGTAGTCGCTGTCCCAGGCGTGGTGATCGGCGCCGCTGGCGCCGTGGCGGCCTTACTCGCCGCTGGCTTCTTCGCTGCCGGCTTGCTGGCGGCTTTGCCCGCCGATTTGGCCACGGGCTTGGCAGCCGTTTTAGCCGTCGGTTTGACCAGAGTCTTGGTAGCGGCGGCCGGCTTGCCTGCTGCCGTCTTGCTCACCGGTGCTTTCCGGGCAGGTGCGGATTTGGCAGCGGCGGACGTGGCAGCTGGTTTCGCCGCTGCCGTGCTGGCCGCCTTGCTGCTGGCAGCTGCCTTGCGCGTGGTCGCCGTTTTGTTAGCCGGCTTGGCCGCGGCCTTGCTCACCGCCGGTTTGACGTTCGCCTTGCTGGACACGCCGGTCAGTGCCTCCAACTGACGGGTCAGCAGGTCGACCTTGTCGTTGAGCGCCTTGACCTCGTTACGGCTCGGCACGCCCAGGCGGGAGATGGCATTGTTGAGACGCTTGTCGAACGCCTCCTCGAGTTCACTCCACTTGCCGATCGCCTTGCCCTTGACCTCGTCGACCCGCGAACGGGCGCTGGTGGCGGACGAATCGACCGACGCTTTCATCGCATCGGCCTGCTTGTCGACGTTGCCCTTGGCGGCCTTCTCGGCCTTTTCACCATCCTTGACCAGGGTATCGAACAGCTTGGTGCCGTCCTTGCTGACCTTGGAGTAAGCGCCCAGGCCTGCCAACCAGATCTGCCGCGAGTACTTTTCAACCTCGCCGATCCACGAGCTGGTCTGTTTCTCGGTTTTCTTTTTGACAGCCATCCTGCTCTCCTCATTGGGTACGCGCGACACGCTCGAGCAACGCGCTCAGCTCATCCAGCTTAGCAGACAGGGCTTGGATATCCTGTCGGGCGGGGATGCCAAGGCGGTTCAGTGCGCCAGCCACGCGTGAATCGAAGGCCTGCTCGATCTTTTCGATGCGCGCGGCGACCTGGTTCTTCACAACGGATACTCTGCTTCTGGCTTCGTCGAGCTGGCCATTGGCCGCCCCGACTTGTTCATTGACCTGTTTCCTGCCGCGCTGTTCCGCTTGCTCCCCCAGGTGCACCAGCGTCTGGAAATACTCCAGGCCCTCCTGGCCAACCTTGGCATAAGCACCCAGACCGGCGAGCCACAATTTCCTGACCCGCGACGGTCGATCGCCGGCGGCAGGGCGGCGGGCAGGGACAAACGCCTTCTTGCTGATGGTAACGCGCGACATGGGGCACCTCACGGTAGCTTGGGAGATGGCCTGCAGGACACAGGCTTACCAGGCACCGTAAAGGGCAAAACTAGAAAACGCATACTAATCGGCGCGGGGATCGCGCGAGGGCATGCCGATGATCGAGGAGGCGGGCTGAGCCTGCGAGCACAAGGCTCGCAGGCTCAGAGGCCGATCAGTTGCTGGCTGGCGGCGTTGCGCCGTTGGCAGCACTGGTGGCAGGCGTGGACACAGCGGCAGGCTCACTCGCCGGTGCAACGGCAGGCTTGCTGGCCTCAGGCTTGGCCACCGGCTTTGCAGCAGTGGCTTTGCCAGCAGGCTTGGCCGCGGGTTTGCCAGCAGCAGGCTTGGCGGCAGTCTTGGTCGCCGGCTTGGCGGCAACCGGTTTCACCGCGGCCTGAGTGGCAGGCTTCGCGGCAGCTTTGGCGGCTGGCTTGGCAGCCGGTTTAGCTGCGGGCTTGACCGCGGGTTTGGCGCTGGCCGGTTTGGCAGTTGCCTGAGCGGCCGGCTGGGCAGCGGGCTTCACCGCAGCCTTGGCTGCTGGCTTGGCGGTGGCGGCTTTCGCAGTCGCTTTGGCAGCTGGCTTGGCCGTGGTTTTGGCAGTGGCAGGTTTGGCGGCTGGCTTGGCGCTAGCCGATTTCGCGGCGGCTTGAGCGGTTGGTTTGGCAGCAGGCTTCGCGGCTGCCTTGGTAGCCGGCTTGGCAGCGGGGTTGGCTGCAGCCTTGGCCGCCGGCTTGGCAGCTGCTCGAGCCGCTGGTTTCACCGCGGTTTTAACCGCAGGTTTGCTCACAGCAGGTTTTGCAGCCGCCCTGGCAACTGGTTTGGCAGCCGCAGGCTTGACTGCCGCCTTGGCGGCAACCGGCTTGGCAGCGGCCTTATCGCGGCTGATGAGGGCCTTGCCGGCCGCCTCACGCACCTTGCCAACACCCTGAGCCAGTTTCAGGCTTTCCTGGGCGTCGCGCTTGAGCTGCACAATGTACTGGCGGGTCTCGGTCTGGCGAGCCTGCAGCGCATCGAGCACGCCTTCGAGCTCATCCACTGCAGCCTTGGCCTTGGACTGTGCCTTGGCCTTGCCGTCGGCCACCGCCGACTGCAGTTTGCCGCGCGCCTTGTGCAGTTTTTCCTGGGCGCTACCGCGCTGCTTTTCCAGTTTGGCGAGAATCTTCTCGGCATCTACCAGCGCTTGCGAGCAGGCGTTCTCGAGGTGCTCGAGCAAGCTTCCGGAAAGCTGCTGCAGCAGATGCAAAGGGGTGGTGACCGATTTCTTCTTCACGTTCTTTGTGGCCGGCATGACGCGCCTCCAGGCGGATGGGATAAAGCCATACATGGGTGGGTGAAATTTGCGCCCGCCAGAGGCGCTTTGCAAGCACCGGCGAATGCTTCGCGAGGGCCTGAAACGACGACGTCGCGGATGATCGCAGCGTCGTGGCTCATACGGCGGCGGCGGTGGCCTGCTGCTTGTGGGCGGTGTGCAGGACTTCGATCAGGCAGTCCTCGAGTTCGAAGCGCTCGTGGAGCATGTTGCCCAGGCGCTTGAGCTCACCGCTCACCGAGTCGACATCGCCACAATCGCCTTCATCGCAGCGGTCGTTGAAGGCCAGCGCCGCTTCGGTGATCACCTCGATACGCGGGTAGATCTGCTTGGCCAGCTCCAGGCCGCGCTGATCACCAAACGCCCGGGCTTCTTCGGTGAGCTGCTGGTAGATCTCGAAATGGCCGGCGGAAACGTAGTCGACGAGGTATTCGCAGAATCGCTGCATCACCGCCTTGTCGCTGACGTCGTCGATGGCCACGTAGGCCTTGATCAGTTCGGCACGTTCCTGCAGCCAGCGATCGATCATCAGGTGTACGCCGCCCCATCGCTCCTGCGCATTCTGGCAACTTTCGAGCATGGTGATCCGCTCCCTTATGAGTAAGTCCTGTAGGCATCGCGGCGCAGACCGTCGTTCGACCTGTATTTGCCACGAATCGGAAGTTGGCTGGTCACCTGGCAGCATCCCACTGGCCGAAAGTCACTGCGGGCCATGGCAGGCAGCGACGGCAACGCACCACGAGTCGATCCTTGAACGTGCAGCCGAGTCCGGACACTAGCATGATTCTGGGCGTAGTCCGACCTCTCATTTCGTCTCAGGTTATGCCCGCTTCGATCGCCCTTCAAGGGCGATTGAAGCGGCGCCGGCCCGGCCGACGCGCACGGACCTGGGTCAGCCCTGAAGCGGCGTACCCTGGGCCTTGGCGACGCTGGATACGGGCGCCACGCTCACGGCCTGACCACTCAGGCGGCGGTCGAGCAGCCCCAGGCCTTCCTGAAACAAACGGTTACTGCGTTCCACTTCGCCCAGTTGCGCCAGCAGGCGCGCCAGTTCGGCACAGGTCTCGGGGTGGCGCTCGAGCGTCAGGCTGGCCTCGAAGTAATCACGGGCCTTGCCCCACAGCTGGTTATGCAGGCTCAGCCGACCCAGGGTGAGCAGCAAGCCGGCATCATCGGGATGCTGCTTGAGCCAGCCTTCGGCAGCCTGCAGTTGCCTGGCCGAATCACGGCCACGCAGCAAACCGTATAGGCGTGCCAGGCGGCTGTCGTACTCGCGGTTCAAGGCCTTGTTGAGCAGTTCCTCGGCACCCGGCTCGGCGCCGAGGGCACGCAGGCGATCGGCGTACACCGCCAGCAACTCGGGCTCGCCACGCAAGCTGGGCGACAGGCGTTCCCAGGCCTGGGCCAAGGACGGCAGCGCGCCGTCGCCCGCCTCGTTGAAATCCAGGCCGAGCAGGTATTCACGCCAGGCGCGGCGCTCCAGCGCCATCAGCTCGGCAGGCGCCATGGCCTTTTCCTTGCGCAATACCGGCAGCAGCTTGAGCACGGCCTGCCAGTCGCCCCGCGTCGTGTAGAGCTGCTGCAGCTGGCGCAGCACCTGCGGGTTGTGCGGATGGCGCTCGTGCATCACCTGCAGGGTTTCCTGGGCATTGTCGACGTCACCACGCGCCAGTTGCAGCTCGGCGTGGGTCAGGGCGATCGCCAGCTCGGCGTTGGGCTGGCGCTGCAGTGCCTCCTCGAGCAGGGCGTCGCTTTGTTCGTAGTGCTCGAGGTTGTGGGCGGCCCGGGCAGCGCCCAGGTAGTGGATCAGAGGTCGCGGCTCGTTGCGCGCGATGCGGCTCAGGTGCGTCTGCGCCTTGCTCCAGCGGCCTTCGATCAACTCCTGAAAACCGTGCTCGGACGCGCTGCGCACCCGGCGCTCGCGGTGCAGTCGCGACCAGGGGTTGATCAGCCCGACCGACACCAGCACTGCTCGAAGCAAAACCCGCAGCAGCCACAGCGCCAGGACGACCGCGACGATCAGCAGCACGAAGGCCCACAGGGTCGATTCGTAGCGGAACCCCTTGTAGGCGAACAGCACGTAGCCCTGATGTTCGGAGATGGCCAGGCCCAGCAGCGCCAGCCCGCCGATCACCAACACGCTGAGCAACAGCAGGTACACGCGCTTCATGGGCGCTCCTCCCCGCCATCCTCGCCGGGGGCATCCTTGAGGCGCTCACGCGCCGACTGCTTGTGCTCGATATAAGCCTGCACGGCGTTGAGCGATTCGCTGAGTTCGGGCGCCTTGACCTCGATGGGCTGGTCGACCAGCTCGCCAACGCGGGCGCGCAGGGCGCGGCTGTCCGGGTTGTCACGGTTGAAGTTGGCGTCCAGCACCTCGGCGGCCTGCTGCAGGGCCTGCCGATAGACCTGGGTCTGGCCATGCAGCGCAGCCCACTGGGCCTGCTCGAGCGCCAGGCTCAGGGCCAGACGGACCTGCGTCAGGCTTTGCCCGGCCAGCAGCGGGCGCACGTTCTGATCGGCATTGAAATCGAGGCGGAAATACTGCGAGAGCTTGTGCAGACCCTGGCCCCACCAGGTGCCGGGCTCGCTTTCGGCCGCCAGTTCGCCGAGCACGCCACCGTCAGCGACGAATTTGGGATTCAGCGAGTTGAGTTGCGACGCCTGCTCGCGCAGTGCGCCGAGCTGCAGGAACAGCCCGGTGCGATCGGGGTTGGCGGTGGCGCGCAAGGCCTCCAGGCTCTTGGCCAGTTGCTCGCGGGCAGCGAAGGCCGCCGGGTCATCCTGGTCGCGGAGGATCTCGTCGGCCGCCTGGACCAGCGCCGTGGCGCTGTTGATGTCCTGCAACGCCGACAGGCGCAGGCTGGCCAGGCGCAGCAGGTGCTCGGCCTCGGCCAGGCGCCAGTCCTGGCGGCTGGCACCCAGCACGGTCTCCAGGCGGCGATTGAGCAATTGCTGGTCACCCTGCAGCTGCGCCACCAGTTGGCGACGCTCCTCGAGCTCCTCGACGCTGGGCAACTGCTCGAAGCGGCCACTGAGGCCCTCGGTGCGCTGCGCCAATGCCTGGGTCTGGCTGCGGGCCTGCTCGAGCTGGCCGGCCTGTTGCCGTGCCTCGCCTTGCAGGCTGTGCAATTGCCAGGCACTCCAGCCGCCGACGCCGACACCGATGGCGCCGACCAACAGGGCCGCGGCGGCCATCGCCGAGCCGCGCGCCGCCGGCTTGGCCTCGGCAGCGGCTGGGGACGATTCGGGGGCGGTCTGCACAGGCTGATCCTGCTCGTTGGGGGGAGTCGCTTCGCTCACGTATCCATCCTTTGCTTCAAGAGTCGGGCGAAGCCTGCGCACGCAAGGCCGCCAACAACGCCGCGGTGTCGGCACCACGGCAATCCACAACATCAACCGCGCCGAGCGCACGTGCCATTTCGGCAACGCGCGGGCTGGGCACGAACAAGGGTAGCTGCGCCAGCGTGGGCCAGTCATCCGCCGCCAGTTGCTGCAGATGCATCAGGCCCTGCCCACTGCTGACCACCAGGGCATTCAAGCGTTCCACCTGTATCAGCTGCTGCAGGGTACCGGCGGGGTAGGCTGGCAGCACACGGCGGTAGACCGGCAGATAGTCCACCTCGACGCCTTGCGCCTGCAAGCGCTCGGCCAGCAGGTTGCGGCCATCCTCGCCGCGGATGATCAGCACCCGGGGAAACATCGCCGCCTCGAGCGCCGTCTGCAACTCGGGCAGGTCCAGCAGGGCTTCGCTGTCGTCGCCGTGTTTGGGCCAGAACACCGTCAGGCCATAGTCGACAAGGATCTGCCCAGTGCCGGCACCGACGCTGAACCAGGGCTGATCGGCAAGCGGCTGCGGCCAGTAGCGATCCAGCAGCTCGAGCCCGAAGCGGGCGGCCGGCTTGCTCACCACGATCACCGCCGTGTAGCGGTGCAGGTCGCAGATGGTGGCGCTGTGCTGGGGCGTTTCCGGCAGTGGCTCGATGCCCAGCAGGGGCAGGCAGGCGCCATGGATGCCTTCGCCGGCGAGCGATCGGGCCAGCGTCTGGCACTCCTGCTCGGGGCGCGTTAGCAGCAGGCGCCAGGGGCTCACTCGGCAGCCGCCTCGCCGTAGATGGCGTTGAGGATCTCGCCGGCGCCCTGGGCCAGCAGCGCTTCGGCGACCTCGATGCCAAGGCGCTCGGCATCTTCGGCCAAGCCACGCTGTTCGGCGCGCAGCAGGCGGCTGCCATCGGGCTCACCAACCAGGCCGCGCAGCCACAGTTGCTCGCCTTCGAGAATCGCATAGCAGGCGATGGGCACCTGGCAGCCGCCGTTGAGGCGCTTGTTCATGGCGCGCTCGGCGGTCACGCGCAAGGCCGTCTCGGTGTGGTTGAGCGGCGCCAGCAGTTGCTGCAACTCGCTGTCGGCAACCCGGCATTCGATGCCCACCGCGCCCTGGCCGCCAGCCGGCAGGCTGTGCTCGACGGTGATGGAGGCGCGGATGCGCTCCTCGAAACCCAGGCGAATCAGACCCGCGGCAGCGAGGATGATGGCGTCGTACTCACCGGCATCCAGCTTGGCCAGGCGGGTGTTGACGTTGCCGCGCAGGAAATGGATGTTCAGGTCCGGGCGGCGGGCCAGCAGCTGGGCCTGGCGACGCAGGCTGGAGGTGCCGACCACGCTGCCGGCCGGCAACGCGTCGAGGCTGTCATAGGTATTGGAGACGAAGGCGTCACGTGGGTCTTCACGCTCACAGATGCAGAACAGGCCGAGACCTGCGGGAAAATCCATCGGCACGTCTTTCATCGAATGCACCGCGATGTCGGCCTGGTCTTCCAGCAGGGCGGTTTCCAGCTCCTTGACGAACAAACCCTTGCCACCGATCTTGGCCAAGGGTGCATCGAGCAGCTTGTCGCCCTTGCTGACCATTGGCACCAGGCTCACCTGCAGACCCGGGTGGGCCGCCTCGAGACGGGCCTTGACGTGTTCGGCCTGCCACAGGGCCAGGGCACTCTTGCGGGTGGCGATGCGAATTTCGCGGGGCATTTGCACGTTCCAGAAAACCAGTTGCCGCGGATGATAACAGGCTCACGGGGCGCCGGCCCGAAGCCGGCTGCGACCCTTCGCCCTACTGCCCGCGACGCCGCTGCTAGATCTGGCTCATCAATTTGCGTACACCCGCGACATGGCGACGGCTGACCACCAGCGCATCACCATTGAGGCCCTTGAGGTAAAGCTGGAAGTGGCCCAACGGGGTGCGCTGCAGGCGCTCGATGCGCTCGCGCGCCACCAGGGCGTTGCGGTGGATGCGCACGAAGCGATCACCGAATTCGTCTTCGAGGGCCTTGAGCGGCTCGTCGAGCAGCACCTCGCCTCCCTCATGGCGCAAGGTGACGTATTTGTGATCGGCGATGAAATAGATGACGTCATCCAGGGGGATCAGCTCGATGCCCTTGCGAGTCCGCGCGCTGATATGGCTGCGCGGGCCAACGCCACTTTCCGCTGCCGGGCGGGTCAGCGCCGCCAGTTGTACGCGATTGAGGCGCTCGGCTTTCTTCAGCGCATCCTCGAGGTGCTCGGGGCGCACGGGCTTGACCAGATAGCCCACCGCGCTGACCTGGAACGCCTCCACCGCGAATTCATCATGGGCCGTGCAGAAGATCACCGCGGGCGGTGCCTCGCGTTCGCAGAGCTTGGCAGCGGCCTGCAGGCCATCGAGGCCCGGCATGCGGATGTCGAGCAGCACGACATCGGGCTTGAGGCTCTCGACGAGCGCCAGCGCCTCCTCGCCATTGCTCGCAGAGGGCTCGACCACACGATAGCCGTCCAGCGCAGCCACCATTCGGCTCAGGCGCTCGCGGGCAAGGGGTTCGTCATCAACGATCAAGACATTCATAATGATCTGGCTTCCTGCATGGGTCTTGCACATGGGTAGCGTAGACGGGTGTAGTGAAGGCCATCGCGGCGCTCCACACTGAGATTGGCCTGCGAACCGAAAAGTGCCGCAAGCCGCGCATCGATATTGGCCAGCGCCTGGTGCGTGCCGCGCGAAGCCATGGGCGCGCCGCCCTCCTCATAGGGATTGCTTACGCTGAGATGGAAGATTCCATCGGTGTATGTGGCTGATATCTGCACCAGTCCCCCTTCGATACGTGGCTGGATACCGTAGATCAGAGCGTTCTCCAGCAACGGCTGCAGGGTCAGCTGGGGAATCGGCAGGTCAGCGGGTACATCGTCGACGTCCCACTGCAACTGTAGCCGTTCGCCAAGCCGGTATTGCTCGATCGACAGGTACCGCCGTGCCAGTTCCAGTTCCTCGCTCCAACTGACGAGGCTACCGGGCTTGGCCAGGCTTGCCCGGAACAGGTCGGAGAGATCCAGCACCGCCTGTTCCGCCCTGGCAGAATCTGTGACAACCAGGCTCGCGATGCTGTTCAAACTGTTGAACAGGAAGTGCGGGCGGATGCGCGCCTGCAGCGATTCGATGCGTGCGCGCAGCTCGGCCTGCTCCTGACGTCGCCACTGGCTCTGCAGATAGAAATAACGCAGCAGCAGCGCCGACATGATCAGGCTGATCAGCGCATGGCGCAGGTACAGGTTGACCTCACCCTCATGGGGCAGCGGGCCGCCCAGGTCGTAGTAGTCGGCCACTGCCGTACAGCCCAGCGTCAGCCCCACCACCAGGGCGCAGCAGGCCGCCCCCGCCCACATCGCCGGCAGCCGCGCGAGCAGCGGCCTGAGGCGGCACAGCAGTGCCGAGGACAACAACACGATCCACTGCACGAACAACGAGGTCAGCGCCAGGCGCACCCAGTCGAAACCGGGCAGCATCGGCTCGGCAAGCACCAGCACCAGCACCAGCAACTCGGCGAGCAGCACGGTGCTGAGCAGCGCTTCGGGCTGGCACAGTTCGGGCACGAAGAAATCGTTCGGCGCCTGGGGGGTCGAGGTCTTGCGTTTATCGTTCATCGCTGCAGTTTCGGCGGGCGTTGCGCGACGGGCAAGAGAGGCCACCGCAGGCGAGCGAAATAAGCCACGCAAACCCATGGCGAAGGGATCAAACTGTGACCCAGGCGACACTCGTACCGGCCGCTGCGCCGGGTTCAGGGTCTGTTATCATCGGCACACTTTCCCGCCACGACGGGCCGCCTCGATCCGTCCGAATACGCCTACAGCCGAGTCATATTCATGAGCCAAGAGAAAACCAACCAGTCCTGGGGCGGCCGCTTCAGCGAGCCCGTCGACGCCTTCGTCGCCCGCTTCACTGCCTCGGTGGAATTCGACAAGCGCCTTTATCGCCACGACATCATGGGTTCCATCGCCCACGCCAGCATGCTGGCCAAGGTCGGCGTGCTCAGCGATGCCGAGCGCGACGCGATCATCGATGGCCTCACGCAGATCCAGGGCGAGATCGAAGCCGGCCAGTTCGACTGGCGCGTCGACCTGGAAGACGTGCACATGAACATCGAGGCGCGCCTGACCGACCGCATCGGCGTGACCGGCAAGAAGCTGCACACCGGCCGCTCGCGCAACGACCAGGTGGCCACCGACATCCGCCTGTGGCTGCGCGACGAGATCGACCTGATCCTCGCCGAGATCACCCGCCTGCAGCAGGGTCTGCTGGACCAGGCCGAGCGTGAAGCGGACACCATCATGCCCGGCTTCACCCACCTGCAGACCGCCCAGCCGGTGACCTTCGGCCACCACCTGCTGGCCTGGTTCGAAATGCTGTCGCGCGACCACGAACGCCTGCTCGACTGCCGCAAGCGCACCAACCGCATGCCCCTGGGCAGCGCCGCGCTGGCCGGCACCACCTACCCGATCCAGCGTGAAATCACCGCCGAGCTGCTGGGCTTCGACGCCGTGGGCGGCAACTCCCTGGACGGCGTATCGGATCGCGACTTCGCCATCGAATTCTGCGCCGCCGCATCCATCGCCATGATGCACCTGTCGCGCTTCTCCGAAGAGCTGGTGCTGTGGACCAGCGCGCAGTTCCAGTTCATCGACCTGCCGGATCGTTTCTGCACCGGCAGCTCGATCATGCCACAGAAGAAGAACCCGGACGTACCCGAGCTGGTGCGCGGCAAGACCGGTCGCGTGTTCGGCGCCCTGACCGGCCTGTTGACCCTGATGAAAGGCCAGCCGCTGGCCTACAACAAGGACAACCAGGAAGACAAGGAACCGCTGTTCGACGCCGCCGACACCCTGCGTGATTCGCTGCGCGCCTTCGCCGACATGATCCCGGCCATCAAGCCCAAGCACGCCATCATGCGTGAGGCGGCGCTACGCGGTTTCTCCACCGCCACCGACCTGGCCGACTACCTGGTGCGCAAGGGCCTGCCGTTCCGCGACTGCCACGAGATCGTCGGCCATGCGGTGAAATACGGCGTCGACAGCGGCAAGGACCTGGCCGAAATGAGCCTCGAGGAACTGCGCCAGTTCAGCGACCAGATCGAGCAGGACGTGTTCGCCGTACTGACCCTGGAAGGCTCGGTGAATGCCCGCAACCATATCGGCGGCACCGCACCGGCTCAGGTGCGGGCGGCGGTGGCGCGCGGGCGGGAGCTGCTGGCGAGCCGCTAAGCGCGCCTCGGCGGGAAACGGGAAAAGGAGTTCCCTTGCCTGAATTACTGCTGCGCGGCCTGGCACTGCTCGCCGGGTGGGTACTGGAGGTCGTCGTCGGCTACATCCTGTACATCACCGGCTGGCTAGCCCTGCGCCTGCTGACACTGGGCCGCTATCCGGCCCTGCCACTGCGCGTGGACGATCCGATGGGCTCACGTACGTCCTGGGTCGCCGCGTTCGGCTTCTTTTGCCTCGTGGGTTTGCCATTGGCCTGGCTGACCATCACCTATAGCTGAAACCTCAATGAGAGATCCCATGGCCCTCACCATTCGCCCCGCCGTACGCGAAGACGCCGCCCTGATCCTGCGCTTCATCACCGACCTGGCCATCTACGAGAAGGCCGAGCACGAGGTGAAGACCGATGTCGCCGGCATCGAAACCAGCCTGTTCGGCGAGGGCAGCACCGCCCACGGCCTGATCTGCGAACTCAACGGCGAGCCGATCGGCTACGCCGTGTATTTCTTCAACTACTCGACCTGGCTGGGCAAGCACGGCCTGTACCTGGAAGACCTCTACGTCACCCCGGAGCAACGCGGCGTCGGCGCGGGTAAAGCGCTGCTGCGCCACCTGGCCAAGCTGGCGGTGGCCCGTGGTTGCGGGCGCTTCGAATGGTCGGTGCTGGACTGGAACACGCCGGCCATCGAGTTCTACGACTCCATCGGTGCCAAGCCGCAGAACGAGTGGATCGGCTATCGCCTGACCGGCGAAGCCCTGACGAGCTTCGCCGCCGGCTGATCAGCCCCCGAAGCGCGCCTTCATGTGAGCCAGGAACGGCCCCATCAACGCGTCCTTGTCCGCCGCGATGCGCTGCACGTTGGGGTTCTCGGCGAAACGCTCGAGCAGTGCCCGGGCCTTGGGGAAATCGCCCAGCAGGTCGATGGCGAACAGCTTGTGGGCCACGGCCGCGGCCAGGTCGAGGCTGTACAGGAAATACAGGTCGGCCAGGCTCAGGCTGTCGCCCGCCACGTAGGGTGAGAACCTGGCGAGGCGCTTGAGCGCGTCGATACCGGCCAGCAGTTCTTCGCGGCTCTTGGCCTGGATCGCCGGGTCGACCGGCAGGCCGAAGAACGCCTGGGCGTAGCAGGCACGGGCCGGCAGCTCGATGTACAGCTCGATGTGCTTGGCCAACTCGCGCACCCGCGCCTGCTCGTAGGCATTCCTGGGCAGCAGCGACGGGCCCTGGCCCAGCGCCTCGAGGTATTCGAGGATGGCGGAGGTCTCGCTGATGTAACCGTGCTCGCATTGCAGCACCGGCACCTTGCCGCGCGGGCTGATCGCCAGGAAGGCCGCGTCACGGGAGGCGAAGACCTGCACTTCCTCGAACGGCAGGCCCTTTTCCAGGAGGGCGAGCTTGACCATGTTGTAGTAGTTGCTGACAGCGAAACCATGGAGCCTGAGCATGGATACGTTTCCTCTGGTAGGCAGACCGGGCTCGGTCAGGACAACACGCTAGCGGCATTCGCCAGGCCCCGCCAGTGGCATTTCGGACAACTGGCCGCCGCCCGTGACGGCTGCTACCCTGCGCCCCGCCCGGCATCTCGGCTTGCAGCTGACAGGCGCGAACGAGCGGGCATTCGCCAACCCATGGACTGGAGATACCCCCATGAAGAACCTGTTCTTCTTCGACGCGATGCTCACCCCGAAAATCATTACCTTCGTCTACTGGCTGATGCTGCTCAGCGTGGCGGTGAGCAGCCTGACGATGATGTTCGGCGCCTACGGCAGTTTCCTCGGCGGCCTGGGCACCCTGATCGGCGGCGTCATCGGCGCACGTATCGGCTGCGAGCTGATGATCGTGCTGTTCAAGATTCACGAGAACCTGCAGAAGATCGCCAACCGCCCCTGAGACGCAAGTACCCGCGCACCTGGGTGCGCGGGCGCTGCACTCACGCCAGCGCAGCGGCTCCTGCCAACGCCACCTGTCCGTCCTGCGTCGGGTGCATGCCCGACACCCCGATAGCACCGATGACCTTGCCGTCGTGCACCAGCGGCACGCCGCCTTCCAGCAGAATGGCGTTGTGCATCGACAGCAGCCGCAATGCTGCGCCGCCGGTGGCAAGGGTTTCTTCGAACCCCTTGGTGGAGCGCTTGAACTGCGCCGCGGTGCAAGCTTTCCTGATCGCCACCTCGACACTGCCCAGCGCCGCCTCGTCGAGCTTGTGCAGCAGCACCAGATTGCCGCCGCTGTCGGCCACGGCGATCACCATCGGCCAGCCATGGGCCAGCGCCTCCCGCTCGGCCGCCGCGGCGATATGGCGCGCCAGCTGCAACCCGATAGGTGCACCGTAGCTCAGCACGCCAGACGCGAACTGGGTAGGCGTACTCATGGCATTGCCTGGCCGCCGTTGACGTCGAGCACCTGGCCGGTGATGTAACCACTGCAGGCGTGCGAGGCGAGAAACAGGTACGACGGCGCCATCTCTTCCGGCGTGCCGAAACGGCCCATGGGAATGGTGGTGCTGACCGCAGCACGCGCCGCGTCGTCCTTGTCGGCATGAAAGGCGGTGTCGACGGTACCCGGGGAGACGATGTTGAAGCGGATATTGGCCGGGGTGAATTCACGCACCCAGTTACGCTGGATGTTGTGCAGCCAGGCCTTGGCCGCTGCATACAGGCTGGCGCCTGGGCCACCGCCACCATGTGCGGCGATCGAGCCGGTGGTGATCACCGCTGCACTCTGCCCGCTGGCCTTGGCCGAGGCGCGCAGATGAGGAATAGCCTCCCGGGTGACCATCAGCGCCGAGCGCAGGTTGACGTCGGTCATGGCGTCGAAGAAGGCATCGTCGATGCTCTCCAGGCCACGGCGCTCCAAGAGCGCACCGGCGTTGTTGATCAGCACGTCGATACCGCCGAAACGCTCGACGAAGGCAGCGACGGTGGCCACGCAGGCCTCGGTCTTGCCGAGATCGCCGGCGAAGAACGCCGCCTGGCCACCATCGGCCGACAGTTCCTTGAGCAGCGCATCGAGATTGGCCGGCGTGTTACGCGCGGTAATGCCGACGTTGGCACCAAGCCTGGCGAAGGCACGGGCAGTTGCCAGGCCAATACCCAGGGTGGAGCCAGTGATCAGCACACGCTTGCCGCGCAGGTCATTGAAGGTCATTGGGAACATTCCTCTTTAGGGTGGGCAGGAGGTGGCACAGAGCTGCTGGCACGGCGCTTGAGCACACGCAGTAGCAGCGGCAGCATCCACAGCGACAGGGTGATGATGGCCAGCGCCAGGGAAACCGGGCGCTCGAAGAACACCATCAGGTCACCCTGGGCGCGCATCATCGAGGTGATGAAGGTTTCCTCGAGCATCGGCCCGAGGACGATGCCGAGAATCATCGGCGCCAGCGGAAAGCCGTTCTCTTCCATCAAAAAGCCGACGATGCCGAAGGCGAGAATGGTGACGATGGCGAACAGGGTGTTTTCCACCGCGAAGGCGCCGACGATCGAGAACGCCAGAATCACCGGCATGAGGATGCTCTGGGGCACCTGCAGCACGCGCTTGAACAGCTTGATGGCGAGAAAGCCGAAAGGGATCAGCAGGATGTTGGCGAGCAAGAAAGCCAGAAACACCGCATTGATCATGTCGGCGTTCTCGGTAAAGATCGTCGGCCCCGGATTCAGCCCCTTCATGAACAGCACGCCGATGACGATGGCGGTCAGCGAATCACCGGGAATGCCGAACACCGTGGCGGGGATGAAGCTGCCACCCACTGCCGCATTGTTGGCGGCGGTAGCCGGAACGATCTTGGCCATGTTGACCTCGTCCGGCGTGGTGCGCCTGGCGGCGGCGCGCTTGGACATGGCGTAGGAAATGTACGCCGCCACATCGGCGCCCGCCCCCGGCAGGATGCCGACGAACGAGCCCTGACCGACACCCGCCTTGTACTTGAAGATGTCGCGCAGCGCTTGCAGCAACATGGGCTTCTGCGCCACCAGCGCGGCCTGCCGGGAGTTACCGGCACGGCTGTTGCGGGTGCAGAAACGCAGAATTTCCGCCACGGCAAACAGGCCGATGATCACCGGGATGAAGCCCAGACCGCCGAGCAGGTCGGCATTGCCAAACGTGAAGCGCGCCTCGCCCGACACCGGATCCAGCCCCACGCTGGCCACCAGCAAACCGAGCAGCAGCGAAATGGCGCCCTTGACTGGCGAGCTGTCGGCGACCGCGATGGCGGCGGTCAGGCCCATGCAGGCCAGCCAGAAATACTCGAACGAACTGAAGTTGAGGGCGAACTCGGCCAAGAATGGCGCGAACAGAATCAGCGCCAGTACGCCGATGCTGCCGCCGATGGCTGAGCTGACCGCGCTCATGCTCAGCGCGTATTCACCCATGCCGCGTTGCGCCAGGCCATAGCACGGTTCGGTGTAGGCCGCCGAAGCGGGCGTACCGGGCATGCGCATGTACACCGCGGGCAGGTCACCGGCAAAGATCGCCATCGCGGCCATGGTGACGATTGCGGAGATGGCCGGCACCGGGTCCATGAAGAACGTCACTGGCACCATCAGCGCGACCGCCATGGTCGCGGTGAGGCCGGGAATGGCGCCGACGAACAGCCCGTAGAGGGCTGCGATCACCATCACGGCCAATACTTCGAAGGTCATCACCATGCCGAAAGCGTTGATTATCGTGTCCACACTCAACCCCCCAGGTAATCGGTGAGAAAGCCCATGGGCAGTTGCACGCTCATCACCTGCTGGAAGAACAGGTAGAGGAACAGGGTGACCCATACCGCCGTCATCCAGGACAACAACGGCCGGCCGCTGAAGCGCTGGCCCAACACGCCGACCAGCACCACGCAGCAAAGCAGGAAGCCGACGCGTTCGATGGTGGCGATGAACACCACCACCAGCAGCGGCACCAGCAGGATATTGATCAGCCGCTCGTGATCGCGCAGCCAGGGGCCGGCCTGCACCAGCCAGAAACCGCCGTCCTGCCGAACCAGCGCCAGACGCACGCCCCTGATCAGCAGAATCACCCCGCAAACCGCCAGCAGGCTGCCGATGATCGACGGAAAGAAGCCGGCACCGTATTGGAAGAACGGCGAAGTTTTCATCTGCTGGCCGTGCAGCAGAACACCCAGCCCGAGCAGGGTGAAGAGCACCCCGAGGGCGATGTCGCTGAATTTCATGGTGTGCGCTCCTGGCGAGCAGCCGGGTGCCGCACCCGCCGGACAGGCAGGCGTGGCACCGCAACGATTTACGGGTTGAGCTTGCTGATCAGTGCCTGGACGTCACGGGTGTGCTGCTCCAGGTACTCTCCGAAGGCCTCGGCGTTGCGCCATTGCGGACGGAAGCCGCGGCCTTCCATTTCCTTGCGCCACTCGGGGTCGTTGTAGATCTTCTCCAGGGTCGCTTCGAGCTTGACCTTGATGTCATCCGGCAGGCCGGCGGGCGCCACCAGCGCACGGAACGAGCCCAGCTCCAGATCCAGACCGGTTTGCTCCTTGAGGGTCGGTACGTCCGGGTAGGCGGCCTGACGCTCGGAACCGAATACCGCCAGGCTGCGAACCTTGTTCGAGCGCAGCAGCGCATCGGCCTCGGGCAGCGAGCACGGCACGAAGTCGACACCACCGGCAGCCAGGTCCTGCATCGCCGCAGCGGCGCCCTGGCCGGGAATCATGCGCACCTTCTGCAGGTCGACCTGCCAGGCATCCAGCAGGCCGGCCACGGCCATCGGCCAGGAACCGCCGCAACCACCGGCACAGGCGATGGTGTATTTGCCAGGGTCGGCCTTCAGCGCATCGAGCGCCTGCCGCAGGCTGGTGAAGGGCGAGTCGGTATTGACCTGGAAACCGGCGAGGTCGAAATTGTACTGGCCAATGGGCGTGAAGTCGCTGGCCTTGAAGTCGGCCTGGCCCATTTCCTTGTAGTGCGCGTAGTTGAACAGGATGCCCAGGGTGTAGCCATCAGCCTTCGCGCTGATGATCCGCTGGATGCCGACCACGCCGCCGCCCTGCCCCAGGTTGATGACGTTGAACTGCTGCCCCAACTCCTGCTTGAGGTACTTGGACAGGATGCGCGCGGTGCCGTCCGAGCCACCGCCCGCACCAGCCGGGACGATGATGCTGACGGGACGGCTCGGCCATTCGGCGGCCATTGCCGGCATGGCCAGGCCCAGGGCGAGGCTCAGTGCGGCCAGCTTGCAGCCGGTGCGGCTCAGTAGCTTGCCAAGCAAGGACGTGCGAGGTGCGTGGTTAACGAGCATAACGAGCTCTCCTTTTATTATTGTCGAGTACGGCTGTCATGGTGGTCGGGTGCAGCGAATCTCAGTGTTGCGTGGCCTTCCAGGCGGCCACGAAGGCCTTGCCGTTCTCGCCCACTTCGGCAGCACTCATGCCCGGTTTGTACAGTGCCGAACCGAGACCAAAGCCGCTGGCGCCCGCGGCGACATAGGCCGCCATTGCGTCAGGGGTGATGCCCCCCACCGGCAGCAGGGCGATATCCCGCGAGAACACCGCCCGCCAAGCCTTGACGATCGACGGGTTGAATTGCTCGGCGGGAAACAATTTGAGCACCTGGGCGCCGGCATCCAGCGCCGCAAACCCCTCACTCGGCGTCGCCACGCCCGGCGAGCTGAACAGCCCGGCACGACGCGTGGCACGAATCACCTCGGGGTTGCAGTTGGGCGACACGATCAGCCGCCCACCGGCTTGCGCCACCTCTTCGACCTGCTCGGTCCTCAGCACGGTGCCGGCGCCGATCAGCGCGCTGTCGCCCAACTCGGCCGCCAGCAGGCTGATGCTCTGCAACGGCTGTGGCGAGTTCAGCGGAATCTCGATAAGCCGAAAGCCGGCGTCATAAAGCGCCAGGCCGACCGGCACGATCTCCTGGGGCGTGACGCCACGCAGAATGGCGATCAGTGGCAATTGCTGCAGATAGCTATCAGACATGCGGGGCACTCCTCGGAACGGGGATGGGCGTTGCGGTGATCAACCTGGCCGCGCAGGCCAGGTGCCAGAGACCAGCGACACCGGCATGCTCCAGTGTCCGTACGGACGCCACGCCAAAGCGCGCCAGGGCCAGGCGATAGCGGTCGCACAGGTGGGCGTCGCCAATCAGCACCAGTGGCGGGCAGGCGGCACCTTCAAGGCTGGCAAGCACGCTGCGCAGCTCCTCGCCGATCAGCAAGCCAGACAGATAATCCAGGCTTTCGCCGGCCGTCAGGCGCTCGGTAAGCAACAGGCTGCGGGTACTGAACAAACGGCCGGACACCCCCTCGGCAGCGCTGCTACGGGCCACGTCGAGGCCGCGCTGAAAGGCCTCATCACTGCGTCCACTGCTCGCCTCGCGGGCCGGGCGGCCGAGAATCGAATGATCGCGCAGGACCGCGAACAGCTCGCCGGTCATATGGGTGGTGAAGTGGCTGATCGCCCCCTCGCGCACCGTGACCCATTTGCTGTGGGTACCGGGCAGCACCAGCAGCGCGTTCTCGCACAGTTCGGGGGCCAGTTGCAGGGCTCCGAACACCTGGGTTTCCTCGCCGCGAATCACGTTGGGCAAGGCGCTGGCATCGAGCACCCCCGGCAGCAGATGCAGCGTGCCACCGGGCGTATCCAGGGCCAGCAGCCCGTCGACCAGGTCGTTCACCGTCGCCGGGCAGCGTGCATACGGCACTTCGCGCCAGCCCTGGCGGCTGCCGATCATGCCGCACGCCAGCGCCGGCAACCCCGGCCATTGACGGTACCAGTCTCCGACCAACTCTGCATAAGCGCGGGCGAAGTCGCCATCTGGCGTGTGCTGCACGCCCCATGGCCGACTCTGCATGGCCAGCACCCGACCGCCGTCGCCGAGCAGGTAGGCACGTAGCGATGAGGTTCCCCAGTCGAGGGCGATCAGCGTCGGCGTGAGGCGTTCGGTCATGAGGCGCTCCAGCCCAGTTCTCGGGAAATGGCCACGGCGCAGGCGATCACCTCTGGGCGCAGCTCCTGCAGGCGTGTCTCCGGCATGTAGGGGATGGCGCTGGCGACGCTCAGTGCAGCGACGATCTGCCCGCTGGCGTCACGCACCGGGGCGGCGACACAACGCACGCCCAGCTCGTTCTCTTCCAGGTCGAAGCTGAAACCGCCGTCGGCATAGCCGTTCATCAGCGCGCGAAAATCGTCCCAGGGGGTGAATTCCTCGCGCAGGCCCGACTGCCCGGCTCGGCGTTGCAGGCCCTGCTGGTAGAGCGCCTGCCACTGGGCCTCGGGCAGGTCGAGCATCAGTGACTTACCGATGCCGGTCAGCGCCAGCGGCATGCGCAGGCCGATTCGCGAGCGCATTTCCAGGCCACGGCTACTGGGCAGCTTCTCGATGTAGAGCACATCGCCGTCCTCCCGCACGCCCAGGTGCACGGTGTCCTGAGTCAGGCGTGCCAGCGCTTCCAGATGCGGCCGCGCGACATTGGCCAGCGGCATCTGCGCACGCGCCTTGTAGCCGAGCTCGATGAGCCTGGGGCCCAGCTGATAACCACCCGCGCTGCCGCCGATGGCGCGCAGATAACCGGCCTGCACCAGTGCGGCGATCAGCCGATGGGTGGTGCTGCGCGTGCAGCCAATGGCCGCACCGATATCCACCAGGCTGCTGGCACCCTGGGCAACGGCTTCGATAACGGCCAGGCCGCGGAACAGCGCCTGGGCACCGGTGGGTGCCTGATTGGTGTTTTTGTCGGACATGGGGTCTCTCCTGGCAATGGACTCTAATCGGCTTCCTGGCAATTCTCAACATGCGAAACAAGCTCCCATATTGTAGGAGTTATTTTGCCATGGCCATTCTCCAGGCGCAGCTGTCACACTGCGATCTATTCAGCCACCACGGAGCCGCGCCCCATGAGCACCGCCGACGAGCACGACGACGACACCTTTACCGAGAACACCCTGGTGCAGGCCATCGAGAATCAGCTGGACTCCGGCGAGCCGGCCTTCGCGCAGGCGGTGCTGAACAAGCTGACCCTGGTCGGCCACGAGCGTCAGGAAAGCGTGCAGATGATGGCCATGGTGCTGGCCCACGAAGTGGATGCCATGCTGCGCGAAGACCGCCCCTTCGATGCCGAGAACTACGAGCGACTGCTGCGCGCCCTGCCGACCCTGCCCGACGAAGCCTGAGCACCGCGACGGCAACCGCCTCCTTTACCACCCGGGGCGCTGCTAGGGTTGCCCCAAGCCCCTGTGGACCAGCTCGGATGCGCCCTTCCACATTCCTCAGCCCGTGCCTGTTCCTGCTGCTCGCCCTCAGCGCCACGGCGCAGGCCGAGCACGTGCTGCGCATTGGTGCCGAGGACGACTGGTACCCCTATACCGCCTACCGCGACGGCAGGATTCAGGGCATGTCGGTGGATATCGTCGAGGCGGCCTTCGCCGCCAGTGAAACGCCCGTGGAACTGGTGCCCTACCCCTACTCCCGCTGCATGCAGATGACCCGGGAGGGCTCGCTGGCGGCCTGTTTCAATACTGCGCCGGATGCGCGCATCGACGCCAATTACCTGATCCCCGACGCGCCGCTGTTCAGCGACGATATCCTGCTCTGGGCACGCCGCGATGCGGTGCCGCTCGAGGGCACGCCGCAGGACTTGGCCGGGCGCAGGGTGGCCGTAACCATCGGCTACGAATACGGCGCGCGCCTGGACAACGCGAACCAGGTGATCCGCGTCCCGGTGCGCCGCGACCTCAGTGGCTTTCTCATGCTGCAGCACGGCCGCGTGGACTTCGTGGCCGCCTATCGCGGCACCGCCCAGGCACTGTTCAGGGAGAATCCGCAACTGGCCGGGCAGTTCGTGGCCCTGGAGACGCTCGACAGCCCCACGCTCTATCTGAGCTTCTCGCGCAGCAACCCCGATGCGGTGGCGCTGCTGCAGCGCTTCGAGCAAGGCATGCGCGCCCTGCGCCAGGATGGCCGCTACCAGAAGATTCTCGACCGCTGGCAGCACGCCCCGGCGAACTGCCGCCGCCTTGACTACACTCTGCCTGCGGGGCAAACCCGCGACTCACGGCCCGTGCCGTGCACCACAACAACAGGCAGGAGTCACCATGGTCTTTAATGCCGATCTGGTCGCCGAACTGGAAATTCTTTTGCTGTTCAACCTCGACAATGGTCAGGAGGGTCTGAAAATCCACCACGATGCCGCCTCGTCGGCCGTCGCCGCTGCCGGGCGCCTGCATGACAAGGGCCTGATCACCCTCCCTGATGGCGGCTACCTGACCCGCCTGGGCCACGAAGCCGCCGAGCATGCGCAAAGCCTGAAAACCATCCTCACCACTGCCCAGGCACGCTGACGCCTGATGCTGCCTGCCGCCCGATGCGGCAGGCCTTTCCCGGCGGTCATTGCGAGCAGGCACGCCGCGCCTGTAGGCTTGCTCATCACCCGGCAGAGCCCGAGCATGACGCGCCACCTTCCCCTGCGCCCCGACATCGATGACGGCATCGACCGCAAGGTGCTGACCCAGCTGCGTGCGCGCTTCATGCGCATCAACCACGGTCGTCAGCAGCGCGCCATGCAGGCCCTGTCGCCCCGCCAGCAACGGGTGCTGACGTTGCTGCCACTGCTGTTCCACGTCAATCATCCGCTGCTGCCCGGCTATGTATCGGCGCAGACGCCGGCCGGGCTGGCCCACTTCGAACCTTCGCCCGAGCTCCTGGCCGAAGCCCAGCGCCTGACCCGCTCGTTCGCCTACAAGCCGGCTCGCGCCCAAGCGCCGACGCCCATCCATGGCCTGTTTCTGATGGGCAGCCTGGGCACCGTGGCCCAGGCCGAGCAGAGCGACATGGACCTGTGGGTCTGCCACGCCAGCGATCTCGACGAGGGCAGCCGCGAAGCCCTGCGCCGCAAATGCGACCTGCTGCAGAGCTGGGCGGCCAGCCAGGGCGCCGAGGCGCACTTCTTCCTGATCGACCCCGAGCGCTTTCGCAGCGGCGCCCGCGAAGCGCAGCTGACCTCGGACGACTGCGGCACCACCCAGCATTTCCTGCTCCTCGACGAGTTCTACCGCACGGCGATCTGGCTGGGCGGGCGCATGCCACTGTGGTGGCTGGTGCCGGCCGGCGACGAGCATCGCTACGCCCAGGTGACCGAGCCCCTGCTGAGCAAGCGCTTCGTCCGCGCCGAAGACGTGCTCGATTTCGGCCACCTGGCCCAGGTGCCGGCTGGTGAGTTTCTCGGTGCCGGCATGTGGCAGCTGTTCAAGGGAATCGAATCGCCCTACAAGTCGGCGCTCAAGTTGCTGCTCACCGAGGTCTATGCCAGCGAGCATCCCCAGGTACGTTGCCTGTCGCTGCGTTTCAAGCAGGCGGTCTACGACGGCCTGCTCGACCTCGACGAACTGGATCCCTATGTGCTGATCTACCGCCGTCTGGAGGAATACCTGCAGGCGCGTGGCGAAACCGAGCGCCTGGAGCTGGTCAGGCGCTGCCTGTATCTGAAGGTCAACAAGAAGATCAGCAAACCGCCGCGCCACCGCGAAAAGAGCTGGCAACGCCTGCTGCTCGAGCGGCTGACGGGGGAGTGGGGCTGGGGCGAGCGCCAGTTGATCCTGCTCGACAGCCGCAGCCAGTGGAAGGTCCGCCAGGTCGTCGCCGAGCGCCAGGCACTGGTCAACGAACTCAACTACAGCTACCGCTTCCTGTCGCTGTTCGCCCGTAATCGCGCCGATGGCGTGGCCGCCGATAGCCGCGATCTGGCCGTGCTGGGCCGGCGCCTGTATGCCGCCTTCGAACGTCGCGCCGGCAAGGTGGAATTCATCAACCCGGGCATCGCCCCGGACCTGGGCGAAGATACCCTGACCCTGGTGCATAACCCGGCGCCCAAGGGCGAGCGCTGGGCGCTGTACAACGGCAGCCTGGGCGCTCAGGAATGGCAGGATTTCGCGCCCCTGCGCCAGGCCCGCAGCCTGATCGAGCTGCTCGCCTGGAGTCACCGCAACGGCGTGATCGACAGCGGCACCCACCTGTCACTGCATCCGGGCGACAGCGACCTCACCGAGTTCGAACTCAGCCAGTTGCTCGGCTGCCTGGCCCAGAACCTGCCCATGCCGTTGCCAGCCGCGACCGAGGCCGCCCTGGCGCGACCGCGTCGGGCGGCCGAGGAGCTGTTGCTGATCAACGTCGGCCGCGACCCGCTCAGGCAGCACAGCCAGATGAACGTGCACATGACCAGTGAGCGCACCGACCCCCTGGGCTACTCGGGCGTGCGCGACAACCTGGTGCTGACCCTCGACCGGATCACCCTCAACAGCTGGAACGAGCTGCTGGTCGAACGTTACGAGGGTTCCACCGCCCTGCTCGACTGCCTGAGCGACGTACTCAATGCCCTGCCCGCCGGCGATGAGCGTGCCAACCTGCGGGTGCTCTGCTATTGCCGCAACCGTGCCGCGACCATCGTCGAGCGCGTCGAGGGCCTGCTCGGCGAGTTGATCGACTGCCTCGACAGCGGCGAGCGGCCGCGCTACCTGCTGCAGATCGCTCGCCGCTATCACCTGCTCGACCTGTCACCCGGCAATGTCCGGCACAGCACGCTGGAGGATCGGCCGGCGCTGCTCGAGCACCTTGCCCAGGACCGCGCCGAGTACAGCGCGCTGCGCCTGGACCGCAACGCGCTGACAGGCGACGATCTGGCGCTGATCCTCGAGGCCGGGCGCCCGGGGTGCATCCAGGTGTTCTACCGCCTGCACGAAGCGGACGGTCTGGCCCAGATCAGCGTGCTGGACGAATGCGGCGCGCTGTGGCGCAGCCAGGCGCCGTTCCATAACGAAACCAGCCTGCTGACGCCGCTGCACCGCTTCCTGCAATCGCTGCTGTACCGACGCGACGCCGCCCAGGCCCTGGAAGGGCCGCCACAGCCCCTGGAAATTCTCTACCACCAACTGCTGCCCGCCGCCCCGCTGCGCGCGCAACGCCTGGAACCCAGGCCGGCGCCGCAGAGCGAAGTCAGCCTGCCGTTCTATGACGTGCAGGCCATCGTCGAGCCGGGCACCGGCCCGCGCGCCTACATCAGCCTGTTCTGCAATCATCGGGAATTTTCCGAGCTCGAACACGGCGAGCAACTGTTCGCCACCGTGGCCCGGCATATCCTCGCCCAGCGCAGCGAGGAGCAGCCTTACCCCTGCTACATCACCGACCTGGACCTTTCCGCGTTGCTCGGCGACAGGCAACCCTCGGCAGTGCATTACCTGCGCTACAAGGCCAGCCTCGAAGAGGCACTGAACGGTGCGCTGGCCGCGCCCAGATCTTATTGATAACAATTCTCACGATAAGCTAACATGCTCGCTCGCTGTGGCACGCCCGCTGTGCACGGCTTGCGGCAGTGCCAATCGTGTCCCCAGCAACCAATCCCAAACTCGACCTGTACCTCCTCCACCGCCTCGCCCTGGTGGACTACGCCGCCTCGCTGCTCAGTTGCCGCGCCCAGGCCGAAGACGTGGTGCAGGAAGCCTGGCTGCGCTTCAGCAGCCGCGACAGCGTCGACGCGGTGATCGAGCAGCCAGTGGGCTATCTCTACCGAATCGTCCGCAACCTGGCATTCGACCTGAGCCGCCGGGACGCGACCGAGCGCCGCCAACCCGATGGCGACGAGCTGCTCGAAACCCTCTCCGACGACAAGCCGGGGCCCGAGCAACAGGCCAGCACCAGCGCCGAGCTGCGCCTCGTCAACGCGGCCCTGGCTGAACTGCCGCCTCGCGTGCAGCGCGCCTTTGCCATGCACCGCCTGGAAGGCCATACCCTGCAGCAGATTGCCGTCACCCTAAATATTTCCGTCGGCCTGGCGCATCAATTGGTGCACCAGGCGCTGTGTCATTGCGCCGATCGCCTGGAGCAGGCCAATGGCTGAGCTGAAAATCCGCGGCGCTGAGCCGTCCTTTGCTCGCAGGGGCGTGTGTGTGCGACCCTTGCCCACCTTTAAGGACGATCTGCAACGACCATGACCGGCAACCTCACCCACACCGCACTGGACTGGCTGCTGCGCATCCAGCAGCGCCCCGAGGATGCCGCGCTGCGGACCGAGCTGGCCGCCTGGCTGGCCATCGACCCCCGTCATGTCGAGGCCTACCGCAAGGCCGAGCGGGTCTGGCAACTGACCGGCTCGACCGCGGCAGCGGCAGCCCCGCCTCCCACCGAACGCCCCCGCATACCGGCCGCCGGCATCGCTGCCGCGGCGGTTTCAGCTCCAGGCTCGCAGCGCCCACGCAGGCGGCGCTGGCCAGCCCTGCTGGCGGGTTCGCTGGCCGCCTGTTTCATGCTGTGGATGGCCCCTGACGCCTATCTCCGCTACCAGAGCGACTACCGTACGGGCCTGGGTCAGCAGCGCAGCATCGAACTGGACGACGGCAGCCGCGTGCAGCTCGACAGCCAGTCGGCGATCAGCGTGGAGTTCGACGGCAGCCGCCGTGAGGTACGTCTGCTCAGCGGCCAGGCGTTCTTCGAGGTAACCCCGGACCAGAGCCGGCCCTTCAGGGTCGATGCGGACAACCTGCAGATCACCGTGACCGGCACAGCGTTCAACGTGAGCGTACGCCCCAGCCAACTGACCGTCGCAGTGCAGCATGGCTCGGTGCGGGTGGCCGAGGGCAACCAGACCTTGGCTGAAGCGCTGCGCACAGGTGACCGGCTGCAGTGGCGCGGCAGCGACCAGGTTATTCGCGACACGCTCCCGGTCAGCCAAATAGCCGCTTGGCAGCAAGGCCGTCTGGTGGTGCGCGACGCCCGCATTGCCGATGTACTCGACGAATTGCGCCCCTATCTGCCGGGCAAGCTGGCGTTACGCGATGTCGAACTGGGCGACAGGCGCATCACCGGCGTCTACGACCTGCGCAACCCGGATGCCGCCCTGCGCGCCATCATCCAACCCTATCAGGGGCGAGTCAGCACCTGGACAGCCTGGCTGCGAGTCGTCGACCGTCAACCCTGAGCCGCTTTCGAGCGGCTTTTTCTGATCTCGAAAAAATAATTCGACTTTCTCTGAAAATTTTCAACGCCGACACGTCATTGCCTCGAACACGAATCGATACAGATTCGCATTAGCTTTCAATTGGGCCGCTGGCCCGTTCGGGGAAGGTATGAACAAGCAGTCGCGGTTGCCCGCAAACCCCCTCATCCCTGCCAGGGCCCTGGGCAGAGCCATCAGCCTGGGCCTGCTCGGACTGTGCGGCGCCCTGCCGGTCAGCGTCGGTACGGCCATGGCGCAGGACGCCTCCAGCGCACTGCTGCAGCAACACCATGCCTTCGACATTCCTGCCCAACCCCTGGCCGACGCCCTGATCGCCTTCGCCCAGCAGAGCGGCCTGCAGGTCAGCGCCGATCAACAGCTGGTCGGTCACCTGCGCAGCAAGGCGATCAACGGGCAGATAAGCAGCGAACAGGCGCTGTCGCGTTTGCTGGAAGGCAGCAATATCGGCTGGAACTATCAGCAGCAGCTGCTGACCTTCTTCCCGGTGGCCAGCCAACAGGAAGCGCTGGAGCTGGGTAATACCGTGGTCATGGGAAAATCCGAGAGTGCCTACCAGGGCGAGGCACTCATCGATCGCCGCTTGATCGAGAACTTTGCCGGCGCCAACGGGGATATGACCAGCATGTTGAAAATGCACCCCAGCGTGCGTTTCGACACTGCTCAACAAAGCTCCAACACCCCAGGTGAAATCAACCCGGCGGACATCAGCATCAATGGCGCCAAGTTCTACCAGAACAACTTCATGGTCGACGGCGTGAGCATCAATAACGACCTGGACCCGGGCGCCAGCTCAGGCTCGCGCAACGACGTGAATGGCCAGTACAACCTGCCGAGCAACGCATTCGGCATTGCCCTGGACGCCGATCTGCTCGAAGAGGTGCGCGTATACGACTCAAACGTCTCGGCCAAGTACGGGCGCTTCAATGGCGGTGTGGTCGACGCCATCACTCGCAGGCCAACGGAGGACTTCCACGGCAAGGTCTCGGCGCAGATGACCCGATCCGAGTGGACCGAATACCACATCAACAACGATCAGATCAGCGATGAGGAGTTCGAGCGTTCCAGCGACTACGCCAACCAGCCGGAATTCAGGAAGCTGAGCACCCGGGTGATGCTCGAAGGCCACCTGACCGAAAACTTCGGCCTGATCGGCAACTTCGTCCGCAAGACCTCGGAAATCCCTCTCTATGCCTACCCCAACGGCTATGCCAGCGCCGGCGACGCGCTCAAGCATAATCAGCAGCGCATCATCGAGAACAAGATGGTCAAGGCCTACTGGACGCCCAACGAGCGCCTGGATCTGTCGCTGGCTCTGGTCGATGCGCCTGCCGAAGGCACCTACTTCAAGGCCAACCAGCGCAATTCCGGCTTTCGCATCGACCAGGGCGGGCAGACCGCGACCCTGAAGGCGGTGTGGACAGGTGACGCGCTGACCTACACACACCAGTTCGCCTACAAGACGATGCAGAGCTCCCGGGACGCCGACAGCAGTGTTCACAAACAGTGGCGTTGGTCCGCTGACAAGAACTGGGGCAACCCCTACCGTAACGGCCAGCTTTTCGATGGCTCGACCAGCGTCGAAGGCGGTATGGGCGACCTCGAACAGCGCCAGACCGGCCTTGAATACAACCTGGACGTGCAGGCACTGCCGTTCGAGTTCATCAACACCAGCCATACCTTGGGCTTCGGCCTGGAGATCAGGCGCCAGGAAGCCAGTTATGAGGTGCTGGAAGACACACTCGGCGCGTCCGTCATACGCCGCAGCTCGGTCACCGGCGGAACCAGCTGCGTCACTGCCAGTGGCCTGCTGGACAACGACTATTGCTCGATCAGCACCAACGCGACGGGCGTTGCCGAGCGCCAATACTTCGGACTGCTCAATAGCGTCAGAGCCGGCAAGGTGGAGGCCGAGCAGATCGACTATGCGTTCTACCTGCAGGACGACATCCAGATCGGCAATCTCAAACTGCGCCCAGGCGTGCGACTCGATGCTGACAACTACATGGAAAAGAAGACCATCGCGCCGCGCTTCGCCGCCAGCTACGACTTCTTTGGTGACCAAGGCAGCGTGCTGACGACAGGCGTCAACCGCTACTACGGCCGCAACCTGTTCAAGTACCGGCTGGCCGACGGCCGCGAATCGCTGCGCTGGCGTGCCACTCGCCTTGGCAGCACCACCAACACCATCCGCGACTTCGGGCCCTGGACCAATTTCGGCGTCGACGAGAACGCCTTCCGTAAGATCGACATCCCTTATGACGACGAGTGGATGGTTGGCTTCGCCCAGCAGATGCTAGGCATGCAGTTCGAACTCAAATACGTGCACCGCGAAGGTAAGAATCAGGTGGTGCGCAGTCGCGCCAACTACCTGGGACTCGAAGCGGGCGATGGAGTCGACAGCATCGCCAACTACTACACCTACACCAACGCCGGGAAAAGCCGTAGCGAGACCGTCACGCTGACCATGAGCCCGCTCGACACGCTGCACTTCGCCGGTACCGCCACCAGCTTCATGCTAGGCATGGACTGGAACCGCACCGAGAGCGCCCAAAGCGATTACGACAATATCCTCAACGAGGATCGCCTCAACGACGAGGACGTCTACTTCGACGGCAGCCTGATGCCCTACAGTGAATTGCCCGCCAGCAACTTCAACCGCCCTTGGACGATTCGTCTCAATGCCGTTACCAGCATCCCGCGCCTGAACCTGACCTGGACCAACTTCCTGCGCTACCGCGGCCCCTACGACCAGATATTCCGCGCCAACCCGGAAAACATCGTCATCGATGGTGCCACGTACGAAAACTACGAAGTACGTGAGGTGCCCGCCGCACCGACCTGGGACACCAGGCTCAAGTGGACGCTGCCCCTCGGCGCCAGCCAGTCGACCTACGTTGCGGTGGACATCACCAACGTGACCGACAAGGTCAATACCATCGCCAGCGACACCGCCGGCACCATCAGCTACGAGACCGGCCGCCAGTACTGGCTCGAAGTCGGCTACCAATTCTAAGAAGGCGCGCGCCCATGCATCCCGTGAAAGTCCTCCTCACGGCACTGGCAGCGTTGCTGCTCGGTGCCTGCACCTCCCTGCCCGCTGGCGACGCGCAGTTGCAGTGGCACCCCATCGTCACCCGTGGCGAGCTGCCCAACGGCCTGCGTTACAACCTGATCCGCACCGATGAGCAAAAGGGCCGTCTGGATATGCGCCTGACGGTGCACGCCGGCTCGGTGGACGAGGCCGACGACCAGGTCGGTGTCGCCCATATGCTCGAGCACCTGGCCTTCTACAGCCACGGCGGTGAACCGCTCGACGTGCGCCAGCGCCTGCAAAAGACCGGCTGGCAACAGGGCCGGCATTTCAATGCGGTGACCAGCTACGACCGCACCCAGTACCTGCTCAGCCCGCCCGATGGCGTCAAGAGCGCCGCGCTGGCGCTACAGACCCTGGCCAACATGGCCTTCGCCGCCGACTTCACCGCAGAGGACCTGACCCGCGAGCGTCCCATCGTCATCGAGGAATGGCGCGGCGGCCTGGGCGTGGCCCAGCGCATGAACGCCAAGCGCACCGCCGCCCAGCGCACCGGCTCGCGTTACCCAGCGCACCGCACCATCGGCAACCGCCAGGCCATCGAAGAGGCGCAGCTGGGCGCACTGCAGGCCTTTCAGCAGCGTTGGTACCTGCCTAACAACATGGTGTTGAACGTCGTCGGCGACTTTGAGCCGCACCGGCTGATCGGGCAGATCGAGGAGGCGTTCGCCAAGCCTCGGCGCGGCAACGTGCCGAGTCGCGAGCACCTGGAACTGCCACTGGACGACAGGCTGAAGGTGTTTCGCGTACAGGACAGCCAGAGCGGCAGCAACCAGGTCGCCCTGCTGTTTCGCTTCAGCCAGCTCGACAGCCGCGAACAGACCCGCGCCGCCAGCCGCGACCGGCTGATCGACCGCTTGGCCCTCAGCGTGCTGTCGCGTCAGTTGCGCCGCCAGCCGCTGGATGAAACCCAGACCAGCAGCCTTACTGCCGTGAAGACCCAGATCGGCCGGCGCAGCGGCGTATTGGCCGTGGCCGCCGCGGTCAAGGGTCAGCATCACGAGCAGTCGCTGCAAACCCTGCTGCGCGAGCTGCAGCGCATCGACCGCCATCCGCTGCACGAGGACGACGTGCAGGCCGTGAAGGACGATATCCGCCGGATCGCCGAACGCATGCTGAGCGATCCGGCACCACGTGACTTCGATGGCTGGGTACGCCAGCTCAACGACGCGACCCTTGCCGAGCGGGTGCTGCAGGAACCGGCAGCCATCGCCCGCATTACCCTGGCCAATCTGGACGCCATCGACGCGGACGATCTGCAGCAGCGCCTCCGCAGCTGGCTGGCCAGCCCGGATCGGGTGCTGCAGCTCAGCGCGCCGGGGGGCATGCAACTGGAGCTGCCGACGGCCGCCAGCGTGCTGCGGCAGTGGCAGATCCTGGCCGATACCGAGCTGGCCGCGCCGCTGCCACCCGCTGCCCAGGCGGAGGTCGTGGTCCCCACGCTGAGCAGCGCCTTGCCGGCGGGGCGCATTGTCGAGCGGCGCCGCTTCGCAGCCGAACAGGTCGAGCACTGGCAACTGGGCAACGGTGACCGCCTGGTATGGCTGCGCCGCCCCGGTGCCGACGGCAAGGTACAGCTGCGAGTCGACTCCAGCGCCGGCTTCCGGTATCGGGGCGCCCTGCCGTGGCGCGCACAGATCGCCAGCCAGCTGGCCTTGCAGACCCCGCCAACCGGCTGGAGCGAAGAACAGCTGAACGCCTGGAAGAAACGCGAAGGCGTGCAGCTGTCCTTCGAGCAACAGGCCAGCCGCCTGGAAGCCCAGGGCAGCGCCGCGCCACAGCAACTGGCCAGCCTGCTGGCCTTCTACCAGGCCCGGCAGACACGCACTACCCTGGACGAACACGCCTACCGCGACAGCGTCGGGCAACTGCGCGATCAGCTGCAACGCCAGCGCGACAGTGTGCGCAGCGAACAGGACGCCACCTGGCGACGCCTCAAGCACGGCCAGGACGACTGGCAAGCCCCCACCGCAGCAGCATTGGCCGCACTGAGCCGCGCCCAGCTGGAAGCGGACTGGCACCACCAGGCCGCCGCGCCGGTGACCTACTACCTGATGGCCGACCTGCCCGCCGCCGAGCTGCAGGCGTTGGTCAGCCGCTACCTGGCGGCCATCCCCCGCGTTGAGCCCTTGCAGGCTGCGCCCGTGGCACGCCAGCCCGGTCGTCGCCAGGCGACACTGGCCATCGCCCTGGAGCCACGCGCCAGCCTGTATGCCAGCAGCTTCCAGCCGCACGCCTGGAACCCGGCCGACGCCGCGCGCATCGCCGCCCTGCGGGAAATTGCGAACGCCGAACTCAAGCAGCGCCTGCGTGGCGATGCCACCGGCATCTACCGCCTGCGCTTCGACAGCGAACTGAGCCCCGCGCACCAGCGCATCGACAGCGAGCTGCACTTCAGCAGCGCGCCGCAGCGCGCCGATGAACTCTGGCAACTGGCCCAGGAAACCCTGGCGGTGCTGCCAGAGGCAGTCACCGAGCCGCGCGTGGCGGCCTTGCGCAATGAGCTGCAGCGCAAGGAAAACCAGCGCCGTGAAGACCCCGCCACTCAGCTGCACCGGCTGATGCTCAGCGAGCGCGCCTGGGGCGACCCGCGCTACTTGAGCGAGCAGGACAAGCTGCCCGCGGCGCTGGAAACGGCGGCGATGAAGCGCCTGGCCCGGCAGATCTTCCCGCCGGCCAATGAGGTGCGCATGCAGGTGCTGCCTGCAGAAGGCGCCGGTTCGTGAACACCTTGCGCCTGTTCTTCAGGCTCGCCAGGCCGTTCTGGGGCAGCCGCGCCGGCTGGCCGGGCTGGGCCCTGCTGGCGCTGGCATTGGCCATGGGTACGGGCCTGGTACAGGTCAACGTGTACATCAACGAATGGAGCAAGACCTTCTACGACACCCTGGCGACCTTCGACGGCAAGGCCCTGCTCGGTCTGATGGGCCAGTACGCCATCGCCATCGGCGTGCTGATCGGCGCCATCGTCGCCAAGGACTGGTTCAACAAGGCACTGATGCTGCGCTGGCGCCAGCACCTCAACGACCACCTGCTGGAGCGCTGGCTGGGCGAGCGCCGCTATTACCGCCTGGGCCTTGGCGGCGAGCCAGACCACCCGGATCAACGTATCGCCGAGGATGCCTACCTGCTGACGGAAAAGACCGTTGGCATCGTCGTCTCGCTGTTTATCAACAGCCTGCAGATCGGCGCCTTCTTCAGCATCCTCTGGCAGCTGTCCGGCACCCAGACCTTCACCATCGCCGGCCGTGAGCTGAGCATCGACGGCTATCTGGTCTGGGCCGCGATTCTTTATACCCTGGTCGGCACCCTGCTCACGCACTGGCTGGGCCATCCGTTGCACGGCCTGAACTACGAGCGCCAGCGCAGCGAGGCGGCCTTTCGTGCCGACCTGCTGCGCAAGCGCGAGCACGCCGAGCAGATCGCCCTGTATGCCGGCGAAGACGCCGAGCGAAAAGGCCTGGAACGGCGCTTCGCCGCCATCGCCGAGAACTGGCGCGGGCTGATGCGCCGGGAACTGAAACTGGGGATATTCACCGCCGGCTACAGCCGCGTCAGCAACATCGTGCCGGTCTTCATCGCGCTGCCGCTGTTTCTCGCCAAGACCATCACCCTCGGTGGTCTCATGCAGATTCGCAGCGCCTTCACCGCGGTCCAGGGTTCGCTGAGCTGGTTCATCTTCTCCTACCGCGACCTGGCCGAATGGAGCGCCACGGTGCAGCGCCTGGGCCAGTTCCAGCAGGCCATGGAGCGCCTGCAGCCGGTCGTACTCGAACGTGGCGAGAGCCTCAGCACCGGCGGCCTGGATGTGCTGCGGCCCAATGGCGAGGCGCTGCTGTGCGGCCTGGCGCTGCAGGCGCGGCCCGGTGAATGGCTGCGCCTGGCCGGCGCCAGTGGCCTGGGCAAGACCACCCTGCTGCGCACCCTGATGGGCCTCTGGCCGCACCACCGCGGCAGTTGGCAACTGCCTGGCGGGCGCAGCCTGCTGCTGCCCCAGAAGCCCTACCTGGCCAGCGGCCGGCTCGACGAAGCGCTGGCCTACCCCGCGGCGCAGGTACCGGCCACCCTGGAATTGATCGGCGCGCTGCAGGATGTCGGCCTCGGCAACCTGGCGGCAGACCTGGAGCGGGAAGCCGAATGGGGCCGCGAACTCTCGGGCGGCGAGCAGCAGCGTCTGGCCCTGGCCCGTGCTCTGCTCTATCGGCCCGATACCCTGTATCTCGACGAGGCCACCAACCAGCTCGACGAACGGGCCGCCTGCGGGCTCCTCATGCGCCTGCGCGAACGCCTGCCGGGCTGCACGCTGGTCGGCGTCAGCCATCAGCCGGCGGTGCAGCGCCTGTTCGAACGCAGCATCGATCTGCAGGAATGTGGGCCGGCATGCAGCCCGGTGGCACGGTCGCCGGTCACGGCTTGAGCGGATGGCCGGGCCGCGCCGTGCGCGCCCCGGGCAAAGGAGAAGCGACTCGGCAGCAGGATCAGCGCGCGTCGGGCACAGCTCAGCGATCGTATTCGCCGGCCGCTTCGGGCTGGTATTCGACCTCCAGCAGGGTCAGTTTGAGCAGCTTGCCGCCCGGTGCCGGCCAGTCGATATGCTGGCCGACGCTCAGGCCCAGCAGGGCCGCACCCACCGGTGCAAGGATCGAGACCTTGCCTTCACCGCCGGCGTCCTGGGGGTAGACCAGGGTCAGGTGGTAGTCCTTGCCACTTCCTTCCTCGCGACAATGCACGCGTGAGTTCATGGTCACCACCCCGGCCGGAATCTGCTCGTGGCCGACCACCTCGGCGCGATCCAGCTCGGCCTGCAGGGCCTCGGCGGTCGGGCCGAAATCATCGAGGCCGTCGAGCAACTGCTCGAGGCGCTGCAGATCGAGACGGGTAATGGTGATGGACGGTGTGCTGGCCATGGTGCGGGCATATCTCCTTTGCTGGACGCCAAAAAAGCAAAACCCCATCGAGACGACGGGGTTTTTGCAGAAGTTGGATTGACCGTACCACAGCCATCCAAATAAACAAGAGCCAGGTCAGCCAAGTGCCAGCCGCTGCTCGGCCAGGGCGCGAATGACGCGACGGCGGGCGTCGCTGGCATGGCCCCATTCGAGGATTTCCGCCAGCAGGCGCCCGCAACCGAGGCAGCGCTCGGCCTCGTTCAGGCAACAACGGCGGCGACAGGGCGATGCCACCGGAGCATCGCCAGGCGCAGGCTCGCCGGCGTCTTCAGATTTCATCGAACTCGAGCTCGACACCGGCCTGCTCGGCGACGATGCGCTCGAGCATCTCGCTGAGCAGTTCGTCGCTGCTGTCGCAGATCCAGCGCTGGTTGTCCTCGTCGTAGTCGAAGTGAAAGCCTCCCGAGCGGGCCGCCAGCCACAGCTGGCGCAGGGCCGGCTGGCGGCTGAAGATCAGTTGCGAGCCATTGTCGAAGCGCACCGTCAGCACGCCCGCGGAGTTCTCCAGGTCGATGTCCAGGTCGCTGTCGTCGAAGATGTCTTCCAGCGCCTGCTGCAGCGCGTCGACCAGATCGTGGAAACGGGCTTCGCTCAAACTCATTGCACTTACCTCATGAAAAATTCAGCTGCGTCGCAGCGCCGCAAAACGCGGGCACGCCCTGGCCAGCACGCGCCAGCAGGCCAGGGCAAAGCCCCGCCGGACGGGAATCCCGGCGCATAGGCAACATGCCGGGGGGTCGGTATACTCGGGGGCAATTATGCTTTATTACAAGGATTTGACCATGAAGCGGCTGTTCACTGCCCTCATCGCGCTCGTCGCCGTTACCACCTTGCTCGGCGGCTGTGGCCAGAAAGGCCCGCTGTACCTGCCGGATGATAACCAGTCCGCCTCTTCGCAAGACAGATAAGGGCCGCCCATGAACACCTTCGAATACCGCGACGGCTCGCTGTTCGCGGAAGGTGTGGCGTTGTCCGCCGTCGCCCAGCGCTTCGGCACGCCCACCTACGTCTACTCGCGCGCCCATATCGAGGCGCAGTACCGCGCCTACGCCGATGCCCTGGCCGGTATGCCGCACCTGGTGTGTTTCGCGGTCAAGGCCAACTCCAATATCGGCGTGCTGAACGTGCTGGCGCGCCTCGGCGCCGGCTTCGACATCGTATCCAGCGGTGAACTGGAGCGCGTGCTGGCCGCCGGTGGCGAGCCGAGCCGCATCGTCTTCTCCGGCGTCGGCAAGAGCCGCGACGACATGCGCCGTGCCCTGGAAGTCGGCGTGCACTGTTTCAACGTCGAGTCGGGCGTGGAGCTGGAGCGCCTGCAGAAGGTGGCCGCCGAGATGGACGTCAAGGCGCCCGTCTCCCTACGCGTCAACCCGGACGTGGACGCCGGCACCCACCCGTACATTTCCACCGGTCTCAAGGAAAACAAGTTCGGCATCGACATCGAGCAGGCCGAGGCGGTCTACGCCCGCGCTGCCGAGCTGCCGAACATCGAGGTGGTTGGCGTCGACTGCCATATCGGTTCGCAGCTGACCACCCTGGAGCCCTTCCTCGATGCCCTGGATCGCCTGCTGCTGCTGATCGACAAGCTGGCCGCGCGCGGCATCGTCATCAAGCATCTGGATCTGGGCGGCGGCCTCGGCGTGCAGTACCGCGACGAGCAGCCACCGCTGGCCGGTGACTACATCGCCGCCGTGCGCAAACGCCTGGCGGGTCGTGACCTGGCCCTGGTGTTCGAGCCGGGCCGCTTCATCGTCGCCAATGGCGGCGTGCTGCTGACCCAGGTGGAATACCTCAAGCACACCGAACACAAGGACTTCGCCATCATCGATGCGGCGATGAACGACCTGATCCGCCCGGCCCTGTACCAGGCCTGGATGGAGGTCTCGCCGGTGCAGCCCCGTGACGGCCAGGCGCGCAACTACGACCTGGTCGGGCCGATTTGCGAGACCGGCGATTTCCTGGCCAAGGATCGCCAACTGGTGCTCGAAGAAGGCGACCTGCTGGCCGTGCGGTCGGCCGGTGCCTATGGCTTCGTGATGAGTTCCAACTACAACACCCGCGGCCGCGCCGCCGAGGTGATGGTGGACGGCGAGCAGGCCTACGAAGTACGTCGCCGCGAAACCCTGGACGAGCTCTTCGCGGGCGAAAGCCGCCTGCCGGAGTGATGCCCATGTTATTGCGCTTTACCAAGATGCATGGCCTGGGCAACGACTTCATGGTTCTCGACCTGGTCAGCCAGCATGCCCATATCCAGCCCAAGCATGCCAAGCAGTGGGGCGACCGGCACACCGGCATCGGCTTCGACCAGCTGTTGCTGGTCGAGCCGCCGCAGCACCCGGACGTGGATTTCCGCTACCGCATCTTCAACGCCGACGGCAGCGAAGTGGAACAGTGCGGCAATGGCGCGCGCTGCTTCGCCCGCTTCGTGCTGGACAAGCGCCTGACGGTGAAGAAGCACATCCGCGTGGAAACCAAGGGCGGCATCATCGAGCTCAACGTGCGTGCCGACGGGCTGATCACCGTGGACATGGGCGCACCGCGGCTGGTGCCCGAGCAGATCCCCTTCCAGGCCGATGCCGAAGCGCTGAGCTACACCGTAGACGTCGACGGACAACGCCACGAGCTGGCCGCGGTATCCATGGGCAACCCCCATGCGGTACTGCGCGTCGATGATGTCGACAGCGCGCCGGTACATGAACTGGGCGCGAAGCTGGAACACCATCCGCGCTTTCCACAGCGGGTCAACGTCGGCTTCCTGCAGGTCGTCGACCGTCAGCGTGGTCGTCTGCGCGTCTGGGAACGCGGCGCCGGGGAAACCCAGGCCTGCGGCACCGGCGCCTGCGCGGCCGCCGTCGCGGCGATCCGCCAGGGCTGGATGGACTCGCCCGTACAGCTGGAACTGCCCGGCGGCAAGCTGCACATCGAGTGGGCAGGCCCCGGCCAGCCCGTTATGATGACCGGCCCCGCCGTGCGCGTGTACGAAGGACAGGTTCGCCTATGACTGACCAGCAGGATTCGCCCAAGCCCCTGGACTCGGAAACGGTCGCCGCCTACCTGCGCCTGCACCCCGAGTTCTTCATCGACCACGACGAGCTGATTCCCGAGCTGCGCATTCCGCACCAGCGCGGCGATACCGTGTCGCTGGTCGAGCGCCAGGTCAAACTGCTGCGCGAGCGTAACATCGAGATGCGCCAGCGCCTGTCGCACCTGATGGACGTGGCCCGCGACAACGATCGGCTGTTCGACAAGACCCGCCGCCTGGTGCTCGACCTGATGGACGCCAGCAGCCTCGAGGAAGTGGTCAGCTGCGTGGAAGACAGCCTGCGCCGGGAGTTCCAGGTGCCGTTCGTGGGGCTGATCCTGTTCAGCGATACGCCGCTGCCGGTTGGTCGTAGCGTCAGCAGTGCCGAGGCGCATCAGGCCATCGGCGGCCTGCTGGCCGGTGGCAAGACCATCTGCGGCGTGCTGCGTGAGCACGAGCTGAAGTTCCTGTTCGGCGAAGCCGGCAGCGACGTCGGTTCGGCAGCCGTCGTCGGCCTGAACCATCAGGGCCTGCACGGTGTGTTGGCGATCGGCAGCGCCGATGCGCAGCACTACAAAAGCTCGCTGGGCACGCTGTTCCTCGGTTATATCGCCGAAGTGCTGTCGCGGGTCCTGCCGCGCTTTTCCGCGCCGCTGCGCTCGGTACGCTGAACATAGCGGCAAGCTTCAAGCAGCAAGAAGAGCGGAAGCAGAAGCGGCCTTTGACTTGGAGCTCGAAGCTTGAAGCTTGCAGCTGACCTGGATGCCTACCTCGAACACCTGCGCAGCGAACGGCAGGTGTCGGCCCATACCCTGGATGGCTATCGCCGCGACCTCGCCAAGCTGCTCGCCTATTGCGAGCAGGAAGGCCTGGCGGACTGGGCGCAACTCGACATCACCCGCCTGCGCCGCCAGGTCGCGCGCTTGCACAAGCAGGGCCAGTCGGCGCGCAGCCTCGCACGCCTGCTGTCGGCCACCCGCGGCCTGTACCGCTACCTGATCCGCGAAGGCCACTGCCGGCACGACCCGGCAACCGGCCTGACGCCGCCCAAGGGCGAGCGCAAATTGCCCCGGGTGCTGGACGTGGATCGTGCCACCCAGTTACTCGACGGCGCCCAGGAAGACGACTTCATCGCCCGCCGCGATCACGCCATGCTCGAGCTGTTCTATTCGTCCGGCCTGCGCCTGTCGGAGCTGGTCGCCCTGAACCTCGACTGGCTCGATCTGCCGGCCGGCCTGGTGCGCGTCACCGGCAAGGGCAGCAAGGTGCGCGAGCTGCCGGTAGGCAGCAAGGCACGCGAAGCACTGCAAGAGTGGCTGCCACTGCGAGCGCTGGCCAACCCGGTCGATGGCGCGGTATTCGTCAGCCGCCAGGGCCGTCGCATCGGCGCCCGCGCCGTGCAGCTGCGAGTACGTCAGGCCGGCGTCAGCGAACTCGGCCAGCACATCCATCCCCATATGCTGCGCCATTCCTTCGCCAGCCATATGCTCGAGTCATCCCAGGATCTGCGCGCCGTGCAGGAGCTGCTCGGCCATGCCGACATCGCCACCACCCAGGTGTACACCCACCTGGATTTCCAGCACCTGAGCAAGGTCTACGACAGCGCCCATCCACGGGCCAAACGCCGCAAGAGACAGGATTCATGAGCATTCGCCTGATCACCTTCGACCTCGACGACACCCTGTGGGACAACCGCCCGGTGATCCTCGGTGCAGAAACCGCCATGCGCGACTGGATCAGCCAGCATGCACCACGCCTGGCCAGCCAGCCGGTAGATCACCTGGGCCAGGTTCGTGGCCGCCTGCTGGAGGCCGAGCCCGGCCTGAAATACCGCCTCAGCGAGCTGCGCCGACGCACCCTGCGCCACGCGCTGCAAGGCGTCGGCCACGGCCCCGAGGAAGCTGCGCAGCTGGCCGAAGGCGCCTTCCAGGCGATGCTCGAGGCGCGCCACGCCATCACCTTCTTCAGCGACACCGTCACCACGCTGGAGCTATTGGCCAATCAGTACAGCCTGGGCGTGATCACCAACGGCAACGCCGACGTGCGCCGCCTCGGCCTGGCGGACTACTTCAGTTTCATTCTCTGCGCCGAGGAGCTGGGAGTCGGTAAACCCGATCGCAGGCCATTCGAGGAAGCCCTCGCTCGCTCCGGCATGAGCGCCGGGCAGGCGGTGCATATCGGCGATCACCCCGGTGACGATATCGCCGGCGCACAGGCAGCCGGCTGGCGTGCGGTGTGGTTCAATCCCGAGGGCAAGGCCTGGGCCGGAGAGCAAGAAGCCGACGCGCAGATCCGTAGCCTGGGCGAGCTGCCGGCGCTGCTGCAGCGTTGGGCATAGCGTTGGTGGGCTGAAGCCCACCCTACAGGTGATTGGTCGTAGGGTGGGCTTCAGCCCACCAAATCAAATTTCTACCACAGAGCCAACATGCAAAAGCCCGCCATAACGGCGGGCTTTTGCGTTCAGATCCAGCGTTCGCGTCAGATGGGGCGACTGCCGTACTTGCTGTCGGGCTTCTTGGGCGGGTCGGAGACGACGTTGGGCTCCACTTCCTGAACCTTGCCACCCCGGGAGAGGAATTCCTCCATGGCGCGCGCCAGCGCATCGCGTTCCTTCTGCTTGGCTTCTACGCTCGGCAGCTCCTCGACTTCAACGGCCTTCTTGGCTTTGCCCTTGGCAGGCGCCGCGCTATCGGACTCGCTGTCATCATCGGCGACATCACCATCAGCGGCCGCCAGCTCCTCGCCATCGTCCTCGTCTGCGCCTTCCAGCTCGTCTTGTTCCAGTTCTTCGTCGCTCATGTTCAGCCTCATGACTTGCGAAAAGCAGGTTAGTTATAGCCCAGTCGTCCAACGTTGCCGAACGGCTGGAAAAAATTCAATTTGCCGTACCTTGCAAGGTTGCAAGCACACGTCGGGCGCCACCGTGTTCGCGGTGTTCGCCCAGGTAAATCCCTTGCCAGGTACCCAGCGCCAGGCGTCCGTTACTCACGGGCAGCTGCAGCTGGACACCGAGCAGGCTCGCTTTGAAGTGCGCCGGCAGATCGTCCGGGCCTTCGTCGCAGTGCTCGTAGCCGGTCGCGTCCTCGGGGACGAGACGGCGGAAGAAGCGCTCGAAGTCGCGGCGCACCGCAGGGTCGGCATTCTCGTTGACGGTCAGCGACGCCGATGTGTGCTGCAGCCACAGGTGTAACAGACCCACCCTGTAGCTCGGCAGTTCCGGTAATGCATCCAGCAATTCATCGGTCACCAGATGAAAGCCTCGCGCCCGTGGGCGCAAGGTGATCAGCCGTTGCTGCCACATGCTCGTCGCCTCGTTTTTCAACGCGCGCATTCTAGCGTGCCGGACAAAAAAGCAAAGGGCGCCTGAGCGCCCTTTTGCCGGTGTGGACCATCATTTTTACTGATGGTGGTCGGCGCCATGCGCCTCACCCATCATTTCTTGCCGGTGAACTCGGGGTAGGCTTCCATCCCGCACTCGACCAGGTCGACGCCGTCGTACTCTTCTTCCTCGGACACCCGCAGGCCGACGACCGCCTTGATGATGCTCCAGACGATCAGGCTGGCGATGAACACCCAGGCGAAGATGCAGGCGATGCCCAGCAGCTGAGCGCCCAGGCTGGATTCCGGGTTGGTCAGGCAGACCGCCAGGGTGCCCCAGATGCCCGCCGCACCATGCACGGAGATGGCACCCACCGGGTCGTCAACCTTGATCTTGTCGAAGCCGAGGATGGCGAACACCACCAGCACGCCGCCCACGCCGCCGATCAGGGTGGCCTGCAGCGCGGTGGGGGTCAGCGGCTCGGCGGTGATCGACACCAGACCAGCCAGCGCACCGTTGATGGCCATGGTCAGGTCGGCCTTGCCGAACAGGATGCGCGCGACGATCAGCGCGGCGATCAGACCGCCAGCGGCGGCCATGTTGGTGTTGACGAACACCTGGGCCACGGCGTTGGCGTCTTCGATGGTGCTCATCTTCAGTTGCGAGCCACCGTTGAAGCCGAACCAGCCCATCCACAGGATGAACATGCCCAGGGTCGCCAGCGGCAGGTTGGCGCCCGGAATGGCGTTCACCTGGCCATTGGCGCCGTACTTGCCCTTGCGCGCACCGAGCAGGATCACCCCGGCCAGGGCTGCAGCGGCGCCAGCCATGTGCACCACACTGGAGCCGGCGAAGTCGAGGAAACCGGCGGCGTCGAGGAAACCGCCGCCCCATTTCCAGAAGCCCTGCACCGGGTAGATCACCGCGGTCATCACCACCGCGAAGGCGATGAACGACCAGAGTTTCATGCGCTCGGCCACCGCGCCGGAAACGATCGACATGCAGGTGGCGGCGAACACGATCTGGAAGAAGAAGTCCGAGCGGGCGGCGTAGTACGGGGCATCTTCGCCACCGGCCAGTACCGACTCGACGCTGTTCTCGTCACCGATCAGAAAACCGAAGCTCGGCTGGATGCCGCCCTCGGGGCTGGAGTACATGATGTAGTAGCCGATCAGCAGGTACATGATGCAGGCGATGGCGAACAGCGCCACGTTCTTGGTGAGGATCTCGGTGGTGTTCTTGGCTCGTACCAGGCCTGCTTCGAGCATGGCGAAGCCGGCGGCCATCCACATGACGAGGGCGCCACAGATCAGGAAGTAGAAGGTATCGAAACCATACTGCAGAGCAGTCAGTGCTGTGTTGTCCATTTTTTATCACCTCTGGCCGTTGCGCACGGGCGTGCGCTGTGCGGTCGAGGCGCCCGGGTTGGCTCCGGGCGCACTCCGTGTGCTGTCGGCCCGCCACAGAAAGCGGGCCGCTGGTACTTACAGGATGTAGCCGCGCTCGTTGTGCTGAGCCAGGTCGAGGCCGACCGACTCGTCCTCGTCGCTGACCCGCAGGCCCATCACGGCATCGATGACCTTGAGGATCACGAAGGTGACGATGCCGGTGTAGATCACGGTGACGGCCACGCCCTTGAACTGGATCCACAGTTGCAGGCCGATGTTCTCGACCTCACCGAAGCCGCCCAGGGCCGGTGCAGCGAAGATACCGGTCAGCAGCGCGCCGACGATGCCGCCCACGCCGTGCACGCCGAACACGTCCAGGGAGTCGTCGTAGCCCAGCTTGCGCTTGAGGCTGGTGGCGCAGAAGAAGCAGATCACGCCGGCCGACAGGCCGATGATCATCGCGCCCATCGGGCCGACGGTACCGGCCGCCGGAGTGATGCCGATCAGGCCGGCGACCACGCCCGAGGCGATGCCCAGTGCGCTGGGTTTGCCGTGGGTGATCCACTCGGCGAACATCCAGCCCAGCGCAGCGGCGGCGGTGGCGATCTGGGTGACCAGCATGGCCATGCCAGCGGTCTGGTCGGCGGCGGCAGCGGAGCCGGCGTTGAAGCCGAACCAGCCGACCCACAGCATCGCTGCGCCGATCAGCGTGTAGCCCAGGTTGTGCGGCGCCATGGCCACGCTCGGGTAACCCTTGCGCTTGCCGAGCACGATGCACGCCACCAGGCCAGCGATACCGGCGTTGATGTGCACCACGGTGCCGCCAGCGAAGTCGAGCACGCCCCAGTCCCACATCAGGGCACCGTCGCCGCCCCAGACCATGTGCGCGATCGGCGCGTAGACAAGGGTGAACCAGACGGTCATGAACACCAGCATCGCGGAGAACTTCATGCGCTCGGCGAAGGCACCGACGATCAGCGCCGGAGTGATGATGGCGAAGGTCATCTGGAAGGTGATGAACACGCTTTCCGGGAAGGCCGCGGTGAGCGATTCCTTGGTCAGGTTGCCGAGGAACATGTTGCCCAGGCCGCCCACGAAGGAGCTGAAGTTGGTGACACCGGCTTCCATCCCGGTGGTGTCGAACGCCAGGCTGTAACCGTAGGCGAACCACAGCAGGCTCATCAGCGCGGTGATGGCGAAGCACTGCATCATCACCGACAGGACGTTCTTGGAACGCACCATGCCGGCGTAGAACAGCGCCAGGCCTGGAATGGTCATGAACAGCACCAGGGCGGTGGCGGTCAGCATCCAGGCCGTATCACCGGAATTCAGCGTTTTTTCCTGAGCCATGACCAGGCTTGGGAAAAACAGGGACGAAAGGGCTCCAAGCCCTGCGATTTTTCGCAGAGTCATGATTTAACTCCTGGGACGATTTGGGGGTGGGGGTGGAGCTTTAGATCGCGTCGGTATCGGTTTCGCCGGTACGGATGCGGATCGCCTGTTCCAGGTTTACGACGAAAATCTTGCCGTCACCGATCTTGCCGGTGTTGGCAGCCTTGGTGATGGCCTCGATGACGCGGTCCAGCTGATCGTCAGCAATGGCGACGTCGATCTTCACCTTGGGCAGGAAGTCGACGACATATTCAGCGCCGCGGTACAGCTCGGTATGGCCCTTCTGGCGGCCGAAGCCTTTCACTTCGGTGACGGTGATGCCTTGCACACCGATTTCCGACAGCGATTCGCGGACGTCGTCCAGCTTGAACGGCTTGATGATGGCAGTGACTAGTTTCATGAAACTCTCTCCCGTGTAAGGTGGACTTGCCCCAGGAATCGTTACCCCGGCGCCAGTCTAAGCTCAGTGTCCGGCTTTTGTATGCATCGGCTGCCAAGACGGGCTGACCAACTGCTCGCGGCGAACCCCTCCCGCCCGTTCGTGACAACCGAACCGCATCGGTGCATGGGTCATGAGCCTCTAAGCAGAATTCTTGCCAATACCGGCAAAGCGCCGCTTTTCATGAACTTACAGGGCTGTAGGCAATTGTGATCGGTGTCACGCCCAAGCCTTCGCACCAGAAGTGCGCCAAACCGCACCACACCATGCACACCATTGGTGCGCCACCGGCGCAGCGGCGGCGAAAAACCACCGTGCTACACTGCCGCCAACTCATTCTGGAAGGTTCCCATGCTGCCACCCAAAGCGTTGCTCGATGCCCTCAGCAGCCAGGCCAGTCGCCTGCTCAGCGGTGACAACCCGCTGCCCCGCAGTGAAATCGAAAGACAGCTCAAGGCCCTGCTGCAGAGCAGCTTCAGCAAGCTGGATCTGGTGAGTCGCGAGGAATTCGACAGCCAGATGGTCGTACTGGCCCGCACCCGGGCGCGCCTCGAAGCCCTGGAAGCCAAGGTCGCCGAGCTCGAAGCACGCACCGCAACGACGCCGCACGCACCGGCCGAGTAACGGCTCGGCCGGCACGCGATCAAGGAGTGATCAATGTCATTGGCCATCGTCCATAGCCGCGCCCAGGTCGGCGTCGATGCACCCGCAGTGACCGTCGAGGCGCACCTGGCCAACGGCCTGCCCTCCCTGGCCTTGGTCGGGCTGCCGGAAACCGCGGTCAAGGAATCCAAGGACCGCGTACGCAGCGCCATCCTCAACTGTGCCCTGGATTTCCCGCCGCGCCGTATCACCCTGAATCTCGCCCCAGCGGATCTGCCCAAGGACGGCGGTCGCTTCGACCTGGCCATCGCCCTGGGCATCCTCGCCGCCAGCGGCCAGTTACCCGGCGAATCCCTGGCCAGCCTCGAATGCCTCGGCGAGCTCGCCCTGTCCGGTGCGATTCGCCCGGTTCAGGGCGTGCTGCCCGCCGCATTGGCTGCCCGGCAAGCCGGTCGCACCCTGGTGGTACCCAGGGAAAACGCCGAGGAGGCCAGCCTGGCTACCGGTCTCAGCGTTCTGGCGGTCGATCACCTGCTGGAGCTGGTGGCGCACCTCAACGGCCAGACGCCGCTGGCGCCCTACCAGGCCGAGGGCCTGTTGCGCCATACCCAGCCCTACCCGGACCTTGCCGAGGTGCAGGGCCAGATCGCCGCCAAGCGCGCCCTGCTGGTGGCCGCTGCCGGCGGCCACAATCTGTTGCTGAGCGGGCCGCCGGGGACCGGCAAGACGCTCCTGGCCAGCCGCCTGCCCGGCCTGCTGCCGCCGCTCACCGAAGAGGAGGCCCTGCAGGTCGCCGCAATCCGCTCGGTGGCCAGCCACACGCCGCTGCAGAGTTGGCCGCAACGACCGTTCCGACACCCGCACCACAGCGCATCCGGCCCGGCCCTGGTGGGCGGTGGCAGCCGCCCGCAGCCGGGAGAAATCACCCTGGCCCACCACGGCGTCCTGTTTCTGGACGAATTGCCCGAGTTCGACCGCCGCGTGCTCGAGGTGCTTCGCGAGCCCCTGGAAAGTGGCCATATCGTGATCGCCCGCGCCCGTGACAAGGTCGCCTTCCCTGCCCGCTTCCAGCTGGTGGCGGCCATGAACCCCTGCCCTTGTGGGTTTCTCGGCGATCCCAGCGGCCGCTGTCGCTGCAGCCCGGAGCAGATCCAGCGCTATCGCGGCAAGCTGTCCGGGCCGTTGCTCGACCGCATCGACCTGCACATCACCGTGGCCCGCGAGAGCACCCAGCTCGATGCGCCGCCAGACAACGGCGAGACCAGCGCGGCCGCCGCCAGCCGCGTCGCCGACGCACGGGACATCCAGCTGCAGCGCCAGGGCATTGCCAATGCCTTTCTCGACCTGCCCGGGCTGCGGGCCCACTGTCACCTGGCCGACGCCGATCGCCAGTGGCTGGAGCACGCCTGCGAGCGCCTCACCCTGTCACTGCGCTCGGCGCACCGCGTGCTGAAGGTGGCGCGAACCCTGGCCGACCTGCAGGCCGAGGAGCGCATCAGTCGCCAGCATCTGGCCGAAGCGCTGCAGTACCGCACCAGCCTGTAAGCCTGCGCAAATAAGCTGAACGAAACGGCTAATGGCCTATCGATAGCAGGCGTGGCCAAGAATCCGACTATCGGCAATGCTACAATCGCGGGCCTTCCGCTTTTGGCGGCCATCCGAAAACCCGAGTCGTTTCTCCATCCTGCCATCCATCCGATCCAGCCTAAGCTGAGGTGGAGGATGCGCACGTCATGGACTGACTCCGACCAAGGAGAGCTAGCTCAATGGGGGCAAATCTGTCTTCCCGCTCCACCCTCAACCCGCCGGTTTTCTTCGGCTCGACCTTCCTGATCGCCTGCTTGGTGATCTACAGCACGGCATTCAAGGACAACGCCCAGAGCGTGTTCGGCGCCACCCAGGCCTGGATCATCGAAAATGCCAGCTGGGTCTATATCCTTGCCGTCGCATTGATCCTGCTGTTCGTGGTGTTCCTGGCCATGAGCCGCTTCGGCGACATCAAGCTCGGTCCGGATCACAGCGAGCCCGAATACAACAACACCACCTGGTTCTCCATGCTGTTCTGCGCAGGCATGGGCATCGGCCTGATGTTCTTTGGCGTGGCCGAGCCGGTCATGCACTTCATCGACCCGCCAGTGGGCGACCCGCAGACCGTCACCGCGGCGAAGGAAGCGATGAAGCTGACCTTCTTCCACTGGGGCCTGCACGCCTGGGCGATCTACGCCATCGTTGCCTTGATCCTCGCCTATTTCGCGTTCCGGCATAACCTGCCGCTGACCCTGCGCTCGGCGCTGTACCCGCTGATCGGCGACCGCATCTACGGCCCCATCGGCCATGCGGTGGACATCTTCGCGGTCATCGGCACCGTGCTCGGCGTGGCCACCTCGCTGGGCTACGGCGTGCTGCAGATCAACACCGGCCTGAACCATCTGTACGGCCTGCCCACCACCACCACGGTGCAGATCGGCCTGCTGATCTTCACCATGCTGCTGGCGACCATCTCCGTGGTCAGCGGCCTGGACAAGGGCATCCGCCGCCTGTCCGAGCTGAACATGCTGCTCGCCGTGGGCCTGCTGCTGATCGTGCTGGTACTCGGCCCGACCGTGTTCATCATGCAGACCTTCGTGCAGAACACCGGCGGCTACCTGTCGGAGATCGTCAGCAAGACCTTCAACCTGTATGCCTACGAGCCGACCGACTGGATCGGTGGCTGGACCCTATTCTACTGGGGCTGGTGGCTGTCCTGGTCGCCGTTCGTGGGCCTGTTCATCGCACGGATTTCCCGTGGCCGCACCATCCGCCAGTTCATCAGCGGCGTGCTGGTGGTGCCGGCCGGCTTCACCCTGCTGTGGATGACGGTGTTCGGCGACACCGCGATTCACATGATTCTCGTCGACGGGATTACCGACCTGGCCGAAGCGGTGAACCAGGACAGCTCCCTGGCGCTGTTCGCGTTCCTCGAACACTTCCCACTGTCGATGATCCTCTCGCAGATCGCGGTGCTGATGATCGTGGTGTTCTTCGTCACCTCGGCGGACTCCGGGGCCATGGTGGTGGACATGCTGGCCTCCGGCGGCCACGACCAGACACCGGTGTGGCAGCGTATCTTCTGGGCCGCGCTGATGGCCGTGGTGGCCGCTTCGCTGCTGCTGGCCGACGGCCTCAAGGCGCTGCAGACGGCCACCATCGCCAGCGCCCTGCCTTTCGTGATCGCCCTGATGGCCTCGATGTGGGGCCTGCTGCGCGCCCTGCAGATCGATGCGGCCAAACGCAACCTGCGCGATCAGGTTGCCCTCAGCCCCCGCGGCGCCTCGAGCCCTGGCGGCTGGCAACGCCGCCTGCGCAGCATGGTGATGCTGCCGCGCCGCTCCCACGTCAACCGCTTCATCGCCGAAACGGTGCTGCCCGCCTGCCAGCAGGTGGCCGAGGAAATGCGCAAGCAGGGCCGTGAAGCCCAGGTCGAAAGCGGCGACGACGGTCGTGTCACGCTGTCGGTCAGCCATGGCGCCGAAGCGGACTTCCAGTATCAGGTACGCCCCCGCGCCCTGATCCAGCCAAGCTTCGCCCTGCGTGACACCCGCGATGACTCCAACGAGGAGCGCAAGTACTTCCGCGCCGAGGTGCACCTCAACGAAGGCGGCCAGGATTACGACGTGATGGGCTGGAACCGTGAGGAGGTGATCGGCGACATCCTCGACCAGTACGAGCGCCATATGCACTTCCTGCACCTGACGCGTTAAACCTCTGCAGCAACGAAAACGCCCGGGCCGTGATAGCCCGGGCGTTTTCATTTCTACCTTCTCCTTACCTCGGCAGGGCAACCCGCGCTGACTGATTGCCGGGTGCAGCTTGATGACTGCGTGGCAAGCGCTTCCAGCCCGGGTCACCAGCCTCCCTGATGGCCTGCTCATGACCTTTCGGCCCGACTTTCAGCGTTGTGCCTGCAAAAAGACGGAAGTAGTCATCGGCGCAGTACCTGTGGGAGCGGGCGGGGACGCCCAGTCCATGCCCGCGATTTTTCGCGCGCATGGCGCGCTCCCACAATGGACCAGCGAGCGGCTGCTCTTGCCTTGTTGCAGTCTTTCTAATGTCGCCCAAAACGCTCGTGAACAGACTCTGGCGGATGATGCAGGCATCGGCATGCCATTGCCGGAAATGAAAATGCCCGCCCTGCTTGCGCAGTGGCGGGCATCGTCTTGCAGCTCAGCTGATTCAGTGCGCCGGCTTGGCCTCCGGGCGGCTACCGATGGCGTTCTGGCTTTCTTCCATGACCTGCTGGATCGCCTTGCGACGGCGTTCCTCGGCGCGGTGGGTGAAGAACCACACCAGGAAGGTGGCCAGCGACACCGCCAGCAGGATCAGGCTGGCGATGGCGTTGATCGCCGGCGTCACGCCCAGGCGCACCTTGGAGAACACCTCCATGGGCAGCGTGGTGGCGCCAGGGCCGGACACGAAACTGGCCAGCACCAGGTCATCGAGCGACAGCGCGAAGGACATCATGCCGCCCGCCATCAACGAGGGCGCGATCATCGGGATGGTGATCAGGAAAAACACCTTCCACGGCCGCGCGCCGAGGTCCATTGCGGCTTCCTCGATGGACAGATCCAGCTCGCGCAGGCGTGCCGACACCACCACGGCCACATAGGCCGAACAGAAGGTGGTGTGGGCGATCCAGATGGTCATCATGCCGCGCTCGGCCGGCCAGCCGATCAGTTGCGCCATGGCCACGAACAGCAGCAGCAGCGACAGACCGGTGATCACTTCCGGCATCACCAGCGGTGCGGTGACCAGGCCACCGAACAGGGTACGGCCCTTGAAGCGGCTGATCCGGGTCAGCACGAAGGCCGCCAGGGTACCCAGCGCCACCGCGGCGATCGCCGTGTAGCAGGCGATCTCCAGGGAACGCCACACGGCGCCCATCAGTTGGCGGTCGTCGAGCAGGCTCCAGTACCACTTGGTCGACCAGCCACCCCATACCGTCACCAGTCGCGAGGCGTTGAACGAGTAAATCACCAGGATGACCATCGGCAGGTAGATGAACGCCAGGCCGACCCACAGCATCAGCGTGGAGAAACGGAAATGCTTCATACCCGGCCCTCCAGCTCTTTCGCTTGGTTACGGTTGAACAGAATGATCGGCACCAAGAGGATTGCCAGCATCACCACCGCCAGCGCGGAAGCCACCGGCCAGTCGCGGTTGTTGAAGAACTCCTGCCACAGCACCTTGCCGATCATCAGGGTTTCCGGCCCGCCGAGCAGCTCGGGAATCACGAACTCGCCGACCACCGGGATGAACACCAGCATGCAGCCGGCGATGATGCCGTTCCTGGACAGCGGCACGGTGATCTTCCAGAAGCTGTTGAAGTTGCTCGATCCCAGGTCCGAGGCCGCTTCGAGCAGGCTCTGGTCGTGCTTCACCAGGTTGGCGAACAGCGGCAGGATCATGAATGGCAGGTACGAGTAGACGATACCGATGTACACCGCGGTATTGGTGTTGAGGATCTGCAGCGGTGCGTCGATCAGGCCGATGCTCTGCAGGAAGCCGTTGAGCAGGCCGTTGTTGCTGAGAATGCCCATCCAGGCGTAGACGCGGATCAGGATCGCGGTCCAGGTCGGCATCATCACCAGCAGCAGCAGGACCGTCTGGGTTTCCTTCTTGGCCCGGGCGATGGCATAGGCCATCGGGTAGCCGATCAGCAGACAGGCCAGGGTGCTGAAAAAGGCGATCTTCAGCGAACCCAGGTAGGCAGCCAGGTACAACTCGTCTTCGGTAAGGAAGATGTAGTTGCCCAGGTTCAGTACCACCTGCAGGGTATTGTCCACCCAGGTGTAGATTTGCGTGTACGGCGGGATCGCCACGTCGGCTTCGGCGAAGCTGATCTTCAGCACGATCACGAAGGGCAGCAGGAAGAACAGAAACAGCCAGATGAACGGAATGCCGATCACCAGGTGTCGGCCGTTAGGCATACGCTTGGTCAGGCTGCTCATCTTCATGATTGCAATACCACGCCGCTGTCGTCTTCCCAGAACACCACCACGGGCTCATCCCAGGTCGGCCGCTTGCCACGGCGCTCGGCGTTGGCGATGAAACACTGGACGATCTGCCCGGAGGTCAGCTTGACGTAGTACACCGAGTGGCCGCCCAGGTAGGCGATGTCGTGCACGATGCCGTGGCTCCAGTTGTAGCCCGGGTGCTCGTGATCGGCCGGCAACTGGGTGGCCATCAGCAGCTTTTCCGGGCGCAGGGCGTAGGTGACCTGGGTCTCCTGGGCGCGGGTGCTGATGCCGTGACCGATGTAGATCGGCTTGTCCAGCTGCGGGCAGTCGATCACCGCGTGGTCGGTATCGTCGTGGACGATCTGCCCGTCGAACAGGTTGACGTTGCCGATGAACTCGCAGACCAGGCGGCTGGCCGGCGTCTCGTAGACGTCGATCGGGCTGCCGATCTGGGCGATCCAGCCCAGGTGCATGATGGCGATGCGCTGGGCCATGGTCATGGCCTCTTCCTGGTCGTGGGTGACCATCACGCAGGTCACGCCCACGCGCTCGATGATCTCCACCAATTCGAGCTGCATCTGCGAACGCAGCTTCTTGTCCAGGGCGCCCATGGGTTCGTCGAGCAGCAGCAGCTTGGGCCGCTTGGCCAGGGAGCGGGCCAGGGCCACGCGCTGGCGCTGGCCGCCGGAGAGCTGGTGCGGCTTGCGCTTGGCGTACTGGGTCATGTGCACCAGCTTGAGCATCTCGGCCACGCGCTCGTCGATCTCGGCCTTGGACATCCTGTCCTGCTTGAGGCCGAAGGCGATATTGTCCGCCACGCTCATGTGCGGGAACAGCGCGTAGGACTGGAACATCATGTTGATCGGTCGATCGTAGGGCGGCAGTTCGGTAATGTCCTGGCCGTCGAGGTAGATACGCCCCTCGGTGGGTCGCTCGAACCCGGCGAGCATGCGCAGCAGGGTCGACTTGCCCGAGCCGGAGCCCCCAAGCAGGGCGAAGATCTCGCCCTTGTTGATGGTCAGCGAGACATCGTCGACCGCGACGGTTTCGTCGAACTTCTTGGTTACGCGCTCGATCTTGACCAGCACCTCTTTGGGTTGCTGGCTGCCCTCGATGACCTTCTTATAGGTACTGGAAGCAACTGCCATTACCAAACTCCCGCAGTAAAAATGGCGCCCGGCGAGGGCCGGGCGCTAAAGGGTTCATCATCTTCCGGACTTGATCTTCGTCCAGCTTCGCGTCATCAGGCGCTGCGCCTTGGGCGGCAGTTCGGCCATCACGTACAACTTGTCCAACACGGCCTGGGGTGGGTACACCGACTCGTCCTGGCGAATGTCCTGGTCCATCAGCTCCCCCGCCTTGACGTTGGGGTTGGCATAGCCGACATAGTCACTGACCCCGGCAATCACCTGTGGATCGAGGAGGTAGTTGATGAAGGCATGGGCCTGCTCGACGTTGCTGGCATCCTTGGGGATGGCGAGCATGTCGAACCACAGGTTGGCGCCTTCCTTGGGAATCGCATAGGCGATTTCGACGCCCTTTCCGGCCTCCGCGGCACGGTCGGATGCCTGCAGGACATCGCCGGAGTAGCCGAACGCCACGCAGATGTTGCCGTTGGCCAGGTCCGAGATGTATTTCGAGGAGTGGAAGTAGCTCACGTAGGGGCGCACTTCCATCAGCTTGGCTTCGGCCTTGGCGTAGTCATCGGCGCTCTGGCTGTTGGGATCCAGGCCCAGGTAGTTGAGCACCGAGGGGATCATCTCGTCCGCCGAATCCATGAAGGACACGCCGCAACTGGCGAGCTTCTTCATGTTCTGCGCTTCGAACAGCACGGCCCAGGAGTCGATCTTGTCGACACCCAGCACTTCCTTGACCTTGGCGACGTTGTAGCCGATGCCATTGGTGCCCCAGAGGTACGGTACGGCGTACTGATTGCCCGGGTCGTTGGTTTCCAGCTGCTTGAGCAGCGCCGGGTCGAGGTTGTTCCAGTTCGGCAGCTTGCTCCGGTCGAGCTTCTGGAATGCGCCCGCCTTGATCTGCTTGCCGAGAAAATGATTGGACGGTACCACCACGTCGTAGCCGCTACGGCCAGCGAGCAGTTTGCCTTCCAGGGTTTCGTTGGAGTCGAAGACGTCGTAGACCGGTTTGATGCCCGTGTCTTTCTGGAACGCGGCCAGGGTGTCCTCGCCGATATAGTCGCTCCAGTTGTAGATATGCACGGTACCGTCGGCATGTGCCAGGGTTGCCAGGCCAACTGAAAGCGCGGTCGTTGTCAGGATCTTGCCCAGGGGAAAATGCACAGGTCGTCCTCTTCTTGTGGCTCATCACCCGCAGGTGACGTATCGCGATTCGGGGGAGCGCCGCGACAGCGGCGCGGCACTCGACGGGCGGCGATCCGCCCCTTGCCCATGAGCGCAGACCGCGGCGCCGGGCACCGCGGTCATCGGCATCAGCGACCGGACTTGATCTTCGTCCAGCTGCGGGTCATGGCGCGCTGGGCGGCCGGCGGCAGATCCGGGAAGGCGTACAGCTTGCCCATGGTTTCCTGGGTCGGGTACACGCCCGGGTCGTTGCGAATGGCTTCGTCGACCAGCGGCGTGGCTTTCGCGTTGCCGTTGGGGAAGTGCACTTCGTTGGTGATCTCGGCCATGATTTCCGGCTTCATCAGGAAGTTCATGAAGGCATAGGCCGACTCGACGTTTTCCGCGTCGGCGGGGATGGCCACCATGTCGAAGAAGGTACCGGCGCCTTCCTTCGGAATGTTGTAGGACACCTTGACCTTGCCACCGGCCTCTTCGGCACGGGCCTTGGCCTGGTAGACGTCACCCGAGTAACCCACGGCCACGCAGAGGTTGCCGTTGGCCAGATCGGAGATGTACTTGGACGAGTGGAAGTAGGTGACCGACGGGCGGATCTTCAGGAACAGCGCCTCGGCTTCCTTGAGCTGCTTCGGATCGGTGCTGGTTGGGTCGTAGCCCAGATACTGCAGGGCGATCGGCAGGATCTCGGTCGGCGAGTCGAGGAACGACACGCCACAGGCCTTCAGCTTCTCGATGTTCTCGGGTTTGAACAGCAGGTCCCAGGAATCCACCGGCGCGTTGTCGCCCAGCGCGGCCTTGACCTTCTCCGGGTTGAAGCCGATGCCGATCGAGCCCCACATGTACGGGAAGGCGTACTGGTTGCCCGGGTCGCTGACCTCGACGGTTTTTAGCAGGTTCTTGTCCAGGTTCTCCCAGTTCGGCAGCTTGGACTTGTCCAGCGGCTGATAAACCTTGGCCTTGATATGCTTGGCCAGGAAGTTGTTGGACGGCACCACGATGTCGTAGCCGGACTTGCCAGCGAACAGCTTGGCTTCCAGGGTTTCGTTGGAGTCGAAGACGTCGTAGGTGACCTTGATACCGGTCTCTTTGGTGAACTTGGCCACGGTATCCGCGGCGATGTAGTCCGACCAGTTGTAGACGTTCAATACCTTGCCATCTGCCTGCGCCATACCGGCCACGGCGCCGGCCAGCGTCACCGCCAGCAGAGTCTTGCCGAAAGTCTTGATCATGCGGTTCAGCTCCCTCATGTGATGTCGATTAACCGGGCCGCCGTTCTTCGCGGCTGGGCCCGTTTTTTTGGCCGGCAAGTCTGGCGATAACAGCCCCATCGCTCAAGCCCTCACAGGCAATTGATTACCCCCGACTGTCGCTGCGTGCGAAAGCGCACGACGGCCGTCAGGCCAGTAAAGCACGGGCAGTGAGATCCAGGCATTTACGGGCCTTTTCTACCAGCTCGTCGATCTCGCTCTTGCTGATCACCAGCGGCGGCGAAATGATCATGGTGTCGCCCACGGCGCGCATGATCAGACCGTTCTCGAAACAGTACCCGCGGCAGATCATGCCCACCGCCTTGTCACTCGGATAACGCGCGCGGGTCGCCTTGTCCTTCACCAGTTCGATGGCGCCCAGCATGCCCACGCCGCGCACCTCGCCGACCAATGGATGATCGGCCAGCTCGCGCAGTCGTTTCTGCAAATACGGTGCCGTTTCTTCTCTGACCCGCTCGATGATCTTTTCTTCGCGCAGAATTCGAATGTTCTCCAGCGCCACCGCCGCCGCCACCGGATGCCCGGAATAGGTGAAGCCGTGGTTGAAATCGCCACCCTCGTTGAGCACCTGGACGATCTCGTCACGCACCACCAGGCCACCCATCGGCACGTAGCCGGAGGTCAGGCCCTTGGCGATGGTCATCATGTCCGGCGTGTTGCCGTAGTAATCGCTGCCAAACCACTCACCGGTACGGCCGAAACCGCAGATCACCTCGTCGGCGACGAAGAGGATGTCGTACTTGGCGAGAATCTCGCGCACCCGCGGCCAATAGCTGTCCGGAGGGATGATCACCCCACCGGCGCCCTGGATGGGCTCGGCCAGGAAGGCCGCGACGTTGTCTTCGCCGACCTCGAGAATCTTCTTCTCCAGCTCGTCGGCGGCCCAGATACCGAAGGCTTCCGGGCTCATGTCGCCGCCCTCGCCGAACCAGTACGGCTGGGCGATGTGCACGATGCCCGGAATCGGCAGGTCGCCCTGCTCGTGCATGCCCTTCATGCCGCCCAGGCTGGCGCCAGCGACGGTAGAGCCGTGATAGCCGTTCTCGCGGGCGATCACCACCTTCTTCGCCGGTTTGCCCTTGAGCGCCCAGTAGTGGCGGACCATGCGCAGCATGGTGTCGTTGCCTTCCGAGCCCGAGCCGGTGAAGAACACGTGGTTCATACCGGCCGGCGTCACCTCGGCGAGCGCCTTGGCCAGCTCCAGCACCGGCGGGTGCGCGGTCTGGAAGAAGGTGTTGTAGAAGGGCAGCTCGCGCATCTGCTTGCTGGCCGCCTCGACCAGTTCCTCACGACCGTAGCCCACGGCCAGGCACCAGAGCCCGGCCATGCCATCGAGAATCTTGTTGCCTTCGCTGTCCCACAGGTGCACACCCTCACCGCGGGTGATGATGCGCGGGCCTTTTTCGGCCAGCTGCTTGAAGTCACTGAAAGGCGCCAGGTGGTGATCGCGGCTCATGGCCTGCCACTGCTGGGTCTTCGCATTGTTTGCCGTCATGTTCACCTCTTTATGAATGCAGGGCCGTGCGGATCGCGCGCCAGCCCCGGCTGGATCAGACCGAGAGCAGCAGGAACTCGCGTTCCCAGGAGCTGATCACCCGCTTGAAGTTCTCGTGCTCGGCACGTTTGACCGCCACATAGCCGCTGACGAACTTGTGGCCCAGGTACTGTTCGACGACCTGGCAGGTTTCCATGCGCTCCAGCGCCGCCTCCAGGGTCAGCGGCAGGCGCAGGTTGCGGCGCTCGTAGCCACGGCCCACCACCGGTGCGCTCGGCTCGATGCCTTCGACCATGCCGATGTAGCCGCACAGCAGGCTGGCCGCCAAGGCCAGGTAGGGGTTGGCGTCGGCGCCGGCCAGGCGGTTTTCCACCCGACGGTTCTGCGGCGTGGCATCCGGCACGCGCAGGCCGACGGTACGGTTCTCCTCGCCCCATTCGACGTTCACCGGTGCCGAGGTATCGGGCAGGAAGCGGCGGAACGAGTTGACGTTGGGGGCGAACAGCGGCAGCAATTCGGGGATGTATTTCTGCAGGCCGCCGATGTGGTGCATGAACAGCTGGCTCATCGAACCGTCTTCGTTGGAGAAGATGTTCTTGCCGGTCTTCAGGTCGATGATGCTCTGGTGCAGGTGCATGGCGCTGCCCGGCTCATCGGTGATCGGCTTGGCCATGAAGGTCGCCGCCACATCGTGCTTGAGCGCCGCTTCGCGCATGGTGCGCTTGAACACCAGGATCTGGTCGGCCAGGTGCAGGGCCTCGCCGTGACGGAAGTTGATCTCCATCTGCGCCGGGCCTTCCTCGTGGATCAGGGTGTCCAGATCCAGGCCCTGCAGCTCGCACCAGTCGTACATGTCTTCGAACAGCGGATCGAATTCGTTGGCCGCGTCGATCGAGAAGCTCTGCCGGCCGGTTTCCGGGCGCCCGGAGCGGCCCATCGGCGCCACCAGCGGGAAGTCAGGGTCGCTGTTGCGCTTAGTCAGGTAGAACTCCATCTCCGGCGCCACGATCGGCTGCCAACCCTTGTCGGTATAGAGGCGCAGCACTTTTTTGAGGATGTTGCGCGGCGACAGCTCGATGGGATTGCCCTGCTTGTCGTAGGTGTCGTGGATCACCTGGGCGGTCGGCTCGATGGCCCAAGGCACGATGAACACGGCGTTCTCGTCCGGCCGGCAGAACATGTCGATATCGGCCGGGTCGAGCAGGTCGTAATACACATCGTCTTCGACGTAGTCGCCGGTGACGGTCTGCAGCAATACGCTCTCGGGCAGGCGCATACCCTTTTCGTCGAGGAATTTGTTGGTCGGCGAGATCTTGCCCCGGGCAATCCCCGTCAGGTCGCTGACCAGACATTCGACTTCGGTGATCTTGCGTTCTTTCAACCAGCTGGAGAGCTGGTCCAGTTTGGTGCTCATAGAGACCTCAGGTTTTTTGAAACCGGCATCCTCGGCCGGCTCGACATGCCCCGAATCTGGCGGCGGGCCTGAATGCAGCCGCCAGCGCACGGGATAATCCAGGGTGTTGACGTCATGGCGGACAGCCGTCTGACCGTTCCTCCAGGCGCAAGAGCCGGCGCCTGCCCGCACGAAGCGGCGTCTCACCACATCGCCCACGACTGTAACCGACCTTTGTTGCGCTCGACAGCGGCAGATGCCATTGCAAAGCGCGCGCCGTCCCTGCCGGGCATCGCCAACTGCGGTCAATCGCGTCGGCACGCGGGTAGGGAACAGATACACGAAGCCGCCCCGCTCGACAGCACAGCATAGACACGCAGGACAGGAGGAAACTGACGGAGTGTGCAGATTTTCGAGCGAATCGGCCGACTGGCGTGGCAGCGACGAAACGCCGAGGGAAGCGATGCGGGGTCACCGCGCGCAAAGCGGGCCTGGCCTCCGCCATAGCCGGCAACGCCGCGAACCCTGTGGGACTGGCAATGACGCAGGACAGCGACACGCAGCTCATGCAACACCCGTATTGTTGGATTATCTGGGGTTTCACCGAGCTTAATCTTGTTCGTTTTTTTACACAACCGGTTCATGTCGGCTCACGAAAGCTGGCGACAGAAGCCTAAAACGGTGCAGCGCTTTTTCGCAGAAATGCCCTGAAACGCCCTAAAAATGGCCATCGCGCCCCCATTTGGGGCAGCATCAGGCTGCCTTGACAGCATCTGGCGTTTGGGATTGACTCGCGGTGTGTCAGCAATTGATTGATATTTTTAACAACATAGGTGTTGCATCATGTCGGTACCCCCGCGTGCCGTTCAGCTCAATGAAGCGAACGCGTTCCTCAAGGAACATCCTGAGGTTCAGTTCGTCGACCTTCTGATTGCAGATATGAATGGCGTCGTGCGCGGCAAGCGCATCGAACGTGCCAGCCTCCACAAGGTGTACGAAAAAGGCATCAACCTGCCGGCTTCGCTATTCGCCCTGGACATCAATGGCGCCACTGTCGAGAGCACAGGCCTGGGCCTGGACATCGGCGACGCCGATCGTATCTGCTTCCCCATCCCCGATACCCTGTGCAAGGAACCCTGGCAGAAGCGCCCCACCGCGCAACTGCTGATGACCATGCACGAACTGGACGGCAGCCCCTTCTTTGCCGACCCCCGAGAGGTATTGCGTCAGGTGGTACAGAAGTTCGACGAACTCGGCCTGACCATCTGTGCGGCTTTCGAACTGGAGTTCTACCTGATCGACCAGGAGAACGTGAATGGCCGTCCGCAACCGCCGCGCTCGCCGATTTCCGGCAAGCGCCCGCACTCCACCCAGGTCTACCTGATCGACGACCTCGACGAGTACGTCGACTGCCTGCAGGACATGCTCGAAGCCGCCAAGGAACAGGCGCTGCCGGCCGACGCCATCGTCAAGGAAAGTGCGCCGGCGCAGTTCGAGGTCAACCTGCACCACACCAAGGATGCGCTCAAGGCCTGCGACCACGCGCTGCTGCTCAAGCGCCTGATCAAGAACATCGCCTACGACCACGAGATGGATTCGACCTTCATGGCCAAGCCCTATCCGGGCCAGGCGGGTAACGGTCTGCACGTGCACATCTCGCTGCTCGACAAGAAGACCGGGCAGAACATCTTCGCCACCGACGATCCGGAGCAGCACGCACCGCTGCGCCATGCCATCGCCGGGATCCTCGACACCATGCCGGCGTCGATGGCCTTCCTGTGCCCCAACGTCAACTCCTACCGGCGTTTCGGGGCGCAGTTCTACGTGCCGAACGCGCCAAGCTGGGGCCTGGACAACCGCACCGTGGCGGTACGCGTGCCGACCGGCAGCAGCGACGCGATCCGCATCGAGCACCGGGTGGCCGGTGCCGATGCCAACCCGTACCTGATGATGGCGGCTATCCTCGCCGGCATTCACCACGGCCTGACCAACAAGCTGGATCCGGGCGAGCCAATCGAGGGCAACTCCTACGAGCAGCTCGAGCAGAGCCTGCCGAACAACCTGCGCGATGCCCTGCGCGAGCTAGATGACAGCGAGGTACTCAACAAGTACATCAGCCCGGACTACATCGACATCTTCGTCGCCTGCAAGGAAGCCGAACTGCAGGAGTTCGAGACGACCATCTCCGATCTCGAGTACAACTGGTACCTGCACACCGTGTAACCCCCTTAAACGCCGGCACCAGCCGGCGTTTTCACAGGCGAGGCTGCCTGACCCGGCACGCTGTGCCTGGCGTGCCCCCATCGTCACCATTGCTATCAGGATGACCGCCATGATCCGACGTCTCGCCCTTCTGCTAGCCCTCGCCCCGGCATCTGCAATGACTGCAGCCAGCGACAGCATCCGGGTCTACAACTGGAATGACTACATCGCCCCCGAGGTGCTGGAGCGCTTCCAGAAGGAAACCGGGATCAGGGTCGACTACCACACCTTCAGCACAGCCGAAGAGCTCGACGCGGTGATGGCTACCGGCGAGCCCATCGACATCGCGGTGGTCTCGCACAATACGCTGCCGCAGCTGATCAGCGACGGCAAACTGCAACCCCTAAACTTGCCGCAACTGAGCAATCGCGCGCACCTGGATCAGGACCTGCTGAAAAAGCTCGCCGCCGTCGATGCCGGTAACCGTCACGCCATTCCGTACCTGTGGGGTGCGGTCGGTCTGGCGATCAACCGGCCCAAGGCGGAAGCGGCCTATGGCGGGCCACTGCCGCACAGCTGGAGCCTGTTCTTCGACCCGGCCCAGAGCGCACGCCTGGCGAGTTGCGGCATCAGCTCCCTGGATGCGCCGGCGGAGGTGCTGTCGGTGCTGTTCAACTACCAGGGGCGCAGCCTGGCACGCGCCGCCCCGGCGCGGATCAAGCGCGCGGGCGAGTTGCTGTTGCAGGTGCGACCGAACCTGCGCTATGTGGACAGCGAGCGCTATATCGACGACCTCGACAATGGCCGCCTGTGCATGGCGCTCGCCTGGGTGGGTGACGCCCTGAGCGCCGCCAGAAAGGGCCAGCCGGTGGCGTTCGTGATCCCCGACGAGGGCTCGGCGCTGTTCATCGACAACCTGGTGATTCCCAGCAGCGCAGCCCGCGCGGACCTGGCCCATCGCTTCATCGACTACCTGATGCAACCCGAGGTGGCGGCCCAGATCACCAGCGAGACGCTGTACCCCAGTGGCAATGCCGACGCCAGACAGTTTCTCTACGACAGCCTGAGCAGCGAACCCGCCCTCTATCCCGACGCCGAACTGAAACGCCGCCTGCATATGCTGGAAACCCTGCCCGCCAAACAGGCCGAGGTTCGCGAAGCGGCCTGGCAGCGCTTTCGTGAGGGCGCCTGATTGACCAACCGAAAACCCCGGGCCAGCAGCCAGGCCCGTATCGAACAGATTCTCGGTGCAGCCCGCACCCTGCTCGCCGAGCAGGGCGTGGCGGCGCTGTCGATCTACACAGTGGCCGAACGCGCAGCTATCGCACCCTCGTCGATCTACCACTTCTTTCCCAGCGTGCCCGCGCTGCTGCAGGCGCTTACCGCCGATGTACACCGCGCCTTTCGCGCCTGCCTGCAGGAGCCCATCGATGCCGAGGGGCTGCACAGCTGGCGCGACCTTGCCCGGCTCATCGAACAGCGCATGCTGAGCATCTATGCCGGTGATGCCGCAGCCCGGCAATTGATCCTCGCCCAGCATGGCCTCGCCGAGGTGGCCCAGGCCGACCGCCAGCACGATATCGAACTCAGCCAGCAGAACCGCGCGCTGTTCGACCACTATTTCGAGCTGCCGGCCCTGCCGGACGACATCGATGTATTTGCCCTGGCCATGGAGCTGGGTGACCGCGTCTACGCCCGCTCGATTCAGCAGCACGGTGAAATCACGCCACGCTACGCCGAGGAAGGCTTGCGGGTGTTCGAAGCCTATTTGGGACTGTACCTGCCACCCTTCCTGCGCAAACGCGCGGCACCATGATGGGCGTCGTAGCGGTGACACGGGCTACTGGAGTCACCACGCCGAAAAGACCCATTTATTACGAATATTTATCGGTGAATTCCGCTATTTGACAGGTCTTCCGCCGATTAAATCGATTTTAAAATCGATATATATCGACTATAAGATCACCCTGAAGTGGATATTCTTGTCCTTGCCCGCTTGAATCGATAGCGCTGCCGATATCGGCGCTCTGATCCATTGCCTGGAGGCTGCTCATGTCTCGTACCGTCACCGTGGCGGCCACGCAAATGGCTTGCGCCACGGATACCGCAACGAACATCGCCAATGCCGAAAAGCACGTGCGCGAAGCGGCCGCCATGGGTGCGCAGATCATCCTGCTGCAAGCACTGTTCGAGACGCCGTATTTCTGCCAGAAACCCAACCCGGACTCCCTGCAACTGGCCACGCGGGTGGCTGACAACCCAGCCATCAGGCATTTCCAGGCACTGGCCAGGGAACTGCAGGTGGTTCTGCCGATCAGCTTCTACGAACTGGCCGGGCCGGCGCGCTTCAACAGCGTGGCGGTGATCGATGCCGACGGCAGCAACCTTGGCAGCTATCGCCAGAGCCATATTCCTGATGGCCCCGGCTACCACGAGCGGTACTGCTTCGAACCGGGCGATACCGGCTTCAAGGTATGGGATACCCGCTACGCCCGAATCGGTGTCGGTATCTGCTGGGATCAGTGGTTTCCCGAATGTGCCCGTGCCATGGTCCTGCAGGGTGCCGAGGTGCTGCTCTACCCGACCACCATCGGCAGCGAACTCGATGACGCCAGCATCCTTGCGCGCGACCATTGGCAACGGGTGCAACAGGGCCACGCGGGCGCCAACCTGATACCGCTGGTTGCCAGCAACCGCATCGGCGTGGAACAGCAGGACGGCTACGCCATCGGCTTCCATGGCTCATCCTTCATCGCCAACCAGTTCGGCGAGAAGGTCGAAGAACTCGGCGAGAGCGAGGCCGGCGTACGGGTGCACAGTTTCGATCTCGCCAAGCTGGAGCAGGTACGCAGCGCCTGGGGCACATTCCGGGATCGCCGCCCCGACCTGTATACGCCACTGACAATCCTGGATGGCACACCTGCCTCCTGAACCCACAGACCAACGGAGCACGCCATGACCACGCTGACCTCGACCCCTCGCGCCGACGGCTTTCGCATGCCGGCCGAATGGGAGCCCCACAGCCAGACCTGGATGGTATGGCCGGAGCGCCCGGACAACTGGCGCCTGGGCGGCAAGCCTGCGCAGCACGCCTTCACGGCGGTTGCCAGGGCGATCGCCGAGTTCGAAACCGTGACCGTCTGCGCCTCGGCCGCCCAGTACGAGAATGCCTGTGCGCACCTGCAGCACGAGCGCATCCGGGTCGTCGAAATGACCACCGACGATGCCTGGGTGCGCGACACCGGCCCGACCTTCGTGACCAATGCCCAGGGCGAAGTGCGCGGCGTGGACTGGGGCTTCAACGCCTGGGGCGGTTTCGAAGGTGGCCTGTACTTCCCGTGGCTGCGCGACGATCAGGTGGCCAGCAAGATCCTCAACATCGAAAGCTGCGACCGTTATCGCACCGAGGGTTTCGTGCTCGAGGGCGGCTCGATCCACGTCGACGGCGAAGGCACCCTGATCACCACCGAAGAGTGCCTGCTCAATCACAACCGCAACCCGCACCTGAGCCGCGAGCAGATCGAAGCCGTGCTGGCCGATCACCTGGCCATCGACACCGTGATCTGGCTGCCCCACGGCCTGTACAACGACGAGACCGACGGCCACGTCGACAACTTCTGCTGCTACGTGCGCCCGGGTGAAGTGCTGCTGGCCTGGACCGACGATCCGCAAGACCCCAACTACAGCCGATGCCAGGACGCCATGGGCGTACTGGAAAACGCCCGCGACGCCAAGGGCCGCAAGCTGACCGTACACAAGATGCCGATTCCGGGCCCGCTGCATGCCACCGAGGAAGAATGCGCCGGTGTCGACCGCGTGCTCGGCAGCCAGGAGCGTAGCCCGCAGGTACGCCTGGCCGGCTCCTACGTGAACTTCCTGATCGTCAACGGCGGCATCGTCGCGCCCAGCTTCGACGATCCCAAGGACCAGGAGGCCAAGGCCATTCTCGATCGCCTGTTCCCGGAGCATCGCGTGGTGATGGTGCCAGGCCGGGAAATCCTGCTCGGCGGCGGCAATATTCACTGCATCACCCAGCAGCAGCCGGTGGCCACCGCCCGCTGACCGCAGCGCCCTGCAGACCTGCAGAAAAACAAAAGCCCGGAACCAGTCCGGGCTTTTGCATTTGAACGGGCCGCCGCGTGGCGCGGCCCATCAGGACAGCTTAGAGCAGGGGAATGCTGTAGCTGACGATCAGGCGGTTCTGGTCGGCGTCGGCGTTGGCAACTTCCGAACGCAGCGAAGCGTTACGCCAGGCGAAGCCCAGACCCTTGGCAGCGCCTTCCTGTACCACGTAGCTGATGGTCAGGTCGCGTTCCCACTCTTTCAGATCGCCCCTTGCCGACTTGATGTTGTCACCTTTCATGTACAACACGTTGGCGGTCAGGCCAGGCACGCCGATCTTGCCGAAGTCGTAGCCGTACTGGGTGATCCAGGTACGCTCGCCGGCACGGCCGAAGTTGCTGATCTGACGGTCGGTGATCAGGTAGGTGGTAGAGCCACCCTGGCCTGGGATCGAGCCCTGGTTCAGCTGGATGAAGTTGCTGTCACCGGAAACCTGCTGGTAACCGGCGCTCAGCGCGTGACCTTCCAGGCTGTAGGTGAAGAACGCGCTCCAGGTACGGTTGTCGACTTCACCGGTAGTGATGCCGGTACCAGCGGCATTGCGGCCGTAGTAACCCGAACCCAGGTAACCATCAGCACGACCAGCGGCACTGCCATTCTTGCCGTCGGAGTTGGTGTCGAAATAGCGCAGGTCGGATTTCAGCGAGCCAGCGCCCAGCGCCAGGGTATGGGTCAGACCCAGGAAGTGCTGCTTGTAGAAGTCATCCAGGTTGCCGTAGTAGTACTGAACCAGCAGATCCTTGTTGATCTTGTAGTCAGCGCCACCGTAGTAGAACTTGTTGCTGTCGGCACCTGCACCGGCGCCAGCGATAGCCAGCGAGTCGGCGTTACTGGAGGTACGGCCCTTGGCGTGCTCCAGCTGACCGGCAATCAGGGTCAGGTTGTCGATCTCGTTGGAGGTGATCTGCGCGCCTTCGAAGGTCTGCGGGATCAGACGACCATCGTTGAAGGTCACCACCGGCAGTTTCGGCTGCAGGGTACCAACATGGGCAACGGTCTTGGAGAAACGGATCTTGCCGGTCAGGCCCAGGCTGCTGAACTCGTCACGAGCGCTGCCATCGCTTTCCAGGGGGAACAGAGCACTCGGATTACGATCTTGCCCGACTTTGCCCGCGCGGCCGCCACCGTCCAGACGCACGCCCAGCAGGCCGAGGGCATCGACGCCCACGCCCACGGTGCCTTCGGTAAAGCCCGACTGCAGGTTCAGCTGGAACGCCTGGCCCCACTCACGCACCTGGCCATTGTGAGCGTTGGCAACACCCACATCACCCTGGCTTTCACGGTTGTCGTTGTCGAAATAGAAGTTACGCAGATCCAGCTTGGCCGTGCTGTCTTCGATAAAGGCAGCGTTGGCAACGTTGCCCAGGGTCAGACCCAGAGTGCCGGCGGCTACGGCCAGCGCCAGGGAAGCTTTTTTCATCGTGATCTCTCCAGTGTTCTGTTCTTTTATTGGTGGTGCACATCGGTCTGGAAGGTGCCGCGTTCTAGGCGTGCAGCCAGCCGAATTCGGGTAGCGACGTGGGGCAGCAGGCAGCCGGAAGGCGCCACAGCTACGGGCACGGCACTACGAAAACTCAAGGGTAAAGATGAAACAGGTTGGTCTGGCTGCTGCAGCGACAGGCAAAGGGCATCGTCAGATTCTCGGCATTATTATTGTCGGCCCAAGGCCGTTGCTGTGAATTTAGCACAGCAGATTACGTGCCATGGGCGACCAAAGTCGCATAACAGCCAACATTTCAATATGTTACTGGCAAAATGACAGGAAGTGGCAGTCGCTCATCGACAAAAATGAGCGATTATCCGCCGAACAACAGAGGGAACAAGGCGATTTTCCGCCAATTCAGCTGGTGACGATCTGATTCTTGCCCTGGCGCTTGGCCTGGTACATGGCCGCATCAGCTCGTGCGTAGAGCACATCGAGCCCAGGGTCGCCGCTGCGCAGGGACGTCAGGCCCTGGCTGACGGTGATACCGAAAGCCGTGCCTTCATGGCTGAACGACAGGCGTTGAATTTCCCGTTGCAGGCGCTGGGCGATCTGCGAGGCCAGTTCCGGCTCGCATCCCGGGAACAGCGCCGCGAATTCCTCACCACCGATTCGCCCGAACAGATCACCTCGGCGCAGCACCGAGCTGGCGCAATTGGCCAGTTGCTGCAGCACCTGGTCGCCCACCTGATGGCCGTAGGTGTCATTGATGTGCTTGAAATCGTCCAGGTCCAGGAGCAGAAAAGCCAGCGGCTGCCCATGGGTGCGCGCCAGCTCGAACTCACTCTGGGCGCATTCGAAGAAGTGCCGCCGGTTGCTGCTCTGGGTCAGCACGTCGGTGGTCGCCAGGCGATGCAGCTCGCCTTCTAGCTGCTTCTTCTCGGTAATGTCCTCGGCGATACCGAAGATGATCGGCGAGGCATGGGTCTCGCTCTGCCGGCCGATAAAGCACTTGTCACTGAGCCAGCGGATTTCGCCATCGGCGCGGATGATCCGATACTCCCGGGCCTCCACGGCGCCGGTCTCCAGTACCTTGGCCATGCTCTCGGCAGCGTACTCCAGATCATCCGGATAGATACTGTTGCGCCATTCACCGTAGTCGGCCAGCAGCAAGCCGGCCGAACGGCCGAAAACCAGCTCGTAGGCCGGGCTGACGTAGATGATCTGCTGGGTCTCCCAGTCGAACGCCCAGAGTACGGCGTTCACACTGCCCAGCAGGGTACTGAACAGCTGCTCGCGCTCGCGCAGCCGAGTGCCCTCGGCACGGCTGTGCAGCAACGCCAGGGTCAGCTCCTCCAGGTCGATAGCTGCGAGTTCATCCATATACCGATCCAGAACATTGGCCTTTTGATTGCGGTGAAGGTCGCCACGGGGAATCGAAAAAGCCCGCCGAATGGCGGGCTTTTGTAGGGCGACCGGGTCACAGCTATGACCATGCCCGCAGTGGGCGGTTCACCGCCCGCTCAGCTTTGTGCGCTACGTCACGCGGCGACGGGTCGCAGGGAGTAGGTCTTCAGCTGCTCGGCGAAGTCGCGCAGGGATTGAATGCCACTGGCCTCGGCATCCTGCACCCAGTGCTTGATAGCCTCGAGCATGTCATGGCCGTTGGCACTGGTACGCGCCCAGATCAGCTGCAGGGCCAGACGCTTCTCGTAGATCACCTTGAGCGCCTGGCTGTGCGCCAGCATCGCATCGATATGCACCTGCTGCTTGTCGTGCAGCAGGCTCGGCTCACGGGAGAGCAATCGCTTGGCGCGGCGGAACTGGTGGCGAACCGACTCGTCGGCCTTGGCGAGCTCCTGCTTGACCAGCGGCCCTATCACCAGCTTGCGGTACTGGGCCATGATCTGGAAACGGTTGTTGAGGATGGCCATGGCGGTGTCCATGTCCAGAATCCCTTTGCCTGGTACCCGGTGGGCGATCGGCGCGACACGCTGAACCTTGGCGAGCCCCAGGAAGCTGAACAGTTTTATCCACGCCCAGCCCATGTCGAACTCCCAGGGCTTGACCGACAGCTTGGCGGAGTTGGGGTAGGTGTGGTGGTTGTTGTGCAGCTCCTCGCCGCCAATGATGATGCCCCAGGGCACCAGATTGGTGGCCGCGTCGCGGCATTCGAAGTTGCGATAGCCGACGGCATGGCCCAGCCCGTTGATGACGCCGGCCGCCCAGAAGGGAATCCAGATCATCTGCACGGCCCATACGGTCAGACCGAGTGCGCCGAACAGCAGCACATCGATGATCAGCATCAGGGACACACCGCCAAGCGGGAAGCGCGAATAGACGTTGCGCTCGAGCCAGTCATCGGGGCAATTCTTGCCGTAGATGCGCAGGGTGTCCTCGTTCTTCGCCTCTTCGGCATACAATTCGGCGCCTTTGCGCATCACCGTGCCAAGCCCTTTCACCACCGGGCTGTGGGGATCGTCGGCGGTTTCGCATTTGGCGTGGTGCTTGCGGTGGATGGCCGTCCACTCGCGGGTATTCATGCCTGTGGTCATCCACAGCCAGAAACGGAAGAAGTGCTTGAGTGCAGGGTTCAGCTCCAGGGAGCGATGGGCCGAGTAACGGTGCAGATAGACCGTGACGGCCACGATGGTGACGTGGGTCAGCAGCAGGGTAACGATGATGAGCTGCCAGACCGGCAAGTCGAGAAAACCGTTGTACCACATGGGCAGGGGTACCTCTTGCAGAGAGAAAGCAATGCGGACAAAGTGCCGCGCTTCCATTATCAACATCAACTGCTGGAAAACCACTTGGTCTTTTGGCTAAGGATGTTACAAGAATGCCCCCAGCGATGATCTTTTCCAGCGACAGGGAAGCCGTTATCCGCCCATGAGCACTCGCCAAGGCGCATTACGCCTGACTTTGAACTACCTGATAGCCGCCGGCCTGTGGATCGTGTTCAGCGACCTGCTGCTGGCCTCTCTCGACCTGACGGCCCGACAGACGGAGCAGGCCCAGGTCTGGAAGGGCCTGGTATTCGTGCTGCTGACCAGCGGCCTGCTGTACCTGACGATCAGCCGCCACCTGGGCCGCCAGGCGCGGATCGGCACGGCGCTGCGCGCCAGCGAGGAACGCCTCAGCCTGGCCCTGTCGGCCACCGAGGATGGTCTCTGGGACTGGGACCTGCGCCGCCAGCGCGTTTACTATTCGCCGGGTTACCACACCCTGCTCGGCATGAAGGATGGCGAACTGAGCGCTGACCGCGACCAGTGGCAACAATTGCTGCACCCCGAGGACCGCCCTGCCTACCAGCGCGTCCTCGACGAAGTGATGCAGGCGACCGCGGACACTTCCTACGAAAACAGCTACCGCCTGCGCCACCGCGACGGCAGCTACCGCTGGGTACTGTCGCGCGGTCGCCTGCAGCTCGATGCCCAGGGGCGGCCGGAGCGTTTCATCGGCACCGTCAAGGACGTCACCCAGCGCCGCGCCGACGCCGACAGCCTGCGCCAGGCGGCCGCGGTATTCGAATCGACCCAGGAAGGCGTGCTGGTCACCGATGCGCAGCAGACCATCGTGCACATCAATCCGGCGTTCAGCCGGATCACCGGCTACAGCGAAGCGGAAATCCTCGGCAAGCACCCCACCCTGCTCAAGTCCGGCCGCCATGACGCCGCGTTCTACCAGCAGCTCTGGCACACATTGCAAACCCAGGGCAGCTGGAGCGGCGAGGTGTGGAACCGGCGCAAGGACGGCGAAATCTATCCGCAGTGGCAATGCATCCGCGCCATCCGCGGCGACCACGGCCTGCTCAGCCACTATGTGGCCGTGTTTTCCGACATCAGCGTGCTCAAGCATTCCCAGCAGGAACTCGACCACCTCGCCCACCACGACCCGCTGAGCAACCTGCCCAACCGCCTGCTGTTCAGCGAGCGCGTCGAACATGCCCTGCAGCGCGCCCAGCGCGACGACGATCGCGGCGCCGTGCTGGTCGTGGACCTGGATCACTTCAAGCACATCAACGAGAGTCTCGGCCACAATGTCGGCGACCTGTTGCTCAAGGCCACCGGGGAGCGGCTCGCCAGCAGGCTCGGCCCCGGCAGTACCCTGGCGCGACTGGGCGGTGACGAGTTCGCCGTGCTCAGCGAAGACTGCACACAGGCCGAGCAGGCGGCGCATCTGGCGCAGGCACTGATCGACTGCCTGAACGCACCGTTCCTGCTCGACGGTCAGGAGCTGTTCATCTCGGCCAGCGTGGGCATCTGCCTGTATCCCGAAGATGCGAAGACCGTCGATGAGGTGCTGCGCAACGTCGACTCGGCGCTGTTCAAGGCCAAGAACAGCGGCCGTGAAGGCTTCGCGTTCTACGATCAGGAGCAGACCGAGTACGCACGCCAGCGTGTGGAACTGATCGCCGGCATGCGGCACGCCATCGAAAATGGCGAGCTGCGGGTGCATTACCAACCGCTGCACAGCCTGACTGACAACCAGATGATAGGTGTCGAGGCACTGGTACGCTGGCAGCATCCGCAGCGTGGGCTGGTGCCGCCTGGCGAGTTCATTCCGATTGCCGAAGACAGCGGCATGATCAGCGCCATCGACGCCTGGGTGCTCGAGCAGGCATGCCGGCAGATGGTCGCCTGGCGCAACGCCGGACACGGTCTGCAATTCGTCGCCGTGAACATCTCCAGCCGCCTGTTCAGCCGCGGCGAACTGGATCAGCGCGTCGCCCAGGTCTTGCAGAGCACTGGCCTGCCGGCGAGCTGTTTGGAGCTGGAAGTGACGGAAAGCGCGGTGATGGACGCCCCGGACCAGGCCCAGGCCCTGCTCGAACGCCTGCGCAGCCTGGGCGTGCGCCTGGCCATCGACGACTTCGGCACCGGCTACAGTTCGCTGGCGCGCCTGAAGCGCTTGCCGGTACACAAGCTCAAGCTCGACCAGAGCTTCGTCGCTGGCCTGCCCGACGACCAGGACGACCTGGCGATCACCCGCGCGGTGATCGCCCTGGCGCACAGCATGGAGATGAAGGTCCTTGCCGAAGGCGTGGAGCGCGTCGAGCAACTGGAGCGTCTGCGCCAGCTGGGCTGCGACTACGTTCAGGGCTACTTCATCGGTCGCCCGGTGCCCGCGCAGAACCTGCCGCTGGCGTGACCAACGTCGCGCCAGCAGCGCACCTCAGAACAACGCCTTGCGCGCGTCGCTGGTGAGCACCTCGTCGGGGCGCTGGCCGATGGCCTCGGCAACCTGATAGGCCCGCTGCACCGCAGGCCGCTTGCCCATGCGCGCTAGCCAGGCGGCCATGTTGGGGAAATCTTCGAGGCGCTGGCGCTGCAGCTCCCAGCCCTTGGCCCAGGGGTAGATGGCCATGTCGGCGATCGAATAGTCACCGGCCACGTACTCGCGCCCCTCGAGCTGCCGATCCAGTACGCCGTACAGGCGCGCCGTCTCTTTCACGTAGCGGTCGATGGCATAGGGAATCTGCTCCGGCGCGAAGCGCACGAAGTGATGGTTCTGCCCGGCCATTGGCCCCAGCCCGCCCATCTGCCAATGCAGCCATTGCTGAACCTGCACGCGCAAGCGCGGCTGCAGCGGCATGAAGCGGCCGATCTTGTCGGCCAGGTACTCGAGAATCGCCCCGGACTCGAACACCGAGATCGGCTCGCCGCCGTCGCCGGGATTGTTGTCGACGATGGCCGGGATCCGGTTGTTCGGCGAGATCTTCAGAAATGCCGGTTCGAACTGCTGGCCCTCGCCGATATTGACGGGGTGCACGTCGTAATCCAGCCCGCTCTCTTCGAGAAAGATGCTGATCTTGTGGCCATTGGGGGTCGTCCAGTAATGGAGGTCGATCATGGAGGCGCTCCTGTCGAATGGTGGCGGCCGCCTGCCGGCACCGGTGGGCAATGGGTAAGATCTTGGAGCCGGGCGCCGCGCGCAGAGTTCAGGCGCGGTGACCTACCGGGCGGGGCCGGCGTCCAGCATCGACAGTGGGACACGGGTAGCCAACCGCGAGCTGCCTCTCGCACTGAACGATGCGGGCAAGGCACAATCGAAACGCCGCGTTGAACAGCGTGTCAGTCATTTTCCCTAAAGGTCGCCATCCGGATGCCGTCCCCCTCCTTGCGCCACTCGCTGCGTCGCCTCTGGGCACTGGACAAGTTCAGCTACAGCCTGCGGGTATTCATTGCCCTGGGCGGCAGCCTGGCGCTGTGCTGGCATCAGGGCTGGATGCACGGCCTGATCCCGTTGTTTCTCGGGGTGATCGCCAGCGCCCTGGCCGAAACCGACGACAGCTGGCAGGGCCGCCTTACCGCATTGCTGGTGACCCTGGGGTGCTTCAGCGCCGCGGCCTATGCGGTCGAATTCCTGTTTCCCTATCCCTGGCTGTTCGTCAGTGCCCTGGCGCTGTCGGCCTTTGCCCTGACCATGCTCGGCGCCCTGGGCGAGCGTTTCGCCACGCTCGGTTCGGCCACCCTGATTCTGGCGGTGTACAGCATGATCGGCGTGGAGCAGCGCGGCGGCGTCGCCGGGCTATGGCTCGAGCCGCTGCTGCTGGTGGCAGGCGCCGCCTGGTACGGCGTGCTCTCAGTGCTCTGGCATGCCTTGTTCGCCCACCAGCCGGTACAACAGAGCCTGGCCCGGCTGTTTCGTGAGCTGGGGCTGTACCTCAAGCTCAAGGCCGCGCTGTTCGAGCCGCTGCGCCAGTTGGACGTGGAGGCACGGCGCCTGGATCTGGCCAAGCAGAATGGTCGGGTGGTGGCGGCGCTCAATGCCACCAAGGAAATCATCCTGCACCGGGTCGGCAATGGCCGCCCAGGCCCTAAGGTCAGCCGCTACCTGAAACTGTATTTTCTCGCCCAGGACATCCACGAGCGCGCCAGTTCCTCGCACTACCCTTACAACGCCCTGGCCGAAGCCTTCTTCCACAGCGACGTGATGTTCCGCTGCCAGCGCCTGCTGCGCCTGCACGGCAAGGCCTGCCATGCCCTGGCCCAGGCCATCGAGCTGCGCCAGCCGTTCGAGTACGGCGAGCACTACAGCCAGGCCCAGGCCGACCTGCAGGCATCCCTGGAGCACCTGCGCATCCAGAGCAACCCGGCCTGGAAACACCTGCTGCGCTCGCTCGGCGCCCTGGCCGGCAACCTCGGCACCCTCGACCGCCTGCTGAGCAGCGCCAGCAACCCCGACGCCCTGGCCGAGGAGCAGGACAGCTCGCTGCTCGATCGCGAACCACAGTCGCTGCGCGATGTATGGGAGCGCATCCGCCTGCAGCTCACCCCGACCTCGCTGCTGTTTCGCCATGCCCTGCGCCTGTCCATCGCCCTGGCTGCCGGTTATGGCGTGCTGCACTGGATTCACCCGACCCAGGGCTACTGGATCCTGCTCACCACCCTGTTCGTCTGCCAGCCCAACTACGGCGCCACACGCATGAAGCTGGTGCAGCGCATCATCGGCACCGTGCTCGGGCTGCTGCTGGGCTGGGCGCTGATCGACCTGTTCCCGGCCCAGTTGATCCAGGCCTTCTTCGCCGTCGCCGCCGGCGTGGTGTTCTTCGCCACCCGCTCCAGCCGCTACACCGTGGCCACGGCGGCGATCACCCTGCTGGTGCTGTTCTGCTTCAACCAGGTGGGTGATGGCTACGGGCTGATCCTGCCGCGCCTGTTCGATACCCTGCTCGGCAGCCTGATCGCCGGCCTGGCGGTGTTCCTGATCCTGCCGGACTGGCAGGGCCGCCGGCTCAATCGCGTGGTGGCCAATACCCTGAGCTGCAACAGCACCTACCTGCGGCAGATCATGCGCCAGTACGCCGAAGGCAAGCGCGACGACCTCGCCTATCGCCTGGCCCGGCGCAACGCCCACAACGCCGACGCGGCACTGTCGACCACCCTGGGCAACATGCTGATGGAGCCCGGGCACTTTCGTAAGGAGGCGGATATCGGCTTTCGCTTCCTGGTGCTCTCCCACACCCTGCTCAGCTACCTGTCGGGCCTGGGCGCACACCGCGGCGAAGCCCTGCTGGCCGACGAGCAGAACGAGTTGCCGGCCAGCGCCCTGCGCCTGGCCGACAGCCTCGACGAGATCGCCCGCGGCCTCAGCGAACAGACGCCAGTGGCCATCCAGAGCGACCACGAAGAGCATCTCGCCAGCTGCCTGGAACAGATGCCCGATGATCTGGACGATGCCCAGCGCCTGGTGCAGACCCAGCTGTCGCTGATCGCCCGGCAGCTCGGCCCGCTGCGCACCCTGGCGGCGCACCTGCTCAAGAACCGCGAAAAGCCGGCGCACGAGGCCTGATCACCATGGACAAGCACGCCATCGTGCAGCAGGTCATCGAGCGCCTGGGCCTCGAGTTGCAGGCCGCCGAACAGGCGGCGCGGGCGGCCCACGAGACGGCCACCCATGAAGAGAACATCGCCGAGAACAAGTACGACACCCTCGGGCTGGAAGCTGCCTACCTGGCAGCCGGACAGGCTCGCCGCGTGGAAGAGATCGGCCTGCGCCTGCGCGTCTGGCGCCAGTTGCAGGTGCGCGCCTATGACGCTACCCAAGGCATTCGGCTGACCAGCCTGGTGCTGCTGGCCGACGAGAACGACCAGCAGCAATGGCTGTTTCTCGGCCCGGAGGGGGCGGCGATCAAGGTGCAGGTCGAGCAGCGCACGATTCTGGTGCTGAGCCCCGATGCGCCGCTAGGCCAGCGCCTGCTCGGGCGGCGCATCGGTGACGAGATCGAGCTGAGCGTAGCCGGCCGCGCGCAGCACCACGAGATCATCGAAGCCTATTGAGGCGCGCCGGCCTGCAGGTCCCGCCAGGTCAGGTACAGGCGCAGGTCGAACTCCAGTTGCTGGTAGTCCGGCAGCATGTACTCGCAGAGCTTGTAGAACGCCTTGTTGTGATCACTTTCCTTCAGGTGCGCCAGCTCGTGCACCACGATCATCTGCAGGAACTGCGGCGCCGCCTCGCGAAACAGCGAAGCGACGCGAATCTCCTTCTTGGCCTTGAGCTTGCCGCCCTGCACCCGGGAGATGCTGGTGTGCAGGCCGAGGGCGCGGTGGGTCAGGTCGAGGCGATTGTCGAACAGCACCTTGTCGATGGCCGGCGCGTTCTTCAGGTGTTCCTGCTTGAGCGCCATGACATAGGCATACAGCGCCTTGTCACTCTGGATCCCGTGACGGCCCTCATAGCGCTGCGCCAGGTAATCACCCAGGCGCTCGCCCGCGATCATCTGGCGCACCTGGTCCTGGAGCGAAGCGGGGTAACCCTGGAGGTATTTGAGCGGCGTCATGGGGCGTTCACGGCGAAAAGCTGGCGGCAGATTATGCCTCTACAGCGGCACGACCCGCAGCAGCCTGCCATCCTCGCTGTCGGTCAGCAGATACAGCGCGCCATCCGGCCCGTCGTAGACGCCGCGAATGCGCTCCTCCAGCTCCTGGAAAAGAATGTCCTCTCCGGCCAGCCGGCCCTTGTCGAGGCGCACCCGGCGCACGCTCTTCTCCGCCAGGGTGGAGACGAACAGGTCACCCTTCCAGTGCGGGAAGCGATCGCCGGTATACAGCGCCAGCCCGGAGGGCGCCACCGACGGCGTCCAGTGCAGCTCCGGCGCCAGGTAGCCGGGCAACTCGGTGAAGGGCGTGACCATCGCCCCGGTGTAGTCGACGCCGAAGGACGTCAGCGGCCAGCCGTAGTTGCCACCGGGCTGCAGCAGGTTCAGCTCGTCGCCGCCCTTGGGGCCGTGCTCGTGGCTGTACAAGCGCTTGCGCTGGCGGTCGTAGACGATGCCCTGCACGTTGCGGTGCCCCAGGCTGTAGATTTCCTCGGCGACGCCCGCCTGGCCGCGCAGCGGGTTGTCCGGCGGGATGCTGCCATCGCGATTCAGGCGCACCGTCTTGCCCAGGTGATTGGCCGGGTTCTGCGCCTGCTCGCGCCCGTCGAAGCCATCACCCAGGGTCAGCACCAGTGTGTCGTCAGGCAAGAAGGCGATGCGCCCACCGTAGTGGGAGGCGCCTGCCTTGGCCGGCTGGGCAGTGAACAGCACCTGAAAATCACGCAGCTCGCCGTCGACCAGGCGGGCGCGGGCCAGCCGCGTGTTGTTGGCGTCGAGCTCGCCATGGGCGTAGCTCAGGTAGATCCAGGGATCGCTGGCGAAGTGCGGATCCAGCGCCACTTCCATCAGCCCGGCCTGGGTGGCCACGAAGGGCGTCGGCAGTCCGCGGACCGGCTCGGCCTGCAGCTTGCCGCCGGCATCGATCAGGCGCAGCTGGCCGGTGCGCTCGGTCACCAGCATGCGGCCATCGGGCAAAAACGCCATGGACCAGGGGTGGGCCAGCCCGCCGGTGACGGTTTCGATACGGTAATCGGCATGGGCCAGCGCGGCCGCGCAAAGCCCCGCTGCCAGCCAGACAATTCTCACTACGCCATCCTTGATCGAGACCATCAGCGTGCGGCGCCGCTGAAACGTGCGAACACCAGGCTACCCAGGCTGCCGCAGAGCATCAGCGCCAGGGTGCCGGCCAGCGTGCGATTGGCGCCGATCAGGGTGGGCATCGGCGCCAGGGCATTGGCCACGGCCAAGGCCAGCCACACCGCCAGGGCACCGGCGAGCAGAAATGCCAGCCCGCGCAGCCCGCCCTGGGCGGGCGCCAGCCGGGCGGTCAGCGGCAAGGCGACGATGAAGGCGGCGATCACCAGTGCGGCGAACGTGGGGCTGAAACCCAGCAGATCATGGGCGGTGGCCTGCAGGCGGATGCCTGGGGGGATGCTGGCACCGAGCTGCTGCAGGGCGGCGAGATTGAACTGAGTCTGCACGACGCTGCCGAGCACGGTAGCAACGAGCACGGCCAAGCCGAATGGCAGCCAGAGGCGAGAGTTTTGAGGCATGGGAGCCGACATCCTGAAACGCGTGGCGGCAGTATGGCGCAGCGCCTGCGCGGAGTCGGAAGAGGAGTTTTACATGGTTTTTCGTGAATCGGCAGATGCCGGCAGTAGCCGCAGTGGCGGCATGCACGTCCGGCTGGAAACGCCGGGGCCAGATGCAGGAAAGCCGCCTGCCCATCAGGGGCAGGCGGCTTTCAGGCCAGGCCATTGACGCTGCGATCAGTTGACCTTGGCGGTCAGCTCACCCTTGGCGTAACGCTGGAACATGCCTTCCAGGGAGATCGGCTTGATCTTCGAGGCGTTGCCGGCGGTGCCGAAGGCCTCGTAGCGGGCGATGCACACGTCACGCATGGCTTCCACGGTCTTGGCGAAGTATTTGCGCGGGTCGAACTCGGCCGGGTTCTGCGCCATGAAACGGCGGATCGCACCGGTGGAGGCCAGACGCAGGTCGGTATCGATGTTGACCTTGCGCACGCCGTACTTGATGCCCTCGACGATCTCCTCGACCGGCACGCCGTAGGTTTCCTTGATGTCGCCACCGTACTCGTTGATGATCGCCAGCCAGTCCTGGGGTACCGAGCTGGAGCCGTGCATCACCAGGTGGGTATTGGGGATGCGCTTGTGGATTTCCTTGATGCGCTCGATGGACAGCACATCGCCGGTTGGCGGCTTGGTGAACTTGTAGGCACCGTGGCTGGTGCCGATGGCGATGGCCAGGGCGTCGACCTGGGTCTTCTTGACGAAGTCAGCGGCTTCTTCCGGGTCGGTCAGCAACTGGCTGTGATCGAGCACGCCTTCGGCGCCGACACCGTCTTCTTCACCGGCCATGCCGGTTTCCAGGCTACCCAGGCAGCCCAGCTCACCCTCGACCGAAACGCCGCAGGCGTGGGCGAAGGCCACGGTCTGCTGGGTCACGCGCACGTTGTACTCGTAGTCGGCCGGGGTCTTGCCGTCTTCCTTCAGCGAGCCGTCCATCATCACCGAGCTGAAGCCCAGCTGGATGGAGCGCTGGCAGACGTCAGGGCTGGTGCCGTGGTCCTGGTGCATGCACACCGGGATGTGCGGGAATTCTTCGATCGCGGCGAGAATCAGGTGGCGCAGGAACGGCGCGCCAGCGTACTTGCGGGCACCTGCAGAGGCCTGGACGATGACCGGCGAATCGGTCTTGTCGGCGGCTTCCATGATGGCGCGCATCTGCTCGAGGTTGTTGACGTTGAAGGCCGGCACGCCGTAGCCGAATTCGGCGGCGTGGTCGAGCATCTGGCGCATGCTGATAAGTGCCATGTTTTGCTATCTCCCGATAGGGCTCGTTGATCGTGCAAGCCTGCCGCAGTGGCAGGCGCTATTCAAGTTTGCGCGAGCGGGCAGGCCCGCTCGCCGGTCACTCAGGGCGCCTTGCAGCCGCGCCCGAGCAAATCGTCATTGGCGGTGCGGTAGACCAGGCCTTCCTCACCCTTGGCATGGAAGGACAGCGTGCCGTCGCTGTACAGTTCGCCGGAACCGGACGGCTCCAGGCTCAAGCGATGGACGACATCGCTGCCCCCCATGCGCACATCGACTTTTTCATGGGCCGGGTCGGCGTAGCGCCAGAACACTTCCGCCTGGCTGTCACACACCCAGCGATTCCATTGCTGGCTATCGGCGTAATCCTTGCCGGCGCAGCCGGCAAGCATGGCCAGCCCAAGCAACGCGGCAGCGTATTGATATCGGTTCATTGCACTCTCCTTGCTCTAGCAGTTCTGCTCGCCCATGGGCGGCGTCGAGTCACCGGTACTCTGCCCTTCGATGCGCTGATCTTCGCGGGTGGTCGGTAGATCGATTTCCGCCGGACTCAACACGTTGCAGGCTTCATCGCGTGGCGATCCGCCCCAGGCACAACCGCCCAGGACGACACACAAGCTCAATACCATGGTCAGGTTACGCATCGATCACTCCTTGCTGGCTGATTTCCATACAAGGGTAATGACCACCGCCGCCCGCCAAGGTTTAGGGTCTGTACGAAACCGCCCGTACCGACCCCAACCGTCTCGACTCAGTTACTCGGCTGCACGCTTCTGCAGGATTTCCACCGCTGGCAGTACCTTGCCCTCGACGAATTCGAGGAAGGCGCCGCCGCCGGTGGAGATATAGGAAATGCGCTGCGCCACGTCGTACTTGTCGATGGCCGCCAGGGTGTCGCCACCACCGGCGATGGAGAACGCCGGGCTTTCGGCGATGGCCAGGGCCAGGGCCTTGGTGCCTTCACCGAACTGGTCGAACTCGAACACCCCGACCGGGCCGTTCCACAGGATGGTCTTGGAGGCCTTGAGCAGCTCGGCGAACTGCTTGGCGGTCTGCGGGCCGATGTCGAGGATCATGTCATCCTCGGCCACATCGGCGACGGCCTTGACGGTCGCGGCGGCGGACTCGGAAAACTCCTTGCCGACCATCACATCGACCGGCAGCGGCACGCTGACCTTGGCGGCGATGGCCTTGGCGGTGTCGACCAAGTCGGCTTCGTAAAGGGACTTGCCGACCGGATAACCGGCAGCGGCCAGGAAGGTGTTGGCGATGCCGCCCCCGACGATCAGCTGGTCGCAGATGCCGCTCAGGCTGTTCAGCACGTCCAGCTTGGTCGACACCTTGGAGCCGGCGACGATTGCCGCCATCGGCTTGGCCGGCGCGCCCAGGGCCTTGCCCAGGGCATCCAGTTCGGCAGCCAGCAGCGGGCCGGCGGCGGCGACCTTGGCGAACTTGGCCACGCCGTGGGTCGAGCCTTCGGCGCGGTGAGCGGTGCCGAACGCGTCCATCACGAACACATCGCACAGGGCGGCGTATTGCTGGGCCAGCTCGTCGGCATTCTTCTTCTCGCCCTTGTTGAAGCGTACGTTCTCGAACAGCACCAGCTCACCGGCCTGCAGCTCGACACCGTTCAGGTAGTCCTTGACCAGCGGCACGTCGCGGCCCAGGGCCTTGCTCAGGTAGGCGGCTACCGGCGCCAGGCTGTTCTCTTCGCTGAATTCGCCTTCGGTCGGGCGACCGAGGTGCGAGCAGACCATTACCGCGGCGCCTTTTTCCAGGGCCAGCTTGATGGTCGGCAGCGCAGCGAGAATGCGCGCATCACTCTTCACAACGCCGTCCTTGAGCGGCACGTTGAGGTCTTCACGGATCAGCACGCGCTTGCCTTGCAGATCAAGGTCGGCCATTTTCGCGATGTTCAGGGTCATTGAATCAGTCCTTAACAGGGGCTGGTGATAAGTGAGCGGCGGCATCGAGATAATGCACGGCCATGTCGAGCATACGGTTGGCGAAACCCCATTCGTTGTCGAACCAGGCCAGCAGGTTGACCAGGCGTGGCCCGGAAACCCGCGTCTGACTGCCGTCGACGATGGCCGAATGGGGATCATGGTTGAAGTCGCAACTGGCGTGGGGCAACTCGGTGTACGCCAGCAGGCCCTGCAGCGGCCCCTGTTCGGCGGCCCGGCGCAGGATCCGGTTGATCTCCTCGGCACTGGTGTCGCGGGCGGTCTGCAAGGTGATATCCAGGCAGGACACGTTGACCGTCGGCACCCGAATGGCTTTGGCCTGGATTCGCCCGGCAAGTTCCGGCAGCAGCCGCTCGATACCGCGCGCCAACCCGGTGGACACCGGAATCACCGACTGGAAGGCCGAGCGGGTACGGCGCAGGTCTTCGTCGTGATAGGCGTCGATTACCGGCTGGTCGTTCATCGCCGAGTGGATGGTGGTGATGGAGATGTACTCCAGCCCCACCGTCTCGTTCAGCAGCTTGAGCAGCGGTACGCCGCAGTTGGTGGTGCAGGAGGCGTTGGAAACCAGGCGCTCGCGGCCCGTCAGGCCGTGCTGATTGACGCCGTACACCACCGTGGCGTCGACATCGCCCTCGCTGGCCATCGGTTGCGACAGCAGCACCCGCGGCGCCCCCGCCCTCAGGAAACGTTCGGCCTGCTCGCGGGTGGTGTACTGGCCGGAGCATTCGAGCAACAGGTCGATATCCAGCGCGCGCCAGTCGACGCCCTCGGGTTCGCGCTGACGCAACACCTTGAGCGGCTTGCCGTTGATATGCAGATGGTCGCCCGCCACCTTCACCTCGCCGGGAAAACGCCCGTGGGTGGAGTCGAAACGGGTCAGGTATTCGATGCTGGCCTGATCGGCCAGATCATTGAGCGCGACGATATCCAGTCGCGCTTCGCCGGCCCGCTCGTGCAGCGCACGCAAAACGCAACGACCGATGCGGCCATAGCCGTTCAGGGCAACGCGGTAAGAGCGATGGGACATGGCGATCTCTAAAAGAGTCGAGCATGAGCCGGGGCGAACCGCGCAGGTTCGCCCCGGCTGACGGGGTCAGGCGTCGAGCAGTTCTTCGGCGGTGCCGATGATGTTCTCGACGGTGAAGCCGAAGTGCTCGAACAGCTGGCCGGCAGGCGCCGACTCACCGTAGGTTTCCATGCCGATGACACGGCCTTCGAGGCCGACGTACTTGTACCAAAAGTCGGCATGGGCGGCTTCGATGGCGATGCGCGCGGTGACCTGCAGCGGCAGCACGGATTGCTTGTAGGCAGCATCCTGCTGGTCGAAGACGTTGGTCGACGGCATCGACACCACGCGGACCTTGCGGCCCTGCTCGCTCAGCTTGTCAGCCGCCTGGATGGCCAGGCCGACCTCCGAGCCGGTGGCGATCAGGATCAGCTCCGGCTCGCCGGCGCAGTCCTTCAGCACGTAGCCACCACGGCTGATGGCCGCTTCGGTTTCGTGGTCGCGCAGGTTATGCGGCAGGTTCTGGCGAGAGAAGATCAGCGCGCTCGGGCCGTCCTTGCGCTCGACCGAGTGCTTCCAGGCCACCGCCGCTTCGACGGTGTCCGCCGGGCGCCAGGTGTCCAGGTTCGGCGTGGTGCGCAGGCTGGTCAGCTGCTCGACCGGCTGGTGGGTCGGGCCGTCTTCACCGAGGCCGATGGAGTCGTGGGTGAACACGTAGAGCACGCGCAGCTTCATCAGCGCCGACATGCGCACCGCGTTGCGGGCGTACTCCATGAACATCAGAAAGGTCGCGCCGTAGGGAATCAGGCCGCCGTGCAGGGCGATACCGTTCATGATCGCGCTCATGCCGAATTCGCGCACACCGTAGTACATGTAGTTGCCCGAGGCATCTTCGGCGACGACCGGCTTGCAGCCCTTCCACAGGGTCAGGTTGGAACCGGCCAGGTCGGCGGAGCCGCCGAGCAGTTCCGGCAGCAGTGGGCCAAAGGCATTCAGGCAGTTCTGGCTGGCCTTGCGGCTGGCGATGGTTTCGCCTTTCTCGGCGACGGCACGGATGAACTCGCTGGCCTTGGCGGAGAAGTCGGCCGGCAGCTCGCCCGCCATGCGGCGGATGAACTCGTTGGCCAGTTCCGGGTAAGCGGCGGAGTAGGCGGCGAAGCGCTGATCCCACTCGGCTTCGGCCGCCAGGCCGGCTTCCTTGGCATCCCACTCGGCATAGATGTCGGCCGGAACCTCGAACGGCGCGTGGTTCCAGTTCAACGCCGCACGGGTCAGGGCGATTTCGTCATGGCCCAGGGCGGCGCCGTGGGACTCTTCCTTGCCCTGCTTGTTCGGCGAGCCGAAACCGATGATGGTCTTGCAGCAGATCAGCGTCGGACGGTCGCTGGATTTGCGCGCCGTGTCGATGGCCATCTTGATTTCTTCGGCATCGTGGCCGTCGACATTGCGGATCACCTGCCAACCGTAGGCTTCGAAGCGCGCCGGGGTGTCGTCGGTGAACCAGCCGTGCACTTCGCCATCGATGGAAATGCCGTTGTCGTCGTAGAAGGCGATCAGCTTGCCCAGGCCCAGGGTGCCGGCCAGGGAGCAGACTTCATGGCTGATGCCTTCCATCATGCAACCGTCGCCCAGAAAGGCGTAGGTGTAGTGGTCGACGATGTCGTGGCCATCGCGGTTGAACTGCGCCGCCATGATCTTCTCGGCGAGGGCGAAACCCACGGCGTTGGCGATACCCTGGCCAAGCGGGCCGGTGGTGGTCTCCACGCCCGGCGCGTAACCGTATTCCGGGTGGCCCGGGGTCTTGCTGTGCAGCTGGCGGAAATTCTTCAGGTCGTCGATGGACAGGTCGTAGCCGGTCAGGTGCAGCAGCGAATAGATCAGCATCGAGCCGTGGCCGTTGGACAGCACGAAGCGGTCACGGTCGGCGAATTTCGGGTTGGCCGGGTTGTGCTTCAGGTAGTCGCGCCACAGCACCTCGGCGATATCCGCCATGCCCATGGGGGCACCGGGGTGGCCGCTGTTGGCTTTTTGCACAGCATCCATGCTGAGGGCACGAATGGCATTGGCACGCTCACGACGGCTGGGCATCGCTAATCTCCTGCGGGTGGCTGCCGAAGCAGCTGGGACGAAAAAAGGCGCCCATTTTCGCCCAGCGAGCACCACCGGGGCAATGACAGATGGTCTGTCCGCGACAATATTGCAGCGCTTTTTATCCATAGCGGCGCCTGCGCCAAGCAAAAAGCCGCCGGGAACACGGCAACCGCAATATCAAAACTTTTTGATATTGCGGTTGCTGGCTGAAAAATGACCGACTAGACTGCGCCCATGACCCAACGCGCGCCCGCCCTCGATTTCGAGCCCACCGACCAGCTGTCCGCCCTGTGCAAGGCGGCGGGCGACGGGTTGCGGCTGAACGTTCTGCGCGCCCTGAGCAACGACTCGTTCGGCGTGCTGGAACTGGCGCAGATCTTCGCCATCGGCCAGTCGGGCATGAGCCATCACCTCAAGGTACTGGCCCAGGCCGGCCTGGTGGCGACACGCCGGGAAGGCAACGCGATCTTCTACCGCCGCGCCCTGGCCCAGGCCGAGAGCGTGGGCGGCACCCTGCATGCTGCGCTGCTGCAGGAGGTCGACAGCCTGCTGCTGCCCGCCGAGGTGCGCCAGCGTATCGCCCAGGTGCACCAGCAAAGGGCCGCTGCCAGCCGCGACTTCTTCGCCCGCAGCGCCGAACGTTTCCAGGCCCAGCAGGACCTGATCGCCGGCCTGCCGCAGTACCGTGACAGCGTGGTGGCCCTGCTCGACTCGCTGGATTTGCCGGCCCATGCCAGCGCGCTGGAAATCGGCCCCGGCGACGGTGGCTTCCTGCCGGAGCTGGCGCGCCGCTTCGCCAGCGTGACCGCCCTGGACAACAGCGAGGCGATGCTCGACCTCGCCCGCCAGCGCTGCCAGCAGGACGGCCTGGGCAATGTGCAGCTGCAGCTGGCCGATGCCCTGCAGGACGCCTACCCGGGCGCCGACTGCGTGGTGCTGAACATGGTGTTGCATCACTTCGCCGCACCGGCCCAGGCCCTGCGCAAGCTGGCCGAACAAGTGAACCCGGGCGGCAGCCTGCTGATCACTGAACTGTGCAGCCATGACCAGAGCTGGGCCCGCGACACCTGCGGCGATCTCTGGCTAGGCTTCGAACAGGACGATCTCGCCCACTGGGCAATTGCCGCCGGCCTGACCCCGGGCGAAAGCCTGTATGTCGGCCTGCGCAATGGTTTTCAAATTCAGGTGCGGCATTTCCAGCGCACCCTTCCACTCACGCACGCGGCCGAGAGGCCCCCACTCGCCAGGACAACCGATAGATGAGCGAATACTCCCTGTTTACCTCCGAGTCCGTGTCCGAAGGGCACCCGGACAAGATCGCCGACCAGATTTCCGATGCCGTGCTCGACGCCATCATCACCCAGGACAAGCACGCCCGCGTGGCCGTGGAAACCCTGGTCAAGACCGGCGTGGCGATCATCGCCGGTGAAGTGACCACCAGCGCCTGGGTCGATCTGGAGCAGATCGTCCGCGACGTGATCTGCAACATCGGCTACACCAGCTCCGACGTCGGCTTCGACGGCGCCACCTGCGGCGTGATGAACATCATCGGCAAGCAGTCCCCGGACATCAACCAGGGCGTCGACCGTGCCAAGCCGGAAGACCAGGGTGCCGGCGATCAGGGCCTGATGTTCGGCTACGCCAGCAACGAAACCGACGTGCTGATGCCGGCGCCGATCCGTTTCTCCCACGCCCTGGTCGAGCGCCAGGCCGAAGCGCGCAAGTCCGGCCTGCTGCCGTGGCTGCGCCCGGACGCCAAATCCCAGGTCACCTGCCGCTACGAGAACGGCAAGGTGGTCGGCATCGACGCCGTGGTGCTGTCCACCCAGCACAACCCGGACGTCTCGCTGAGCGACCTGCGCGAAGCGGTGATGGAGCTGGTGATCAAGCACACCCTGCCCGCCGAACTGCTGCACAAGGACACCCAGTTCCACATCAACCCGACCGGCAACTTCGTGATCGGCGGCCCGGTGGGCGACTGCGGCCTGACCGGCCGCAAGATCATCGTCGACAGCTACGGCGGCATGGCCCGCCACGGTGGCGGCGCCTTCTCCGGCAAGGATCCGTCCAAGGTCGACCGCTCCGCTGCCTACGCCGGCCGCTATGTGGCCAAGAACATCGTCGCCGCCGGCCTGGCCGAGCGCTGCGAGATCCAGGTGTCCTACGCCATCGGCGTGGCCCAGCCGACCTCCATCGCGATCAACACCTTCGGCACCAACAAGGTGGCGGAAGAGACCATCATCAGGCTGGTTCGCGACGTGTTCGACCTGCGTCCGTACGCCATCACCAAGATGCTCGACCTGCTGCACCCGATGTACCAGCCGACCGCCGCCTATGGCCACTTCGGCCGCGAGCCGCAGCAACTGACCGTCGGCGACGACAGCTTCACCAGCTTCACCTGGGAGAAGACCGACAAGGCCGCCGAGCTGCGCGCCGCCGCCGGCCTGTAAGCCTCGGCAGGTCGCCGCGCCTGGCGCAGCGACCTCAGTCGCTACGAAAAAGCCTCCGGGGGCACGACGCCCACGGAGGCTTTTTCATACCCGCCAGGCGGGCAGGCCAATCACTTGCCGAACAGCGAGCCCAGGCTTTTCAGGGTCTCGGCGGCAGCCGCAATGTTCTCGGCCTTGCCGTTGCCCTGGCTCTGCGCGACCGGGGCAGCAGTTCCTTCGGCACTGGCGCCGAGCTGGTCACAACCGCCTTCGACCTGGGCAATGGCGTCGTTGGCCTGCTGGTTGCCGAGCAGGCCGGCCAGCTGTTTGACCTGGGCAATTTTCTCGGCGTTGGCCGACATCTTCTGCTGACACTTGAGCTGAGTGTCTTCAGCCGCCTGAGCGAAGGAGCTGGCAGCGACCAGGGCAGCCGAGCACAACAGAACGGAAATACGCATGGGACTCTAGACCTCCAGAGATGAGGCCCGGCAATACACCCCGCCGCCGGGCAAATCCATTTGGTGTGCGGGGGCGCGGACTTTAGCACCGGACATTTTCCGCAACAAACAGCCAGCGCCGGAAATGTCGGCCAGCACCCATTTTCCCCGGACCTCGACGTTTGCGACCTGCTGGCGCAGCGACTAGCCTGCCTATTCATCGCCCGAGCAAGGATGCTCCACCCATGAAAGCCTGGATCGCTGCCTGCACCGTCCTGTCACTGTCCGCCACCACCCTGGCCGACGATTGCCCGACGCAGACGCCCGCCCATGCTCGGCAAGCCGCCGAACTGGCGGCCCAGGTTGCCCACTGGGACGATGCCTACCACCGTCAGGGGCAGTCGCTGATCAGCGATGAACTCTATGACCAGGCCCGCGCCCGCCTCGAGCACTGGCAGCGCTGCAGCGAGTCGCCCACTGCCAACCCCCTGAACGGCACACAAGGTCCAATTGAGCATCCCGTGGCGCAAACCGGGTTGCGCAAACTGGCCCACGAGCGTGCCGTCGCACAATGGATGGCCAGCCGCGACGACCTGTGGATCCAGCCCAAGGTCGACGGTGTGGCGGTAACCCTGCGCTACAGAGACGGCACCCTGCGGCAGGTGATCAGCCGTGGCGACGGCAACAGCGGCCAGAACTGGACGCCCCAAGCCACACAAATCGCCGCTATTCCCAAGCAGCTGCACGAACGCGGCACGCTGATCCTGCAAGGCGAGCTCTACCTGAAGCGCCCGGGTCATGTGCAGGCCAGCGAGGGCGGCGCCGTGGCACGTAGCGCGGTGGCGGGCCTGATGGCGCGCCAGGAACTGCTACCGGAGCAGGCGGCCAGCATCGGGCTGTTCATCTGGGATTGGCCCAATGGCCCGGCCGACATGCAGCAGCGCCTGGATGGGCTGGTGCAACTGGGTTTCCAGGACAGCCGCACTTACAGCCAGCCGGTCGATAAGCCAGGCGACGCCCGGCGCTGGCGAGAACGGTGGTACCGCAGCCCGCTGCCCTTCGCCACCGATGGTGTGGTACTGCGCCAGGGCCAGCGCCCCGGCGGCGAGCGCTGGCGTGCCGAACCACCGCACTGGGCAGCAGCCTGGAAGTACCCGGCCAGAGAGGCCCTGGCGCTGGTCGAGGCAGTCGACTTCAGCATCGGCCGCACCGGACGCATAACACCGCTGCTGCGCCTGCAACCGGTGAAACTCGACGACCGCACCATCCGCGTGGTCAGCGTCGGTTCGCTGCAACGCTGGCGTCAGCTGGATATTCGGCCCGGTGACCACGTCGCCATCCGCCTGGCCGGGCAAGCCATTCCACAGCTGGAAGGCGTGGTGTTGCAGACCACCACCCGCTCACCGCTGGATATCCCGAACAGTGACGAGTACCACGCCCTGAGCTGCCTGCGCGCCTCACCCGGTTGCACCAGGCAGTTCCATGCCCGCCTCACCTGGCTCAGCGGCAAACAGGCGCTGAACCTGCACGGCGTCGGCGCCGGCACCTGGCAGAAACTGCTTGAAGCAAAGCACCTCGATGGCCTGCTCGACTGGTTGCATCTGGACGAGCAACAGCTGCTGGCGATACCCGGCATCGGTGCCCAGGGTGCCACGGCGCTGAACCAACGCTTCGCCGAAGCGCGGCAGCGACCGTTCCGGGATTGGTTGCGGGCACTGGGCGCGCCGATGAACCCAGACCGCCTGGCGGCGGACAGCTGGAGGCAGCTGCATCAGCGCAGCCTTGCAGACTGGCGGGCATTGCCCGCCATCGGCCCGACCCGCGCGGCTCAGCTGCACGCGTTCTTTCAGCACGAGGACATCGTGGCGCTTGCCGATCAGTTGGGTGAGGCGGGCGTGGCGGGTTTCAGACCCGGTAGGCACGAAGCAGCAGGTCGGTCGTCCGGACCAGGCCGGCGCAACCTGCGGCTGGCTCTATCCGGCAACTGCACCTGCGTGGCCTTGCCATGCGCCGACCATCACCGTCGGATGCGCACGCACTCAATCCTTGAACTGGTCCTTGATGTAGGTGATTTCGGTCTTGCCGTGGGGCGCCGGCTGGCCATCCTCGCCAAGGTTGACGAAGACCATCTTGTCGATGGTCAGGATGCTCTTGCGGGTGATCTTGTTGCGCACTTCGCAGCGCAGGGTGATCGAGGTGCGGCCGAACTCGGTGGCGGTGATGCCCAGCTCGATGATGTCGCTCTGCCGCGCCGAGGAGACGAAGTTGATCTCGGAAATCAACTTGGTCACCACGCGCTGGCTGCCCAGCTGGATGATGGCGTAGATCGCCGCCTCCTCGTCGATCCACTTCAGCAGGCTGCCACCGAACAGCGTGCCATTGGGGTTGAGGTCTTCAGGCTTTACCCACTTGCGTGTATGAAAGTTCATGCGCCCTCCTTTCCGTGTTCTGTTCGGCAGTGATGATCGCAAAGATCGGCGAGCGGATCATTGCCGCGTTATCGATAATGGTTATCGACAAAAGCTATCAGGTGAGGTTCAGCAGGCCTGGGGGCAGGCCGCACGACGAACGCCCGCTACGTCCGTCAGCATCCGCTGCAAATCGACCATCACCGCGATGGAAAGCCTTGGGCTCGCGCGCCGGCGCGGCTATAATCGCCCAGTTACACACGCCCGCCACCGGGCGTTCCCGCCACCTGTCCGAGGGGCGCTGCAGCAACCTGAAAGATTTGTTTCGAATCCCCAAGCCCTGTATTCCCACAATGCTTGGCGGCAGATTCGAATCAACCTTTCAGGCTGTCAGGCTCGGATGGGGCGTTTAGCAAACGCATCAACGGCGCCCACTCGACAATCGTGCGACACCTGCGCGTCATCCGACGCTGGCAAGGTTGCACTGTCGACAGCAGACAACCTAACGGAGAGTTACTGCATGAGCGCTGCTTTCAACGACTACAAGGTCGCCGACATTTCCCTGGCCGACTGGGGCCGCCGCGAGCTGATCATCGCCGAATCCGAGATGCCGGCACTGATGGGCCTGCGCCGCAAGTACGCCGCCAGCCAGCCGCTCAAGGGCGCCAAGATCCTCGGCTGCATCCACATGACCATCCAGACCGGCGTGCTGATCGAAACGCTGACCGCCCTGGGCGCCGAAGTGCGCTGGTCGAGCTGCAACATCTTCTCCACCCAGGATCAGGCCGCTGCCGCCATCGCCGCCGCCGGCATCCCGGTATTCGCCTGGAAGGGCGAGACCGAGCAGGAGTACGAGTGGTGCATCGAGCAGACCATCCTCAAGGACGGCCAGCCGTGGGACGCCAACATGGTGCTCGACGACGGCGGTGACCTGACCGAGATCCTGCACAAGAAATACCCGCAGATGCTCGAGCGCATCCACGGCGTGACCGAGGAGACCACCACCGGCGTGCACCGCCTGCTCGACATGCTCAAGGCCGGCACCCTGAAGGTCCCGGCGATCAACGTCAACGACGCGGTCACCAAGAGCAAGAACGACAACAAGTACGGCTGCCGTCACAGCCTCAACGACGCCATCAAGCGCGGCACCGACCACCTGCTGTCCGGCAAGCAGGCGCTGGTCATCGGCTACGGCGACGTGGGCAAGGGCTCGGCCGCTTCGCTGCGTCAGGAAGGCATGATCGTCAAGGTCTCCGAGATCGACCCGATCTGCGCCATGCAGGCCTGCATGGACGGCTTTGAACTGGTGTCGCCGTATATCGACGGCCGTAATGACGGCACCGACGCCTGCATCGACAAGGCGCTGCTGGGCAAGATCGACCTGATCGTCACCACCACCGGCAACGCCAACGTCTGTGACGCCGGCATGCTCAAGGCCCTGAAGAAGCGCGCCGTGGTCTGCAACATCGGTCACTTCGACAACGAGATCGACACCGCCTTCATGCGCAAGAACTGGGCGTGGGAAGAGGTCAAGCCGCAGGTGCACAAGATCCACCGCACCGGCGCCGGCAGCTTCGACGCCGCCAACGACGACTACCTGATCCTGCTGGCCGAAGGCCGCCTGGTGAACCTGGGCAACGCCACCGGCCACCCGAGCCGCATCATGGACGGCTCGTTCGCCAACCAGGTGCTGGCGCAGATCTTCCTGTTCGAACAGAAGTTCGCCGATCTCAGCGCCGAGAAGAAAGCCGAGCGCCTGACCGTCGAAGTGCTGCCCAAGAAGCTGGACGAAGAAGTCGCCCTGGAAATGGTCAAGGGCTTCGGTGGCGTGGTCACCCAGCTGACCCAGCAGCAGGCCGACTACATCGGCGTGACCGTCGAAGGTCCGTTCAAGCCGGACAGCTACCGCTACTGATAGGCGGTACGCCGCGCAGGGCCAAGGCCTGCGCGGCGTAGCCCGAAGGAATCGTCATGTCTCAGAAACGCCCCAACGTCAGCTTCGAGTTCTTCCCGACGAAGACCGATGCCGGACACGAGAAACTGCTGAACACCGCGCGAGAGCTGGCCGGCTACAGCCCGGACTTCTTCTCCTGCACCTACGGCGCCGGTGGCTCTACCCGCGACCGTACCCTCAATACCGTGCTGCAGCTCGACAGTGAAGTGAAGGTGCCGACCGCGCCGCACCTGTCCTGCGTTGGCGACAGCAAGGCCGAACTGGTCGAGCTGCTCAACCTGTACAAGAGCAAGGGCATCAACCGTATCGTCGCCCTGCGCGGCGACCTGCCGTCAGGCATGGGCATGTCCAGCGGCGAGCTGCGTCACGCCAATGACCTGGTCGAGCTGATCCGCGCCGAAACCGGCGATCACTTCCATATCGAAGTGGCGGCCTACCCGGAGATGCACCCCCAGGCTCGCAATTTCGAGGACGATATCGCCAACTTCGTGCGCAAGGCCAAGGCCGGCGCAGACAGCGCGATCACCCAGTACTTCTTCAACGCCGACTGCTACTTCTACTTCGTCGAGCGCGTGCGCAAGCTGGGCGTGGATATCCCGGTAATCCCGGGCATCATGCCGATCACCAACTACAGCAAGCTGGCGCGCTTCTCCGATGCCTGCGGCGCCGAACTGCCACGCTGGGTGCGCAAGCAGCTGGAAGCCTATGGCGACGACACCCCGAGCATCCAGCGCTTCGGCGAAGAGATGATCACCGGCCTGTGCGAACGCCTGATCGCTGGCGGCGCACCTGGCCTGCACTTCTATACCCTCAACCAGGCCGCCCCCAGCCTGGCGGTGTGGAAGAACCTGCAGGGCTGATACGCCAAGGCCGCGAAAGAGCGAACTTTCGCGGCCTTTTTCTTTCCTACCAGGCGAAGAAATCCACTGCATTGGCCAGTTGGATCGACCTGTCAGCCTTGTACCCGTTGACCCGAAGCCCTCTGCTGGTCGACAGTACAGCCGCCCGGATACCCCGACAAGGGCATGACCGCCGGGTGCGAATTCATCAATGCGCGATCAGCCAGGATCGGCTCGAGTTGTCGCGCTACCACGGGAAGCCTGCATGCTCACTCGCCAGAAAATCAACGCCTCGGTGTCGCCGAAAGGCAGCCTGGAAACCCTCTCCCAGCGTGAAGTCCAGCAGCTGCGCGAAACCGGTTCGGGCAGCGTCTACGCGCTGTTTCGCCAGTGCGCCCTGGCGATCCTCAATACCGGCTCGCACAGCGACAACGCCAAGACCATCCTCGAGGCCTACCCGGACTTCGAAGTGAAGATCCACCAGCAGGACCGCGGTATCCGCCTGGAGCTGATCAACGCGCCGGCCGATGCCTTCGTCGATGGCGAGATGATCGCCAGCACCCGCGAGATGCTGTTCAGCGCCCTGCGCGACATCGTCTACACCCAGAGCGAGCTGGAGAACAAGCGGGTCGATGTCGACAGCTCCAGCGGCCTCACCGATTACGTGTTCCACCTGCTGCGCAACGCCCGCACCCTGCGCGCCGGCGCCGAGCCGAAGATGGTGGTGTGCTGGGGCGGCCACTCGATCAGCACCGAGGAATACAAGTACACCAAGAGGGTCGGCCACGAACTGGGCCTGCGTGCCCTGGACGTGTGCACCGGCTGCGGTCCGGGCGTGATGAAGGGGCCGATGAAGGGCGCCACCATTTCCCACGCCAAGCAGCGCATCCTCGGCGCCCGCTACCTGGGCCTGACCGAGCCGGGCATCATCGCCGCCGAAGCGCCGAACCCCATCGTCAACGAACTGGTGATCCTGCCGGACATCGAAAAGCGCCTGGAAGCCTTCGTGCGCCTCGGCCACGGCATCATCATCTTCCCCGGTGGCGCCGGCACGGCGGAGGAATTCCTGTACCTGCTGGGCATCCTCATGCACCCGGACAACGCCGAGCTGCCCTTCCCGCTGGTACTCACCGGCCCGAAGAGCGCCGAGCCCTATCTGCAGCAGTTGCACGACTTCATCGGCGCCACCCTGGGCCGCGAAGCGCAGAACCGCTACGTGCTGATCCCCAACGACCCGGCTGCCGTGGCGCGCCACATGGCGGCCGGCATCAAGGCGGTCAAGCAGTTCCGCCGCGAGCGCAACGACGCCTTCCACTTCAACTGGCTGCTGAAGATCGACGAGAGCTTCCAGCACCCGTTCGAGCCGACCCACGACGCCATGGCGGGCCTCAACCTGACCCGCGAGCAGCCGACCCACGAGCTGGCCGCCAACCTGCGCCGCGCCTTCTCCGGCATCGTCGCCGGCAACGTCAAGGCCCACGGCATCCAGCTGATCGAAGAGCACGGCCCTTACGAGCTGCGCGGTGACAAGAGCATCATGCAGCCCCTGGATCGCCTGCTGCAGGCCTTCGTCGAGCAGCACCGCATGAAGCTGCCGGGCGGCTCGGCCTACGTGCCGTGCTACCGGGTAGTCAGCTAGGCAGCGCCCCGCGCGAGGGCGCCGAGCCCTCGCTGCACCACCACTTACCTGCTCTGGAGACCACCATGGCACGTCCCGCTCCCCGCACGCTGCAGGTCATATCGTCGCGCTTCGTCACCCCGCATATGCTGCGCGTGACCTTGGGTGGCGGCGAGATCGACAGCTTCCCCGACGATCAGCAAAGCGCCTATATCAAGTTGATGTTCTCGACCCCCGGCAGCGACAAGGACCTGGTGCGCACCTATACCGTGCGCCAGCAACGCGCCGACCAGTTCGACGTCGATTTCGTGCTGCACGAGGACGCCGGCCCGGCCTCGCAGTGGGCCAGGGACGCCAAGCCCGGCGACCGTATCGTCATTGGCGGGCCAGGGCCGAAGAAGCTGGTCGACAATAGCGCCGACTGGTTTCTGGTGATCGGCGACATGACCGCCCTGCCGGCGATCAGCGTGAACCTTGAGCAATTGCCGGCCGGCGCCCGCGGCCATGCCGTCATCGAGGTGATCGATGCCGAGGATATCCAGCCGCTGAGCCACCCCGCAGGCGTCGAGCTGCACTGGCTGGTCAACCCGCATCCCGGCGAAAACAGCCGATTGCTGGTCGATCAGGTGCGTCAGCTGGAATGGCTGCCGGGGCGCCCAAGCATCTGGGCGGCCTGTGAGTTCAGCGGCATGCGCGCGTTGCGCCAGCACTTTCGTGAGGAGCGCCAGGTCGACCGCAAGGACCTGTATATCTCCAGTTACTGGAAGCTGGGCAGCAGCGAAGATCAACATAAAACCGTAAAACGCGAGGACGCCGAGGCGCAGGGCGAGTGATCGCCAAGGCCACCGGCCAATCGCTGCAACCCCCGAGTGACAAGGGATAGCGCGACACCGATTGGCGGCAAGTTGTGCCCAATGCCGCCAATCCTGTTACACTCGGGCCTTCCCGCCAGGCTTGCGCCCGGATGCTGCCCCCAGTGGCCAGCAGTACCGGACGGGATTGCACGCCCCACGTGCGATTCAAGCCAGGCACTACACCTATAGGGCCACGCCCTCACCAGACAGGATTGCACATGTCCTTTGCCTCCCTCGGTCTCTCCGAGGCTTTGGTCCGCGCGGTCGAAGCCGCCGGCTACACCCAGCCCACTCCGGTGCAACAGCGGGCCATCCCCGCCGCGTTGCAAGGTCGCGACCTGATGGTGGCGGCCCAGACGGGTACAGGTAAGACCGGCGGCTTCGCCCTGCCGATCCTCGAGCGGCTGTTCCCCAACGGCCATCCGGATCGCGAACAGCGCCACGGCCCGAAGCAGCCCCGCGTGCTGGTGCTCACCCCCACGCGCGAACTGGCTGCCCAGGTGCATGACAGCTTCAAGCTGTATGCCCGCGATTTGAAATTCGTCAGCGCCTGCATTTTCGGCGGCGTTGGCATGAACCCCCAGGTGCAGGCCCTGGCCAAGGGCGTCGACGTACTGGTCGCCTGCCCGGGCCGCCTGCTCGACCTGGCCGGGCAAGGCAGCGTCGACCTGTCCCACGTGGAAATCCTCGTGCTGGACGAAGCCGACCGCATGCTCGACATGGGCTTCATCCATGACGTGAAGAAGGTCCTTGCCCGCCTGCCGGCCAAGCGTCAGAACCTGCTGTTCTCGGCAACCTTCTCCAAGGACATCACCGACCTGGCCAGCAAGCTGCTGCATGACCCCGAGCGCATCGAGGTCACGCCGCCGAACACCACGGTCGAGCGCATCGAGCAGCGCGTGTTCCGCCTGCCGGCCAGCCACAAGCGTGCCCTGCTCGCTCACCTGGTCACCGCCGGCGCCTGGGAACAGGTGCTGGTCTTCACCCGAACCAAGCACGGCGCCAACCGCCTGGCCGAGTACCTGGAAAAGCATGGCCTGACCGCCGCGGCGATTCACGGCAACAAGAGCCAGAACGCGCGCACCAAGGCCCTGGCCGACTTCAAGGCCAACAAGGTGCGCATCCTGGTGGCCACCGATATTGCCGCCCGCGGCCTGGACATCGATCAGTTGCCTCACGTGGTCAACTTCGAACTGCCCAACGTCGAGGAAGACTACGTGCACCGCATCGGCCGTACCGGTCGTGCCGGCCGTAGCGGCGAAGCGATCTCGCTGGTCGCGCCGGACGAAGAGAAGCTGCTCAAGAGCATCGAGCGGATGACCAAGCAGAAGATCCCGGATGGCGATCTGATGGGCTTCGATGCCAGCAAGGTCGAGGCCGAGCGCCCGGAAGTGCGTGAGCCGCAGAAACCGCGCCAGCCGCGTGGTGCCAAGGCCGAAGGCGAGCGCCAGAACGGCGGGCGTCGCGACAAGGGCAAGGATGGCGGCAAGGCGAAGAGCCAGCCCCAGGCCAAAGCCAAGCCGGCGCGCGGCCAGCAGCCACGCAGCCAGGCACGCCCTGCGCCGGCTGCAGGCGCTCCCGCGCTGCCACCGGATCGCGCGCCGGATGAATTTCGCGATGACGATATCGACAACTTCGGCAACCGTGTCGACTACGTGCCGACCCAGAACAAGCCGCAAGGCCGTGGCCGTCGCCAGGGCAGCGGACAGAATGCCGGCGGCGGCGCTGGGCAGGCTCCACGTGGTCAGGGCAAAGGCCCGCGTACCGGTGGTGGTGGGGCCAATGGCGGCGGCAAACGTCAGAGCCAGGGCCAAGGTGGCGGTCGCAACCGCAGCGGCGACAACCGTGGCCGTGGCGCGCGTGACACCGTCACCACTTCGCTGAATCGCGATGAGCTGCCCCGTCGTGAAGGCCCGCGTCGTGACGCGCCCGAGAAGCAGCCGATCATCATGCACAAGGCTTCGCGCAGCGACCGTCTGCCGACCGCCGAACAGCTCGATCAGCTGCCCAGCAGCCGCCCTCGCGGCGAAAAGCCCGCGCTGCTGACCCGTAACCGCGACAGCGAGTAACGGCCGGTTGAATACCCAGGCTGCGGTCTGGGTATTCAGCCGATGCACAAACGAAAACGCCGGCTCAGAGCCGGCGTTTCTTGTTTTATGGGCTTACTTGCGTACGCCTTCCACGGAGATGATCAGCTCGACTTCCTGCGAAGCCGGGCCCAGGTCCTTCTCGATGTTGAAGTCTTTCAGCTTCAGCTTGGTGCTGCCCTCGAAGCCGGCACGGTAGCCGCCCCACGGGTCGTCGCCCTGGCCGATGAATTTGGCGGCGATCACCACCGGCTTGGTCACGCCATTGAGGGTCAGGTCACCGGTGATGTCGGCAGTGCCCTCGCCGGTCGAATTGACCGAGGTGGACTTGAAGGTCGCGGTCGGGTTCTTGCTGACGTTGAGGAAGTCGGCGCTGCGGATGTGCTTGTCGCGCTCGGCGTGGTTGGTGTCGACGCTCTCGGTCTTCAGGGTTACCTCGACCTTGCTGGCTTCCGGGTTCTTCTCGTCAAAGGTGAAGGAGCCGTCGAAATCCTTGAACGTGCCGTACAGCCAGCTATAGCCCAGGTGGCTGATCTTGAAATTGACGAAGGCGTGCTGGCCTTTCTTGTCGATGGCGTAATCGGCAGCCATTGCGTGGCCGGCGCCCAGCAGTGCGGTACCCAGCGCCAGTGCAGCGAAAGTCTTCTTCAACATGGGAACTCCTTGTGAGATGAAATGAACGGCATTGCAGGGCAACGCCGCAACCGCAGGAAGATCAGCGCCCGAAGATACGCAACAGGGTGCGATCACGGTCGATGAAGTGGTGCTTCAACGCAGCCAGGCCATGCAGGACCGCAAAGATCACGATAGCCCAGGCCAGGTATTCATGGATCAGGCCGGCAACATCACCCTGATTGGGGATGCTGGTCACGCTCGCCGGCACTTCGAACCAGCCGAACACGCTGATGCCACGGCCATCGGCGGTGGAGATCAGGTAGCCGGAGGTCATCAGCACGAACAGCCCCAGGTAGAGGAAGCCATGCCCCAGCTTGCTGGCCACCCGCGTCAACCGGCCGTGCTCGGCCAGGGCTGGCGGTGGCGGGCTGGCCAGGCGCCACAGCAGGCGCGCCAGCATGACGATGAACAGCAGGATGCCGATGCTCTTGTGGATGTTCGGCGCCGTCTGATACCAGCTGCTGTAGTAGCTCAGCCCGACCATCCAGAAGCCGAGGGCGAACAAACCGAATACCGCAACGGCCACCAGCCAATGCAGGGAAACGCTGATGAGACCGTATCGGAACGTAGAGTTACGCCACTGCATGGCCTGCTTCCAAGAGTTGAGTTGGACAGAGATTAGCAACAAACCTATCGACTAATAGCAGAAATTATTGCTGTGAAATATCGAGAAAGACGATAGCTGTGCACCACCTCCCGAGACCAGTGAGCTTGGTCCCTGATTTCCTCATGCCGTTCAATGCGCCATACCTGAACGGTCGCTTCCAGCGGATCGGCGGTGATGGACAGCGAAAAACCCCGGGCACGCGCATCTGATAGGCTTGCCCGCTGACAATTGGGAGAGCGACTCGATGAGTAACCAACACTGGATGCAGCGTGACCTGGACGTCCTCTGGCACCCCTGTACACAGATGAAGGACCACGAGCGCCTGCCGCTGATTCCGATTCGCCGCGGCGAAGGCGTGTGGCTCGAAGATTTCGAGGGCAAGCGTTACCTGGATGCCGTCAGCTCGTGGTGGGTCAACGTGTTCGGCCATGCCAACCCGCGGATCGGTGAGCGCATCAAGCGGCAGGTCGATCAGCTCGAACACGTGATGCTCGCCGGCTTCAGCCACCAGCCGGTGGTGGAGCTGTCCGAACGTCTGGTGAAGATCACCCCGCAAGGCCTGAACCGGGTGTTCTATGCCGACAACGGCTCCTCGGGCATCGAAGTGGCGCTGAAGATGAGCTTTCACTACTGGCTCAACAGCGGCGCGCCTGCGAAGAAACGCTTCGTGACCCTGACCAACAGCTACCACGGCGAAACCGTGGCGGCGATGTCGGTGGGCGATGTCGCGCTGTTCACCGACACCTACAAGGCATTGCTGCTCGACACCCTCAAGGTGCCGAGCCCGGACTGCTACCTGCGCCCGGAGGGGGTGAGCTGGGAGGAGCACTCGCGGACGATGTTCGCCGCCATGGAGCAGACCCTGGCCGAGCACCACCACGAGGTGGCGGCGGTGATCGTCGAGCCGCTGATCCAGGGCGCGGGCGGCATGCGCATGTACCACCCGATCTACCTGACGCTGCTGCGCGAGGCCTGCGACCGCTACGGCGTGCACCTGATCCACGACGAGATCGCCGTCGGCTTCGGGCGTACCGGTACGCTGTTCGCCTGCGAGCAGGCCGGGATCACCCCGGACTTCCTGGTGTTGTCCAAGGCGCTGACCGGCGGCTATCTGCCGATGGCCGCGGTGCTGACCACCGATGAGGTCTACGCCGCCTTCTATGACGAGTACGCGACCCTGCGCGCCTTCCTGCATTCGCACACCTATACCGGCAACCCGCTGGCCTGCGCCGCGGCCCTGGCGACCCTGGATATCTTCGAGGAAGACGGCGTGATCGACGCCAACAAGCGGCTCGCCACGCGCATGGCCAGTGCCACCGCACACCTGGTCGATCACCCGCATGTGGCCGAGGTGCGCCAGACCGGCATGGCCCTGGCCATCGAGATGGTTCAGGACAAGGCCGGCAAGGTCGCCTACCCGTGGCAGGAGCGCCGCGGCCTCAGGGTGTACCAGCACGCCCTGACCCGCGGCGCCTTGCTGCGCCCCCTGGGCAGCGTGGTATACTTCCTGCCGCCCTACGTGATCAGCGAAGAGCAGATCGACTTTCTCGCCGAGGTGGCCAGCGAAGGCATCGACCTGGCCACCCGCACCTCGGTCAGCGTGCCGGTTGCCGACACCCGCTACCCGGGCTTTCGTGATCCGGGCTGAAACGGCGGCGGGCTTCAGGCCGCCGGCTGCAAGCGGTAGACTGCACGCCTAAAGCCCGCCGCCGTAGCCGAAGCCCTTATGCGCCTGTCCCGTTTCTATATCGACGCCCCGCTTTCCCTTGGCCAGCACGAACTGCCCGAAGCCCAGGCCCATTACGTCGGCCGGGTGCTGCGCCATGCCGCGGGCGATGCGCTGCAGCTGTTCGATGGCAGTGGCCAGGAGTTTCTTGGCGAGCTGGTCGAGGTGGGCAAGAAAACCGTGCGTGTCGAGCTGCGCGAACAGGTCGCCGGGCAGCCCGAGTCGCCGCTGCACGTCCACCTGGGCCAGGGCCTGTCGCGCGGTGAACGCATGGACTGGGCGATCCAGAAGGCCACCGAGCTCGGCGCCCAGGAGATCAGCCCGATCGTCAGCGCACGCTGCGAGGTGCGCCTGAAGGATGAACGCACCGACAAACGCATGGCCCACTGGCGCCAGGTGGCGATCAGTGCCTGCGAACAATGTGGCCGCTCGGTGGTTCCCGTGATTCATCCGCCCATCGCGCTGGATGACTGGCTTCAGCAAACCCAGGCGGATCTCAAGCTGGTGCTGCACCCCGTTGCCGAGCCGCTGAGCAGCCATGCCAAACCCGCTTCGCTGGCCTTCCTGATCGGTCCCGAAGGCGGCCTGGCCGATGCTGAGGTTGAACACGCGAAGGGCGCCGGCTTCCACGCCGCCCGCCTGGGGCCACGCGTGCTGCGCACGGAAACCGCGCCGGTTGCGGGCCTTGCCGTGGCCCAGCACCTGTGGGGCGATTTCTGACCCACCGCCGCTAAGCCTGTCGGTGAGTCGCGCAAAGCCACAAGAAATCCATGAGCAATTGGCTATCATCAGCAGGTGGCCCCGCGCCTGGCGGGCATGATGAGAAGCGAACCATGACTGACCGCTATTCGGGCACCCAGATCGCGCTGCACTGGCTCAGCGCCGTGCTGGTCATCTGCACCCTGTCGCTACCTTATGCCCAGGATCTGGTCGCCGACCTGCTCGGCGGCACCGGCGGGGTGTTCACCCTGCACAAATCCCTGGGCCTGACCATTCTGCTGCTGACCGTGCTGCGCCTGCTGGTGCGTGCTTGGCACGGTGCCCCCCGGTTGCTGGCAGACAGCGCCCGCTGGCAGCGCTCGGCGGCCAAGCTGGCCCATGGCGCCCTGTACCTGTTGCTGCTGGCGATGCCGCTGAGTGGCCTGCTGTTCGGCAAACGCCCGGTGGAGCTGTTCTGGCTGCTGACCATCGATCCGTTGCCGGTCTCCGACAGCACTCGCGCCCTGGCACGCCAGTTTCATCTGACGGCCAAGTACCTGCTGTTCGCGCTGATTCTGGGCCACGCCTGCATGGCGCTCTGGCACCACTACCGGCTGCGCGACGGCGTGCTGGGGGCGATGCTGCCGCGGCGTAGCTGAGATTCCCCGCGCAACGCAGATGCCAGCGGCTGCTATCGATCGCGCCGTATTGACCAGATGCCGGTCAGATCAGCTCGGCATCGGCGAGCAACTGCTCCAGCCCTTGCAGATCGGGAATGCGCAGCACCGCATCCTCCATCTTTACGGCAGCCAGCTCCAGGGGCGCCAGTGCCACGTCAGCCCGCGGCAGGTCCTCGGTCACCCGCAGGGATCGGGGAATGCCCTGGACCAGCAGGGCGATGAACTTGACGTTGGCACGGCCGCCCAGGGCATTGAGGATGGCGATGCGTGCACCGCTGCCGACCACCGGCTGACCGCCACTGGCGGCTTCGAAACTGAGCAGCGGCAGACTCAGGTCGCGCCAGGCCACCTGGCCGAGGAACCAGTCCGGCATGCCGGCCATGGCCGGTGGCGCACGATAGGGAATCAGCTCGGCCACCGCCACGTTGGGCAGTAGCAGCGCGCGATCGGCCAGCGGCACGACCAGACCGGTCAGGCTGCTGACGCTGTTCTGGGTAACGACGGCTTGGCTCATGAAAACATCCTGTCAGACAGCGAACGAGGTAGGAGAAGAGTGCCGGTCACCGACGCACTGCTCGGCGAGGTGCTCGACCAGCGCCGCCGCCAGCTCCCGCGGATCGGCGGTGAAACTGCTATAGCCGCCCTCGCGCAGGCTGTCGGGCATGCTCGAGCAGGCGCAACTCTCGGCCCGCTGCGTCCAGATGATGCCGCCCTGGCGCTTCACATAGGCGGCCGCGGCGCTGCCGTCGCTGCCCATGCCACTGAAGGCGATCACGCCGCTGCCTGCGGCGTAGCGCTGGGCCAGGTTGAGCATCATCTGGTCGATCGACGGGCTGTAGGGTTCCGGCCAGGAACGACTGGTGACACGCATGGCGCCGTCATCGGCAAAGGTCAGCTCGTTGCTGATCGGCACCACCACCACTTCGCCGCAGCGCAGGGCGTCGCCATCACGTACGGTGCCGACCCGCCACTGGCTGTGGCGGCCAACGGCCTGGGGCAGTGTGGCCTCGAAACTGGGATCGATATGCTGGGCATACAGGAAGGCCACCGGCAGGCCGCCCGGCAGCGCGTCGAGAAACGCCTTGACCGCCGCCGGCCCGCCCAGCGAGGCCGCCAGCAGCCAAACCTGCCTGGCCGGTTCACCCGCCTGCAGCGGTGTGTTGGCCAGCAGCGCCGGCAATTCGATGCGACCGGGGCGCTGGGCTTCGGCCAGCACGCCATCCAGGCCGCCACCCACGGCGGCCAGGGCGGGATCGCCGACCAGCTTCTTCAGTTTGCCGACCAGGCGGCGCTCCCAGCGCGGGTAGTGTTCGGAACTGCGCTCCGGCGCATGGCCCTCGCCGAACAGCACCGGCACCTCGGCGTCGGCCATCAGGGTGTCGATCAGCGGCAGGTCATCGGACTGCACCAGGTCGACCAGCCACAGGTCCGCTTCACAGGCCTGCAACGCCGCATCATCGAGGCGCCCCGGATCGCTGTTGAGCACCACCTGATAGCCGTTGCTGCTCAGGGCCTGCTGCAGCACATGGCGCTGCAGCGACGTGTCGGCGATCACGGCGATACGTGCTGCACTGGATTGGCTCATGAGCGCTTGGTCCATTTCTCGATGGAGCCGAGCAACAGTGACTCCTGGTACGGCTTGCCGAGGTACTCGTTGACGCCGATGCTCATCGCCCGCTCACGGTGTTTCTCACCGGTACGCGAGGTGATCATGATGATCGGCAGGTCCTTGAGGCCTTCGTCGTGGCGAATCAGGTTGGCGACCTCGAAGCCGTCCATGCGCGGCATTTCGATGTCCAGCAGCATGATGTCGGGGCGATGCTCCTGCAGTTGGGCGATGGCATCGACCCCGTCCTTGGCGGTCAGCACGTTCATGCCGTTGCGCTCCAGCAGGCGGCTGGTGACCTTGCGCACGGTGACCGAGTCGTCCACCACCATGACCAGGGTCGGGCGCTCGACCTCGACGTCCGGCACGCTGCCGGCATCGGCCGCCAGACGCGGCCGGACCTGGTACTGCAGATGGGCGTGCAGCTCGCGGATGGTCGCCAGCAGGTCGAGAATCACCACCACGCGACCGTCGCCGAGGATGGTCGCCCCGGAGATGCCCGGTACCGTGGCGAACTGCGGGCCGAGGCTCTTCACCACGATCTCCCGCGAGCCGGCCAGAGAGTCCACCTGCACGGCCACCGCGTGTTCGCTGGAACGCACCAGGATCACCGGCAGCGGCAGGCTCTGACCGACCAGCTTGGGATGCTGGCCGTTGTTCAGCAGGTCGCCCAGGTAACGCAGTTCGTAGGCTTGCCCGGCGTATTCGAAGCGCGGCGCATCGGGGCCGTAGTAGCTTTCCAGCTCGTAGGGCGACACGCGCACGATGCCTTCGATGGTGTTCAGCGGGATGGCGTAGAGGTCTTCGCCGGACAGCACCATCAGCGCCCGGTTGACCGAAACGGTGAACGGCAGGCGAATACGGAAGGTGGTGCCTTCGCCGCTGACCGAGTCGATGCTCATCGAACCACCGAGCTGCTTGACCTCGGCGTTGACCACGTCCATGCCCACACCGCGGCCGGAAATCTGCGTGACCTTCTCGGCGGTGGAGAACCCGGCCTCGAGAATGAACTGCAGGATCTCGTGCTCGCTGAGGTCGGCGCCCGCGTCCATCAGACCGCGCTCGATGGCCTTGCGGCGCACCGCATCGAGGTTGATGCCGGCACCGTCGTCGCTGAGCGTCAGCACGATGTCGCCGCCTTCACGGCCCAGCTCCAGGCGAATGCTGCCCTGCTCCGGCTTGCCGGCCTTGCTGCGCACCGCAGCACCCTCGATACCGTGGTCGACGGCGTTGCGCAGCATGTGTTCCAGCGGCGCGACGATACGCTCGAGCACCGTGCGGTCCATCTCGCCATCGGCGTTGCCGACGGTGAACTCGACCTGCTTGCCGAGTTCGCTGGCGACCTGGCGCACGATACGGCGCAGGCGCGGCACCAGGCGATCGAAGGGCACCATGCGCGTGCGCATCAGGCCTTCCTGCAGCTCGGTGTTGACCCGCGCCTGTTGCAGCAGCAGGGTTTCCGCGTCACGGTTACGCGAAGCCAGGGTTTCCTTGAGGTCCAGCAGGTCGGAGGCCGACTCGAACAGGGCTCGCGACAGCTGCTGCAGCTGGGAGTGGCGGTCCATCTCCAGCGGGTCGAACTCCTCGTAACCGGCGCGCTCGGCCTCGGCCTGGTAGCGGCTGAGGATCTGCGCCTGGGTTTCGGTATCCAGGCGGCGCAACTGATCGCGCACGCGGTCGATGGTGGCTTCCATCTCGCTCAGGGTGAAGCCGAAGTCGCTGACCTGCTGCTCCACGCGACCGCGGAAGATCGAGGTTTCACCGGCCAGGTTGACCAGGCCCTCGAGCAGATCGGCGGGCACCTTGACCAGCTCCTGCGGGGCACGCCGCGCGGCGGCCTCCTCGGCAGCCACTTCGGCGCGCTGCACGAACGGCAGCACGCGATTCTCCACCGCGGCCACCGGCAGTTCGCTGGCGGCGACGATGGACGTCACCGCCCGTGCCAGCGGCTGCTCCGGCTCGGCCGCCGGGCGTTCGTCCTGGGGTTGTTGCAGCAGGCGCGTACGCAGCTCGTCGAGACTCTTCTGCAGGCCCTCGAAGCCGGACTGCACGTCGAGGAACAGGCTGTCCGGCCAGGGCGCACCCTGGGTCTGGGCTTCGGTCAGGTGCTGCTCGAGGTCGTGACTCTGGTCACCCAGCTGCTTCTGCCCGGCCAGGCGCGCGCCCCCCTTCAAGGTGTGCAGGATGCGCAGCAGGTCGTCGATGCAACTGGCATCGTCACGCCGCTCTTCCCAGCGACCGATGCCGGCCTCCATGGCCTCGAGCAGGTCGTCGGCTTCCTCGAGGAAGATGTCGAGGATTTCGTCGCCGTCGGCATCGAAGGATTCTTGCGGCGCGGCGCTCAAGGGCACGGCGCGCGGCATGCTCAGTTGCTCGTCCGGGTTGGCGCGCAGGCGACGAATGGTCTCGATCAGCTCGTCGCCGTTCGGCACCTGGCGCTGCGAACGCACGGCGTCGAGCATTTCCGCGAGGCGGTCGTGACAGGCGTGGAGCAGTTCGAACAGCATCGGGCTGGGGCGCAGGCGGCCGTTGCCGAGATCCTCGTAAAGGAACTCCAGTTCATGGGCCAGATCGCCGATTTCGCGGATCTCGGCCATCCGCGCACCACCCTTGAGGGTGTGCAGGTCACGTTGCAGGGATTCCAGATCGAGGCTGTTGTCGACATCGTCCATCCAGTGGCTCAGGGCCGCGCCGGCGCTGTCGATGATGTCGAAGCCTTCCTCGAGAAAGATCTCGACCAGTTCGGGATCGCGCTCGCTGTGCACAGCCCCCTGCGGCGCCGGTTCGGCATGCATCACCGGCGGCTCGGCCGGCGCCACGATGGGCTCGGCGATGGGCGCTTCGGGCTCCGGCTCAGGCAAGGCATCCGCGGGGTCGATCGCCTCGGGCGCCATCGCGGCGTCGGGCTCGGCGTATTGCTCGTCCTGGCCACCACGCTGGCGGAACTGGCGAATGGCGGCGACCAGCTCGTCGGCCGGCTGCGCCGGCTGGCGGGCCTGCAGGTTGGCGAGCATGGCGCCGAGCAGCCCATGGCCCTGCTGCACGCTGTCGGTGGCGAAGGGGGAAACGCCGTAGCGGCGATCCACCAGCCCTTCGTAGAGGGCTTCCAGTTCGTGGGCCAGTTCGCTGATCGGCGTCACGCCGGCCATGTTGGCACCGCCCTTGAGGGTGTGCATGTCGCGTTGCAGCGACGACAGCAGCGTGCGGTTGTCCGGCTCTGCCAGCCAACGCTGCAGGTTGCCGGCGGCACTGTCGAGGATATCGGCCGCCTCTTCGAGGAAGATCGACTCCAGCTCGTGGTCGTCCGACTCGGCGTCGTCGCCAGACTCGCCGAGCGGCTGTTCGGCAACTTCAGCGGCTTGCAGTTCGCGGGTCGCCTCCTCCAGCTCGACCACCTGCAGGCCCGGCACCTCGCCGGACAGCAAGGCCAGCTTGGCCGGGTCCAGCGCCTCGTCGAACAGCGCGCGCAAGGCGGCTACGCGCTCGGGGCAGGCGCTGACTTCGAGGCCGGCGGCCACCTGGTCCATCATGCTGACCAGCGCTTCGTGGGCCTGCTCGGCTTCGTCGAAGAAGCGCTCGCTGACCGCCAGGCTGCCGTCTTCCACGGCGCCATAGACGTCCAGCAGCGCTTCGCACAGCTCGTCGATCTGCGGCAGCTCGGCCATTTCCGCGCCGCGACCGAGGGTGGTCAGCTCTTCGAGCAGGGTATTGAGTTCCTGGCGCTCGGACGGCTGCGTGCGCCAGCGGCGCAGCAGGTCTTCGGCATCGAGCAGGATGTCCATGCCCTCGGCCAGGAAGATGCTGATCAGTTGCGGATCGCGGCTCTCGCCGTGCTCGTCCTGGCGCTGGCTCTGGGCGTGTTCGAGGCGCTGTTGGTGCAGCTTCTGCACGCGCTGCAGAAAGTCTTCGGTACCCGGAATCGGCCGCAGCGGGTCGCTTTCCAGCTGGGCCAGGCCCTGACGGAACAGCGCCTGGGCCTCGACCAGCACCTCGGCTTCGGTCAGGTCCAGGGGCACCAGGTTGACCTTGAACTCCTTGACCATCTTCTCCAACGGCGCGGCCACTTCCGCCATTGGCAGGATGCCGGCCATGTAGGCACTGCCCTTGAGGGTGTGCAGGGCACGCTGCAGGTCATCGGTCACCGGCTGCGGCATTTCCCGGGCGCAGTCGTCGAGAAAGGCGGCCAGGGTGTCGAGGTGGTTTTCCGCCTCGTTGCGGAAGATCTCCAGCAACTGCGGGTCCAGCCCGGCCGGTTCGTCATGGGCCGGTGCGGCAGCCTCGATCTCGCCCGCGGGCTCGGCTACCGCAGCAGCCGGGGCGTCATGCTTTGGGAGGTTCAGCCCCTTGGCCAGGGCATGGGCGTCGGCCGCCAGGCGGTCGACGTCATCACGCTGGCGCTGGGCCTGGGCGGCGAACTCTTCGACCAGCTCGGGCGTCAGCGCGACGACCTGGTTGATCACCTGCTTGACCTCGTCACCCGGCTGGATGCTGCGGTCGAGCACCCGGTTGAGCAGGTTCTCGATCGACCACGCCAGCTCGCCGATGACCAGGGCGCGCACCATGCGGCCACTGCCCTTGAGGGTGTGGAAGGCGCGGCGGATCTCGGTCAACGCCTCGCGGTCGTCGGTGTCGGCGCACCAGCGCGGCAGGAACTCGGCGATGGTTTCCAGCACCTCGCCGGCTTCCTCGATGAATACCTCGCGCAGCTCCTCGTCGATGGGTTCTTCATCGGCAGGCGGCGGCAGCAGGCTGGGCGGCACATCCGCCGCCGGCGGGTTGATCGCCTGCACCGGTGCGGCCATCACATCGGCCATGGACAGGGGCTTCTCGCCCTCCGGCTCCTCGACCACGGGCGCCTCGGGCAAACCGGGCAGCTCGACTTCCGGCAACTGCAGGTCGGCCAGGTCGACTTCGTTCCACTGCGGTTCGCCGCTCCCATCCAGGTCCAGCGACTCGAGTTCCAGCGGCTGCTCTTCGAAGCCCTGGGCGGGCAGGTCGAGTAGCGGCAGCTCGGCGGCAGTCGGCTCGGCAGCACTTGGCTCGAGGTCGCTCTGCAGTTCGTCGAGCGACCACAGCTCGTCTTCGGCGCGGCTGTGCGGCTCGGGCGCGGCGGCCGGCTTATCGTCGAGATCGAAGGACCAGGTCTCGTCGGCGACGGATGCCGGTTGCTCGGCAACCGGCAGCATTTCCAGCTCGCCAAGCTCCAGCGGCTCGGCTGAGAGCAGGAAGTCGTCATCCTGCTTCGCGGTGCTCGGCGCTTCGTCCAGCAGCTCGCCGTCATCCAGCGACCAGGCATCATCGGCTACCGCGGCCTTGGCATCGGCGTAGGGGTCGTCCTCCAGCTCGCTCAGGTCGAGTGCGTAGGGGTCGGTCGCGGCGTCGGCGGGCTCAGGCGTCAGCGCCTGGGGCTGCTCGTCGACCAGCGACCAGTTGGTGGCCTGCGCTGTCTCGCTCAAGGTCTCGGTCGCCTGCTCGCCGGGCTCGATCACCTCGGCATGCAGCTCAGGCAGCTCGGCCGGCGCCGAAGCCTGGGGCTCGGCGGCTTGTTCATCCTGCGGCCAGTGCGTATCGGCCACATCGCCAGCCAGGTCGACCGCCTCACTGGACAGCTGCGGCTGTTCGAAAGCCGGCTCGTCCAGCACGGGCAGCTCACCGGCAACCGGCTCGGCCGCTGCATCCGCCTCGCCGCCGTCGGCAGCGGGAGCAGCCAGCACGTCGATATCGTGCAGCGGATCGTCCAGTGGCGCCGGCTCGTCTTCGACGGGCGCGTCGAGGATCGAGGGCTTTTCCTGCAGTGGATAGCCCAGCGCGCCGAGACTTTCCTCGGCAACGTCGAGAATCAGATCGCCCTGGGTGGCGTGGTCTTCGGACAGGCGCTCCAGGTAATACTCGACGCTGGTGATGGCATCGGCCAGGGTGTCGAGGTTCTGCCAGTTCGGCACCGCCTTGCGGGCCAGCAGCTGTTCCTGGATGTAGCGGTTGCAGGCATTGAGCAGCGCCGCGGCACGCTCCAGCGGAATCATCGCCAGCCCGCCACGCACCTGGGTCAGCAGTTCCGGCACACGGGCCAGATGATCGTGATTCCACTGCGAGGCGATGAACTCGATGATCGCGTCCTTGGCCTGCTCCAGGCCGTTGCGCGCTTCCTTGATCACCAACTGGTGGATCTGCCCGACATCGGTGGTAGGCAGGTGGCTTTCTTCGCGCTTGTTGCCGTCGTTCTGGCCGACCATGCCGGTCAGCGTCGCTTCGACGTAGAGCAGCGCACCGGCGACGTCCATCAGCACCGCATCGCTCGGCGACTGGGTACCTTCGGTGAGGGCGCGTACCACGTCGAGCTGGTCGACGATGACCTTGCGCGGCTGGGCGAAGCCGAGCACCGCCAGGGTGTCGGCGATCTGCTTGAGCGGCACCAGCAGCGTCTGTAGCTCGTTGACCTGGGCACGGTCGCTGCGCACGAACAGGTCAAGGCTGTCCTTGACCCGCACCAGCTCCTCACAGAGCGCGGCCACCACCGAGCGCATGGCATCGCGGTCGGGGCCGGCCAGACGGGCCCGTTCCTCGTCGACCACGCCCTCGCCGGGCAGCGCTTCGTCGAGGTTGTAGCGCTCGCGCAGCACCCGGTTGCGCGGCGACTGCGGCGAGGCCTTGGCGACGTAGAACAGCAGGTTCTTGGTGAGTTCGTCCGGCGCGCTCTGGTTGATGCCGTCGGCGCCCTGCTCGGTCAGGCGCTTGAGCTCCTTGTCGACCTGGCGCAGCAGCGTGCGCACCGAGGTGCCGTTGGCGATGCTGCCGTTTGACAGGCCCTCGACCACACCGGAGGCGATCTGCCACAGCGACTCCAGCGGCGAGTGCTTGCACAGGGTTTCCAGGCGCGCGAACACCCGCGCCATGTAACCGAGGTTGGTGCCCATGTCCTGCTGGCGGATGACCCCCACCAGCGCCACCTGCAGCATCTGCCGCAGCTTGCGCAGCAGGGCCGGCAGTTCGGCGGTGCGCAATTGGGTCAGCGACTCGGGTGACAAGGCCGCGGCACGGCTGGACAGATCCGGGGAGAACAGGCTGGTTTCCGACAGCAGCTTCTCGCCCCGCGCCGCGCGCAGGTCGTTGAGCAGCGGCAGCACCACCATGGGCAGGTCGCGGCGCGCGGTCTGGATGCGGTCCAGGTACACCGGCAGCTGCAGGATGGCCTGCATCAGCACTTCCAGCGCTTCGCCCTGGTTGGCCACGCGACCGTCGATCAGCGCCTGAGTCAGGTGTTCCATCTCCTCGGCGAGCAAGGCCGCGCCGAAGAACTCGACCATCTGCAGGGTGCCGTGAACCTGATGCACGTAGGTCTGGCAGAAGCGCATGCGCGTCGAATCCTGCGGATTCTCGACGAACGCCTCCAGTGCCTGTCGCGCCTGCTTCAGGGTTTCCGCGATTTCGCCCTTGACCCACTCCAGGGCGACATAGTCGTGCCGATCACCCATACACACTCCGTCTCTTAGCCCTTGCGGGTATACGCCAGCACTCGCTCATCGGCCACCGGAAGCATGTCCGGGTGCTGCCAGCCGACCACTTCACCGACCCCGATCACCAGCAAGCCACCCGGCGCCAGGCACTCGGCCAGGCGGTTGAGGATCTCGCGGCGTCGCCAGCGGCGAAAATAAATCAGCAAGTTCTGACAAAAAATAACGTCCATGCCGGTCATTGGCGCCTTGTCCAACTCCAGCACGTTGAGCCTGGCGCAGCACACCCGTGCGGCCAGTTCCGGCAAAACCTTGAAGCGTTCATCACCCTGGCGCGTGAAATAGCGCGCGCGCAGGTCTTCATCCAGCGGTTGCAGCCGGCGTCCGTCGTACAGGCCTTCCCGGGCCTTGGCCAGGGCGCTGCGGCTGATGTCGGTGCCGGTGACCCCGAATCGCCCCTGCGGCCCCAGCGCTTCGCTGGCACCGATGGCCAGCGAGTAGGCTTCCTCACCGCTCGAGCAGCCCACGCTCCAGATCGCCAGGGGCTTGTCCAGGCCCTGCTCGCCGCGCCGGGCGACGTAGGCCTGGTACACCTCGAACGAAGCCGGATGCCGGTAGAAACGGGTTTCCTGTACGGTCAGCCGATCCAGCAGGTTCGCCCATTCCACGGCGCCGCGCGGGCCATCGGTGACCTGCCGGTAGTAGCTGGCGTAGTCGGCGATGCCCAGTTCGCGCATGCGCGTGCTCAGGTTGGTCTGCAGAAACACCCGGCGCTGCTCGTTGACCACCATGCCCAGGCGCGCTTCCAGCAACTGCTGCCAGTCGCGGAACTCCGTGGCGGACATGTCCGCCACTGGCTGCAAGGCCCAGACGCCTGACTGCATGATGAAACCCTCGCTCGAGCACGCGACCGCCGCCTGGTGCATCGTTCAATGCGCCAGATGGCAGAGGATCACGCCTGCTCGCCGTCGTTTGGCAGGTTGAAACCGGACACCGAGTTGCGCATTTCACTGGCCATCTTGGCCAGGTTACCAATGCTCTTGGCGGTCGCGGTGGTACCGGACGAGGTCTGCGAGGTGATCTCCTGAATCACGTTCATGGTGTTGGAGATGTGGCCGGCAGACGATGCCTGCTGACGCGCCGCGTTGGAAATGTTCTGGATGAGTGCGGCGAGGGTCTTGGATACCTTCTCGATCTCTTCCAGGGCCACACCCGCGTCCTGCGCTAGGCGTGCACCGCGTACCACTTCGGAAGTGGTCTGCTCCATGGAGATGACCGCTTCGTTGGTGTCGGTCTGAATGGTCTTTACCAGCGCCTCGATCTGCTTGGTCGCGCCGGAGGAACGTTCGGCGAGGCGTTGTACCTCGTCCGCTACCACGGCGAAGCCGCGGCCGGCGTCACCGGCCATGGAGGCCTGGATCGCGGCGTTCAGGGCTAGGATGTTGGTCTGGTCGGCGATGTCGTTGATCAGGCTCACGATGTCACCGATCTCCTGGGACGATTCACCGAGGCGCTTGATTCGCTTCGAGGTGTCCTGGATCTGCTCACGGATGTTGTCCATGCCGGTGATGGTGTTGTGTACGACTTCGTTGCCCTTGTTGGCGATGGCTACGGAGCGTTCCGCTACCGCGGAGGATTCCGAGGCGTTCGCCGATACCTGGTCAATCGACACGGCCATTTCGTTGATCGCCGCCGACGCCCCGGCGATTTCCTGGGCCTGGTGCTCGGAAGCCTCGGCCAGGTGCATGGCGGTAGCCTGGGTTTCCTGGGCGGCGCCAGCCACCTGCACGGCGGTCATGTTGATCGTCGCAACCAGTTCGCGCAGCTGGTCGATGGAGTAGTTGATGGAGTCGGCGATGGCGCCAGTGAAGTCTTCGGTTACCGTCGCCGCCACCGTCAGGTCACCGTCGGCGAGGTCGGCGATCTCATCGAGCAGACGCAGAATCGCGGTCTGGTTACGTTCGTTCTTCTCGGCGGTTTCGGCCAGTCGACGGTTGGTCTCCTGCACCATCAACAGGCCGATGATCAGAATCGAACCCAGTGCCAGGGCGCCCAGCACGTAACCGGCGATGGTGTTCAGGGAGCGGCCGGAGGCCAGCCCTTCGAAGCCCTCGGACAGGGTCGAGGCCTTGTCGAGCAGGGTCTGCGAAACGGTGAAGATGGTGTTGGCCGACTCACGAACCTGGAACAGCTCCGGCGAGGTTTCGAGAATTTCGTCCACGGAACCGGAAATGAATTCGAACAGCTCGGAAATCTCCGCCAGACGTTCCAGGGCTTCCTGGTCGCTGACCTTGGTGATCTCCATGGCCGCGTTGCCTTCCTGCATGGCGTTGAGCACGCGACCGAACAGGCTGGCGTCGCGACCGAACATGTCGGCGGCCTGGACCGAATCCTGGTCACCGGCCAGCACCTTGTTCACCGAGCCGAGAATACGTTCGGCGAGCAGCGACTGACGCTGGGCAACCGACACCTGGGCAGCGGGTGCGCCGCTTTCCAGCAGGATGTCGACCACTTCCTCGTACTCGACCTGCAGCTGCGGAATGGTTTCGGCCAGGGTGGCGGCCACCTGGTGCAGCGACAGAACGGTCTGTTCACTGGCCAGAATGGCGTCGGCGTTCTGCCGCAGGGCATCCCAGTCCTGCTGCACGGCGGCCATCTGTGCCTGCACCGAGGCCGGCGCGGCGGGCAGGCCGGTCTGCGCGTTGCCATCGGTCAGGTAGGCCCAGCGGGTCTGGAAGTCGTTGCGCGCATCGCGCAACAGGGCGAAGGCTTCGGCCTTGCCCGCGGCGGATTCGGTGGCGTCCTTGGCGATACGCTGGGACAGTACGCGCAGCTCGCCCGCATGGCCGAGGTACTCGGTGTCGTAGTTGCTCTGCGTGTTCATGTACGCGAAGTTGGCGAACAGCATCACGATCGAAACGATCAGGACGACGAACAGCCCCGCCACGAGTGCACCGACCCGTGTCCCCGCCAGTACGTTGTTGGAGATTACTTTTTTCATTATCTGGCCCCCGCCTGGACCCTACCGCACTTCGAATTCCATCTAACGTCAGAAGGCTGGCTGCGCCGCCCCCACCGAAAAGCTATCTGTATGCCACGTCGCCAAACTCTGGGGCCTGGGCCAGCGCATGAGGGCTGAACACCAACCAGGGCTGCTCGCGCTGGAACACACCATGAATGAATGGTGCGATGGACGCCTCGAGCGCTGGCAACTGCTCGGAAAAGGTATCCACCGCAAAATGCTGCATGCCGAACACCTCGTCGACCGTCAGGCCGGCGAAGACGTCCTGGTGATCGACCACCAGCACCCGCCGCTGCTTGCGCAGGGGCGACAGCTCGCCGCCGAAAAAGCCGCACAGGTCCATCACCGGCAGCAACCGTCCACGCACGTTGGCCACGCCCTTGACCCAGCTTTTCACGCCGGGCAGCAAGGTATGCCGTGGCTCGTGCAACACTTCACCGACCTCACCCATCGGTGCGACGAAAAACCGCTCGCCCATGCGAAAGCCAATGCCACTCCAGGTCTGCATCGCCACCTGCTGCGACGGCAGGCCCGCTGCCAATGCGCGGCAGCGCTGCTCGATGCCGAGAAGGAGCTGAAAGGGGCTGCGTGTCTCTGACATGCCTGTCGTGACCTTCTTCTTTTGTCGTGTCGCGCTGCGCGGCCTCAGCCGGCCAGCACCGCGTTCAGTGTCTTCAGCAGCGTAGCTTCGTCCACCGGCTTGGTCAGGTAGTCCTTGGCGCCCTGGCGCTTGCCCCAGACCTTGTCGGTTTCCTGATCCTTGGTGGTGACGATGATCACCGGGATGTGGCTGGTCTCGGCATCCTTGGTCAGCTGCCGGGTGGCCTGGAAGCCATTGAGCCCGGGCATGACGATGTCCATCAGCACCACATCGGGTTTTTCCTGGCGTGCCAGGGCGACGCCGTCGGCGCCGTTTTCGGCCTTGAGTACCTGGTGGCCGTGCTTTTCCAGCATGGCGGTCAGCTTGTACATTTCGGTCGGCGAGTCATCAACAATCAGAATTCGAGCCATGATGTTTCCCAATACATGAAGAGAGGCGGTTGTAGCGACAGCCGGGCGTCAGGACGCCTGCTCGACCGGAGAGAATTCCGGCACGTGGGTCTTGATCGCGCCGAGCAGCTCTTCCTTGCTGAATGGCTTGGTCAGGTATTGATCAGAACCGACGATACGCCCCTTGGCCTTGTCGAACAGGCCGTCCTTGGACGACAGCATGATAACGGGGGTGGACTTGAAGGCACTGTTGTTCTTGATCAACGCACAGGTCTGATAGCCGTCGAGACGCGGCATCATGATGTCGACGAAGATGATGTTCGGATGGGTGTCGGCGATCTTCGCCAGGGCATCGAAACCATCCACAGCGGTGATCACGTCACAGCCCACCTTTTTCAGCAGGGTTTCCGCTGTACGACGAATCGTCTTCGAGTCGTCGATCACCATCACCCTCAAGCCTTCCGAATGCTGTTCCATGTCTGCCCTGCCACCACTTCGGTGAGTCGTTGTATTACGCCATATCCAGTGCGCCGGAGGCCCTGAAACCAATGGGCCCGGCCCATCGCTGGGCCTTTTTAGCACACTCTCCACATGCAAGCCATCGGCCTGGTCGCCCTTGACCACCAGCCCCGTCAGCGCCACCCTTGGCGCCCATCCCTGCTACCTTCGCGGCTGCTTCGCACCGCCCTCTACGGAGATACCTCAATGAGCGTTCGGCTCGGCATCGTCATGGATCCCATCGCACAGATCGCCTACAAGAAGGACAGCTCGCTGGCCATGCTGCTGGCTGCCCAGGCGCGCGGCTGGAGCCTCTTCTATATGGAGCAGAAGGACCTCTACCAGGCCGCCGGCGTCGCCCGCGGCCGTACCCGCCCGCTCAAGGTGTTCGCCGATCCCCAGCGCTGGTTCGAGTTCGGTGACGAGCAGGACCTGCCCCTGGCCGACCTCGACGTGATCCTGATGCGCAAGGACCCGCCCTTCGATAACGAATTCGTCTATTCAACCTACCTGCTCGAACAGGCCGAGGAAGCCGGCACCCTGGTGGTCAACCGCCCCCAGAGCCTGCGCGACTGCAACGAGAAGTTCTTCGCCACACGCTTTGCGCAGTTCACGCCGGAAACCATCGTCAGCCGTAGACCCGACATTCTGCGTGATTTTGCGCGACAGCACCGTGACATCATTCTCAAACCCCTCGATGGAATGGGCGGATCGATGATCTTTCGTCACCGCGAGGGCGACCCGAACCTGTCGGTGATCCTCGAGGCCCTCACCGCCCACGGCAGCCAGCAGATCATGGCACAGCGTTACCTGCCGGCCATCGTCGACGGCGACAAGCGTATTCTGATGATAGACGGTGAACCGGTGCCCTACTGCCTGGCGCGCATACCGGCCAGCGGCGAAACCCGTGGCAACCTGGCCGCCGGCGGTCGCGGCGAAGCCCGCCCGCTCACCGAGCGCGACCGCGAAATCGCCGCTGCCGTCGGCCCGAGCCTGCGCGAACGCGGCCTGCTGTTCGTCGGCCTGGACGTGATCGGCGACCGCCTCACCGAGATCAACGTCACCAGCCCGACCTGCATTCGCGAGATCGATGCGGCCTTCGACACGCGCATCGGCGAACGGCTGATGGACAAGATTGCCGAAAAGCTCAATGCGCGGAGTGCTTCATAGACTTTTGCCCATCGCCTCGGCAGACTGCGCGGCAACCCAGGGTCTGCTGACGTTTCAGCACGACCGTGCCGAACCGTTGACAGCCCCGACGACAGACAGTGATGAACGCCACAGCCACCCCTCCCGATCTCAACTCTTCCGGCGTTCGTCCGGCGGATCGGCTGGGGTTCACCCTGTTCCTGGCGGCGGTGCTGCACGCCGCACTGATTCTCGGCGTCGGGTTCACCTTCGCCGAGCCCGGGCAGATCAGCAAGACCCTGGAAATCACCCTGTCCACCTTCAAGAGCGATGAACAGCCCAAGGAGGCGGACTTCCTCGCCCAGGACAACCAGCAGGGCAGCGGCACCCTGGACAAGAAGGCGGCGCCGACCACCACCGAACAGGCGCCCTTCCAGGACACCGAAGTGCGCAAGGTGACGCCCGCCGCCGCACCGCCACCGCCCGCCGTCAAGCCCGAAGCGCCGAAAGCCGCGGTGACCACCCGCGCCCCGCAGCAGCAGAAGGCCCCGGCCAAGCGCGAGGAAACCAAGCCGACGCCGCCGAGCCCGCAGGCGCCTTCATTCGACAGCGCGCAACTGTCCGCCGAGATCGCCAGCCTGGAAGCCGAGCTGTCCGACCAGGTGCAGCAGTACGCCAAGCGGCCGAAGATCCACCGTCTCAACGCCGCCTCGACCATGCGCGACAAGGGCGCCTGGTACAAGGACGAGTGGCGCAAGAAGGTCGAGCGCATCGGTAACCTCAACTACCCGGACGACGCGCGCCGCCGGCAGATCCACGGCAGCCTGCGCCTGCTGGTGTCGATCAACCGCGACGGCAGCCTGTACGAAGTGATGGTGCTGGAGTCTTCCGGCGAGCAGGTACTCGATCAGGCCGCCATGCGCATCGTGCGCCTGGCCGCGCCCTACGCGCCGTTCACCGGCGACCTGGCCGACATCGACCGCCTGGAGATCATCCGCACCTGGCGTTTCGAGCGTGGCGACCGCCTGTCGAGCAACTGACGAGGCCCCAGGGTTTTCGGCCTTACGTGCAGCTTGTAGCTTGCGTCGCGCAGCTTCAAACTAGCGGCCATGAAAGACGCCAGCCCAAGCATTCTCAAACACCACTTTCTGATCGCCATGCCGCACATGGACGATCCGAATTTCGCGCATACCGTGATCTACCTGATCGATCACAACGACCAGGGTGCCATGGGCCTGGTGATCAACCGCCCCAACGGCCTGAACCTGGCCGACGTGCTCGAGCAGCTGCGCCCCGATAGCCAGCCCGCGGCACTGTGCCAGAGCCTGCCGATCTTCAGCGGCGGCCCGGTGCAGACGGATCGCGGCTTCGTCCTGCACCCCGAGGGCCCGCAGTTCCAGGCCACGGTCAACCTGGGCGAGCTGGGCTTGTCGACCTCCCAGGATGTGCTGTTCGCCATCGCCGAAGGCCACGGCCCGGCCAATCATCTGATCGCCCTCGGCTATGCCGGCTGGGGCGCCGGCCAGCTGGAGGCCGAGTTGGCCGACAATGCCTGGCTGACCTGCCCGGCAAGCCCCGCGATCCTCTTCGAAACCCCCTACGACCAGCGCCTGGGCGCGGCGGCCGCGCTGCTCGGTATCGACCTCAACCTGCTCACCGCCCAGGCGGGCCACGCCTGATGGCCGAGGTCGATAAACAATCGCTGCGCCTGTTGCTCGGCTTCGACTACGGCACCAAGCAGATCGGCGTCGCCGTCGGCCAGCCGATCACCGGCTCGGCCCGCGAGCTGTGCATCCTCAAGGCGCAGAACGGTGTGCCGGACTGGCAGAAGGTCGAAGCGCTGATCAAGGAGTGGCAACCCGATGCCATCGTCGTCGGCCTGCCGCTGAACATGGATGGCACGCCAAGCGACATGAGCGAGCGCGCCGAGAAGTTCGCCCGCCGCCTCAATGGCCGTTTCAACCTGCCGGTCTTCACCCACGACGAACGCCTGACCACCTACGCCGCCAAGGGCGAGCGCCTGCAACAGGGGCAGACCGGCGGCTACCGCCAGCGCCCGGTCGACGCCCTGGCCGCCGCCCTGCTGTTGCAGGGCTGGCTGGAAGAAAACTGCCTGGGCTGACCCGGCCACAAGGAGCTTTAGATGAGCCTACCCAACCCCGCCGACCTGCTGCCGCAGATGGCCACCTCGCTGAGCAGCCACCTGAACCGCCGGCAGATCGCCACGCCTCGCTTCATCGGCATCCGCACCGGCGGCGTGTGGGTGGCCCAGGCGCTGCTCGAACAGCTGGGCCGCGACGAGCCGCTCGGCGTGCTCGACGTGTCCTTCTACCGCGACGACTTCACCCAGAACGGCCTGCATCCGCAGGTGCAGCCGTCCGAGCTGCCGTTCGAGATCGAAGGCCAGCACCTGGTGCTGATCGACGACGTGCTGATGAGCGGGCGCACCATCCGCGCCGCATTGAACGAGTTGTTCGACTACGGCCGCCCCGCCAGCGTGACCCTGGTCAGCCTGCTCGACCTGGACGCCCGCGAGCTGCCGATCCGCCCCGACGTGGTCGGCGCGACGCTGTCGCTGGCGGCCGATCAGCGGGTAAAATTGTCCGGCCCCGCGCCCTTCACCCTCGAACTCCAGACGCTTTCCGACCAAGGCCGTCCGCAATGACCGCACTCGATGCCAAGCGCCCGCTGCAACTGAACGACCAGGGCCAGTTGCGCCACTTCCTGTCCCTCGACGGCCTGCCCCGCGAGCTGCTGACGGAAATCCTCGACACCGCCGACTCCTTCCTGGAAGTCGGTGCCCGCGCCGTGAAGAAGGTCCCGCTGCTGCGCGGCAAGACGGTATGCAACGTGTTCTTCGAGAACTCCACGCGCACCCGTACCACCTTCGAACTGGCCGCCCAGCGCCTGTCCGCCGACGTGATCAGCCTCAACGTGTCGACCAGCTCGACCAGCAAGGGCGAGACGCTGTTCGACACCCTGCGCAACCTCGAAGCCATGGCCGCCGACATTTTCGTGGTGCGCCATGCCGGCTCCGGCGCCGCGCACTTCATCGCCGAGCATGTGTGCCCGAACCTGGCGATCATCAACGGTGGCGACGGCCGCCACGCGCACCCGACCCAGGGCATGCTCGACATGCTGACCATCCGTCGCCACAAGGGCAGCTTCGAGAACCTCTCGGTGGCCATCGTCGGCGACATCCTGCATTCGCGGGTGGCGCGCTCCAACATGCTGGCGCTCAAGACCCTCGGCTGCCCGGACATCCGCGTGATCGCGCCGAAGACCCTGCTGCCCATCGGCCTGGAAGAAAGCTACGGCGTGCGGGTGTTCAGCGACGCCAACGAAGGCCTCAAGGATGTCGACGTGGTGATCATGCTGCGCCTGCAGCGCGAGCGCATGACCGGCGGCCTGCTGCCCAGCGAGGGCGAGTTCTACCGCCTGTTCGGCCTGACCGAGCAGCGCCTCAAGCTGGCCAAGCCCGATGCCCTGGTCATGCACCCGGGGCCGATCAACCGCGGCGTGGAGATCGAGTCGGCGGTGGCCGACGGCCCCCAGTCGGTGATCCTCAACCAGGTCACCTACGGCATCGCCATCCGCATGGCCGTGCTGTCCATGGCCATGAGCGGCCAGAACGCACAACGCCAACTCAACGCTGAGGAGCACAACTGATGCGTACCCGTATCCTCGGCGCCCGCGTCATCGACCCGAGCAGCGGCCTCAATCAGGTCGCCGACCTGTATATAGAAGGTGGCAAGCTGAGCGCCATCGGCCAGGCGCCGGCCGGCTTCGAAGCCGATCAGACCCTGGACGCCGGCGGCCTGGTCGCAGCGCCCGGCCTGGTCGACCTGTCGGTGGCCCTGCGCGAACCCGGCTACAGCCGCAAGGGCAGCATCGCCAGCGAAACCCTGGCCGCCGCTGCTGGCGGCGTCACCAGCCTGTGCTGCCCGCCGATCACCAAGCCGGTGCTGGATACCTCGGCGGTGGCCGAACTGATCCTCGACCGCGCCCGCGAAGCCGGCCACGCCAAGGTGTTTCCCATCGGCGCCCTGAGCAAGGGGCTCGATGGCGAGCAACTCGCCGAGCTGGTCGCCCTGCGCGATGCCGGCTGCGTGGCGTTCGGCAATGGCCTGAACAATTTCCGCAACGCACGCACCCTGCGCCGCGCCCTGGAATACGCGGCCACCTTCGACCTCACGGTGATCTTCCACTCCCAGGATCATGACCTCGCCGAAGGCGGCCTGGCCCACGAAGGCGCCACGGCCAGCTTCCTCGGCCTGTCGGGCATCCCGGAAACCGCCGAAACCGTTGCCCTGGCGCGCGACCTGCTGCTGGTCGAGCAGAGCGGCGTGCGCGCCCATTTCAGCCAGCTGACCAGCGCCCGTGGCGCCCAGCTGATCGCCGATGCCCAGGCCCGCGGCCTGCCGGTGACCGCCGACGTGGCGCTGTACCAGTTGATCCTCACCGACGAAGCGCTGATCGACTTCTCCAGCCTCTATCATGTGCAGCCGCCGCTGCGCACCCGCGCGGATCGCGACGGCCTGCGCGAGGCGGTGAAGAGCGGCGTGATCAGCGCCATTTCCAGCCATCACCAGCCCCACGAACTCGACGCCAAGCTGGCGCCGTTCGGCGAAACCGAGCCGGGTATGAGTGGTGTGCAACTGCTGCTGCCGCTGGCCATGACCCTGGTACAGGACGGCCTGCTGGATCTGCCGACCCTGCTCGCCCGCCTGAGCAGCGGCCCGGCCCAGGCATTGCGCCTGCCGGTCGGTCAGCTGAAGGCAGGTCATGCGGCGGATATCCTGCTGTTCGATCCGCAAGCCTCCACCGTGGCCGGTGAGAGCTGGTACTCCAAGGGCCGCAACAGCCCGTTCCTTGGCCATTGCCTGCCCGGCCAGGTGCGTTACACCCTGGTGGACGGGCATATCAGCTTCCAAGGCTGATCCGCCACCGGCTCATGTGGGAGCGGGCCATGCCCGCGAAATAATCCGCATCAACCAGGCATCCCTGTCGCCCCACAAGGGCCGGCAGCGATGCCTGGCTTCACCTTCCAGCAACCCTATCCATTGCGCGCATTCTCGATCGACACCTGGTTGTTCAGCGTCCACAGGTCGTAGAGCACGCCGACCAGAAACAGGCCGCCGGTCAGCAGATAGAGGATCCCGGTGATCCACTTGCCCTGATACATGCGGTGCGCGCCGAAGATGCCCAGGAAGGTCAGCAGGATCCAGGCGACGTTGTAGTCGATCCGCCCGGACGTGAAACGCAGGTCCGCTTCCCGATCCATCGCCGGGATCAGGAACAGGTCGATGATCCAGCCAATGAACAGCAGGCCCAGGGTGAAAAACCAGATGGTGCCGGTCACCGGCTTGCCGTAATAGAAGCGGTGCGCACCGAGAAAGCCGAAGATCCACAGCAGGTAGCCGATGATCTTGCTGTGGGTATCAGGACGCTGCATCAGATTCTCCAGTCATATAGGTTGATTCGCTTCGATCCAGGGCGGCGGCGCAGGTTTCGCCTTTCACCGACGAGACGGCCTTGCGGGAACCGTAGGCTTACCGAATACTGTACATAAATACAGCTATCGAATCGTTACCCATGGAATTGATCGAAAAGCTCACGGTACTCGCCGACGCCGCCAAATACGATGTTTCCTGCGCCAGCAGCGGCGCGCCCAAACGCAGCTCGAAAGGCCAGAGCGGCATGGGCGCCACCGACGGCATGGGCATCTGCCACAGTTTCACACCGGACGGGCGCTGTGTCGCGCTGTTGAAAATCCTGCTGACCAATTTCTGCCTGTACGATTGCCAGTACTGCGTCAACCGCCGCTCCAGCGACGTGCCCCGCGCACGCTTCACACCCGAGGAAGTGGTCACCCTGACCCTGGATTTCTACCGCCGCAACTGCATCAGCGGGCTGTTTCTCAGTTCCGGCATCATTCGCTCGGCAGACTACACCATGGAGCAGCTCAACCGGGTCGCCAAGCTGCTGCGCGAAGAACACGAGTTTCGCGGTTATATCCACCTCAAGACCATCCCCGACGCCTCCCCGGAACTGATCGCCGAGGCGGGCCGCTACGCCGATCGCCTCAGCGTCAACATCGAGCTGCCCACCGAAACCAGCCTGATCCGCCTGGCACCGGAAAAGAGCGTGGCGCCGATCAAGCAGGCCATGGGCACCATTCGCAATGGCGTCGAGGAGGCCGACAGCGAGAAGCGCGCGCCGGCCTTCGCACCGGCCGGGCAGAGCACGCAGATGATCGTCGGCGCCGATGCCACCGACGACAGCACCATCCTGCACACCGCCCAGTCGCTGTATGGCGATTTTCGCCTCAAGCGTGTCTATTACTCGGCCTTCAGCCCGATCCCGCAAAGCCCCAAGAGCGTGCCCTTCGAAGCGCCGCCCCTGCTGCGCGAACACCGCCTGTACCAGGCGGACTTCCTGATGCGCGGCTACGGCTTCAAGGCCACCGAACTCCTCGATGGCCCCGGCAACCTGGCCCTGGATATCGACCCCAAGCTGGCCTGGGCGCTGAACAATCGCCAGCACTTTCCCGTCGACCTCAACCGCGCCGACGTGACCCTGATCGCCCGTATCCCCGGCATCGGCGTGCTCAGCGCCCAGCGTCTGGTGGCCCTGCGCCGCCAGAAACGCATCCGCTTCGAAGACGTCGGCCGCCTGCGCTGCGTGCTGGAAAAGGCCAAGCCGTTTATCGTCACCCAGGACTACCGCCCGGCTCAGGCGACCCGCGAATCCCTGGTATTGCGTCAGCAATTGAGCGAAGCGCCGCAGCAGATGGTGCTGTGGTGATGTATTCGGTGTGTTTCGACGGCAGCTTCGCTGGCTGGCGAGAAGCGGCCAGAACGCAGCTGCGCCGCGGCATGGCCCCGCATCAACTGAGCTGGGTACAGGACAGCCAGGAAAATCACGACCTGTTCGGCCAGCTGGACGAGCCACAACCGGCCGTGGCGGCTGATCGCCCGGTGCGCGTCCCGCGCACCTTGATCGATCAGCTGGAAAGCGCCGCCCGCTTTCGCTGCGCCCAGCGTTGGGCGCTGCTGTACCGCATCCTCTGGCGCGTCGCCAACGGCGACCAGGCCGCCATGCTCGCCGGCGATATCGATGGCAGCGAACTGCACGCCCGCCTCAAGGCGGTCCGTCGCGAGGCGCACCACCTGCACGCCTTCCTGCGCTTCAAGCCACGGGATGCCAGCGCCGGCGGGCCGGGGCTGGTGGCCTGGCACGAACCGGCCCACGACATTCTCGCCAGCGCCTCGGGGCACTTCGCCGAGCGCCTTGGCCGGCAGACCTGGCTGATCGCCACGCCGGACGACGGTGTGTACTGGGACGGTGAGAAGCTGCATCACGCCAACCCCTGCCCACCGCAATGGCAGCAACTGGCCCAAGGTACCGATGATCGCAACGAAGCGATGTGGCTGGCCTACTACGGCAGCACCTTCAACCCGGCGCGGCTCAATCGCAGTGTGCTGGAAACCAACATGCCGGTGCGTTTCTGGCGCAACCTGCCCGAAGGCCCGCTTATCCCCCGCCTGATGAGCCAGGCTCGCGCCGGCGCCCAGGCCGATGGCCAGGCCCAGGCCGTGGCCGCGCAGCCCGGCAAACGCATCCATGCAGATGCCGAGAAAGTGCTGCCGGTACGGCAGTGAACCCAGGTCAGCCATGGCGTCGTCTACGCAGTGATTTCTGAACTGCCTATACGGCAGTGAACGTTACGGGCAGGTCTAGGCAGGCCGGCTGCATTTTCTGAGCTGCCTATACGGCAGTGAACGGTCAGTTCCTCGTGCCGGGATCCGGCGTCGGATTCTGAGCTGCCGACACGGCAGTGAACACCAACAGCGCTTTCGAAAAGGCCGCCCGCAGCTCACCTACGCCTTGCTGCCAGAGCGTGACGACGAATTGCCCTGCACCTTCCAGCGCGACGAAGAGGACGGCACCTGCCGACACTTGGACAAAAACCTGCTGACCAATCTGTCGCTGCACTACGGGCCACGCATCCACAGCTGGGGGTACAACGGCTATGAAGCCGAGCTGACCGCCCTGGCCGAACGCCAGGGCCTGAGCCTGCATACCTGCGCCATGCGCTACGGGCCGATCAGCCTCGACTGCCAGCGCAACGACAGTGGCACTCTGACCGACCTTTCCTGGCGGTGGCATGAGGTCCTAGGCTTCACTCGTGAGCGTTAATCCACATGATCGTAAGGATTAACGCGTCTCATGCCGTAAAAATCCCACCAATCCTCACGATTGTGAGGATTTTCTTGCTTAACCGGGTATTACGTGCCAGATTCCTCACAACCGTGAGGATTCAACATGCAAACCACACTCAAAAGCGCCACTGAGCTTGGCGAATTGATACGTCGGACACGCAAGGCACAGAACATCCGTCAGGATGATGCCGCCGGCAGCATTGGCGTCAGCGAAAACTTCCTCGGCAAGGTCGAACGCGGTAGCGAGAGCGTGCAGTGGGGCAAGCTGTTTCAGGTGCTTGACGGCCTCGGCCTGCGCTTGATCGTCGATCTGCCGGATGAGGTGCAAGCTCCCTCCAGTGAGACTGACGCATGAAGCGCGAGCTGCTGGCCTGGATCGGTGATCGCCTGGTCGGGCATCTGTACGACGACAATGGCGTATGGAGCTTCCGCTACGCCGACGACTGGGCCGCCTTCGACCTCTGCCCAAGCCTGCCACGGGCACAGGGCAGCATCGTCGACAACAGCAGCCAGCGCCCGGTGCAGTGGTACTTCGACAACCTGCTGCCCGAGGAAGGCCAGCGTCAATTACTGGCCGCCGACGCCCGTCTGGATGCCAGCGATGCCTTCACCCTGCTGGCGTACTACGGCGCCGAATCTGCCGGCTCACTGACCTTGCTGCCGCTGGGCGAGGCGCTGCCGAGAGGCGAACTGCGCGCCCTGACGGACGAAGCATTGGCCAGACGCATCGCCGCCATGCCGCGCCTGCCACTGACCCACGAAGCCCACAAGCGCATGTCCCTGGCTGGCGCTCAGCACAAGCTGGCTGTGGTGCTCAAAGACGGCGAGCTATATGAGCCAGTCGGTGCCGCCCCCTCGACGCACATCCTCAAACCGGATCACCCCGAGCGCGCTTTCGCCCATTCGGTAGTCAACGAGTGGTTCTGCATGCGCCTGGCCGCTCGCGTCGGCCTGACCGTGCCCAACGTCAGTCGTCATTACGTGCCCCAGCCGATCTACCTGATCGAACGCTTCGACCGCCAGGTACAGGGCGACACCTGGCAACGTCTGCACAGCATCGACGCCTGCCAGATGCTCGGCCTGGATCGCCACTTCAAATACCAGGCCGGCAGCATTGAGCGCCTGGTTCAGCTACTGGGGCTGACCACTGCCCCGGCAGTTACCCGTACTCGCCTGTTCAACTGGCTGCTGTTCAACGTGCTGATCGGCAATACCGATGCCCACCTGAAGAACATCAGCCTTCTGGTCGGCTCACGCGGCCAGCAGTTGTCGCCGTTCTATGACCTGCTGAGCACAGCCGTCTACGAAACCCGTGCCTTCGACCAGGATCGCTGGCCCCATGCGACCACGCTGGCCTGGCCTATTCTTGGCGAGTCGCACCTCGCACGTATCGACCGGCAGCATCTGCTCGACGCCGCCGAAGCGTTGGGCCTGAAACGTTCCCCGGCCAACGCACAGTTGCAGCGCATGCAGGAACGCATCGTCGCGCACACCGATGAATTGCTGACACAGACACAGCAGGAAAATACCGAACTGGCAGCCCAACGCCCGGAACTGCGCGCCACCTTTGCCGGCGAGATGCGTTGCCTGCGGGCAATTCGGGCATTAGTGGCAGAGCAGGCCGCTCGGCTGCAATAGACAACGTGTAAAAGAAACGCCGTTTTCTTTACACGTTGGCTCAACGCATAAAGAACACAGCGATTTCTTTACATGAGGCTGCTTGCTCAGCAGTCGAAAGAACATAAAAGCGCAAAGCAATATTTCTGAGCTACCTGATCGGCAGCTCAGAAATATCCGCCACCGCCCAGCCTGCCGAGGTGAAACTCCACTGCCGCACAGGCAGTCCCGAGTGACCAACGAAAAACCCGCCGAAGCGGGTTTTGTTCCGTACGACCGAAGCAACCAAGGCTTAGCGGAAGCGCCGGCCCTGATCCTCGTCGCTGATTTCCAGTGACAGCCCCTGGGAAACGCTGGTCAGGTGCTCACCGTCGGTTTCCGAGCCGAGCTTGATCATCAGGCGCAGGTCGTTGGCCGAGTCGGCATACAGCAGGGCGTCTTCGTAGGTGATCTCGCCCTGGCTGTAGAGGTTGTAGAGCGCCTGGTCGAAGGTCTGCATGCCGTGTTCGGTGGAGCGTTTCATCAGCGCCTTGAGTTCGTGCACCTCGCCCTTGCGGATCAGGTCGGCGGCCAGCGGGGTATTGATCAGCACCTCGATCACCGCACGGCGGCCCTTGCCGTCGGGCGTGGGGATCAGCTGCTGAGCGACGATGGCCTTGAGGTTGAGCGAAAGATCCATCCACACCTGATTTTGCCGATCCGCCGGGAAGAAGTTGATGATCCGGTCCAGCGCCTGGTTGGCGTTGTTGGCGTGCAGGGTGGCCAGGCACAGGTGGCCGGTCTCGGCGAAGGCCACGGCATGGTCCATGGTCTCGCGGGTACGCACCTCGCCGATGAGGATCACGTCCGGCGCCTGGCGCAGGGTGTTCTTCAGCGCGACTTCGAAGGAATCGGTATCGATGCCCACTTCGCGCTGGGTGACGATGCAGTTCTGGTGCTGGTGGATGTACTCGATCGGGTCTTCGATGGAGATGATGTGGCCGCTGCTGTTCTTGTTGCGATAACCGATCATCGCCGCCAGTGAAGTGGACTTGCCGGTACCGGTGGCGCCGACGAACAGCACCAGGCCGCGCTTGGTCAGCGCCAGCTTCTTGAGGATTTCCGGCAGCTTGAGGTCGTCCAGCGTCGGGATGTTGGTCTCGATACGGCGCAGCACCATGCCGGCCAGGTTGCGCTGGTAGAAGGCACTGACCCGGAAACGACCGATGCCACGGGCGCTGATCGCGAAGTTGCACTCATGGTTCTCGGCAAAATCCCGGCGCTGCTGCTCGTTCATCACCCCGTGCACGGTCTCACGGGTCATTTCCGGCGACAGCGGGGTCTTGGTCACCGGCATGATCTTGCCGTTGACCTTCATCGACGGCGGCACGCCAGCGGTGATGAACAGGTCGGAGCCGCCCTTCTCGACCATCAGGCGCAACAGTTTCTCGAATTCCATGGATGCTTACCTAAATGCGCTGGCGCGATGTTCAATTGCCGGCGGAGCGAGTCCGCCGGCAGGGCTTAGAAATTTTCCGGTGTCTTGGCTTTCTCTCGGGCACTTTCGCGGCTGACCAGGCCTTTGGAAACCAGCCTCTTCAGGCACGCATCCAGGGTTTCCATGCCCAGCGCACCGCCGGTCTGGATGGCCGAGTACATCTGCGCCACCTTGTCTTCGCGGATCAGGTTACGGATCGCCGGGGTGCCGATCATGATTTCGTGGGCCGCCACCCGACCGCCGCCAATCTTCTTCAACAGGGTCTGGGAGATCACCGCCTGCAGCGACTCGGAGAGCATGGAACGGACCATGGACTTCTCCTCGGCCGGGAACACGTCGACCACCCGGTCGATGGTCTTGGCGGCGGAGGTGGTGTGCAGGGTGCCGAACACCAGGTGACCGGTTTCCGCGGCGGTCAGCGCCAGGCGGATGGTTTCCAGGTCGCGCATTTCGCCGACCAGGATGATGTCCGGGTCTTCACGCAGTGCCGAGCGCAAGGCTTCGGAAAAGCCGTGGGTATCGCGATGCACTTCACGCTGGTTGATCAGGCACTTCTTCGATTCGTGAACGAATTCGATCGGGTCTTCGACGGTGAGAATGTGGTGATACTTGTTGCTGTTGATGTAGTCGAGCATCGCCGCCAGGGTGGTGGACTTGCCCGAACCGGTCGGCCCGGTCACCAGCACCAGGCCACGCGGCACGTCGGAGATCTTCTTGAAGATCTCGCCCATGCCGAGGTCTTCCATGCTCAGCACTTTCGAGGGAATGGTCCGGAACACCGCACCGCTGCCGCGGTTCTGGTTGAAGGCGTTGACCCGAAAGCGCGCCACGCCCGGCACTTCGAACGAGAAGTCGGTCTCCAGGAACTCTTCGAAATCCTTGCGCTGCTTGTCGTTCATGATGTCGTAGATCAGCGCGTGCACCTGCTTGTGATCCAGGGCAGGCAGGTTGATCCGGCGGACATCGCCGTCGACCCGGATCATCGGCGGCAAGCCTGCGGAAAGGTGCAGGTCCGACGCGCCTTGCTTGGCGCTGAAGGCGAGCAGCTCGGTGATATCCATGGGACTCCCTAATGACGGTAGAATGCCGCGTAACTCAGGAAAGGGGGCCTTGGGGGATCACCAGGCGGCTGCGCGAGCACGCCCTTGGCAGAACACCGTGGGGCCCGCAGAAACGCTCAGGCGGCAGGCGCAGGTAATGTCCACGATAGCAGAGAATATTGCAAAGGTCGGTGTGCGGATCCGTGAGGCGGCGCAAGCCTCGCAGCGGGATTTTTCCTCCCTCGGGCTGCTGGCGGTGAGCAAGACCAAGCCCGCCGAGGCGATTCGTGAAGCCCATGCGGCCGGCCTGCAGGATTTCGGCGAGAATTATCTGCAGGAAGCACTGGACAAGCAGGCGCTGCTCGCCGATCTGCCGCTGACCTGGCATTTCATCGGCCCCATCCAGTCCAACAAGACCCGCCCCATCGCCGAGCACTTCGCCTGGGTGCACTCGGTGGATCGCCTGAAGATCGCCGAACGCCTGAGTGCCCAGCGCCCGGCCGAGCTGCCGCCGCTGAACATCTGCCTGCAGGTCAACGTCAGTGGCGAGGCCAGCAAGTCCGGCTGCCATCCCGACGAACTCGCGGCGCTGGCACAGGCAGTTACAAGACTGCCCAACCTGCGCCTGCGCGGATTGATGACAATCCCCGAGCCCACCGACGACGCCGCCGCCCAGCGGGCTGCCTTCGCTCGCCTGCGCACGTTGCGGGACGGCCTGAACCTCGATCTCGACACCCTGTCCATGGGCATGAGCCACGACCTCGAAGCGGCCATCGCCGAGGGCGCGAGCTGGGTGCGCATCGGCACGGCGCTGTTCGGCGAACGCGACTACGGCAAGGCCTGAATCACCGATATCGACCCTCTAGACAGGAACCTCACCATGACCACTCCCCGCATCGCCTTCATCGGCGCCGGCAACATGGCTGCCAGCCTGATCGGCGGGCTGCTCGCCCAGGGCCTGCCGGCGGGCGCCATCCGCGCCAGCGACCGTGGCGCCGAGCAACGCGAGAAGATCGCCGCCGAGCACGGTATCGACGTGGTGGCGAGCAATGCCGAGGCCTGCCGTGACGCCGACGTGATCGTCCTGGCGGTCAAGCCCCAGGTCATGAAGGACGTGTGCCTGGACCTGGCGCCCCATGTGCAGGCCGGCCAGCTGATCGTCTCCATCGCCGCCGGCATCAGCAGCGCCAGCCTGGAAAACTGGCTCGGCCCGCGCGCCATCGTGCGCTGCATGCCCAACACCCCGTCGCTGCTGCGCCTGGGCGCCAGCGGCCTGTACGCCAATGCCCAGGTCAGCGGCGAACAGCGCCAGCAAGCCGAGCAGCTGCTCGGTGCCGTCGGCATGGCGGTATGGCTGGACGAGGAAAAACTGATCGACGCGGTCACCGCCGTGTCCGGCAGCGGCCCGGCCTACTTCTTCCTGCTGATCGAGGCGATGACCGCCAGCGGCGAGAAGCTCGGCCTGCCCCGCGACGTCGCCGCCAGGCTGACGATGCAGACCGCCCTGGGCGCCGCGCAGATGGCATTGAACAGCGACGTCGACGCCGCCGAGCTGCGTCGCCGCGTCACCTCGCCGGCCGGCACCACCGAGGCGGCGATCAAGACATTCCAGGCTGGCGGCTTCGAGGCCCTGGTCGAGCAGGCCGTCGCGGCCGCCGACGGGCGCTCGGCCGAGCTGGCCGAACAACTGGGTCAATAAGGAGACAATCAATGATCGGTCTGAACACCGCAGCCGTTTACATCCTGCAGACCATCGGCAGCTTCTACCTGCTGATCGTGCTGCTGCGCTTCATCCTGCAACTGGTCCGCGCGGACTTCTACAATCCGCTCAGCCAGTTCATCGTGCGCGCCACCCACCCGCTGCTCAAGCCGCTGCGCCGGATCATCCCGAGCATCGGCGGCCTCGACCTGGCCTCCCTGGTGCTGGCGCTGATCGTGCAGTTCGTGCTGATGGCCCTGACCCTGATGCTGATGGGCGTCGGCGTCGGCGATCCGCTGCTGATCCTGGTGTGGTCGATCATTGGCGTCACCGCCCTGCTGCTCAAGGTGTTCTTCTTCGCCCTGATCATCAGCGTAATCCTCTCCTGGGTCGCCCAGGGCACCCACAACCCGGCCGCCCTGCTGGTCAACCAGATCTGCGAACCGCTGCTGGCACCGATCCGCCGCATCCTGCCCAACCTGGGCGGCCTGGACCTGTCGCCGATCGTGGCGTTCCTGATCCTCAACCTGATCGACATGCTGGTGATCCGCAACCTGGCGATCAGTACCGGTATGTTCAGCGGCCTGAGCCTGGCGATCTGAGCTCTCATGATCTGCTGCGCGTCGGCCCTACTGCGTTAAAAACAGGCTCGGACTGCTCATTTACAACTCGTAAACTCCGCGTCCTCGCCTGTTTTTGCCTTGTAGGGCTCTAGCTCGCGAGATCATGAACAGGTTCTAGAAATCAATGAGTTTCTACCGCTGGGACGGCGACGCGCTGATCCTCGACTGCCACCTGCAGCCCAAGGCGAGCAATGATGCTTTCGCCGGGCTGCACGGCGAGCGCCTGAAAATTCGCCTCACCGCCCCGCCGGTGGATGGCAAGGCCAATGCACAGCTGCTGGCCTTTCTGGCCGACGCCTTTGGCGTCGCCAAGAGCCAGGTCAGCCTGCTGAGCGGCCAGCAGAGCCGCCAGAAGCGCGTGCGTATCCAGGCGCCCGCCCTATTGCCCGCCGAACTCGGCCTGACCGCTCGCCCGACCTGAACGACCATCAGGTGCCATTGCGAGCAGCTGCCATTGACGCCGCCGCGTGCCCTCCCATAATGCTCGGCAGCCCGCATCAACGCCGATGCCCAGCCAGGGAACCCACCGATGAGCATGGAACGTCTCAGTGAACAGGTCGATGCCTACGTCGCCTGGAAGCGCGAACTGGTTCGCGAGATCACCCGCTACCGCAGCTGGCTGGCCCATAACCGGCTGAGCAGCGAGGGTGTCGAGGCGCGCCTGGAGCGGGCGTTGCGCCTGCTGCGCACCGACCATATCACCCTGGCCTTCGTCGGCGAGTTCTCCCGCGGCAAGACCGAGCTGATCAACAGCCTGTTCTTTTCCGAATACGGCCAGCGCCTGCTGCCCTCCCAGGCCGGGCGCACCACCATGTGCCCGACCGAGATTCTCTTCGATCCGGGCGCCGCGCAGCCCTATATCCGCCTGCTGCCGATCGAGACGCGCATCGCCGAAGCCAGCGTGGCGCAGTTCAAGCGCACGCCGCGCCACTGGGTGAACGTCGTCCTGGACACCAGCGACCCGGACGGCATGGCCAAGGCCTTCGCCCAGGTCGCCGCCAACAAGCGCATGCCAGTGGAGAAGGCTATCGCCCTGGGCTTTCACCCGGACAACCTGGAAAGCACCGAGCAAGCCGGCCAGGTGCTGGTACCGGCCTGGCGCCACGCCATCGTCAACTTCGATCACCCGCTGCTGCGCCAGGGCCTGCGCATTCTCGACACACCGGGCCTCAACGCCCTGGGCTGTGAGCCGGAGCTGACCCTGTCGATGCTGCCCAGCGCCCAGGCGGTGATCTTCCTGCTGTCCGCCGACACGGGCGTGACGGCCAGCGACCTGGATATCTGGCAGCAACACGTGCAACCGCTCGACGAGGATCGCCAGGGCTGCCTGTACGCGGTGCTGAACAAGATCGACGTGCTGTGGGACGACCTGGCCGGCGAGGCCTTCGTGGCCAACGCCATCGAACGGGTACGCATGCAGGCCGCCCGCCACCTGGGCATCGCCGGCAGGGACATTCTGCCGCTGTCGGCCAAACAGGCATTGCTCGCCAAGGTGCGCCAGGACCCGGCCCTGCTGGCCCGCAGCCAGATGGCCGAGCTGGAGACGCTGCTCTGCGAGCGCATCGTGGCGCAAAAGGAACAGCTGCTCGAGGAACGGGTGGTGCGCCAGGTGCTGGCCATGCTCAACAACAGCCAGCACGTGCTCGGTCTGCGCCTGGCCAAGGTCAACGAACAGCTGGAGCTGCTCGACGAGCGCCGCCAGGACAACGGCCAGATGCTCATGGAGCTGACCAGCCGTACCAAGGACGACCACACCCTGCACCACAAGCGCCTGGTGGCGCTGCGCACCAACCAGCGTTTGCTGCGCAACCAGGGCGAACGCCTGAAGACCTCCGCCCAGGCGGAAAAGCTCGAAGCCCACCTCGCCCTGCTGCGGCGCCAGCTCAATGGCGCCTGGACGACCCTGGGCATCAACCAGTCGATCCTGAATTTCTTCACTGCCGTCGAGGACGACCTGCACAGCCTTTCCCACGATGCCGACATGGCCAACCGCATGGTCGAGGCCATCTACCGCCGGCACAACGAGGAAAACCCGCTGCAGGCGGTCGATGCGCCGCGCTTCGAGCTGACCGACTACGTGCGCGAACTGCGCCACCTGCAGAAGAAGGGCGACCGGTTCCGCCTGGGGCTGAAGGCGCTGCTGACCGAGCAGCGCAGCCTCGGCCGCCGCTTCTTCGCCACCCTGGTGCAGGAAGTCATCGGCCTGCACCGCCGGCTGCGCCGTGATGCCGAGCGCTGGGCCGACGAGGCGCTGATGCCGCTGATGCAACACACCCTGGAGCACAAGCAGTTGCTGGAAGGCCACATGCTGCGCCTCAAGGCCCTGGCCCAGGACACCCAGCACGGGCGCCAGCGCCACCAGCAGCTGGCCCAGTATGCCGAGGAACTCAAGGGGCAGCTGGCCCAGGCCGGCGACATGCTGCGCGTGATGCGCCGCCCGGCGCCCATCCAGCGCCAAGCCAAGGTGGTCACCCTCAAGGGCATACCGCGTCCGATCGGCAACGCCGAATAGCCCCGGATGCCGCCGCGCTAGTGGGCTAGGCTAGCGCGGCCAGCAGTTTCCTTGCCGCTGACAGGCGCGCTCTTTAGACTGCTGCACTTTCCCACATCCCTTTTCTTAGCCGAGCAGAGTCGATGTCGACTGTTTTTCCTCAAGACTCCGTTGGCCTGGTAACGCCGCAGATCGCCCGCTTCGCCGAGCCGCTGGCGCTGGCCTGCGGGCGCAGCCTGGCCGACTACCAGCTGACCTATGAAACCTACGGCGAGCTCAACGCCAGCGCCAGCAACGCGGTGCTGATCTGCCACGCGCTGTCCGGCCATCATCATGCCGCCGGTTACCACAGCGTCGACGACCGCAAGCCGGGCTGGTGGGACAGCTGCATCGGCCCCGGCAAGCCGATCGATACCAACAAGTTCTTCGTCGTCAGCCTCAACAACCTGGGCGGCTGCAATGGCTCGACCGGTCCGTCGGACATCAACCCGGCCACCGGCAAGCCGTTCGGTGCCGACTTCCCGGTGATGACCGTGGAAGACTGGGTCAACAGCCAGGCGCGCCTCGCCGACCTGCTGGGCGTCCATCAGTGGGCCGCGGTGGTCGGTGGCAGCCTGGGCGGCATGCAGGCCATGCAGTGGACCATCAGCTACCCGGAGCGCGTGCGTCATTGCCTGGCCATCGCCTCGGCACCGAAGCTCTCGGCGCAGAACATCGCCTTCAACGAAGTGGCGCGCCAGGCGATTCTCACCGACCCGGAATTCCATGGCGGGCACTTCCAGGACCAGGGCGTGATCCCAAAGCGCGGCCTGATGCTGGCGCGCATGGTCGGCCACATCACCTACCTGTCCGATGACGCCATGGGCGAGAAATTCGGTCGCGGCCTGAAGAACGAAAAGCTCAACTACGACTTCCACAGCGTGGAATTTCAGGTCGAGAGCTACCTGCGTTACCAGGGCGAGGAGTTTTCCGGGCGCTTCGATGCCAACACCTACCTGCTGATGACCAAGGCGCTGGACTATTTCGACCCGGCCGCCGAGCACGATGGCGACCTGGCCAAGACCCTGGCCAAGGCCAAGGCGGATTTCTGCGTGATGTCGTTCACCACCGACTGGCGCTTCTCGCCGGCCCGCTCGCGGGAGATCGTCGACGCCCTGCTCGCCGCCCGCAAGAACGTCTGCTACCTGGAAATCGACGCGCCCCAGGGCCATGACGCCTTCCTGATGCCGATCCCCCGCTACCTGCAGGGTTTTGCCAGCTACATGAAACGGATCGAGGTATAAGCATGCGCGCCGACCTAGAGATCATCCAGGAATGGATTCCCGCCGGCAGCCGCGTCCTCGACCTGGGCTGCGGCGACGGTGAACTGCTCGCCTGGCTGGGCGCCAACAAGCAGGTCAGCGGCTACGGCCTGGAGATCGACCCGGACAAGATCGCCCAATGCATCGGCAAGGGCGTCAACGTCATCGAACAGAACCTCGACGAAGGCCTGGGCAACTTCGCCAGCGACAGCTTCGACGTGGTGGTCATGACCCAGTCGCTGCAGGCGCTGCACTTTCCCGACAAGGTGCTGGCCGAGATGCTGCGCGTCGGCAAGACCTGCATCATCACCTTCCCCAACTTCGGCCACTGGCGCTGCCGCTGGTACCTGGCCAGCAAGGGCCGCATGCCGGTCTCCGACTTCCTGCCGTACACTTGGTACAACACGCCGAACATCCACTTCTGCACCTTCGAGGACTTCGAGCGCCTGTGCCACCAGCAGAGCGCCCGGGTACTCGACCGCCTGGCCGTGGACCGCGAGCACCGCCATGGCTGGGCCAGCCGCGCCTGGCCGAACCTGCTGGGCGAGATCGGCATCTACCGCATCAGCGGCCACAATGCGCACGACGTGCGCATCGCCAACTAGGCCGCCCCATGCGCCTGCTCGCCATGTTGATCGTTCTGAGCCTGGGCCTGCCGGCACTGGCCGACAACCGCATGCAGCGCCTCGGTGACCTGCAGGTGCATTACAGCGCCTTCAACGCCAACTACCTGCAGCCGCAGATCGCCCAGGCCAGTGGCCTGGTGCGCAGCGCCACGCTGGGGGTGCTGAACATCAGCGTGCTGCGCGGCGGCAAGCCGACGACAGCAGAGATCAGCGGCGAGGTGAAGAACGTGCTTGGCCACAGCCAGACGCTGACCTTCGTCGAACAGCGCGAGGGCGAATTCGTTTCCTACCTGGCGCAGTTTCCCCTCCAATCCCGCGAGGTGCTGCTGTTCAACCTGCAGGTGAACGGCCAGCGCCTGGACTTCAACCAGGAACTCTTTCCGGAGCCATGATGCCTTTCCCAGAACTCGTCCTCGCCAGCCACAACGCCGGCAAACTCAAGGAACTGCAAGCCATGCTCGGCGACCGCGTGCGCCTGCGCTCGGTCGGTGAATTCAGCCAGGTGGAGCCGGAGGAAACCGGTCTGTCGTTCGTCGAGAATGCCATTCTCAAGGCCCGCAACGCCTCGCGCCTGTCCGGTTTGCCGGCACTGGCCGACGACTCCGGCCTGGCGGTGGACTTCCTCGGCGGCGCGCCGGGTATCTATTCGGCCCGCTACGCCGATGGCCTGGGCGATGCGGCGAACAACGCCAAGCTGCTGGCGGCCCTCAAGGACGTGCCGGACGCCGAGCGCGGCGCCCAGTTCGTCTGCTGCCTGGCCCTGGTACGGCATGCCGACGACCCGCTGCCGATCCTCTGCGAAGGCCTGTGGCACGGCCGCATCCTCCACGAAGCCCGCGGCGAGCACGGCTTTGGCTACGACCCGCTGTTCTGGGTCGAGGAGCGCCAGTGCTCCAGCGCCGAGCTGTCGCCTGCCGACAAGAACCAGCTCAGCCACCGCGCCATTGCCATGAAGTTGCTCAAGCAGCGCCTGGGTTTGTAAGAACCTGTTCAAAGTCTGCTGCGCGTCGGCACTGCGGCGTTAAAAACAGCCTCGGACTGCTCATTTACAGCTCGTAAACTCCGCGTCCTCGCCTGTTTTTGTGGGGCCGCCTAGGCCTTGCATTGCTCTAGCTCGCGAGCCTTTGAACAGGCTCCAAGCGGTTTCAAATGGGGCGTTTCGTCCACGCACTTTGGCAGTTTGCCCAACTCGTGCCACGATAGCGCCCCGCAACCACCCTGCCGTGATCCAGAAGCCCGTGTTCCAGCTGCCGCCCCTGGCCCTGTACGTCCATATTCCCTGGTGCGTGCGCAAGTGCCCCTACTGCGATTTCAACTCCCACGCCGCCGGCCCCAACCTGCCGGAAGAGGCCTATGTCGATGCGTTGCTCGCCGATCTCGACGCTGACCTGGCCCAGGCCCACGGCCGCGCGCTGACCTCGATCTTCTTTGGCGGCGGTACGCCCAGCCTGTTTTCCGCCAAGGCCCTGGGCCGCCTGCTCGAAGGGGTGGAGCGGCGCATTCCTTTCGCCGGCGATATCGAAATCACCCTGGAAGCCAACCCCGGCACCTTCGAGCAGGAGAAGTTCGCCGCGTACCGGCGCCTGGGCATCAACCGGCTGTCGATCGGTGTGCAGAGCTTCCAGGCCGACAAGCTCAAGGCTTTGGGGCGCATCCACGATGGTGACGAAGCCGTGCGCGCTGCCGACATGGCCCGGGCCGCCGGCTTCGACAACTTCAACCTGGACCTGATGCACGGCCTGCCGGATCAGTCCCTGGATGACGCCCTGGGCGACCTGCGCATCGCCATCGCCCAGGCGCCGACCCATCTGTCCTGGTATCAGCTGACGGTGGAGCCGAACACGGTGTTCTGGAACCAGCCACCGGTGCTGCCCGAAGACGACACCCTGTGGGACATCCAGGAAGCCGGCCAGACGCTGCTCGCCGAACATGGCTACGCCCAGTACGAAGTCTCGGCCTACGCGCAGCCCGGCCGCATGGCGCGGCATAACCTGAATTACTGGACCTTTGGTGATTTTCTCGGCATCGGCGCCGGCGCCCACGGCAAGCTGAGCACACCGGAAGGGCGCATCAGCCGCACCTGGAAAACCCGCCTGCCCAAGGATTACCTCGACCCCGCCAAGCGATACAGCGCGGGCGAGCGCGCCCTCAGCGTCGACGAGCTGCCGTTCGAGTTCCTGATCAACGTGCTGCGCCTGACCGATGGCTGCGCCGCCGAACTGTTCAGCCAGCGCACCGGCCTGCCCCTCGAGCACCTGGCAGAGGCCCGCGCCCAGGTCGAGCAACGCGGCATGCTGCACAAGGACCCGACACGCCTGGCGGCGACCCGTGAAGGTCAGCTGTTTCTCAATGATCTGCTGCAGTACTTTCTGCCCTGAATCACCGGTGCCCGCGAACCAACGGCACGCCGGATGATCCCAGGCAGCAGGATTCAACCCGTCATGCCAGAGGAGCAACCATGGATTATGTGCTGGACCTGATCGCCACCGTGTCACGCTGGAGCCGTGGCCACCTCGGCGAGATTTCCCTGGGCCTGATGGCCACCCTGCTGGTGCTGTTCGGCCCGGCCATCAACGCCTGGATACAGGGCCGCATCGGCAGCCTCAACTTCGTGCTGCGCACCCTGATATTCGTCGCGGTCTGCGTGGTCGGCTACGGCCTGGCGCTGGTCTACCTGACGCCCCTGCTCACCCAGCTGCTGGGCCACTTCAACAACTACACCCTGGCGCCGGTATTGCTGGTGGTGATGTTCCTGATCGGCGTGCTGGCCGATCGCAGTTGAGCCGCTTCAAGGCACGATTCTGATCCAGTCGATCACACCCACGTCGCCATTGCGGTGGGTGCCCAGCACCTCACCGCCAGCATCCTGCTCGACCGACAGGTCGGGCTCGATGGGCTTGCCACTACGCCGATCGACCGCGGGCGCCTCGACCAGCGGGCTGAACAGCAGGTTACCGTGAAAGGCGCGCACTCGCGTGGTCGCGGGGTACTGCATGGGGCCGAACTCGACCGGCTCGGTCAACTCGGCCTGCCAGTCCAGCAACGCGCCATAGGGCCCGTCGAGCCACAGGTTCCATAGCCGTACCTCGAGCCCCTGGAAACGCACCGGCGTATTGCCGGTTTCCAGCTGCCAACGGCCCTTCTCCACCGCGTGCACGGTCATCGGCCCCGGCCAGAGGATGCCGGCGACCTGGCTGCCGGCAGCCAGCGTGCAGCCCTCCAGCCGCCATTGCTGGGGCGCAAACCGTGCGCCGGCGGGATAGCCGAAGGTAACCGGGGCCTGCGCCGAGCACTGCCAACCACCCAGCCCGGCATCGTCGACCAGACTGACCTCGGCAAGCGTGTCGCCCAGGTCCAGGCGCCGCACGGCGGCGCCCTGCACCAGGCCGGGCTGGCCATCGAACTCGGCGCGCTGCAGGCTCTGCAGACCATGGGGTAATGGCTCGCCACTGAGGTGCTTGCCGGGTTCCAGGCGCTCCAGCCATACCCGGGTACCGGCCGGCAGCACCAGTTCGCCCAGCACCTGTTGACTCTCCAGACGAGGGCTGAGCGCGCGCTGGGCGAGCCAGTGCTGTGCCTGCCAGCGCAGAAATCCGACGGTGGGCAGGCTGCCGGCGACCAGGAATATGGCAAGCAGCCCGAACCACCAGGGGTGCGCCCGGATAAAGCGTCGGGAGCGGGCATTCAGGCAGGCAATCAGCAGCGCTGCCAGCGCCGCGACGCAAATCAGGGAGACCAGCAGGAACAACGATCCGAGCATCATGGCCAGTGGGTTGATGGGGATCATGGATGTCCTTGGTAAGCTCGAGGGGCTATTTTCGTGGCAGAGCTTAAAAGTCACCCCCAGGCGAATCAACACCTGGTTACACTTCAATAAAAAAGCCAGCAATCTGCTGGCTTTTTCTTCGATCAGGCGCTGATCATTTGATCAATCGCAGGCAGAACGGATAACGATAGCGCTTGCCCTCACCGGCCTTGATGCCGCCGATGATGGTCAGCACCACGGTGCCGATGCACAGCAGGCCCATCAGCAGAAAGCCGATCAGCACCAGCATCAGCAACAGGCAGACGATGCCGGCGATGGCCACCGTCAGCTGGAAGTTGAGCGCTTCCTTGCCCTGTTCGTCGATAAAGGCATGCGAGTCCTTCTTCACCTGCCAGACCACCAGCGGGCCGATCAGGTTGCCGAAGGGAAACACGAAGCCGAGGGCGGCCGCGAAGTGGCAGATCATCGCCCACTGGCGCGCATCCCGATCGGGCTCGGCAGCAGGCGTTACAGCGTTATGCTCATCCATCACGGCTCTCCTCGGTCAGCGAAAATTCACTCGGCCAGCGCAGCCTGCTGCACGGCGAACAGCTCGCCCATGCCCTGTTGCGCCAGGGCCAGCATGGCATTCAGTTCGGCCGGCTGGAACGGCGCGCCTTCGGCGGTGCCCTGCACTTCGATGAAACCACCGGTGCTGGTCATCACCACGTTGAGATCGGTCTCGGCGGCGGAATCTTCCAGGTAATCCAGATCCAGCACCGGTTCGCCCTGGTAGATGCCCACGGATACCGCCGCGATCATCTGCTTGAGCGGGTCGCCGCCTTTCAGGCCGCCACGTTTCTTCATCACCTTCAGGGCATCGACCAGGGCGACCATGGCGCCGGTGATCGATGCGGTGCGGGTGCCGCCGTCGGCCTGGATCACATCGCAATCGACGTACAGGGTGTTCTCGCCCAGCTTGCTCATGTCCAGCGCGGCGCGCAGCGAGCGGCCGATCAAACGCTGGATTTCCAGGGTGCGGCCGCCCTGCTTGCCCTTGCTGGCTTCGCGCTGGTTGCGGTCGCCGGTGGCGCGCGGCAGCATGCCGTACTCGGCAGTCACCCAGCCCTGGCCCTGGCCTTTCAGAAAGCGCGGTACGCCCTGCTCGACGCTGACGGTGCAAATCACCTTGGTGTCGCCGAACTCCACCAGTACCGAACCTTCGGCATGCTTGGTGTAGTTGCGGGTGATGCGGATCGAACGCAACTGATCGGCGGCGCGGCCACTGGGACGTTTCATCAAAATACCTGCTCTCGAGTAGAATCTGCCGCCCATTATAGGGGCTGTTGCCGCCGGGCCGCGACCGCGCCCGCCCGATGGCCCTGCCAGGCGATTGGGAGCCACCGCCGCACTGCGCTACAATTGCCGCCTTTGCCCCACCGCAAACCGAGGTACGCCGCATGATCCACAGCATGACAGCCTTCGCCCGCACCGAGCAGGCAGGTGCCAACGGCACCCTGAGCTGGGAGCTGCGCTCGGTCAACCATCGCTACCTCGAGCCTCACCTGCGCCTGCCGGAAGCCTTCCGCGACCTCGAAGGCGCGGTGCGCGAAGCCCTGCGCCAGGGCCTGTCGCGCGGCAAGGTGGAATGTACCCTGCGCCTTATCGAAGACAGTGCCGGCAAACCGCTGCAGGTCGACCGCGACAAGGCCACCCAGCTGATCACCGCCGCCGAAAGCGTCGCCGCCCTGATCAAGCAGCCCGCGCCGCTGAACCCGCTGGAAGTGCTCGCCTGGCCCGGCGTGCTGGTGGCCGACAGCAGCGACCCTCAGGCTCTCAACAAAGCGGCCCTGGAGCTGTTCGCCGGTGCCCTGGCGGAACTCAAGAGCGGCCGTAGCCGCGAAGGCGCCGAGCTGGCCAAGCTGCTCAACGAGCGCCTCGACAGCATGCTCGAGGAAGTCGCCGCCCTGCGCGAGCTGGTGCCGCAGATGCTCGAAGCCCAGCGCCAGAAGATCATCGAACGCTGCCGCGAGATGCAGGCCGAACTCGACCCGCAGCGCCTGGAACAGGAACTGGTGATGCTCGCCCAGAAGAGCGACGTGGCCGAGGAGCTGGATCGCCTGAGTACCCATGTCACCGAAGTACGCCGCGTGCTCAAGGCCGGCGGCGCGGCCGGGCGCCGCCTGGACTTCCTGATGCAGGAACTCAACCGCGAAGCCAACACCCTCGGTTCCAAGGCGTTCGACCCGCGCAGCACCCAGGCGGCCGTCAACCTCAAGGTGCTGATCGAGCAGATGCGCGAGCAGGTGCAGAACATCGAATAATTCACGCCTGGCATTGGCTGCGCGTCTTCCGGATTAAATCTTTCAGGACAGATCCATGAGCATCACCAGCGGCACGCTGTACATCATTTCCGCCCCCTCGGGAGCGGGTAAAAGTAGCTTGGTGACCGCGCTGATCGACAGCGAGCCGCACATTCGCGTGTCGGTATCGCACACCACTCGCGCCATGCGCCCCGGTGAAGTCGACGGCGTGCACTACCACTTCGTGGATCACGGGCAGTTCACCGCCATGCTCGAGCAGGGCGAATTCCTCGAGCACGCTCAGGTGTTCGACAATTTCTACGGCACCTCGCAGCGCGCGCTGGAAAAGACCCTGGCCCAAGGTATCGACCTGATCCTGGAGATCGACTGGCAGGGCGCCCAGCAGGTGCGCCGGCTGATGCCCCAGGCCAAGTCGATTTTCATCCTGCCGCCGACCCGCGAAGCGCTGCGCCACCGCCTGACCAATCGCGGCCAGGACAGCGGCGAGATCATCGAGCGGCGCATGCGCGAGGCCGTCAGCGAGATGAGCCACTACGTCGAATACGACTACCTGGTGATCAACGACGATTTCAGCCACGCGCTCAGCGACCTGAAGGCGGTGTTTCGCGCCAACCAATTGCTGCAGACATCCCAACAGCAGCGCCATGCCGGCCTGCTGAGCGAGTTGCTGGCCTGAGACAAAAGCGGGTGGACGCTGCCATTGAGGCAGCGAAAATCCGTACGGCGTGGCGAACTCGTGCCTCTCAGCGACTTTCGCTTCCCTTAACGCTGGCGTTTTTCTAGACTATTCAGTCCGCTCGCCCATTCGGGCCCAGCTAATTTTGCATTCGCTACGAGGAACACCATGGCCCGCGTTACCGTTGAAGACTGCCTGGACAACGTCGATAACCGCTTCGAGCTGGTCATGCTCGCCACCAAGCGCGCTCGTCAAATCGCCACTGGCGGCAAGGAGCCGAAAGTGGCGTGGGAAAACGACAAGCCGACCGTGGTCGCCCTGCGCGAAATCGCCAGCGGCCTGGTAGACGCCGAAATCGTCGCCCAGGAAGACATCATCGAAGAAGAACCGCTGTTCGCAGCCTTCGAGGAAGAGGCGAACGAGCCTCTGTAAGCCTATGCCGGGTCGAAAGCGTACGTCGCAGGTGCACAATGCGCGCCATGGGAGTCTCCCATGGCGAGCATAGACGCCCTCGCCGACAGGCTTTCGGGTTACCTGGGCGACGAGCAGGTCAACCTCGTTCGTCGCGCCTACTTCTACGCCGAACAGGCGCACGACGGGCAACGCCGCCGCAGCGGTGAAGCCTACGTGACCCACCCGCTGGCCGTGGCCAGCATCCTCGCCGACATGCACATGGACCATCAGAGCCTGATGGCCGCCATGCTGCACGACGTGATCGAAGACACCGGCATCGCCAAGGAAGCCCTGCACGCGCAGTTCGGCGAATCCGTGGCGGAGCTGGTGGATGGGGTCAGCAAGCTGACCCAGATGAATTTCGAGACCAAGGCCGAGGCCCAGGCCGAGAACTTCCAGAAGATGGCCATGGCCATGGCGCGGGACATCCGCGTGATCCTGGTCAAGCTGGCCGACCGCCTGCACAACATGCGCACCCTGGAAGTGCTGTCCGGCGAGAAACGCCGGCGCATCGCCAAGGAAACCCTGGAGATCTACGCGCCCATCGCCAACCGGCTGGGCATGCACAGCATGCGCGTGGAGTTCGAAGACCTGGGCTTCAAGGCCATGCACCCGATGCGCTCCGAGCGCATTCGCGCCGCCGTGCGCCGCGCCCGGGGCAACCGCAAGGAAATCGTCACGCGCATCGAGGAGTCGCTGCTGCACTGCCTCGAACGCGAAGGCCTGAGCGGCGAAGTGGTGGGCCGCGAGAAGCACCTGTACAGCATCTACCAGAAGATGCGCGGCAAGCGTAAGTCGTTCAACGAGATCATGGATGTGTACGCCTTCCGCATCGTGGTCGACAAGGTCGACACCTGCTACCGCGTGCTCGGCGCCGTGCACAATCTGTACAAGCCGCTGCCGGGCCGTTTCAAGGATTACATCGCGATTCCCAAGGCCAACGGCTATCAGTCGCTGCATACCACGCTGTTCGGCATGCATGGCGTGCCCATCGAAATCCAGATCCGTACCCGCGAGATGGAAGAAATGGCCAACAACGGTATCGCCGCGCACTGGCTATACAAGTCCAACGAGGACGAGCTGCCCAAGGGCAACCACGCCCGCGCGCGCCAATGGGTCAAGGGCGTGCTGGAGCTGCAGCAACGGGCCGGCAACTCGCTGGAATTCATCGAGAGCGTGAAGATCGACCTGTTCCCGGACGAGGTCTACGTGTTCACGCCCAAGGGTCGCATCATGGAGCTGCCCAAGGGCTCCACGGCTGTGGACTTCGCCTACGCGGTGCACACCGACGTCGGCAACACCTGCATCGCCTGCCGTATCAACCGTCGTCTGGCCCCCCTCTCCCAGGCCCTGGAAAGCGGCTCCACGGTGGAAATCGTCAGCGCCCCGGGGGCACGCCCCAACCCGGCCTGGCTGAATTTCGTGGTCACCGGCAAGGCGCGCACCCATATCCGCCATGCACTCAAGCTGCAGCGCCGCTCGGAATCGGTGAACCTCGGCGAGCGCCTGCTCAACAAGGTGCTGGCCAGCTTCGAGAGCCATCTCGACAAGGTACCCGCCGAACGCCAACTGGCGGTGCTCAACGAATACCGCCTGGAAACCTTCGACGACCTGCTCGAAGACATCGGCCTGGGTAATCGCATGGCTTACGTGGTGGCCCGCCGCCTGCTGGCCAGCGACGGCGAGGAACTGCCCAATGCCGAAGGCCCCCTGGCCATTCGCGGCACCGAGGGCCTGGTGCTCAGCTACGCCAAGTGCTGCACGCCGATTCCGGGCGACCCGATCGTCGGCCATCTCTCGGCCGGCAAGGGCATGGTGGTGCACCTGGACACCTGCCGGAACATCAGCGAAGTGCGCCACAACCCGGAAAAATGCATCCAGCTGGCCTGGGCCAAGGATGTCACCGGCGAATTCAACGTCGAACTGCGTGTCGAGCTGGAGCACCAGCGCGGCCTGATCGCCCTGCTGGCCGGCAGCGTCAACGCTGCCGACGGCAACATCGAGAAGATCAGCATGGACGAGCGCGACGGTCGCGTCAGCGTGGTGCAGCTGGTGGTCAGCGTACACGACCGGGTGCACCTGGCCCGGGTGATCAAGAAGCTGCGCACCCTGCCCGGGGTCATGCGAATCACCCGCACGAAGGCGTGACCCGTCGCGCCCCTGCCTGAAAGCACACCCTCCCGCACTTTTCAGCCCGCGCTGCCTGGAAGCGTCATTGCCTATCCAAAAGGCGCAACGACGCCGGTCTTGGCTTGAGGCGGCGAACGCCAGCCTGTAGCCTGCCTGCGTCCGTCTTGCAGCCTGAGGCTGCCCCTATCGAGGAGTTCTCCATGAGCAAGAGCGTCATCAACAGCGACAAGGCCCCGGCCGCCATCGGCACCTACTCCCAGGCCATCAAGGCCGGCAACACCGTCTACCTGTCCGGGCAGATCCCGCTGGACCCCAAGACCATGGAGCTGGTGGAAGGCTTCGAAGCGCAGACCGTGCAGGTCTTCGAGAACCTCAAGTCGGTGATCGAAGCCGCCGGCGGCTCGTTCAAGGATGTGGTCAAGCTGAACATCTTCCTTACCGACCTCGCCCACTTCGCCACCGTCAACAAAGTGATGGGCCGCTACTTCCAGCAGCCCTACCCGGCGCGCGCGGCCATTGGTGTGGCCGCCCTGCCGAAAGGCGCCCAAGTGGAAATGGACGGCATCCTGGTCATCGACTGACCGGCCCCATGCCCGGAGCAAGGTCTCCGGGCTTTCCCCGTCAGCTGCCCTGCAGCACCGCGGCATAGCCCTCGCGATAGCTGGGATACTGCGGCGCCCAACCCAGCGCCCGGGCCCGGGCATTGCTGCAGCGCTTGCTGCCGGAACGGCGCACCGCCGAATCCTCGGCCCAGTGCTGGACCCCGAGTTGCTCGCGCAGCCAGCCGACCACTTCATGCAGTGGCGCCGGCTCGTCGTCCACGCCGATATAGCAATCGTCTAACGCCTTGCCCGCCAGATCGGCCTGCAACAGAAAGGCCAGCAACCCGGCCGCATCGTCGACATGGATACGGTTACCGAACAGCGGCGGCTCCACCGCCACCCGATAGCCCATGCGTACCTGCCTGAGCAGCCATTCACGGCCGGGTCCGTAGATGCCCGTCAGGCGCAGCACGGTGGCCGGCACCCCGCTGCTCCAGGCCACCTGCTCGGCCTCGCGCATGATCCGCCCGGAATAGCTCTGCGCCTCGGCGGGCGACGTCTCGTCGACCCATTCGCCCCCTATCTGGCCATATACGCCGCTGCTGGAGACGAAAATCAGTCGCCTGGGCCGCTGCCCACGGGCCTGCAGCCAGCCCAGCACATGGCGCAGCCCATCGACGTAGGCCTGCCGATAGCCCGCCTCGTCATGCTCGGTGGCAGCTGCGCTGTACACCAGGTAATCCAGCGCACCGCGGGGCCACTGGTCGGGACAATCCGCCTGGTGCAGATCGCCGGCCACCGGCACGATGCCTGCGGGCAGTTCCGACACGCTGCGACGCAGGCCGTGGACCTGCCAACCCGCGTCACGCAGCCGCATGGCCAGCCGGCCACCCACATCGCCACAACCGGCGACCAGCGCCTCTGCAACTTTACTCATCCGCTTCCCTCTCGACCTGGCGAGCGCTGAAAAGCGCCACACAAAGGTAATAAGGTTACACCAACACTTTCATGAACAAGAATTACTTGCAATAATGCTTAGCCTTTTTTTCCGCGCGCCCCCATGGCCGCGCAGGTTACCGCCCCCACATTTAGGTCAGGCAAGCATGAACTCTATCGCCCATAGCGCCAAGCCAATTACCGTCGCCGCTCGGCCGCAACGCCTCGGCGCCTCTCTCGCCCTGCTGCTCAGTCTGATGCTGGCGCCGGCAGCGAGCTTCGCTGATCAGACCGCCCCGGCGCCCGCTCAACCCGCCGCCGAGCAACCGACAGCCGCACAACCTGCCGCAGCCGGGCAGCAAGTACAGCCGCTGTCGCCAGAGGCGGCAGCACAGGTCGACGCGCTGGGCGACAAGCTCGAAGCGCTCGGCCCGCAGGCGACGCCCGAGCAGCTGAATGCAGCGCGTCAGCAGTTCTTCAGCGAGAACAACATCGCTCCCCAGGATGCGGACAAGCTCAACCAGGCGCTGGCCGCCCAGCAGAGCGCTGACGCCCAGGCGTTGAACAGCGATCCCGCCGCCGAAGCCGAGCAGGTGTTCCACGACCTGTCGCCGTGGGGCATGTACCAGGGCGCCGACGTGGTGGTCAAAAGCGTGATGATCGGCCTGGTGCTGGCCTCGATCCTCACCTGGACCATCTGGATCGCCAAGACCATCGAGCTGGTGACAGCGCGCCGCCGCCTGCGCCGCGAGATCGTCGAGCTCAAGGGTGCGCGCAGCCTGGCACAGGCCAGCGACCAGGCCCGCGCCAAGCACAGCTTCAGCGAAATCCTCATCGAGGACGCCCGCGAAGAGCTGAAGCTCTCGGCCAGCAGCCGCGAGAAGGAAGGCATCAAGGAACGCGTCAGCTTCCGCCTCGAGCGCCTGGTCGGCGCCTGCGGCCGCGACATGAGCAAGGGCACCGGGGTGCTCGCCACCATCGGCTCCACCGCGCCCTTCGTCGGCCTGTTCGGTACCGTATGGGGCATCATGAACAGCTTCATCGGCATCGCCAAAACCCAGACCACCAACCTCGCGGTGGTCGCCCCCGGCATCGCCGAAGCCCTGCTGGCCACCGCACTGGGCCTGGTCGCGGCGATTCCGGCGGTGATCATCTACAACGCCTTCTCGCGCTCGATCAGTGCCTACAAGGCCCAGGTCGCCGATGCCTCGGCCCAGGTGCTGCTGCTGGTGAGCCGCGACCTGGACATGCAGCCGGGTTCTGATCGTGCCCAGGCCCCTCACGTGGTCAAGGTGGGTTAAGGCCATGGGGCTTCATCTCAACGAAAACGGCGGCGACGATCTCCAGGAAAACCACGAGATCAACGTCACGCCCTTCATCGACGTCATGCTGGTGCTGCTGATCATCTTCATGGTCGCCGCGCCACTGGCCACCGTCGACGTGAAGATCGACCTGCCCGCCTCCAGCGCCAAACCGGCGCCGCGACCGGAAAAGCCGATCTACCTGAGCATCAAGGAAGACAAGAAGCTGTTTCTGGACAACGACGAGGTACAGCCGGCCATGCTCGGCGCCGCGCTGGACAAGCTGACCCAGAACGACAAGGAAAAGACCATCTTCGTACGGGGTGACAAGGGCGTCGAATATGGCGACCTGATGGAAGTCATGGACACCCTGCGCGGTACCGGTTACCTGAAGATCGGCCTGGTGGGCCTGGAGACGGTCGGCGCGCAATGAAGAAATCCAGCCGCACGTTCTCCTGGGTCGCCAGCCTGGTCATCGTGATTGGGCTGCACGTCGGCCTGTTCCTCTGGGCCATGTACTGGCAGCCCCAGGCGACGCCCATCGAGCTGCCGCCACCGGCGGCGATGATCGTCGAGCTGGAGCCCTTGCCGCCAGCCGCGCCCAAGCCTGCACCGCCGCCGCCACCGGAAGTGGTGCCGGAGGAGCCCGAGCCGCAGCCGAAAATCGCCGAAGCGCCGAAGCCCACGCTGGCGGTTACGCCGCCCAAGCCGAAGCCCAAGCCGAAGCCGCCGAAACCCAAGCCGCCCGAGCCCAAACCACCGGAGCCCCAGGAGCAGCCGCCAGCAGAAGCGCCGCCGGCACCGCCCGCGCCGGCCGAGGCCAAGCCGGCAGCGCCGCAGCAGGCGCCGGTCAGTTCGCCGAGCAAGGCGGAAAGAACCTGGCAGAGCGAGCTGCTGGCTCATCTGGCCAAATACAAGCGTTACCCCGAAGACGCGCGCCGCCGCGGCCTCGAGGGGGTCAATCGCCTGCGCTTCGTGGTCGATGCTGACGGCAAGGTGCTGTCCTACACGCTGGTCGGCAAGTCCAGCAGCGCGTCGCTGGATCGCGCCACGCTGCAGATGATTCGTCGCGCCCAGCCGCTGCCCAAGCCGCCGGCGGAAGTGCTCAACAACGGCAGCATCGAGATCGTCGCACCCTTCATCTACTCGCTGGAGCGCGGCCGCGGCCGCTGACTCCAGCCCTGCAGCTACCCCGGCTAACGCCGGGGCAGCTGTCATCCCCTCCTGACAGCCATCGCGCTGGCTGACATTATTTGAGCGCCCTGAACAGTTGGTTCCCTTGAAGACAGCGGCTATGCTTGGCGCCATCTCAATGGATTAAGACTATGACCCTCACCGAACTGCGCTATATCGTGACGCTCGCCCAGGAACAGCACTTCGGCCGTGCCGCGGAGCGCTGTCACGTCAGCCAGCCCACGCTGTCGGTTGGCGTGAAGAAGCTCGAGGACGAGCTCGGCGTGCTGATCTTCGAGCGCAGCAAGAGCGCCGTGCGCCTGACCCCCGTCGGCGAAGGCATCGTCACCCAGGCGCAGAAGGTGCTGGAACAGGCCCAGGGCATCCGCGAACTGGCCCAGGCTGGCAAGAACCAGCTGGCGGCACCGTTGAAGATCGGTGCCATCTACACCGTAGGCCCGTACCTGTTCCCTCATCTGATCCCGCAGCTGCATCGCGTGGCCACCCAGATGCCGCTGTACATCGAGGAAAACTTCACCCACGTGCTGCGCGACAAGCTGCGCACCGGCGAGCTGGACGCGATCATCGTCGCCCTGCCGTTCCAGGAAGCCGACGTGCTGACCCTGCCGCTGTACGACGAGCCCTTCTATGCGCTGCTGCCGGCGGACCACCCGTGGACGGCCATGCAGACCATCGACACCAAGCTGCTCAACGACAAGAGCCTGCTGCTGCTCGGCGAGGGTCACTGCTTCCGTGACCAGGTGCTGGAGGCCTGCCCGACGCTGCGCAAGGGCGAAGAAAACGCCAAGCACACCACGGTGGAATCCAGTTCCCTGGAAACCATTCGCCATATGGTCGCCTCGGGGCTGGGCGTATCGATCCTGCCGTTCTCGGCGGTCGACAGTCATCATTACGCGCCCGGCGTGATCGAAGTCCGCCCGCTCAGCCCACCGGCGCCGTTCCGCACCGTGGCCATCGCCTGGCGCGCCAGTTTCCCGCGCCCCAAGGCCATCGAGGTGCTGGCCGACTCCATCCGCCTGTGCTCGGTCGCCAAGCCACTGCCGCGCAACGCCTGAGCACGGCGATGAGCGAGCTGTCGACGGTTTCCGTTACCGACCTCAAGGGCGTTGGCGCGGCCCTGGCGGAAAAGCTCGCCAAGGTCGGCCTGGAGACCCTGCAGGACATCCTCTTCCACCTGCCGCTGCGCTACCAGGACCGCACCCGCATCGTGCCCATCGGCACCCTGCGCCCCGGCCAGGATGCCGTGGTCGAAGGCACGGTTTCCGGCGCCGACGTGGTGATGGGCAAGCGCCGCAGCCTGCTGGTGCGCCTGAGCGACGGCAGCGGCACCCTGAGCCTGCGCTTCTACCATTTCAGCAACGCCCAGAAAGAGGGCCTCAAGCGCGGCACCCAGGTGCGCTGCTATGGGGAGATCCGCCCCGGCTCGTCGGGCCTGGAAATCTATCATCCCGAATACCGCGCGCTGACCGGCGACGAACCGCCGGCGGTGGAACAGACACTGACACCGATCTACCCGACCACCGAAGGCCTGACCCAGCAGCGCCTGCGCCAGCTCAGCGAACAGGCGCTGGCGCGCCTCGGCCCGCACAGCCTGCCGGACTGGCTGCCTCGGGAGCTGGCCAAGGAATACGCCCTGGCACCGCTGGATCAGGCGATTCGCTACCTGCATCGCCCGCCTCCGGACGCCGACCTGGAAGAGCTCGCCGAAGGCCGCCACTGGGCCCAGCACCGGCTGGCCTTCGAGGAACTGCTGACCCATCAGCTGTCGATGCAGCGCCTGCGCGAAAGCGCCCGGGCCCAGCAGGCGCCCTCGCTGCCGGTCGCCAAGCGCTTGCCGCAGCAATTTCTCGATAACCTCGGCTTCAAGCCCACCGGCGCCCAGCAGCGGGTCGGCGCGGAGATCGCCTACGACCTCAGCCAGCACGAGCCGATGCTGCGCCTGGTGCAGGGCGATGTCGGCGCCGGCAAGACGGTGGTGGCCGCCTTCGCGGCGCTGCAGGCCATCGAGGCCGGCTACCAGGTGGCGCTGATGGCGCCTACCGAGATTCTCGCCGAGCAGCACTTCATCAACTTCACCCGCTGGCTGCAGCCCCTGGGCCTGGAGACCGCCTGGCTGGCCGGCAAGCTCAAGGGCAAGGCGCGGGTGGCGGCCCTGGAACAGATCGCCGCCGGCGCGCCGATGGTGGTCGGCACCCACGCGCTGTTCCAGGATGAGGTGCGTTTTCGCAACCTGGCCCTGGCGATCATCGACGAGCAGCATCGCTTTGGCGTGCAACAGCGCCTGGCCCTGCGCCAGAAAGGCGTGGGCGGCCGGCTCAGCCCGCACCAGTTGATCATGACCGCGACGCCCATCCCGCGCACCCTGGCGATGAGCGCCTACGCCGACCTGGACACCTCGATCCTCGACGAACTGCCCCCTGGCCGTACGCCGGTGAACACCGTGCTGGTCGCCGACAGCCGCCGCTTCGAGGTGGTCGAGCGGGTGCGCTCGGCCTGCGACGAAGGCCGCCAGGCCTACTGGGTGTGCACGCTGATCGAGGAATCCGAGGAGCTGACCTGCCAGGCGGCGCAAACCACCTACGAGGACCTGTCGGCCGCGCTGGTCGGCCAGCGGGTCGGGCTGATCCACGGGCGCATGAAGCCGGCCGAAAAGGCCGCGGTGATGGATCAGTTCAAACAGGGCCACCTGCAGCTGCTGGTGGCCACCACGGTGATCGAAGTGGGCGTCGATGTGCCCAACGCCAGCCTGATGATCATCGAGAACCCCGAACGCCTCGGCCTGGCCCAGTTGCACCAGCTGCGAGGCCGGGTCGGCCGTGGCAGCGCGGCCAGCCACTGCGTGCTGCTCTACCACCCGCCACTGTCGCAGATCGGCCGCGAGCGACTGGGCATCATGCGCGAAACCTGTGACGGCTTCATCATCGCGGAGAAGGATCTGGAGCTGCGCGGGCCCGGAGAAATGCTCGGCACTCGACAAACCGGCCTGTTGCAGTTCAAGGTAGCCGATCTGATGCGTGACGCCGACCTGCTGCCGGCGGTACGCGATGCCGCCCAGGCGCTGCAGGAGCAATGGCCGCAGCATGTCAGCCCGCTGCTGGAGCGCTGGCTGCGCCACGGGCAACAATATGGGCAAGTGTGAGCAAGACACGGGACGATGGTTGACTCGAACGGTTGCGTCGTCAGCTTGCTGGTTATACTTGGGACGTTGCGCTCCCTTTGAAGACGGAATACGTCATGACTGAACTAGCCATCGCCGACACCTCCCCCCAACCGCCTCATGTAATCCGTCAGCTGCTGGAGAAACTCGGTGTGACTTATCAGGCTCGCCACGACCAACCCGGCATCCCGGCTGCCCAGCGCGTGCAGACCGTGCTGCTCGAGGACGCCGTGGGCGCCCTGCTGGTGCTGTTTGCGCAGAATCAGCTGCTCGATCTCAACCGGCTGGCCGAGCTGACCGGCCGCAAGCTGACGGCCGTCAAGCCCGAGCGCCTGGCCCGCATGCTGGGCAAGCATGACCTGGCCGTGTTGCCGGGCATTCCGGCCCTGACCAGCTCGCCCTGCCTGTACGACGAGCGCCTGCTCGAGGTGCCGAGCCTGTACATCCAGTCCGGCCAGCAGGGCGTGCTCTTGGAGATCGGCACCGAAGCCTTCAAGGGCTTGCTTGGCAAGGCCAGCGCGGCGCGTTTCGGCGAGCCGGCGAGCAAGGTGCGCCCCAACTTCAGCCGCCCCGAAGACGATCGCCAGGAGATCAGCCAGGCGGTGCAGGCGTTCACCGCACGCCGCATCCAGCAGCGCCTGGAAGAAACCATCGAGATTCCACCGCTGGCCGAGACGGCGCAGAAGATCATCAAGCTGCGGGTCGACCCCAATGCCACGGTCGACGACATCACCGGCGTGGTGGAGACCGATCCGGCGCTGGCCGCCCAGGTGGTCAGCTGGGCGGCCTCGCCCTACTACGCGGCGCCGGGCAAGATCCGCTCGGTCGAAGATGCCATCGTGCGTGTGCTGGGCTTCGATCTGGTGGTCAACCTGGCACTGGGCCTGGCCCTGGGCAAGACCCTCAGCCTGCCCAAGGACCAGCCGCAGCAAGCCACGCCCTATTGGCAGCAGGCAATCTACACCGCCGCCGTCATCGAAGGGCTGACCCGTGCCATGCCGCGGGCGCAACGCCCGGAAGTCGGCCTGACCTACCTGGCCGGCCTGCTGCACAATTTCGGCAACCTGGTGCTGGCCCACGTCTTCCCGCCGCACTTCTCGCTGATCTGCCGGCACCTGGAGGTCAACCCGCACCTGCCGCACAGCTACATCGAGCAGCATCTGCTGGGCATCAGCCGCGAGCAGATCGGCTCCTGGTTGATGCGTTACTGGGACATGCCCGAGGAACTGGCGGTCGGCCTGCGCTTCCAGCATGACCCCACCTACGCCGGCAACCATGCCACCTACCCGAACCTCGTTTACCTGGCAGTCAGCCTGCTGCACAACCGCGGTATCGGTAACGGCCCCGCGCGCGAGATTCCGGCCAGCCTGCTGGACAACCTGGGCATCACCCGGGAGAAGGCCGAGGAAGCACTCAACAAGGTGCTGGCTGCCGAAGTCGCCTTGCGCGACCTGGCCACCCAGTTCGGCTCACCGCACTGACCCGCAGCGGCGGCCCGTCCTTGGACGCGCGCCGCGGCAATCGCCTCAGGCCGCCTTCCGGTCGGCCGAGCGCTTCCTGGGCCGCAGGTACTTGGTCAGGCCCTGGAACCAGATGACCAGGGCCGGGTTGCCCTGAATCTGGATGTCCTTGTTCTGGATACCCTGCATGAACGCCAGCTGCTTGTTCTGGGCGGTCAGCGTGGCATAGCCGTAGGCAGCATCCTTGAAACCGATGGCAAAGGCCGGCGCGCTGGCGGCGCCGCGCTTGCTGGTGATGCGCTGGTTGTCGACGATGAAATGCCGGGCGATCTTGCCGTCCAGGGTGTGCAGCTGGAATACCAGATCACGGCCCTCGAGCTGCTGGCGGAACGCCGGGTTGTCACGGCTGGCCTTGGCCATCAGCCGGCCCAGCATCCACAGAAGAAAACGAAATTTCATGGCATGGCCTGTTCGCGCAAGTGAGAGAGCCGTGCATTGTAGCGACCTGCCCCAAGCCTGACAGCCGGGCGTGGTGGACGTGCTGGCGGGTGGTGAAGGTCTGCTGAGATTTCAGCGCCGCAATACAGTGGCTGCCTGGGCGCAAATCTCAACAGACCCCAAGCTCAGTTGATCGAGTCCTTGAGGGCCTTGCCCGGCTTGAAGGCGACGGTATTGCTGGCCTTGATCTTCACTGGCTGCCCGGTCTGCGGGTTCTTTCCGGTACGGGCGCCGCGGTGGCGCTGCACGAAGGTGCCGAAGCCGACCAGCGTGACGCTGTCCTTGCGGTTCAGTGCCCCGGTGATTTCTTCGAGAACGGCGTTGAGTACACGATTGGCCTGATCCTTGGTCAGATCAGCTTTTTCCGCGATTGCAGCGGCGAGTTCCGGTTTACGCATGATTGCCTCATTTACGGTTTGTTGTTGTTGTGTTCCGCGCCCTGGCGCCAACGCGCGCCGACAGCTCTACGCTGCGGCCAGGCCTGGGGAGAATGGCACGCTCTGGGGGCCTTCGCCAGCCCCGGGCCGGGCTAAATCCGCCCTTTTTGTCGAGCAGGCGACAGATCGCCTACGCCAGCAGGGCCGGCAGTTGGCGATTCAGCGCCAGGCGCTCCTGCACGGCGGTGCCGGTCAGTGCGTAGCCCAGCAGCGCACCCGAGGCGTCGTGGCACAGGGCGCGGATATCGGCGCCGCTGCCTTCGACCGTCCAGCGCCCTGCGCTGCCCCGCGGCGGCGGTGACACCACCAGCGGGCAGGCCGGGGTCTTCACGGTAACCGGCATGGCGCCGTAGGCCACCTCGCTCGGCGTGCCGGTCAGGGTCCTGGCCAGCGCCCGGGCGCAGGCCATCAGCGGCATCACGTAGAGCAGGTTGAGGCCGTCGACCTCGGCGCAATCGCCCAGGGCGTGGATATGTTCGTGGGAGGTACGCAGCAGACGGTCGACCACCACGCCACGGTTCACCGCCAGGCCCGCGGCGGCGGCAAGGTCGGTACGCGGGCGCAGACCGACGGCGGAGATCACCGCATCGCAGGCAATGGTGCGGCCATCGGACAGATGTGCTTCGAGCCCACTGGCCGCGTGCTGCAGGCGACTGACCACCGGGCCGAGGTGAAAGCGCACGCCCAGCGCTTCGAGACCGCCTTGTACCGCTGCGGCGGCTTCGGCCGGCAGCAAGGCAGGCATCAGCTGCTCGCAGGGCGCCACCAGATCGACTTCATAGCCGCCCAGGGACAGATCGTTGGCGAACTCGCAGCCAATCAGCCCGGCACCGAGAATCAGCACCTTGCGCTTGCCCTCGACGGCCTGGCGAAACCGCCCGTAGCCCTGCAGATCGTTGACCGTGAACAGCTGGTCAGCGGCGTCGCCCTCGATGGGCACGGCAAGCACCTCGGCGCCCCAGGCCAGCACCAGGTCGCGATAGGCCACCGCCTCCTCGCCGATCCACAGGCGGCGGTGACCGGCATCGATACCGGTGACCCGGGTGTGGGTCCACACCTGCGCATTCAGCTGCTCGGCCATGGCGCCCGGCTCGGCCATGCACAGCCCATCGGCATCCTTGTTCTTGCCGAAGCCGGTGGACAGCATCGGCTTGGAATACGAGCGTCCGTCGTCGGCGGTAATCAGCAGCAACGGCGTTTCGCTGTCCAGCTTGCGAAACTCGCGGGCCAGGTTGTAGCCGGCCAGGCCAGTGCCGATGATGACGACGGGATCACTCATTGCTCGTTCCTTTCCTCAAGAATGTTCAACGCTTCGCGAGCCAGCGCCGTGCCAACGCAGCAGGGCCGACGCGCAGCGAGCTTCGAGCGATTTCTCAGTTGATTTCGATCATCTCGAAGTCCATCTTGCCCACGCCACAGTCGGGGCACAGCCAATCCTCGGGCACATCTTCCCAGCGGGTGCCCGGCACGATGCCGTCATCCGGCCAGCCCTCGCGCTCGTCATAGATCAGTCCGCAGACCACACATTGCCACTTCTTCATACAGGCTCTCCGGCGCTACTCACGGTTATTGCGCGGGCACGCTACCGCAAATGCCGCGCTATCGCCAAGCGGGCGCGACGAATGCCGAGGGCCCGCAACGCCCATGGTAGACTCCGCGCTCCGCCCCATCGCGAACCTGCACCGTGCCCCGTCCTGCCTTCCAGACACCCACCTGGCTCACCCGCGACCTGCTACCCAGCGTGCCCTCGGCCAGCGTTTGCGACTGGCTGTTCAACGAACAATCCCTCACCCGGCGGCTGACCGAACTGTCGGCGGGCGGTTTCAGCGTCACGCCGCTGCGCGAAGGTTGGCTGCTGCTGCGTGACGACGAGTGCGCGGCGCTGGGCGTGCCGCCGGGCAGCCTTGGCTGGGTGCGCGAGGTCTACCTGCGCGGCAATGGTCAGCCCTGGGTGTTCGCCCGCAGTGTGGCCGCCCGCCAGGCGCTGGACGGCTCGGGCCTGGATCTTCAGCAACTGGGCAGCCGCTCCCTGGGTGAGCTGTTGTTCAGTGACCAGGCCTTCGCCCGCGGCGAACTGCAGGTCTGCCGCTACCCTGGTGCCTGGCTGCCGGCAGAAGCCCTGCAGGACGGTCTGTGGGCCCGCCGCTCGTGCTTTCGTCGCGGCCCGCTGGCCGTGCTGGTCGCCGAGGTCTTCCTGCCCGACTTCTGGCCCGCGGCGAGCCGCTGACCCCCCACCGGCGCGGCGCCGTATAATCCGCGCACCGCGCCAGGAGAACCGCCCGATGTACATCCGTCTGCTGCAATCGCTCAATCGCCTGCACCCACGCACCTGGGATTTCCTGCAGTTGACGCGCATGGACAAACCCATCGGCATCTACCTGCTGCTGTGGCCGACGCTGTGGGCGCTGTGGATCGCCGCCGAAGGCGTGCCAAGCATCAAGAATCTGCTGATCTTCGTGGCCGGCGTGGTGCTGATGCGCGCCGCCGGCTGCGTGATCAACGATTACGCCGATCGCCATTTCGACGGCCACGTCAGCCGCACCAAGGCCCGCCCGCTGGCCAGCGGCAAGGTCACCGCGCGCGAAGCGCTGATCCTCTTCGCCGTGCTGGTGGCCCTCAGTTTCGCCCTGGTGCTGCTGACCAACGCCACCACCGTATGGCTGTCGTTCGGCGCCCTGGCCGTGGCGGCGCTGTATCCGTTCATGAAGCGCTACACCTATTACCCCCAGGTGGTGCTCGGCACCGCGTTCTCCTGGGGCATGCCGATGGCCTTCACCGCCGAGACCGGCGAGCTGCCGGCGGCGGCCTGGCTGCTGCTGCTGGCCAACGTGATCTGGACCGTGGCCTACGACACCTACTACGCCATGGCCGACCGCGAGGACGACCTGAAGATCGGCGTCAAATCCACCGCGATCCTGTTCGGCGATGCCGACCGGGTGATCATCCTCGGCCTGCAGGGCCTGGCCCTGCTGTGCCTGCTGCTGGCTGGCGCGCGCTTCGAGCTGGGCCTGTACTTCCATCTCGGCCTGCTGGTGGCCGCCGGCTGCTTCGCCTGGGAATTTCGCACTACCCGCCAGCGCGAGCCGCTGGTCTGCTTCCGGGCCTTTCTGCACAACCACTGGGCGGGCCTGGCGATCTTTCTCGGCATCGTGCTGGATTACGCCATGCGCTGAGAGTGGCGCGCGAGGCGCCTGCCGCACGGCTGTCATATCGCTGCAATAATTCCGTTATCTAATGCGCCGCATGACAGTTGAATGAACCGAGGCTCAACCCATGGTTGGCAAGAACATCCTGATCGTCGACGACGAAGCGCCGATCCGCGAAATGATCGTGGTGGCGCTGGAAATGGCCGGGTACGAGTGCCTGGAAGCGGAAAACACCGGGCAGGCCCACGCCATCATCGTCGACCGCAAGCCCGACCTGATCCTGCTCGACTGGATGTTGCCCGGCACCTCCGGTATCGAGCTGGCCCGGCGCCTGAAGCGCGACGAGCTGACCGGCGACATTCCGATCATCATGCTCACCGCCAAGGGCGAAGAGGACAACAAGATCCAGGGCCTGGAAGTCGGCGCCGACGACTACATCACCAAGCCGTTCTCGCCACGCGAGCTGGTCGCCCGCCTCAAGGCCGTGCTGCGCCGCGCCGGCCCGAGCGACAGCGAAGGCCCGATCGAAGTGGGCGGCCTGCTGCTCGACCCGATCAGCCACCGCGTGACCATCGACGGCAAGCCGGCCGAAATGGGCCCCACCGAATACCGCCTGTTGCAGTTCTTCATGACCCACCAGGAACGCGCCTACACCCGCGGCCAGCTGCTCGACCAGGTGTGGGGCGGCAACGTCTATGTCGAGGAGCGTACCGTCGACGTGCATATCCGTCGCCTGCGCAAGGCGTTGGGCGAGGCCTATGAAAATCTGGTGCAGACGGTACGCGGCACCGGTTATCGTTTCTCCACCAAGGGCTGAGCGATAGCCTGATTTCACCACGACAGGGATTGGCTGGCGGATGAGCGAAACGTGACAAGCAACTGGCGTGGCGCCATAACCCGCCGCCTTGTACTGCTGATCGCGGCCTGCCTGGCCGCTGGCGTGATCACCGGCGAATATGCCTGGGCCATCGCCATTGGCCTGGCCGCCCACCTGCTGTGGAACCTCAGCCAGTTGCTGCGCCTGCATGCCTGGCTCAAGGATCACCAGCCCGACGAACCACCGCCCGACGGCTACGGCCTGTGGGGCGAGGTGTTCGACAGCATCTACCACCTGCAGCGCCGCAACCAGCGCGCCCGCGGCCGCCTGCAGGCGGTGATCGACCGCGTGCAGGAGTCCACCGCGGCACTGCGTGACGCGGTGATCATGCTCGACAGTCACGGCAACCTGGAGTGGTGGAACAAGGCGTCGGAAACCCTGCTGGGCCTGAAGACGCCCCAGGACAGCGGCCAGTCGATCACCAACCTGGTACGCGACCCACGCTTCAAGGATTACTTCGAGCGCGGCAATTTCCTCGAGCCCCTCGACCTGCCCTCGCCGGTCAACCCGCGCAAGCAGCTGCAGCTCAACATCACCCGCTACGGTAATCAGGAGCACCTGATGCTGGTGCGCGACGTCACCCGCCTCCACCAGCTGGAGCAGATGCGCAAGGACTTCGTCGCCAACGTTTCCCACGAACTGCGCACGCCGCTGACGGTGATTTCCGGCTACCTGGAAACCCTGCAGGACAACGTCGACGAGATCAACCCGCGCTGGCGCCGCGCCCTGCAGCAGATGCAGCAGCAAGGCGCGCGCATGCAGGGCCTGCTCAACGACCTGCTGCTGCTGGCCAAGCTGGAAGCCACCGATTACCCCTCCGACAACCACCCGGTGGCGGTCGACCTGCTGCTGCAGACCATCCGCAACGATGCCCTGGCGCTGTCTGCCGAGCGCAACCACCGCATCAGCCTGGAAGCCGATACCGGCCTCAGGCTCAAGGGCAGCGAGTCGGAGCTGCGCAGCGCGTTTTCCAACCTGGTGTTCAACGCCGTGAAGTACACCCAGGCCGACGGCGAGATCCGCATTCGCTGGTGGCAGGACGCACAGGGCGCGCACCTGTCGGTGCAGGACACCGGCCCCGGTATCGAGGCCAAGCACCTGCCGCGCCTGACCGAGCGTTTCTACCGGGTCGACTCCAGCCGCGCCAGCCACACCGGCGGCACGGGCCTGGGCCTGGCCATCGTCAAGCACGTGCTGCTGCGCCACCGCGGTGGGCTGGAGATCACCAGCGTGATCGGCAAGGGCAGCCTGTTCACCTGCCATTTCCAGCCGGCGCAGATCGCCGCGCCAACCCGCTGAATAGGGCCTGTTGACGTTTCATGCACGGGCCCGGCCCTACGGGTTGCGCGAGAAATCTCGCCATGCGTTGTTGGAGGACTTGGCAAGGGAACACCATTCCCTGCGTCCTCCGCCTAGCCTGGCGAGATTTCTTGCAGCAACGCGGCTCGCGCTGAAACGTCAACAGACCCTAGAGCCTATTGCAAAGCGCTCGCCCAGGCCCCACCCTTTAGCAACATCCGGTCACACGAACCCCTTATGGATCCCTCTACGAGCGTCTCCTTCTCCAGTTATTTCGCGGACATGGGCCTGGTGCTGTTCGCCCTGTTCCTGGTGCTGCTCAATGGCTTCTTCGTGGCCGCCGAGTTCGCCATGGTCAAGCTGCGCGCCACCAAGGTCGAAGCCCTGGCCCAGAAGAACGGCTGGCGCGGGCACATCCTGCGCACCGTGCACAACCAGCTCGATGCCTACCTGTCCGCCTGCCAGTTGGGTATCACCCTGGCCTCCCTGGGCCTGGGCTGGGTGGGTGAACCGGCCTTCGCGCACCTGCTCGAGCCGCTGCTGACCTCGGTCGGAATCGAGTCGCAGAAGCTGATCCACGGCATCGCCTTCTTCACCGCGTTCTTCATCATTTCCTACCTGCACATCGTGATCGGCGAACTGGCCCCCAAATCCTGGGCCATTCGCAAGCCGGAGCTGCTGTCGCTGTGGACGGCGGCGCCGCTGTACCTGTTCTACTGGGCCATGTACCCGGCGATCTTCCTGCTCAACGCAAGCGCCAACGCCATCCTGCGCATTGCCGGTCAGGATCAGCCAGCCGGCCACCACGAGCACCATTACAGCCGCGACGAGCTCAAGCTGATCCTGCATTCCAGCCGTGCCAGCGACCCGAGCGACCAGGACATGCGCGTGCTCGCCTCTGCCGTGGAGCTCGGCGAACTGGAGGTGGTCGACTGGGCGAACTCCCGCGAAGACCTCGTCTACCTGGAACTCAACGCCACGCTGGACGAGGTGTTCAGCCTGTTCCGCCGCCACAAGTACAGCCGTTTCCCGATCTACGACGAAGCCGCGGGCGAGTTCGTCGGCGTGCTGCACATCAAGGATCTGCTGCTGCACCTGTCATTGCTGGAAATGCTGCCCTCGACCCTGCGCCTGGGCGAGCTGATGCGGCCGATCGAGAAGGTCAGCCGCAACCTGCCGCTGTCCGACCTGCTGGAGCAGTTCCGCAAGGGCAGCGCGCACTTCGCCCTGGTCGAAGAGGCCGACGGCAAGGTGATCGGCTACCTGACCATGGAAGACGTGCTCGAAGCCCTGGTCGGCGACATCCAGGACGAACACCGCAAGACCGAACGCGGCATCCTCGCCTACCAGCCCGGCAAGCTGCTGGTGCGTGGCGACACCCCGCTGTTCAAGCTCGAGCGGCTGCTGGGCATCGACCTCGACCATATCGAGGCCGAGACCCTTGCCGGCCTGATCTATGAAACCCTCAAGCGGGTGCCCGAGGAGGAGGAATCCCTGGAAGTCGCCGGCCTGCGGTTGATCGTCAAGAAGATGAAAGGGCCGAAAATCCTCCTGGCCAAGGTCATCAAGCTCGACTGAGGCCAATACGCGGGCGGCGGCGAGGGCACCCGCCCAGCCGCCGATCGTGCCGCGCTGGCAACCTGACCGATCGGTCATCTATTGCGGGTGATCAGCCTCACCCTCACCTTGCCGGACAAGCACTTACGACCGTTCGTCGGCTTGCTCGAATGGCGCCTGGCGCCGGGCAGTCCACCGCGGGCATCGATGGGATCGGTGCACGCCGTCACCTAAACAGACTGCCAAGGATTCAGCCATGCAAATCAATGGAATCACCTCGAAAACCCTACTCGCCCTGTGCCTCGCCGGCGCTTCCCATGCCTACGCCGACTCGATCACCGATCCGATTTCGACCATCGGTGTGATCGGCTCGCACAACCAGTACAAATTGAGCACCTTTGGTGAAAGCGACAAGGAGCGTCTGAATCAGGGCGGTCTGTTCTACAACTTCGGCAACAAGCTGACGGGTCACGAGGGCTTCATCTACCAGGCCGGTATCGAAGGCCAGTACCGCGAGAAGGACGACGACGAGTACAAGGCGGCCCGCGCCGACATCGACCTGGGCCTGCGCGCTGCGCTGAGCACCAACAACTACATCGACTTCGTCGTCGGCGGTGGCTACGACTGGGGCCGTATCGAGCAGGACGACGTCGGCCCGTTCGACACCAACGTCAAGCTGACCAGCAAGGCACCGTTCGCCAAGGCGGGCGTCGGCTACAACTACCTGACCCCGGACTACACCGTGCGCCTGGAGGCCGGCGCACGCTACTCGCTCGACGCCGAAGCCGAGCTGAAAGTCAGCGGCGAAGGCAGCGACACCGTCGACCTGAAGGACAAGGCCAACCCCTACGCCGAACTGACCGTGCTGTGGAACAAGGGCATCAACAACCTGCCGATCAGCACCAGCCTCTACTACACCCGCACCAACTACAAGATCGACAGTGACAGCGTGCTGGCGGAAAACAGCAAGCTCAAGCAGGAACAGGTTGGCCTGAAGGTCGGCCTGGCGTTCTGATCAAGCCGCCGTAATCGAATCGCCCGGCTTGCCGGGCGATTTGCATTCAGCACCGGGCAGACCGGCCCTGGGTGCCAGGCGTCGGGTATACTGCGCCATCGTTCCAGCGCCCACGAAATCCCTCACCGCCTCTCTCACAGCCTCCCCCTGATCCCATGTCGCTCAGCATCGCCTCCATCAATATCGAACGTTCCAGACACCTGTCGCGGGTCGCCGCCTTTATCGAGCGTGAGCGCCCGGAGCTGCTCTGCCTGCAGGAACTCTGCGAGCGCGACATCCCCTTCTTCGAAGCCCTGATGGGCGGCGCCATGGCCTTCGCGCCCATGGCCCGTTACCCCGAGGAAGGCCCCGCCAACGTGGTGGGCGTCGGCATGCTGGCCCGCGGTGGCGCCCTGGCGAACCTGAAGGCCGAGTACTACTCGGGCAGCCCCGAGCGCATTCAGGAGATGGCCTTCGTCACTCTCGAGGGCAAGCGCATGGCCGACCCGCTGAGCATCGCCGAAGTGATGCTCAGCGCCACGGTCGATGGTTTCCGCGTCGCCGTCACCCATCTCAACGTCACCCCGTTCGGCAGCTCCACGCCGTACCAGCGCGAGAGCGCCGGCAAGCTGATCGCCCTGGCCCAGGCGCAAGCCACGGCAGCAGGCGGGCTGCTGCTGACCGGCGACTTCAACGCACCGCGCGGGCGCGCCACCTTCGACCTGATCGCCGAACACTTCATCGACGGGATACCGGCGCATTACGCCAGCAGCATCGACGGCTCGCTGCACCGCGCCGGCGACATTCCGTTCATGGTCGACGGGCTGTTCCATACGCCGAACTACCATCTGGATGACGCCAGGCTGACCACCGGCGTATCCGACCACTGCGCGGTGAGTTGCCGCCTGAGCACGGCCAGATAGCCGAGGCAGAAGGTTTCAGTCGCCACCCACGGCGAAATTGGGCAGGCTGTCCACCGGCTGGGCGAACTCGAAGGGGATCGACTCCAGCGCCATGCCCACGTTGCGCTGTACCACGAAGTGCAGGTGTGGACCGGTGCTGTTGCCGGTATTGCCGGAGCGGCCGATCGGCACGCCGACCGCAACACGCTGCCCCTCGCGCACGCTCACCGAACCCTGCATGAGGTGCAGGTACACACCCATGGTGCCGTCATCATGCAGGATGCGCACGAAGTTGCCCGAGGGATTGGTGCCGCGCCCACTCTGGTCGTTCTCGGTCTTGACCACCATGCCGGCGCGCGCCGCGACGATCGGCGTGCCTTCCGGCATGGCGATATCCAGGGCGTAACGGCCCTTGGGGGTGAAGTGGCTGTACTGGCCATTGGCACCCTGGGTCAGACGAAACGGCCCGCCGCGCCACGGCAGTGGATAGGCCTGCCTGATCGGCAACAGCCGCGGGTCACCGAGGGCGTAATTGAGCTTCGGCGTGTAGCGCAGCGGCTTGGCAGGATCCAGTGGCGCCAGGGTGGCCAGGCGGATCTCGCTGCGCGGCGGCAAGACCCAGTTGATCGGTTTGCCCGGCGCACCACTGACGTTGCTCAGCTGCTCCAGCCTGAGCTCCACCTGCACCGGCGCATACAGATCGTTGCGCACCAGCAGGGTCTCGCCGGCGGCGTGCTTGCGGGTCTCCAGCTTCACCTGGTTGTCGAGCTTCTCGACCATGCGGTCGCTGAACACGAACACCTTCGCACCGGGCGCCGCCTGGTCACTGTAGGTGACCACGCCATTGGCATCGGTGTACTTGTAGACGGTCAGCGCATTCGCCTGACAGGCGAGCGCAGCGAGTCCCAGCAGCAGTGAGAGGCGCCCTAGCGTACCTAGCATAAGAGTCGATCTGGTTATCAAGTGTTCGGCAGGGCAAGACTAGCAGCGTCTCGATGGCCGGGCGACTGCCGGCGCTGCGCTTTGCGACAACCGGCACAGGCCTGGCGTGCCTGGCGCACAGAATCCGCACGATGCCGCCGCGCGCTGCCGGCAGCCGCCCTCAGCCCACCTCGATCCGATTGCGCCCGCCGCGCTTGGCGCGGTAAAGAGCCTGGTCCGCGCGCTCGAACACCTGCTCGCTGCGCTCGGCGCTGCTGAACGAACTGATGCCACCGGACAGGGTGATGGTCACTCGCTCGCCCTTGAAATGGAACGGGCAGTTCTCGATCGCCGAGCGCAGCGTGTCGAGCAGCTTCAATCCGCCCTCCATGGGCGTGGACGGAACCAGCAGCACGAACTCTTCGCCGCCGAAGCGGGCGATGAAATCGGTCTTGCGCAGCCGCTTGAACAGTTCGCCGGCGATGATCTTCAACACCTTGTCGCCGGCCAGGTGGCCGTAGTCGTCGTTGATGCGTTTGAAGTGATCGATATCCAGCACCGCCAGCAGCAGGTCGCCGCCATAACGCTGCAGGCGCGCCAGTTCGAGATCCAGGCGCTCGGTCCAGGCCGCCCGGTTGGGCAGCCCGGTGAGCGGGTCGAGCAGGGCCTTCTGGCGCTGTTCTTCGAGATGATCGCGAAACCCCTTGGCCTCCAGCTCCATGCTGGCCACCCGGTCGACCAGGATCTGCAGGCGCTCGCCGACCTGCAGCTCGCGGGCGTCGCGTTGCTGCTGGTACTGGCTCATGGTGCCGAGCAGGCCGCTGAGGCGGTTTTCCACCAGTTCCTTGAGGTTGTCGAGGTCGGTGGCCTCCTGCACGCTGCTGTGCAGGCCGTCGACCTGCTGGCGCAGCTCGCTGTCCAGGCTGCGCGCCGCTTCGGCGGAATCGGTGTAGTCGGTGTGCACGTCCTGCAGGCTGCCCTGAAAGGCGGCGAGGCGCTCGTTGAGCTGCTTGAGGTAGCCCTCGAATTCGCGCTGGCCGACATCGGCGATGGCCAGCATCAGCACTGCCAGGTCATCGAGTACCGGCACCAACTCGTACATGTTCAGCCCGGCGGTGATGCGCTGGCGCAGCGCCTCGGCCTGGCCCTGGTGCCGCTCGGGCAGCGGCAACTCTTCCAGCAGCTTCAGCAGGCTGCCTTCCACATGACTGGCGATGGCGCTGTAGCCCGGTTCGGGTGCCGGCGGCAGCGCATAGTCGGGATCGGCCGGAACTGCCGCGTTAACGACGACAGCCTCGAGCGCTGCTTGCTCAGCGGGCTCCGCTACGGCGACGCTCGCGTTGGCCGGCTCGGCAGCCGCCTTGGCCACGGGCGACGGCATCAGCAAAGCGGACGACAGCGGCAGGCTGTCCAGCATCACGCGGCTGACGGCAGCAGGCGCGCTGGCCGCGACGGGGGCAGGCTGCGGGGGAGCTTCCAGCGATGACGATGGCGACGCTTCGGCGATAACCGCCGGTGCTACCTCTACTGGAGTCGTTAGGGTTTGCGCTTGCGGCTCAGCCGCCACTCGCTCGGCGACCGGCTGCTCGACCGATTCGTCCTCGTCGTAGGTGGTCGCGGTGTGTTGGCTCGGCTCAAGCGGCGCAGCCGAAGCAGCAGACTCAGCATTGGCTGCCGGGCTGGCGCTATCGCGGCTACCGAACAGCCGCTCGATAAACCCCGGCCGCTCGACCTGCTCGCCACCCAGCGCCTGTAGCGCCTGCTGCTGCAACTGGCTCAGTTCGGCCAGCAGGGCGGGCATTTCCCGGGACTGGCGGGCCCGCTCCTCGACCTGCTTGGCATAGCGCTTGAGCGGCTTGCGCACGTCCCCCGGCAGATCCATCTTCAGCAACTGCGCGACCAGGCTCGCCAGGCCCGTGGCCACCTGCTCGATACGCTGCTGGCGGCGCTGCTCGGAATCCAGGACGGTCTTTTCCAGGCGCGGGATCAGGGCACTGAGGCCGGCGTCCATGTCGTCGCGGCGCAGGATCTCGCGCAGATCCTGCATGCACTGGTCAACCGCCTTGTCGGCACCCTCGGCGGCCAGGCTGCTGCGCACCAGCCCGCGACGCAGCAGGTCGATGCGCATGTCCCAGCGGCGTTCGAGCTTTTCCTGCTGCTCGATATTGGCAAGGTACTTCTCGCGCCAGCGTTTGGCGTCGTCGGCCATGCTCAGGGCTCCTGTACACGGGGCGTCAACGGTGGCGTCAGGGCATTGGGCAGGCGGATTTCCACGGCCACCGGCAGGTGGTCGGAGATCGGCTGCGCCAGTACCTGAAAGCGCTCGAGCTCCAGACCGGGGCTGAGCAGAATATGGTCGAGACAGCGCTGCGGGCGCCAGCTCGGAAAGGTCGCCTCGACCTGCGGGGCGAGCAAGCCGAGATCGCGCAGCGGCGAGTGCTCCAGCAGGTCGATGGCGTGGGTGTTCATGTCGCCCATGAGAATCTGGTGGCGATAGCCGCCGATCAGCTCACGGATATAGGCCAGCTGCCGGGTGCGGGTACGCGCCCCCAGCGCCAGGTGCATCATCACCACGGCGATGGCGTCGTCACCCTCGCCGATGCGCAACAGGATCGCGCCGCGGCCGGCCGGGCCGGGCAGCGGGTGATCCTCCAGCAGGGTCGGCCGCAGGCGGCTGAGCAACCCGTTGCTGTGCTGGGCGAAACGCCCCAGGTTGCGGTTGAGCTGCTGGTACCAATAGGGGAAGGCCCCCATGCGCGCCAGGTGCTCGACCTGGTTGATGAAGCCGGAGCGCACGCTGCCACCGTCGGCCTCCTGCAGGGCGACGATGTCGTAATCGCCGAGCAGGTCGCCGATGCGCTGCAGGTTGCCGGCACGGCCCTGATGCGGCAGCAGGTGCTGCCAGCCGCGGGTCAGGTAATGGTGATAGCGCTCGGTACTGATGCCGACCTGAATGTTGAAGCTGAGCAGTCGCAAGCGTCCGTCCTGCGGCCACTCGCTGTCCGGGGTGCAGTCGGGGTTGACCTGTGGATCGCACAGGCCAGCCTGACGGGGCATCGAGCGGCGACGCAGCATGGCAGGCGCTCCGATAGATCGATTACTTGGCGGCGCGCTCTTTGGCGATCAGGTGATCGGCGACCTGCAGGGTCTGCTCCGGGCCACCCGAGCTGGAGATGTCGAAGCGGTACTTGCCGTTGACGATCATCACCGGTACGCCATTGATCTGGTAGGCCATGGCCAGTTTCTTGGCCTTTTCCATCTGGCTTTTCACGCCAAAGGAATTGTAGGCCTTGAGGAAGGCGTCACGGTCGATGTCCTGGGTGACCAGGAAATCCGCCATTTCTTCCGGGGTAGCCAGCTTGCGGCCTTCCTTGTGGATGGCGCGGAACACGGCGTCGTGCACCTTGTGCTCGACCTTCATGCTTTCCAGGGTGATGAACATCTGCCCATGGGCGTTCCACAGGCCACCGAACAGGGCGGGAATGCGCACGAAGTTGACGTCGGCCGGCAGCTTCTCGACCCAGGGGTTGAGGGTCGGTTCGAACTGGTAGCAGTGCGGGCAGCCGTACCAGAACAGCTCGACGACCTCGATCTTGCCGGGCTTGGAAATCGGTACCGGATTGCTCAGCTCGACGTACTGCTTGCCGGCCTCGATATCGGCGGCGTGGGCGCTAACGCCGAACAGGCTGGCAGTGGCCAGGACCGCGGAAAGGATCAGATTACGCATGCATGACTCCTAACGATGAAGGTGCTGCGGACAGCTCTGGTTCGACTGGTCGCCACCCGGCAGGTTCCTCTCATTGTAGCGGGCTCGACAGCGAAAAAGGGTGGCCATCGCCACCCTTTTTGTTCACCACCAGGCAAAAGCCGATCAGCGCCTCAGTGCAGGCCCTGAACATAGCTCGACAGCGCCTCGATATCCTTGTTGCTGAGCTTGGCGGCGATGTCGCGCATGATCATGGCGTCGCCGTCGTTGCTGCGCTCGCCTTCACGGAAGGCGGTCAGCTGCTTGGCGATGTAATCGGCGTGCTGGCCACCCAGGTGCGGGTAGCCCGCCGTGGCGATACCACTGCCATCGGGCGAGTGGCAACCGCTACAGGCCGGCATGCCCTCGGCCAGCTTGCCGCCGCGAAACAGTGCCTGGCCACGCTCGACCAGCGCCGCGTCGGCCGCGCCCACGCTGATCTTCTGGCTGGCGAAGTAGGCGGCGACATCGGCCATGTCCTGCTCGCTCAGCGGCTCGAGCATGCCGGTCATCTCCAGCACCGGACGGGCGCCGGACTTGATGTCCTGCATCTGCTTGAGCAGGTAGCGCTCACCCTGGCCGGCCAGCTTGGGGAAATTGGCCAGTGCGCTGTTGCCATCGACTCCGTGACAGGCCCCGCACACCACCGCCTTGGCCTGCCCCGCGACCGGGTCACCCGCCGCCTGGGCCGCCCCGGCCAGGCCCAGCGCCAGCAGCAGACTCACTATTGTCTTGTTCATCAGCTCATCCAAACGGCTAAGAGAAGTGTTATGAACCGGGGCGTTCCGCCCGCCCTGTCATGCACGGCAGTGCGAAAAGACTCAAGCCGCGCGCGTTTCTGCACGAACCTTGGGGCGGCATGGCCCGGGGATAACGCGCCGCTCGGCACACCCCCCTGCCCTGCACCCTAACAGCCTGGTTACCCACTCGGCACCCGCCATGATTGCTCAGCGCCGCAGGCTCGATAATGACCGGCATCAATCCCCCGTGCAGATTACCGCTCGGTTAGTCCGCTCGCCTGGCGCCGGGATAAAACGCCAGGCATAAAAAAACCGCGCCAGGCGCGGTTCTTTCATGCGACGCGGATCAGGCCTTGCAGCTGGCCGGTGCCCAATCGCCCATGTCCGGGTTGTTGCACACGTCGCTGATCAGCGTACGACCACGGCTGGCCACCTGCTGGCTTTCCTTCTGCTTGGCCTGGGCCTTCTGCAGCGACTGCTCGGTGGTGATCACTTCCTTGGTGACCTTGGCGGTCGGCTTCGGCTGCTTGGCGGTGGCCACCTTGGTCACTTCCTTGCGCTCGACACCCACGGTCTGCAGGTCTTTCTCGTAGGCCTGGGTGTAGGTGTTGACGTTCTCGCCGGTGCGGCCGTCGACCTTGGCCAGCAGGGCATTGGTCTCGTTCAGGCCGCTGACGATCTCGGCCAGGCGCTTGCGACCATCGGCGTCGCTGATCTTGTTGGCCTTGCGATCGGCACGCAACTGGGTGAACGCCTGCTGATAGCAGCTTTGCGCAGCCGTGGCGTAGCGGATGTTGCGGTCGATGTTCTGGTTGTTGGTGTTGATGTCGGTGGCGTAGGAGGCCAGGCGCGCATTGTCATCGCTGATCTGTTGCTGGCGCTGGTTGTAGTACGCCAGGGCACCGCCGGCCAGGGCGCCACCGGCAGCACCGATGGCGGCATTGCGGCCACGTTTCTCGTCATCGACCAGCGCACCACCGAGGGCGCCCATCAGCCCGCCGGTAACGGCGCCAATGGCCACGCTGCGGCTCATCGCTTCGTCGGAGCTGCGCAGCTGGGTGACCGGCTCGTAGCACTGCGGGAAGTATTCGGCCTTGGTGGTCGAGGCGACCTGGGAACTTGGCGAACCGGCGCAACCGACCAACAGCACACTGGTGCAGGTCACGGCGGAAAGCAGCGCAGTGCGTATCGAGGAAAAAGCGGGGGCCTTGTTGAAAGTTTGCATCGTCGTCGATCTCGTACTTGAGTGAGCGTTTATTCCATTCAGGCGGGGCCGGGTGACACCGCCTGCGTTTTCACGGCGACAGCCGTGGAGTTGCCACATCGACACCGGCCGCTCGCCAGTGCCTGAATCCGTAACGGCTGGGCGACCCGATCAGGGTGCCAGCAATTGCTTGAGAATCACATCCGCATCAGCCTTGCGGTTCTTGCGGTATTCACCCACGTGCCGCACGAACAGCGTAGCTCGGGTTACCAGGCTCTTGCCCAGTACCGGTTTACGCGCCAGCTCTTCCTTGGTGCGCTGGAATTGCGCCTGGATCACCGCGTTGCTGTAGCGCGTACCGTTGGCCAGGTTGTCGATGTAGATCGCCAGCGCGCCATCCAGGGCGCTCTGCCCATTGGCCATGGCCGCTTCGAACAGTTTCGCCGAGGCTTCGTCCTTGGCGCTGCGAGCCTCGTCACGGCTCTTGCGAAGATTGGTCAGGCGAATGTTGTAGTTGTTGATCGTCTCGGCCACCAGGGCGGCCGACTGGATCAGGTTGCCGGCGGCATCCTCACGCTGCTTGGCGATCAGCGAGACGCTGCGCTTGAGCTCCTCGTTGACGATCGCCAGGCGGTCGCGCAGCTGCGGATCGTCGCTGTTGGCGATCAGCCCATCGAGCAGTTTGGTGGCGTCCTGGTCTTCGTCGATCTCATCGGTAAGCGTGCTGACTCGTCCTTCGTCCTTCCATTGCACAAACAGTTCCTTGTATCGCGACCGGGGCGCCGACAAGGCGCCGATGGCCACCCGGAAACCGGTGGTTTCGTTGCGCTGTTCGGTACCATCGGCGCCAAACAGCGGGTACTCGCGGCGCATGCCGGTGAACAGGGTCATCTCGCCTTCCAGGTAGTTGCCGCCCTTGACCACGAAGCCGCCGTAGGTGCCCTGGCGACGCCCGGCATGCACCAGCTGGAAGGACTCCTGGACCATTTCCGCGGCGTTGCCGATCACGTCGAACAGGCCGACGGGATTGGGCTTCTTCAGGCCGATGGGCAACAGCCGCGCGTTCTGCCCGGTGCCGCCGGCGACCTGGTTGAACACCGCCCAGTCGCCCAGGGGGCCATCGCTCTCGCTGCCCTCCACCGGGCGCGGGAACAGCCGCGCTTCCAACTGCTGGCGGCTCACCGCATGGCCGCCACGGGCCGCATATTCCCATTCCACTTCGGTGGGCAGGCGCACGAAGGCCTGGCCGCCGTCCTCACCGTTGCCGCTGCGCCCGCTGACCGGCAGCAGGTCGCGATGGTTCTTCAGCAGCCAGGCGCTGTACACCGCAGCGAATCGCTCGGCGTCGAAGCGCGACAGGTTGACCTTGGGCAGCCGCGCGGCCATTCCGGACGCAGCTTCGCAGGCCGGCGGCTCGCCCTCGCCAGCCAGGGACGGAGCCTGGGCCATCACCAGGTCGTACTGGCGCTGGGTCACCTCGTACTTGCCGATGAAATACAGCATCGGCTTGAGCGGGGTGACGCCGTCGGCCTTGGGCAGCTCGCCGCGCACCTTGGCCTGCCAGTCCTTGGACAGGTCGCTCAGGGTGAACTGGCCGTTGATGTAGTCCCGTCGGTAACCGGAGATGAACGACTGCTGGTAGCCCGGCTCGCCCTCGCTGAAGGGGTAGCCGAGGGTGACTTCGTGATCGTCCAGCGAGCCCTTGGCGAGCACGTAGACGTGGCGGAACACCATTTCCCCTTCGCAGGGCAGCGGCAGGCTGACGTCGCCCTTGAGCGGTTTGGGGTTGTAGAGCGGATCGGCATCGGGCTCGGCCCAGGCAGCTCCGGCCAGGCATGAGAGAACCAGGGTGGCGCTGAGCACCTTATACATGACGCAATCCTTCCGAGGCTTCCAGATGAGCCGCCCGCCAGCCCCCGGCAGCGGCGGCGAGCACGCAGCACAGCAGGGTGGCCGTGGCCGCCAGCAGATAATGGGAGAGCAGCAGTCGGCAAGCATATTCGCCCGGCGCCGACTGGAACAACAGGTTAAGCCCGCTGGCGGCCAGGCCGTACAGCAGTGCCGAAAGCAGGAGGCTGGCGATGCCGGTGTACAGCGCCTGCACGACCACGAAGGCCACCAGCGCCGCGGCCGGGAAACCCAGCAGGCGCAGCACCGCCAGCTCATGGCGCTTGCGCGCCACCGCGCCCAGGGTGCCGGCGGCCAGCGCGGCGAAGGCGCCGGCCAGGGACAAACAGGCCACCGACCAGAACACCCACGCCAGATTGCGGCTCAACGCCTGCACCTGGGCGACCGACTCGGCCTGGGTGGCCACCGCCTGGCGCGACTGCTGAAAGTACTGGCGCAGGCTTTCCACGCCATCCAGATCCCGGGCGTAGAGGCGCAAACTCGGGTAGATGCGCTCGCGCTGCGCCTCGGGCCGCTCTCCCGGCCAGCCAAAGGCCGCCACCGCCAGGCCGTCGCGATAATCCTCGGCGGCCTCCAGCAGGCTCAGCGGTGCGAACAGCGCGTCCCGGGAAAAGGCTGCTACCGGCAGGACAGCCTGCACACGCAGACTGGCCTGGGCCACCTGCGGCTGGCCGGCCACGCTGCGTCCGAAGCTGGCCCGCAGGTCATCGCCAGCCGACACGCCGAGTTTTTCCGCTGCGCTCTGGCTGAGCAGCACGCTATGCGCTTCGACGGGCGCAGGCAGACGCCCCAGCAGCGGATCACCCTCGGCGGTGGGCAGCATTTCCACGGTGAGCGTCCGAGTCGGGCCCTGCAGGTCGGCAGTCGCGGCAATCTGGCGGGTACGCGGGATCACGAAGCCGACATCGCCGCGCCCGGCCAGGGCCTCGATGCTCTGCAAATTGAAGCGGGCGCCGCCAAGGGGAATGATCTCGCGCACCGCCGGGTCTCGCTCCAGGCGCTCGGTCAGGGTGGTGACCAGGCCGAACTTGAGACCGAACAGCACCAGCAGGGGCGCGATGACCGCCGCCAGGGCAAGGATCGCGCACCAGGACAGCCGCGCGTCGCAGCGATAATCCTGCCAGGCCAGGCGGGCGAACAGCGCCAGGCGCATCAGCCGCACTCCGCCAGACGGGCGACCACCAGCCCGTCGCCCTGCCGCTCGACCCGCAGCTGCATGGGCGTCAGCCCGTAGTGCTCGGCCAATGCCTGATCATGGGTGGAGATCAGCAGGCACAGGTCCCGGGCGGCAGCCTGCTCGACCAGCAGCTGCATGACCCGCTCGGCGTTCAGTGGATCGAGGGACGCGGTCGGCTCGTCGGCGAGCACGATGGCTGGCTGATGGGCCAGGGCCCGGGCGATGCTCACGCGCTGGCGCTGGCCGACCGACAGGCGCCCCGGATGGCGGTCGAGCAGCTCGGCGATGCCCAATTGCTCGGCCAGTTGCTCGACGGCGTCGCCCAGCGGCAGGCCGAGCAGCTCGCGGGGCAATCGGATATTGCCGCGCACGCTCAGAAAGCCCAGCAGCCCGCCGGTCTGCAGCACGTAGCCAAAGGCCCGGGCACGTAGCGCGGCCAGCTGGTCATGACGGCCCTGGCGCCACAGTTCCGCGAGATCGAGCGACTGCGCGCCATCGTGCCAACGCTGAATGCCGCCCGCATCGGGCGACAGCACCAGGGCCACCAGGTCGAGCAACGTGCTCTTGCCACTGCCACTGGCGCCGATCAGGGCGATGCGCCGCCCGGCGCGCAACTGCAGCGCCGGAATTTCCAGGCGATAACGCTGCCCGTCGGCGCCGCGGGTCTTGCTGATCGCCTCGAGGCTGAGCATCAGGGCAACGTCGACAAGGGCACGCGATACAACGCGTCGCCGGGGGCGGCATCGCCGAAGCGTACCCAGTTGGCCGTGTCGTTATGGAAGGTTTCGTAGAGGCGGATCTTGGAGTCCAGCTCGTCGATGAAGTCTTCCTGCTCGGCGACGCTGAGCGACAGCCACAGGTCCTGGCTCATGTTCAGCACCTTGCTGCGGTACGGCAGGCCGTCCAGATACTCGCCGAGCACGCCGCTCTGCGCCAGGTTGCCGCCCTTGACCAGCGCCGAGGGGTCGCGGCTCATGTGCGCGCTGGCGCTGGCGATCTCCTGGAAGAAGTCCTTGGGCGAACTCTGGGTGCGCCGCGCCGCATCGACCACCATGCGCAGCGACTGCTGCAGGTCGTTGAGCTGCAGCTTGGTGAGCAGCACGCAGACCTGGAAGGCCGGCAGGGCCGGGTCGGTGATATCGCGGTCGCTGGTCCAGGCGGTGACCACCTGGGGCGCACGCGCCTGGCTCTGGTGGCCGAGGAAATCCATGTGCATGGCGTAGCCGACCGCCGCCGACTTGTCGGCAATGCTCGCGCCGCCCTTGGGCTCGGGCAGGCTGCTGTCGGTACGCACCTGATGCACCAGGTCGGCGAAGCTCGTGCCGATCTGCGCGACGCTCTGCCCGAAGGCGTTGACATCGCCGCCGGCCACCGGCACGTACAGGTCGCCGATGCGCGGGTTGGGGTCGGCGGTCAGGCTGCGGTACTGCTGCTCGGCGAAACCATGGTTGCGCTTGCCGGCCGGGGTTTTCAGGTGCAGGGCGTAGATCTTGATCTGCTTGCGCAGGGCGGCCTCACGCACTTCGGCCTCGTTCATCTGGGTCAGGCCCAGCGGGTCGCTCTTGCGCAGGGCGCCGGCATCGCTGACCAGCAGGATCAGGCGGCCGCCGTAGCCGTTCCAGTCCATGCCGTCGACCGCCTGCATGACACCGGCGAAGGCGTCTTCGTTGAAGTCGTGGCTGGACACATCGGTGGCCTTGATCTGCTGCGCCAGTTGCAGAAAGCGCTCGGGGTCGCGGCCCTGCTCCAGGCTGACCAGGGTCTTGGCGGTGTATTCCAGGCCCGGGGTCTTGCTGGTGTTGCTGCGGAAGCCGACCATGCCGAAGCTGACGCTGTCCAGGTCGCCGCGCTTGGCGATCTGCCCCTGCAGCTCGTGCACCACGTCGCGCACGCGGTCGATGTAAGGCTGCATCGATACCGAGGTGTCGACCACCAGCACGATGGCCGTCCTGAAGCCTTCCGGCATCGCCGCAGGCGTGCTCTCGGCCCCGGTTTGCGGGGCACTGCCCGGGTCGATGGAGGCGACGTTGAGCAGCTGCAGCGGCTGGCCGTTGGCGTCGAAGGTTTCTTCCGAGTCGAAGATCGGCAGCAGGTAGAACTGATCCTGTGGCACCGCACTGCCGCCCGGCTCGACCGCCACCACGTTGTGGCCGGTGCCCTTGAGGGCCTCGCGCAAGGCTTCGCGGGCGCGTGCCGGCTCGGCCAGCAGTTGCTCCAGGGCCGAGGCGTCACGCACGAACATCACCGGCGAACGGCCGGAGCGTTCGGTGAACTTGAGCACCAGGCTCTGCTTCCAGTCGCTCACCGCATTGGCCGGCAGCCAGCCGTCACGGCGGCCATCGGTGGAGGCGCCGATCTGCAGCCAGGGCTGACCATCGATGTCCTGACGGGCATAGACGTAGAACACCGAGAACGCCGGCATGTCCTTGCCAGCCGTGCCGCCGGCTTCATCGACCAGCTTGGCGCCCGGTTTGGTCAGCACGCGCTGGAACAGGTTTTTCTTGCCGGGCATCAACAGCGGGCGATCACCGCCGTCGCTGTCAGCCGCTGCCGAGATCGGCCCGGCCTCGCCGCTGGGCTGGGCCAGTGCCTGGGACTGAGCCTGCGTCTGGCTCTGGGCCGGCTGGCCGGCCACCGGCGGCGCAGCAGGCCCCGCTGCATCCGAGCCGAACAGCCAGTAGCCGCAACCGGCCAGCAACAGCACGCCCGCGAGCGAAACGCCGAGAATCAGCGGCTTCCTGCTGGCGCCGGCATTGCCCTGGCGCACCGAAGACGCCAGCGGAGAGGGCTGCGGCCGTGGCGACGCCGTGGGTTCTGCGGCAGGCGCATGGGTGGGGATCTCCACGGACACCGGCGCCAGCGGCGGCACACCGGCTTCGCGTGGCGCATCCCCAGCCGCAGGCAGCACCAGCGGCTGGAACAGGGTGGCATCGTCGGCCGGCGACTCGAGGCGATCCAGGGCGGCGATCAGCTCGGCGGCGTCGGCGAAACGTGCGCTGGGATCCTTGGCCAGCAGGCGCTCGAGAATCGGCTGGTAGCGGCCATGCACCATGGGCAGTGCCGGTAGCGGCTCGGTCAGGTGGGCCAGGGCCGTGGACAGTGAATCGCTGCCGGTATAGGGCAGCTTGCCGGTGAGGATTTCATAGAGCACCACGCCCAGGGCGTAGAGGTCGGCGCGACCATCGATATCCAGGCCGCGGGCCTGCTCGGGGCTCATGTAGCTGGGCGTGCCGACGGCGAAGCCGGCCTGGGTGAACTGGGTGCGATCGTCCAGCGCCTTGGCGATGCCGAAGTCGCTGAGCACCGCGGTACCATCGGCGCGGAACAGGATGTTGGCCGGTTTCACATCGCGGTGCACCATGCCCTGGGCGTGGGCATACCCCAGGGCCGAGGCGATCTGGCGGATCCACAGCAGCCCCTGGTCGATGCTCAGGCCCGCGGCGATGCGCTCCTTGAGCGTGCCGTTGGGCAGGTACTCCATGGCCATGTAGTACAGGCTGCCGACATTGCCGATGTCGTGGATGGTCACGGTATTGGGGTGCGACAGCCGCGCCAGGGTCCTGCCCTCGCGCAGGAAGCGCTCGCAGAAGGTCGGATCGGCAGCCAGCGAGGCGGCCATCACCTTGAGCGCCACCTTGCGATCGAGGGAGCGCTGGGTCGCCAGGTAGACCACGGCCATCGCACCATCGCCCAGCTCGCGTTCGATGTCGTAACCCGGTATTTGCATGTCCATGCTGTCTGGTCTTCCGAGGCCACCCCGGGAGCCCCGGGTGCGGCGGATGTCTTGGATGGTGAGTGGAGCAGGCGCCGTGACGGCCTAGCAGGCTGCTACGCGGCCTTGATCACCACGGCGGTAATATTATCCGGCGCGCCCCGGGTCAAGCCAAGGTGCACCAGGCTGCGCACCACCTGGTAGGGGTCTTCGTGGCCCAGCACTTCACGCAGTTCATGGTCCTCGACCGTCTTGTTCAGGCCGTCGCTGCAGAGCAGGAAGGTGTCGCCGGGGCGCACCTCCAGCGTCGCGGTTTCCAGCTCCAGCTCGTCCTGCACGCCCAATGCGCGGGTGACGATATTGCCCATGGGGTGGCTACGCGCCGCCTCGTCGTCGAGCAGGCCGCTGTCCACCAGTTCCTGCACGTAGCTGTGGTCACGGCTGATCGGCTGCAGGTCGCCGTTGCGCAGCCGGTACAGGCGGCTGTCGCCGGCCCACAGGCACAGCGCTTCGGCGCCCCGGGCGGCGAGCACCACCACGGTGCTGCCCATGGTCGCGCCGCCACGCTTCTCGGCTTCGACCCGCACCTGCCCGTTGACCTGGTCCAGGGTGTCGATGATCGCCCCGCGGTAGGTGTCGAGCACCGCGCTGGGCGGCAGGGCCCGCAGGCTGTCGATGATCAGGCTGCTGACGAAGTCGCCGCTGGCGTGCCCGCCCATGCCGTCGGCGACGGCCCACAGGCCGTTGTCCGCGGCGTCCAGGCAGGCGTCCTCGTTGATCTTGCGCACCATGCCGACATGGGTATGCCCGGCCGACCGGTAGCGCGTCACGCTCGACGGGCTCATGGCTGACCTCCCGCAGACTCGCTGAGCAGGCGGCAGAACGCCTGCGCCGGCGGCAGCCCGGTAAAGCGCACCAGCCCCGGCGCCACGCGCTCCGAGCCATTGCCCCACCACAGGCTGGCGCCGTTCCAGGCCTGCTGCATCAGGGCCAGGCCGCGCCCCTGGGGGTTATCCACCGGCCAGATGGCGGCGCCGCTGGCGTCCCAACGCGGCCCGCTAAGAGTCGCCAGCAATGGGCTGCCGAGGGCTTCGACGCCGCGCTCGAAGGCCTCGGCATCGGCGCCCTCCTCCAGCGTCGACAGCAGCAGCCCTTCGGCGCGCTCGAACCAGTCGTCAGCGCCGCTGACCAGTTGGCCGAGATCGGCATCGGCCGGCAACGGCAGGGCGATGATCAGCGGGAAATAGCGCCCCACCCGGTCGACGCTGGGCATCATCACCCCGCACACCGGCTCGGTGCCGAGCAGGCCGGGCGCCACGGCGAAACGCCACAGCGGGCTGACCAGGTAGGCGTCCAGCCAGGCCTCGCCGAGGGTCTGCCGGCTGGCCGCCAAACCCGCCGCCAGCCAGGTATCCCAGGCCTCGATGAACGCCGGGCTCAAACCGCGATGAATGAAATCTCCCCGTACGGCCAGCTTGCCGTAGAAACCTGGTGTACTCACAAACGCTCCGGCAGGCTGAAACCGCTCACCACCTGGCGGCGGAATGGATTGAAGGCGCTGCTGGCGCGCAGCTCGCTGGAAATGCTGGCGTTGTCCACCCGCATGCGCAGGGTGAAGCGATCCGGCGAATTGCCCTGGGCCAGATCCGACTGGTCGAGCAGGCGGAACCAGGCCCACGGCCCTTCCAGGGTGATGCCCGAACGGCCAGTGACCGACGCCGGCGAAATGTTCAACCGCACCACGCCGGTGCCGTTGGCGCTCGGCCATTGCATGGCCACCGGGCGTGCCGGGCCATGGTCGTAAGTGAACTGCTGGCCGTCGAGGTCGAGCTGGAATTGCTCGATGCTGGCATCCATGGCCACCGGGCGCAGCTCGAAACGCACCATCGGCTGGGTGCCCCCGGAGCGGAAGAAGGCTTCACGGATGCTCGCGGCACGCTGGAAGGTCTGCAGCACACCGCTGCCGATGCCGAGCTTCTGCGCGGCGCCGGGCTGCCAGCGCCAGGTGCTGGCCGACGTATCCACATAGGGTTGCAGGTAGCGGCGGAAATAACTGTCGAGCACCCCGCCCTGGCCGAAGAAATGGCCGAAGTCGTCCAGGGTCGCGTCACGGCTGCTGCCGCGATCCAGCGGATAGCGCCCGGCCAGGGACTGGCGATAGACGCTGACCACTTCGCTCATCCAGGCAGCATTCAGCTGGTTGCGGATGCCGCCCATCATGGTGCCGGTGGTGGAGCCCACGACCGATCTCAGGAAGCCCTGCACTACCGGCGGCTGGCGCTCGGCGCTCAGGCGCACCTGGTCGGCGGCTGCGGTGGTCTGGTTGCGCGATTCGCCCAGCAACGCATCGCCACTGGCGCCGCTCATGGCGCTGACCTGCACGTACAGCGCGTTGAGGTCCTGCAGCAGCACGTCGATGGCGGGCGGCTGGCCGTCGCCGTCTTCGACCAGGCTGTTGAGCTCGGCGAAGTGGGCGGTGATCGGGTCCATCTCGGTGGCCAGCACCTGGGCCGCGCCCTCCTCCGATTGACCGACCAGCGAGCCGAGCTGCTGCTTGAGACGGTCGACGGTATCGCCGCCGCGCTCCTTGAGCTTCTCGGCGACCAGGCGCTCTTCCTTCTGCAGGTCGGTTTCCTTGGCCACCGCCTGCAGCAGCTTCTTCAGCGGCGAGGTCGGGCCGGACAGCACGCGCAGCACGTCGGCGGCCTGGGCCACGCTGGTCACCGGCACGAAGTCGAGGTCGGCAAGCAGCGCATCCCACTGGCGCATGTAGTCCTGCACGTAGAGGCGGCGTACTTCCAGGGCCAGGGCGGCGGCGTCCTGGCCATCATCGAGGCTGCGGCCCAATACCCACTGCTCCTCGGCCAGCGTACCGGCCTGGCTGACGCTGCCGACCAGGAACGCTTCGCGGTAACCGCGCTGGGTGTAGAAGCCGCTGAGCGGCTCGTTCAGCGGCTTGCCGCTCTTGCGGGTGAACACCAGCGCGGCGTCGCGCCCGGCCGCTTCGCTGATGCGAAAGTCGGGGATGCCGTCCGGCAGTTTCTGGCGTTTGACCCGGTCGTAGGCACGCTGGGCGACGGACAGGCGCTGCAGTTGGCGGCGCACGTCCTCGATCAGGTGCTCGTCGAGGCGCACCACCGGCGGCTGGCGGTCATACAGCGCAGCCAGATGCTGGTTCAGCGCTTCACGCTGTTCGGGCAGCAGGTCGCGGGGCAGGCTGCGGTCCCAATCCAGGGCGATCCAGGCCTTGATGAAATCGGCGTCGTAGCGCTCGGCCTCACCGAGCATCAGGTAGGCCTTGAGGCCCTCGTAGAGGAAGTCCGAATTGCCGCCGGCACGCAGCTGTTCTTCCAGGCGCGCCAGCACCCGCGGCGCCATGACCGCGATCAGCAGCTTGCGGTAGACGCTGGAGGCTTCGCTGTCGAGCATGTCGCCCTGGTACAGGCCGAAGCCCTCGGCCCAACCTGGCGCATCGCCACTGACATTGCGGATGGCATTGAGCAGCGGCTGCACCGCCAGCACCTCGCGCTGCGCCGGGCTGAGCGCCTGCAGCTCGCCGCGCAGCGGCTGCACACGGGCATCCACGGCGGCGATATAGGCCTGGTTGGCGCGGAAGCTGGCGAACCAGACGGCGGCGGTGCCGAGCACCAGCACCACGGTCGCGGCGATCACCCCGCGGGCCAGCCAGCGTTTCTGCCGCTCGACCTTGGGGTTGGCGCCGACCAGGCCGCGCTCGCCGAACACCACGTCACGCAGCAGGCGTTCGATGAAGTAGCTGCGCCCGGTGCCGGTCTGGCGCGCCAGGTGCTGGCGATCCAGGCTCATGCTCTGGGCCATGGCGCCGATCAGCCGGTCGATCGGGCTGCCTTCCTGGGTGCCGCTGGTCAGGTATACACCGCGCAGCAGCACCCGCTCCTCGTAGGGGTTGGGTTTGAATACGCCATCGAGGAAACCGGCCAGCGCTTCGCGCAGCGCCGCGAACTGCTGCGGGAAGCCATAGATCAGATCGCGGCGTGCCGGGTCGCGCTCCTGCTGCAGGCGCTCGACCAGCCGCTCGTTGAGGCGCGCCTCCAGGGCGTCGAACTCGCTGCGGAACACCTGCAGCGGGCCTTCGGCGCTCTTGCCGTCGTCCAGGGTGAAGGTCATGCCCCAGACCTGGGCGCGCTCTTCCTTGCTCAGGCCCTCGAAGAACTCCATGAAGCCGGGTACCAGGTCCAGCTTGGTGAGCATCACGTAGACCGGGAAACGCACGCCGAGCTGGGTGTACAGCTCCTGCACCCGGGAACGGATCGCCACCGCGTGGGCCGCCCGCTCGCTGTCGCTGCCGAGCAGCAGGTCGGACAAGCTGATGGCCACGAAGGCGCCATCGATGGGCCGGCGCGAACGCTGCTTCTTCAGCAGATCGAGAAAGCCCAGCCAGGCGGCCTTGTCGACCGCGGCGTGGCTGTCCTGGGTGGTATAGCGGCCGGCGGTGTCGAGCAGCACCGCTTCGTCGGCGAACCACCAGTCGCAGTTGCGGGTGCCGCCCACGCCGCGCACGGCGCCGGCGCCCATCTGCTCGGCAAGCGGGAAGCGCAGCCCGGAGTTGGCCAGGGCGGTGGTCTTGCCGGAACCGGGCGGGCCGATGATCACATACCAGGGCAGTTCGTAGAGGTTGCGCCGCTCACCGCCGCCCAGCTTGGCGCGCTTGAGCAGGCCCAGGGCCTCGTCCATGCGCTGGCGCAGGGTGGCCAGTTCCTCGGCGGTGGCCACGCTGGTGGGGTCCGGCGCGACGTCGACCAGCCCCTGCATGACCTTGGCGGCATTGCGCCGCGCCTGGATGATGCGTATCACCCGCCAGGCCGCCCAGGCGGCGAACAGCAGGATGATCAGCGTCCAGCGTGCCGTGGTGCTCGCCAGGGGCTCGAAACCGCCGATGGCGATCAGCGGGCCGATGAACCAGATCACCAGAGCCAGCGCGACCAGGCCCAGCACCGGCATGACCCAACGGGCCATGAAACCGAAAAACGCCTTCACTCGACGCCCTCCGCAAAAACTGTGATTTCCACCCGGCGGTTACGCGCGCGGCCTTCTGCCGTGTCGTTGGAGGCCACCGCCTCGGTATCGCTGCGCCCTTCGGCACGGAAGCGCGCGGGCTGGCCGGTCTTGGCCGCCAGCACGTCCATCACCTGCTGGGCGCGGTCCTGGGACAGCTTCCAATTGGACGGGTAACGCAGCGTGGCGATGGGTCGGTTGTCGCTGTGGCCGGTGACCAGCACCTGGCCGTTGACCTTGCGGATCGCCTCGGCGATACGCAGCAGCAGCGGCTGGAAGTCATCGGCGATGGTCGCGCTGCCGGAAGCGAACAGCTGGTCGCCGCGAATGGTCACCACCGAGCGGTCGACGGCATCTTCCACCGCGACTTTCTGCGCACGAATTTCCTCGGCCAGAAAGCCCGCCAGGCGCGGACGCTCGACGATGCGCGGCTGCTGCGCCGGGCGGTCGATGGTCTGCACCGGCACGTCACCCAGGGCGTGCAGGTTGCGGAACACCGGCTCGGCTTCGGCTGCCAACTTCATGCGCAGGCCGAACAGCAGCAACAGCAGGATCGCCAGGCCGATGGCCACCGCCACCCAGGGCGGCAGGAACTGGCGCAGCCGATCACGGGCCACCACCAGGCCGCGCCAGTGCGGCGACAGCTCGCGCTCGATTTCGCCACGGGTGCTGCGGATGGTCGCCGCCACCCGCTCGCGCAAGGCGTCGAGCTGGCTGCGACCATCCTGCATGACCCGGTAGCGCCCCTCCATGCCGAGGCTGATGCACAGGTACAGGAGTTCCAGCAGGTTGAGGCGCTGGCGCGGGTTCTGCAGGCAGTGGTCGAGCAGCTGGAACACCTTTTCGCCGCCCCAGGCCTCGTTGTGCAGGGTGATCAGCAGGCTCTGCTTGCTCCAGTCGCTGCTGCTGCCCCAGGGCGTGCTCATCACCGCTTCGTCCAGGGCGGTGCACAGCACGTAGCGCGCCAGCATCACTTCGTCCTGGGCCACGCCGGCGGCGCGGGCCTTGTCCTCGAACTGGCGCAGGTAGCCGAGCAGCTGGGCGCGCAGGCTGGCCGGCGCGGGATGGGAAATGGTGCTGCGCAGGCGCGTCAGCAGCGCCAGCATGGGACCTGCGGCGGCTTCGATGGGGTTCAGGCCCAGGCCACGGGCAGCCAGGGGCGGCGCGCTGGGCATGGCTGGCGGCGGCGAGCCGGCAGGTGCCGGGCGCGCCGGCTCGGCCGCACGGCCACCGGGGCGCGGCATGATCATGGTGCGGTCGTTAGCCGGGTCACTGCCCTTGCCGGGCTGGCCGGGCAAGGCGCCAAATGGATCGTCGATGGTCATCGCGCATCAGCCTCGGATGGCCCAGAAGGCCAGGTTCAGGCCCGGGAACTGGCCTGCGATATGGAAAGCGAAACCGCCGGAATGGATCAGCTGCTTCCAGTGATCGCTGCCCCGGTCCAGTTCGAAGTAGTTGGAACCGGCGTGGTACGGCAGCTGGCGCGGCGCCACCGGTAGCGGCAGCAGGCCGATGCCCGGCAACTGCAGGTTGACCAGGTCGCGGATGTGCTCCACCGAGCCGATCTTGGCCTGTTGCGGGAAATGCCCGCGCAGGCTCTCGCCCGGCACGTCGGCGCGCACCACGAGGATGAAACTGGCCGAGTCGAGCAGCGACTTGTCGGCGAGCATCGCCACGTGCACGCCGTAGGATTTCTCGACGATGGGAATCGGGATGGCGCGGCTGTCGATGACCATCGACAGCGCCTGACGCAGCGCCAGCATCACCGGCGCGAAGGTGCTGGTCAGGTCGTCGTGTTCGTACACCGGGTACTCGCCTGGCCGGCGTTCGGCGGCGGTGAAGGTCGAGAACTCACCGGCCAGGGCCACCAGTTCGCGGTACAGCACTTCCGGGTGCAGCGGGGCGATGCGCGCCAGGTGCGCGACCAGCGGCTGGGCGCGGTTGACCAGTTGCAGCAGCAGGAAATCGGCGATCTCCGAGGCGCCGCCTGCACCGGAGGCGACCACCCGCCCGGCCAGGGCTTCACCACGCTGGTGCAGCAGGCCGAGCAGTTCGTTGCGAAACCCGGCCAGCGGCCGCGAGGCACTGACGTCGAGCAGCGGCGGAATGTAGCTGTCGTCGAGCAGCAAGCTGCGATCCTCGCGTTTCTCCACCACACGTACTACCCCCACGGCGGCGTGCTCGTCGAGGCCGTCACGCTCGGTGATCAGGCGCAGTGCCAGGGAACCGATGGCCACCGGCGCGCGGCTTTCCAGCGAAGAGTTGTCGTCACGCACTTCGTGCACGCTGCTCAGGTAGCGCGCCGAGCCGAGCGGCTCGCCGGCTTCCACGGTGTCGCGAAGGCCGGCACGGCGCAGCGGCAGGGCCAGGTAGACGATGCCGTCGCGCAGGTTCTCATCGATGTTCAAGGGCGCCGGCGCGGCGTCGCTCTCGGGAATGTTGAAGGGCGTGCCGTCCGGCAGCAGGCCGCGCGCCGAGAGGATCGCCAGCTTGCCCTGGGCCAGCAGGGCGCTGTCGATCAGCAGTTGGGAAAAGCCCCAGGCGCCGGGCTGCACGGCATGGCTGCGGCTTTCGACCAGGGTTTCGATATAGCGATCCTGCTGCTGGAAGTGCTGCGGTCGCAGGAACATTCCCTCCGACCAAACCACACGATTGTTCCAGGACATGAACGGGTCTCCAGTCACTCAAGGGGGGTCAGCGGCGTGGCGCTGATGGCATAGGCGTCCAGCTGCAGGCGCAGGGCGCTGGCCTGATGGGCAGGAATTTCGATGACCTGGCGCCAGATCGAGCGGTCGAGGGCGCGGTAGGCCACCACCACGCCGAGGTGGCGGGTAGCGTCGTCGAGGGTCAGCGATTTGCGTTGAGTTTCACCGGGGCGCACCACGAAACGCTCGGTTTCGATCAGCTCGCCAGCCAGGGTGGCGTCAGCGCGGTCGACCAGCGAGAAGAAGTCGGCACGGGAAAAGGTCGAGGCATTGCGTAGCTGGTAGATCTGCACCCAGACCGGCGAGGCCGCGCTGTCGAGCGCCGGGTTGAGGTCGCGGCTGGCCTGTAGCTGCAGCTCGACGGTGGTGGGTTCCGGCTCCTTCGGCCCCGACGCGCAGGCGCCGAGCAACACGAAAACCAGCAGTGGCAAAATCCTTGGCATAACGCTTCCTCGATGGTTACCGCTGGCCCGTCGCGACGCGGCGGGCCTCATGGCCTCAACGGCCTCTCAATCTCGCAATGTGTTCTTCGTAGGCGCGGCTGAATTCACGACCGAACAGTTCCTGGAAACCGTCCTCGGCCTCTTGGGAAATGGTCGCGTACAGCTCGGTGAACAGCTCCCAGTAATGGGCGCGCCGGCCATTGGGCAACAGTGCCGAGAGCCCGCTCGGCTTGTTCAGACGCCCTTCCAGCTCACGCGGTTCAAAGCGCGCGAGCAAATATTTGATGGCCGCCTGCACGCCCGCCATCAGCGCCAACTGGTGGGCACGCAGGTCGTCGAAGCTCTCGCCCACCGCCTGATCCGGCGCCATGAACGCCTGGTTGTCATGACGCAGCAGCATCAGCAGCGCTTCGTCGACGTTGGGCGCGAACTTCAGCGGATTGTTCTGCACCGGCTGGATCATGGTCTGCGCCATGCGGAACTCGCCCTTGAGGCTGGCCCGCGCACGCAGCACGTCGATCAGCCCCTCGACCATCAGCCGGTAGCTGCGGCCGATGGCCTCCATCTGCGCCGCGGCCGCTGCGCGATCCAGGCGCAGGTGCTGCAGGCCGGCGCCGCGCAGAAAGGCCTCCATCAGCTCGCCATCATCAACGGCCGCCGGCGCTGCAGGTGCAGGTGCAGGTGCAGGTGCAGGTGCAGGTGCAGGTGCAGGTGCAGGTGCAGGTGCAGGCTGGGGCGTCGTGACAGGTTCGACAATGGGCAAGGGCTGCACCGGCGACTCTTCCACGGCGAACGGCGGGATTTCCACCGCCGGCATCGGTGCCAGATCGGCGAACGGGTCCGGGATCGGCGGGGCCTGCGTCTTCGGCGGTTCGGCGAAGGGATCGGGAATCTGCAACGCATCCACTTGCGGTGGCGCGGCGAAAGGATCAGGAAGGGGTTGAGACTTCGATGCGGCCTGCAGGTCGGCGAACGGATCCCAGTCTGCCGGGATCATCGCGGCCGGCGCCGCGTCGGGCACGGCGGCAGGTACTGGCTGCGACGGACGAGGCGGACGGAAGTCGTGCTGCTGCGCCGGCACATGGTCGGACACCGACGGCGCCACCGCCGGCGGCGGGCTGAGGAAGTCGAACAGATCCGGCTTGGTGTCGAACGGCGAGTCGCGACGCGGCGCCGGTACAGCAGGCGCAGGACTGACCGGCGGCATTTCCAGCGGCTGGGCACTGCGGCTGAGCAGCGCCTCGAAACTGTTGAACGGGTCGTCGGCCATGCCGGATGCCGGCGGCGCAGAAGGCGCCACGCTGATGCCGCTGATCTGCACGCGAATCTCGTACTCGCCTATCTTCAGCACCTCGCCATCTGCCAGCGGCTCGCTGCTGCCGCGGCGCAGGCGGGTGCCGGCGTTCTGCAGGATCACCCCGTTGGTGCTGGTATCGGTGATGTAGTAGGTGCCGTCGCGATACTGGATGACGCAGTGCTGGCTGGACACCAGACGCTCCGGGTCGGGCAGCACCCAGTCGTTGCCGGCGCTGCGCCCGATCTTCAGCTCACCACGATCGAGCTCGACCTCGGCCCGTTGCCCGGGGGTCAGCTTGTGATAGGTGGTGATGAACAGACGCAGCGGCATTGCGGCTCCTTGCAGTGCGGTAAAAAAAGCATGTTCTTCGAGGGGTGTCGATATGCCAAACGCCCTATTTTTTGCCCTTGGCCGATAGGGTTCAATGCCCAGGCGGGCATATTTTCCAAGCGGTTGTGAGTCACTGCACAGAAGACGGAAATACTGTGCATCGCGACAGTTTCTACCGCCTTGCCCTCGCTTGACAATGCTCAGAGAGCACTCGGAGAATGGCGCCGATCTGCACCGAACCCCGCCTGAATAGTGGCATTTAGCCGCCTTTCGTCATGAGCACGGGCCGCCAGGCTGTTTTGCGGCGAGCGCTCATTCGACCCCTGGGCCTGACATGGAGAGCACCTGACGTGGTGGATGTGTCGCACCTGCTCAACCCGGTATCCGACGAGACCCCGCATGGGGACGACCTGGAATACGACGCCGATTTTCTCGAGCTCGAGCGCCTCGCCCAGGGCCAGCCGGAACGGCAGATGGGCCAGTCGGTCATCGCCGCCGAGCCGCCGGACTGGCGGCAGGTGCGTGAACGCGCCAGCGACCTGTTCGCCCGCAGCAAGGACCTGCGCCTGGCCAGCCTGTACCTGCAGAGCGCCATCGCCCTCGACGGCCTGAACGGCCTGGCCCAGGGCCTGACCCTGGTACGCGAGCTGCTGAGCCAGTACTGGGAGGGCGTCTACCCGCAGCTCGACGCCGACGATGACAACGACCCGACCATCCGCATCAACGCGCTCAATGCCCTGAGCGCCGAGCCGGTGATCGTGCTGCTGCGCGAAGCCAGTATCACCCGCTCGCGGGCCTTTGGTGCGGTGAGCATTCGCGCCGCCCTGAACGCCGCCGACCTGCAGCGGTTCGCCAGCGAAACCCTGTCTCCCGAACAACTGCGCGGCGCCTTTCTGGATACCGACGCCGAGCTGCTCGCCAGCACCCGCGTCGCCCTCGACGAAGCCGCCGCCGCCCTGGCCGATATCGAAGGCCTGCTCAGCGACCGCGTCGGTTCGGCGCAAAGCGCCAACCTCGAATCCCTCAAGCAGGTGCTGCGCCACACCCGGCAGATCTTCAACGACCAGGCACCCGTTGCCGGCGATGAGTCGTCTTACAGCAGCGAAGAAATGGCCGCCGACAGCGACGCCGCCGACGGCGAAAGCAGTTCGCCACAAGCGGCGCGCCAGGCGCCTGCCGCGCCCGGACGCATCGCCAGCCGCGACGACGTGCTGCGCACCCTCGATCGCCTGCTCGAATATTACGCCCAGCACGAACCTTCCAGCCCGGTCCCGGTCTTACTGACGCGCGCGCAGAAGCTGGTCACCGCGGATTTCGCGGAAATCGTGCGCAATCTGATTCCCGACGGTATGTCGCAGTTCGAAAACCTGCGCGGCCCCGAATACGACTAACGTGCGGCGGATCTTCAGGGAAGGCCTACGCACACAGCTACCGGCCATTGGCCGCAGAAGCCAGTGCCCATGCACAGGAGGAGCAACATGAGCAACACCACCAGCAGCCAGAAATTCATCGCACGCAACCGCGCCCCGCGGGTGCAGATCGAGTACGACGTGGAGCTGTACGGCGCCGAGAAAAAGGTGCAGTTGCCCTTCGTCATGGGCGTGATGGCCGACCTCGCCGGCAAGCCGGCAGAGCCCTTGGCCGCCGTCGCCGACCGCAAGTTCCTGGAAATCGACGCCGACAACTTCGATTCGCGTCTCAAGGCCATGAAGCCCCGCGCGGCCTTCCACGTGCCCAACGCGCTGACCGGTGAAGGCAACCTGAGTCTGGACATCACCTTCGAGAGCATGGACGACTTCAGCCCGGCGGCCATCGCCCGCAAGGTCGACTCGCTCAACCAGTTGCTCGAAGCGCGCACCCAACTCGCCAACCTGCTGACCTACATGGACGGCAAGACCGGCGCCGAAGAGCTGATCATCAAGGCGATCAAGGACCCGGCCCTGCTGCAGGCCCTGGCCAGTGCGCCCAAGCCCCAAGACAACGAGCCGCAAGCCTAAGAGGACGCCCCGATGAGCCAACAGACCCAGGCGTCCGAACAGTCGCTCGCCACCTCCGAACAGACCAGCGAATTCGCCTCGCTGCTGCTGCAGGAATTCAAACCCAAGACCGAGCGCGCCCGTGAAGCGGTGGAAACCGCCGTGCGCACCCTGGCCGAACATGCCCTGAGCAAGACCGACCTGATCTCCGACGACGCCATCAAGTCGGTGGAGTCGATCATCGCCGCGATCGACGCCAAGCTCACCGCCCAGGTCAACCTGATCATGCACCATCCGGACTTCCAGCAGCTGGAAAGCGCCTGGCGTGGCCTGCATTACCTGGTCAACAACACCGAGACCGACGAGCAGCTGAAGATCCGCGTGCTCAACATCTCCAAGCCCGAGCTGCACAAGACCCTGAAGAAATTCAAGGGCACCGCGTGGGACCAGAGCCCGATCTTCAAGAAGCTCTACGAAGAGGAATACGGTCAGTTCGGTGGCGAGCCCTACGGCTGCCTGGTGGGCGACTACTACTTCGACCAGTCGCCACCGGACGTCGAACTGCTCGGCGAGATCGCCAAGATCTCCGCGGCCATGCACTCGCCGTTCATTTCCGCGGCCTCGCCGACGGTCATGGGCATGGGTTCCTGGCAGGAACTGTCCAACCCGCGCGACCTGACCAAGATCTTCACCACCCCCGAGTACGCCGGCTGGCGCTCGCTGCGTGACTCCGAGGACTCGCGCTACATCGGCCTGACCATGCCGCGCTTCCTGGCGCGCCAGCCTTACGGCGCGAAGACCGATCCGGTCGAAGAATTCGCCTTCGAGGAAGAAACCGACGGCGCCGACAGCAGCAAGTACACCTGGGCCAACTCGGCGTACGCCATGGCGGTCAACATCAACCGTTCGTTCAAACTCTACGGCTGGTGCTCGCGCATCCGCGGCGTGGAGTCGGGCGGTGAGGTGCCAAACCTGCCGGCGCACACCTTCCCCACCGACGACGGTGGCGTGGACATGAAGTGCCCGACCGAGATCGCCATCTCCGACCGCCGCGAAGCGGAACTGGCGAAGAACGGTTTCATGCCGCTGCTGCACAAGAAGAACACCGACCTGGCTGCCTTCATCGGTGCCCAGTCGCTGCACAAGCCGGCCGAGTACGACGATCCGGACGCCACCGCAAACGCCAACCTGGCCGCGCGCCTGCCGTACCTGTTCGCCACCTGCCGCTTCGCCCACTACCTGAAGTGCATCGTGCGCGACAAGATCGGCTCGTTCAAAGAGCGCGACGAGATGCAGCGCTGGCTGCAGGACTGGATCCTCAACTACGTCGACGGTGACCCGGCGCACTCCACCGAAACCACCAAGGCCCAGCACCCGCTGGCCGAAGCCGAGGTGGTGGTCGAGGAAATCGAGGGCAACCCGGGCTACTACAGCTCCAAGTTCTATCTGCGCCCGCACTACCAGCTCGAAGGGCTGACCGTGTCGCTGCGCCTGGTATCCAAACTGCCTTCGGCCAAGGGGGCCTGAGGCTCGTCACTGTGGCGCCCGCACCGGCGGGCGTAGCTGAAACAGAGTGGCAAAAGCCACGAAAGGAGGAATGATGGCTGTTGATATGTTCATCAAGATTGGCGACGTCAAGGGCGAGTCCAAGGACAAGACCCACGCCGACGAAATCGACGTGCTGGCCTGGAGCTGGGGCATGAGCCAGTCCGGCTCGATGCACGTTGGCGGTGGCGGCGGTGCCGGCAAGGTCAACATTCAGGATCTGTCGCTGACCAAGTACGTCGACAAGTCCAGCCCCAACCTGATGATGGCCTGCTCCAGCGGCAAGCATTATCCGGAAGCCAAGCTGACCATCCGCAAGGCGGGTGGCGATTCTCAGGTCGAGTACCTGATCATCACCCTGAAGGAAGTAATGGTTTCGTCCATCAGCACGGGCGGTAGCGGTGGCGAAGATCGCCTGACCGAAAACGTCACCCTGAACTTCGCTCAGGTGCTGGTCGACTACCAGCCGCAGAAAGCCGACGGCGCCAAAGACGGCGGCCCGGTCAAGTACGGCTGGAACATCCGCCAGAACGTCAAGGTGTAACACCGCCCGCCTTGCGGGTACACAGCGATGCCCGGCACTGCGCCGGGCATCGCTGGTTCTGACCAGAACGAATTCTCGATGGTGCGCCAGCCCTTGCCCACGCAGGCACGGCGCGCCAAAGGATCACCGCAGTACAGCGGTGACCGCGCCAGTACAGGGACCGACGATGACTGCCGAACAATACCTGCGCAATGCACAGCTCGACGACGCGCTGAAGGCGCTGCAGGACCAGGTTCGGGCGCAACCCGCCAAGGCCGAACTGCGCGTGTTTCTGTTCCAGCTGCTGGCGGTGATGGGCCAGTGGAGCCGCGCGCAGAACCAACTGAAGGTGGCCGGCGAACTGGACGCCGCCTGCCTGCCCATGGTGCAGACCTACAGCACGGCACTGAACTGCGAAGCCCTGCGCGAACAGGTGTTCGCCGGCAAGACCACGCCCGTGGTGCTCGGCCAGCCCGCCGAGTGGGTGGCGCCACTGATCCTCGCCCTCGAGCAGGACGCCCAGGGCAATGCCGCCGCGGCCCAGAGCCTGCGCGACCAGGCCTTCGAAGCCGCTAGCGCGGTGCCGGGCAAGCTCGACGACACCCCCTTCGCCTGGCTGGCCGATGCCGACCCGCGCCTGGGCCCGGTGCTCGAGTTGATCGTCAATGGCCGTTACGTCTGGCTGCCCATGGAAAACATCGCCAGCCTCAGCGTCGAAGCGCCCAGCGACCTGCGTGATCTGGTCTGGCTGCCGGCCCAACTGACCCTGACCAATGGCGGCAGCACCGTGGCGCTGATCCCCAGCCGCTATCCTGGCACCCATGCCAGCAGCGATGGTGCGTTGCGCCTGGCCCGCAAGACCGAATGGCAGGACAACGGTGTACCGCTCGGCCAGCGCCTGCTGGCCTTCGATGGCGGCGACCAGGCGCTGTTCGATCTGCGCACGCTGAGTTTCGAGCACGGGAATGCTGCGGCATGGCCGACCTGAAACGCCAGGAACGCCTGCAGCCCGCCCTGCTCGACCGTCTGCTCGACGACGACCCGAGCAACCCGGCGGAGAGCGTCGACAAGCGCGTGCTGACCCTCAACCAGCTGCGCGCCTCGGTGCTGCGCGACCTGGCCTGGCTGTTCAACACCATCGCCCCGCTCACCAGCGACGACGAGGCCCTGACCCGGGCCGGCAGTTCGGTGGTCAATTTCGGCCTGCCGCCATTGGCCGGGCACAGCGCGTCGAGCATCGACATCCCGGCGGTCGAGCGCCTGCTGACCAAGGCCATCGCCGACTTCGAGCCGCGTATCGTGCGCTCGTCATTGCGCGTGCGCGCCCGCCAGGAAGCCGAGGAAATGAGCCACAACTCCCTGAGTTTCGAGATCGAGGGTGATCTCTGGGCCCACCCGATGCCGCTGCGCCTGCTGCTGACCACCGAGCTGGACCTGGAAACCGGGCACGTCCAGGTATTGCCCGCCGACGCCTCACGGAGACGCCGATGAACCCGCGCCTGCTCGGTTACTACAACCAGGAGCTGCAACACATCCGCGAAAGCGCGGAAGAGTTCGCTGGCGAATTCCCGAAGATCGCCAGCCGCCTGAGCCTGTCCGGGGTCGAATGTGCCGACCCCTACGTGGAACGTCTGCTCGAAGGTTTCGCCTACCTGACCGCGCGAGTGCAGCTCAAGCTCGACGCCGAATACCCGACCTTCACCCACAACCTGCTGGAAATCGCCTACCCGCACTACCTGGCGCCGACCCCGTCGATGACCGTGGTGCAGTTGTGCGCCGATCCCAATGAAGGCTCGCTGAGCAGCGGTTTTACCCTCGAACGCGGCGCCTCGCTGCGCGGCGCCCTGGGCAGCGAGGCGCAGACCGCCTGCGAATACCGCACCTGCCAACCGGTCACCCTGTGGCCGCTGGAGGTCACCCAGGCCAGCTATTTCGGTAATCCGAGTACCCAGCTCGGTCGCCTGGCCGCCAGCGAGCCGAATGCCAAGGCCGCCGTGCGCCTGCGCCTGCGTACCGGTGCCGGCCTGCCTTTCAATGCCCTGGATCTGGATGCCCTGACCTTCTTCCTGCACGGCGCCGACGAGCAGCCGTTCCGCCTCTACGAACAGCTGATGGGCAACGCCTGCGCCCTGTTCGTCCGTGCCGTGGATGGTTCCTGGGTCGAACGCCTGCCGCCGGACAGCCTGCGCCCGCGCGGCTTCGACGACCAGGACGCCGCCCTGCCGGTGGTGCCGCGCGCCTTCCAGGGCTATCGCCTGCTGCAGGAATACTTCGCCCTACCCAACCGTTTCCTGTTCGTCGAACTCACTGGCCTCAAGCGCGCCGTGCAGCGCAATGCCAGCCAGGAGCTGGAGCTGGTGGTGCTGTTCAACCGCCTCGACAACAGCCTGGAAAACAGCATCGGTGCCGAGCAGTTCCGGCTGTTCTGCACTCCGGCGATCAATCTGTTCGCCCGCCGTGCCGACCGCATCCACCTGAGCGACCGGGTCCACGAGCACCAGATCATCGCCGACCGCACCCGCCCGCAGGATTTCGAGATCCACTCGATCACCGAAGTCAGCGGCCATGGCAGCGGCCCCGAGCAGCCGTTCCAGCCGTTCTACGCGGTGCGCGATCCGTCACGCTATGGCCGTGAGCAAGCCTGGTACAGCCTGCGTCGCGAACCGCGGGTGCTGTCGAGCAAGCAGCGGCGCAACGGCCCACGCTCCACCTACGTGGGCAGCGAGACGTTCATCTCGCTGGTCGACGCCAACCAGGCGCCCTATCGCCACGACCTGCGCCAGCTGGGCATCGGTGCGCTGTGCACCAACCGTGATCTGCCACTGTCGATGCCGATCGGTGGCACGCGCAGCGATTTCACCCTGGAAGACAGCGCCCCGGTAGTCGCCGTGCGCTGCCTGGCCGGCCCCAGCCGACCACGGGCCAGCCGCGCCCACGACGCCAGCGCCTGGCGCCTGATCAGCCAACTGTCGCTCAATTACCTGTCGCTCAGCGAGCAGGGCCAGGGCGCTGCTGCCCTGCGTGAAATGCTGCGCCTGTACGGCGATGTCGGCGACAACGCCCTGCAGCTGCAGATCGACGGCCTGCGCCAGGTCACCGCTCAACCCTGCACGCGGCGCCTGCCGATGCCGGGGCCGATCGTCTTCGGGCGTGGCCTGGAGATCGGCCTGGAGTTCGACGAGAACGCCTTTCGCGGTACCGGCGTGTTTCTGCTCGGTTCGGTGCTGGAGCGTTTCCTGACCCGTTACGTGTCGATCAACAGCTTCACCGAGACGGTGCTGCGCACCAGCGAACGGGGTGAAGTGATGCGCTGGAGGGCCAAGCCCGGATGTCGGCCGACGCTGTGAACAGCCTGGCGGCGATGGCCGACGCGCCCTGGAACTATGACTTCTTCCAGGCCATGCGGCGCATCGAGTGCGAATACCCGGAGCGCCCGCGCCTGGGCCATTCCGTGCGCCTGGTCGACGACCCGCTGCGCCTGGGCCAGAAGCCGGACTGCGGCTTCGCGCCTTCGACCCTGGCCAGCGTCATCCATGACAGCACCGGCACGCCGCGTATCGAGCAGTTCTTCTTCGGCCTCACCGGGCCCAACGGGCCGCTGCCGATCCACCTCACCGAGCATGCCCGCGAGCGCCAGCGCCACCATGGCGACGCCACCTTCAAGCGCTTTCTCGACGTCTTCAATCACCGCCTGCTGACCCTGTTCTACCGCGCCTGGGCCGAGGCCCGGCCAACGGTGGCCCAGGATCGCGCCGCAGACGACTACTGGTCGCCACGCCTCGCTGCGCTGTCCGGCCGCGGCATGCACAGCCTGCTCGGCCAGGGCCCGATCCCTGACGCGGCGCGCTATTACTTCACCGGGCATCTGGCCGCCCAGACCCGCTATCCCGATGGCCTGCAGGCGATCCTCGCCGAATACTTCGGCGTGCCGGTGGCGCTCGAGGAATACGTCGGCCAGTGGCTGCCGCTGCCCGAGTACAGCCGCCTGGGCGCCAGCACCTGCACCCTCGGCATGGACCTGTGCCTGGGCACCCACGTGTGGGACCGGCAACACAAATTCCGCCTGCGCATCGGCCCGCTGAGCCTGGCGCAATACCGCCGTTTTCTGCCCGATCAGCCGTTGCTCGCCGAGCTGGCGGCGTGGGTGGCCGAGTACGTCGGCATGGAACTGGACTGGGACACCAACCTGGTGCTCAAACAGGAGGAGGTACCGCCCGTGTCACTGGATGGCGGCTGCCGACTCGGCTTCGATACCTGGCTCGGCAAACCGGGCGAGGATGCAAAGGATCTGCTGCTGGACCGACACCATGTCGCTACCCAGCCGCTCACTACTCCGTATTAGAGGACAGGAAAATGGGTGAAATCAGTCGCGCCGCGTTGTTCGGCAAGCTCAACAGCGTCGCCTACAAGGCCATCGAAGCCGCCACCGTATTCTGCAAGCTGCGTGGCAACCCCTATGTCGAGCTGAGCCACTGGCTGCACCAGATCCTGCAACTGCAGGACTCCGACCTGCACCAGATCATCCGCCAGTTCAGCATCGAGCCGGCGCGCCTGGCCAAGGACATCACCGAGGCCCTGGACCGCCTGCCGCGTGGCTCCACCTCGATCACCGACCTGTCGTCCCACGTCGAGGAAGCGGTCGAGCGCGGCTGGGTGTACGGCAGCCTGATGTTCGGCGAAAGCCAGGTGCGCACCGGCTACCTGATCGTCGGCATCCTCAAGACACCGAGCCTGCGCAACGCGCTGCTGGCCATCTCCCGGGAGTTCGAGAAACTCAAGGTCGAGACCCTGACCGAGCGCTTCGACGAAGTGGTCGGCGCCTCGCCGGAAAACGCCCTGGCCGCCACCGACGGCTTCCAGGCTGGCGCCGCGCCGGGCGAGGCCTGCGGCGCCATCGCACCCAGCGCCATGGGCAAGCAGGAAGCGCTCAAGCGCTTCACCGTCGACCTCACCGAGCAGGCGCGCAGTGGCAAGCTCGACCCCATCGTCGGCCGTGACGACGAGATCCGCCAACTGGTCGATATCCTCATGCGCCGCCGCCAGAACAACCCGATCCTCACCGGCGAAGCGGGCGTTGGCAAGACCGCGGTGGTCGAAGGCTTCGCCCTGCGCATCGTCGCCGGCGACGTGCCGCCAAGCCTCAAGGACGTCGAGCTGCGCAGCCTGGACGTCGGCCTGCTGCAGGCCGGCGCCAGCATGAAGGGCGAGTTCGAACAGCGCCTGCGCCAGGTCATCGAGGACGTGCAGAGCTCGCCCAAGCCGATCATCCTGTTCATCGACGAAGCCCACACCCTGGTCGGCGCCGGTGGCGCGGCCGGCACCGGCGATGCCGCCAACCTGCTCAAGCCGGCGCTGGCCCGCGGCACCCTGCGCACCGTGGCGGCCACCACCTGGGCCGAGTACAAGAAACACATCGAGAAGGACCCGGCCCTGACCCGTCGCTTCCAGGTGGTGCAGGTCGACGAGCCCTCCGAACACCGTGCCATCCTGATGATGCGCGGCGTCGCCTCGACCATGGAGAAGCACCACCAGGTGCAGATCCTCGACGAGGCCCTGGAAGCCTCGGTCAAGCTGTCGCACCGCTACATCCCGGCGCGCCAGTTGCCGGACAAGTCGGTCAGCCTGCTCGACACCGCCTGCGCCCGCGTGGCCATCAGCCTGCACGCGGTACCCGCCGAGGTGGACGACAGCCGTCGACGCATCGAAGCCCTGGAAACCGAGCTGGCGATCATCGGCCGTGAAGAGGCCATCGGCGTGAACATCGGCAGCCGGCGCCGCGACAGCGAATCTGCGCTGGCCGAGGAGCGCAGCCGCCTGACGGGCCTGGAGGCGCGCTGGAGCGAGGAAAAAGCGCTGGTCGACGAGCTGCTGGCCACCCGCGCCAGCCTGCGCGCTGCCGCCGAACCGGTGGACGACACCAGCCGCGAGACGGGCGACGCCCGCCTGAGCGAAGAGGAGCACGCCGCCCTGCGCAGCAAACTCGCCGACCTGCAGAGCCGCCTGAGCGCCTTGCAGGGCGAAGACCCGCTGATCCTGCCGACCGTCGATTACCAGGCGGTGGCGTCGGTGGTCGCCGACTGGACCGGCATTCCGGTCGGGCGCATGGCGCGCAACGAGATCGAGACCGTTCTCAAGCTGGATGCGCACCTGAAGAAACGCATCATCGGCCAGGACCACGCCCTGGAAATGATCGCCAAGCGCATCCAGACCTCCCGCGCCGGGCTCGACAACCCCAACAAGCCGATCGGCGTGTTCATGCTCGCCGGCACCTCCGGCGTGGGCAAGACCGAAACCGCCCTGGCCCTGGCCGAAGCCCTGTATGGCGGCGAGCAGAACGTCATCACCATCAACATGAGCGAGTTCCAGGAAGCGCACACCGTTTCCACCCTCAAGGGCGCGCCACCGGGCTACATCGGCTACGGCGAGGGCGGCGTGCTGACCGAAGCGGTGCGCCGCCGCCCTTACAGCGTGGTGCTGCTCGACGAGGTCGAGAAGGCCCACCCGGATGTGCACGAGATCTTCTTCCAGGTGTTCGACAAGGGCGTGATGGAAGATGGCGAAGGCCGCCAGATCGACTTCAAGAACACCCTGATCCTGCTGACCACCAACGCCGGCACCGAGATGATCGCCGGGCTGTGCAGCGACCCGGAGTTGATGCCCGAACCCGAGGGCATTGCCAAGGCGCTGCGCGAGCCGCTGCTGAAGATCTTCCCGCCGGCCCTGCTCGGCCGCCTGGTGACCATCCCCTACTACCCGCTGTCGGACGACATGCTCAAGGCCATCACCCGCCTGCAGCTCGAGCGCATCAAGAAGCGTATCGAAAGCACCCACAAGGTGCCGTTCAGCTACGACGACGCGGTGGTCGACCTGGTGGTGTCGCGCTGCACCGAGAACGAGAGCGGCGGCCGGCAGATCGATGCGATCCTCACCAACAGCATGCTGCCGGATATGAGCCGTGAGTTCCTCGGCCGCCTGCTCGAAGGCAAGCCGCTCGCCGGCGTACAGGTGAGCGTGCAGAACCAGGATCTGCACTATGAGTTCGCAGCTGCGCAGTAATCGGTAGGGGAAGATGATGGCAATCACCCAGGCAGCCCGCATGGCGGTGATCACCAGCCCCCTGGGCGGTGACACCCTGGTACTGGAGCGGCTCGAGGGCCACGACGAGCTGGGTCGGCCATTCAGCCATGAGCTGGCGCTGATTTCGGAAGACGACGGCCTGTCGCTGGACGCCTTGCTCGGCAAGCCCATGGGCCTGGCCGTGCAGCTGGCCGACGGCAGCGATCGCTACTTCCACGGCATCGTCGCCCGCTGCAGCCAGACCGCTCACCGTGGCCAGTTCGCCAGCTATCAGGTGACGCTCAAGCCCTGGCTATGGCTGCTGTCGCGCACCTCCGACTGCCGGATCTTCCAGAGCAAGACGGTGCCGGAGATCATCAAGCAGGTGTTCCGCGACCTGGGCTTCTCCGACTTCGAGGATGCCCTGACCCGCTCCTACCGCGAGTGGGAGTACTGCGTGCAGTACCGCGAGACCAGCCTGGACTTCGTCAGCCGGCTGATGGAGCAGGAAGGCATCTATTACTACTTCCGCCACGAGAAATCCCGTCACGTGCTGGTGCTCTGCGATGCCTACGGCGCGCACCACGCGGCGGCCGGTTATGCCAGCGTGCCCTTCTACCCCCTCGACGATCAGATGCGCGAGCGTGACCACATACACGACTGGCGCATGGCGCGCGAGGTGCAGCCCGGCTCACTGGAACTCAACGACTACGACTTCCAGCGCCCCAGTGCGCGCCTGGAGGTGCGTTCCAGCATCGCCCGCCCGCACAGCAATGCCGACTACCCGCTCTACGACTACCCGGGCGAATACGTGCAGAGCAAGGACGGCGAGCAGTACGCGCGCAACCGTATCGAGGCGATTCAGACACAACACGAGCGGGTGCAGCTGAAAACCAACGCCCGGGGCCTCGGCGCCGGCAACCTGTTCAGCATGACCGGCTACCCGCGCGAGGATCAGAACCGCGAATACCTGATCGTGGCCGCCGATTACCTGATCACCCAGGAGCGTTACGAGAGCGGCGGCGACAGCGTGGCGTTCCAGTTCGACAGCGCGCTGACCTGCATCGACGCCAGCCAGGTGTTCCGCCCGCTGCCGCTGACCGTGCAGCCCATCGTGCAGGGCCCGCAAACCGCCATGGTGGTCGGCCCGCAGGGCGAGGAAATCTGGACCGACCAGTACGGCCGCGTGAAGGTGCACTTCTACTGGAACCGCCACGACCAGTCCAACGAGAACAGCTCCTGCTGGATTCGCGTGTCGCAGAACTGGGCGGGCAAGAACTGGGGCGCGATCCAGATCCCGCGCATCGGCCAGGAAGTGATCGTCAGCTTCCTGGAAGGCGACCCCGACCGGCCGATCATCACCGGCCGCGTCTACAACGCCGAGCAGACGGTGCCCTACGACCTGCCCGCCAATGCCACCCAGAGCGGGGTGAAAAGCCGCTCCAGCAAGGGCGGCACGCCGGCCAACTTCAATGAAATCCGCATGGAGGACAAGAAGGGCGAAGAGCAACTGTTCATCCATGCGGAAAAGAACCAGGACATCGAGGTCGAGAACGACGAGACCCACTGGGTCGGCCATGACCGCAGCAAGACCATCGACAACGACGAGACCGTGAAGGTCAAGCGCGACCGCACGGAAACCGTGGATCGCCACGAGACCATCACCGTGCACGGTAACCGTAGCAAGACCGTCGACAAGAACGAGACGGTCAAGATCGGCATGAACAAGTCCGAGACCATTCTCATGGCCTCGCTGCAGAACGTCGGCATGGGGCGCATGGAAAACGTCGGCCTGGGCTACAGCCTCAACGTCGGCATGATGATGAACACCCTGGTGGGCCTCAACCAGAGCACCCAGGTGGCCAGGAAGAAAACCACCTCGGTGGGCGAACAGTACGCCATCAGCGTCGGCGGCAACGAAGAAGGCTCCAGCGTCACCCTGGACGGCAAGAGCATTCGCCTTGGCGCCCAGACCATCGAGCTGACCGCCGACCAGGAAATCCGCCTGAGCTGTGGGCAGAGCACCATCCGCATCACTGCAGGTGAGATCGAGATCCTCTCGCCGAAGGTGGATATCAACTGCTGATGGGGCGGTTTATGGCTGCCGCCTGGCGAGCGCCTCGATAAAGAGGCTGTGTTGTCCCTGGCTGACAACGCTGCGCTCGCAAAACCGTCGTAGCCCGCCTCAAGAGCCCCGGAGAACTCAAGATGCCCCATGAGCTGCCAAGCTTTCGCCTGCATCCCAATGTTTATCGGCTGGACCTGTTCGAGCGAGAAGCCGGCACCTGCTCGTGCTGTGTTCAGCTGCGCGACTGGAAGTACAGCGGGCCGTTCTACGCCGTGCACAAACCGGACTACCTGTGCCCTTGGTGCATCGCCGATGGCAGTGCGGCCAGGCGTTATGAAGGGCAATTCAACGACGAGTTGTCTATCGAAGGCTGGAAGCCGGATCCCTCGGCCTCGGTGAACGCCCTGAGTGAAGAACTGATCGCCGAGGTGTGTGACCGCACGCCGGGTTACCTGGCTTGGCAGCAGCCTCAGTGGCTGGTGCATTGCGGGCAGCCGTGCCAGTTCATCGCGTATGTTGGAACTGCCGAGGTAGAGCAGCTGCGCCCGGAACTGGCCGGTGATCTGCAGGATCTCCCACCTGCCTATGTCCAGGCGTTGAGCACAGATGGCAACCCGACCGGATATCTGTTCCGCTGCGTGCAGTGCGGCATGCATCGGCTGCACACCGATGGCACCTGAACCGCTCAGCCCTAGGCTAGAATTGCCCCCATGAAAAAACCACGTTCCAATTTCCTGACGGTTCTCTCCATTTTCGCCATCGCCGCCGCCGTGATCGTTGGTTTCTGCCTGATCGGTTTGGCCTTGTACCTGTTCTTCACGGGCGCGATCTTTATCGATGGCGTGGCCAGCGCGGCGATCCTGCTGGTGTTCGCCGCGATTGCCTGCAAGGCCCGCATCACCTGGGCGAAGCCAGTGGCGGCGGCGGTATTGATTGCCATCACCGCCTATGTAGGGATGTTCCTCGATGCCCGTGGAAACCCGGCCTACAACAAGCCGCTGGAGTGGTTGTTCGCCCCGGCTGGCGCGCAGTTGCAGACCCGGGAGATCGTTACCCACGGTGGTGGCAGCACCGGGGTGAATTACGATTTCCACTTCGTCGATGCCAGCGGCCAGCGGGTGGATGAACTGAGCAGTTGGGTGGTGGTGCCCTTTCGGTTCCTGGAGTACCTGCTGATCCTGTCGGCCTTCATGTGGCCGCTCACCTGGCTGCTCGGCCGCTTCGGCCGTTCGCAATGGCTGCCGCCGCCGTCGCGCTGAAGCCCGGGCACCGACGCGAAACCCACCTCTACAATCCAGCCCTTGCAGGCTGATCAGGAACCTTCATGGTCAACCCCTACGCGATCAATCCGGCCGAGCCGGTCTCTTCCCATGAAGCTCGCCAGCCGTCGCCACTGCCCATGCGCCTGCTGTTCACGGCGCTGGCATGTTGCACGGCGAGCCTGGTGATCCACTGGGTCATCATGTGGCTGACCCTGGAACCGGAGCATTTCCAGGCCTACCTGAACAACCTGTGGCAGCTGGGTGCCTATTGGCTCAGCGCCCTGGCGGTCGACGGCTGCAGTGCGCTGCTGCTCGCCCGCTACTACCTGCAGCGATACGCGCTGGTGGATGTCAGCCGCCCGGCGCGGCTTGTCGCCCTGTTCGTGGGCCTCTACCTGGTGGCCATTTTCGTGGTCGGCCTGCTCTACAACCTGCTGTGGGCGCAGATAGGGCCCTGGCTGTACGAGAACGCCAGCGGCTTCTCGCCCACCCTGCTCATGCTGCCACTGAACCTGGTGTCCTACATGCTGGCGACCCTGCTGCCGCTGTGGCTGAGCCTGCACCTGATGCGCCGCACGGGCCAGTTCCAGAGCGGCCTCACCCGGACAAGCCGTGGTGAAACCGCGCTGGCCTTCGGCCTGCTGTTCATCGTGTTCTACACCAAGCTGCTGACGCTGCTGCCCTCCACCGCCATCAGCCCCTACGGCATGGAGTGGATGCTGGGGCTCAGCAGTGCTGTCGGGGTGGTGTACGGCCTGGTGGCGCTGATCGCCGCCCACCGCTCCCTGCCGGCGCAGTTGCCACGGCTGGCCATCGGCCGCCTGCTGGTGAGCGTCCTGGCGTGCATGGCGATCTGGCTGCTGGTGGCCGGCGTGCTGGGTTTCGTGTTGCTGGTGGCCCTGTATGCCGGCTCGGAATTTCTGGTACTGGTGCTGATGGTGCTGTTCGGCGTCCTGCTGCTGGCGCTGCTATGGCCGCTGACCCACCTGAGCCTGCGCTGGCTCTACCGGCCGCTCGCGGCCTGAGTTGCCGCGGCGCCTCGGGGTGCGGGACAATCCGCGCCGATTCAGGCCAGCGGATACCCCACCATGCAGCAGCGCACCGTTCTCTTCGACCTCGACGGCACCCTTACCGACCCCCGTGAGGGCATCACCCGCTCGGTGCAATACGCGCTGTCGAAACTGGATATCCACGAGCCCGACCTGGTGGCCCTGGAGCATTTCATCGGCCCGCCGCTGCTGCAGTGCTTCATGCACACCTACAGCCTCAGCGAGGCGCGCGCCTGGGAGGCGGTGAATCACTACCGTGACCGCTTCCGCGAGGTCGGGCTGTACGAGAACCAGGTATTCGACGGCGTGATCGAGTTGCTGCAATTGCTGCAGGATCAGGGCCGCACCCTGTACATCGCCACCAGCAAACCCACGGTGTTCGCCAGCGAGATCGCCCGGCACTTCGATTTCGCCCGTTACTTCAAGGCCATCTACGGCAGCGAACTGGACGGCACGCGCACCAACAAGGTGGAGCTGATCGCCCACCTGCTCGAACAGGAAGGCCTGGATCCGGCCGATACGCTGATGATCGGCGATCGCAAGCATGACCTGATAGGCGCCCATAGCAACGGCGTGCGGGCGGTGGCGGTCGGTTACGGGTTCGGTAGCCTGGAAGAGCTGAGCAGCGAGCGCCCGGCTCACCATGTGCAGACCCTGGCGCAGCTGCGCCAGGCATTCGCCGGCTGAAGGGGTGGCGGCGCAGGCCGCTACATCATCCGCGAGCCGGTCAGGTCGTTGCGCTGATAGATCACCTTGCGGCTGCCGCCGTCGCAGGTGCCGATCACCATGGCGTCGTCCTCGACCTCTTCGTTGGGCACGATTTCCAGGGTATAGCTGGCCACGCCCGCGGCCTGGATCTTCACTTCGATTTCCTGCTTGAGCTCCTCGCACGACTTGGGCGCCGCCCAGGCGCTGCCGCTCGTCACGCCCAGCACCAGCATCACTGCCGTCCATCCTCTCATCACGACCTTCCTCTGCGTCTAGTTGGTTCTGACCCTACTCTCGGACAGCGTCCAGCGCCTGCAGTTGTATAAGCCGTTGCGTTGGCGGCAACGACCCCAGGTCGGCGACCCGTCGGTAGAAGGTCGGCCAGTCGCCGTTCACCTCGGCGAACAGCCTGGCGAACGCCGCGACCCACTGGTCGTACAGCCCGAACGGCAGCAGCTTGGCGTTGTTCATGGGGCCGTTGATCCAGCCGTCGTAGTAGCCCACACCGTTCCACTGGCGAGTGCGCAGTTGCCGATAATCGGCGCGCAGGCGTTCGAATTCCGCCTGTTTGCCGGCACGCATGGCGTCGGCTTCCAGGCCGCTGGCGTAGAGTTTCTCCAGCCGTGCGCGGCTGGCCAGTACCAGCTCGCTGAACTGCTCGCGCGGCTGCACGCCGAGCGTCTTGGCGGCCGGCAGGCCACGTGCGGCGCGCCATTGCCGCAGTCCCTCCTGCTCGACGAAGGTGGCATAGGACTCGTTGAACGCCGTATCGCCGGCCAGGTAATACCGTTGGTGAGCAAGCTCATGGAAGATCACGGCGACCAATCGCTCGTCGCTCCAGCGCAGCATGGTGTTGAGGATCGGGTCATCGAACCAGCCCAGGGTCGAATAGGCTTCCACGCCGCCCAGGTAGGTGTCCAAGCCCTGCGCCTCGAGCAAGGCCGCCGCACCGCGCGCACGGTTTTGCTCATAGAACCCGCGGTAGGCCACGCAGCCGGCAATCGGAAAACAGTGCAGTTGCGGCTGCAACGAGAACTCGGGCGTTGCAAACAGATTCCACACCACGAACGGCCGCTGCAGATCGGCATACAGCCGGTAGCTGCGATTGTCCGGCAGGGCCAGCTGCGCACTGGCGAACCGGCGGGCCTGCTGGGATAGAACCAGGCGCTGACGCACCTGTGCATCGGTTGCCGGATCATCGATCACGGCCTGCACCGGTTGCCGGGCATTGAGCAGTTGCAGTTGCCCGCGCGCCAGTTGCCCGTAGTAATCGACCGTGCTGCAGCCGGTCAGCAGCAGCGCCAGCAGGGGAACCGCAGCGCGGCGCGGCAGGTCGACAAGAAGAGAGGTGCACTGCTCGAGCATGGCCGTCGTCATGTAAGGGTAGGCGCCTCATCCTACCGCGAAGTCGCGCCTGCTTTGCGCGATACTGCTGCATCTGCACAATCGCCTACCGGAGACACTTCGATGCGCCAGTCCCTACTGCTTGCCAGCCTGTTGCTCCTCGGAGCCTGCGCGTCGCCGCTGCCACCCGCCGACCCGAACATGGCCTGGATCGACCTCAAGGGCGAAGGCATCGACCTGCTGATGGCCGAGCGCCTGGACCGCGAGCGGGTCAATGACGGTCGCTACTTTCAGGTGACCCCTGGGGCCCATGAGCTGGAAATGCGCTATCGCTTCGAAGTGGCCGGCGGCGGCGGCGCCTCGATGATGTCCGAGCCCCAGCAACTGACCTGTGACATCCGCATTCGCTATGACGACTTCAAGGCCGGCCAGCGCTATCGCGTCGAAGCCCGCTCGGTGGTGATGCGCGGTCAGGCGGTGCTCTACGACGCCGAGCGCAACGTGTTGGCCCAGGGCAAGAATCTGCGCTGCGGCAGTTTCTGAGTAGCGTGGAACAGCCGCTGAGCAGCGCGGGGCTGCTCAGCGGCTGGAATACGGGAGGCCGATCAGGCTTCCAGCACCACTTCCAGGGTGATTTCGGCGTTCAGCACCTTGGATACCGGGCAACCGGTCTTGGCGGTTTCCACCGCTTTTTCGAAGGCGGCGCGATCAGCACCCGGAATCTTCGCCTTGAGCGACAGGTGCACGGCAGTGATGGCGAAGCCGCCGTCCTGCTTGTCCAGGGTCACTTCGGCTTTGGTATCGATGCTGTCGGCAGTCATGCCTGCTTCGCCAAGCTCTTTGGACAGCGCCATGGAGAAACAGCCGGCATGGGCCGCACCGATCAGCTCTTCCGGGTTGGTGCCGGGCTTGTCTTCGAAGCGGGTATTGAAGCCGTAGGGCTGCTCGGAAAGCACCCCGCTCTGGGTGGAAATGGTACCCTTGCCGTCTTTGATGCCGCCCTGCCAGTGGGCCGATGCTGTCTTCTTCATCTCGCTGCTCCTGTTGATGAGGGGTACAGAATTCAGAGAGACAGCGGCCAGGCAAGTTCGATTTTTTGGTCCTGTGCCGCCTCGATCAACGCAGGCTGGCGAGGATGTCGAAGGCGTGCAGGCGGTCGGCGAAATCATAGTGGTCGCAGGTGAAGATCAGCTCGTCGGCCTCGGTCTGCTCCAGCAACACCTCCAGCCGCGCGCGAATCTTCTGCGGCCCGCCGATTACCGCCATGCCCAGGAAGCTGCCCACGGCATCGCGCTCGTGGGGCAGCCACAGGCCTTCCATCGACTCCACCGGTGGGCGCTGCACCAGGCTCTGGCCGCGAATCAGCGAGAGAATGCGCTGGTAGGCAGAGGTGGCCAGGTATTGCGCCTGCTCGTCGGTATCGGCGGCCAGCAACGGCACGCCCAACATCACGTAGGGCTTGTCCAGCACCTCGGAGGGCTGGAAGGCGTTGCGGTAAACCCGGATCGCCTCGTGCACGTAACGCGGCGCGAAGTGCGAGGCAAAGGCATAGGGCAAACCGCGCTCACCAGCCAACTGGGCGCTGAACAGGCTGGAGCCGAGCAGCCAGATCGGCACGCCGGTGCCGGTGCCGGGCATGGCGATGACCCGTTGATCGGGTGTGCGCGGGCCGAGGTAACGCTGCAGCTCGGCGACATCCTGGGGAAAGTCGTCAGCGCTGCCGGAGCGCTCGCGGCGCAACGCATGGGCGGTGAATTGATCCGCCCCGGGCGCGCGCCCCAGACCCAGCTCGATACGGCCCGGATACAGGGTCGCCAGGGTGCCGAACTGCTCGGCGACCACCAGTGGCGCGTGGTTGGGCAGCATCACCCCGCCCGACCCCAGGCGAATGCGCGAGGTGCCGGCCGCCAGGTAGCCGAGCAGCACGGCGGTCGCCGAGCTGGCGATGCCATCCATGTTGTGGTGCTCAGCGACCCATAAACGGTTGAATTCCAGCGACTCGACATGCTGGGCCAGCGCCAGCGAGTTGTGCAGCGCCTGCTGCGCGCTGCCGGTGTCGCGGATCGGCGCCAGGTCGAGAACGGAGAAAGGAAGTTTCGCGAGTGCGGACATGAGAGAACCCTTGCTGGTGGATAACGCCAGAGCCTTACCCGAGTAAAACAGTAGGTCTTATCCTACGCCTCCCAATCGGCTCAGGCCAACTCCATGGCAAATCGCAGGCAGTAAAAAGCCGGCTTCGCAGAAGCTGCGAGCCGGCTTTCGACCATCGTCATCAGTTGCGCTGGTAGACGATTTCCTTGGTGTCGCCACCGCAGGTGCCGACCACTTGGCGATCGGTCACGCTGCCTTTGTCGACGATTTCCAGGGTATAGGACGAAACGCCATTGGCCTGGATCTTCGCATCGATCTCGCCTTTGAGCTCCTCGCAGTCTTTGGCCGCGAAAGCGGAACCGGCGAGCGCCATTAGGCCTGCTGCAAACAACACTTTCTTCATCACAAACGCTCCCTCGTAACAGTGAACAACACCGGGCGCCTGAAAATGGCCCGGCTCGATAAAGCCGCAGATCACCGTTATGGCGAGCGACTGCAGCTAACCTGGCTCGCCACCATCAGCTGTTGGCGATGCGGAACCCGACTTTCAAGGTGACCTGATAGTGAGCCACCGCACCATCGGCGATATGACCACGGGTTTCGGTGATTTCGAACCACTCCAGATGCCGGATGCTCTTGCTGGCCTCGGCCAGGGCATTGTTGATGGCATCTTCGATACTCGAGGTGGACGAGCCAACCAGCTCGACCTTCTTGTAAGTGTGATGATCCGACATATCCGCCTCCAGGGCTGGTAAACACGAATGGGCTGATTGCCCTTAATCAATCAGTCACTGGAGGGCACTGCTAAGTTCAGGTTTTTGAGTGTTCTTGCAGTCCGAGCCACATTACCGCGGGCGATGGCGGTATATGCCACGCACGGACGGTTTTCCATCGTTACCCGTTTGCAAAGATCGGCCGCTACCCTACAATCGCGATCAATTCTTATCTGCATTGGCGCGCCAGGGAGTTCAGGGTGTCGAGCGTTCTGCCGCCGTCATCGCTACACGATGACGTACACAGGCTCTATCACAACCACCATGGCTGGTTGCGCGGCTGGCTGCGTCGTCGCCTGGGCGACCGCGAGCGGGCCGCCGATATCGCCCAGGACACCTTCCTCCGGCTGCTGGTGACACGACGCTTGCCACAGCAGGGTGAAGGTCGCCGCTTTCTGGCTCAGATCGCTCGTAATCTGGTCATCGACCAATGGCGCCGCCAGCGCATCGAACAGGCGTACCTGGAAAGCCTGGCCGCCCTACCGGAGCCGCAAACCCCGTCGCTGGAGACCCGCGCCATGGTCATCGAAACCCTGCTGCAGATCGATGCCATGCTCGACGAAATGCCAGCCAGGGTACGCGAGGCCTTTGTGCTGTCGCAGTTCGAAGGGCTGACTTACCCGCAGATTGCCGAGCGCCTGAACGTCAGCGTCAGCTCGGTGCAAAAATACATGCTGCGCGCCATCGCCGCCTGCTATCAGGTGTTCTACGCCGAATGAACCGCGCCAGCGAAGCGCCCATTGCCCCCGCCATCGTCGAGCAGGCGAGCCACTGGCTGATGCTGCAGTGGGGCGGCGAGCTGGATGACGAACAGAAACGCCAATTCAGCGAATGGCGTGCCGCCGACCCGGAGCACGGCCGCGCCTGGCAGCGCTTGGAACATCTGCAGAGCACCCTGAACGGCGTACCGAGCGACACGGCCCGCGCCGTGCTGCGCGAGCTGCCCGATGCGCGTCGCCGGCAGGCGCTCAAGCTGCTGGGGGTGCTGTTGGTGGCCGGCGGCAGCGGTTATCTCGCCCACACGCAACTGCCCTGGCGCGAGGCCATGGCTGACCTGCGCAGCGGCACCGGCGAACCCCTGAAGCGCACCCTGGCCGATGGCAGTCGTTTGAGCCTCAACAGCGGCAGCGCGGTGGATATCCTGTTCAGCGCCAGCGAGCGGCGTATCCGCCTGCTGGACGGCGAGCTGCTGCTCGACAGCGCCCATGACCCGGCGCAGCGACCCTTGATCGTGGAAACTGCAGCCGGCGAGATCCAGGCGCTGGGCACGCGTTTTTCCGTCTACCAGCAGCGCGGCGGCAGCCAGGTCGCCCTGTTCGAGGGCGAGCTGGAGCTGCGTCCGCGTCATCTCTCTCCGGCACGCCTGCAGGCCGGGCAGAGCCGCTGGTTCTCGGCTTGGCAGCTGGGCGAGGTAGCCGCGGTCGACAGCAATGCAATCGCCTGGCACGACGGCCGTCTGATTGCCGAACGCATGCCGCTGATCCAGTTCCTCGCCGAGCTGTCACGCCACCGCCCCGGCGTTCTGCGCTGCGACCCGGCCGTCGCCAACCTGGCGCTCACAGGCGTATTCCCCCTGGCCGACACCGACCGCGTGTTGACCGCGCTGCAGCAATCGCTGCCAGTGAAGGTTAATCGCCTGACCCGTTACTGGGTCACCATCGGCCCTGCCACTTAGCGCTTGCACCGTTACACCGCTGCGCGGGTTGAGGGTGTTCGAACTGGGCACCACAAAAAATTGCACAACGCCTTGTCGGTTCTGCGGCGCCGTTCGGGATACCTCTTGAACTCGACCAAGAAGCATTCTCAAGAGGATTATCCAGAATGCCGCATCTGCCCACCTTGACCCGCTCCCCCTTGCACCTCGCGGTTCGCCACGCGCTGTTCACCGGCCTGCTCATCAGCGGCCCGCTGCTGCTCACCGTCCCGGCAAGCGCCGCGTTCGCCAGCGAGCAGGCCCGCCACTACGCCATTGCTGCCGGCAACCTGGACCAGGCGCTGAACCGCTTCGCCAGCGAGGCTGGCATCCTGCTTTCCACCGATGCCCAGCTCACCGCAGGCAAGCGCAGCCCGGGGCTCAATGGTAGCTACTCGGTGGCCGACGGCCTGGCGCAACTGCTCGCAGGCAGTGGCCTGCGTGCTCTCGATACCGGCGGCAACTATGCATTGGAAAGGGTGGTGGACAGCGCGAATGCGCTCGAACTGGGCGCCACCACCATCCAATCCAATGGCCTGGGGGCGACCACCGAGGATACGAACTCGTACACCACCGCGCAGACCAGCACCGCCACCAAGATGAACCTGTCGATCCGCGAAACGCCGCAGACCATCACCGTGGTGACGCGTCAGCGCATGGACGATCAGCATCTGGCGAGCATGACCGATGTGCTGAAAAGTACGCCCGGCATCACCATGACCCAGGACGGCGGCGAGCGCTACAACATCTATGCCCGTGGCAGCGCCATCAACACCTACCAGTTCGACGGCGTCACCACGATCCAGGAAAACGAAACCCGCAGCATGCCCAACACCCTGTTGGACATGGCGCTGTACGACCACATCGAGATCGTGCGCGGCGCCACCGGTTTGATGACCGGCGCCGGCGACCCCAGCGGCGTGGTCAACCTGATTCGCAAGAAACCCACCGCCGAGTTCAAGTCGTACATCCAGGGCAGCGCCGGAACCTGGGACAACTACCGCGGCGAAGCCGACGTGTCCGGGCCGCTGAACGCAGAGAAAACCGTACGCGGTCGGCTGGTGGCCGCCAAGCAGGATAGCGACACCTACATGGACTGGTACACCCAGGACCGGGAAATTCTCTACGGCGTGATCGAAGGCGACCTGACCGACAGCACGCTGCTGCGTTTGGGGGTCGACAACCAGAAATACAAAGCGACCGGCTCGCCCGGCGTGCCGCTGCTTTATACCAATGGCCAGCCCACCGATTTTTCCAGAAGCCGCAGCTCGGGCGCGCGCTGGGGGTACGAGAAATTCGACACCACCAACTACACCGCGACCCTGGAACAGGCCCTAGCCAACGACTGGGATCTGCGCGTGGTGGCCAACCACATGAAGATCAAGCGCGACGTGGCCAACACCACCTACGACAGCCAGACCAGCAACACCTTCATCGACCAGGCCACCGGCAATGCCTCGGCCGGGCGTGCCGACGTCGCGGTCAAGCAGGTGCAGCGTGGGCTGGACATCAACGTGAAAGGCCCGTTCGAGCTGCTGGGGCGCACCCATGACCTGGCGGTCGGCTACAACTACGCCGACTACCACAACGACCACCAGGCCTTCTCGGGCGATATCGATTCGTTCAACTACTACACCTGGGACAACCAGATCGCCGAGGCGCCCATCACCGGCGCGATGGACTTCGATATCAAGATTCGCCAGCAGGGTTACTTCGTCGCCAGCCGCTTCAACTTCACCGATCAATGGCACCTGATCCTGGGCGCGCGGGTGTCGGACTATCACTACGACTACTACATCCACTCCTACGACCTGGACGGGCCGTTCGATTACCTGCGCACCGACCAGCGCACCGAAACCGGTGTGCTCACGCCCTACGCCGGCTTGATCTACGACCTCACCCCCGAGCAATCGGTGTACCTCAGCTACACCGACATCTTCAAGCCGCAGTCGGCGATCGATCGCAACGGCACGGGGCTCGACCCCGAGGTCGGCAAGAACTACGAGCTGGGCTGGAAGGGCGAATTCTTCGGCGGCCGTTTGAATGCCAATACGGCGGTGTACTGGGTCAAGCGCGACAACGTGGCGGTGGCCGACGGCACCGTGGGCAACACCGAGGTTGCGGCGTACCGCGCCGAGCAGGGCGCCGAGACCAAGGGCATCGACCTGGAGGTAGCGGGCGAAATAACGCCAGGCTGGAACGTGCAGACCGGCTATAGCCACACCCGCACCGAAAACGCCGAAGGCACGCGCATTACCACGCAATTGCCGATGGACACGCTCCGCTTCTGGACCACCTACCGGCTACCGGGTGAGTGGGAAAAGTTGACGGTCGGCGGTGGCGTCAACTGGAATTCCAAATCGTCGGTGTTCTTCCCTCGGGTTCGCAACGTGCAGGTCGCCACACGCGTCACTCAGGACGACTACGCCATCACCAGCCTGATGGCCCGCTACCAGATCGACGAGCACCTGGCCGCCACGGTAAATCTGGAGAACGTCTTCGACGAGAAGTACTACTCCGGGATGGCTGGGAGCTATGGCCATTACGGTGCGCCGCGTAACGCCAACCTGACGCTGCGCTACGACTTCTGACCAAGCGTCGAGGCCAACCCTACAGCTCGTTCGAGCCAGACGGCGTGCCTGCGTGGCGCGCCGTTTGCGTTTTCATTCATGGCCGGTCGTATCGGCACGAGGAGAGCACCACGGTCTTCATCGCGCGATGACACCGCTTTGCCGATGACCGCAAGGCTTGCGATGGTGGCAAACGAGCTGCACGGGCCCTGCACCTTTGTCAGCCGGACCAGCCACGGTCTTCCATTCATTACGGGCGGCGGCAGTTACGAATGCGCGCCACGACCAGAGAGCCCGCACGAAGTCGATCAGAGCGGCGGCCTGAAAGCGGTTTACTCACACGGACTCGAGGCGGCCGGCCGGTCCGGTATGGCTGCCCCATCAGCACGCTGATTGCGCATTTGAGATCCGCCCATCTTATCGTGCAGCCTGGCGTTGCGCGCCAGGCCCATAAGGCCGATCCCCCAGAATCGTCGCCCGGTGCATGATGCGCCGCTGCGGACGGTAGTCGTCGCAGGCGTAGTGCTGGGTCAGGCGGTTGTCCCAGAAGGCCAGATCGCCCTGGCGCCATTGCCAGCGCACGGCGAATTCCGGTCGGGCGATCTGCTTGCACAGCATCTGCAGCAGCGCGGTGCTTTCGTCCGGCTCCAGCTCGACGATACGGCTGGTGAACGCCTCACTGACGAACAGGCCCTTGCGCCCGGTTTCCGGGTGCACGCGAACCACCGGATGAGTCACCGGCGGGTTGGCGGCGCGGGCGGCGTTCCATTTTTCCAGGGCATCCGGGGTGTTGCCGAAGCGCTCCAGCGGAAACGACAGGGTCAGGTCGTGCACCGCCGTCAGGCCGTCGAGCAGCCCGCGGATCGGCGCGGACAGCGCCTCGTAGGCCGCCGAGCAGCTGGCCCACAGTGTATCGCCGCCATGGCGCGGCACCTGCCGGGCGCTGAGCAGCGAGCCCAGCGGCGGCGACTGGATGAACGACACGTCCGAATGCCACAGGGCGTTGTCGCGCAGGTCGTTGAGGTCGGTATCCAGCACGAGGATTTCCGGCTGCGCCTCGATCTTCGGGTAGAGCGGATGGATATGCAGATCACCGAACAGCGCGGCGGCATTGCGCTGCTGGGCGGGCGTCAGCAACTGGTCGCGAAAGAACAGTACCTGGTGCTCGAGCAGGCCCTGGTGCAGCGTCCGATGGGCGGCGGGCGTCAGCGGCTGCGCCAGGTCGATACCGGTGACGCGAGCACCGAGGGCCTGGCCGAGGCGTTCGAACTGGATGCTCATGATCGTCAGCTCCAGGACGCGAAACGTTTCTGCAAGGCCCGCAAACCCAGCTCGATGGTCAGGGCGATACCGGCGATCAGCAGGATGCCGACCACCACCACATCGGTGGCGAGGAACTGCGCGGCGGACTGCACCATGAAACCCAGGCCCTGGTTGGCGGCGATCAGCTCGGCAGCCACCAGCGTCGACCAGCCGACGCCAAGGGCGATGCGCAGCCCAGTGAGGATGTCCGGCAACGCGCTGGGCAGAATCACGTACCGCACCACCTGCAGGCGGCTGGCGCCGAGGCAGCGCACCGCCTGGATACGCGCCTTGTCGACGCGGCGCACGCCGCCCACGGTGGCGATCAGCAGCGGCGCGAACAACGCCAGGTAGATGAGCAGCACCTTGGACAGCTCGCCGATGCCGAACCAGATCACCATCAACGGCAGGTAGGCCAGCGGCGGAATCGGCCGGTAGAACTCCACCAGCGGGTCGAGCGCAGCGTTCAAGGTCGGATTGAGGCCCATGGCGATGCCCAGCGGCACCGCCGTGACCACCGCCGCCAGCAAGGCCACCAGCACGCGCCACAGGCTCGTGCTCAGGTGCTGCCACAGGGTGGCGTCCAGGTAGCCGTCGTGCAGCAAGCCCTCGAGGGCCACCAGCAGTTGCTCGGGCGCCGGCAGGAAGATGGTGTCGATCCAGCCCAGGTGGGTGGCCAGCCACCACAGGCCCACCAACGCCGTCAGGGTAGCCAAGGCAGCCACCTGGCGACGGTCGAGGCGGATCACCGAACGGCGGGTACGGTTATTCAAATCCGTTTGCAAGGCGTCAGAAGGCATGGTCGGCGGGCTCCTGAAGAAAGACATCGAGCAGCTCCTGGCGCAGCTCGGCAAAGGCAGGGTCACCCTTGATCGAACGCACCGGCTCGCCAGCGAGGTAACGGCGCGCGAAAGGCAGCTGGCGACGCAGCACCGCACGGGCGGGCGGACCATCCAGCACGATCAGCTCGGTGGCCAGGAACAGTGCCTCGTCGACGCTGTGGGTGATCAGGAACAGGCCCTTGCCGGTGCGCTTCCAGACGTCGAGCAGCAGCACCTGCATACGTTCGCGGGTCAGTGCATCGAGGGCGCCGAAGGGTTCGTCGAGCAGCAGGAAATCCGGGTCGACTGCCAGGGCGCGCGCCAATCCCAGGCGCTGGCGCTGCCCGCCGGACAACTCGCCGACCTGGTGGTGGGCATGGCTGCCCAGGCCGACCAGCTCCAGCACCTGCCGCGCCCGCGCAGGGCGCTCGGCCTTGTTCAGGCCACGCAGGCGCAGGCCCAGGGCGACGTTGTCGAGGGCATCGAGCCAGGGCATCAGCGCGTCGTCCTGGAACACCACGCCCCGCTCGCCGCCCGGGCCCCTGAGGGTTTTGCCGTCGATATGCACCCGGCCGCCATCCACCGGCTGGAAACCGGCCAGCACGTTGAGCAGGCTGGACTTGCCGCAGCCCGACGGGCCGAGCACGACCACGGACTCGCCCTTGTCGATCTGCAGGTCGAAGCTATCCAGGATCAGCTGTGCAGCACCGCGGCGCGTGAAACTCAGGCTGACCCGCTCGGCATTCAGTCGGCTCATGGTCGACTCCTCGATTAAAAAAAGCCCCTCCGAGGAGGGGCAAACCTGTCGTGAAGGTGATTCGGTGTTACAGCGCCTTGCGCACGTACTCGGCGCTCACGTAGGGCGAGTAGTCCGGCAGTACGGCGGGAATGCGCTTCTGTTCCTTGAGGAACTCGGCAGTGCGCGCAGTGGCCTTGGCGGTGCCGCCACCGAGCAGCTCGGCGCTCACCTGCTGCTGGGCGTCAGGGTAGGTCGAGCCGGCCAGCAGCTCGGGAACGTCGACGGCGTTGGCGCCGATCAGCTTGGCGATCTTCCTGGCCTGCTCGGAATCGGCTGTCCACTTGGCGGCGTTGGCCTGGTAGTCGGCAAAGGCGTCCAGGGTCACGCCGGCGAACTCTGCCAGCACCTCGGGGTGCTGCTCGGCGAAGTCCTTGCGGGCCACCCACACCTCGAAGGTGGGCGCCCCCCATTTGCCGACTTCGGCGGCATCGGTCAGCACCTTGCCGCTGCGCTTGATCTCACCCAGGGCCGGCGACCAGACGAAGGCACCGTCGATGTCGCCACGCTTCCAGGCCGCGTTGATCTCGGCGGGGTTGAGGTTGACGATCTTCACCTTGCTCGGGTCGATGTTCCAGTGCTTGAGGGCACCGAGCAGGCTGTAGTGGGAGGTGGACACGAACGGCGTGGCGATGGTCTTGCCGACCAGTTGCTCGGGGCTGTCGATGCCGCTGCCGTCGCGCACCACCAGGGCCTCGGCGGCGTTGATCTGCGCCGCGACCAGGAAGGTCACCAGCGGCAATTTGCGCGAGGTAGCCGCGGCCAGCGGGCTGGAGCCGAGATTGCCGATCTGCACGTCACCGGAGGCCAGGGCGGTCACCACTTCGGGCCCGGAATTGAAGCGTCGCCAGTCGAGCTTTTCGCCGATGGCCTTCTCGTAGGCACCGTCGGCCTGGGCGACCTTGGACGGGTCGACGCCGGTCTGGTAGCCAATCACGATATCGGCCGCCTGGGCCTGCAGGCTGGTGGCAGCCACGACGGCGAGCAGCAGGGTCTTGATGGCGTGTTTCATGGGCAACTCCTCGCAAAGGGCACCAGGCTGTCCCGGCTGCCATACGCCTCGGTGGCGCTGTTGCGAGAAATTTATGGTTATAAGAAATATCTCTCCAATAACATTTTACGATTAGCTTAGAGCCGACGGTGACAGCCGCGAGCCAGAGCCGCAGCGCTTGCCCGGCTGAGCTTCTGTCGACTCGCAAGGCGCCACCGCCGACGTGCCGTTCGTACCCCGCTGCCCTGACGACCGCCTCTTGGGATTGCCCGGCCCAGGCAGTAGAATCCGCCGCTTTTCCAGGCGATCACGACCATGCAACCAGGTGACTCCCCGCGTAACGGCGAACTGATCTACGGCCTCGAAGACCGCCCGCGCCCGCTGGTGGCGATCCTCGCCGCCCTGCAACACCTGCTGGCGATCATCGTGCCGATCGTCACGCCAGGCCTGCTGATCTGCCAGGCACTGGGCGTCTCGGCCCGCGACACCAACCTGATCGTGTCCATGAGCCTGGTGATCTCCGGCATCGCCACCTACGTGCAATGCCGCCGCTTCGGCCCGCTGGGCGCGGGCCTGCTGGTGGTGCAGGGCACCAGCTTCAACTTCGTCGGCCCGCTGATCGCCGGCGGCGCGCTGATGGTCAAGCAGGGCACGCCGGTGGAAGGCGTGATGGCGGTGATCTTCGGCGTGGTGATCGCCGGCTCGTTCGTGGAGATCGGCATCTCGCGCATCCTGCCGTTCGTGAAGCGGCTGATCACCCCGCTGGTGACCGGCATCGTGGTGCTGATGATCGGCCTGACGCTGATCAAGGTCGGCCTGATCAGCATGGGTGGTGGTTACGGCGCCATGGCGGGCGGCACCTTCGCCAACGGCGAGAACCTGCTGCTGTCCGGCGTGGTGCTGGCGGTGATCGTGGTGCTCAACCGCCTCCCGGTGGTGTGGCTGCGCAGTTGCGCCATCGTCATCGCCCTGCTGGTCGGCTACGCGCTGGCCGGCTACCTGGGCCGCCTGGACTTCACCGGCATGCACCAGGCCGAGCTGTTCCAGGTGCCGACGCCGCTGCACTTCGGCCTGGGCTTCTCGTGGAGCCTGTTCATCCCGATGCTGGTGATCTACCTGGTGACGTCCCTGGAAGCCATCGGCGATGTGACCGCCACCAGCAAGGTGTCGCGCCAGCCGGTGGAAGGCCCGCTGTGGATGCAACGCATCAAGGGCGGCGTGCTGGTCAACGGCGTCAATTCGCTGCTGGCCGGCGTGTTCAATACCTTTCCCAGCTCGATCTTCGCCCAGAACAACGGCGTGATTCAGCTGACCGGCATCGCCAGCCGCCATATCGGTGTGTGGATCGCCCTGGTGCTGGTGATTCTCGGCCTGTTCCCGGCCGTAGCCGGTGTGATCCAGGCGGTGCCGGAGCCGGTGCTCGGTGGCGCGGCGATGGTCATGTTCGGCGCCGTGGCGGCCTCGGGCATCAACATCCTCGCCGGCATCGAACTGGACCGCCGCGCGCTGCTGATCATCGCCGTATCCCTGGCCCTCGGCCTCGGCGTTTCCCAGGTGCCGGAGTTCCTCGCCCATATGCCGGCGGCCCTGCGCAACGTGCTGGAGTCCGGCGTGGCCACCGGCGGCATCTGCGCGCTGGTGCTCAACTGGTTCCTGCCGGAGAGCGCGGCCAAGGCCGAACGCCACGACTAAGAATCTGTGGCCCGTTACCGCCAGGGTGCAGGCAACACTGGCGAACTGCCGTCAGCGCAACTTCTCGAGCATCTGGTAGTACCACATGCCCGCTGCCAGCATCGGGTTGCCGAGCTGGTCGCCCAGGGGCACCTTGATGTGCTTGCAGGCGGCGAAGGTGTCGAACTGCTCCAGGTCGCCGGTGATCGCCTTGGCCATGATCTCGCCCATGATGTGACTGGTCGCCACGCCATGGCCGGAGTAGCCCTGGCAGTACCAGACGTTGCCCGACAGCTTGCCCAGTTGCGGGATGCGGTTCATCACGATGCCCATGGCGCAGCTCCACTGGAAGTCGATCGGCACGCCCTTGAGCTGCGGGAAGGTGCGCTCGATGCAGGGGCGCAGCTCGCCGGCGATATCCCGTGAATCGCGCCCCGAGTAGTTGGCGCCGCCGCCGAACAGCAGCCGGCCATCGCCGGTCAGGCGGTAGTAGTCGAGCACGAAGCGGCAGTCGTACACCGCCAGGTCCTGTGGGTTGATCTCGCCGGCCAACTCGCCCAGCGGCGCGGTGGTGACGATGCCGCCCATGGCCGGGAAGATCAGGCCCTTGAGCTGGCGACGCTCCAGCTTGTGGTAGACGTCGCCGGCCAGCAGCACCTGCTTGGCCTCGATCCGCCCGCCGGTGGTGACCACCGCCGGGCGTGGGCCGTGGACGATTTCCAGCACCTCGGAATGCTCGAAGATCAGCGCGCCCAGGCTTTCGGCAGCCCTGGCCTCGCCGAGACACAGGTTGAGCGGGTGCAGGTGCATGTTGCGGGTGTTCTTCAGCGCGCCGCAGTACAGGTCGCTGCCCAGTTGCGCCCGCACGCCGGCGGCGTCGAGCAGGCTGACATCGCCGGCCATGCCGCGGCTCAGCGCTTCGTCGTAGGTGGCCTTGAGCTCGTCCAGGTGGCTGGCCTTCATCGCCGTATGCAGGTGGCCGTGCTTGAGGTCGCAGGCGATGCCGTACCTGGCCACGCGGTTGCTGATGATTTCGTGGCCGCGCCAGCGCAGGTGCCAGATGAAGTCGTCCACCTCCTTGCCCAGGGTGTTGCGCATCTGCTTGCCCATGGCTTCGTCGCCGGACAGGCTGCCGGTGACCTGGCCGCCGTTGCGCCCACTGGCGCCCCAGCCGACCTTGTGGGTTTCCACCACGGCGACCTTGAGGCCGCGCTCGGCCAGTTCCACCGCCGTGGCGATGCCGGTGAAGCCGCCGCCGATGATGGCCACGTCGACGGTCATGCTGCCCTGCAGCGTCGGGTAGTCGCTCTCGAAGTTGAGCGAGGCCGCGTAGTAGGACGGCGCACGCTCGGCGGCGGGTTTGACGGGGTGGTTGCTTGCGTTCATTGCATGTCCTTGGGGTGCGCTGGCACCGATAAATCAGCCATCGGGGCTAAAGCCCCGCCCACAGAGCGCTTGTGTAGGAGGGGCCGGGCGACGATCCGCTTCAGCCCCGAGCCTTGCAAACAGGAGCCATCAGGCATTGCTCAGGTACCAGCGCCAGTCCTGCTCGCCGACCTCGCCCATGAACTGGCGGTATTCGGCGCGCTTGACCGCGAGAAAGACCTTGAGGAAATCGGCGCCGAAGGTCTCGTGCGCCCACTCGGATTGCTCCAGTGCCTGGATTGCCGCCGACCACTGGGTAGGCAGATGCTCGGTAGCCTGGGCATAGCCGTTGCCCTCGACCGGCGCACCAGGGTCCAGCGCCTCGCGGATGCCCCGGTGAATCCCGGCCAGGATCGCCGCGGCGGCGAGATAGGGATTGGCATCGGCACCGCAGATGCGGTGCTCGACGTGCCGGGTATTGGCCGGGCCACCGGGTACGCGCAGGCTGACGGTGCGGTTATCCACACCCCAGGTGGGCGCCAGCGGCGCATAGCTGTTGGCCTGGAAGCGCCGGTAGGAGTTGGCGTTGGGGCAGAACAGCAGCAGCGAGTCGAGCAGGCTGGCGAGCATGCCACCCACCGCCTGGCGCAGCAGCGGCGTGCCGGCTGGGCTTTCACTGGCGAACAGGTTGTCGCCCTGGCCATCGGCCAGGCTCACGTGCATATGCATACCCGTGCCGGCCAGGTGATCGAAAGGCTTGGCCATGAAGCACGCCTGCATGCCGTGGGCATGGGCGATACCCTTGACCAGGCGCTTGTAGCGCACCGCCTGGTCCATGGCCGCGAGCGCCGGGCCGTGCTCCAGGGTGATCTCCACCTGGCCGGGAGCGTATTCGGAAATCGCCGTGCGCGCCGGGATGCCCTGGGCCTTGCAGGCCCCATAGAGGTCCTTGAGAAACGGCTCGATCTGTTCCAGCTCGCGCAGGCCGTAGACCTGAGTCTGCCGCGGCCGACCGCCGTCGCCGTCCAGCGCCGGCTGCGGGCGGCCGTGGGCGTCGCGTTTCTGGTCGAGCAGGTAGAATTCCAGCTCGCAGGCCATCACCGGGTGGTAACCGTCGGCTTCGAGCTGCTCGATCACCCGCTGCAGCAAATGCCGTGGGTCGGCCGGCGTAGCTGGCATTCCCTCAGTCGGGTGCATCGACACCTGCACGGCGGCGGTGGGAATCTGCCGCCAGGGCAAACGCACCAGGCTGCCGGCCAGCGGGTAGGCGCGGCAGTCGATATCGCCCACCTCCCAGACCAGCCCGGTGTCCTCGACGTCTTCGCCCTGGATGGACAGACCAAGCATCGTACTCGGCAGCGGCCGGCCACTCTGGTACAGCGCCAGCAGTTCCTCGCGGTGCAGCAGCTTGCCGCGCGGCACGCCATTGGCGTCGAGGATGAACAGCTCGATCAATTCGATATCGGGATTAGCGGCCAGGAAATCCTGGGCTTGCTGCACAGCGGCGAAACTCGTCATATCGCACTCGCTTGCGCCAGTCGGGCGCTCGGTGTCCGCACGGCCGGCTCGCTTGGCGAACAGGTGGCGCAGGCAGACAAATAGGCATCAGCGGCTGCGGACATGGCGCAGCCATCGGAGTCAGCGGGCGGGAAGGACGTCAGGCGGGCGGGCGTGGCGGCAATGCCAGAGCGCCCAGAAGGCGAGGATCTGCGGCAATGCCGTGGGTTCGGGCGCCCGGCCCCGCGCGCGCAAGGCTGGCAGGGCAAGAGCGTGGATAGGGCGGCAGACCGGGATAGACATGCCCCGAGGCTCGCACGCCGCGACAGTCAGGTTAAATCGTTATTGCCGTACCTTCAGATAGCCACTGGCTAAACAATCACGCTCACGGCTCCGGCCGGTAACCCAGGCGCAAGCCGCCCCAATGCTTGCCCTGCACCCGGATCGGTACCGACAGGTCGTGCATCAGCTCGCCGGTATCGCGCATGTAGGTCTGCAGCAGCACGCGCTGCTGGTGGCTGCCGCAGCGGATGCCGGTGCGGTCGTTGAACAGCCGCTTGCTGCGACTCTTCACTGTGTCCACGGCGCGGTCACCGGTGGGCGGATGGTTGAAGGCCTGATTGTGGGTCGGCACGTAGCCTTCCGGCGTGGTGGCGATGGCGAACACCAGGCCTTCGTGACGCTTGAGCAGCGGCTCCTGGATGGCCGGCAGCACGCCATCGGCGTAGCTGTCGAAGCGGGTGCGGAACTTGGCCGGGAAGCTGTCTGGGATCGGCTGGTACTGACGGTCGAACAGGTCCGCGAGGCTGATGCGCCCGGCCTGGACATCGGCCTCGAACCGCGCGGCGATCGCCGCCGCACCTTCCAGCGCCAGCTCGTAGATGCGCTGGTGGTAATCATCCAGCCCGACGCTGGCCAGCTGCTCGCTGACGCTTTCCGCCTGGCCGACCAGTTGCTCGGCGGCCTTGCCCAGCTGGCGGGTCTGATCCTCGCTGCTGCGCACGTCGCTCCGCAGTTGCTCGACCGCCACCAGCAACTCGGCCAGATGCCCGTGATTGCTCGCCGTGCCGGCGCTGATCTGCGCCACCTGGGCATCGACATCGGCGGCCAGGTCGGCGATGCCGCGCAGTTGCTCGCCAGTGAATTCGACCTGCCGGGCGGCCGCTTCCAGTTCCTCGGCCTGGCGCTGGATATGGCTGACCACCGCCGCGCTTTGCTGGCGGATATCGGCGACCATCTGCCCCACCTCGCCGGTGGCGCTGGCGGTACGCCCGGCCAGGCTGCGCACTTCGTCGGCGACCACCGCGAAACCGCGGCCCTGCTCACCGGCGCGGGCGGCCTCGATGGCGGCGTTGAGCGCCAGCAGGTTGGTCTGGCTGGCGATGGACTGGATCACCTGGGTGACCTGTTCGATCTGCTCGGTCCGCGCGCCGAGGCCATCGATCAACTCGCGGCTGGCCGCCGCCTGGGCGCTGAGCTGCTGCATCCGCGCGATGGCCTGCTGCAGCTCGGTCTGGCCGCTGGCGCTGCTGGCGCGCACGGTCTGCGCGGCGCCAAGGGTCTGACCGGCACGCTCGGCATTGCTCTGCTCGGTACGGGTCACGGCGTGGGCGCCTTCGCTGATCTGCTCGACCGCGGCCAGCTGCGACTGCAACCGGCCGGCCAGTTGCTGCACGGTGAAGGCCACCTGAGCGGCGGACAAGGCGTTATGGCAGGTGTGCTGCGACAGGCTCTGGCTCAGCGTGTCCAGCGACGCCGCGGGGGCGGCGGTAGACGCCATAGCAGTCGGGCGTCGCCAGGGGCCGAGCCACGGCCACAGTGCCAGCAAGAGCAGCGCGACGGCGGCGAGATAAGGCGGCATCTGCAACTGCTGCCAGACCACCAGCAACGTCACCAGGCCAAGCACATGCAAGGCCAAAGCGAGCCGATCACGAGTAAACCCTACGTCCATGGTGCACCTCGTTGTTCTTATGGTGCGGCGCTGGCAGCCAACCTGGCCGCTCGGCAGAGTGCCGCGTCTATCCCTAGCTCATCGACCGTGCGGGCTAAATCTGTAGCAGCAAGGCCAAGCGAATCAGTTGATCACTGGACGGCGTGTCGGGCTATGGCACTTTGGTCGCAGAGGGCAAACGCCGATTAGCGTTCGAGGCGATGGCGTTTGACGAAGGCGCGGTCGAAGTAGTCCTTGCAGCGCCCATAGAGCTGCCCGCCTGCGCTCCACTGGTGCCACCCCAGCAGGGCACCGCCATCGCCGCTGGCCAGCAGCAGGGGGCGTTGGCCGCGCGCCTTGTAGTCTCGTAGCACGCCGCCGCGCAGGGCCGCAGACAGGTTGGCGGCGAGCACCGGCACCTGGCGCATCGAGTACAGGCCACTCTTGCGCACGCCGGGCAGGCTGGCGCAGTCGCCGACAGCGAACACCTGGGGGTGGGAATGGCTTTGCAGCGTGGGGGCGGTGTGCACGAAGCCGTCGCCGTCGCAGCTCAGGCCGCTGGTGGCGATCCACGGCAGCGCCTGGGCCCCGCTGGCCAGCAGCAGGCGGCCACCGTGCCACACGGAGGCCTCACCGCTGATCAGGCAGTTGCCGTCGATACGGCTGATCGGGCAGTGCTCGCGCACCTGCACGCGGCGCATGCGCAGGTGCCCCCAGGCGCGCATGCGCAAACCGGCGCAGTGCCCGGCCAGCAGCGGCTCACCGCAGAACAGCGCCAGCTGCGGCACCTGATCGGCGAGCGCCAGAGCCATTTCCACACCCGCCACACCACCACCGAGAATGGCCAGCGGCTGCGGGTCGCGCTGCCAGGCCTGCCAGCCGCTGATGAACTGATCGACCGGTTTCACCGCCAGCACGTCCATGCCCTCGCCTTCACGGGGCGGGCAGGCAACCCGGTCGCCGACGTTGAGCGACAGCCAGTTGCCCTGCAGCACGCGGCCATCGGCCAACGTCAATTGGCGGGTGGCGGCGTCCAGCGCGGCAACGGGCGCGACGACCAGCCCGACCTGCGCCGCCTGGCACAGTGCGCGCAAGCCGATCTGGCAATCCGCGGGCGAATAACGACCACCGACCAGCCCGGGCAGCATGCCGGCGTGCCAGGTGTGCTCGGCACCCGCCACCAGGGCGATACGCCCCGCCGGCCGCTCGATCAGCGCCCAGCGCCGCAGAACCCCGAGATGGGCCGGGCCTGCGCCTACCAGCAACAGATCGTGGTCAATCATCTACACCGATATCCTTGAGAGCCTGGGAGCGACGTGCTGCACCTTGGGCAGGCACCGCGAGCTTTGACCGAAACAGGCGCGCAATGATCCCTCCCGCGACGGGTCGATGGAGCATGGCGGCAGCAGGCCGTTTCGAGCAAGAGAGGAGACGCTTGTGGCAGGCTTTCGGCACATTTTTCCTGCGGCTACTACGCGCCGCTCAGATCGCCGTGACCTGACCGAGCGCTGCAACAGCCGGGCTGCGCACGGTTTAAAAATCGCAGGCAAAAAAAGACCCGCCGAAGCGGGTCCTTTGCAACGCTGTGGCTTACGCCAGTTCGTCGAAGCACTCGGCCACGATGGCGATGCCTTTTTCCAGCTGGGTGTCCGGGATGGTCACCGGCATCAGGAAGCGCACCACGTTGTAGTAGGTGCCGCACGACAGCAGGATCAGGCCTTTCTCGCGCGCCTTGGCGACGATCTTGCCGGTCAGCTCGGCAGCCGGCTTGCTGTGGTCGCCGCCTTCGAACAGCTCGATGGCGACCATCGAACCCAGGCCGCGCACGTCGCCGATCACCTTGTGCTTGGCGGCGATGTCACGCAGGCCAGCCTTGAGCTTCTCGCCAACGGCGTTGGAGCGATCCAGCAGCTTCTCTTCGTCGAACACCTTGAGCACGGCCAGGGCCGCGGCGCAGGCGATCGGGCTGCCGGCATAGGTGCCGCCCAGGCCGCCGGGGGCGATCTTGTCCATGATCTCGGCCTTGCCGCTGACGCCGGAGATCGGGAAGCCGCCGCCGACGGACTTAGCGAAGGTGGTCAGGTCCGGCACCACGCCCAGTTGCTCGGTGGCGAAGAAGGTGCCGGTACGGCCAGCGCCGGTCTGCACTTCGTCAGCGATCAGCAGGATGCCGTGCTGGTCGCACAGGGCGCGCAGGCGCTGCATGAAGGCTGGCGAGTTGACGTAGAAACCGCCTTCGCCCTGTACCGGCTCGATGATGATCGCGGCGATGTCCTGGGGCTGGGCATCGTTCTTGAAGATGCGCTCGATGCTGGCGATGGATTCGTCTTCGCTGACGCCATGCAGCTCGCACGGCGCAACGGCGCGGTACACGCCAGCAGGCATCAGGCCCATGCCGGCGGAGTACGGCACGACCTTGCCGGTCAGCGACAGGGTCATCATGGTGCGGCCGTGGTAGGCGCCGGTGAAGGCGATCACGCCGGCACGGCCGGTGGCGGCACGGGCGATCTTCACGGCGTTCTCGACCGCTTCGGAGCCGGAGGTGACCAGCAAGGTCTTCTTGGCGAAGTCACCCGGTACGCGCTTGGCGATTTCTTCGCACAGCTCGATATAGGGCTCGTAGGCCAGCACCTGGAAGCAGGTATGGGTCAGCTTGGTCAGCTGCTCCTGAACGGCGGCGACCACTTTCGGGTGCAGGTGGCCGGTGTTCAGTACGGCGATACCGCCGGCGAAGTCGATGTACTCGCGGCCTTCGACGTCCCACACGGTGGCGTTCTCGGCGCGCTCGGCGACGATCGGGTGGATCTGGCCGACACCGCGCGGTACGGCGGCCTGGCGGCGTTGCAGCAGGGATTCGTTGGTCTTGCTCATGGCTTCCTCATTCACCGCTCATCGTCGGTGTGGTTCAAGGATGAAATGACCGGGTCAGCGCCGTCGCAGCATACGATGATCGACTGCAACACTCGCCCCGATCACAGGGATTATTTTTGCTTTCACGCACTATCGGAGCGTAGCGAGCGAAGGTCAGGGCCGCACCCGCTCCTGCGGGTAGCGGCATTTCCCACATCCATGTGGGTCACAAGGGCCAACGCAGCATCACCGAAGCGCAGTAGCGACTACCTAGATGCTCAAGCAGAGGTACTTGATTTCCAGATAATCCTCGATGCCGTACTTGGAGCCTTCACGGCCCAGGCCCGAGGCCTTGATGCCGCCGAACGGCGCCACTTCGTTGGAGATCAGACCGGTGTTGATGCCGACCATACCGTATTCCAGTGCCTCGGCCACGCGGAATACGCGGGAGAGGTCACGGGCATAGAAGTAGGAGGCCAGGCCGAACTCGGTATCGTTGGCCATGGCGATCACTTCGGCTTCGTCCTTGAAACGGAACAGCGGCGCCAGCGGGCCGAAGGTTTCGTCCTTGGAGACCAGCGCGTTCTTCGGCACGTCGGCCAGAATGGTCGGCTCGAAGAAGGTGCCGCCCAAGGCGTGGGTCTTGCCGCCGGAGAGGATCTTGGCGCCTTTGGCAACGGCGTCCTCGATGTGCTCCTTGACCTTGGCCACGGCCTTCTCGTCGATCAGCGGGCCGGTGGTGGTGCCGTCTTCCAGGCCGTTGCCGATCTTCAGCTTCTCGACCGCGACCTTGAGTTTCTCGGCGAAAGCATCGTAGACGCCGTCCTGCACGTAGATGCGGTTGGCGCACACGCAGGTCTGACCGTTGTTGCGGTACTTGGAGATGATCGCGCCTTCGATGGCCTTGTCCAGGTCGGCATCGTCGAACACGATGAAGGGCGCGTTGCCGCCCAGCTCCAGGGATACCTTCTTGATGTCCTGAGCGCATTCGGCCATCAGCTGGCGACCGATCTCGGTGGAGCCGGTGAACGACAGCTTGCGCACGATCGGGTTGCCGGTCAGCTCGCCGCCCACTTCACCGGCGCTGCCGGTCACCACACTGAACACGCCAGCCGGGATGCCGGCACGGGTCGCCAGCTCGGCCAGGGCCAGGGCGGAGTATGGGGTCTGCGAAGCGGGCTTGAGCACCATGGTGCAACCAGCGGCCAGGGCCGGGCCGGCCTTGCGGGTGATCATCGCGGCCGGGAAGTTCCACGGGGTGATGGCGGCGGTGACGCCGATCGGCTGTTTGATGACGATCAGGCGCTTGTCGGCCTGGTGGCCCGGAATGGTGTCGCCATACACGCGCTTGGCTTCTTCGGCGAACCACTCGATGAACGAGGCGGCGTAGGCGATCTCGCCCTTGGCCTCGGCCAGTGGCTTGCCCTGCTCGATGGTCATCAGGCGCGCCAGGTCGTCCTGGTTCTCCAGCATCAGCTCGTACCAGCGACGCAGCTTGGCGGAACGCTCCTTGGCGGTCAGTGCACGCCAGGCCGGCAGTGCCTTGTCGGCCGCTTCGATGGCGCGGCGGGTCTCGGCGGCGCCCATCTTCGGCACGCTGCCGATCACTTCACCGGTGGCCGGGTTGGTCACCTTGATGGTCTGGCCGCTGTCGGCATCAGCCCAGGCGCCGTTGACGAAAGCCTGCTGGCGGAACAGTTGCGCGTCTTTCAGTTGCATGGCGGTCTCCTCTGTCCCGGCACCATGGCGCCAGGAGATGACGAAAAGAAGCTGGGAGCGAACCCAGGTAGGGATAGAGCGACAGATCAGCCACTGCCTGGCAGTTCGAACGGCGTGTAACCGGGCGCTCAGCCTGGCAAACACCGACGTTTGAAATATCAAACAGATCCTAAGATCAGCTCACTCAAAGGGCAATAGGATGTTCGAGAAAATTAACAGCCCGCAGATGGGCGGGGATCCCCGACGGTTTTCTTTATAGCCCAAGCCAGCCGCCGAACGAGCGCTACGACCAGCATGGACGCACGCCAGCGACATGGGTATGATTGCGCCCCGCAACGCACTCGTAGCTCAGCTGGATAGAGTACTGCCCTCCGAAGGCAGGGGTCGTGGGTTCGAATCCCGCCGAGTGCGCCAAATCGCTGCTTCCTTCACCCGACCGGTGACCAGGAAACACAACACGAAGCCCGCCCTGTGCGGGCTTTGTCGTTTCTGGCGCCAGGCAGGTCTTTCGGCGCCGCCACCGCGCCTTTCCGAAACCGCTGGCCAATCAATCGAAACCGCAATCCGCCCGTGGGTGTCAACTGCATCGCTATCTCCTTCACCCACTCAGGATGCCTACCATGTACAACCCGGCCATTCACGCCAAAGGCGAACTCTCCCGAGGCATCGTCTGGCTCGCTCGAACCGGCTATGCGGCGCGTGGCGTGGTGTACCTGATCATCGGTACCTTCGCGCTGCTCGCGGCCTGGGGAAGCAGTGACACGGTCGGCACCAAAGGCGCCATCTCACAGTTGCTGGGGCAGCCATTCGGCGAGACGCTGCTGTGGATCATGGTGGTCGGGCTCGTCGCCTATGCCGCCTGGCGGCTGACCCAGGCGATCACCGACCCGGAAGACCATGGCACCGACGCCAAGGGGCTCGCCGCGCGTGCCGGCCTCGTCGGCGGCGCCATCAGCTACAGCCTGCTGACCCTGTTCACGCTGGGCCTGCTGGGCAGCTCGCTGGGCGAGTCCTCCGGGGGTGGCGGTGGCGGCGAAGACTTTCTCTCCGGCATGCTGGGCTGGAAGTATTCGAACTACCTGGTTTACCTGGTCGCGCTGGTGCCCCTGGGCGTCGGCATCGCGCACATCATCAAGGGCTGGAAAGCCAAGTTCGAAAAGTACTTCTCGGCCTCGGACGAGGTCATGCGCTGGGTAACGCCCATCTCCAAGGCAGGCCTCATCGCCCGCGGCGTTTCCTTTCTGGTGGTGGCCGGCATGCTGTTCAGCGGCGGTACCCGTTATGAACCCACCTCCCCACCAGGCCTGGAGGACGCGCTGCACGCCTTGCAATCCTTGCCCTTCGGCGCCTTCTGGCTGGGCCTGATTGGCGCGGGCCTGATCGCCTTCGCGCTCTACAGTTTTGCCGAAGCGATCTGGCGGCGCATCGACACGGCGGCGGTCTTCGACTGACCCCAGGCTCCAGGCACCCAGTCAGTCGCCTTCCATCACCTCCGGGCCGACCAGAAACTTCTGCCGCAACAGGGTTTCTCGGGTAATCGCCACCAGCGCATCGATCTGCATGTCGGGCATTTCCGTCATGTAGGAGAGGCAGAAGCGCGCTGGCGGGATGGGTGGTTCGCAGGGCAGGGTTTTCAGCAGGTTGAGGGCGAGCATTTCGCGAATCAGTGGCACCGGCAGGATGCCGATGGCATGGCCGGCAGAAACCAGCTTGGCCATGAAGCTCAGGGAGTTGCTGGAGTGGAAGGCTTCCGACGGTGCGTTGCCGCCCTTAAGCCAGTTCTCCACCACCGAGTACAGGGTCGAGGGCGCCGAGTGGCTGACGATGGGGTGACCCGCGGCGTGCTCCGGTAAAAAGGGATCGGCGTCGATGGCCAGCTGCGGTGCGGCGACCCACTGGAAAGTCATCCAGCCGATGAAGATGTCGGTGACGTCCTCGCGGGTCGCCGGGTTGGTGAGCAGTGCCAGGTCCAGTTCATGATCATTGAGCTTGCGGTTGAGCACCGCGCCGACGTCGATGGTGATTTCCAGGGTGATCTCGGGAAAGTGCGCCTTGATCTCGGCGATCACCGCGGTCAGGCCGACCATCGCCGAGCATTCGTCGGCGCCCAGGCGCAATCGGCGGTGCTGCTTCTGCTTGGCGGCGAACTGCTCCAGTTTCACGCTGTTGTTGAGCGCCAGCTCGGCGTGGCGCAGGGCGATATGGCCATCGGCGGTGAGGGTCATGCGCTGCTTGCTGCGGTCGAACAGCTTGACGCTGAGCAGCGATTCCATCTCGCGGATGCGTGAGGAAATGGCCGGCTGGGTCAGGTGAAGGTGGCGAGATGCAGCGTGTACACCGCCCAATCGGGCCGTCCAGTAGAAGGCCTCGATCTGCATCAGGGTAATTCGCATGATAAAAATCGTCCCCACTTCCGTCCGCTGATTTTTATTATCGCCACAAAAACATGCTTGTTAGGATCGGGCCCACTTCTTGCCCAAAACGAATAATTAAACAGCGCATGTATATTATCGAAGCACTTCCCGAGGCGATTAATCCAGAAGAACTTTCCGTTCTCTTGCGCGCCGAGCCCGCCACCATCGGTCATTTCATCACCACCGGCATAGTGCGCCCGCAAATACGCGCGCACTTCGAAAATGTGCGCAGCGTGGGCACCGCGGTGACGGTGAAGATGCCCGGTGCCGACGGCGGCATCCTGCATTACGCGATGGGTTGTGCCAGGCCGGGCGACTTTCTGGTGGTCGACCGTTGCGGCGAAAGCGTGACCGCGGCCATGGGTGGTGCCATGGCCTATGCCGCCAAGCAGGCGGGCATTGCCGGGATCATCATCGACGGCTACGTCACCGACCTGGGCGAGCTGCGCCAGCACGGCGTGCCGGTGTGGTCCTGGGGCGCCAGCGCCATCACCACGCGGGTGAAGGGTGAGGAAGGCGAATTCTGTACCGCGGTGCAGTGCGGCGGGGTCGTCGTTCGGCCCGGTGATGCGGTGATCGCCGACGAGAACGGCATCGTCATCCTGCCGCCCGCCCAGGCCCTGGCATTGGCCCACCGCGCCATCGAATTCCAGGAGAACGAGAAGCACACACTCGCGCGCCTGGCCCAGGGCGAGAAATTTCCCGACGTGGTGGGCTCGCGCCCGCTGATCGACGCCGCCATCGACAGGGCACGCTGACCTCGGCCGCACCGCGCCAGGTCAGGCGCGATGACAATTCAAATACTGACCCGCTGCACTTTTCATCAGGTTTCTGCCCCGTAGCTCCCCCAGAAAAACAACAGGACTACCATGAAACTGCATTCGCTCCCCAGGATGATCCTGGCTGCGCTGGGCTGCACGATTGGCGCCAGCGCACTTGCGGACGATACGTCGTCCGTCCATTTCAACGTGGTCGGTGGCGGCAGCCACAACTACACCTTTCGCGCCGTCGAGCGCCCGTTCTGGACCGAAACCCTGCCCGCCAACTCGGGTGGCACGATCACCGCACGCCTGATGGGCCTCTCTGAAAGTGGCCTCAAGGGCCCGGAGATGGTGCGCGTGCTGCGCGCAGGCGCCGTCGAGATCGGCATGGGCGTGTTCGCCTTCGTGGCCGGCGACGATGCGGCCTTCGAGGGCATCGACCTGCCCGGCATGGCCGCCGACATCGCCACTGCACGGCAGATCGCCAATGCCTACAAACCGGTGCTCGAGGCCCGCATGGCCGAGCGCCACGGCGTCAAGCTGCTGGCCACGGTGCCCTATACCGCGCAGGTGTTCTTCTGCCGCGATGCCGTGAATGGGCTCGCCGACCTCAAGGGCCGCAAGGTGCGGGTGCGCGGTCGCAACATGGCCGACATGGTCGGCGCGCTCGGCGGATCGCCGGTCACCCTGCCCTTCGCCGAGGTGGTCACGGCCATGCAGACCGGTGTCATCGACTGCGCGGTAACCGGCATGGGTTCGGGCAATGCCGCCAAGTGGTACGACGTGGCGGGCCACGTCTATGACCTGCCGGTGGACTGGTCGATCGGCTTCTACGCCATGGGCCTGCAACGCTGGCAGCAACTTGCCCCCGATGTGCAGCGCCTGCTGCTGGCCCAGGCGCAGGTGCTGGAGGATGCCCTGTGGACGGCAACCGCCCGGGAGAACCGCTATGCGCTGGCCTGCAACACTGGCGCCGCCGACTGCCAGATTCATCACCCCGCCGCGATGCAGGCCAGTGCGCCGAGCGACGAGGAGCGCGCCAGGCTGCGCGAGGTCGTGCTGCGCATCGCCAATGACTGGGGCAAGCGTTGTGGCGCCGACTGCGTGCAGCAATGGAACGCCACGGCGGGCAAGGCGATTGGCGTCAGCCTGAAAGATCCCTGAGCACAGCGACAGACCTCGCCCGATGCGGTGCCACGGCGCCGACCTGCAACCGTTCGCGGAGAAATTGCTCATGCAAGCTACCGACACCCCGAGCCTCCGGCTCATCAACCGCATCGCCCGGGCCAGCGCCTGGATGGGCGGCATCGCGCTGATGGGCTCGGCCCTGATGATCAGCATCGATCTGCTGCTGCGCCGCCTGCTGGGCTTTTCCATGGGCGGCGCCGACGAGATCGCCGGTTACGTGCTGGCCATCGTCAGCGCCTGGGCCTTTCCCATCGCGCTGCTCAGGCGCTCCCACCTGCGGGTGGATATCCTCTACTCGCGTTTGTCGCTCAAGGCCAGGGTCGGCCTCGATCTGCTGGCCCTGGCCGGCATGGCGCTGTTCGTCGGCACGCTGCTGCTGCATGTCGGCGGGGTGCTGTGGGACTCCATCGCCTATCGCTCGATTTCCACCACGCCGTTGCAGGTGCCGCAGTGGATTCCCCAGTCGCTGTGGTTCGCCGGTTACCTGTTCTTTGCCTCGACCATTCTGGTACTGGGCTACAACAGCCTGATGCAGCTGCGTCAGCAACGCTGGGCCGCGGCCAACGCGCTGATCGGCATCAATTCGGTCGAGGAGGAGATCAAGGAAGAGTCTCGTTCCAGCCGTGCTGCAACCACCCGGGAGGGTCGCTGAGATGCTGGCCTTCACCCTGATCGTACTGCTGGGCCTGCTCGGCCTCAGCGTGGCCGCGGCAGTCAGCGTGGGCCTGCTGGGCATGTCGCTGGCGGAACTGTTCTCGACGTTGCCGCTGAGCAATGCCATGGGCGAGATCGCCTGGAGTACCGGCGCCGAATTCCTGCTGGTGGCCATTCCGCTGTATGTGCTGATGGGCGAGCTGCTGGTCTGCTCGGGTGTGGCCGGGCGCATGTACAGCGCGGCGGACAAGTGGCTGTCGTGGCTGCCGGGCGGCCTGATGAACTCCAACATCGGCGCCTCGGCATTGTTCTCCGCCACCAGCGGTTCCAGCGTGGCCACGGCGGCGACCATCTCGACCATCGCCCTGCCGGAGCAGGTGCGCAAAGGCTACCCCGCGCCGCTGTTCCTCGGTTCCATCGCGGCGGGCGGCACCCTGGGCATTCTGATTCCGCCGTCGATCAACATGATCCTGTTCGCGCTGATCGCCAACATCTCGGTACCCAAGCTCTACCTGGCGGCGACCATTCCCGGCGTGCTGCTGTGCGTGATGTTCGTGGCGATGATCGTGATCACCTGCATGATCTGGCCGAAGCTCGGCGGCACCCGGCAGCACGTCACCTGGGCCGCACGCCTGGCGAGCATCCCCGACCTGCTACCGCCGCTGGCGATCTTCGTGCTGGTGATCGGCGCCATCTACAGTGGTTTCGCCACGGCCAGCGAGTCGGCGGCACTCGGCGTGCTGGCGGCGTTCGGCCTGGGCCTGTGGCGGCGCACCTTCACCTGGCAGAACCTGGGGCAGGCCTTCGAATCGACCATGCGCACCAGCGGGATGATCATCTTCATCACCCTGTCGGCGTTCTTCCTCAACTTCGTGCTGTCGGCCATCGGCCTGACGCCCACACTGGTCAGCTTCGTCACCGACCTGGACATGTCGCCGATGGCCACGCTGCTGGCGATCATCCTGTTCTACATCGTGCTTGGCTGCTTCATGGACACCCTGGCGATGCTGATCACCACCGCGCCGCTGGTGGTGCCGGTAATCGTGGCGCTGGGTTTCGACCCATTGTGGTTCGGGGTCATCCTGATCGTGCTTTGCGAGATGGGTCAGATAACCCCGCCGTTCGGCATGAACCTGTTCGTGGTGCAAAGCATTCGTAACAAGGGCAACTTCATGGATGTCATTTACGGCGCGTTACCCTTCTGCTTAGTGCTGCTATTACTTATCGCGCTATTGATCATATTTCCGCAGCTGGCCCTGTGGCTGCCACAGATCGCCTGATCACCTGGTAAAACTTAATATCTATAAACCTGCGTGGAAATAATCAACCACTCTACTTATTTTTGCAAAAGGATTTGCATGCACGTCTACGACGCTCATTTTCCATCACACCCGATACGCCAGCATCCCACGATGCTGGCGGCATTCGCGTGCCTGCCTGATTACTTGCCATAAATAGATGCACGTCATGCTGCCGATTGAGCCGTTATATGCCGGAGTGCGCCGCCAACTGCCATTTTTATCAGCCTAATAAAAACATTGAATCCGACTCTTCGGGCAGTTGCGTTGACACTTATCGGCATTCAGAAAAGAATCAACTACCGCATATAAACATCCAACCAATAATAAAAAGGTGATCAATGCCCGCCCCCGACGACACGGCCAGCGCTGCCGTATCGGACGCCTTCGTGCGCGCCGAAAACCAGGCAACTTTCCAACTTCGCTCATCTGCCCATTCGCCGGAGAGCGCACCATGAAAAGCATTCTGACTATCTACTTCGCCACGCTGAAAGTGCTGATCGTTTCCAGCCTGGTATGCATCACCCTGTTGATCTTCTCCAACGTGGTACTGCGCTACGGCTTCAACTCCGGGCTGTTCTTCAGCGAGGAGATCTCGCGGCTGGCCTTCGTCTGGCTGGTGTTCGCCGGGGCTCAGCTGATGCTCCACGAGAACGGCCATATCGGCGTCGATATCGTGACCAGCCGCGTATCGCCCGCGGTCGGCAAATACCTGTTGCTGCTCACCCAGGTGCTGATGCTCTACGTTACCTGGCTGTTCCTGCAGGGCAGCTGGAAGCAGACGCTGATCAACCTGCACGTCGGCGCCCCCTCGACCGGTGTGTCCATGGCGTTGTTCTACGGCGCCGGTCTGGTGTTCTCGGTACTAAGCGCCGCGCTGATCACCGTGCAGATGATCGACAACCTGAGAAAGCCGGCGGGCAGCTACATCCCGCGCACCGCCGAGCCCGACAGCCATGTCGCACCGACCACCCAACCCGGGGTACTGAAGTAATGGCCCTTACCGTCTTCGTTGGCGTGCTGATGGCCGCCATTCTCATCGGCGCTCCCATCGCCTACGCCCTGATCCTCTGCGGCGTGGCGCTGATGTGGCTGCTGGGCCTGTTCGATGGGCAGATCATCGCGCAGAACATCATCAACTCCGCCGGCAGCTTCCCACTGCTGGCCATTCCGCTGTTCATCATCGCCGGTGAGGTGATGAACAGCGGTGGGTTGTCCAAGCGCATCATCAACCTGGCCATCACCATGGTTGGCCACCTGCGTGGTGGCCTCGGTTACGTGACCATCTTCGCCGGCGTGCTGCTGTCCAGCCTGTCCGGCTCGGCACTGGCCGACGCCGCCTCGCTGACCGCGCTGCTGCTGCCGATGATGGTCATCGCCGGCTACAACAAGAACCGCTCCGGTGGCCTGATCGCCTCGGTCTCGGTGCTCGGCTCGATCATCCCGCCGAGCATTGGCTTCGTGGTGCTCGGCGTAGCATCCGGCCTGTCGATCACCAAGCTGTTTCTCGCCGGTATCGCCCCGGGGCTGATGATCGCCGTGGCGCTGTGCGTGGCCTGGTGGCTGGTGTCGCGCCGCGGCACCGATGTGCAACTGAGCCCCAAAGCCAGCGGTAAGGAACGTGTCAAAGCGTTCGTCGACAGCATCTGGGCGCTGATGCTGCCGGTGATCATCGTCGTCGGCCTGCGCTTTGGCGTGGTCACGCCAACCGAAGCGGGCGCCGTGGCCAGCGTCTATGCGCTGCTGGTATCCGCCCTGGTGTACCGCGAGCTGAACCTGAAGGACCTCAACGCGCTGCTGCTGCGTGCCGGCAAGACCACCGCAGCGGTGATGTTCCTGGTCGCCGCCGCCTCGATCCCGGCGTGGATGATCACCATCGCCGATATACCCGGACAGATCATCGACCTGATCGAGCCGGTGATGGACAACCCCAAGCTGCTGATCCTGGTGCTGATGCTGCTGATCCTGGTGATTTCCATGGTCATGGACCTCACCCCCACCGTGCTGCTGCTCGCGCCGATCCTGGTGCCGGTGGTGACGGCGGCGGACATCGACCCGATCTATTTCGGCGTACTGTTCATGATCAATTGCTCCATCGGCCTGATCACCCCGCCCGTGGGCACGGTGCTCAACGTGGTCTGCGGCATCGGCCGAATGCGCTACGAGGCGCTGCTCAAGGGCACCTTCCCGTTCCTGATCGCCGAAATCATCGTGCTGTTCCTGCTCGTCGCCTTTCCGCAGCTGGTCACCGTGCCGGCCGAATGGTTCGCCAAATAACAACAACCACAACAAGGAATCCCCTATGAAGATGAAACTGACCGCACTGGCCGGCTTGCTGCTGGCCAGCAGCCTGAGCTTCGCCGCCGAGTACAACTCGCACACCATCAAATTCGCCGCCACCAGCCCCAAGGGCACGCCGCCAGCCATCGGCATGGAGCTGTTCGCCAAGAAAGTCAGCGAGCGCAGCGGTGGCAAGATCAAGGTTCGCACCTTCCCCAACGGCGTGTTGGGCGGCGATGTGCAGGTGCTGTCGTCGCTGCAGGGTGGGGTGATCGAGATGATGACCTGGAACGCCGGGCTGATGCTCAACCACGTCACCGACTTCGGCATTCTCGACTTCCCGTTCCTGTACACCGACACCGCCAAGGTCGACGCCATGCTCGATGGTGAGGTCGGCAAGATGCTCACCGACCAGCTACCCGAACAGAATCTGGTCGGCCTGGCGTTCTGGGAGCTGGGCGTACGCAACCTGACCAACAACATGCGCCCGGTGGCCAAGCTGGAAGACATCGCCGGGCTGAAGATCCGCGCCCAGCAATCGCCGCTGTTCCTCGACGTGTGGTCGGCCCTCGGTGCCAACCCGACACCGCTGCCGTTCACCGAAGTGCACACGGCGCTGGAGACCGGCACTGTCGACGGCCAAGAAAACCCGGCCGCGCTGATCCTCGCCTCCAAGTTCAACGAGGTGCAGAAGTACCTGAGCCTCACCCATCACAACTACAACCCGCAGATCGTGCTGATCGGCAAAGGCTTCTGGGACACGCTCAACGACGACGAGAAGAAGCTGATCAGCGAGGTGGCCATGGAGGTGCGCCTCGAGCAGCGGCAGATCTCCCGCGAGGCGGACAGCAAGGCCATCGCCGAGCTGGAGGCCTCCGGCATGCAGGTCAACGAGCTGCCGGACGAGGAAGTCGCGCGCATCCAGGAAAAGATCCGCCCGGTCATCGACAAGTACGCCGCCAAGATCGATCCGCAGCTCGTGAAGAAGGTGTACGAGGCCATGGACGTCACCCAGCCCTGAGTACCTGCTCACGATCTTCCAACCCGGGTTCGTCGATTTTGGCAGCTAAGGGGCGGGAGCGGCCGGTGAGAAGGTTGTGGGAGAGGCTTTAGCCTCGAGTTCTTTGCGCCTAGTCAGGCACATCGGGGCTAAAGCCCCTCCCACAAAAGCAGCCGCTTCGAATGGCCGCTTCTGCCTTGGAGCGGTCACCTCATGCACACGACGATCGTGAAAAAACCTAAGCACCGCAGCGTCGCTGCACGAACAAGCGCGCCCGATCCCTGGGCGCGTTCTGCCAGCCATAGAGGAAACCCATGAAAATTTCGGTCGCGCAGATCCACCCCGTTCCGGGCAACCCGACCCAGACCATCGAGAAGGTCGCCGAGCTCTCGCGTCAGACGGCGCAAGAAGGCTCGCGCCTGATCGCTTTCCCCGAATGCCTGCTTACCGGCGGCTCGTTCGACAGCCGTGAAGAGCTGGAGCGTGGCGCCATCGAGATCGAGGCGCTGGCACCATTGCTGGCCGTGAGCGCGGAGACCGGCATCCATATCATCGCCGGCTTCTATGAGCGCCGCCCGGATGCCATTTTCAATACCGCCGCACTGATCGGCCCCGAAGGGATCGTCGGCCTGCACCGCAAGCGTCACCTGCCGTTCATGATCGGCGACCGTTTCACCGACACCCCGGATGAGTGGATGCCACCGGTTTTCGATACCGAGATCGGTCGCATCGGCATGGCCATCTGTTACGAGATCCGCTTCCCGGAAGTGGTCCGCACCCTGGCCCTGGAAGGCGCCGACATCGTCGTGCTGCCGGCCGCCTGGCCAGAGCAGGCACGTATGCTGCCGGACATCTTCAGCACCGTGCGAGCCGCGGAGAATATCGTCTACTTCGTGGCACCGAACCGTAACGATATGGACGGCGGCATGCAGTTCATCGGCATGAGCCACATCATCGAGCCATCCGGCAAGACGCTGGTACGCGCAGGCGCGGAGGACGGCGTGTTCACCGTCGAGATCGACGTGGAGAAGGCCCGCAACAAGTCGCTGATCCGCGAGCCCGGCGTGTTCGAAGTGCATCCCTTCCGGGATCGCCTGCCCGACACCTACCGCATCTGAGGGCACCCCGATGACCAGCACACTGAAACAGCTGATGGCACGCGGCACCACCTATGGCATGAACATCTACAGCACCGCTTCGATGCCCATCGAAGTGGCCGGCAACTGGGGCCTGGACTTCGTGTTCATCGATGCCGAGCACACCTCGCTCGGCGTCGACCGCGACATGGAGAAGCTGATCCTGGCGGCCAAGTGTTCGAATATCCATAGCCTGGTACGGGTGCGCGGCACCCTTGACTGGGATATCCGCAAGGCCCTGGAAATGGGTGCCTCCGGGGTAATAATTCCGCAGGTGCACAACGCCGAGCAGATGCGCAGCATCATCCGCAGCAGCAAGTTCCCACCCATGGGCCGCCGTGGCGGTGACAGCTCGGTGCGTTCGGCAAACTACGCCGGGCCGAACTTCGACTGGGGCACTTATACCCAGGCCGAGAACGAGCGCACGGTGATCGTGCCGATGGCGGAGAGCTACGAGTTCTTCGACAACATCGACGCGATCCTCGACGTCGAGGGCATCGACGCTGTGCACTTCGGCCCCGCCGACTATTCGTTGTCACGCCAGTTACCGGTCGACTACCGCCTGGGTAACCCTGAAGTGCTGCAGCGCCTGGAACTGCTGATCGAGAAATGCCACGCCCGCGGCATCCAGGTCATGGTGCCCTGCTTCCCGGCCGACGGCGAGACCGCCAGGCGACTGCTCGACATGGGCAGCGACATACTGCTGATGGGCAGCGACCTGTCCTGGCTCAACCAGGCGGGACGCAGCATCGCTGCGGTGAGGGAACAGCTGCAGTAACCAGATAACCCCCAACCCACGAAGCCCGCGCTAGGCGGGCTTTTTCGTTTCTGCAGATCGGGCATTAGAGTCGGCTATCGACGAGCCCAGGAGAGAATTAGACGCTACATGCGCTGTGCGTAAGCAGGAAATAGTCGAACGGCGCCGTGCTCCGACCAGCTCACTGGGTCACGAGAGCTCTATATGCACCGTAGGGTGGAAGACGCTTCACCCTTCCACCAGCAACTCTGCGACCGTGGAGCCTTTACGTCTATTTCTTCCGTAGCCTGCGGTCGAGCAAAGCGATACCCAGGGCAGCTTGCTTTCTGCCACCTGCCTGCCCTGCATCTTTCGGTTTTTGTGAGCCTAAAAGACGAAACCCCAGATCTCTGTCGAGACCTGGGGTTTCTTATAGAAGCTTGACGATGATCTGGCCGGCATCCCGGGACTCTCACAACCACATCATCATTCGAGCAGAAAAAGAGAAAGCCCTGATCAGTTAACTGATCAGGGCTTTCGGGTAGAAGCTTGACGATGACCTACTCTCACATGGAGAAGCTCCACACTACCATCGGCGATGCATCGTTTCACTACTGAGTTCGGGATGGGATCAGGTGGTTCCAACGCTCTATGGTCGTCAAGCAAACGGGTTGCTGCTTCGGGGTTTAGCCGCTGCAGCGAATTGGGTATGTGATATCGGTTGGTATTACGTGTTCTCGCAAATTTTCGGCATTACTGTCGACTTCAACCGTCTAACAGCCAAATTGTTTGGGTGTTATATGGTCAAGCCTCACGGGCAATTAGTACTGGTTAGCTCAACGCCTCACAACGCTTACACACCCAGCCTATCAACGTCGTAGTCTTCGACGGCCCTTTAGGGAACTCAAGGTTCCAGTGAGATCTCATCTTGAGGCAAGTTTCCCGCTTAGATGCTTTCAGCGGTTATCTTTCCCGAACATAGCTACCCGGCAATGCCACTGGCGTGACAACCGGAACACCAGAGGTTCGTCCACTCCGGTCCTCTCGTACTAGGAGCAGCCCCTCTCAAATCTCAAACGTCCACGGCAGATAGGGACCGAACTGTCTCACGACGTTCTAAACCCAGCTCGCGTACCACTTTAAATGGCGAACAGCCATACCCTTGGGACCGGCTTCAGCCCCAGGATGTGATGAGCCGACATCGAGGTGCCAAACACCGCCGTCGATATGAACTCTTGGGCGGTATCAGCCTGTTATCCCCGGAGTACCTTTTATCCGTTGAGCGATGGCCCTTCCATACAGAACCACCGGATCACTAAGACCTACTTTCGTACCTGCTCGACGTGTGTGTCTCGCAGTCAAGCGCGCTTTTGCCTTTATACTCTACGACCGATTTCCGACCGGTCTGAGCGCACCTTCGTACTCCTCCGTTACTCTTTGGGAGGAGACCGCCCCAGTCAAACTACCCACCATACACTGTCCTCGATCCGGATTACGGACCTGAGTTAGAACCTCAAGGTTGCCAGGGTGGTATTTCAAGGATGGCTCCATGAGAACTGGCGTCCCCACTTCAAAGCCTCCCACCTATCCTACACAAGCAAGCTCAAAGTCCAGTGCAAAGCTATAGTAAAGGTTCACGGGGTCTTTCCGTCTAGCCGCGGATACACTGCATCTTCACAGCGATTTCAATTTCACTGAGTCTCGGGTGGAGACAGCGCCGCCATCGTTACGCCATTCGTGCAGGTCGGAACTTACCCGACAAGGAATTTCGCTACCTTAGGACCGTTATAGTTACGGCCGCCGTTTACCGGGGCTTCGATCAAGAGCTTCGCTTGCGCTAACCCCATCAATTAACCTTCCGGCACCGGGCAGGCGTCACACCCTATACGTCCACTTTCGTGTTTGCAGAGTGCTGTGTTTTTAATAAACAGTCGCAGCGGCCTGGTATCTTCGACCGGCATGGGCTTACGGAGCAAGTCCTTCACCCTCGCCGGCGCACCTTCTCCCGAAGTTACGGTGCCATTTTGCCTAGTTCCTTCACCCGAGTTCTCTCAAGCGCCTTGGTATTCTCTACCTAACCACCTGTGTCGGTTTGGGGTACGGTTCCCAGTTATCTGAAGCTTAGGAGCTTTTCTTGGAAGCATGGTATCAACCACTTCGCACTCTAAAGAGCGCTCGTCATCAGCTCTCGGCCTTGAAATCCCGGATTTGCCTAAGATTTCAGCCTACCACCTTAAACCTGGACAACCAACGCCAGGCTGGCCTAACCTTCTCCGTCCCTCCATCGCAATAACTGGAAGTACAGGAATATTAACCTGTTTTCCATCGACTACGCTTTTCAGCCTCGCCTTAGGGACCGACTAACCCTGCGTCGATTAACGTTGCGCAGGAAACCTTGGTCTTTCGGCGTGCGAGTTTTTCACTCGCATTGTCGTTACTCATGTCAGCATTCGCACTTCTGATACCTCCAGCAAGCTTCTCAACTCACCTTCACAGGCTTACAGAACGCTCCTCTACCGCATCACCAAAGGTGATACCCGTAGCTTCGGTGCATGGTTTGAGCCCCGTTACATCTTCCGCGCAGGCCGACTCGACTAGTGAGCTATTACGCTTTCTTTAAAGGGTGGCTGCTTCTAAGCCAACCTCCTAGCTGTCTAAGCCTTCCCACATCGTTTCCCACTTAACCATGACTTTGGGACCTTAGCTGACGGTCTGGGTTGTTTCCCTTTTCACGACGGACGTTAGCACCCGCCGTGTGTCTCCCATGCTCGGCACTTGCTGGTATTCGGAGTTTGCATCGGTTTGGTAAGTCGGGATGACCCCCTAGCCGAAACAGTGCTCTACCCCCAGCAGTGATACATGAGGCGCTACCTAAATAGCTTTCGAGGAGAACCAGCTATCTCCGAGCTTGATTAGCCTTTCACTCCGATCCACAGGTCATCCGCTAACTTTTCAACGGTAGTCGGTTCGGTCCTCCAGTCAGTGTTACCTAACCTTCAACCTGCCCATGGATAGATCGCCCGGTTTCGGGTCTATACCCAGCGACTAAACGCCCTATTAAGACTCGCTTTCGCTACGCCTCCCCTATTCGGTTAAGCTCGCCACTGAATATAAGTCGCTGACCCATTATACAAAAGGTACGCAGTCACCTAACAAAGTAGGCTCCCACTGCTTGTACGCATACGGTTTCAGGTTCTATTTCACTCCCCTCTCCGGGGTTCTTTTCGCCTTTCCCTCACGGTACTGGTTCACTATCGGTCAGTCAGTAGTATTTAGCCTTGGAGGATGGTCCCCCCATATTCAGACAAAGTTTCTCGTGCTCCGTCCTACTCGATTTCATTGA